>BNJU01000266.1_pt1 | contig 627657 bp, 836 predicted proteins | sample 8539281 | NCBI WGS metagenome assembly BNJU01 (sample SAMD00202456, study PRJDB9452) | human saliva metagenome | isolation source: human saliva | place: Japan | reverse complement strand
ATGGAAGTTACGCATTACCAAGGCAAAGTGAGCATGCAGTATCAGTATCAGGAATCTCTATATCAGACACTTTGTCTCCTTTTGTGAAGTTAAAAACGAGCCATTTCTAGCTATCTCCTTCGAGCAGCCAGAAAGAAGAGCCCTCGCTGCTAAGGAGTCCTACTACCTGAAAGGAAGTGTTTTCGGGTAAGGAGAAGTTTTTGTACTTCCTTCATTAATCTCTCCCCTTTGCACCATACGAAACAGTAATCTCAGTACCCTCAAGCTGTACGTTAATTCCATCTTTTTAAAAGCATCATGGGCTGCCTGTGCTAGTCCGATATCATTTTTAAAATCAACAGTCGCTGTAACATATAGTTGATCGTTATCTACTGTTATGGAATAAAGATCCATCTGTATCTATTGGCCTAACTTTACCGTTAAACGACCAACTTGTATCTCCCATATTCCCATCAACTCATTTTCACCACTAAGAGTCTTGTGTGCACTTGCATCTTGGAACCTGATCCCCAAGCACAGCTTTATACATGATGAACTGACTCTCGACTTCTTGAGACGTAAGGCAGTCTAGTCTACTCTCAACCTGAGAATTGGCCATGTGATGGTAGCCGCGATACCCATTAGGGGACATATCACGAGAATAGACGGCTATCTCGCCTCCATAACCAATTCCTGCCATATAGGAACCATCCCATTCCTGAATCCTATATCCTTTCCGTTATATTCAAACGTCGTAATATACGTATCCAAACCATTCCAGAGCTGCTCGCCCTTATCGTAAACATCCGCAAAGCCATTTCTGTGCTGGATACTCGGGAGAGTCGAAGTAAAAATCGACCATTCTCAAACGAAAAGGAGGTAAAAGCTCTTCATAAGATCAATACGCAAAGAATGATTGTACAAATCCTGAAAAATCTCTTTAAGCTCTTTATGCCAAGGAAGCTGCTGGAAAACTCTATCCCCTATCACAGAGCTATTGGTAAGTCTATGAACAGCTCCTTTTTCAACACCATATACACTTGGGAGCAAGATTGTATTTCATAGCACCAACAAAGCATACTTCCCTCGGCTCATGAGTACCACCTTTCTCAGGAAGACCCGAGCTAAACAGGCATTCTGGAATCAGCATACTGAGTTCCAAGAGCCTTGTAGGGCATCAGATTGTCATGCCGATAATCTCCCATCTTTATCTAAGAATAAGTACTGTTCAAGTATGCGTCTGTTGTGCTTTTTCCACCATGCGTCATCAAACTTTGGACGCCAACTCAGGTCAACTCCATCAAGGTTGTGCCGTACTGGCCTGAGCATTTGTATGCAACATTTCTTTACACATTCCTCAACATGTGCAAGCCCTGTCATATATGCCTGGCTCATTACATATAACGATGAATTGTTGAGATACTCTTTTTATTGCCACAATCTCCATATCCAGCGTGAGCAAAGAACTGCATAAGTGTGAACAGGTGTTATCGGCAGCACAGGTTACTCCCGGATCAAGACTTGTCTTCTTTCAGGTATGCATTCACTTTATTCTGTCATGACAAAGCTGCAAAAGAAATTCCATTTGCTCTAAGTCAACTACCATTCCGGAGAATCTGAGAGGCCTCCTTGCCGCAGATTCATTTGCTCTCAATATCCTCTATATTTCCATCACGGCATCTTGAATACAATAGACTGCAGGAAGCCGTACTTCTTGTATGAGACTACGAAACGCCGTTGCTGCCTGTCCGGTGCCTAACGCATCAGAGTAAGCAACTTCCTCCAGCGTTTTTGCTTCATCTTGTGTTTTATTGTAGATACTCTTTGCAACCGAAAGGTCATGCTCAATTGCGGCGATAAGAGCTTGAGGACTAATAATCACGGCTTGCCCTCTCTTTAGCTTCCAACGCTCTCAATGCTTTCACAAAGATGGTATGAGCATCCTCCTCTGCTTGTCGAAGTTGTCGCTGTGCTGCCTGAAAAGAATTCTCAACATCTTCTGAGGCATTTTGCCAAATGTAGAACGACTCATCAAAAACCGGGCGAAGTTGACCATACAATAAAGAATCGGAGCCAAGCGCATAGAACGCCTGACTTTCTATGTCCGCAAAAATCATACAGAATCCGCTCAAGTGCTTCTTCATTTTTCTGATGTTCGCGGCGAGGCGTTCCTCTTGAACTCAATCCTTCTGAGTGACTCATGATAGGCGGCAACGATTTTATTCGTCTCATAATCAAAGTCTTTCAGGTTATCACCTGCCCATATCTTGTATCGCATGCGAGCACTTTTGTGTCAGCTTGCACAAAAGAATCCTTCGCGGCAACCAACGCCTTTGCATCATGCGTTTCACCCACGAGAAAGAGTGGCGCAGCGCTTTTTGAAATGTCGAAGCAATAGCAGCATGCATCTGTGTAGGAATGCCGGAAAAATCGGGAGTACGTTAAGGTGAAAATATCCTCGTCAAGTCCATCCATTGCATTCGTAGCTCATCGCTGCATTCCTGAATTTGTCGCATTGATTGAAATTTCTGACGAAGAACGCGTATATACCAATGCGCTAGACATGGCCGTCTCCTTGTTTTACACCGCGTAATAAGGATATTTTAAAATAATTTTTGGTATCACTTTTAAGTAATATGTGCACATCGGTAAACGGTCATCTAAAATATGATACGCACGTTCGTCATACAACAGCACGGATAAACGGTCATCCGGAAGTGCGGATAGATGCCTGTTCAGGTGTGATGGCGGTCTCTTTTCCCTCACCATCCACAATAATCGCACGACCCCACACGTCAACGCCACCAAAATGTGCCGTATACGCCACGTTACCATTGGGATACACCACATCAACCGTCTGACCAAGCAACGTTACGCGCTCAAAATACTCATTCAGGATGGGTGCAAGCGGTCCTGCAGCCGCACGACCTGCCTTAACATTTTCAGCCCAACTACCTACCGTAGCCATGGCCTTTTGTGCCAGGTTTGTGAGGCTCAATGCCCCTGTGGCGAGAAGCTCCTCAACTTCAGGAAACTCCTCAAAATCAAATGTCAACCCGCACACGACAAACATACCGTCCGCATATCCCGCATGGGCTCGATGGGAGCGACAGGCGTATCGCAATAACAATCCCATAGAACACGCAATGCCAATGTTCGGTACGGCATCTTCAAGAGCCTCCGCCAGATCATACGCCACAACGTACGGAATGCCCATTACCTGTTGCATGGGAACATCGGGGCGCAGAATGAGCGCGCATTCAACGTGCTCTCGCCTTGGCCGGTACTTTTTCCATTGCCGTCTTCCGCAAGAAAAACTCCTGCTTGCTCACCGGTTTCGCCAGCTTAACTACCGTATCGAACACACTCACGGAGCTACTCCCAAACAACTTCGCCGAGGTCGGCCGTAACGCGACCAACACGCTGATCGGAAGGGACGAACTTCAACTCCGCTGTGGGTCAGAAAACGAACCGGGATCGTGCATCAGGTCTTCCATGGGAACCAACACATAGTCGCGCCTCACCGAGGAGCGGGTGTGGAAGCGTCAGGCGCCTGCCGGCATGCTCTTCTCCCTCAACCCAAAGCAAATCGCAGTCGATGGTACGCGGTCCATGGCCTTCCTCACCCGGCTTGCGGATACGGCCGAGCGTGTCTTCGACTTTAAGCAACTCGCCGAGAAGCACGAGCGGGATGGAGTTCGGTTCTGATTTCAGCCACCGCATTGGCAACCGGCGTTGCAATACCGTAGGCCGGTTCCGTCTCGTACGCATGGCTCACGACACCACGCACGTCAAAGGGAATCTCATCTAGAGCTGTCTGTTGCGCGGGCCAAATACGCCACGCGATCACCCACGTTTGAGCCAAGTGCCACAAAACCTGACGCGAATCTTTTTCGGTCATAGCCCAAAAATGAATTAATGGCTTGTGCGGGCACCCGCAACATTATGCACACGGAGAATTCTGGCCCCGTTAGTGATGGCGGCAATACAAATGGCCTGCGTTGCCGCATCCCGATCTGTCGCCGTACTCACCCGACACCGCGCACAAAGCGTTTACGCGATACCGCGCACATGAGCGGGTAGCCCCATGAAAACCATGGAGCGTGTAGCCCGCTGAATAACAATGTCCTCATCGGCAAACTTATCAAAGCCCGGGCCGGGATCGATGCAAATACGATCATGAGAAACGCCGGCTCGCATAAGAATACGCGCTTGATCGCCCAAAAAGCCCATAATTTGACGCATGATAGGCGCTTCTTCAGGCAGGGTAAAACGGCGCTATGACGTGAGAGAACGAGCAGCTTCCGGACGGGACCAGCCTACTGTCGTCAAGGGCAACGCGCTTGCGCTCAACATGCGCTCCCAAGCCCTCTTTGTTCCAGTGCATCACGATGCAACCACACTTTAGAATCCGCGGCTACCTTCACCATTTCAGGATCGGTAGCCCGAAACGTCATTGATAATCTGCACTCCCAAACGGACGCACATGCGTGCCACCTCGGCATGGCGCGTATCGATGGAAACAAGCGCTCCGGCCTTAAGGAGCTCACGGACTACGGGAACCACACGCTCGGCCTCTTCTTTTGGATCCACCGGCGTATGTCCGGGTCTGGTTGACTCTCCACCAACGTCGATGATGTCCGCACCCTCATCAAGCATCTGAAGACCTCGCTTGATTGCTGCTTTCGCATCAAAATTCTTGCCTCCGTCAGAAAACGAATCGGGCGTGACGTTTAAGATGCCCATGATTCGCGGACGAGCAAGAGAAAGGGTATGGGTACCACATTGCCATAGTCGTATAGCTTTGCCTCAGCATGAAGGCCTCCTTGCGTGAGCACGATGTAACTTCATTGCGCTTGTCGTGAACGTAGTATCTATGTAGAGGTTTTTGCGCGCTTACTCGTTTACCATGGTCTATAACCATCCGAGAAAGTGAGAAACCATGAGTGCTACAAATAACACACAAAAGTCCGATACCACCGTCTCGCAAACTTCCTGCAGCTCAAACACTGCAGATACCAAAGAATACAGTTCGTCTCGTGGAACGTCAACGGACTGCGAGCCGTCCTAGATCCTTCGTTTACCGAAATTCTTGAAACAATCGATGCCGACATCTTTGCCCTTCAAGAAACTAAGCTGCAGGAAGGCCAGGTTGACCTTGATATACCCGGCTATTTCCAAACATGGAACTATGCTGAGCGCAAGGGGTACTCGGGTACGGCGGTTTTCTCGCGAGAAGAACCTCTGCAGGTAATACGTCAAATTGGATCTCCGGTTGCTGACAATGAAGGTCGCATCTGTGCCTTGGAATTTGATCGAGTTCTGGTTTGTTGACTTTATATACGCCCAACTCAAAAGAGCAGCTTTGCACGGCTCGATGAGCGCCTGGTTTGGGATGAGTGCTATCGAGATTTCATTGCAGAGCTATCTGCACAAAAACCACTCATTACCTGTGGAGATTTCAATGTAGCTCACACTGAGATTGACCTCAAAAATCCCAGCAGCAATCACAAAAACGCCGGATTTTCTGATGAAGAACGCGAGAGCTTCACGAAACTTCTTGACGCGGGATTTACCGATACGTTCCGCTATCGGCACCCCGATGTGACCGGCGCTTATAGCTGGTGGAGCTATCGCTTTAACGCCCGCAAAAACAACGCAGGCTGGCGCATTGACTACTTCCTTGTCAGTAATCGCATTGCACAGCGGATTACCGGTGCGTGCCATCTTGAACGAAGTCTACGGCAGCGATCATTGCGTTGAACTCACCATAGAGCTGTAGTTTTCTTGCGCGTGCGTCTACTGGTATGGCGCGGTGCTTATCCGGTGGTATACCACACCTCAGTGAGGTATACCTACCCCGGCCGCTTCTTTTACCTTCAGAAACGTTGCGGCATCGCGACATGCCATAAGCTCTTCCGGAAAGTGAATTTCATCAAGCAGACGGGATACGCAATCGGCATGCGCGATACGCGTTGCAATGTGCGCATCAGAGCCAAATGAAACCATGCATCCCAGCTCAGCACAGCGCTCTGCAATTCTACGGCATCTATCCTGTTGCTCTGCCGCATGCCCTTCCGCATACGTTGCCTCATTTACCTCGATGAGCTTACCGCGATCACGGCATTCACAAACCAGCGCATCCACATCAAAGTCAAGAAAGCTTCTTCCAAGATGCCCCAAGATAAGAACGTGAGGATTATCCAGCACATTCACTACATCCGTGTCACCTGCGCTGGCGTTGCACTTCTTGCCCAGTCTTTTTCCATGGATACTTGCACCGCATAATCGCAGCGAGACAAGAACAAGATTACCAAGGTATCGCGGGTGCGCGAGCTTATCGCCGTTGATTGACGTATCCACAACAATATCGTGTCCAAAAAGGTTGCCCTCAAGGTCAACGATGTCACCTCACCAGCCATGCAAAACGCGGACACCGTACCAAACTTCCGGAATGACATTCAGGTTGAGAAAAACTGGAAGTTCTGAGTGTCTGCTCTTCGTACTAACATCGAAGAAAATGATCCGTTAATCCTAAGAGTTCAAACCCTTGAGATGCTGCTTCACGGACATTTTCCTCCATCGTGGAATACGCATGGCGCGAGTACATGGTATGCGTATGAACGTCACACAGAATGCGCATTAAGAGACAACCTTTTTCCACGCGTCAAGGGAATTGACGCAGATATCGTAGGGGACGCAATAGCTCACGCGAAGCCAACCGAACATCCAAACGAATCAGAGGGAACGGCAGCAGCTCATACGCTCGGGCTCGCGTGCAGAACTCCTGTGCATCCCCGCCGGGAGCTTTCACCCACAGATCAGAACGCTCCCGTCAGGCTGGATATACTCATAACCCAAATCCGAAAGTCCGCGCGTGAGCACGTCGCGATTCTTTGCGTATGCCTCAATATCGGCAGGCTCATCAACGCAGTCAATCAATACAAGCTGGAACAGGGACGGAGCGCATACAAAGCCCAAAGCACGAGCCGCACCGGCAGAGGCCGCATATAGATCATCGTGCTCGGGATTGGTTGGCGGAATAAGCACCCAACCGATACGCTCACCCGGCAGAGACAGCGACTTGGAGTAGGAGTAACACACGATTGTGCGGTCATATACCTCAGGTATCCAAGGAACCTCAACGCCTCCGTACACAATTTCTCGATACGGCTCATCGGAGATGAGGTAGATGTGCTCTCCCAACTCGGTTCCGCGCGTATGCAAAACATCCGCAAGAGCCGTAAGGGTTTCTCGTGTATATACCGCACCCACGGGATTGTTGGGCGAATTTACTATGACGGCTTTCGTGCGAGAAGTTATGGCCACAGAAAGACGTTCGGCATCGATTTGGAAGGTCTTCTCGTCAGCCAAAACCTCAACACAGACGGCACCGGCATGCTCAATCCACACTCTTATACTCAGGAAAATACGGAGCGATAACGATGACCTCATCGCCCGGGTTAACGACTGCCTGAAGCGCCATTGAAACGGAAGCGGCAGCTCCGCAGGTCATGATGACATCGGACGCCGTTGCGGTGCCTTCTCCAAAGCGACGGCACAGTGATGCGGCCACCGCCTCACGTGTGGCAGGAGTTCCGATGGCTGCCGTATAGGAGTGGACTGCCTGTGGCGGAAGCGTCAAAGCATGTTCGATGGATGCCTTCACCGCAGACGGTGCAGGCACGGAGGGGTTTCCGATAGAGAAGTCAAAGACGTTGTCGGCACCAATCTCAGCACGGCGACGAGCCGCAAATCCTGCGATTTCTCGAATGGCAGATTTTGCTTGTCCGTAATTTAGATTCTTTTGAGTTGATACCCATGGCAACTCCTTGTATTGAACCTCAGGGCGTCCGTAAACGCCCATAAAACCTACTGCCTTCTTTGCAGGATATACCTACTCGTATACCGATGGCTTCAAAACGCCCAAATACGGTAAATTACGATATCGTTCAGCATAATCAAGGCCGTAACCGACCACAAACGCATTGGGTACATGCGCTCCCACATAACGAGGCTCTACCGCCGGCTTTTTTCCCTCAATATCCTCTACCACAAAGGCCGCAATCTCAATAGACGCGGGGTTGCGCGATTGCAGCATACGCATAAGGTATGAGAGCGTAAGGCCGGAGTCCAAAATGTCCTCAACAATCAATACGTTGCGACCCTCAATTTTGGTATCCAAATCTTTCACGATGCGAACGACGCCGGAGCTTTTGACCCCATCGGCATAGCTTGAAACCGCCATAAAATCAACGGACATAGGGCAGGTGATAGCTCGCATGACGTCCGCCATAAACACGACGGCACCCCGAAGTACTGCAATAACCAGCGGGTTCTTATCGGCGTAATCGCGTGTAATCTCTTTGCCCATACGCGCAACGATTTCTTTGATTTCTTCTTCAGATAGTAGAATGCTTTCAATATCAGGATGCGCTCTGCCATATTGGCTCCTCTCAGCCACCGTAGCTGTCTGACACCGTTATCAAACTCTCGTGGATGCTTAATTCTAGCAGCACTTTTGTATCTTGTGTGCATTTTGATCGTTCGTCCGCTCGAATTCCCGCAACCCACACGATTCGACCGTTTGGGGATGTGCGCACAACAGGCACGCCTCTACGTTCGACCACAGGGAGGCGAGAAGCACTCAGCAGGTCGGAAAGCTTTTTTGACTGTCCATGCATACCCAACGGACAAAGAACATCTCCCGCGCAGGGGCTCTATCCAAAGCCTTCCGCCATGCGTGGCATCTATTCCCGCGGCTTCGGCATCCAACAACACCGACTCCCCAACCATTCGCGACCATGCGCACGTGCGAACGACACCACATCAAGGCCGTGTTCCACTGGGATAAGCCGCGCTCGAAGTCTTCGATTTTGAGTAAGTCGCTGCTCTCCCGGCACGCTGAGCCACGCCGAAAACGAAGTCTCTGACATGTGAGTGTGAGCATCATGAGTACCTGTTGGGATATTACCTGCGCGTTCCTTACGATATCGCCTTGGCGAGGGTGGGCGTTCCAAACTCAATACGCACCTGGACATCCTGAGGCCAAATTAACCGCGCGCCCCTTCGTTTGCCACCGCCATAAGAACGCTCTCAACATGACGTGCCTCAAGGCGCGGGTCGTCTGCCAGGTGCTTTACGGCCAAAGCGTATAACGCGGCGAGCAATCACCACATCGGTTGCCGCAAGGCGTGCCGCATCAAGCACCATATATCCATCGTACTCTCGAACCGTAAGCTTTCAAACAGCGCGCAGCAACACCGCTCACGTAGGCATCTTCATCCGACACAATGTCGCAGGCACCTGAAATTGCAGAAAGTACCTGAGGATTTTTCACTTCAAGACGTGGAAGTATCTCATGGCGAATATATGAGCGCAGATAATATGTATCGGCATTGGTAAGGTCTTCTCGCCAAGAAATGCCCCGTTCAATAAGGTAGTTGCACAGCTCAAGATGGGTAAACCCCAAAAGCGGACGCACGATGCGATTACGGCGACGCGGAATGGATGCGAGTCCCGAGGTGCCCGTACCACGCGTTACGTTCATAAGAAAGGTTTCCGCGCGATCGTTGGCGTTGTGTGCCGTTACGATGCGAGCGAGGCGCGCGGCACGCCAGCCTGCTGCACACAATTCATTTGCCAGCTGATTTTGCCGCTTCATACCGAACGCGCGACCGGCATCCTCCACGTTCAAGTGGTCGGCCGCAGCAATGGATGCAATGTCGAGCGAGCGCACCACGCACGTAATGCCATATTTGGCGGAAAGTGCGCAAACAAACTGCTCGTCCTTCTCGGCATCTGCGCCGCGAAGCTGGTGGTTGATATGAAGCACACACAGGCGATCTTGCGCTATCTTGGCACGCCCTCGACCGTCTTGCACATCCAAAACATCCGTTGTGGCCATAACCAAAAGCGCCGTAGAATCGGCGCCTCCCGAAACCATCAGCACCACAGGCGCTCCGTCAGGAACGATCGTTGGAACAGACGGGTGATATCGGTGTGAAACAGTTGGCACGGCACCTCACAAACAAGCTACTATGATACTTTGAGTGTAAATCATGAAAGGCTCTTATGACACCACGGATTCATCTTCACATTCTTGCCAGCGGTTCAAGCGGAAATGCGGCCATTGTTGAAGGACCTCAAACGAGTATTTTAATAGACTGCGGACTTTCCCGGCGAGATTGCTCCGTCGCTCCCAGGAGACTGATATTGATACGAGATCGTATAGCTGCGGTTTTTTATAACGCATGAACATTCGGACCATGTAGAGCGGACTCCGTGTGTTCGTCAAAGTACTTCGACGGCCCCATATTTGCCACCTCAGGAACCGCGCATATCCTTTCCCAGCGCAGCAGCATGGATGGGGTTGAAATTTTCTCTGATTTCAACGGATGTACAGAAGCGTGTCGGAGAGATATCGGTTCAAGCATTTTCCACGTCGCACGACGTAGCCGAACCCGTAGGCTTTCGTTTCAGCCTCCTTGGCGAGAAGAACCTTGAGATAGACAGCATCGGATACCGTACCGATACGGGAATCCTGACCGACGATGCTCTTTACGGAGCTTGCAGGCGCCCGCATCTTGGCACTTGAATCAAACCACGATGAGCATATGTTTGCCACGGGTCCGTATCCACGGGTGCTAAAGAGCGCGTTGGCGGACCTTATGGACATCTCTCAAATGAGCAAGCAGCTTCTGCGCTTGCAGAGCTGATACGTCCCTAACACAAGGACGGTCGTTGGTATGCATCTTTCGCGTGAAAACAACCAGCCCTAGTCTTGCCGTGCAAACCACTTGCCACCGCACTGGGGGCAGAACCGGTAAACGATACCGATACCCAAGCAAAACGGCCGGTGGTTTGCAAGTTCTTGTCGCCAGCCAGATTGGCCCATGAGCGTTCTCTAAAAGCAGCCCGGAGTAAACCTCGAACTGCTTTTTCTCACTTACAGGAAAGGAATACGTGGATTTTGAGGACAGCGCTGTAACCTCTTTTCTCGCCCTCTTCCCAACTTCGCGCGACTGCTTATAGCGTTCAACGGTTTAGTGCCTGTCAATGGTCGTCGCTCGTCTGCTTTGGAACGGAAATAGTCAGTACGCCATTGTCGAGCTTTGCGCTCAAACCCTGTGTAGCCGCATCTTTCAGAGTACACGCCACGAGTTGCGCGCCACTCAGAGGATTCCTTATGCAGGTAATTCTTGCCCTTCTCCTCATCGGACTCTTTGCGCTCGGCCGTAATCGAAAGACGGCCCTCATTGAGCTCAACATCAATGTCTTTCGCGAGAAAGACCTGGAGCTCTGCAGTTACCACGTACTTTCTCGCCAGCGTCCTCAACGCTTTACTGGGAAACGCCTCAGAACTCTGTGGATGAAAAAGGCGAATCAAAGAAACTCCTAAGGCTGCCGCCAAAAAGGCCAGTGCTCAGGCCACGTGCGTAACGATCAAAGGGAACCATGCTGTTCATAAAAACCACTCCTTCACTGTTTGTATGCCATTTCTGGCATTCCGTTGTTCGATGTTGTATATGCCCACCCAACCTGATTTTAATCATTATTTTCAAATTTTCTTAGCTTTATTGACTTATGTTATCTAAGCGTCTATGACTCCATATATTCCTGCTGCATACTATGTGCTCATTCTTTCAAAGTCCATCAAACTGAGACTTTCTTTCCAAGCAATCAACATCGCAACGCGACAGATATGCGTACATGGACTAAAATATGTAACGAATAATCGCTCAACCGCGGAGGTTAACGTGGATCAGACGACATATTCTGACGAGAAGTTCCCCCTCGAAGCAGACCACACATCAGATCAGGTATCTGCCGATGAGTCGGCTGCAACGGACATTGCTCGCGAAACTTCCTCAAGATCCTCAAGCAATCATCTCAAAACGGAAGATTCAAGATGCAATCGCACGGGCAGTTGAAGGCGAGTATGAGACTGTTGAGGCGTTCTCTGGTGAAACCTCCTTTGAGGGAGATCTCGAGAATGACGTTGCATCATCTCATGAGCACGTTTATCACGAGCGCCACATGGGTGATGGACATACTCATACACCGTACGTCCGCGAGCGTCGCGCGCATAAAACCGTAGCCCCCATCAACGATTTTGCTCGCGATGAGGAAGATGAAGCCGCCGTCTCGCATGACTCCGAATTTACGCTTAGCAGGGCGCATCATGGTCATGGCAGCCGCAGTTGGCGTCGATCAAAAGCCGAGATCGCACAGCTCAAAAAAGATCTTCATTATGGTCAGTACTTGCAGGTTCCCAAGGGGCAGCGCGACATCTTTGTAAAGAAAGAACGCCGCATGCACGCAGGTTCTCTAATTGCAGCCATTGCGGTACTTGCAATTATCGCCGTTGTTGCCTATTTCCTTTGGACATGGATGTCGGCTACCTGGGGTTCTGCCGTCCGGTAGATATTCTCGAGCAGATATTCGGCAGGCAAAAATGTTGTCTCGGAGGTCAAAGTATCATCGTAACGATCTTTGCCTCGCTCGCCTTTAGGGAGACTGCCATGAGAGTCGATCCAAACAGCCTTCAGTTGATCTTACAGGCTGATACGTCAAAGATTCAGCAGCAGGCCAACGCATGCCAGTCGCAAATAGACGCTGTATACGATGTCATTAAATCCGATAGCGCCGCTAAAAGGAGCTGCCTACGACAGCGCGAGGGATTACCTAAGCCAGGTAAAACTTCCCGCCCTTCAATGTCAGGTCATTTTTCTTGATGCCCTCATGAGCGATATCAATGCAGATATAGAAGCTCTTTCAAGCTTTGAGGGAGAAGTGCTCGACTCATCTGAACTCGAAACAAAGATCTCCATGTACGACCAACTTATCTGCAACCTGGAAGAGAAGTTGAGGGCACGGTCGATAAAGGGCCCGACGTTCGCCTGCTCATTGGAGCAGCTCATCAGTCTCTATGGGACCGCGCAGAACAGACTGCAACAAAAGCTTCAGATCCTGAACAGCTACAAAGCAACAGCTCTATCTATTCAAATTCATGCCAGGAGGTATCTCGCCTGAAAGAGGCGACAAACGCACTGGGACAGGTCAGTTATAGCGCATCTACAAACATATATGATCTCAGCCAGGTCACTAACGGCTCATGGAATAGCGACGAGATGCAAAGCAAATACTGGAAGTCTGTCATCGATCTTTTTCTCAATAACAAGAATGCGCTCCCCTCGATCCGCGCCTATATTCTTAATGAACTCAAGGGCACCAACAACAGCACTCTCTTTGGTGGTGACCCTGTTAATCTGTCCACGGAAACTTTATCCACCAACGCAACTTTTTGACGATGGGAGGATTGTTCCCTGCCTCGTTCTTACTTTCTATAACTCTCTGGATGAAGGAGAGAAAAGTCCTCGGAAAGGGATGGAGCCAAAACTTCGGTCTGCGCATACAACAGCATGCCTCAGGAATGATAAGTCTCCGTATGGCTGACGGTCATGAAGCTCTCTTCTTCCCTGAAGGAAAAGAATATGTAGGAGCTACTGCGGAAGGAGTGCTTGCACGCCACAAAGATGAAGGCTGGGAGTATACCGATAATCTTTTTGACCAGATTTCTCTTTGATAGCAGAGGAGTTCTTATACAGATAAGCGATGCGGGTGGTTGCAGTGCTCATCTCTCTTACACTAAAGAAGCTCTCCTCGAAAGCGTTATCAGTATCTCCGGCGAGCAGCTCAACTTCTTCTATGAGAATAATCTGTTGGTAAAGGTAAGCGATTCCGCCGAGAGAGCGATACAGCTTAATCACAAGGAAAAACTTACTCGTAGCTCTACCAATGAGCTCGGATATACCCAGCGCTACGAATATGACGACTTCGGAAGGATGAGCAGTCTCACAAATCACAACGCTGAGATCACGCTGAGAAATGAGTATGACGATCAGGGCCGTGTAAAACAGCAGTCGTTTGCTAACGGCTCTACAATCTCCTATCAGTTTGACGAATCCGGACATAAACTCACTCTCATCGACCAGGAAGATCATAAGACTGTCTACGAGAGCGACGGATTATACCGAACGGTCGCCTGTGAACGTATAGACGGTACAGAACGTTTTGAATATGATCGTCGTAATCTACGAACCTGTCATATAAGCAGACAGGGATACAAGACGCGCTTTCTGCATGATACGGCAGGCAGGATCAGCTCCATTATCAATGCTGAAAAACCAATCGCTTGCGTTCGAGCGCAATGAAACGGGCCAGACCCTGAAGATCTGAACTGGAAGGTAAAGTACTCGCACATACACCTTTGACGAGCACGGGACATCTGACTCGCGCAAAAGATGCGTCAGCAGAACAATACAGCTCTCATATGACAAAACAGCAAAGCTCTATTGAATTAACTCAGCCGGATAACAGCACCGTTGTCTTAACGAGAGATGCACACGGTAATGTTATTCACATTAAAGAGCTCCTGGTATACAGGTGAGCTATAAAGTATGACGAGCTTAGGGCAGAGTGATCTCCCAGACAAATGCTGACGGCGGTGTTACGCGCTACGAGTATGACGCTTGCAGCAATGTTGTCGGCGTTACTGATGCACTGGGCCATCATCGCTGTTATCGCTACGACGCGTGCGGCAATATGGATCGAGATGAGTCGATTGCGACGGACTCTCTATAAAGCGTTCCTATGACATGTTTGGTTTGCTGCGTAGCGCCACAGACAAAATGGGCGGCGTCTGTACCTTTGAATATGACAAGCTCTGGAGGCTTACCAAGATCACTGACCAGCTCGGCGCTTCAACCACATATGCCTACGATCCATCAGGAAGACTGGCGAGCATAACAAATGCTCTTGGAGCATCTACACAGTATCACTATGACGCTGATGACAGATGCACGCAGGTAACTTATCCAAAACTGGCTCACAAAGCTTTACTTTGTGTACGATAAACTGAGCCGTATAACACAAGTCACAGATTGTTCTGGCACAGTAACACGCTTTTCCTATAACCGTTTTGGAAAGGTAGACAAAGTGATCGATGCTGCAGGGAATATGCGCCTTGCAGAGTACGATGACGGTGGACAGCTTGTTGCTCTAACAGACGAAATGGGTGCAAAAACCCTGTTTGACTATGATGCCCTGGGACAGGTAACTGCTATCACCAATCCGTATGGCATGAAAAACAGGTACGAATATCTGCCAGGAGGTCTTCTCGCACGATCTTTTATGGTCGATGGTATTGAATGGTCGTATGCCTATGATGCATGCGGACGCATAAAAGAGATACGTCAAGGTGAAAGTGCATCATGGTCTCTAACATGATCTTTTGGGACACGATTACGACTATTCAGGAAAGGACGGATGGTCGAGGCACTATGAGTATGATGCACGCTTGGCATGTGCTCATCCGTACCCAGGGATGCACAATGGCAATCTTACTCGTTATAAAAAGAAATGTCTTCGGAGAACTTGCGCAGACCGATTGATGCGCTCAATAACATGCGCAGAATTTAACTACGATGCTCGGGGCGAGTCTGATAAGTATTATCCGATCAGATAGTGAGCTCTCTTCGAAAGACTTGCTACGAGCGTGATCTTCTCGGCCACATGACAAAAGCCATCGATCCTCTCGGCAAGAAACAAAGGTATGCCACCTATAACGAGCCGCTTAGCAGCTATGTTTTTGATGCCGAGGGTCCTTTGACTTCATATGGTTATGCGCCGGCAGGAACACGCAAAGTATCGGTTACGACGACGGGCGAACGGTCGATTTCGGCTATGATGCCTGGGTCGAGCTGTCCAGCGTCAAAGACTGGCTGGGCACACCACAATCAAGCGTGATGCGGCAGGACGTATCGTCTCTACGGAAGACTCCTCAGGCAGCATGTTGGGCTACCGAACGAGGACTTGCCGGAGGAACCTACCAGTCTTGTATATCCTGATGAGGAACGTGCATCGTACGAATACGATAATTTTGGCGAGGCTTACACGCCTTGCAGCCAGGAACAAATCGGTTTCATACGAATGCGATCAGCTCTCACGTCTTATACGTAAGAGCGCTTCCGACGGTCTTGTGACACGTTACGAGATACGATGCCTGCAGACGCATAACAGCTATGACGCACCTTGATGGCGAAGGGGAACTTATCCGCCGCGAGTTTTGGCGTATGACGCTGGGGAAACAGGGTACGCAAGAGCGTGAGGAACAGAAAATCTGCCTGAATGCGCGGGCGATTTGTACGTATGCCTATGATGAGGTTGAACCGCCTTATAGCGCCAGCCACTAACGACCATATCTGCGTTCTTATGGATATGACGCATTTGGAAACCGTCTGTAGGACGAAACTGCCAGCGCACGCGCAACGTATACCTACGATGCAGCCGACCGTCTGACTCGTATGATAAAAGATGGTGATGAGCCACGGACTTCTATATGATGCACTGAGGGAATCTTCACGCCACCTCTCAAGACGGCCGCGATCGTAGCAGCTTTGAATACGATGCTGCTAATCGGCTTATCCAGGCGATCGATCACGAAGCGCAGCAGACTGCAAAGCTATAGCTATAACGGTCTCGGGCGGCGCGTCTCGCAGTGCCTGTCGAACAAAATAATCCGACAACTGCCAAAACAACCAAATACACATATGACCTTACGCACACAGGCGGGAATCTACTACAAAGATCTGATGAGGTGACTATGAATCCCTGGTATGGGACAGCTTACCTGTCGCAGCATTCTCAGGTCGAGACAAATTGGTTTGCCCGCGATGACCTGGGAAGTCCCTAGAACACCTGCATCAGACGGCAGCTCACTCGGCAGTGTCATGTGATGGGTTTGGAAGAAAGTAACAGCAGGTGATCCGCTGGCGTCTTCGGGACGGCTTTGCGTCCTACGGACAGGAACCGATAGCAGACTTGCTGTTTGCGGAAGCTCGAGAATACGATCCGCATATCGGACGCTTTATAGCACAAGATCAGCAGGCGGGCCTTGCTGCATTCACACAGACCCTCAACAGATACACCTACTGTTGGAACTCGCCGCTGGAATACATTGATGTCAATGGTCTTTGGCCGCAACCTGCGAGACATTTACAACGGCATAGAGACAGGGTGTTGCAGGATTCTTCAATGGAGCAAAAGCCGTTTGGGATGCTCTTCTATCCCCCAGCCGTCAGAGAGTTTATGTCGACGCGGGAACGTTTTTCATAGGCGGCCTGCGTTGGATGGCTGAGCTTGACTTTAAACAGCTGGCGACAGTCCCGGCTCTCATAGCATCTCCGTTCTCACTGCCTCTTGCGGGATGGATCTACCTTATTGGATCCAGCACCATCACTTGTCGGCATCAATGATTTCAGCGATGTAAGCTGCTGCCTTCACAATGTCGCCTTTGGGCGAGCAGGCCCTCGATCTGGCATCCTTCAGCCCGCGATGAGGACGGGATATATCACCAAGCAGGAATGCTGGCAAAGCGCCGTTCTGGTTACACGATTTCTTTGACTATATATTCAAGAGACCTTACATCAGCACCATCTAAGCCAGCAAAGAATATGAATTCGCTGTAGGGCAATGTCAATTACACCTCTGACTCTGGAAGAGTTACTTTTAACTTGGGAGCAGGAGCGGAGACAGGCATCTATCATGGAAGTGGTTTTCATAAAACAATCAGGGTACTAACACAAAGCCTTCCGATGAAACTCAACCTCTACGATAAGGATGGCAATGTTATCTTTGTCCTATGATCCCAAACAAGCGAACTGGTGGATAACGGGTTTCAACCCAAGAATTCAGGATGCTCATCAAGAGGATCTTATCGCTTTTGGCTCGATTGACTTTTCGACAAATCAAGAGTATGGAACGCTTTCTATGCTAAATATTCTGGAAGAACAGGCTGGTGTTTCAATGAGAGTTGCATACTATGCATGGCAGTAGAGGGTTAATTATGTCCATAATAACAATTATTTCAGTCTTAACCGCCCTTCTAGGATGCCGGATAAAGCTCAGGGGCATGGCCCTCGCTCAACGATGTCAGACGAAGACGCTTCTGCAGCCTGTCTGAAGAGGTCTCCACAACTCATCAAAAAACTCTGATGTTGACGGTCTTGTCGCAGCCTTCTCTGAGAAAGCAAGATCAGACGATACAGAACTTTCTGCAAAAGCAGAAAGGTGATGTCGCTTATGGGTGGAGGTGCCATGGGTGATGAAGATCTCTATGTTGACTGTCGGTGGGCTCCAGGTATGGTGTTACCTACTCATTGTTAGCTCAGCAACAATAGCAGCACCTAACAGTACAAAATGGCAGATTCACGTTACGGACTGTACCTACAATAAAAGAAGACCCCTCCTATTTAGGTTTGAAAACGTTTGAGAGTCATACTCCCTATTCAGATCAGGGATGCTCCGAGAGGCTTTGCGGGTGGCACGATGAGACTTGATCAATTTCAATGGGTATCCGTCTCATCACCAGTTGGGAAGGCTGGGATCCTATACCAGCCCGTATACGTGGTAGGAAGGGGTGATGCATAGCAATGAGCGGCAACTCTCACAGGCTTTTCTTGCCCAATACCTGTCCTGATTCTCTCGTCCTGATCGCTCTTTCAGGGATGCCAGATAAATTCAGGACATGGTCCTCGTTCAACCATGTGAGGATAGAGACGCCTCCGCTGCCTGTCTTGAAGAGATATCTCAGTTCATTGAGAACTCCAGATGCCGATGGTCTTGTCACCGCCTTCTCTGAGAAAGCAAGATCAGACGATCCGAGCTTGCTGCAAAGGCAGAAAAAGTGATGTCTCTTATGGGTGGGTGGCACCATGAGTGAGCAGGACTTCTGGTCAAGTCTCGAAACTTAAGAGTGGTCATGTATTCATAATTAGTACAGCTATAGTAACAGCTCCCTGAGCGGTACAAAATGGCAGATCCATATTGACCGATACTGTACAATAAGAAGGATCCCTCTCAAGTCGGTTTGAAATTAATCGAGATCATACCCTATCCAGATCGAGATGCTCCTCAAGATTTGGATGGGTATAGCCGGAGTGATGATTTTTCCGTCGGTATCCGCCTCATCACCAGCTGGGAAGGCTGGGATCCTATACCAGCCGTATACGTGGTAGTATGGTATCTGGATGAAGGGAGAAACGATGCCATCGGATCAGATAGTATCAAGCGTGGCGGAAGCTGCCTCCAGCGCCGTACGCCTCGTGACCGGACTCTGAAACGTATCGCTCGTTTAAGCTCGATCGTGCGACATCCGTCGCAGATGGCATTCCGCCCGCCAACCATGACGACATAGCGGACACGGCATCCTTATATTACAATGCCTACGCTGATTCAATGGAGCGCGATGCCGAAAGCTTTCTGGGACGATCGGTATAACCCTCGCCGAAGCCGATGCAATGGCAGCGGCAGCATAAAAGCATCTCGTGATGTACGCCGATACTAGTGATTCTTCCCTTTAACGGGCAGCTTATGCGGCTGAGGAAGAGGAAGCTTCCCTGAAAAATAAGATCCAAACTCTTGAGGCCCGACATGGAGGATATCAATAGGTCAATCGGAACGATCACTGAGATAGCTTATGCTCAGGAACACACAGGGCTTGAGCTCGTCGGAAATGACGAAGTATTGTATTTGCAAGCACGATTATAGCAGGATGCGAGGAGGAAATAGAAGCTTCTCGCAGAAAACTATGGGAGATTGATCGTATCCGTGATGACCTGTATGGCCAGAAAGACCACTTTTCTTATTGAGAAAGTATTGAGAAGATACGTCGAAACCCTGTTGGGATCCTGAATCAAGGGAACTCTTACAACCAAGGATCCTGTTCGAACAGCGGCTCAATTTCTGGACGACGATCGGAATACGGATCATAGCCGTCATCATCTTCGTTTTCCGCACGAATGAATTCCGACTGTTTGGGGAGCTGATTTTTGGGGAGCGAAACTTTTTGGAGGCGGGCTTTTAGCGAGCTTCTTTTTGGCAGCCGTTTGTAATGATTTCGGCTTTTCAAAGGGCTTTCATCTTGTATCAGTTGTATCGAGCATGTGGCGAAAGCCCTCACACTCTTCGCCATTGCCAACTGCAACAGCACTAAGAGGAGCTTCTCTAGGTGTAGCATCATCTTTTTATCGAATCGTCTTTCGTACCATCATTGCCCATACGCTGCCTCGAGCTCAATTTCACCGCTCTTCTCGCCTGATACGTTATAAGCTCAAGTATAGCAATGAGCACAAAGATGAAACGCTCTCAGGGTCTCAAACGTATTACAGATAAGGAGGTGCTACGGTGAGCCATCAAAAACAAACGTCTCGCGACGACACGGGCTTCGATGCAAACAGTATCGGCAAAAGTTTTGGAAGACTACGGTGACACGGTTTATCTCGTCGCCCTTAACCAAACTCGCTCTCCCGCCGATGCTGAAGATATCTCCCAAGACGTGTTTATGCAGCTTTTAAACTCATCCACTGCGTTTGCGACAGGGCAACACCTTAAAGCTTGGCTCATCCGCGTAACCCTCAACAAATGCCATGATTTATATCGGCATCCTTGGGCAAAGAAAGTCGAGCTCATGGATACCTCAGACGGCTACAGCTCCTGGCACGGACCTCCTCTCAACACCCGACCCTCGGATGCAATCATCAAAAAGCTCGCAGAAAACGAAATTTGGCGAGGCCATTGGGACGCTACCGGAACAGCTCCGGGCAATCATGCTTCTTCGGTATGTGGAAAGATTACTCAACAAAGGAGATTGCCCGCATTTTCAACTGTCCGTCTGCAACTATTCGCACACGCCTTCGTCGCTCTTCAAGAAATGAAACCATTACTTCACGTAGACTGGGAGGATACTCATGTCTAAGGACACCTTGAAGAACTCAGATCAATCGCTGCAGAAATCAAACTTCCCAGCCATGTAAAGAAGCGGTGCTAGCAAAAGCGGAGAACTCTCCCCAGCAAACAGATCACCGACACGCGTTCTCGCAGGCAATCCTCGACGCAGATTTATATATGCCAGTGGCATTGCGGCGACAGCAGGTGTGATATTCATAGGATTGAGGGGCTTTTAGCGGCTCATTTGGAAAAATTTCGAAGAAAATTCGTTCGTTTTTGAAGGCCTATGCCGAAGGAAAGAGGGAGAACGATTCCAAACCTGAAAAATCGCACGGCTCTCATGCCGATAAAAAACAATTGAAATTGGAGCTCGTTCAGCCGTGGAGACGATCCGTCCATGTGGTCAATAAGTCACACCATGGATCTGTCATGCACTACGGTGGAGGTCAAACAGCTGAGTTATTCGCTCAGAGGAGAGTACGTAAAAGCCCAACAGTGAAGATGTTACGGAGGAAAAATCTTCTTTGACTTGCTGACAGATGACCCTTCTGAAAATGAAAACGCCGGCGAGACCTTCTACAGAATTTTCAGTCACTCTTTCCGATAAAAATGCACGCGAGAAGGGCGGCACAACAGATACTGAGCTCGCCGATAGAAAACGATATAACGCGCAATCTTACCGTTCATTTTTCGCGACAATGGAGAGCCAAGCGCTGAGTAATCAAATAAACGATCTTCATATGTACCGACTCTCCTGAAAGCAAGGTCTCAGAAGATCTTCTGGAAGCAACGAGAGCACCTTACTAATAAGATGCTGCTTATTGCCGAGAAGCACTTCTCGGCAATTCTCGCGAAAAACAGAAATCGTTATAGAGGCGACCTTTTACGGACGAAAGCGTTCAATCAAAGTCGTACCTCGTAAAACCTGGCAAGACTTTGACCGGCTTTTGCTTTGCCTGGCTTGAGTCATTCGTAGACTCAGTGTAGCTCTCAGCGTGAACCGAAATGATACGGAAGCACAAGCAAAGCGGGATGAACTCTATGCCACCCCGCCTCAGCTGTATACCGTTACGGAACTGTCGACTGACATGCCGGCGGCATTGCTTCACCTGCCGCCGGCAACCAGCAAACAGCACAATCAACAATCAGCAATCAACGGCATTTTTCTCGGCGCGATAACGCTTAGTTCACGGTGCTTGCGGCACTTGCCGTATCGCCTTGAGCACGACGTGCCACCAGGTTACCGTCATCGTCGGTATCAATGAGGACGGTGTCACCCTCATGGAGTTCACCGGCAATGATGAGGTTTGCTACCTGATCAACAACACGCCGCTGAATCAGGCGCTCAGGGACGGGCACCGCATACGGGGTCCAAACCGTCCAGTGCCAGCGATTGCACCGCAGCGTCAGAAAGCTCCAAGGTCATGCGCTCACGAGCCAAACGTGCACGCATCGTCTTTGAGCTGATATCCACGATCTTCTCGATATCGGAAAGACCAAGCGGCTGGAAGATGACCACGTCGTCGATACGGTTCAGGAACTCGGACGGAACGCGCCTCGCAGCGCATCCATGACCCTGCTTGCGAGCCTCCTCATTCAAACCGGAAGCACCCGCGCCGGCTATGAACTGAGAGCCGACGTTGCTGGTCGTGATGATAATCGTGTTCTTGAAGCTGACCGCGACCCTGACCGTCCGTCAGGCGACCGTCATCAACACCTGCAGAGCACGTTGAATACATCCGGATGAGCCTTTTCCATCTCATCCAGGAGCACCACGGAGTACGGATGACGGCGCACGGCCTCGGTCAGCTGGCCGCCCTCGTCATATCCCACATATCCGGGAGGGGCACCGATCAAACGCTGCACCGAAAAACTTCTCCATGTACTCGGACATGTCGATACGAACCAACGAACGCTCATCGTCGAAAGAGAAGACGGCCAGCGCCTTTGCCAGCTCAGTCTTACCGACACCGGTGGGTCCCAGGAAGAAGAAACTGCCCAGCGGACGGTTGAGTCGGCCAGCGCGCGCGGCTTCTGCGGACTGCCGCAGCAACCGCAGACACGGCTTCGTCTTGACCAATAACGCGCAAATGAAGTTGGCTCTCAAGGTTCTTGAGCTTGTCCATCTCGCCCTGCATCATCTTGGACACGGGCACGCCGGTCCACGAAGAAACCACCTCGGCAATCTCATCCGTGGTAACTTCCCTCTTTCAGAAGTCCTCCGTCTTCCTGTTTGGCGAGAGTGCTCTCGGCTTCATCATATTGGCGCTGAAGCTCAGGGTGTGCTGTAGCGAAGCTCGGACGACGCGCGCAAGATCTCCGTCACGCGTAGCTCGATCCATCTGCGTACGAGGCGTCTTCCATTTGCGCTTTAAGCTCCTGGACCTTATCGATGGCGCTGCGTTCGTTTTGCCAGTTTGCTTTCATGCCGTCAAGCTTTTTCCTCGCGTTGTGGCAATTTCCTCACGCAGGGCCTCAAGACGCTCCTTTGATGCGGCATCCTCTTCCTTCGAGCGCCTGCTCCTCAATCTGCATCTGAGTGAGCTGGCGATCCACCCGCATCAATGTCTGACGGCATCGAGTCGAGCTCCATGCGAAGGCGAGAGCAGCCTCATCTACAAGTCAATGGCCTTATCGGCATGAAGCGATCAGAGATGTAGCGATTGAAAGGTCGGCAGCGGCTACCAGTGCGGAGTCCGTGATACGAACGCGGTGGTGCTGCTCGCTACTCTCTTTCAGACCGCGCAAAATGGAGATGGTGTCCTCAACGGACGGCTCGGAAACCAGTACGGTTTGGAAACGACGGGCAAGCGCCGTGTCCTTCTCGATATATTTTCGGTACTCGTCCAAGGTTGTTGCACCAATGGCACGCAGCTCACCGCGGCAAGTGCGGGCTTCAAAATGTTGCCTGCATCCATGGAGCCCTCGGTGGCACCGGCGCCCACAATGGTATGCAGCTCGTCGATGAAGAGGATGATGCGACCGTCAGACTTGCTGACCTCTTTTACCACGCTCTTCAGGCGGTCCTCAAATTCGCCACGATATTTTGCGCTCGCCACCAGCGCGGACATGTCAAGCTCAATGAGCTCCTTGTCGCGCAGTGTTGAAGGGACGTCACCGAGATCATACGCTCCGCCAAACCTTCCACGATGGCGGTCTTGCCGACGCCCGGCTCGCCGATAAGCACGGGATTGTTTTTGGTACGACGGCTGAGCACCTGAATGGTACGACGGATTTCCTCAACGCGACCGATGACCGGGTCAAGCTTGCCTTGGCGCGCCAAGTCCGTAACGTTGCGTCCGTAATGCTCCAGCGCTTCAAACTCAGGCTTTGCGTCCTGCGAGGTCACGCGCTCATCACCACGAAGATCGTTGTACACTTCCTCCACGCGCTTGGCGGTCACACCGGCATCACGCAGGATACGACCGGCTTCGGACTTGTCGCTGGCAGCGCCGTCAGCAGGTGCTCGGAGGTTACATAGGAATCCCCAGCTTTGTGGCCAGTTTTTCAGCTTCATTGGTTACCCTTGATCAGATCATTTCCCAAAGGCCGATCTGAGCTCGCTTACGTGAGGCGCACGACCGATAGCATCATCTACCTGAGCTTCAATGGCCTCGACATCGGCACCGACCTTCTCCAAAATAGAGCGTAGATTACGCTCATTGCTGTCAAGCAGCGCCTTAAGCAGGTGAAGGGGAGCGATCTCTGCGGCCTCCGCGTCTCCAGCAATGCCGAGTGCTCCCTGCAGAGCTTCTTGGGCAGTCACCGCCCATTTATCAATTCTCATAGCGTCATTCCTTCCTCTCCGGGCACGCCGGCCACGACGATTGGAGGAATCTTGCGTTTCCACAAGCTTGGGCCCTGGCTTTGGTCCATCGCTGCCATAGTAACAGACGTGCTGAAAATCATTTTTAATCGAGTAGTATTCCCTCTAGCGTGGTTTTTATACAACATCTAAGTCTGTTAATAGTAGATTTTCTAACTTATAGATACTCAATTTACTGTAAACAGCTTTATTAATATGGAATTCTCACAAGAGACGTCGAAAACGTAAGACTAATCAAGAGCCTCGTAGTCTCTCATTTTCCACTCACTAATTGCTTCTTTATACGTGCGATCGCCCAACTCATCCCAAAATGACGCGAGAGCAGATGCCGAAACCGATGCCTGTACGTTTCCGCCACACATCTGGACGCTTCCGTCTTTCAGCACGAGCGATTGGAACCGATTTCGTATCTCTGGGGTTACTTGATGGGATGTCATGATGACGGTTCTGTCCGTATCCTCCATAACCGCATCAATCAGGCTCTCCACTGATGCGGCATCCAAATGCGCAAAGCTTTCGTCATAAATCACGATCTGTGGTTCAAACAGAAAAATCCGAGCCAGTGCCAGCCTTTGTCGCTCTCCACCGGACAAACTATTTCCCGACTGATCAATCTTGTGATCAAGCCGTCCGAATAGCGAGTAAGAATCTCTTCAAAACCCGATTTCTTGAGGGCGGCAATTACGGCATCGTCAGTAAAGTCTTTGCAGAACAACGTTATATTATCCCTGATGCTCGCATTAAAAATGAAAGTCTGCTGAGAACATGGGATGATAAAACGCGCATATTGTTCGGCTTTATACCGCTCAATAGGCTGTCCATCCAAAAGAATCTGTCCTGCATCCGGCTTCATCGCATCGGTAAGCAGCTGTATCAGCGTAGTTTTTACCGCTTCCCGAATCGCCTTCAAGAAGATATTTGCCACCGTGCTCTAAACTAAGGCACACATCAGACAAAATAGGACGCTCTTTATCGTAGCTATACGACACATGATCCACGATAAGGTTTGAAAACCGCTGAGGAATATCTTTTGTTCCATCTTCAACAGCACTTTTCTTATCGAGAAGAGCACGGAACTTTTTGATAATCTCTTCGGCACCACGCATATCGGTAATGGCGTCGCTTACATTTTGAATGGGATTTGCAATATAAACCACAAGCTGAGAAGCAGCCACCATCATACCAACCGTCATCAGACCCTGAAGCGTAAGGACGGCGCCAATGAAATAAATACTGATATAGATAACTCTGACCGATGGTAAACGAAAGCAGACGCTGCCAACGAACCAAAAATAACGCGCTTGAAATTTACTCTCTCCCAGCTTTGGTTTGCTTTTTACTCATTGCTTCTCGTGAAGCTTCCGTAAGGTGGAAACTCTGAGAAGATCGAAACCTTCAGGTGCTCGTTAGGCAGTGCCAAAACGCTCTGCAGACTATGGACTGTTCTGCTCGCCTGAAATACGTGGAGCCATGACTTAGAATCAGCATCTGAATGGCAATCATGGCGAAAAATGAATAAAACAAAGCCATGTGAGATAAACAGAAGCACCACTAGACTGACTATGCAGAGAAGATGTCTACCAGCGTATCCATAGCACGGAAATACGTTTCATCATCAAATCAAGGTCATTGGTGAGTATCGAGAGCCAATGACTCGTGTTGTGCGTATGAAACTCAGGAATCGACTGGCCAAGAATCTGTCTCATCAAATCATCACGAAGGTGTGACTGACCGCCACGGAGCACGGACTACTGCAGGCGCCTGCATACCAAGTCCACGAAGAAGTAGCAGAAAATATACAAGCCAAAACCAAAGTCCGTAGTTCAAGGCGTCCGAGAGTTTGCGCTCATAGCAAGATCAATAGACTGAAGCATTACGTATGAAAGCGCAATTTCAAACAGACTGCTTAAGAGGAGAAGACAATAAATAGGATTAGTTTTGCTTTGATTGAAATACAAATACCTAAGCATGTGTCTCCTCTTGGGTGCCTTTTAGATGTTATTTGCATAGTTTACTCTTTATGCGTCTTTCTCGGCATCGTCTTCGGCATCTTCCGCATCTGGCGACATACCCAAAAGGCGCTGCATGATCTGCTCAGGACTCGACTCCTCGTAGCGGGCAAGCGAGGTAATACGCTCACGCATCTTATATTCGTGCAACTCGTCCTCAAGTCTCGCGGGACACGGGCGCGGAGCTCGTCGATTCATCGTCCTTCTCGACAGCACGCTCGCGCATGTCGAGAATGCGCACGACACCGGCAAGATTGATGCCCTCGTCCGTCAGCTTTGGCCACAAGGTTCAGCCGGTCGATATCTGCACGCGAATACAGACGCGTACTACGCGGACCTGCTGGATTGACCGTGACCCTTCTGTTCGTAGACGCGAAGGGTCTGTGGATGCATACCGTAAGCTCGCCGCAACGCTAATCATGTGAGCGGCTTTATTGCGACCTCCTGACTTTTGCGATTCTCGTCGCTCTTGCGCGCCATCGTTTCATACATCCTTTCGGTAGCTGTGAGCGTCAATCGTCCTTCAGAGACTCCAACGCCTCGCGCTCCTTCTTGTCAGTCTTGTAGGAACCTTCACGTCAACCGACATATAGAGCCCCACGAGAATCCGGATTTTTACGCGCGGCGCACTGAGCTCGCGAGAAGCGGAACGTCTTGCCGTTCTGTGTACCGGCGGGAACTTTCAAAGCGGACCGTCGTGCCGTCGGGCGTAGGGACTTCAACCGTTGCACCAAGAGCGGCCTCATACATACTGATGGGCAGCTCCATCCTCACGTCAGCGCCATCACGCTTGAACACCGGATGCGGATCAACCTTGATGGAAACCACCAGGTTACCGCGCTGTCCGCCATTAATTCCGTATTCGCCACGCTTCTTGTACCTGAGCTTCAGCGCCGTCGTACGCACCTGCAGGTATCTTGATAGTCGCGTTTGCTCATCGCCCGTCGAAGGAATGCGGTAGGTTGCTTTGCGAGAAGCGCCTTAGCGCCTCATCAAAGCTCACCTCAACGGACATCGTCAAATCTCCGCCGGCAGATGGCCTATTAGCAGCAGCTCGACCGCCACCGAAATGGATGAGAAGTCGAAGTTCCATACCACCCATACCGCCAAAGATATCGGCAAAATCAGCACCGTCGACATTGGTGGTATAGGTAGCTGCCCTGCGTGCCGCGACCTCCAAAAGCCTGAGCCCGGAATGCCACCGAACATAAGCATCTGGTCGTATTCTTGCGCTTGGATTCGTCTGAAAGTGTGTGTACGCCTCGGAAATCTCCTTTGAACTTATTCTCATCGCCGCCCGCATCAGGATGATATTTGCAGCGAGCTTTGCGGAAAGCTTTCTGGATGTCGTCTTCGAGGCGTCGCGCTTCACACCCTAACACGTCATAAAAATGTTTTCTTACCAGCCATGACTAAGCACGACCTCCTCTCATAAAAGTTTACTTACTTGGTGTCCTTGTCACCGCCTGCATCAGCAGTATCGCCGTTGCTCGCATCATCAGCAATGTCGGCATCCTTGCCGGCATCCGTATCTTTATCGCCTCTTCGGGACGCTTGGGTCCGCGTGCGTCACCGTCACCATGGCGGTACGGATGACCTTGCCGCCCATGCGATAGCCTTCTGATATACCTGTGCAACGCTTTCATCGTACGCCTCGGCATCCTCAACCCGGCCGACCGCCTGATGCGACAGCGGATCAAACGCCTCACCGGCAGGGTCAATCACGTTGACGCCCTCTTTGTTCAGTACGCTCACGAGCTTGTTCTTTACCGCCGAAACACCCTCGACAAACTGTACTGACTGCGAATCCGTGAGATTATCGGCGTGCTCAATCGCACGCTCCAAGTCATCACGACCGGCAAGAGTTCGACTACCAGCTTCTCCGTCGCGCGCTCACGCTCGTCCAGGCGCTCCTGAGCCGTGCGGCGACGATAATTATCCCAGTCCGCCGGCAGGCGCCATCAAATCTATCGGTGGCCTCTGCGGCTTCTTTTACGCGGCCTCAATCTGATCTGCCACGGAATCAAGCTGAGCTTGCAGAGCATCGCGCCTCGAGCGAGCCTTATTGGCATCCTCCGCAATCTCACGCTCCGCCTGCTCTTTCCCCGACGGATAGCCCTCTTCAACCATCGGCCTGCTCGTCAAGGTCATCAGCGGCAGCGCGCGCCTGCGGCACCGGCAGCGTCATCTCCTGTCTCACACCGGCGGCGCCCACCTGTGCGCCTCCGTTATTCTCATTTTCAAAAGCGGCGTCTTTGCCCTCATCAATTGGCACGTTCACGTCACCTCCTTCTATGTACGAGGGAGGCAGCTGGTCAAAGCCGGCCACCTCCCTCAATGCGAACGTCTTGCTTCTCTGACTTCGTTTGCTTCTAGCGCACGACAATGGCAGAAGCCCTTCCGCTCGCACCTTTAGTTCTGAGACTTGTCGTCGTCAACAACCTCGTAATCAGCATCTTCAACATCGCCGTCGGAAGAGTTGCCGGCAGAGGCGCCGTCCGTACCCGCGGTCTGAGCCTCGGGCGTCAGCGTACGCTACTTCGGCGAGTTTGTGTCCGACTTCCTGGAGCTTCTCGCCGGCTGCCTTGATGGCCTCGACGTCGGTGCCTTCAAGCGCCTTTACGAGCCCTCAGCAACGGCCTCCTCGGTAGCCTTCTTCTGGTCCTCGGGAACCTTGTCACCAAGATCCTTCAGCGTCTGCCGGTGCCGTACGCAGAGAGTCGGTCTGGCTACGGACCTCAATCTCATCCTTGCGCTTCTTGTCTTCCTCGCGCATGGGACTCTGCGTCCTTGACCATGCGATCGACTTCGTCGTCGGAAAGCGCGGTGGAGCCAGAGATGGTAATCTCCTGGGACTTGCCCGTTGCCTTTATCCTTTTGCGGTGACCTTCACGATACCGTTGGCGTCGATGTCGAAGGTAACCTCAATCTGAGGAGTGCCACGACGAGCTGCAGGAATGCCGGTCAGGTTGAACTTACCGAGCGACTTGTTGTCTGCAGCCATCTCGCGCCTCGCCCTGAAGGACGTTGATCTCAACGGACGTCTGGTTGTCGGCGGCCGTGAGGAGATCTCTGTCTGGGACGTTGGGATGGTGGTGTTACGGTCGATCATCTTGGTCATCACGCCGCCCATGGTCTCAACGCCAAGGGAAAGCGGGGTAACGTCCAGAAGCAGGATGCCGGAAAACGTCGCCGGTCAGAACGCGCCTGGACGGCCGCACTCGTCAGCGACGACCCTCGTCCGGGTTCACGGACATATTGGGCTGCTTTGCCGGTCATGGTCTTTACAAGATCCTGAACGGCGAGCACTACGAGTGGAGCCGCCGACGAGAATAACCTCGTCAACGTTGGAAATCGAAGACCGGCGTCCTGGGAGTGCCTGGTTACCGGGGTCTTGCAGCGGTCGAGCAAATCACGCGTGATGCGCTCAAACTCGGCGCGGGTCAGCGTGTAGTCAAAGGTGCTTAGGACCGGTTGCGTCAGCGGTAATAAACGGCAGGTTAATCTGTGCCTGCTGAGCGCTGGAGAGTTCCTTCTGGCGTTCTCCGCAGCCTCCTTCAGACGCTGAAGCGCCATAGGATCCTTTGCGCAGGTCGACGCCGTTGTCGGAATTGAACTTATCGGCGTCAGTCAATCACACGCTGGTCCCAGTCATCGCCGCCCAGGTGGTTGTCGCCGTTAGTGGCAAGAACCTCAACAACGCCGTCGGCAAGGTCAAGAAGTGAGACGTCAGCTACCGCCGCCGAGGTCGAAGACGAGGACTTTCTGATCCTTGTCCTTCTTATCAAGACCGTAGGCAAGAGCAGCCGCCGTCGGCTCGTTAACGATACGCTGGACATTGAGGCCTGCAATCTTGCCGGCGTCTTTGGTTGCCTGACGCTGAGAGTCGTTGAAGCATGCAGGGACAGTGCAATGACGGCGTCGGTTTACTTTCTCACCGAGGTACTTCTCGGCATCAGCCTTCATCTTTAGAGAGGATCATGGCGCTGATCTGCTCAGGTGTGTAATCGGTGCCCTCAATCTCCACAACGGCGCGACCGTCAGTTCCGGACTTGACTTTGTACGGAACGGTCTTCATCTCGGACCGGACCTCGTCAAACTTGCGGCCCATGAAACGCTTGATGGAGAATACCGTGTTCACAGGGTTGGTAACAGCCTGGTTCTTTGCTGCCTTACCGACAATGCGGGTCACCGTCAGCGCGAAACCCACAACCGACGGAGTGGTGCGATCGCCCTCAGCGTTAACGATAATGGTCGGCTCGCCGCCTTAAAGGACAGCCATAGCCGAGTTGGTGAGTGCCGAGGTCGATACCAAGAATCTTTCCCATAGTTCATCGTTCCTTTCCTATGCAGACCCGGCTGGCGAGAAGTACGTGCTTATTTGCGTTCTACCTGTTCAGAGCACGTATTGACGGCACCCACATCTGCGGTGTTTCATCTTTACGTCTCTGCTTATTCCCCTATGTCGGGTTTATATACATAATCTAAGTGTCTATGTGGTAGATTTTAGACTAACCTATTGACACACTACTTATGACATATTGTTTGTCAATTTTTAACTAACGTCCTAAGATAGTTTTTGTTTTTCTTCTCTTGTTTTTCTTATATCCCAACTTATCGCATATGTACTCAATCTTTGTGAAAATATATCGCAGATAATGCGACATATACAAAGTGTTATTTTTGATCTCTAAAAACTTGTATGCCATTGTTGTGCATCATCAAGAGGATGTTCAGGGCGAAAATCATGAATGTTAAAAATTTTATGCTCAATTTGTATGTAATCCAAGCAGCTCCTACTTTCAATTAAAGCACCCCCAAGATTGCTTAGTTTTATGGCTTGTTACAAAGATTACGTACATCTTTTTGAGTTGAATAGCTATTAACAAAGAAAATCTCTCAAATAATCATATATGCCACTACTGCCAACATCCCCTCAGGTATACGAGAAAACTTTCGTCATCAGTTGGTATATATAATATCTTCTGGCGGAACATTATTAAACAACAACATCCTGTAAATTATATCGGCTAAATCCCTTATCTTGGTACGTCTGACTTATAAGATTTTTCTTTTTCTGTGAATCAATAATGCTTTTATACCCATATCAGGACTATTAGAATTTATTTCATCAGAGAAAATTTCTCTATATTTTCAAAGCTTCTTCAGGAGTAGTTTTTGATATTTTGAAATTCTATCCATGGCTTTTTCTGCTGTATTTTTCTAAAATCGTCTACAGATTTCTTAAAAGCTTCTTCTTTCTCATGTTGCTTCTGAAGTTTTTCCCTTTCTTTTTCCTTTTACTAATTGAAACAAAAGCTTCACGCATTTTTCAATATATCAGGGCTAGCTCTTTTCTAACATAGCTCACATACTTTCTGATAACGAGGATCATCAGACTTATATCTGTCGGTTACTTAACGCCATATCAGGAAGTTCGAAATTCAAAAATATCCACATGAAGTTGTCCAACTACACTATACCTCAGGTCAGCTTATTTTGCCCAACAATAGGAGATATATTAAACTCTCCCATTTTTGATTCGCATACAGCGAAATAAAATTGTCGGAAAAATCTGTTAGCTCTGCCTTTTCTGCCCCGAGTGGATTTATATGTTCCTATCCATCCATTTATCTCAACTTCATATGAGCGCTCTTCACCCTTGATATTTCTCATTTTAATAGGTAGTTTAACTGTGTCTTTGTTGCTTAATAATTTATCTATTTTATCTTCAAAGGGAGATTTAAAATAGCTATTTAAATGCTTAAAGCTTATCTCCTAAAAGTAATCAGAGCAGACAACTCAGAAACTATTTCTTTGTCAAAATGAATCAATCACTTCACTCTTTTCACCCCTAATTATGGTATTCTGAGTTCTTATCCACAAGAGGAAAGATCTTCAGTAAATTTCAGTTTTATGGCTTCTAAAGAATTATGTAGTTTGTAGTGCGGATCTTTCATTACCACTGCAGTGCCATCTCCAGAAATCTTTTCAAAAGTTATCTGATCATCAGATAACGGCTCTAAAGATTATCATCACCAATACTTTGCGAAAGTATAAAACCAGATTTTTCTTTTATTGGAAACAGTCTTAATCAAAAACATTTTCTGAAATAGAAAGCCGCCAGCTTACCGACACCTTTTCTTCCCATTTTTTTTCGCTTTGATCTAGTTACAGATTCCTCATTTGTGTTTCGAGAAACTGCAGCTTCATTTGAGATATTTTTGAATGTCTCCATTATCATACGACATTCCTCTTCCATCATCTTCTACGGTTATATCGTTTTCATTATCTATAATATATACGTTTTGAGCATCCGCATCATATGCATTTGCTATTAATTCAGCAAGTATATACTAGATATTTGTGCTACAAGCTCGGACCCATCACTCAATATGCGTGGATCAATATTTAATTTATACTTTTTACTGGTCATTTTTATCTACCATCCTTTGCTCTTTTTAACTAAATGTCTGTCTATGCTTTGTCCAATTACTTTTCCCTAGGCGCGGAGGAACAGCATTACCTATATGCCTTGCTATGTCTTTTTATTTTAACTGAGGGCGTTTGGATTTATAAAATCAGCAGTCTTTGGGGAATGTCTGCAACAATGCTCCTTCTCTCAAAGTTAATGCCCTATCTTGTTCCCGGGATGACCATAGCGACCCGTACCATAACAATAGAATTGAGTAGTTATGGTTGGCCCTATCGTATCCACACTCATTCTTCCATATACAGACGTATATGTTTGTCCAGATTTTTTCTTATGGCACTCACATTGAAGACTGGTAGGCCAATCTTTCCATGTTCCACCCGGGGTTGAATGTTGAATCCGCTTTTAAATTGATATCCGATAATTTAGCAGCTCTATGCAGTTTATCAAATGAACATTCTTCTCCCGCCTTGACCGGAGGTAAATATCCTCGATAAATTTTTCTACTGTAGGATCCTCGCGCTTTTATGCGTTGGCGGAATTAAAATGGATTTCTCAAAGTTTTGATGCTAAAAGCACAAATCGGCGACGATTTTGTGGAATCCATAATCTGGACAATAAACAACTTGGCCTCCATCAGTATAGTATCCATTTTTCTTAAAAGTTTAAGAAATTCAAAAACACTATTTGTATCCCTTTATACTTGGCACATTTTCCATTGACACAATAGTCGGTTGCACTTGCTCTACTAACCTACCAAAATTCTGACAAAAAGATCATATTTTTCGTCTTTTGAATTTCGCTTACCATTTTAAATCGCATTTGAGAAAATGGTTGACGAGGCGCATCCAACTAAAACTTTGTAACTCCGTTCGCATAACAGTGGTTTATATCTTCTTTTGTTATGTCGCGAATATTTTTGGTATAAAAACTACATTATTATTAGTTTCATATGTATGTTTACATGTATCATCTAGATCAAAGCCTGCAATAACATCAAGGCCCGCATCAAGCAGCCCTCGTGTTAATCCTCCAACACCACAAAACAAATCTACTATTTGTACTGACATAAAATTACCCTTACTATATGAGTGACCAAACGATGCACTGAAACATTATTATACATTCATGCAATATTCTCGCTATGCACCAATAAAAAGCCACCATATAAACGGGCAAATGACAATTTTTGCCGAAAACACTCACATTATCCTCGCAAAGTACAATCGCCTGATCTATTCCATAGTTCTTAACGTCCAACACATTATTTAGTGCGCTGTGGCGCTTATGTTCTTTCGGATTTCACCTCGATTGGCACTATCTTCTCTCCATACTCAATAACGAAATCAAGCTCGCCTTGCTTTCGGTTCCTGAAAAAACGAACGCTAGACCCATGAGCAGAGAGCTCCTGTGCAACAACATTTTCATAGATAGAACCGTAGTTAACGTCTACGTCATTGGCAAGTATATTCCGTACCGACTCTATCCCACAAGCTGCAGTAAGTAAGCCTACATCATTCATAAAAAGTTTGAAGAAGCTTCGATCCTCAACAAGACGCAGTGGACGCTTTGGTTCCCTAACGTTTCGTACGGTATAGCAACTCCGGCATCTATGAGCCAAAGAAAATCATCTTTATAACGTTCATAGGTCCCTTTAAGGGCAATAGTCGAGAAATTAAAGCGTTTTTGACTGTGAGTCGAGCTGGGCTGGCATTTTGATCATAGATTTCCCTTATAGCTAAGCGCTGCCTTGCTCTGCATATTTTTGAAATGTCGTAACGATACAGTCTCAATATATCTTCTTGACGCTCTCGAACAAGAGAAATATTTTTGACTTGAGTAATGCGTCAACTGCCTGTGGCATACCTCCCGTAACAAGATACCAGTGAAATAAAGTAATGAGCCTTTTGTGTACTGCTAAGAAAACGGGACGTTTTTCAGAGTATGAAGAAAAGCCTCTGCCCATGCATCGTCTCCCAAACCATTTGCCCAACAAAACTCTTCAAAATCAAGGGATACATATCAGAGTACATTGCAAATAGCCCACAGGAACTGACCGCATATCTCTCAGCTCCACTCCCAAAAGAGAACCTGAGAGGATGTAGTCAAAGCCCTTACGCTGCACAAGGTATTTTCACCAAAGTGAGGGCTTCTTTTACATTCTTGGACCTCATCAATGAAAATCACTGTCTTACCTGGAACCATTTCTGATCCAGCATAAGCAGACAAAGCCATAAAAGCTCTTAGGGAATTGCTGGCTACATCAAGAGCCTTTTTACATCAACTTAGTCAACCAAATCAAACTTAACTACATGCTCGTAATTCTCATGAATAAACTGCTCTATAAGATATGTTTTTCCTACCTGTCTTGCACCTGAGACGAGAAGTGCTTGACCATCGTTGTTATTCTTCCAGTTGATAAGCGCATCCATAGCTTTTTCGTTTGAGCATGTAGACCTCTTTTTAGACTTTGCAAACTTTAGTTTGATACTATTTTACGACTTTTTCAAACTAAATATTATCAAATATTGCGATTTTGCAAACCGTTTTTTTAGGTCGAAATAGGGATTTTTGCAAAACCATACCTATGATTACTCAAAAGTGAAGGTTCATAAACTCATACTCAAAGTGACTAATTTCTCTCAGTGTACTGAGTAAATTTACTCAGTACACTGAGAGTTTTCAACTGACAACTGCTAACCCACATACATCTTATAAACATGAAAAACAAATCTCGCTAGTGCTGCAGTGGGATAAACGCAAAACGCAACGCAGTATTTGCGTTGCGTTTTACGTCACATAACCTCACTTATCTGAGGTAATTTCTTTGTATTTTGACAAGCTTCTATTCAAGCCCAAGCGCTTCCGCATCTGAGTCGCATAAAAGAGAGGCCTTATTACCATAAATAACCTGCACACGCCACTCACATGAACAATACCATGTGCTCCTAAGGCTTTGGTAAATACCTCGTCCTCATCAACCTTTGCCGTATCAGTAAGCACTATCCGAAGGCGTGTAAAACATACGTCAACGTCTTTAATATTTCCAGGACCACCAACAGCCTCGATGATTTCCGGATTCTCGCTGCAATTTCATCTGACTGAGTGGGAGATGCACCTGCTTTTTCTTGCGATTTGGAATTCTCCGAGATAATCATCGCGCCCTGAATCGTCTTCCTCGACAGAGCGGCCTGGTGTCTTCAAATCAAACTTCTTGATAAGCGCCTTGAAAATGAAGAAGTAGGACAGAAAAATAAAGAGGTCCCAGCACCAAAATAACCTGCCAGTTTGAACCTTTATCCGCACCCAAGATACCGTTGAAGATAAATGACAGGAAAGGTCCGCCGAAGGCAGTCGAACCTGCAACATTGAAATTGAGCAGATACGTCAGAGCATATGCAAGACCCGCAAATACTGCGTGCACCGCATACAGAACAGGCGCCACAAAGAGGAATGCATACTCCACCGGCTCGGTAATACCCATGAAAACACAGGGAATCAGAATCGCTACCATAAGCGCTGCAATCTTCTTTTGTTTCTAGGCAAAGAAGTCTTATAAAAGGCTAGTGCCGCTCCTGGCAGACCAAATATTGCGAAAATAACCTTTCCGTTCATCACAAACCGGCTCACTTCAATGTCAAAAGGCATTCCCGGCGTATTAAGGATTGCATTGTAGAGATTTACAGCACCGGTCACTACATTACCGTCAATAGTCTGGCTTCCTCCAAGCGAAGTAAACATAAACGGCAGGTAAACGAAGTGATGTAGACCAAAGGGAAGAAGCAATCTTTCGCCGGCACTCATAAACAAAAGCCTCGAGAACTCCGGTGCTGCGAATAAACTCACTCATCGCCGTCAGAGCAGACTGAATTGGAGGAAAAAAACTACGGACATCAACAAACCCATAATACTGCAGGAAAATAGCGTTAGTGCAGGAATGAAACGCGTCCCGTTGAAGATGGAAAGGACAGGCGGAAGCTCAATTTTATAGAACCTGTTATGAAGGTATGCAACGAGAAGACCTACTGCCAGACCGCCAATAACGCCCGTGTCAAGGGTAATGATGCCAAGGATTGATGCCTGCCCTGTAACTAAGTTCTTAGGATCAATGGTGCCTATTTTTGGTAAGAAAACGTGCCCATGACCGCATTCATGGTCATATAACCCTAAAAACCCACAGAGCGCTGCAGTTGCCTTTTCAGACTTTTGCAAATCCATAGGCTACGCATATGGCGAAGATGATTGGGATATTGCCCATAACAATATTTCCCGCAACTTTGCAGATTGAGAAGAAAATACTAACTGCCGGCAATCCCAGCCAAGGAGCAATCTTAAGCAAAGATGAACTTGTAAATGCATTACCCAGGCCAACAAGAATGCCTGCAACAGGAAGAATCAATACCGGCGTCATCAACACCTTGCCAAGACGCTGGAACTTTCCCAAAAGCTCCGCTTTTTCCATAACGAATCCTCTCAATAACCACCCGAAAACGAGGCCAACCATAAATATGTGACTTACTTCAACTCAGGCCAATAGTCCTTATTGGCCTCAATCAACTTATCAAGGACTTTTCGAGCCTCTTTACCGTCATTAACAAGTCTGTTGAGCGTTAGTGCCTGAAGTGCCTTCTCATATGAGTGCTCAAAATAGGCTTCTATTGCCAAACGCTCGTAGGAATACTGATTGACCATAAGGGCGTGATAGAATGTGCCGATTTCACCAACCGCATACGGCTGAGGTCCGTTTGCCCCAACGCTTGCCGCCACCTCGACCATCGCATCGTCAGGCATGTCTTTAATGATTCCGTCGTTTTTGACCATTACGATAAACGTCTGCCTAGTGTTTCTGTAAATTGCAGATGAAACCTCTATGATCATGTCGCCATGGGCATCGTTTTGTACGACGGATGAGTTCTTTGCCGTTCCTACTTCAATTACGCGGCGGCACTCTTCAAACACACGCTTTTCTCGCCCATTAATGACCTCGTCACTGCGCGTATAGTTCGGATCAAGGTGCGCCAACTTATAGTTCGGGTAGAAATAATATTGAAGATAGGTATTTGGAAGATAATCCGGGTAATCTTCAAGCATATCGGCCACTACGGCATAGGTATCCAGCCAAGATTGATCGCGCTGCTCCGCGTCTGCAGGCTTGAAACCGTTCTTTTTCACATAGTCTTTAATAACCGGAACAAGGTCGTTTCCTTCACGATCAGACAGGTGCGTAAACCATCCAAAGTGGTTAAGTCCAAAATAGACCGGTTCAAATTCTCTTGAATCACGACCAAGAAGCCTCCCGTAAGAGCGGAGAAGATTGACCGGCTGATCGCAAATATTGAGAATCCGCTTCTCATTTGGAAATGCCTTAGCTAAACCATAAGCGACAAGAGCTGCAGGATTGGTGTAGTTAATGATCCATGCTTTTGGACTGCGCGCTCGAACATCATTCACGATCTCAATCATGTCCCAGTCATTGAACGAATACCGTAAGCCATTCCGCCCGCACCGACGGTCTCCTGTCCGATAAGCCCCCATATGCAGAGGAATCTTTTCGTCTTTGTCGCGCATGGCATAGCCACCAGTTCGGATCTGGCAAAGCACGAAGTCAACATCTTCGTAAGCAATATCCTTGTCAGTGGTGTAATCAAAGTAAACTCCCGGAGCCTCTTCTTTAAAAAGGATCTTTCCGAACTCACCCAATGGTTTTTGACGTTCCTCGTCGATGTCGTACATAACGACACGGTTGAGCGGAAAAATATCCTGATGCTTAGTAAGCGATTTCAAGATACCGGGGCACCACGTTGAGCCTCCACCAACAATAACGACATTAAGTTTTTTTCCTTCACCAGAACCACTGCCTCTCTCAAGATTTGAAAGCTCGCGCTATCTTTGACATATCAATAGTTGTATTGCATACAGCGAGAAGAATCTTGACTCAGGGCAATTTTCAGCTGGTTTAAACTCAGATTTACACGATACACAATAGCGTGTAAATCAACACATGGATACAATGGTATGGGCAAACTGAGGAGGAGCTATGGATTTTTATAAAGCAGTGGCAGACAACTCTAGCAAACTCAATGATCTTGAGGAAACGATACTGCGACGCCTCATTGCTTCTGAGCAATCGATTTCCGAGATATCCGTTAAGGAACTGGCAAACGAATTTTATACAGCTCCCAACACCATCACGAGACTTTGTCATAAACTCGGATTCAGTGGCTTTGTCGATTTAAGAACCTCGTACCTCACAAGCCTTGCCGCAGCAAGATATTCGGCAGAAGATACTTCGCTTAACGAGCAAATACGCAAAACCCAAGCCCTTATTAGCATGGAACACATTTTCGCCATTTCCCATGCACTGGCTAACGCCGAAAAATGTTGTCTTTCTTGCATCGGGATTGTCTGCTCTGCCTTGTGAAGATATGTGCAGAAAGCTTCTGCTGCTGAATAAAAACTCTCATGTATACCTTGAGCGTCATGTCATGACGCACGCGGCAAAGCAGGCTCACAGCAATGATGTCTTCTTTTGCAGTCAGTATCAGCGGAGACACTAGGGTTTCCAGTTGATGCGGCAGCATTGCAAAAATCAAAAGGTGCGATCATAGTGAGTCTAACAGGGTCTTTCAAAAATCCGCTTTCAAAAATTGCCGATTACCCACTTTACGTTGTAGAGAGATCCATGACCTATGACGGTATGGACTTGAACAGTAGACTTCCCTTCTACCACCTTCTCGAACTTATTTTTGAATCGTACTTTTGACCTGCAGGTCCAACGGAAAGATCACTGATCGCGGTACTTCGACCACGGCTGGACTCAAAACTAGCATTCGCGTATTTCTATACTAAATCGCGCTATTTATTTCCAGAGGTATCACTCTTTGAGCTGCTGGAATTATCGCCACTCGATTCAGACGTTGGATTGCCGAGCTTATCGAGGTGCCATGGGAACGACGCTTTTGGAGCATAAGAAATATCGCCAAAGTCATCCTCGCGATGATTCAGATGCTGAAAGAGCAGCTCTACCTCTTTCAACTTAACGTAAACAGTTGTCGGACGCTTTGGATGCGCCTGAAGAAAGCCTCTTCAACGTTTTTCAAATTGATCCGACGCCGCAACAAGCATCGGATAGGTTTGCTTATCGTCAGAAGAACTCTCTGCCTCAATTCTTCCCGGCAAGACTCTTCCGCTTGGATAGAAAAGAGCACAGAAACCGTTTTTATGCACCGAGAAGAAATAGCTCGTTCCGGTCTTCTTAATATTAGATTTGACGTCCTCTGTACTTAAATCAGGTTCATCCGAATTAATACGATGGAGACTATGAGCTCCCATACGCCTGGTATTGTTGCAGCAAAGTTGACAACGTTACCGTCAATATAGGCAATTTGGGAGTATCTTTGGGATTGTCGCTTAGTTTTTGATAACTTGAGATAGCGGATTTTACCTTCAAACTTGAGTCGTTGTGCTTCTCGATCAGTAACTCCACTCATCCGTTGTTCCATCTTCCTCATAGACACACGAAATGGCTGAATCGCCTTTGGAAGTCCATGTACCATGATCTACTTTGCCGTCGAAATGATGCAACTCATGGGTGCCATCGCTCTTAAAAATGTAGTGAGAGACGGTGCCGTCATGGTATGCCTGGTTAAGCATACACCTGCGTGATCGTAGGTTTTACCAGCTTTGTCTCCGGCTCCGATAGCAGTGTCAATTTGCCATACACCAACGATAATTTTGTTGATATCTCCGTCCAGTGTTGGATTGTCGGCTTCTCTACAAACGGCGTTGCATTCCAAGCAGCAAGGACTCTTTCTTGTTCGCTCCCCTGATCTTGATTTTTGGTTTGAGAGCTCTCTTGATTCTCATCTGAAGCCGAGCCCATTAAGAACCTGCATAATTGGACCATTACAGCCGGTAAGAAAGCTCATAGTGGTTACTGCAGCTAATCCGGTAAAAGAGCGGCGGGTAAACAGTTTCTTACTCATAGGGTTCTCCTATATTCATAGAATGCAACATTTCCTCATGACATTTTAATGGATGACAGTTTTAATGGAATGACATTTTCACTGGAAATGCTAAATACAATTGCCTGCCAGTACTTCTGAGAGGTGTTTAGTTACTCACTAGAGTCCACAGCTGCAAAATCAAATGAAATGCAACTCGCATACAATCAACAATCTTCACGAGATACTCCTTTTATGTTTTCTTATCAACTTGAAAGACATCGAACTTTTTCGAATATACTCAAAGTAATTCATTAATTTGGAGGTAGCATGGCCAGCCAGACTATCAGGGTAAGAGTTCGTGCACTAGAATCATCGCTCTCGGAGAAGGAACGCCGGTTGGCGAGTTCCTTCTCGCCGATCCTCACACAGCATCGAAAATGACCATAAGTCAGATTGCCTGAAGCACTGAGCATGGCCGATTCAACGGTCTTTAAGTTCACTCGAAAGCTGGGCTTTGAGGATTCCGGGACTTTCGTGGAGGCTTGCGGCGGAGGATTTGATCCCGAAATCTCCATTCATGAGCACATAACGCGAAAGTCGACACCAGCGCAGATGACAGAGATCGTTTTTGAATCCACTATCCGGTCGCTCGCGGATACTAAGGAGCTCCTCCGAACAAGACATTACCCGCGCGGCAGAGCTTATTGAAGATGCCACCAGCTTACCTTCTATGGTATGGGCGGAGCTCCGTGGTGGCGGCAGATGCCTACCACAGTTCCTGCGCACACCCAAACGAGTGGCTTATGACGCAGACTTCCACCTGCAGCTCATGCGCGCAGCACGCTCTGATAGGGGATGATTGTGCGCTTCTCGTCTCACATTCCGGACACTGCATCCAGACCATTCAGATTGCCGAGAAGCTCCGCAGGTCGGAGCATCTACCATCGTCATCACGAGCAATCCCTCTTCGCCCTGGCAGCTTGCCGATGCCTGCCTTGTGACTATCGCCGAGGGAGACCGCATACCGCTCCGAATCGCTGGCATCAAGGATCTCTCAGCTTGCTCTTGTGGACGCGCTCTACACTATCGTTATGTTTTCCGACGAGAACGCGGCAAGCCGTTCGCTTGAAAGAGGTCCGCGGGTCATCTCAACCACCCGAAAGGCCTAGGGAGAGCAACCTGGAGCGAACAAAACGGGAGAAGCGATTCCCGCCGACGACATCTTTGCCGGCGGGCTCGACCGACTATAGAGCTACAGAAATGACGGATACGGAAGATTCGTCGGTTCCTCAAAGATATCGAAGCCCCTGATCGTAAAAAGTACTCGGTCTTTGCCGCATCCGCAGGGTATGTGTATCTGCCGCCGGGAAGCCAGGACACAGGACGAAAGCTATAGCCTAAACGCTCGCGGCGCTCCTGCAAAAGCCGCACGATCTCCGGGGATCCGCAAGGGTGTTGGTCCAGGCGTCCCAATGCAGCGGGATCACCACCTTTGTACCAAGGCATTCAGCGGCGCGCAGGATGTCAGAGGAAGTCATTTTGTCCTGTATGCCGATGGGGTTCTCGCCGAAAAGCGAGAAGAGCCACGTCAATGTTGAAGCGCTTGCCCTGCTCGGCAAACCTGGTCGAAAAATGCGAGTCGCCGCCATGGTGAGACAGTTCCGCCGGGATCTTGATAAGATAGCTGATCGAACGCTCATCCATGGAGCAGCACCTCGTTATCGGGGACCGCAGACTCCCCGGAACAGTCAGTCACAGGGACGGTCCTGTCAAAGGACTCGGCCGCCTCTATGATCACGTCGCCGACAGAAAAGGGTGTCGCCGGGGATCGTGACCACGCAGCTGCTCAGGCACGCCCCAGGAGATCCACTGGTCAACAACGCAGCGGGGGCTGAGGGCGTCGCTCTCGACTCCCTTGAGAACCGCAGCAACATTCTTATCGAGGTGATCGTGGTGGATATGTGTGACGAGAAGAGCATCAGATCACGGATCGCAAAGGGATCAAAGACTATCGGAGAGGGCGCAGGTTTGGCTGCAGGGATCCTTTGCCCCAGCAGCACAGAACAAACTGATGCCTCGGATCCATTGGAGCGAGGTCATGCGTGCCGCTTGCCCGTTCCGCACCACAGGTCAACAGCCACTTGGTCTGGCTATCGCTCTTGATCAAACCCCATGTTGCCGAGCCACCACAGGTCAGAACGTTCCCGGCGCGACCTCTGTGCGCTCGATCTCCTCGTTCAACCAGGTGCCCCAGGTGGGAAGGACCTCGTTAATCCAGGTCTGTCTTGTGATCTTCTCAATATCTGACATCTTCGACTCCTAAATAACGGACGCAGCGAGACAGCTCGCCGCGTCCGAAGTCACTAAGCATCCAACTCCGTCAGCTTTTCATCAAGCTTCTCTTTGATCGAAGCGAGATCGACGAAGTTGTCTAAGACCACCGTCTTGGACTTGAGTTCGTCCGGAAAGTTGTCGAACAGCTCATTGGTGGTAAAGAAAACGTCGGCGTCAACGCCCGTCACACTCCCAAGGTCGACAGTTTCGACCTCAATGTCATCCTTTCCTCCTGAGCAAGGATACTCTCGATGTTCATCTTGGCGATGACGCTCGAACCGACTCAAAGCCGCAAACAGCGCAGATCTTCATTGTGATTACCTCCAGAGAAAGTATTGGTGAGAAGCCTAGAACCGGTTAGAAACTTAGAACCAGTGAAGCCTAGGACCAGTTAGAATCCAGGGCCAACCCGCGAAGGAACTAGGGATATACATGACCGGCATCCACACAAGCGCGTAGTCGATATTTGACGGGTAACGCCGGAGCCGAACATCGCCGGTGATCGGATAGAAAAGGATAGCTGCAGCAGAGGTAAGAGCGCCGGTAACAAAACCTGCCGCAATGGCGCCCTTCCAGCCACCAGCTTTGTTCCCAAAAGATGCCTGCTGACGTGCCGTCAAAGTACGCGATGATCGGAGACGGAAAGACGATAACCGGCGCATGGCAGATGATGGTGAGCAGACAAACCAGGGATCGCAGCAACGGAGGAGCCGAGAAAACCAAACATGCCGCCCAGAGGCGAACACGGGAAGAAGGTCGGAGCGTCCAGCGCCGGCACAGCGCCTGGCAGGAACTTGTCGGAAATACCCTTGAAGGCAGGAACAATGGAACCAACGAACATACGGACGCCCTGAAGCAGGATGATAATGCCGGCAGTAAAGGTCCAGCCCTGGATAATAAAGCCAGATGATCCAGTTGGTGGCGTCGGGACCGGTCCCGGCGAGGGCCTGGATACCCTCTTGACCCACGGCGAGACCCATGCCGACAAAGATGATGGGCATCAGGAAGAACAGGACAACAGTATTGTCACGAAACATCGAAGCCCACTTGGGGAGCTTGAGCTTGTCTGCATCCTCACTCGGGTCCCCTGCGAACTTCCCCACGAGATGCGCAACAAGAAGAACCGACCTGATCCATAAAACCAAGAGTGATGGCATCCTTAGTCCACTCGCAGGGAGAGCTTTCGGGTAATAGCAGGCGAGAAGGTATAGTAGGCGGCATTGAGCACGGTGGCTACGGCAATAATAACCACGGCGTTGCTGGTGCCGAGCACTGCAGGAAGCGTGACCGCCATGAAACAAGCATGAAACAGAGCCAGGTGTGCCGTCAAATAAACGTTTTTGAAGTCCTTGCCGGGAACAAGACGAACAAGCACCAGATGGAGCAGGAAGGCAAAGAGGAAGATCAGCACTGCATTCCTGCCATAACCCTCAAGCGAGAGGACCATAGCACCGCAGCATCATTGATGGGCAGCGTTCCGCAACGCCCATACTCTCATTCAAGGCGGTAACCACTTGCGACAAGGAGTTAAAGATGATGCCCGCACCGGAAGACAGCGCAAAAGACACTGCTATCGTCTTAACGACGCCATCGATGACGTGAGGGAGCTCTTTCTTCTGAAGAAGCAGTCCCGCAAGAGCGATCGAGCCGATGAAGATCGTCTGATTCGTGAGGACCTGGTAGACAAGAAAATTGAGTACATCCATTTGCCTTACTCCTTTCCGTTGATCGTCTCGGCGATAGCGTGGACGTCCTGCTCGCTTCTTGCCGAGCGCAGGGTATCAAAGCTACCTTTCTGATTGAGAAAAGGCACGACTTTCTGAAGAAGCTCAACGTGCAACTTGTCGTCAACGGCGGCGGGATCATGCACATCAACAGGATCGTTCTGCTTGCTTCCGAAGTTGACAGGAGTCTTGAGCGCAGCGAGGAGGCGCAAGCATGGTGGACCGCGTCGCTGGGTCGAGCGTGACCCAGCGCAAAGCCCAGCGCGAGGACGATGTAGGTCCGAGGTCCTTTACCGCCTGGATCACGTCTTCCACATAGGCAGACCTCGACTGTGACTGTGAGGCGAAATGAGCGAGCTCGGCAGCCTTCTTAAGAGCATCTTCCCAGTCGGCAGCTTCGAGGCCTAGCTGAATGTCTTCGGGACGAATAAGAGTCTTCGTATCCATGCTCTCTTCTCCCTATTCATTCACAACGGCATGACCGCCGAAGCCGTTGCGCCAGAGCAGAGACCATCTTGTTGAAGTTCTCCTCCCCCATCTGGGAGGCGTTGCGCTCTCGAAGAGCGCCTGCGCAAATGACCGGGCAGGGGACCTCTTCGGCGAGCGCCGCCTCAGCGAGTCCACTTGGCCTCACCCGACGCGGCAACAATTCCTTTGATGTCCGCGAGGTTCGAGATGTTTTGCAAGCTGCACCTCGGCAAGCTCCATGAGCCAGGAACGCACGACAGAGCCGTGGTTCCAATTTTTGGCGACAGCAGCAAGAGTCGCAGTCAAAGGGGCCTCTCGCATAATGGCAAAGCCCTCGCCGATCGCTTCATCATTCCATACTCGACGCCGTTGTGGACCATTTTTCATGAAGTGACCCGCACCAGCCGGGCCTGCACATAGGCGCAGCCATCCTCGCAGGACACCTGATCAAAGACTTCGGCGAAGGTCGTAGGCCTTTTGGTCTCCACCTATCATGAGACAGGCGCCGTAGCGCGCGCCCGGAGTTCCACCGAAGTACCCACGTCAGAAAGGCGACACCTTTCTTGGCGCGCGCGCGTCGCCATGGCGCATGGGTCACTGTGGTTGGGTTGCCGGCGTCGATGAGACGTCTCCGGGCTCAAGAAGATCCAGTGCCCCGTCGATAACTGCCTGTGGCCGCGCCCGGGGAACCATCAGCCAGAGGACACGAGGGTTGCAAGCTGACCGATCTGCTCAGAAGGCTTGCGGCTGTAGCAACACCGTCCTTCTCGGCCGCTGCGCTCGCTTCGCTGAGAGATCGAAGCCGATGACTTCATGTCCATATCCTCTGAGATTTAAGGCCGGGTTATAGCCCATCTTCCAAAGCCCCCTGCAAGACCGATCCGCATACTCTTGTCCCCTTTCCTCTCGCTCAGGCATTGTTCCCTTTCTCTTGGCAAATTCCGGAGCAGGTCCGGAACGAGAAATGCCAAGAGCAGGCTGTACAGAGCGAAAAACTCTCCAGGCGAGAAATTATTTTCCTAATGTTTATACTATACAAGAAATTTGTTTTTATACTGGTGAGAATCGAAAAATTTTTCTAAATAGAGGATCTATAAATGAAATTTCTATAGATCCTTCAACAACTACACTCGTCTCGTATTCCGGATTTTTCAGTATTTAATTAATTCTGCACTCAATATATATTTCAAATAAACTTCGAGAGAGTAAGTGTATTAAATTAGAAAAAGTTTATTAAGAACCTTTACTTGTCAGCCGAATTTCTGACTGGCGTTAACAGCTCTGTCAGACTCTGAATCCGTAAGGGATATCCCTGCCAAAGACAACGAGATTATAGCTGCTAGTACTATTTTTCTGGATTGTTTCTGTTCCACTGCATCAAGTGCTATTTTGAGTTCCTGAATAAGATGTTGTGGAGATGTGGGACATGTAACTCTGACTAGATTTCCAACTGCAGAGGAGATACATCACTAGAGGTGTAGTCTATAACAAAGCTCATAGTACGAGACTACGCAGTAGACGCGGATGCTGTTGAAGTCTCAGAGGGACAGTAATGATAAGACTCTATCGAAAAGGTAGAGGTAGACTTCATCGCACCGAAATTTCTTCATAGCCATCATCTCTTCCGTAGGATAAAGATACCAGTTTACTGGATCCACCCAACACCTGACTATCGGCAGGCACTCTCCACACTCATCTCTGTAGATCCGTGGTACCAGTATCTCACCTACACATTAACTCCAATAGCTTTTTCAACAAGACTTTGATACCTACTATCATGAGCTTTCCACATCGTGGCATAATCGTGTAAGTTTTGTATATTTAAGAACTGCTTTCTTGATCTTCTCCAGCGCTTTCTTAGCTGTCGCTGTAATCAGCCCTTCCTTCGCGCACGCTCCAAAAAGGATACTTGACCATCAACTAGAGCAACGACTACGCTGTATTTGCACTGCCTCACCAGCCTTTACCGTAGCAATATAACAGCCGAATCCAAATCTCTCCTCAAGGATATCTCCAACCTCTATGAGAACATCTCTGATCACTCGCAGCGTATGAGCTCCTCTTGGAACTCGATTTTGCCAAAAGGTAGCTTGTTTGATACTCGTTTTCAGTCACTCCATATAAAGATCCATATTTTCCCGATATGCAAAAACCTAACAAGTTTTTCGACATCTTTCATTACTGCTCCTTACCCTCAACTTCATCGGCAACTTCCTGATTGTTGCCTCAGTTTCGGCGATAAAAGCTCATCAGCTCCTGGAAGCTCCACTTTATCTCTGCGCGATTCGACTTCTTCGATGACCAGCTCAATCAACTCGTCGGCGAATTTTCACTCGGTTCTTCTCTGAATGCATGACCTTGAGTAGGTTACCATCGACCGCCAACGCATGACATCCAGTGCCTTCTCGGCTTCATCCTTGCTGAGTAGGTATTCAGAGACAAGCGCTGTCATAACGCTTCTCTAGTATTGCCGTCATGCAAACAGCATCATCCTCGACAAACAAGCCAACTGCGGCATCTGCAACCATGCCCGCACCGCCACCAATGAGGGTGATCCCACTATTCCTCCGACAACTCCACCGATTCCGGGAACGATTAAGTTTCCGAGGGTAGCGCCGCCGATGAGTCCACCAGTTCCGCCGGCGATTCCAGCTCCAGCTGAGGCCATATTCTTGAACAGCTGCTGGCCTGAAAATGCGCCCTCTGAACATATCAACTGCATTGTGTCCAGAAACCAAAGCAAAAGTCACTGCAGAGGCGATAATATTACTTCTCATTAGTTTCGCGGCGCTTTTCATGGCAGCAGCGCCTGCAATATTCTTTGCGGATCTGAACGCGTTGGCGACCGCAGCACAGGCGCTCGGGACCCTAAGGCTTTCGCTAAGACTTCGGTGCCGTCCACCATGAGAGTTGAGCCCAGCTTTTGACAGCTGGCTCGCGAGAACTGAGTGAAAAACACCAAACCTCCCGCTTTCAATCCCTCCATTGCGGCGCTTTTTGAGAGCTGTATGGTAATCGTCTCCGGACCAAAGCTGAAGTTGCGGAAACGCGATCGTCGCCGTCACGCCGAAGGCGGAAAGGACACAACCGCCCCGTTCTTCGCATCGAACACAAGCGAGTCGATGTTTCCCGCGCTGGCGATGTTCTTGGCCTGTTGGTACGTGCAGTGCCCGCGCTTCACTATCTGCTCGGCTGCGTCGGGGTCTGTCACGCCAGGAACCTCATTGTGCAGAATCCTCTTACGCATAGCGGCAACAGCCTCATCGTATCTTGTCGAAGGTACCTTTACGACCATCGGCTTTCCTTGTCCATCCATGTACCTGAAACCGTTCTTGTCGAAGCACGCGTCGATACATTTTCTTGCCAGTCTCACCATCTTATCCTGGATAAACGTAGCCACCCCTGTCTTGTGTGGGCCATCCTGTCAGGACCATTCTTCGCATTATCATTGCCGACGACGCCTACCTCTTTTTCCCCATGCCATTTGTCGTATTGGTCGTTAGCCTGCTCCGCCGCGAATCCGTGGCCTTGAGCGGCATGGAACCTCTCCTCCTCGGCAACCCTGTTGGTCGTCTGCCTGTTGCCCTCGGTTACGCCGGCATACAATGCCCCGTCAGACTTCCGCTCGAAACTAGAAATGCCCGCATTGATCGCAGCACACGCACTCCTCAGTGGGATAAGATTTTTCGAGCAGACCGGCCAGGCCATCCTCTTTGATCCCACGGCTCGAGAACTCCCTATCTCGGATCCGTCCTTCATCTTTAGTATCAGTTTACTGCCATTACGAGATTGTACCTCGACCATCTCGTCGTACCAGATCTTCTTCGAGGTCTCTGGGAAATCCGACAGGTACATCTTTGAACGGCCGAACAGGACTCCGGATGACCCATCGCTGAGCAGCGAATCGTCGATGAGGCCGACAAACCCTCTTGGTCATATCCAGACGCATACGACTCAATCGCTTTTTCTGAGCTTTGCCCGGAACGGCTCGAGCTGAATAACATTCGACATTCTTGCTCGATGCCGTCGGCGCAAGGCGCTCAAACAGACTCTATTCGTCTCGCATACAATGTCTGCTGAGACTCGATTTCAGCATCATTTTCTTCTGAAAGGCGCGTTTCTCCTCTAGGGTAATCGTTGATTGCGATGGTACCCATCGACGACCCGCTATACTTTTGCTATCCATTTCATCGTACATAGTGGCCGAATTCTTTCATCGACAATCATCGCAGAGGTCTTTTTGCCACCTCGAGGACTAGGTCGTTCATCTCTAGGCCCCTCTGCCCATTCGCGGTCGATGCTTTTCAATCCCGAGCATCGCCCCCATGATGTTGCCACTGTTGCGCCCGTCGAATCACTCATCGCCATCGTGGTTCACAGCCACCTTGATGGCAGCAGAGAAGTCGTTAGCGTGTCTCATACTACGCGTAGACCCGCAATCGCAAGGGCCTCCTCCCCGACCCATCGCCGCCGATTTCGCATATATTTCGACAGCTCCATTCACCAGATTTTTGCAAGTTCCATCGCCTTCTGAAGGAGCTCTGCTTGATACTTGGCCGCATTGGGGTGTTCAGGAAACCATTTGGGCGAGCTTGTGCAGCAGTCATCAATAATCTTCTTAAGCTCGCGTTGGCGATGCTTGCTCTTTCTCGTCAATCTCAAAGGCACAGCGTGCAACGATGTGGCAAACGCCCTGCTGAGATATAGCCCTGAGGGATGGCCATGCGTGAGCGCGGCGATTTCGCGGCGCACTCTACGGTACTCGGGCCTCTCACCGAAGAACAGACCCACTGGGGCAACCCGCATCACCCTCCACATCCTTTGCTGTCGTTAATCGGGTGTTCGGTCGACCCCGAATCCCCGCTCCTAAGAGCGCTGAGACAGGTGCTTCCAGCGCCATCCTGCGATGAAATTCCGGGATGGCAAGTAGCCAGTTATGTTCGGATTCCCTCGAAGCTCGGTTCTTGGGTCTTGAGCCAGTCGAGGTATGCCATGTGAACATACGTGCTGGGATGTCCCATTATGTAGCGCAGCGCAGCTCTCGTTGTGCCATAGAGAGATCCCCGTAGCGGTGAACAGCGTCATCTGGGTGTCGTCGGAGAATCGGGCGTCACCTCCGAAAGAACTCGCGGTCGTATTTCAGAATGCCCTTCGTACCATAGCGTTTTTCTAATCTCGGAGTCGGACATGAACTCGATCGCGTACCCGAGCGCGTCGCCCGCGGCTCCCCGAGTGAGGCAACCTGATACTACTCGAGGTACTCTCATTCTGCTTGATACACTCCTGCACCTCGCGACTTCAGCATCGTCTTCGTCTTTGTAAAACAGGTCGAACCTGCCCTGAAGGAAGGTGGTTCATCTGATCGGGGATCTATCAAGAACCGCAAAGCATATGTGCCTGAAAAGGAACTGCAGCCCGGGCCTTCAGCGCGCCCATTATAGGATGCGCCGCGAATCTCTTGCGCGCCTCAAAGAACACACGGGAGACCAGCTGAGGATCGTCACCGAACGCGCCGCATCCCCATGCTCCCGAGCACCAGGCATTCGTACCCGTTCCTCGATGGCGATATGAAGCATGCCTGGATTCTCGACTTGAACAGATCAAAAATCTCTGCAGGTTTCCTGTTCGTAAGGCCAGGCATATATGGAGCAGCCATGGTAAGAACCGCCACGTCGAAGCGGCTCGTCCAAGAAATTACCATCTGAATCCTAAACACTTCGGACGCAAAGGGCTGAGGATAGCAGCATCAGTGAACTCACAGCCGTTTGCATCCTGTGTTCTCTGAATAGAATTCTGAATGCCGTCGGCGAGGTTAAGAGCAGTCGCAGAGTTGACCGTCTGCAAAGATCTTCCTCCTGGGCCTTCGCGCCGTTCAGTACGCCTCCACCCGGCGTGTAAGTTTGCGAGAGTTGAGCACTAGGGTTCCTTGAAATCGAGAAGATGCTTTGTGGCCATCGCTCGCGCATGGACCTTGCCGCTTCAAAGGAATCGACGTTCTCAACGATAAAAACAGTGCGTCCTCCCTATTGAGAACGGTACGATTCTCTCTGGTTTGGCGACGAGGTGTTTTGACCTCCTTTTCCGAAAAAATACACTGCCGTATTCTGCTCTTCGGAAGAATGAGAGAATGGATACTCCCTCCTCTCAACAGCCTCGGCCGTCTGTTTGAAAAAGACGATATTGTCCATACCTCTCCTAAGCACTCATTACTAAAACGTAGTTGCTATAGTATCAGCTGGTCTTGATGGTTGGTGCACCAAGCATTGAGTGAGTATCACTGAATATAGCATCAATATGCATTACTAACTCCCGCTATACTACAGCTTTTACTGAAGTCGGATTCGAGTACTTCAACAAGCGGGCGATAATACTAGGTATATTAAGATATGAATTTTTAATTGTATGGATAAAATTTGGATCTGTGACCTTATAGTTACCCTATCCAAAAAGTAATTTTTGTACTGTCAAACATCAAGATCGAACTTCTTCTTGGGAACAGCGTAAGTTGGGAGAGTACGGGTCTATGGATAGAGTCTACACACGCAGAGCGAAAGGTTTTGATTATCAGCAACGAGCACTTCGATTACAGCACCGATATGGGCCGTTGACGTCGGGAACATCAGATAAGAACTGAGGCTTTAGTGCATTAGCGTTGCATCGGCTGTATGCCTGCATGGTCAATGCTGTTTGTCCTTATGGGTGCAAGTTAGTCGAAACACAGATCAGAGGCTGTACGTCGAGCTTGTATGATCTTTGAGGCCTATGAAAATCAGATCCGAGTTTCCTCATAGTCCTATTTCGAAAAGCGAGCACGTTGGCACAGAGAAATGCGAGCGATCTCTGCTGAGGCTGCACGGAACCATGCTTAGCAACAGCACCATCGGTTTCGTTTGGTAAACCGAGTGGCAGTTACCGTTGATGCCGAGACAGACGAACACAGATTGGCATGCTTTTTCTCCCAACTGACAACCTCATCACCCTTCATCAGCGTAAGTTGGCACTGCTGAAGAGCATCAAGAAATCGCTTCTTGAAAAATGTTTACGTAAGGACGATACTATGGCTTTTTAATCTCGAAAAAGACTTTGAAGAGGCATTGTGTAACCTGCTCGTCGAAAAAGAGGGATGGGTTGATGGTATCCTATTCAACCCCAGTGAGACTGATTTGCTTAAAAATTGGACGAACTTCCTCAATGAGACAAACAATACACGTGATCGGCTCAATGGGTTTCCTCCTGACTGATACTGAGGTCGAACAGCTCTTGAGTAAGAATTGAGGAATGTGATTCGCCTTTCAAAGCGAATAATCTGCTTTTAGGGTGAAAGCTTGTCGCTTATCCGTGATAATCCTAACGACCAAGATCACTTAGATCGAAGATAACCATTCGGATCTTCAATAAGCGTGCTGCTCGGTGGTGGCAAGAATCGCTATCAGATTGCTCGCCAGCCAAGGTTCAAAACCACCAGCGACATCTATCCTCCCAGCGAGGGCGACCTCACGTTACTGATCAATGGTTTGCCTGTCATTCATATCGAGCTGAAGCGTTCGAATACGCCCTTTGTCCCAAGCCTAAGCAACCAAATTAGATTATCTCTATAAAGGGGTTTTTCATGCTTCTTCTCGACAGTTCAGCTCTTTGTCGCAATGACACCTGAGGAGACAAAGTACTTTGCCAATCCAGGTGAGCGTTATCGTCCAGTCACGAGGGATTGAACACTAGATTCATGTTCAACTTGCTGATGAGCATAACGTCGCTATTAACGATTGGGAGAGGGTTGGCTCCGTCTACTCCATACCCATAGCGCACAAAATGGTCTCATTCTACACTATTGCCAGACACCAATCACGTCTTCTTGTGATGCGTCCCTACCAGATGTACGCTGTAGACAAATTGAGGCACGTGTTTCCGAGAGGGAACGCGTTGGCTGGAATACGGAGAAACAGCTCGGAGGATATATCTGGCATACCACAGGCTCGGGGAAGACCCTTACGAGCTATAAGGTCTGCACGCATCTTGTCAACATGGGACTTGCAGACCGTACGCTTTTTGGTAGTTGATCGACGTGATCTAAACAGAGCAAAGCAGATTTGAGTATGAGCGTTTTAGCGGCGGAATCGTCGATATCAACGAGGCGTCGAATTCGGAATCCCTCAAAGCTCAGCTTATCGACGTTAAGAACAACAAGAGGCTCTTCATCACTACAACTCAATAAGCTCGCAAATGTTGCCAGCAGGTGCTAGCGACTACGAGCGAGAAGCTGGCCAGCCGCGCATAGTAGTTATTGTTGATGGTGTCATCGCTCGCAGTTCGGCGAGATGATGTCGCAGGTAACGGCTTTGCCTCGCTATTTTCTTTTGGGTTCTGAGACCCCATTAGTTCCTTTAACGCAAAGTGTGAGCTCAACAACTAAGGATGTATTTGGAGACTGTATTGCTCAATATACTGATTGCAAACGGAATCCACGATGGTAACGTTCTCGAGTTCGACCTACGCCAGCTTGGCTCATTTGACGAAGAGGCGCTCAGGAGGCTGTGGCTGTGAGAAGGCAAAAGCCACAAACACCCTCAGAAGTCTTCATTGATAAGCGCAAGAGGAATATGAACGGTATATGCACGATGTTGCTGCTGCTATCCCTTGATGAGAAACAGGTGACCCTGAGGAGGATGGTATCGAAGACTGCATCCGTGCGGTTCGACACCGACGAGTACCGACGCGGGAGTTGTCGGAGACATAAAGAAATCGTAGCTCGAGACTTCGTTCGATTCTAAGTTTCATGCCATTCTCGCCACTTCATCTATCTCCGAGGCTGTAGCTTACTTTCACCTAGTGCGTGAGTTGATTCCAACCCCTCAAGGTTACGGCAATCTTCGACCAGGTGAGGACTACGAGGAGAATGGCCTGCAAGATTGATGGTTTGAACGATATCCTGAACTCCTACAACAAGATCTACAGCAAACAGTACAATGTCGGGACCTACACTGACTTCAAAGTTGATGTGATGAACCGTCTTGCTCACAAGGGAAGTTATAAGAATATTGAGTTCAAGCGTGAGGAATGTCTTGATTTGGTTATTGTTGTTAACCAACTTCTCACGGGATATGACTCTGCGTTTGGGTACGTACGCTCTATCTGGATAAATACCTGAGCATGAGCTATCATCCAAGCATTTAGTCGTACGAACCGTTTGCTCGATGATGATAAACCCTTTGGTATCATTCGCTATTTCCGCGAGCCGCATTCCATGAAACGTAACATCGAGTTTGCTATCAGGAAGTATTCTGGTGGTGAGAAGGTTGACGTAATAGTAGTTCCTCTTGCTGTTCATATTGCTAAAGTTAATGCTGCGTATGAGGAGATTAAGGCACTAGTTTGAGAGTTGTGGGCATGGCGATTTTTGCAAGACTTCGAAGACAAGGTTATTCGGGCGAAATTCGTTAGAGCTATGAATAAACTTATCCGCAACCTTATAGCAGCTAGAGCTCAGGGATTTAAATTTGAAGATTCAGAGATGACTCGCGCTTCGACCCTGAGACAGGTGTGGTGAGGTAACCGAACCTGATGGGAAACAGGGAAGATTATGTCTGAGACATGTGAGCGGGTGTGACACGATGCATGAACAAGTTGCTAACCGCTACATAGAGATTGACTCACTAACTGCAAAACGAGGGTGGCTATGTGCCTTACGATATAGACGTACACATGACGACGCTTTCTACCGAGAAGATAGACGCCGACTACATCGATAAGAAGTTCCACGATTATATCGATGCAGTGAACAAGCTTCGACAGAGGCGCAGGAAAAAGCTTTGGACGATCCTCCATTCCAGTTTCCCTACTCTTAGGGAAGATGATCAGGTGCTTGCCGACCGCCTTATCCGAACATACAAAACCAGCGAGTTCAAAGTAAGGGAAGGATGGCATTTTTGGGGATTACCTGAATGAGGCTAAGAACGCCAGGAGGAAAAACGCGCTGCTAAAGTAGGAGTATCTTAGGATTGACCCCACTGATGTTCGCGTAAGTTACGCCAATCGCATCCTACCGAAGTCGAGCTTGATGCTTATGGGCGCTATGATGCCATACTGAGCTAGTTAATCGCGTTTCTGCTAGAGAGTTGTCTACAGCGTTGGTACAGGGTTAAGAGCAAAGATACAATGCGTCTGGCTAATGTTCTGCTGCAGATACGTGCTTATAGGTTGCGATCGTGTTGACGAAGTGGAGAGAGAAATAAGCAAAAAGGCCCGGAGCCGACAAAGATAGTGGGATTACATTGCTTTAAGGATGTGACTTGGGAACAGCGTAAGTTAGAGGCGAGCTGGGTTTCAGCTCAATCAGGTGTCGGCTTTCTGATGCTGAAACAGAGAGGGCCGAGGAACGCCTTTCTTTAAGGTTTCGGATATGAACACGCCGGAAATGAGCATGAACATAAGCGCAAACAACTATGTAACCGATGTCCAGATTGTTCCGAATGGGATGGACACACGGTGCTCCTGCCGCTTGCTCTTTGCAAAGTTGGTGCAGCAGTGATGCTGAACAGGAAAAGGCTGGTCAAAAGGCCCGTTTCTTCTTGATAACAACACCCGTGGCTTTTCGATGGATCCGATAGCTCTCGATACGAGTTTTGGTCAATCGCTGTTTGAGAATCTTGACCTCACTTCAGCGACAGAGTTGGAGCATTGCCGTCATGCTGAACAGCCTCAGATGTCGAGGGATGGAAACCTTCTTGCCTGCATCTCTGGATGAACAACGCAAAATTGGGCAACTCCCTACACTTCTCTCGACAACCTCATCACCCTTCATCTTCGAGAGCCGCCATTGTATATACACTTGCATCGTAGCCTAAACGAGGGCTGTGTAAGCAGGCGCATTACTAGATCAACGTCTTTTGTTCTCTAGCTCCCGAATGATATGCAAATATGTTTTCTCCGTCGTGTTCATGCTTGCTGTCCAGACGTTTTCCGCTTGCCAATCGATACTCCTGCAAATAAACAGAAAGGCGTGTGTATGCGAAGGCCATGTATGGATCAGAACCGGAACACCAGCCTGCTTACACAATCTGCGAGTATGTGCTGTTGAGTTGTATACACGTTGACCTTCTTTGACAAAGTGAGCAATATTCAGGAAGTTCCTTAACAAGCACGGAAAACTGACGATGAGTTGCCAGTCTATTTGGACTTTACGGGTCGATGATTTGTTTTGTAGGAACGGAACCGCTCACCGTTTTGTGGTCCCACGTTTTATTTACTGCAGAAAGCGTTTGGCCTTGAAGTCGAAATCGGGCCGTGGTGGCTGTCGCTTCTGAGAATCTGAGTCCGGTTTTCACGCCATTCAAGAGGATGAGCCAATTCCGCGATATCTTTACCTAAATCGAGACTTGTCGGCAGCTGTGCAATTCAAATTGGATTGAGATAGCGGCTCTGCACAAGCTCAGGCTTTCCCGCCAGCCATAGCTTTCGCTTGCGGGATCGCCGAAATAAGCCCTTCGTCAGCAGCGTAAGTATCGCGCCCTTAAGTAGATGATGAAAATCATCAAATGGTGGTTTGGCGCTCATGGCTTTTGCATACTGATTCAAAAAGAAAGGTGCTGATAGGCACTGGTCGATCTATGTTTCCCAACGTAGCATCTGGAGCGAGCCTCTCAGCTATATTGACGAGAAGGTGCTTGTTCATAGTTACCTGTCTAACAGCACCTTCCTTGTAAACGGCGATCCATTCTTTGCATGCGCATTTGGGCATCGTCTTTTGATCGGTTCACATGACATGTTTGACGATCATCGCCATATGTTTAGGCGGCTCTCCCGAAGGAGACTTAACATATCAGTACAGATAAAGCATTGCTGTGCATTACGCTGATGAAAGGGTGGTAAGGTTGTCAAAGCTCGCCAAAGCTCTTCGCGGTGCTTTCTGCTCGTCGTGATTGGCGGGCACGGCGGAGCGATTGATAATCAGATTCCAGTCTGCGCGGGGCGTAGAGCCCGAAGATACATTTGCGAGGCCTTTGGAAGCTGTCCGTTTTGAACCGAGCCGGTACAAAATGAACCGATCGCACTCAGCAGCCTAAGGACCCGAAAATCACCTACAGCTGCACCATTGAACTGCTTGCGGGTGTGGCAATTCAATGCAGATAAGGACGAAGCTTCCCGTGCAGAACATCTCCGGCGTAAATTCAATTCGTTTGCCGCCTGTGAACAAATCTTTATTCGCGTTACTCTCGCCGGAGTGATGTCCTCGTGTTCGACTTGAGCCAGAGTGGGATCGCTTGGCTGAATGACGACCCTGTCGGTCGAGATCAGAGAACTTACGCTGTTTCCCAAAGGTCGGTAAAACTCTGGAAACGAATCTGGTAACGATTCAGTGTTCTTTCATGCTATTCACCGCCCAGCCTTTCCAGAATTCGGCAATACCTGCCATGTCGAAAGTCATGTATACCCTCAAACTGCTCAAGCATCCCAACAAAGCTCAGATGACAGCAACCTCCTATGGCGTCATCCACGTCCTTAAGCGTCTCCTCGCAGCACTTTTGCAAAGCTGACAGACTTTTGTCTTAAGATCGGCTATTCGTTCATCCGCAAGCTCACGCAAGAACGACCTTCGGTCAGAGTCCGCCAAATCTTGCGAACAGACGCCTCATCGATACCGTGTTCTCAATACCAGGTCTGCTGAGTTGAGTCCGATAAAGCTCATGTCACGCTACTTGAGCTCATATTGGCATCCAATTCGCTAATTTCATGGTACCTCAATAGCCTAGACGTGCAGCTAAGTCTTCGTTGAACTCCGAATCGATGAGGGTTAGTCGATGCGGTCACCGATGTGCCTTTGTCAGTATGGTACCGTCTTGCTTCGCTTTGACGTTTGCTGCAATCGGTACCGCGATAATGAGCAGGTATGGACTTCGGCTGATATACATTCTGATCCTGAGTGTCCCAGCAGATGAGACCGCTCGAGGTTGAGGTTCGTACTCGGACAGCTTTTCGAGGCGATTAGCGAGTGCCGTTTACGTACATGTGGATCCATCTACCTTGATAAATCTGGATTCTGTTCCTCTTTCGGTTAAATTATTGACAATCTGAGCATATCCAGGCGCTGTCGATGATCGTAGCTTCAAGTCCTCCGCTTTTCGACTCACCGGGTAGAAGCCTGTAGCCCGCTGGACAATGCCAAAGAGAACGTCCTGCCGGGTTCATTTTTATCCTGGTACCTCTGCTTTTGTCTGGCTTCTCGACAACAAGATTGGGATCGATTGCCTGACTCGCTGTTGCCGGAGACCATCGGCCTGTATCGTCTCAAGGTCGGTTGGCGTGATCTTCCAGCCATCAGAGAACTCCGATGAGCAGCATACTCTCATCAACCGGAGGTGGGACGGAGCACGCAGAGGTCGAGTCTTCGAGGCTCTTGCTGAACGCTGCAGATGTCAAGTTCATCTCGGTGTTCAAACAAAACCTCGCATGTGCTGCGATATACTTTGCCGCAGCGTTTGAAACTGCAGTTTGATCAACGACATCGTGACTTTCACGTATAGTCTTGTCAATGCTTGACCTTGAGAGTTGCATCGAGCCATCCTCCGAAAACGGCTCACCTCTCAGGCTGGGCATCGTCTTCCACCAGATGAGAGCTCGTCGATTTCCGCTACCGGCACACCACGAAACACGCGTAAATATCGGGTACTGCTACTCGTCTTCTCGACGAGTCGACGCCAGCAGCGAGGAATATTAAGGTTAAAAGCCATTCTCCTCAATCTCTTCATTAACCGTGCGAGAACACATCGATTTCAGTGCGTCAATGCGTCAAATACACATCGACATCCTGTTCGCGTGGGCGGTTCTTCGTACCATCTCGGATAAAGTGCCGATGAATCGATGAACGGAGCATCACGTTTTGCTACGCAGGCGACGAAGCCACGCATGATCAATGTTAGAAATTTGGTGCCATATGTCGGGAAGTGCAATAATAGCCTCAATGTTGCCATTCTCGGAATTTGGTACGTATCTTGTCCTCGCCTCCACCGCAGAACAGTGCCAGCGGTATACAATATTAGTCCTTGTTTTGCCAGCATTGAGATGTATGGTAGAGGTTTATTGCAATAAAGAAGGCATGAATGCGCAGTTGGGTGTCATCGCCACCACGGTCAAGCAGATTGACGCGGTTGGCACAGCCACTCTTTAGGTAAAATTGGGTTTGAGCAACAGGCATCAACACGCAATGGATCGACTTCGTTTTCCTGCAAGGGCCAGTCGTAATGAGCGTGTCCAGCGTTCTTGGTCACATTCCGCTGGCTTGATACCACGCATGATGAGAGATTCGTGGGGTTAGATTTCTTTAATAAGCTCCTGCGCAATACTTGAGTCAGGATTGCCTGCGTTGTAGCAACCATTGCCCTACCGTCGAGCGGCGAGCTGAGGCGAAGTGGGTCATGCTAATGTGATTTTTATACGGGTTATAGGCGATAATATCACTCATAGGACAGCATCGCGGCGTATATGAAACTCTCGGCCTTCTTGCCAACGTTAGCGGCAAAAGTTGCCAATGAGGTTCTCATAAATGAAACCCAAGACGTCATAGTCACGACCTCCATGAGGATTGGCGGATTATATCGAGCAGTTTTTATGGCTCACAAGTTGATGCCTTGGATTATCATAGATCATCAGGATTTCAGAATGAACTTTTAAATGGTGTCATTACACCGCGATACTTTTATTCGGTTGAATGACTGCAAGGCATCACGAACGTCCCTACGTTGAAATCCGCATCAGGGGCGAACACGTCCGGGCCGAAATTGTAGCGGGATAAAAGGTATCCGATACGCTCCCGAATATAGTCGGCATCTTTTGATATCCCCGCTTCGCTCAAAGCACTCAATGTCCTCAGCTCTCCAGCCATCGGAAGCAGTGGGTCTTTCTCTTTTCAGGCTATGCTTGTAAAAGATAAAAGCCAAGAATCTAGTTTTGTATGTCCTCAGCGCTAATGCACCGCGCACTATTTGTTGACTTACAACGCCAGATACGCGCTGCTAGATGTTCTTATTCATACATATCTCTGCATACTTGAGATCGGTGTAGCCAAAGTGGTTACTAACTGCACGTATAAAAGATGTACTAGGCGAATGATCATCCATATTTTAGATAAGTAACATTTTTGTGAGCATACTCGGACATCTGACACCCGTAAAAGTCTGCTGATCGTATCCAACAACTAGTTGATTCTGGACCCTTGGAAACCCCACTAACGTTTTCAAAGGTTGATTAAACCCTCTTTGCATATATACCCTATCGCTTATATTCAGCACCTACTGGCATCTCAAAAGCAAGCTCGCTGGCAGAGATGTTGCAGATTTCGAAGACGCGCTTGAGCAAATCCTATCTTTGCTGATGTGCTTGAATGGGTCTTCGCGTAGACATCGTGAAGTGATTTTGAGAATCCTGCGCTACGCCGCCGCAAAAGTGCGGTGCCTGGATAGATATTGCTACTCACGAGCGAATGATCTTTGCAGGCTCCAACTCGCAGACCAACTGTAAAACCCTTGCTTCCATCTCATTCACTGCGATGTGGCATAGCGATTGCCCGTGAAACCAAGACTCCTCTGGCGCTCGTACGCTCCTTCGCGCACGTCTTGCAATGGATATGATACACTGTGGTCAATGATAAACCGCCTGGCCTCTCTGCTTTCGAGCATGCGCGCTGGCTTCTTCTGATCGGAGGTACATGAGCACAGTGGCTGATGACACACAAAGCCTTGGCTGTCGCCCAGGCAGCAGGCGGATCTTCTCATCAACGAGCGACGCCTATGTGGCCAGCGCGTCCATCTGCTCAAGCACCTCTGCTGACATCGGCTAGCCACCGCCTGAGCGGATGCTGGTACATCTTCCGGCGACAGCCAAAAGCGCAAAGGATAACACTGGGACGAGCGCTTCATCGACGTCGTCGATCGACCAAATCTGGCACCTTTATGCTTCGACCGTTGCAATTCCAGACTCGTCGCGCGTGCCATAGGCGCGTGGAAGTTTACTTCCGCCACAGCTCGCATACGAACTTGCTAGAGAGACGGCAGCCTTTTCGTTTACTCGCTACGCTAACCTGCCAAGGGCTCCAAACAGGCCCAGATATGCAGGATTCATGCGCGCGCTGCGGGATGAAGCTCAGACGCTCACGTCGCGCCTTCGCCCTCCAGCTTCAAAGAGGCCCTATGGTGACGAGCGCGACTTTCTACTGCGGATGCTCGATCAGCCTGGTGGGCTTCGGCACCATGCTCGAGGCTCTTCAGCGGTGCCAGCTAAAATCAGGAACAAGCTCGCGGCAACGACTTGGGCGTGAAGCTCGCGCGTGCTGGAATCTTGGCTCGTGACCGCACGGTGCGTAACATATGCGCACACCATGGCCGATCTCTGGAACGGGGCATCGGCGCCAGACCGATCATTCCCAAGCGGTCGAAGCATCTGGAATGGCACGAACCCTTCAGCGTAAGGTCGGACAACATGTCGGCATCCTCGATCCCTGGACGTCTGTCTATGCACATCGCGCGGACATTCTGGCGAGACGCCTCTTCGACTTTTTGGGATGCCTTAGTTTCGATGAGCTCCACACCGTATAGGCTTCACCAAAGACGGCAGGAGTGCCGCTCTGGAAGCCGCCAATACTGCGACGACATCGAGAATCGCCAAAGAGTGAGGCAGACAAACCTGTGGGCCAATGGCAGACATGATATTGTGGGCAGAGTGGGTGACAGCCTATCGCACCGCATGCCTTTTCGCCTGCATCCGCCTACTCCAGGCCGAAAAGCAGGATCAAAGCCGCTCAGGCCGACCTCCCTGTTGGGACAATCAACGCATTGTGACGGACGCAACCTTCTCCCAGCCGCCACTGGGTACAATGCCATAGCAGATACCGAGCCTCCGCACTACAACAGAGCACCATGACGGCACGAAGCGCACGCGACACCTCGCGGTTAGATTACATAACGCATGGCATCGGCAGCCATACAGCCACCATTGCCCAGAGGGGTCACTGGCTGACCAGCCAACGCGCCGCACTTCCGCCACACACGGCACCGATCGCGACGCCTCGCGCGGTAAAACTTCATCGCTCGATCCGCGCAGCCTCGCAGTACACACCCACCCCGTCTCGCCTTGGGTAAAAACTCACCCGATCGCTTGCGCGCAGACCACGGGCTTTCGCGAGGCACGCACCCCTCCGGTTTCAAAACTCAAGCCGCTCCACGTTTCGCTTTGCCCTTGCCACTGACCGCTCTTCCCTAAGGCGTGCACCACAAGGCGCCAAAGGGGGCGGGCGCCAACACAAGGAGGTGAATGGCCATGGGAAGGCATCGACGGAGAGGTTGCGACGTCACGCAATCGCGTACCTGAAACTGCGCATCGGGTCCCTGGAGGAGGCTGGGCGCACGGCTCGGACAGACATCGACTTCATCGCCGCGGACGACGAGGGCTCGTCTTCGTGGACATGCCGCCGCAGTGCAGGGACTACGGCATGTCGAGGAGGAGGCCGACCAGGAGCGCTGGGCGCAGGCGTAAGCGGACACCTCGCCGGTCCGAGGTGGAGTCCTCACCAGCATCCGCTACGATCGTCGTGAGTCTTTTGGTGACGAGGTCCGAGAAGGCCCTCTGTGCCACCTGCAGCCTCCTCAACGACGAGGAAGTGACCTGACAGCTACCTCGGGCCTTCGGGCTCGCAAAGATGTCATCGCAAAGGGGAACTGCTATTGGAGGCTAATCAGTCGGCAGCGTCTTATATTCTCGTCGAGATCATCAGACTGCTTTGATCAATCGCTGCTGTACACACTGCTGTTCATCGAGGTCTTTCGAGCTGTTTATCGATCTCTTGATAAATGGTTTTCTATCGGATTGTTTATGTTTCGGTCTGATGTGCACTCATCAAGTGTCACGGCGGTGTTGTTTTCGGCTACGGCGCTTAGTCCAGAAACAAGGAGATCGACCTTTTCTGTGCTCTCGAAACAGACGCCCGTGTCCTGTGCTTGAAAGGTATGCATCGCTGTCGTCAATCTTAAAAGCGATTCCTTAGTAAGACCTCCTATCAAAGATATGCTTCTGTCCTGCTTCAACTGTAGCATACTCAGCAAAGTATCTGCGCGGTCACACTTATTCATATCGGTATAAGATCATGTGCAGTGAAAGTGATTGACCGAATAGATGTGATACTGTATTTCAAGAATCCTTCTCCGTGTATACGGCACTGTCCGGCTTTAATGGACGCCCAGGTATTGTTATGCGTTACGGACTGTCAAGACGCTCCCGCAGCGTCATTTAACAGCCTAACTACCTCACTGTTGAGGGAACGGATTATCGAAAGATGGTCAGGCTCATCTAATACCACTTCGTCCTTGCACGACAGGAACTCGCGATTTTTGACGTGTCAACGGGTGCTCAGCTCTTTGCCCACCAGACAACGAGGCGTACTGCGTTGTTGAGCACAATGCGTGACTCTATAGAAAACAGCAGGCTACACGCACCGCGTCGTATATCTGGGTTAAATTCGCGAAGCTTTGCAAACATACCTGACATGATGTTATGCCCACGCCGAAAAGGCCGCTTACAGCTGTATCCGAGGAACGGAAGCCCGGTTTACCTATAGGCTGCCTTCCATCGATTCGTGCCAGTGCACATCCTTCGGGTGCGTTTCCTGGAAATTGCTTATATTCCTCTTCCGATTCCAGCTCTTTTGGCTTACTGGGCACGATGAGCTTGAGCTAAGTTGATGCTGTCGATTAGCGGTATTTAAAATAGTCTTTGAGAGAAGCGGCGGGCGGGAAGCACTCCGTGAGCGACTGACTTGCTAAGCTCCCGTTTGATAACGGTGACTATCTCATCGCATTTTTCTTCTGCCATCTATCGACGCGTGATGCATCACATCAATTAGCGTGAGTCAGCATGTCCAGAGCCTGCAGCTCGATGCGTCAGATAGTCTTCGATGACGGAACTCGCCTCGACAGTGTTTGCCCAACACCAGAGGAGCTTTCCTAAAGCTAGCATCTGACTTCGATTCAGCTTCACTCTGGCTCAGAGTCGTACTCTCTTGCCCTATGATAAATTGGACGACTAGAGATATTTCATCACTAGAAGGGACTTGTGTTAATGTAACGACTGCGGTGCGGTATGAGCGCACGATATCGCTCCGGGCAACACTTATGCGTCAATGTTTGAAATAATCATCCATTGCGGACTGGAGTCTTGAAAGTGTCGGTGAGAGGATTGTCGTCCAGCTGGCAACGTCCTCGCCGATTAAATTGTCCTCTTTAGCCCTCGTCGTAATATTTCGTTAGCGATATAGAGAACGTCAGGGTCATCGAACGCATCCATATTCTCTTCAGGTGCCGAGTCTTTCAGACGACCGCTCCCCCAGACAACATTCATCCGGCACGAGGACAGGCAGAGATTCACGAGTATTTCGAATTCCCTGTTATCATGCGCTCGCAAACGTTTCTCAGTGTTGCCAGGCAAAGCTTTATAGCCATGGGACAGTCATTTCGTCGCACTGGATGTAGAGTAAAGCCAGCCCATGCATGCGCATGGCATCGTCGAGACGGATCAGCATCAGGCATTCGCAGACCCGCCTGCAATCACTAAGTCGACGATGGTTGGCATCAGAAATATACAGAACCTGGCTACTGATCATTTGCTGGCGCGTGATACCTCAGACATCGCAACCAGTCAGCTCTTCTATCTTTTGAGAGTAGGCGTATCAACTTTCTTTGCTTTCTTGCTTAGTGCGGAATCACAAGCCAGTCTCAGCTTTGGAAATATCTCAATAACCCTTTCCCATTCGACCATGGTCTGCCCGGACACTCATCGCAAAGACTTTCATGCCTGAAACAAAATCTTCACATCATTTGATCAGCAATTAGAAGCACGTGGCCAAATCCTGCTGCCGACGGGAGATGTTAAGCTCAGCTCAGGGGAACACGAACTCCAACTGCCTCACTTATTTCTTCCCAATTGTCTCTGTAAGACGCGTTGTGGTTGTTGACCGCAATTGCATCAAAACGCAGACGACTATGACGTGAGTCGCTTCAGCTACAGATCCAAAAGTAAAAGCCTTTTTGAATCAGAAGGCGTCGTTGTACTGTGTGAATATGCAAATCAATCGCCCTCGATCAATCGCTTGAATAGCGTGCAACGGTATCAATCGTGTTCAGCGATCGCCGGCAGTCTCAAAAGCAAGCTCACTGGCGTCTGTCCGCAAACTTCACACGCGTGAGCCGTCATTATCGTGGCTGACGTACTTGAGTTTGGTCTTCACGTACACACCGCTGGTAATCTGTGAGAATCCTTGGGCTTCGTCGCGCGCGGCGTGCCTGGATAGGTGTTGCTGCTCACAAGCGAATGAGATCTGCGGGCTCTAGCTCACCACAGCAGCTTCGAGACCTTGCTTCCATCTCATTCCACTGCGATGTTTTACTGGCGGTCTCCAATGAAGCCTGAAGGCAGCGAATCCTCCTACCCGTGAACTCTGGTATCGGAACCCAACTCTGCCGGCTCAGGAAGCATCTGGCTCATAGTTCGTCGTAGGAAACAGCCACGTTGCGCTACTGCTGCTCTCTATTTCCCGCGGTCTTTCATCTGGCTTTCTGCAAGTGGTTTGTTGGGCTTATCCATTGGTTCATGCGAAAGCCGCTATCTTTGAAGCCATCCTGCATATCGCGTTTAATGTCTTGAACGGACGGTTTGCCTTGGTCGGGTTTAGCCAGGCCGTGAGCGTGAGGTTTGCCATCTTATGACGTCATTCCTCATGAATGCGCTCAGTCAGTCTCCAAGGCTTTTCTTCGTCAGCATTGACAGGGTCTGCGGCATCACGTGCTCGACTGAGAAGTCACACCTCTTTCCGAGGCCGGCGACAACCTCGATACGCTCTTCACTGGTGCCGATTTCTCCAAGCCGGTCGTACAGATAAGTACTTGCGGTTTCTGAATACGGTAGAAATCGCGATATCAGCCATTAGAAAAATCGTTGTCAGTCTGAGATCGTCCTGTTTCCTCCCTTGTGTTAGAGGTGCTTCGACTTCCGGATGGATGCGTCTTTAACGCCCTTGAGCATCGCCATGCTGAGCGTCACCGAATATCTTGTTCCAGGGCGTTTGCGGGCACGCTATGCATGCCACCTACGGAAAGAGGTACGAGTCAGGTAGCTCGAGGACTGAAGCGACCGCCTCGCCGTTCAAGTCGCTGCTCTGGCGATCGAGCAGATTAAGCAAATAAGGATGGGTGACGCTCGCATCGAATAGGTGAATCGCTCCTGAGCGCTGAATCGATCTCTTTAACACCCGTATCGGGATGATGACAGAGACGATAGTGCTCGTATGCGCAGGCTCTTCGAGCAGACCCTTGGCGTCGATACCGATCCCAGCTTCGGGGTCAGGAAACGCTTCACGGCATATGAGCGGAAGGACGGTAAACCTTCTTAATCGCCGGCGTCTTCGCTTCTCGTGCAGCGGTGAAGCGAATCTGTCATACGCTTTGTAGTCGGTATTTCGCTCGACCACGTTCCAGTAGTTCTCGTAATAGGCCTCCTGGCGCTCTTGGTCGAGGTTCATGAGCTACGAAGTTGCGAATTTTGTCTGCCTCGGAGAGATCGAGGCCGAGTTGAGTTCAGGCTTTCGAAGATGAGTTGCGCGTCATCACCCGGGTCAAGCGTGATATCAGTAACGCTGCAGAGTTTGATGGCCTCGTAAAGCTCATCGATACTAATATCCATATACGTGATGCGCTCTGGGAAGTAGAAGAAGTTCACGGGTGACATTCGAGCTCTGAACATAAGCGTCCTCATTCTGATCAAGGACGGCCGAAAATGCCTCACTATCGCTTTTGACCAGCTTGAGCCGGGTTTCTGCTCCTTCTTGTGCTTTCTGTCTCGGTAGGTAATCATCGATATCTTCGGCGAGGGTCTTCTTCCTCTGGAGTCTAACGCCCGCGGTTAACTGATCTCTAATAGCAGCCAGGAGCAGAAAGACAGTGGTTATTCGCTGCTGTCCATCAATAACAATACGCTCCCCGCGCGGCGTTTGCGAGACAATGCTTCCGAAGAAGTGCTCTTTGCGCCCCGTCTTTGACACCTCGACAAGATCATCGAAAAAGCCTCTTGCACTGCTCGGGTTTCCAGTCGTAATTGCGCTGGTATACAGGGATAACGACTCGTGTGAGCTTACCCTCAATGAGGTCTGTGAGGCACTGTTTGTGTCCATCCATGGGCGTCTATCCTTCGTAACGTTACTTCGAATACTCGTTTTATAGCCGAAACAGGAATGAGTGAGCAGAAGCGTCTCCACGGAGCCTTATCGCCATTTTTCCTGTAGGTAAATCTTATGTCCGCTTCTCAAACGTACGTATCGAATCCCTGATTGACTTACCCCCTATTTTAGCTGCAGAAGTCAGGTTATAACATTTAATAACTTTTTACCAACCTAAGTGTTATTACAGTTGGCCTTTGCACCGCTAAGAACAAAGAAACGTGTCGTTAGCAGTTTTGTCAAAAATCCTAATAACAATTACTGTATGAAGAAAGTCGTTACACCAATTATCCGCTTGCAGCTCTGTCGAACGTAAGTTGTTAGTGCAAGGCCGATGCTGTACTGAACAAATCCCCGACCTGATTTCTCGGGCCGGGGATTAGGAGACTTTGGTCGCGGGGGCTGGATTTGAACCAACGACCTTCGGGTTATGAGCCCGACGAGCTACCAGACTGCTCACCCGCACTATGAAGCGCGTGTTGCGCGAGAAAGAACTATACCGCGCAACACGCACAAAGTCAACCACAATGAGAAGAACTTCTCGCTTAATCGTTATGACGACGACGCTTCACTGTAAATGCCGCCGAAAGAGCTGCAGAGACCGCTCGCTGCAAGTGCTGCGATAGCGCGATCGTCGCCGCATCACCCATGTGCGGAACCGCGGACTTCTTGCCCTGGAAGGCTTCTTTCCGGGCTTGCTCGGCTTAGGCTGATCGGGGATTGGTCGGATTATCAGGCGTCGTTGGATCCGCGGCTACCTTATAGGTTGTCTGGATGGTCTCGTCACCATCGGCAAGGATGGAGTCCTTACCGGCAGGATCCTGAACACCCGACCACGTGAAGGCAAAGTCCTTCTGGTGGTTGCCCAAATCACGTGAGCTAGGAACGTACCCGAAACCGTACCGGAAACCGAGTAGTTAGTATCGGTTGCGGCAATCTCAGAGACCTTATACGCCGAGTTCAAGCTCAAGCTTAGGCTGCGTCTCATCGATGATTGCCTTGCGGAGCTCGGCGTAGTTGGTATACCCGCTCTTAAGCGTCATGGTCAGCGTCACCGTCTTGCCGCCGTTGGAAAGCACTGCGTCGTGACATCAAAGGCGTTCGTGCCTGTCAGCTTGTAATCGGCAACGTTGTCGGTTAGATAGCCGGCCATCGCATCGGGAACGGTAAAGGTTGTGGTAAAGGTGCACTCAGGTCCAAGGTCGTGAATGCTAATCTGGTCGTAGCGACTTGGATCAATGTTGTACTTCTGCTCAATGGCCTTCATCTGGTCCTGAATCGGCGTTGCATCAAGCTGGGCGGTAAACTTCAGCGTGTCGCCCTTCTCGGCCTCATACACGCATGATCAGAGGTGGTGTCGCCGTTAATGAGCATATCGGTCTTAACGTCCTTATGCTCGGCCTTTCTGGCAACAATGGTCTGCTCGATGGCGGCCTGGTCGGTGGAGAGAATGCTGCGGCCCTCGTCGCGCTGCTTGCCGTTCCACGTAAAGTTAAAGAACTTCGTAGTACCGGCGGGATTCTGGGCAAAGGACGTAAAGGTGCCTGATACCTTGCCTACTGCCGTGAGCTCATCGCCGTTGGAAACCTTATCGGGATCAGCTTGAATCCGTCAACGGTTGCCTTGACGTCACCATTGGCATCGCCCATGGAGTCAACAGCTGCCTTGAGCTCGGCGTAGTTGTGAATGTCGCCACCCTTGAGCGCAAAGGTCACGGTTACTTTCTGTCCCTCGACCTTGGTCTCCTTGACCTCGAACTTGTCGCCAAGGCCTTCAACGCTTGCGGAAGCGTTCTCGGGAACCGTCACGCCGTCAGGAAGCGTCAGCTCCGCCTTGAAGGTGCACTGTGTGCTGGAGAGCTGATGTTCTCAGGTGTGACTGCATCGTTTGGATACAGGTTCTCAATCTCCGCATCTTCTCTGGACGGACTTCGTATGATAAGGCCGGTCAGCGAGAGGTCTCGTAACCATCGGCGTCCACCATAAAAGCGGATTGGGCGAATCCGCCTGGCTTGGACCGTAGAGATCGGAAGGAAGATCAAGCGTTGCTTCAACCTTCTGGACCGTTGGATCCTCAGTCCACTTGAGGTGAGAACGTCATGTCTTTTCTGGATTGCCGGATCGGCACCAGGCGTGGTCCAGAACCAGCTCGTATGATCTTTTGAAGTTGTATCCGCCGTGTTGAAGAGCGGCGTGTCATACCACATCAGACGATCGCCGGGGATAAAGCCCATACGCGTTGCGATGCCGTCGGGAGAGAGCTGCTCTCGAATGGTCTTGTCGAGAAGCGCGGAGAGCTTCTGGTCATACAGAGCCTTCTGCTTGACGGTGGCAACTCGCCACCCAGCTCGTCGGTGGAGATATCAAAGAGCTCGGGGTGCTGGCTTAAAGACGCTTGCATCCGCAAACGTACCGCCGTTTGCCGAGAAAGCGCACCGTGTACTCGTCCTGCTGTAATTGGCCTTGGCGTGGAGGACCTTCTCCTGGCCGCCAGGTTACGGAATCGTTTGGCCTGGAAAAGCGCCGGCAACGTCATGAGACAGAGACCGTCTTCAGCCGTCACGGTCCAGCCGGTAAAGGTCTTGCCGGGGATTTTGAAATCGGCTTGTTAGCTCACCACGTCGTCATAGCTCTGAGCGAGCCGCCCGCTCGAAACGCCTTGATGTTCTGAGTGTAGGTTACGCCGTTGCCGTTATCGTGAGACGATGGTGCGGGCGTCCCACTTGGCATAAACCGCCGTGTCCTCATCAATAGATGCGCATCAGCCGAGAAGGGCTTCTCGACATTGTTGGAACTCTATGCAGAACCAACCAAGGAACGTTATGCCGTTGGGATCGGTGGGAGCCGCAAAAGTGCCGGACGTAGCGGCATCAGCCCGGGACTTCTCCGGCGTTGCGCTCGTCAATCGTTGCCGCGCATGACAACGGTGTTCTTGTCGGCATGCGTACCGTCGGCAAAGGTGGCGTTATTGTTGTTGAGCGTTACGGAAACACGGCAAACGGCATCCAAACGTGCTTTTTGCCGTCCGCGAAGCGTTTCCTTTACTTAGCGGGTTAGTCGCCGCCCGTCGAGGCTTTGCGGTGAGCTCGGTCTTTGACGTATCGGTAAGGGTAAAGACGCATGAGCTTCCTCGTTGCCGTGGTCGGCATCGGTCGTAGGAATGGCTTTTACCGCTTTGATACGTGTCGTCGTACTTGACGCGGTGCGTACCGCCCAGACCACATCCGCCGGTGGACTGTCCAAGACCGTTGTCCTGCTCCTCGCCGGCAAGCGTGTCAAAAGAGCGAATCGCCCTTGAAAATGAGGTGTGCGCCCGCTTGTCGCCCATACAGAGCGCCGGAGTTGTCCTGGCCGTGGAAGGTTCCGCCGTCTCAAAGATGGCGGTTCCCGCGTTGACGTGAGACCGCCGTTTCGTATCCGGACGATGCGTCAACGACGGAGCCGTTGTTCACGCGAAGGTCACGCCCGACATGACCGATCGTAATGCCTTTTGAGCGCCAATGGCGTTGGCATTCCTTGACGGTAAGCTTGAGTTATTGGTAATGAGTATCTCTCCGAGTGGCGTCGGAAGGAATGGCCAAGCCGGTCTGCCACTTTACGCCGTTTGCATCGATGGTAAACGTAGGGTTATCCATGGAGAAGGGCGACTTGAAGTAGAACGGCAGGCGGGTTGCGCTGAGATCGGAGTTCACAAGTTTGAAGCCGTTCCATTCGTAAAGCTGCCACTTGCTGCCGGTATGGCGCTGGTCAATCTTGGCATTCCTCAATGACGTTGCCCTGGGGAATTGTTCATAGAACATGCCGTTTGTGATGTCCATGGAAAGGGGCTCCGCGAGAAGAACCTTTGAGCGCGCCGTTGCTGCCGGCAGGCATATGGAAGAGCAAAGCCGTTGTTGCCATGCCGAAAACAAAATGACCGTCATTGATCTCCGCAGTAGTCATGCCAGACGGAAGGTGTAGCCGTCGTTGGGAGCGTCGAAGGTAACGGCTGCGCCGGACGCATTCACGCTGACGTGCCCTTGAGATCAAAAGCCGGCACCGCTGACGGCTGATGTTGGTATCACCTGAAAGTTCAGCGTAACGTTGGTGAGCGTCTGACGGGAAGACAGCGTAAAGTCACCCTGAACGTGAATGGCGGTCACCGAGGACTTGCGTTTTGCGGCGGCAACGGCCTTCTCGATGGTCTTGAATGCCTGCGCCGCAGAGGAACCGTCGTTAGTATCCGCGCCGGTTGCGGAATTCAACGTAAAGCTCGGTAGCCGCAAGCGGAGAACGAACGGCAAGCATCGTAAGAGCCGGAGCTGCAGGAGCAGCAGGTGTCGTGGTGTAGCCGCCGGTGTTTCGGAAGCCATGGGAGTCTCTTGGGTACCCGTAGACTCCATACCCGCACTTGGGGAAGTTCCCGTTGCAGACCCTCTCCGTCGATGCCGATGCGAAGGTGCGGAGGCGCCTCCGTCGTCGAACTTGCGGCAGGTGCCGTTGCGGCAGATGTTTCTGCTACGCCGGTCTCGCTCGCAAGCGCTACTGCCGGAAACGATGCGGTAGCCAGCGAGAGTGAAAGCAAACCCGAAAGAACCAGACGTGATGTCTTGTGATCTTCCTTCATATATTGACTCCTCTTCTGTATAGATAAGTTATTCTCTATAGCGCTAATAATTCATGGTCTAGTATAGCGAAAAACCACAGCGTAAACCCGTCATTTAGATTTTGAGGAAAAAATCGATGCCCAAAAATCGGTAACCGGCTCAAAGAAACCGATTACCGATATCTCATGAAATTTTAGAAGCGATATTACTGCAGGCTCTCAAGCATCTTCTTCATCTCTGCCTCGCTACGGCCTGCGTGGTATTGGAGCCGATCACGCGCGAAGCAATTTCGTGAGCGCATAACGCGCATTTTCCATAACAACCGCAGTTCCTGCGCGAAGCATGGCGTAGTCGTTCATGGAGTCACCGAAGGCGAGAATTTCGTCTCGCTTAAAACCATAGTATTGCCGAATCTGCTCAAGACCCGTTGCCTTGTTGACCCCGCGTGGCACCACGTCAATCCACGTATCGCCCGATGGCATAAACGAGAAACGCTCTCCCAGCTCGCGCTCAAGAATCATGGCCATGTCCATGGATTTAACGCAGTATCACTGGCAAACCGCAGCCTTAATGATACTGACATCCGGCGAGGAGGATCAAACACGCTCCGCATTTGGAAGATCTTTGTCGAGCTCACGCACGAATGCGGAATAGTCATCCAGAAGATAGGTGTGATCGCGGTCATATACCACAAGATGCACGCAATCAAATTCCTGGGAGAATGCAAAGAGCTTCTTGATGGCGGCCGTGGAAAACACCTCACGATCGAGCACGACATCATCGGCGTACACTGCGTGCCAAGCGACGCAACGTAATCTATCTCACGAGCAACCGGCTCAAACATCAGCGCAGAGTATCGTAGCGGCGACCGGACGAAGCCACAAGTGGATGCCCTCTCGCGAAGTGCATGAATGAGTTCAAACGTCTCGGGCGGGACATTTCCAAACTCATCAAGAAGCGTACCGTCCATGTCTGATGCAATGAGCCTAATCATTTTACTCCCCCATCAAAAATCGAGGCATCTCCCCTGCCTTGGTGGCACGAGTAATCTCCTCAAGTGCGCACGCAACGCCGTCATCTTCGAGGCTCCTACCACGCAATTTGCGGTACGGAGTACCTCAGGTGTTGCATTGGCAACCGCAACCGAGTACGGAACTTTTTTGAGGATCTCAAGATCATTCTCGGCGTCACCAAAAATAACAACTTCATCGTAGCCGAAGCCGGTTGCCTTGAGAAGAACTTCTAGGCCGGATGCCTTGGAAACGCCTTTCGGCAAAACGTCGAACCAATTTGGTACCGGGCTCACCAGATCAATGGCGGGGCACGCCTGAGCAATAATCCGACGTGTCCGCTCCATCTCTTTTGGACCACCCATGCACGCAATGGTTGCGGCTACAAAATCAATGTCGGGAACCTCGGGCACAATGGCACCGTTAAAGGTAAAGCGCTTCTCGCAAAAAGCCAGGTCATCCGGATTGATGTCTCCGATGGCATACGCGGGGTTCAAAAGATTGGTCTCAAGGGGATAACACACAAGAACTTATCGGCCTCATCGAGGCAGTGCTCGGTGCACTCCGCACATAACACGTCGTGCGGAATGATTGTCTGCGAAACGTAGGTTCCCCGCACGCGAATGCGCTTTCCGGTTGAAATGATGCCCGTCTGAAAGCAAGCCTCATCCATGGCAAAAAGGCGCATAAGCTCAACGTAGTCGCGTCCCGTATCGGGGCCAAAAAGTACTCCGGTATCGAGAAGATCGTGAATCGCCGCTCTTGTACGCGCGGACGGATGCCTGTTGCCAAACGGAATGAGCGCATTATCCCATATCAGAAAGAACAAGCTTAATCACTGGTAACCCCTTTTGGCATAAACACACAAACGGCATGAACACCTAAAGTGTAGACCCATGCGCCAAAACATCAAAACGATCGATGCGTAGAAGCACCTGATCTAGACCAATGATTCCCGACAGAGTGGTTACCGGCTCGTTGTCAATCCAGATTGACAGATTCCTGAACCCGCACCCTTGCGAGCTCCCGACCATTCCATATGCTCGATGTTTGAATACTGCACGGTAATGTCCGGACCAACAAACGGGGTGACAATCATTTCCTCGTCAAAAAGTTGGACTTTATGGCGGGACAACAAAAACCACGCCACAAACATAACCATCGTGAAACTTGCAAAAACGCCATGACCACAAACGGATCCGCTGAAAAAACTCCCCAGGTACAAAAAGCCCCGAGCGAAATGCCCATGATGGCCATAAGCGCCATGTCAATAACAAGTGACCTCGTAAGAGATGCAGGGACGACATAGGTATCGTGATGGCTATGTCGCCTCTCCGAAAAGGCCGCGTTGCTCACCCGTTCCATAAGTGCGGCCACAATTGGTGCTGTAATGATGACAAGCGCAAGAATTATGGTTTGCACGGCAACGCTTCCTTTCTCTTCTCAGGGGTAGTTACCTTTTGTTAATCAGTCTACCCGTTTGTTGAAGAACAGAACAAACACTTACTGAAATTAGCTACACCCTCGCTCCTCCATGTTTGAACAGGAAGAACGAGGGCGTGAACGGTACATAATACGCTGTGAATGACATCTTCATAACGCTCACGGCTAAATTACTACCGTTCGTAGAAAGATGCCCTTAAAGCAATGTTGTCTTGGCTAACCCTAGCGGTCGGCACGGTCGGCAAATTTAGCCACCAGCGCTACCAGCAGATCGACGGTAACCTCCATACTCGGAACCGGGATAAACTCGCGGATGGAATGTGCGTTATAGCCGCCCGTCGCAATATTGGGACAGGGCAGTCCGCGGAACGTCAGCTGCGCTCCGTCGGTTCCTCCGCGTGCGGGTACGGGATTCGGCTCAATGCCTACCTCGCGATTTGCCGCAAGTGCATAGTCGATAAGGAACTCGTATCCCTTGAACTTCTCCGCCATGTTGCGATACTGCTGATGAATCTCAACGCGCACGGTATTCTCGCCGTATCGCGTATTGAGGAAGGCGGCGATATCACGTAGGGTCTGCTCGCGGCGATCAAAAATATCCGAGTCAAAATCGCGGATGATGTAGGAGAGCTTTGACCTCAGGCGGATCCCTCGATGTTGATGGGGTGATAGAAGCCCTCAGCGACCCCTCGGTGTGTTCGGGGCGCTCAAAGGCAGGCACCATTTGCTGGAACTCGGATGCCACGGTAATGGCGTTGACCATAACGTCCTTGGCACTACCCGGATGCACCATCACGCCGGTAAACGTGATGTCTGCCTGCGATGCCGTAAAGCACTCATAATTGAACTCGCCGAGCGCTTCGCCGTCTACCGTATAGCCGTATGCCGCACCAAGCTTTTTCGAGGTCGAGCAGAGCTGCGCCGTAGTAATCTCCTCGTCCGGAACAAGGCAATTTTGAGCGTTGGATGCTTGAGCTCAGGTTGTCGAACAGACGCTTGAGTAACGCGCAGATTTCAGCCACGCCAGCATCGTCGGCCGAAAGCAACGTGGTACCGTCAGAGCAAACGATGTCCATGCCAACGAACTTCTCCGGGTCAGGAACCTGCTCCGGGTGGTTTCGATCTTCTCGCCCGCAACAACCCCTGCTACCAAATTACCGCCCTCGTAGTGGACGATATGGGGCTTGATGCCCGCGGCGGGTGCGTCAATCACGGAATCAAGGTGCGAGCAGAGCATCAGTGCAGGCGCACTTTGAGCGTCCGGCGACGCGGGGAACGTTCCCGTTACAGATGCGTGCTCGTCAACGGTAACATCCGTACAACCGAGCGACGTAGCTCTTCTCCCAGGTGACGGGCCATCTGCATGCTGGCGAGGCGTTGAGGAGTAACGTCGTCATGCTCCGGGGATCGGACTGCGAGTCAATCTGCACGTGGCGCATAAAAGCGCTCTACGACATCGGGCAGTGGTTTGGATTCGTATTCAGGCATATGGTCTCCATTCATCTCTGTTGCCACTTCACTATATACTAAAGACATACCAAACCGGCACGTCTTACTGCCCTACGCAGCCGCATTGTTTGTGAGGATATATGGACATCACTACCGTAGCAAAATCCAGCAGGAGTTTCTCGCGCCACCGTATCGCGCGCTACCTCAACGACGGATATGTCTCTCGACGAGAGCGCCGTGCCATTGCGCGTCATAAAGAAACCGGCTACATCCCTCGACAAGCAAAGAGATTCTCCGCACCGGAAAGACAAATCTCATTGGGGTCACTCATTCGCAGTTAACTCGGCATCGGTATCCGATGCGTCGCCGGCCTCCTCCTCGGTGACCAGCGAGTCCAGTACCAGATGCTTTTGGCAACACCGATAACCGTGACACAGAGATTTGATTACTCCGCGCGTTTTACCGAAAAGATCGTGTCGTTGACGGTATTATTTTGTTGGACAATCCTGACACCGGAACATGAGCGCGCTGCAGAATCTCCGAATCCGCGCTACTGATCCTGGACAGGCGTTCGACGGATTTTTCCTGTGTATCACGACGACTCACCACGCCGTGCTGCGAAATTACCTCCACATACTCAACAAGCGGAACCAAACCCGCCTGCATTGGAGTAACCGAATCGATGTCGCAGCGGGTCACAGCAGACACGCGAGTTCTCGACGCTGTCCAAAGCCGAGAAGAACCTCAAGTGCCAAAAAGCGCAGATGGAATCGGGACTTCTCCGTTGACGGCGCAGCCTATCTCGCCTGCGAACGATTGCTTGATGTTTACCCCGAAGTGGAGCACCATCGATCTGCGCAAGCGATTCAATCGCCTTTGGCACTCAGTACGCGCCTCAGAGAATTTGGACGAAGCGTTCGAAGACGCACAGGTCACCGGCGTTGGAGACCTGGATCTCTCCAAAGTTTATTAACTGTCGCTCACTTTACCATACATCACCACTACGAGACCCTCGGGCTATGGAGGCTGCCAAGATGCTTATCGGAGCCATGGACAGAAGACACTGATTGTCCGGGATATCTCGCATGATATAGACTTCTTTTGCGAAATCTCGACTCGTTAGTGCACCCACATGCAGCCCTCTCTTGCAGGCATCTGTTCTCGGTGGGCTATCGAGCTTTTATCATATTGATTTCCGATATGAGAACGATTTCATAAATATAAGAAAGTACTTATGAAAAACGCTTGAGTATTTGTGGTATTTAACCTGGTGCAACGATTCCTGTATTGCTCAGCAAGGAGAATCGCATGGCACTTGTTGATCACGCAGAGGTGGCAGCGCGGCAAATCTGCGGTACGGCGGAGCAGACAACATCGTTTCTACGCTCGCTGTGCAACCTCTTCGCCTTGTTGTCGCAGACTGATTCGAGAGTAAACAAGGAGGCCGTCGATCGACGCTGTCGGAAGCTAAAGTAGCCAAGCGCAGGTCAGCTTCCAGGTTATTTGCGGAACCGGCACCGTCAACAAAGGTCTTTTGATAGGTTGCAGCAAGGACTATCGCTTCATCAAAGAGCTACCGCCAGTAGCGGCCGCGTAGCAAGGCAAATCCGTTCCGTGCCGCTGAGGCCTTGCGATGTCTTTGTTCCTATCATCCCTGCTTATCGTTGCATCCGGACTCCTCATGACTCACCGAAGGCATCAACAACAGCCTATGGGCGGCGCACGGAAACAAAACAGCTGGTAACAGCTCTTATCCATACATTCTTCGACGCGTCCTCGTACTTTCTCCCAGATTCTCATCTGGCTTCTGCTGCCCGCGTCGTCTTTTTGAGGTAACGAGTTTCGGCGGCGTTATGAGCCTCGATCTAATGAACCACACGGCTCTTGCGAATGCCTGGGCATCCCTGGCTGTACAACAAACAGCATACGACACCGGCTACCAAGATCGTTGGGTCGCAGTCCGGCGCGCAATGTCGCTCTCTCGGCAACCGGCACCGCCGCAGATGCAGCCCGCTGCCACCGCAGCGCCATCATGGCGGCAGGCGGCATTCTCGCAGGTGCAGCTCGGCTTCTAGACGTTATGTGCGCAAGGTGCCAGGGCCACGTTATCGTGGTGTCGCAGTCTCATCGTGTATGCTGGAGACGGCTCCACGAGCATGTACGCGATATGCTCGATCTCTTTGTGACTCCTCCTCGTTGCCGTACCTGGTAACTGGCGAAATCCTCACTCTCTGCGGTTATCGCGCGCTTCTTCTCTGGGTTGAAAACGGCGTCATAGATCGGCTTCGGTTCTGTCACTTTATACCACTCGGTCTCGGCGGAGCATCACTGGTCGCGCCAGCTATCCATGCAGCCGTTGTTCTTGGCGTACACACACATGTTCCAATGCCAGCAGAACTCCATTATACACACCGAATCGACAACTTCAATCCCATTATCTCCTGCTGCGACGTGGCACAGGAAGCCGCCTCCGCCTCGCGGTAACTATCGTGAGACCCGCAGCATGAAGAGACGAGGAACGCACTCTCCGTATCTCCGGCTTCCTCGGCATCACTGAGCCGGCCATCTACGGCGTCAGCCTCGCACGAGCCGCTTTATCGCCGCCATGATTGGCGGAGCCGCTCGGTGCAATGCCTTGTCTCCATTCCCCGGCGTCGTTTCGCATCGCGTACGGCATCACGGGCATCTTTGGCTTCCTCATCACTACGGGACACTCCGTGGCAGTACGCCATCTGCATTCTTGTGGCCGCGGTTATAGCGTTTGCAATCACCTGGACCCTTTACAAGGACGCAGAAGATATCACTCAGACCAAAGAAGAGCAAAACCCAACATTGAGAAGGTCGTTGCCGCAACGGCTGCTGCGGCTTAAGCTAAACCGCTGCCGTTGCCACTTCGGTCGCCGAAAGCAACCAGCGTTGTTCCGTCTGCAGGTGCCGACACGTTGCTGCACCCATGTCGAGCAAGGCATTGCTGTGACGGAGTTTCCAAACCCGTCTTGCCTCTGAAGCCATGGGTGAGGCCGCCATTGAGCCTACCGGCAAAGATATTTCTCGCCCGTTGACGGCTCGATCACCATGGTCGCCGAAACGGACACGCCGTCGATCTGCTTTCGAACAGCGGTACGGAAATGCTCATTCCACATCGCGTGTTGACACCGTCACGCTTAAAGTGCTCCGTTTACCGTCAAAATGCGCAATGACGATAGGTCAAGAAAGGTGCGCTGCTTATGGACGTGGACATAGTGCCGTAGGGCGACCAATCTGCCAGCCACGATATGGTCGTCGACCCTGCTAACGATTACACCTCCGTGGAAAGGTCAAACGGGATCCGACGTCAAGGCGGAGATACGCTCATCGGCGTTTCGCAACTCACGAACCGATCGTTTCATAACTGAAGGAGTAAAGGGATCATTTGTGTTTTCCGTCACGCTTTGGTGGTTGTATTGACTTCGACGCGGTATCTCTCCGGCCGTGACTCTTTGAACACCAATCCAGGCGCACCTGCAAACGTACTGGTGGCGCTTGAGCGTCTTAACCGAAACACGGCGTTTGTATCGGCAAAGTAGGAGCCACGATATGCGCGGGCCTCCGCGCCACTCTTCATGACCGCCGACGTCAACTGTGACCTTGTACCGATCAACTACTTCACCCACTCTTGCATTTGTGGCGCTGTCCGGGCGAGCAGACACTCCTTTGCACGTAAACCGGGCGCGGACGCGTCTTGTACCGGAAGAATTCGCACCGGACATTATCGAGGAAAAGAGCCGCGTGTTTCATGGTCTCTCCTCACCGACGAACCCGCGCGCAGCGCCACCGGCTACCGCTCTGAAACGGCAAAATGCCGGTTGTGTCGCTTCATTACGATCAGTGCCGCGCGAAGCCTGGGAAAATCCGGGTGGCAAGCACACAGATGCAATCCATTGTCAGTATGGACCTCCACAGTTAAGATCGAGGAAAGCCGCTGCTCACCGGGCATGGTGACCCTGCTCAAGCTGCTGAGGCACTTCTCGCCAAGGGGTGGTGGCCACTGCGTAACGCTCGGTGGAGAAGGGTACTCGTAGCCTGAGGTGTTGCGATGGTTCCTTTCACCGTTGAAGCGGTTGACACCACCGAGGGCAGGCGATTCATTTTGAAATTCGGTTTCTTGTGCGCTCTTGGACAGTGGAGCCGATATTTGCGGACATCGCTTGAAGATGTTAAAGGCGTGTGCGCGGTTTACGGAAACGCCGTGGCATCGTTGTGTGTCCAGAAGGCGCGGGAGGCATTCCTGCAATGCCTACTCTTGATGAAGTCGAAAGCGTTCCTTTTCCTAACATGTTCTGTCAAGCTGTTTGAAGCGTTCTTTCCTAAAACCTTTTTCTTGTAGAGAAAGAGATGTCGAGCGTAATGCTCATTAACCTTGACATAAGCATAATTGGCGCTTGAAATATCACCTGCAAGCACCAAACGGCAATATAGCAATCCAAGCGGACTCTGCTATTTTAAGGGTCTCTACCACGTCTTTCATCAGTATGTCCCCGCTGGCCCAAACGCGGTCACGGCTGGGACACTAGTTGTCCGATCATTACCTGGACGTTCACCGGTGGCGCCATTATGCCTGATTGCAGGCAGTGCGAACGGATCATACTCCGGCAGCGCGCTTATCAAGAGCAACGGAAATGGTTGCTACTACACGGGCAACTGTGAGAGGCGACCACGACCCGATATTTCGGTCGTCGCGCCAACGAAACCCTCTCGTCACCGAACGGTCTGAACTTTGGCCGGAACTGGTGCCAGCAATGCCGGCTATCCGCCTACTGCTCAAACCACGTCCGCGATCCAAAGTCTGGGAACAGGACGGCGCGCTCCACATGCTCTTGGGCGCACACATGGATGACCACGGCTGCGTGTTTGCTGTACCGCTCCGACGTGTATGCGTGGACGATGGAGCGGCTGCGTCGCTCTCAAGCGCTGGCTATATGTGGGAATTAGCGAATCTGGTTCAGCTTGATGGACGCAATTCCTTTTGTCTGCCGCAGGTAATCAAGAAGGACCTGCGTTTCAAAACATCACAACTCAGGATACTTTGCCCACTCGAAGGAAAGCTCTGATGACCTTATGGCAGACGACAAGGACCTCATGGATGCAGGGGTCTCGTATCGCTGCGTCGATGAACGTACCTTCATTGAACTTGACTATGGCTTTGATTTCTATGCGCCTGCGTCTTTGCGGACAGCAAAAGGACGCTCATTGCTGATCGGCTGGGTTGGCGTACCTGACATTGAATTTCAGTATGACGTTCCACACACGTGAATGGGCTCACGCAATTTACCATGCCGCGTACTTTCGCTCAACGAAAGGGGCGGTCGCGTATGCCAATGGCCCGTGGAAGAGATGGATACGCTCCATGGCAAAACCGTCTCGCTACCACGGAAGCCGCACTGCCAGAGCCTCAGCTTTGTGGGCTCTTCAACCGACATGTTACGATGGACGGTGCCTGCGGCGCGTCGTTTGCCAGCGGAACACCGACGTTCGTATCGACAACATTCAAGGCGAGCCGCCGCCGCGAACGCAGATCTTGAGTTCGTCGTACATGGAGATACAGCGAGCTCGTGTTTTAGGACCTGCGGGTCGTTTCCGCACGCTGCGACGCCTTCCGCTCTCAGCGCTTTCGGCGGAAGATTGAAGACATCCGTCTCCTTAGTTGTACGATCGATCGTCGAGCTGTTTTGTTAATGGCGGAAGTCTCTCTCACCCGCTGGTTTATGGATATTGATACCTATGTCACCTCGACCTCGGCGCCACGGTGGATACGAAATGGGCTATCGGTTCCAAATTGTTGATTTTAGATCTGTGGCCCGAAGTGCCACGATACGCAAGGTGATACGTGCTTTTTGTGCAAAATTATGCGCGTGCGCGGTTGCAATATTCGCTAATATGCTGTGTTCGGCATGCCGTCACCATCAATACTGCCACCATCAAAGGAGCATGATGTCCATATCGTTTTGGAACCCGCGCCTGCATCTTCAACCTCGCAACGGTTGTCAATGACCCCAACGGTCTTTGCGGGTTCAACAGCTTCTGCATGCCTTCTGCAATACGCTCCCGAATAGCTGAACGAACTCAAGCACTGGGACACTGCCAGTAAGGATCTCTTACCTGGAGCGATCAAGGCGACTGCGCTCTCCAGTAATAGAGACCAAGCAATTGTGTTCTCCGGCTCGACATGGATTGACCACAATTGCGTCTCCTGACGGCAAAGATCTCATGCGGGTCTTCTGCACGGGCAACGTCGTCGATGCCACGATGAACGAACGGTAACCGACAACGAAGCGGAAGCCAACGAGTGGTCACCAGCAGAGACGTACATTTTTCTCCGAAAAAAGGTCCTCTCTTGCTGTAGCATTATCCCCAAACCACCTTACACGCCAGAGATCCAAGGTCTGGGAACAAGGACGGTGTCCTTCACATGTTGCTGGGCGCCCGTGAGCGCGGGTAAATGACACGCAAACATCGATAGGCGCGGCGACTTCGGTTGTGTTTTGGTATACGACTCAACGACTCAGGCTGGAAACACACACCATCATCCGACCCCGTGAACCAAGGAAACCCTCACCCCTTTGGATACGTATGGGAATGTCCCAATCTTTGCCGTTTTGGACGGCTGAATTTCTCTTGGTTTGCCCCAGGGCTATTAAAACATTCCGCTGGCATAACATGTGGCGGGCGGGATCGCCCCTCTTCCACAAGGCGAGAGGGTCATCGTGCCACAACCGTCAACGTTGACAGCTTTGCGAATGGGATTGCGGCTTTGATTTTTCATGCGCTCAGATCTTTTTGAGGATGGACGCGGCTTGCACCATCTCCAGTGGCGTGGATGGGCAACGGCTGATACGAGACGTGCGCGCTCCTGAGCTGGCATGGGTCGACTGCCATGTTGTGACACTCCCCGTGAGATTTATGCGGACGAGAAGGGCACGCCACCAGGTTCCCGTCCGAGAATCGAAAGAACACCGAGCTTAGCGTCTCTCTCCAAACGACGACAACTCTTGAATTAAAACGAACTTCTCGCTGACATTGAACTTACGGATATCCGTACAACCGCAGGTCGCTTCCGGCGTTCACGGAAGCACTTTGCCTGCGCTCTTTGCAGGCACGGAACGTCAGCATTCATTTTGCCGATACCGTCGCAGGAAAGAGGCGGCAGCCGTACGAAGCGAACGATTTATCCGCTGAAAACCCTGCAATATTACGTATTGTTGTTGATGCAAGCGTCCGTTGAAGTCTGCGCCAATGACGGCATGGAAGTCTTTTTCTACCCGTTGGTTCCCGCAGAATAAGCTACGAATTCGTTCAAACTTTGATGTATCCAGGCTTCCATCTATCCGCTTGAACCTAGTTTTGCTCAACGGACTGCTCGTCTGTCTCCACAGATTCCGCAGGTGTTTCCTCTGTCCCACGGACTTCTCTCCATCGGCAGAACCGTCCTGCCGGAACGTAATGGTAAATGGACCGACCCTTGCGGCTCCTTCGCATCTACCGCAATGAAGCGCCATGTTGTTTCAAAATGGCTTTCTACAAGAAAAGACCGATACCTGCGCCACCAAATTCCCGTGAGCGGGTCATTTACCGATAGAACGGCTCAAATATAAGCTCCTCGTGTCTCGGGAGCAATGCCCTACCCCGTATCCGCAATTTTTACCATGCCTGCCGTATCCTGATTTTTCAGGTCAATTCTTATCGATCCTTCTTTTTCGTTATAACGAATGGCATTTTCCACCAGGTTGTAAAGGCGCGATATAAAAGACTGGCGTTTTCCTCATTGCAGTAGAGGCTCTATATCGGTATGGGATTTTAACCGCATGCTCATGGGCGACCGGCTCCAAAGATCCTTCACTACCGTTTTTGATTACCGAATCAAGCGAAAATGGGCTTCGACTTCCGGCAGCTCTCCGTCTCGGTAAGCTCAAAAGATTGGAAAATAGAGAAGAAAGCCGATCCACATACGTTTCCATCGTTTGCACAAGCTCGTCATATTCTTTCTGCTCACGCTCTTTCTTCTTGAATACGTCGAAGAAGCCTCGTGCAGAAAGCTCGCTAACGCTTCTCAGCTCATGAGCCGCGCTCACCGACGACTCTGCATGCAAATGCTTCCCTCAGCTGGGTCGGTCATTTGATTAAACGACTTAACCAGCTCTTGGATCTCTTCGCCACCACTCTCTGACCTCAATGGGCAGAAAGGCTGTCCGGAGCAAGCTCACGCATATGAGAGGAAAGTTGCTTGATCGGCTTGAGTGTAATGACCCCGCTAAAAGGTAAGCGGCGCAGCTCCCCGCAATGATTACGAAAATCAAAATGACCAAAGCATCAGACAAGATTGAGCGCCAATGCCGGCCACGTCCAAGACAATGGAGAGTCCTCCTTGCTCAGTGAGTTTGCCGCCGCAACTTTCAAAGCAACTGCGCCGTTGAACGCTATACAGCCGTTAAAAATAACACAGCAACAGCCGAGAGAGCACCATCAGAAGCGTCAGTTGCCCCGAACCGACCGCAGTGGTTTCATAACCTTCTCACTCATCTTTATCATCACTGTCCTCCCTTGAGGTAATAGCCCTCTCCTACCTGTGTTAGAAATTGGAGTGCACCCAAAGTACTTCTCGCAATCTTACGGATATGAACTCGCACGGAATTGCTGAAGGGATCTACGTTGCTGTCCCCATGCGTGCAGCAACTCTTCACTGCTTACCACGGTACCTGCGTGTCGCATGAGATATTCGCGTATTGCCGTTTCTTTTTGGTCAGATTTGACCTCGGAGCCCTGGCGAAAACTTGCCGAGACGCCGTGTCCAGTCGGAGTTCTCCCGATACAAGGGCGTCTCTCCGTGTGTGTATTCGCGCCGCAAAAGATTGCGAATACGTGCTTCAAGCTCGCAACGCAAACGGCTTTACAAAGATAGTCATCGGCTCCCGCGTCCAAACCAACAATACGGTCAGCACCGACGAGCGAGCGGAAAGGATACACCTTCGTTTCCGAATGCTCCTGGCGATGTGCAGCAGAAGGTCTAAACCATCAACGCCCGGAAGATTGAGGTCAAGCACAAAACAGGTCGTACTGCTCAATCTGGGCCATTTCAAAGCGCTTCCGTTCCGTTGTCGATAAGATCAACGTAATAGCCATCGATCCCAAAGTCCTTCTCCAATGGACGTAAGGAGCTCGCGCTCGTCTTCTACCACGGGATCTTCAAATCTTCCCTCCACGCACGCGCGCTATTTGTGCCGCAGCTTTGCCGCAGCATACCACAGCACGGCTCAACCATGCCGCGTCTAATAAATCGTTCCCTTAAATTCTTGGGAGCTTTTTAGATTGCGCCGTGAGCCGAGAATCTTCAGGTTCCCCGACTCAGGCGCAACCAAAAGCCTTCCACACTAACCGATTACAGAGTGTGTCGCAGGCATTCTCAGTCGCAATGCGACACGTTTCATAGTTACCCTCTGAGCGAGTGCCGCTCAACACGCTGCCGTTTCGCTGCCGTCGAGCTTTTCAGCACCACCGGTAATGGGATCGCCTACGAGCTTACCGTTCTGGTCGATAACCATTGTTGTGGGGAATGCCGTCGACCCTCAATGATTCTTTTTGCCTCCCTCGCTCTTGGGATCCAGAGCGACATTTATATACGTTACGCCCTGCTTGCATGAGATGTTCTGAGCTTCCCTGGCATCGTCGGTATACGCTGCCTCGGCATTTCACCCAAAACGTTCGCCCTATCCTTGTACTTATCGGCAGCTCCTGGAGCATGGGCATTTCCTTTTATGCAGCCGGCGCAACCGTTGAACCAGAACGACAAGACGGTAACCTTGTTTTCTAGGTCTCGTTGTCGTACGTTGCTCGGAAGAAATGTCGGTTGCCTTAAACGTGGGGAACATATCTCCGCCTTTTCAGGTGCATCTTAGACGCTAGCCTCCCGGTGGGACGTCGGATGAGCTGGTTTGCTGCTGTTCGGAAGTTGAAGCTGACCGACCGTCTCGAGATCCTTTTTGGCATTTGCGTACAGCCGGCCAGGGTCAAATACCGCATAAGCACTCCCAAACACGTACACCAAAAGGTTTTCGTCATAAACTTCTTCATACTAAATTCCTTTCTAACGTTCTCTTCTCCATGTCCTACGTATCTGTCAGTACTTTCTATACTGATTTCCGACCTACTTGGACGGCTCATATCTTTTACTTATGTCCTGGCCTTCGCTGTGGTCTTTGCCGTCCGTATCGCCGCAGTCTTCGTATTCATTGCAGCCTTCGCCCACTGCGGTTTTTCATGTTCGTTGCGCCTTCTGCACGCCACGTAGTCTTTGCCTTTGCGACCTTCGACTTTGCAATCTCGCGATTGATCAGCAAGAGCTTGGAATCGATGTATGTACCGCAGGCATTTTGATGCATTCTCCGCACCGGATACATTCAAGCGAAGCGTTGTTTTTAGTAATATCCACGTCCATCTTGCAGGTGAGCGCACTTTCCACACTTGATACAGGGCGTCTTTATCAACGCGATACATGCAAGATGGAAATTCGATTGAACAGTGAATAAAGGCGCCCAGCGAACAGATCCTGCAGAACGGACGATAAAACATGATGCTCAAAAGCACGATCGTTTGCCAAAATACTGAACTTCATCGTAAACAGTGTACCAGCGCCTTTGATACTCGAATCCGCGAGCGAGAGGAATTGCTCCCTCAAGCATGCCTTGCGGGCATACGTACTGCAAAAATAAGGATCCCCATGCCCACGGTATTTTGCAGCAATGCCGGAAGCGCCCAAACCATCACGATCAAAATGCCATATTTCACATACCGCAGCCATTTTGAGTGGTGCTGAACTTCTGGGAAACGGAATTTTTGTTGAGCAAATCCTGCACCCAACCAAACGGACAAAAAGAAACCTGACAAACCTACCCAGCAAGGTTCCGATCAAATCAAAATACCGGTAATGATACGAAAAGCTAAACTTTGAGGATCCTACCACCGCCTGGAACGCTCCGATGGGGCAGGCCCCCGTTGCCACAGGGCAGGAATAACAATTTAATCCGGGTACGCAGACCGACTTTTGCCGAACCGGTGTGATGGTTCTTTATAAAATTGGGAATGTGAGGGTTGGTGGAAGGCGCGCGCACCTGTACAACCCTCTTCTGCTGACAAACCCCATACGCGCTTTCCGAGGGCCTCGGTCCCGTACATACCTTATTCACAGGCGCACCTGCCAATACCCACACACTCAAGGCAAATTCTTACCGCTTTTGTGAAAACGGTCTGAACTCTACTGCTGAGAGCTCCGTACACCACTGAATATGCCACCCAAAACTAAAAACATGATTGGCACGAATCGAAAGCGACAATTTCTGACACGCAAGTTTTTGATTTCATACGCCTCCTTTCCTGTGTTAACCAGTACAACAGAAGGGGTGTTAAATCATTGTTAAGTAACCGACTTGGTATACAAAGCGAGAAGGACTCGGATTTCCAAGTCCTTCTCGCCAGGCGCTCCTCCGTGTGTGCCTTTATCCGTGCAGGTAATACGTACTTGCTACCCCTCGCCTTTCTCTTTGGCAGTCGCTCAATGGCGGCAAGCTGCTCGTCGGAAAGATGAGATGGCCTTGCGTAGCGCGCGCAGACTCCGCAACTTGAACGGTCTGCGCCTTCATTCACGATTGAATCCACGCCATATGGTCGCGACCCGGTAGCACGGCATGGTCGCCTCATGAGTCACCAGATCGACTCGTTTTCAAGCCTGAAATCGTCAGACCGGAAGCGAGTGCCCGAGGAAATTCCGTTTTGTAATTCTCGCCTTGGCAACCGAAATCATAAGCTTTGATACGGTTGAGCTGGCTGACCTCGGATGCGCCGAGTCATAGTCAACGGCCACGATGTTGCTCTCCGGGTGCATTTGTCGCGGGCGCTGATAACGACCTCACCGACCACGTGGTTCGGCAGGCACACTGTAAAGGGTCGTGCGCATGCGATATCGCGTGCCGGTGTCGATAAGATCGCGCATCTCGGCTGCAAGCAGCCAGCCCTCACCCATGGTGTATTGCAGAGGGAGAGAATCTGCTCGGCCTTCTTGGCCAACTCAGATAAACGATACGGCTCAAAAGCGGTCGTTCTTTTCTCAACTTATCGTGGTACGGGACCGCTGAGCTAGACAACCAGTTTTGATGTCGGCCATAGGCGAAATACGGCTCTAAGCTTGGTGCCGAGTTCCTTTGTTCGTGCAAGCATGGCGTTGGTCACAACGCAAACAGGAAAAAGTCCACAGCGCAGTACATTGGCCTCACATCCTTCTGCTTCAATGACCTTGACCAGCTCGTTGTTGGCAGTCGGCGAAATTTGACCAGATCTCGCCCACCACGCCTACGCGCGGCTTTTTCTCGATCATGCGTGGCGGAAGCCATCAAAACGTCCACGGTGTTGGCACATCTTGTAGAAACCTTTGCGGTTAATGGTACAAATGCGTGACGTGTCAGCCATGAATCGTAAAAGCTCGTTTGCCGGCTATGCTCCGCGGACGCCTGTTTGCTTCGTTGGTCGCCGTATAAAGACCACGGCGCGATCAAAAGTTCGGTTTGAAGTCTAGGCAGGATTGTCTTCATTAAGGGCCTGAGCCGCGGAGGTAAATGACAGGGACCTCCGGGATGGCGGCATCCCTTCAGCGCCTACGGATGACGCGATGTAGTTTGTTGCTCAGCAGCCACCGCCGTTTGGGAAATCAACAGGCGGTGCGTTCAAATGTATGTGCCAGCACCGCTCTCCGTATCTGACCGGTCACCAGATTGACGGATAGCAGATGTCGTTGTTGACGCAGCGTAGACCCGTGTCAACGGCAATTCCCGTCACCAACCGCGCAGCACCACGTTATATCCCGCGCCCTTGAGCAGCTCCTCCACCAGCAGTGAATCGGCGCCATTCTGCGGAGCCAGATACGGTATAGCCCTTCTTCCTGCATTTCCTTTGGTATAGCTGCACCTTCATCACGCAGCGCTCTGCGTCGCGGCACCGGTGCTCGCCTGCGGCTCCGTCCATCAAAGCGGCAGCAACACCGGCGATGCGGTTGCACCCTCGGAGGCACTCCGGCGAGAAGAACCCGTGTCTCGCAGCTTTTCCGGCGAACCGTCGGCTATGTGCGCACACCGACGGGTGCAACCTCTTCAATCTCTCCCGCCGCCGTAGCACGTCTCAAGTTCTGCCTCGCTGCTCTTTCCGCAGCCATGAGCGAGCGGATGCGGACATGCCCTACGCGCCAAGACCTGGAGACCTGGTCAACCTCCGAGCATGGTATAAATCTTGCCGGAAAGCTTCCAGAAATCTCCTGGACCTGGTCGGTGGTCAGTGCGTCAAGACCGCAACCGAAGGAGAAGAGGCTGGATGAGGTCGAGATCGTTGCGGGATGCCACAAAGCGAGCCGCACGGTACAGACGTGAGTGGAACATCCACTGGTCAACCACGCGAATCGGGCGCTCGGCAGCATTTTGTGCGCCACCGAATCCTCGGTAAGCACGGCAAACCCAAACGAGTGCACGAGTTCGGGAATGGCATGGTTTATCTCGGGATCGTTGTGGTACGGACGACCCGCAAGCACGATGCCGTGCGCGTCATGCGCTTCAATCCACGCAAGAGCCTCGTCACCGGCGCGGTGCATGGCGTCGCTTGAATTCAATGTCGGCCTGCCGCCCGCATCAACCGCCGCGTCAATTTCGGCGCGCGTAATGATTTCTCCGCGGAAACGTCCCTTGCCGGCCGCTGCGTCCTTCTCGCGCTGTTCGGAAACAAGCTCGTACAAGCGGCGCTTGAGCTCGGACTTCTTGTCGTAGGGAATAAAGGGTGCCAGGTATTCGACATTCGGTGCGGACAGCTCATCCACATTGAGGCCAGGGCCTGCGGATACTCATGACAATCGGACAGTTGTAATGGTTGGTCGCGGACTCGTCTTCCTTGCGCTCCCAACGAATACAGAGGCATCCAGATGAGTCAGGGTCTTTCTCCAGCAGGTTCGTGATGTGCCCGTGGGAAAGCTTGGCCGGATAGCACGCCGATTCCGACGGCATGGACTCAATGCCCTTGTCGTACGTCTTTGCGGTGGTCTGATCCGACAAAATGACCGAGAAGCCCAGCCGAGTGAAGAACGTATGCCAGAACGGATAATTCTCGTACATGTTGAGCGCACGCGGAATACCAACAGTACCGCGCGGAGCCGTCTCCTTTGGCGGCGATTCACGGTCAGAGCAGCTTGTTCTTGAACGCAAAGAGGTTGAGCCTCATTTTTCTTGCCGCGTTTCTGCCGCACCCTTCTCGCAGCGGTTGCCAGTAATAAAGCGATGTCGCCGCCAAAATCATTGATCGTCAAAAAGGCAGCTATTGAGGACAGATGCGGCAGTGCGTGTGGTGAGCTTAACCTCAAAGGTTGTCGATTGCCTCTTTGTCCAAAAGCGTTGAGACTCCGTAGCTCCCGCACGATCGCGGGCGAGAAGCGCGCGCCGTACGCGCCCATCGTGCCGGCAATGTCCGGACGAATGACGTCGTCGGACCGGTAAGCAGCTCAAACGCACGCAGCGTTGCGTCCGACATAAAGGTGCCGCCCTGTACGATGCAGTGATCGCCGATTTCGTTGAAATCGCGGAGTTTGATGACTTTGAACAGGGCGTTTTTGATGACGGGTAAGGAAAGACCGGCAGCCACGTCGCCAATGGTTGTCCTTCTTTTTGCGCCCGCTTGACGCGGGAGTTCGCGAAGACGGTACAGAGCGCGATCCAAGGTCAACCGGCATGCGCCTTGGTTGCCACCTGCGCAAATTCTCGAACGTCCATTTTCATGGAATCCGCAAAAGACGCAATGAACGAACCGCATCCCGCCGAGCAGGCTTCATTCAGCATGATGTGCTCAATGACACCGTCTTTTACCTGCAAACACTTCATGTCCCGCCGCCGATGTCAAGAATGAAGTCAACGTCGGGCACGAACGCTTTGGCACCGCGCAGGTGGGCGACTGTCTCAATCTCCGCCGGAATCCGCGCGGAGTGCTTCAATCAGGATGCCTTCACCGTATCCCGTCGTGAGTCACGTGGCCAATGATGCAATCCTTGGGCATGGCGATCGTAGATGGAGTCCACTGATCTTGCGGGCGGTGCCGAGGATATCGCCGTTGTTATTGTCGTACCAGGTATAAAGCAGCTCGCCCTTCTCGCCCACAACTGCGGCTTTTCATGGTGGTTGAGCCGGCGTCTATGCCGATAAACACGCGGCCATGGTAGCCGGAGAGATCTCCTTTGGGAACGACCTCTTTGTTGTGCCGCTCCTTAAAGGCCCGGTAATCGGCCTCCGTTGCAAACAGGGGGTCAAGACGGGCAACCTCCGATCCCTGAGCTCCCTTAAGGTTATCGAGAGCTTCGATGAGCTCGGTAAGCGTGGTTGAACGCTCGGTCTCTCCGGCAAGGGGCCGCTCCCGTGGCAACAAAGAGGTGGGCATTCCGGGCACGATGATATGCTCGTCGTCCAAGTTGAGCGTGATATAGAAACGGCGACGCAGCTCAGAGAGGTAGTGCAGAGGACCGCCAAGGAAGGCAACATATCCGCGGATGGGATGGCGCAGGTCAAGACCGGAGACCGTCTGATTTGCGACGGCCTGAAAGATGGACGCCGCAACATCGGCGGGCGCCGCACCCTCGTTCAACAGGGGCTGCACATCGGACTTTGCAAACACGCCGCAGCGAGACGCTATCGGATAAATCTGCTTTGCATCCTAGCAAGGTCGTTGAGGCCGGTAGCATCGGTTTTGAGCAAGCGATGCCATCTGGTCGATAAACGCACCGGTACCGCCGGCAGCACGTACCATTCATGCGCCGCTCGATCGCCGTTGTCAAAGCAGATGATCTTTGCGTCCTCGCCACCAAGCTCAATGGCCACGTCGGTCTTGGGGATAGAGCCCCAACCGCACGCTTTGACGCGATGACTTCCTGAACAAACTCCAGGTCAAGCCATTGGGCAAGCAACATACCGCCCGATCCGTAATGGCACGTATAGAGGGGCGTCCCCGATAACACGTTGAGCCTTTCAAAAAGCTCTCGAGCCGCAGCTCGGAACGTCAGTGTGATGACGCTCGTAGTTGGCATAGAGCAGCTGCCGTTTTCGTCAATGATGGAAAAGTTTGACGGTAGTGGAACCAACGTCACTGCCAAGCATGAGGTGGGCATCAGTCAGGTCAACAGGTTGCGCAGGAGCAAGCTCCGCTCCATTGTGTACGAGCTCGATCTTCTCGTTATTCATTATTACTCTCTCCAGAACCAACGTTGCCAAAGCAAAACGAGGGATATCCAACTTGATTGGTTTGCCGTAAAGATCGCCCGGCGCCACAAACATGAGCGCGGTCAGCAAGGCCGGCCATCTGTTCATCGCTTTCCCTGCATGCCACCGACAAGCCAGCGGCACCAAACGCCGACTTCGGCGGAAATGGCAAAAAGTCAGGTAGTGGTCAAAGAACGGCCCAACGGCGCGCGGGTTCAAATCGTGAAGGGCGCGCTGCGATGGCTTCATGGGCCGTCCGCTTAAGGCGCTCGGCAAACGCAGGGTCCCCACCTTTGCCAAGAAGCGACCGCAGGTAGAAGCCGCGTTTACGGATGGCGCCGAAGCTCGGCAGAGCGGGACAGGGCTTTATCGAGTCAAGTGCATCTTTTCAGTTGCTCAAGATTGACCTCGAAGCGCTGATAGATAGGCATGCTCTTGAAGCGCATCTTGTTCAACCCGGTCAACCAGATTGGGGATATCTTTAAAATGGGAGTAGAACGTACAGCGCGTCACTCCCGCACGATCGGTAACGCCGTAACGGTCGCTTGAAAAGATCGCCGAGCTGCGTCAATCTCTTCCGCAAGTGCGCGTCTGAGTGCAAAGCGTGTTCGCAGAGACGGTCAAGCGTTGCAGGAGCGTCGCCAGACGAACGGCTTCCAATTCTTGGGCTGCGTCCGCCTGTACTGTGTCATACGCGCCTTTCACTCGTTATTTCACACGGTGAGCTATTGCACACTCTGAAATATTGCATGGAGACCGACACTACTTTGCATAACAGGTAGTTTTTATGTTTCACTGCGTTGCTCAGCACTCAACAGGCTAAAGCCTGCTGAAATAAAACAACCGCCTGCGGATTTGCAGACAGCGTTGATCCGTAATTTAACAGCCACAGCAAAGGTTACGACAAAGTAAAAGCGAAGGTTCACGAACATGCTCATGCTGACTAGTACTGCCAAAATGCGCCAAGTATGGCTTTGAACTGCCATACTTACTGCAAGTTTGGTATATATTAAACCATACTTGCTGCAAGTATGGCTAATCGTGCTAACTTGCTGCAAGTTTGGCAGCGCTGTTCCGGCTACCAACGGCGCATTTTTGGCAGCGCTGTTCCTGTACCAACTTTGGCGCATTTTTGGCAGCCTTATTCCAGCAACCCCAGGCTTTTTCGGCAGCACTGTCTTACCAGCACTAGGAAATCAAAAGAGCCCTCGGGCATATCACACAAAAATCACAAAAATAGCATGTTCCATCTTGGAGCATGCTATTTTTCTCATAGCAATTCTTGTGTTTACTTACCTATCCGTCACTACTCGTTGTCGCCGCCCGTTGCCTTGGTTGCCGAAAGCGATTCGCCGGCATCCGACGCATCCGGCCACCCAATCGGTAAACGCCGGTGATCGTAGCCCTTCTCGACGGCAAAGTTAGAAACGCATCGGTACGGAACTGCTCCCCACTCAGCAATCTGCTCGGACCACTTTTCCGCATCAATCATGCGCAGCGCATCGGCTGCCAGCGCCCAGCGATCCATATGGTTCGAGGCGGAGCATGTCATGGCGTAGTCAGTAGAACCCGCTCTCTTCATATCCGTGAACCTGGAAGTTGTCGGTTCGGACGGTTCCAAATCAAACGATGAATGGTGCCCGTACGCATGGAACGCAAAGAGCTATAGGCTTATCTGCCGAGAAGAGCATTTGCGAACTCCTCATTGGAAAGCGCTTTGGTCGTTCTCCTCCGCACTCTGGATCTCGAAGTTCGCACATTGACAAAGCGAGACTTTAATGCCCAGTTTGCTCAGCATATCCAAGGGCTGCAAGGAGCTCCATGGTGGGCACGTCGCCGCAGGATGCAAAGGACGATATCGTAGTCTTCCCTTCAGACACGTTGGAAGCCCATTTCCACTCAACGGCTCCGCGCTTGAGCTCTTCGCGCCTCGTCGAAGGGTAACCCATGTTGGCGCGGGCGCGCTCGCACAGCGTTGATGCAGTTAGTGGAGGTGTACTGCTCACCCACAGCCAACAGAAGATTGGCATCGGCCGGGAAGCAGATGTTTACCACGTGGTCAGTTGTTGTAGCACTTGTTGAGCAAAACATCGACAAAGCCCGGGTCCCGTGAGGAAACCGTTAGGATCCTGTCGCCACACGTGAGCTGGAAAGCACATACGTTGATGGCTGAGATGGGCTTGCCAAGGGATATGGCGGACCGTTGCCTCAAGCCACTTTTGCGTGCTGGTTAATCATGGAGTCCATAATGCGTACGAATGACTCGTAGCTGGACCAGATACCATAACGACCGGTCAGCACGTAGTCTCAAGCAGACCTTCGCATTGATGTCGAAAGCTGTTCGATGACGTTGCCTTACGGCGAATGTGCTCGTCATTTTCAAAGTCACCGTGAAAGCCGCCAAAACCACCTTGTCCGTCACTGAAAGAGGGCTGCAGGCGGTTTGATCGTCTCGTCCGGACCAAAAATGCGGGAAGTCAGAGCGGTTCTTGTTGATAAGATCGGCCGTGACTCACCAGTACGCGGGTTGCCTCGGTAGCACCAAATTGCGACCTTCTCGCCCACGCGGGATCTCATACGCGGCATCGGGGCAGGTCAAGCGACTGGCGAAGAAGGCCGCCATTGGCGTTGGGACTGGCGCCCAGGCGAAGCTCACCAGCAGCATGAAGGCCGTAACCTCACGGACGAATGGCGCTGTTCTCATCAAAGAGCTGTTCAGGCCTGTATGACTCAGGGCCAATCGCGCAGAATCTGAAAAGTGAGCCCGGTATCACGGGCAGACGCCAGAGGCACCTGGTGCGCACGCCATGCACCCTCGGTCTTCTTTGCCGTCAATATAGGGCGGACACGTCCAACCCCGCGTACGGAAAATGATCATCCGGATAGTACGGCGGGATGCATCGCCTGCAGCGGCGCGACTCTTGATGGAACAAATTCGTCAAAAACTGCCTCGAAAAGTGCGGCAAAGCGGCGATGGATGGACGCATGGTCCTCGTTATCGAACCTAGCAACAAAGGTATAGGGATGATATCCCATACCGCGGAAGAACTCGTCACGCTCTCCGTCGGAAATGCGCGAAAGAATGGTTGGATTGGCAATCCGATAACCGTTCAGATGAAGAATCGGCAAACACACGCCATCGGTAGCGATCCATAAACTTGTTCGTCTGCCAACTGGTGGCAAGCAGGTCCGGTCTCAGAACTCACCGTCGCCCACTACAGCAACGGCCAAAAGCGACGGATTGTCAACCGCACCATAGGCATGGGACAACGTATAGCCGAGCTCGCCGCCCTCATGGATGGATCCGGAGTTTCTGGAGCGTAGTGAGGGAGGAATGCCGCCGGGGATAGGAGAAACGGCGGAAGAACTTCTGGAGACCCGCCTCATCGTTGGTGATGAACGGGTAGGTTTCGCGACACGTGCCATCAAGCAGCGACTAGCTGTGCCGGCTGGTCCACCATGACCGGGACCCATGAGAAAAATGGTGTTCTGATTGTGGTCACGATGAAAGCGGTTAACGTGCCAAACAGGAAATTCAAACCAGGCGTCGTTCCCCAGTGTCCCACCAGTCGGTGCTTGACATCTTCCGGTTAAATCCTTCCTTCATGAGAGGGTTGCTGCGCAGATAAATCTGGCCAATGGAAAGATAGTGTTGCAGTGCCAGTATTTGTCACACCGGAAAGTTCTTCCTCAGAGACGGCTGATTGAGCCTTTGCCAAGGTGTCCCGATAACAGGCTGAGCCATTATTCTCCTTTACGTAGTGTTTGCATGACAACGCAAACGCCTTCTTTATGTTCTTTCTCCCAGTGTAAGTGGTAAAACGTTTTATCATTTTGAGAATTTTCTTTTCTCAAAATTCTTGCTTGTCAAAGCTGCGTCGTATCATCTATACTTGAGTTACCGGAGTTGCCTGTTGCAGATTGGGCAGCTCCATCGATTTGAGAAGCCGTTAGTGGTCGCTAACGGCTCTCTTATGATCGCAATCACCGTCGTGCCTTTTCGGACAAGTACTTTACTGTTTCTGCAGCTAAAGTTGCCAGCTATGCCGGCTCCTAAAAGCAAGAAGAGTATTTCCATGGACTTCACCTCCTTCCTCAGGAGATGCCGCCGGCACAGGCTTACTTCGATAACCACTTTGAGCGCGTACCAAAGCATTTGACCGTTTTTGACCGCTTAACGTAACGGCTCATCAAAAACGGCACCCTCCGGTAAGAAGTGCCGTTCATATCGATGCAAATTTCTACAGCATGGAATCATGCATATATAAATTTATCCCAGCTTTCCACACCGTCGCGAGAACACGAGCAAAGAAGAGGTTCAAGTGAAGGCTGCTCATGGTCCAAAACGAAAGCTTCATGGAAAATACGTCACCGTCGTCCGACGCTTCTCGTCAGAAGTCAGAAGCGTTGATGCGCTTCTCCTTCTCGACATAATCCCGGTCTTGCGCTCAAGGATAATACCGGCTGCCATATCAATGGGATCGCCCTTTTTCTCACGGCCGGCACCAAGTGCGTTACGGATGCGATGCCCACGCGCTCGGCATTCATGGCACTCTATGCATCCGGACTCTTCCGCCAAAAACCTCACGACGGAACAGAGCCGCATCAAACTTTGGTATCGGATAACCGCGGCATCTCCGCCCTGGGCAGCGACCATATCTGCAAGTTTTGCCAAACCCTCACCGTTGGCAATCTGACCACGAGCCAGGTCTCGGTATTCCTCAACGCTTCCCTTACCCGCAAGGTTCAGCATATTGGCAGCAGCTCAATACAGACGGCAGTCAAACCTCGGGACCTTCGCCTCGGCGGCAGTGGCTACAGCCTCAGCAACCTCCAACGCATTGCCGATGTTTTTGCCCAGCGGACGATCCATGCCGGTAATCAAAGCGGCAGCTGTACGGCCTACGCTCGCTCGATGGAAACCATGGCCGAGCAAGCTCGACAGTCGAGTCACAGTCTTCATAGAAAGGCGCCGGAACCGCATTTAACATCCAAAAAGAATGCAATTTGAACCTGAGGCACTTTTCTTCGACATGATGGACGATGCGATGAGAGACACATCGTCAACCGTGGCGAGTGACGTGCACGCAGTGCGTGACAGTGTCCGCCGGTACCAGATTTCCTGTTTGTCCGGCTACCGCAACGCCAATCTCACTGACCTGTTTGAAGAAACTCAGGTTCGAAATCTCAACGGAAAGCCTGGAATGGACTCAAGTTTGTCCAGCGTGCTGCCCGTATAGCCCAAACCACGACCGCTCATCTTGGGCAACTTTTACACCAAGCGATGCCACGATCGGGAGCCACGACCAGCGTGGTCTTATCGCCAACACCGCCGGTTGAGTGCTTATCAACTTTGATGCCGGGAATGGCCGAGAGTCCATCATATCGCCCGACCTCGGCCATGGCCATGGTAAGCTTTGGCGGTTTCACGCGGCGTCATACCTCATAAAAGATGGCCATTGCCAGCGCGGATGCCTCGATAGTCGGGAATCTCACCGATACGTACCCGGAGATGAAAAATCAATCTTTCATCGGTAAGCTCGCCGCCGTCACGCTTCTTCTCAATTACGTCGTACATGCGCATAAGATGTGTCCTCCTTATTAACGACACCCACCGGTGGTTGCGTCCACCAGTGGGTGCGTTCACCGTACCTACTTCGCCAATGGTTACACTTTACCGCTTGAGCGTCTCCACGCTCAACGAAGTCGCCACCCGCCTTACCCGAAGGACCACTTTCTCCTAAATCTTCAGGACCAAATCCACATGGGCAAAAATCTCACTGAAGCAAAAACTCGCGTGGCTTTGAGCCAACCCGACCCAAAATCACCCGGAACGTATCAGGTCACACCACTCACGAATTACCTGGCGGCACACACCGCACGGTGTACACCACTCACTCACCGGACGTCCTTCAGGTCCACCAACCACGGCAATCGCAGAGAAATTCCTCTGGCCCTCAAAAACGGCTCGGAAAAACGCGGTTCTTTCGGCACAGTTTGTCGGTGTGTATGCGGTATTTTCAAGGTTTTGCACTCACCGTAGACGGAGCCGTCGGCACAGAGCAGAGCGGCTCCCACTGCAAAATGAGAATACGGCACATAGGGCCTCTCGCGAGCTTTCACTGCAAGCTCTACGAGAACCTGAGCCTCCGGCATCTCGTTAAACGTAAAATCAGCAGCCATCTTATCGGCTTCCCTTAACATACGGAACGCCATCAGCCTTTGGAGCTGCCGACCTGCCCACAAAGAGTATGAGCGTAATGATCGTACGATGTATGGAAGCATCGAGATGATCTCGGACGGAATGGGCGTAGCTCCTCCTCCCAGAAGAATAGCCAGCTCCTGCGTAAAGCCAAAGAGCAGGCATGCGCCGTAAGCTCCCTGCGGCTTCCACTTACCAAAGATAACTGCGGCAAGCGCGATAAAGCCCTGACCAGAAATGGCCGTCTGTGTGTACTGGGAAATAATTGCCAGCGTTACGGATGCGCCACCAAAACCGGCAAGAATACCGGAGATGATTACGCAGACGTAGCGTGCGGCGAACGCCAATGCCAAGCGTCTCGGACGCATGAGGATGCTCGCCAACGGAACGAATACGCAGGCCCCATTTGGTGCGGTACAGCACAAACCATACGACAGCCGAGGTAATAAGCGCGAGAAGCACCGTAATGTCCACATTCAAAGCCGAGAAGAGCGTGTCGTTAAATGCACCGTTGCTAAACAACTTGGGAAGCGTATTTACGGCCGGCGTTTGCTTTTGCGCCCTCAAACAGATGGCTGCAGGCAAACAGCGCAATACCGGGAGCCAACAGGTTGATGGCAACGCCGGAAACCGTCTGGTCCGCATTAAAGGTAATGGAGGCAATCGCATGCAAAAGGGCAACCAAGCCACCGGCAATACCCGCGCAGAGAAGACCTACCCATGGGCTTCCCGTAAGGTAGCTGCCGGCAACACCGGCAAATGCGCCAACGTTCATCATGCCTTCGACACCAATGTTCACGACGCCCGAACGCTCGAAAAGAACTCCGCCTAACGCACCGATACCAGCGGAGTAGAGTACATAGTGTACCGCCAACCAGCAGCACGAGGATCTTAATTAAAGCAGTCATATCCATCTCTACTTCGCCTCCTTCCCCTGAGCCGAATCATTGGTCGTTGCATCAGCTCCAACGGTTCCTTCGGCAAGTTTTGCCTGTTTAGCACGACGACGGTCAAGATACTCGGCATACATCGGAATGACGCCAAAGCGCCATAAAGAAAGCTGATGGTACAAATGATGATCATTGATAATTTTCGGACGGAGCACCCACAACCTGCTGTACCGACTGTCCTCCTGTACAAAAGACCCGCAAAAGAGCAGGGATGCGGGGATGCAGCCAACCGGCGAGCAACCTGCAATAAACGCAACGGACAGACCGTTAAAGCCGTCATTTTCAAATGCCGCAAGCACTGAAATGCTATGCGGGTTCAGGCCTGTGATATTCAGAGCACCCGCAACACCGCACAGCGCTCCGGGATGGCGCACAAAGTACCAAATTGCGCTTAACGTTGATACCGGTAAACTGGGCGGCATCGCGGTTAAAGCCAACGGCGCGCATCTCATAACCGACTTTTTGTACGCATAAGCAGCCATCCGATAAAAATAGCTGCGATTATGGCGACGATAATGCCAACGTTGGCGTCGGTTCGCGCAATGGCATCTCCCACTACCGGAACATCTTTTAAGCGCCGCAAGACCGTCCGAGCTTGATTTCATGTCGGTAAAGAGCATCGTGTAGCCGGATGGGTTAATCGGGGAAAGTGATTTGGTGGAATTGGCCTTATGGAATGCCTCTGAGTTCACCACAAAGTTGTTGAAGTAAAGGCTGATCCAGTTAAGCATAATACTGGTAATGACCTCATGAATACCAAATTTAGCTTTCAACCAGCCCACAAGTGCACCTGCGGCAGCTCCTGCAAGCATACCAACCAAAAGTACTACGGGAATCTGTAATACCGGCGGAAGGTCGAGAAGAACGCCTACGATTGTGGCAAAAACAGTACCAAAAACATATTGGCCCTCGGCACCGATGTTAAACAGACCCACGCGAAATGCAAAGGCGACAGCCACACCGGTAAAGAGCAGCGGAGGTTGCCTTGATGATAACGTTCGCGATGTACTTTGCTTACCGATCATTCCGTCGATAGCGCACCAAAAGCTTCGACCGGATCATAGCCTGCAGACGCAAGAACAATGGTCGCCAAAGAAGCCAAATAAAATAGCCACAATTGCTGAGGGTAATGAGGCTTCTCATTATTTTGGTGAGAGTACTCTGCACCACCTCCCGCCATGAGGAGGCCTGCCTGCTCCTCAGTGATAGCACCTTGCTCAAACTCTCCGACAATCTGACCCGCATAAATAACGGCGATGCGATCCGACACGTCCATAACCTCATCAAGCTCAAGCGAGATGAGCAAAATGGCTGCACCGCGGTCACGCTCGCGAATAAGCGCCTTTTAGTGAACAAACTCGATGGCGCCCACGTCAAGGCCTCGTGTTGGCTGAATGGCAATGAGCACATCAGGTTCACCGGACACCTCACGCGCAATAATAACTTTTCTGCTGATTGCCTCGGAAAGACCTCCCTGCAGCGTGATCAAAACAACCTGCCGGCCTAATCGTCAAACTCTTCATCAAGCTTTTGGCAAACTCATTCACCTTAGCGTAATCCAAAGAAATCTTTTGCCAAACCGCTGCTCGCCATGACGTTCAAGCACCATATTTTCAGCTACCGAGAAGGGCAGCACCAAACCCCAGCGCTGACGATCCGAAGGGATTGTTGCTACCGAATGGTTGATAACATTACGCGGCGTTGTGGCCTGTATTTCTTCACCACGGATGGCAATGGTACCCGACTCGGGTTCACTAGAGCGTTTATGGCATCGGCAAGCTCACGCTGACCGTTGCCGTCAATACCAGCAAGACCTACAATCTCACCGGCACGAACTTCCAAATTAAGGCCGTTGACCTGCTCGATACCACGTTCATCCTTTACGTGAAGATCACGGATGGAAAGCAGTACCTCCCCGGCTTTGCGGGCTTCTTTGTCAACGTGCAAATTAACATTGCGGCCAACCATCTTATTCGCCAGTTCCGTTTCATTGGTCTTTGAAACGTCAACGGTGCCCATGTATTTACCGCGACGAATAATGGTGCACTCGTCCGCCGAAGACATAATCTCTTTCAGCTTGTGCGTAATAATAATGATGGTTTTGCCTTTGCTCACCAAATCTCGCATGATCTGAATGAGCTTCTCAATCTCTTGCGGAGTCAGCACCGCGGTTGGCTCATCAAGAATCAGCGTATCGGCACCACGGTAGAGCGCTTTTAGAATCTCAACACGCTGCTGCATACCAGCCGTGATGTCTTCAATCTTTGCATCCGGATCAACGTCAAAACAGTACTCGTTAACGATCTCGAGGACCTTCTCGCGTGCCTTCTTTGGATCGAGAACTCCCGCAAATGACGTGACCTCATCGCCGAGTACGATATTCTCGGTTACCGTAAAGTTATCAACCAGCATAAAGTGCTGGTGAACCATGCCAATACCCTGTGCAATGGCATCATTTGGATTTGAGATGTCTACATGCTTGCCATTGAGGAAGACTTCTCCCTCGTCCGCAGAATAGAGGCCGTAGAGCACGTTCATCAAGGTACTCTTACCTGCGCCGTTTTCACCCAGGATGGCATGGACGGATTGTTTGCGTACATCCAGGTCAACGCCGTCAAGCGCTTTGAACGTGCCAAACACTTTCGTAATGCCATGCATTTGGACGGCATATTCCGAGTTAGCTTCCACGAGCCACCTCCTTTTCCCTCACGCTTTACCACCAAGGGACCCAAAAGGGCCCCTTGGCTGTAAAACCATTCACTACACGAAGTGAGAAGCCGTAAGCCTTAGGTGCCTCTCACCACATACTTACTCGCCTTATGCGAGGCTCTTCTCGTACTTAGCAAGATCGTCCTTATTGGCAGGAGGCACAATTGAGCCGGCCTTGATCTTGTCGGCTGCTTCCATGGCACCCTTGTAGACCTCGTCGCCCATGAGCTTGTGATCCTCAGGAATACCGACAGCGTCATCAGTAAAGCCCAGCTCAACGGTCTTGCCGCCCTTGTCTCCGTCTTTCAGAATCTTCTTGGAGACGTCAACAACGGCCACGTTAACCTTCTTAAGTGCAGAGGTAAGAACGTTCTCAGGGTGCAGATACGCCTGATCCTTGTCAACGCCAATGGCAAACTTACCTGCATCCTTAGCAGCCTCGATAACACCAGTACCAACACCGCCGGCAGCGTGGAAGACAACATCGCAGCCGTCAGAGAACATCTTTGCGGCGATGGACTTGCCCTTTGCCGCATCGGTGAAGGAGTCGGCATACTGGGACTGAATCTCAACGTTCAGGCTCTGCTCTTTGTTTGCAAAGAGAACACCGGCCCTGTAGCCATACTCAAACTGATCGATGATGGCAGAGGAGATACCGCCAACGAAGCCAACCTTACCCGTCTTGGTGGTGCGAGCTGCAATGTAGCTCAACGAGGAACGAAGGCTCCTGAGCGCGGAAGTAACACCCGTAAGGTTGGAAATTGAGCTGTCGTCGTTACCGTTGTCGATAATGGCAAACTGAACGTCGGAGTTCTTCTTTGCAGCCTCGACAATAGCGTCTGCCATGGCAAAGCCTACACCCCAAACAAGCTGGGACTTATCGTCACCAGCCTTGTCAAGGTTGGTAGCGTAGTCAGACTCCTGCTTTGACTCAAGATAGCTGACGTCCCAACCTCTTCTTTCTGAAGCTGCTGCATACCTTCCCATGCAAGCTGGTTGAATGACTGGTCATTGACACCGCCAGTATCGGTAACCATCTCAAGCTTTTGCCTTGGTCGTAGCCTCTGCTGTCGTCGCCTGCATCCTTCTTGGTGTCGTCTTTCTTTGAGCCGCCGCAAAGCCGTAAGACCTGCAAGAACAGCCATTGCACCGGCACCGGCAGCACCAGCGACAAAGCCACGACGTGAAACAGAATTGCTCATCGGACTCTCCTTACCTTTGTCCATCCCCGCATGCGCAGCGATCTCTTAAAGGGACCATTTCCTTTACTATCACCTGAGAAGTTGCCCTTAAAAGCATCCTTCACATGGTTTAAACTACACGGCGAGAAGCACCTTTTTCCAAATACCTTGGGACATACGGTGACTCTCGTTGAAAACTTACTGCGATTCAGGAAGGGCAAGCGAAAGCGCCACTTCCATCATCTGTGTAAAGCTTGTCTGACGCTCTTCAGCCGAAAGGGACTCCCCTGCCAGCGGAAGGTCTGATATGGTCAAAAGGCACAGCGCATGCTTTTTTGCATGCACGGCATTGAGATAGAGTGCTGCGGATTCCATCTCAACCGCAAGCACACCCATGGATGCCCAGCGGGAAAGAGCCGTTTCATCCGCGCCGTAGAACGTATCACTGGAAAGAACATTGCCCACGCGCACCGGATATCCGAGTTTCTCCGCACCGTTCACTGCCCGGCGAAGCAAATCGTAATCAGCGATTGGCGCATACGTTCCCGGCAGGCTGAATTGCGCCGCGTAATTTGAATCGGTGCAGACGCCCATGCCCACCACGATATCACGCAGCTTAACGCCCTCGGCTAAGCCGCCGGCAGAACTAATGCGAATGATGTTGTCAACATCATAGAAATTGAAGAGCTCGTATGAGTAGATACCGATGGAAGGCATGCCCATACCCGAGCCCATAACGGAAATAGGATGACCCTGATACGTACCGGTATATCCAAACATATTGCGCACGGTATTGAACTGCTCAACATTCTCGAGATACTTCTCGGCAAGCAGCTTTGCGCGAAGTGGGTCTCCCGGCATAAGCACGGTCTTTGCAATCTGGCCTTCAACGGCCGCGTTATGCGGGGTGGGAGTTGCAGACATTTAATCCTCCTTCAAGATTTCGGAAACATGCGACGTGCCCACGCCCAGCTGAGGGGCGCCAAGATACGCAAGAACCGTCTCCGCCAGATCGGCAAATGTGGGGAGCGTGTGCAGGTTTGCCCCAGCTTTCACCCGTGGACCACATATCAGCCATGGCATATACTCACGCGAATGATCGGTCGAAGGCGTTACGGGATCACAGCCGTGGTCGGCGGTAATCATAAGCAAATCATCCTCGCCAAGACCTGCCATAATCTCAGGGAGCTTCTCGTCAAAATACGAAAGCGCCTTTGCGTATCCGTCCACATCATTGCGATGACCATAAATCATGTCCGTATCCACCAGATTGGTGAAACACAGACCGTGGAAATCTTTATGCGTTGCCTCAATGGTTTTTTCAATACCCTCAGGGTTACCTGAGGTAAATACGTGATCAGTGGTTCCGCGATGCGCAAAGATGTCGTAAATCTTACCGATGGAGAGCACGTCAAAACCGTGGTCCTTCAGCTGATCCAACATGGTGGTGCCTGTTGGTTCAAGCGAGAAGTCATGGCGGCGAGACGTGCGCGCATATGGCCACTCACCCTCAAACGGACGTGCAATCACACGAGCGACGCCATGCTTACCCTGAAGAATCTTGCGCGCAATGCGACAATACTCATAGAGCGTCTCAACGGGAACAACGTCCTCGTGAGCAGCAATTTGAAATACGGAATCAGCTGAGGTATAGACGATAAGAGCTCCGGTATCGACCATCTCTTTACCAAAGTCTTTTATGACTTCAGTTCCCGAATAGGGCTTATTGCAAAGAACCTTGCGTCCGGTCTGCCGCTCAAACTCCTCGATGATTTCTTTTGGAAAGCCCTCGGGGTACGTTGGAAAACGCTCGGGTGATATAACACCTGCCATCTCCCCAGTGACCCACCGTTGTATCTTTTTCCTGCCGAGCGCTCTTGCATACGCGCAAACGCACCGGTGGGGTGCTCGATAGGAGCAAGATTTGTTTTATACACCGAGTCAAGTGCGCCATCAATATTCAGAAGACCAAGCTCTGTCATATGAGGGATATGCAAGCAAGGGCTTGTGCCACAGGCGCACAGCGTATTGCTGCCTTCATCTCCATATGCGGGAGCGTCAGGCTCTTCTCCAATACCAAAACTATCAAGTACAACGACAAACACGCGTTTTGCCATAGATACCTCCTGTTCTGCAGGTGCTTTCTTGGACAAATCAAAAAGCAGCCGCACAAATGTACAAGACTACATTTTATTACACTCTTTTTTCTCTTGGGCTCAGACATGCTTGGTTTACCGGTCACCGTTTAATTAATTCTGCAAACGGTAGTAAGCAATTGCTTACTACCGAAATAGAAATCAACAACACGTACGCACCGAAGATTCTCAAGCTGAAAGAAGGGGAAATCGCTATTTGTCTTAATTTTTCTATATAAAAACCGGCATTCTTGCAGTACACTAAATCATGTAGATTTTGTTCAGACTAGAAGAAAGCGATATCATAGTATGCTTACAGAAAGAGACAGCAGATCTTCAACTGGATCAAAGAGCAACCTTCCATTACCCAAAAGGAAATTGCTGAACGAGCAGGCATTTCTCGCTCATCGGTATCCGTGCACATCAGCAATCTCACCAGTAAGGGAGCCGTCTTGGGACGTCGTTATATCTTGTGCGACGGCCCTTATGTCATGGTAATCGGTGCCGCCAATATGGATATTGCCGGAAGTCCCGATGGAAAACTCATCGCTTCCGACTCAAACCCCGGCACGGTACGAATGTCCGCCGGTGGCGTTGAGTAGAAACATTGCCCATAACCTTGCCCTTCTCGGCAGTAGGTACGTCTCTCACCGCATTCGGACAAGATGCAAACGCTCAGGAACTCAAAGACGGCTGCTGTGCCGTTCATGTTGACATTGATCCTTCGATGACCATTCCTGGCGAGCCCACGTCTACGTACCTCTTTATCATGAATGAGCATGGTGAGATGCAGCTTGCCATCGCAGATATGGACATCTACAGGTACCTCACGCCTGAGCGCATGGAGAGCGCATGGATCTTATCGACCATGCCGCCGCGGTTGTAATCGACTAAACCTGCCTCAGGAAACGCTCCGCTATCTCGCCGATCACGTCAGCGCTCCCATCATTTGCGATCCCGTCTCCACTACAAAGGCCAAGAAAATCCGTCACCTTATTGGTCGCTTCCATACGCTGAAGCCCAACCGTCTTGAGGCTGAATTGCTTTCCGGAGTTACCATTCACGATGATGCATCTCTTGAGCGCGCAGCCAAGGAGCTCCTTGACACAGGCCTTAAGCGCGTCTTTATTTCTCTCGGCTCTGAGGGACTTTATTGCGCCGACGCAAACGAAGCCTTCAAGCTTCCGCTCCATGAGACGAAGATCGTCAACATGACCGGAGCCGGAGATGCCATGGTTGCCGGAATTGCATGGGCATTCACCAAAAAAGCTTCGCTTAAGCGTACGGGTTGCATTGGCCTGGCCGCAGCTGAAATTGCAACGGAAAGTGCTTCTACCATCAATTCGGCACTCACCAGTTCTGCCGTACTGCACCGCATTAAGAATTAAGCCGATAGGATGGACACGCAAAAATGAATGAAACCATGAATGAATTTCTCGAGATCTCTCCAGAGGTAGCCGAGGCGCTTGCTGCCCATAAGCCGGTCGTTGCGCTTGAGTCAACCATTATTTCTCACGGAATGCCGTACCCGCAAAACGTGGAAACCGCACTCAGGTTGAGCAGATCATTCGCGACAACAGCGCCGTGCCCGCAACAATCGCAATCATCAATGGACGCCTGCGCGCCGGGACTTTCTGCGGATGAGATTGACTATCTGGGCAAGAAAGGGTCGCGAGGTTGCCAAGGTAAGCCGTCGTGACTTGCCGGTTATTGTCGCCGAGAAGGGCGACGGAGCAACAACCGTTACCACTACCATGATTATCGCCCATATGGCCGGCATCGATGTTTTTGCCACCGGCGGTGTCGGAGGCGTTCACCGTGGAGCGGAAACAACGATGGACATCTCCGCAGACTTGGAAGAGCTTGCACAGACTCCCGTTATGGTTATCTGCGCCGGTGCAAAATCCATTCTTGACCTTGGATTAACGCTTGAATATCTTGAGACCAAGGGTGTTCCCGTTCTTGGATACCAGACCGATGAACTCCCTGCATTCTATACGCGAAAGAGTGGTTTTGGCGTTGATCGCAGGGTCGACTCGCCGCATGAGCTGGCTGAGATTTTCCACGTCAAGCGTGAGCTGGGGCTTACCGGCGGAATGCTGGTAGGAAATCCCATTCCTGAAGAATATTCGATGGACAAAGCCGTCATTGATGCCGCTATAGAGCAAGCACTTACGGACGCAGACGCACAGGGCATTCACGGCAAAGAAACAACCCCTGTTCCTTCTTGGCAAAAGTTGCCGAAATCACCGGCAACGATTCGCTTGAAGCAAACATCCAGCTCGTCTTTAACAATGTTGCTCTTGGTGCAAAGACCGCAGCCGAGCTTTGCAAGCTTTAAAGCAGGGCGTAATAACGGCAAGGATCAATGCAGATGCAGGAAACCTATATGGCGAGAAGACCTGGGATATGGTTCCGCAAAAGTTCTGCATAGCGTCCTGCAAAAATACTCCACGTATAGGACAAAACACCGCCACCCATGAGGGTGGCGGTGTTTTTTATCTGTCTTAAACCTGAGGTGAAACGGTGGTTTTGGCGAAACCTACTCAGAAGCCACTCAGAAACGATTGCAATGCCACTTGAAACACCAAGGCGATCGGCTCCGGCCTCAACCATTGCAAGCGCCTCGTCTTTTGGGTGTGAATACCGCCGGCAGCCTTCACCTGACACGCGTTGCCTACGGTCTCGCGCATAAGTTGAACGTCGTGGACGGTTGCACCGCCTGTGCTAAATCCCTGTACTTGTCTTTACGAATGCAGCGCCGGCTGCAAGACAATCCTCACAGGCGCGCACGATCTGCTCGTCATTCAAAAAGGCAGCACTCAAGAATGACCTTAACGGGAATGATGCCCGCAGCTTCAACAACGGCTTTTATGTCGGCTATAACGTAGTCGTCGTCACCGGCAACGAGGTGACCGCCGTTAATGACCATGTCAATCTCGGTTGTCTTGTCCGCAACGGCCTGCTTGGCTTCCGCCACCTTTGCCGCCGTTGAGGCAGGCTCCCAAAGGAAAGCCGATGCACGTTGTGATGCCGACGCCGGATCCTTCAAGTTCCTTGTGGGCAAGCGTCGTCCAGCAGCTATTTATTGCCACCGTCTTAAGAGTGGTACTCGCGGGCCTCTGCGCAAAGTTTCTTGATGTCCTCAGCCGTTGTATTTTGCTTGAGATTTGTGTGATCGATAAGACCATTGAGCTCCATGTTTCCTCCTGTACGTACGACTTTGATGTACACCTTACCGCATCTTTGATCGAGGTCTCGTTGCGTTGTGTTTAGCTACGCCACACCTCAACGCACTCAGTGACATCACGAAGTCGTATCCTCGCTTTTCTCGACGTATCCAACATAATGCATAAACATCTGCATACAAAACACAAATATATATTGTACGTCTCGCAGGCAAAAGCAGCCAACTCTTCGGCGAACGAATCTTTTTGGCCGTTTACGGGAAAACGTTTTTATATCAAAGCCCGGGCCGCACATACGCGACCCGGGCCGAGCATCTACATCATTCAAATGAATGAATCTTAGAACTCAACAGGCAGGTCATAGTAGACGCACTTGAGCAGCTGCTCCATCTCTTCCTGCGTAGGCTTACGCGGGTTGGAAAGGGTGCAGGCATCCTCGATAGCAAGGCGTGCAACCTCGGGAGCCTTCTCGAAGAACTCCTTCTCATCAATGATGGAGGTCTCGGACTTAGTGCCGCCCTCACCGTAATTCTTGATGCCCTGTGGAACGTCCAAAGAATCGTTGATGTCGCGAATCTTCTGGACCAATGCAGCTACGAGCTCGTCCTCGGTCTCGCCCTCAAGATGCAAAATCTCCTTGGCAATATAAGCATAACGAGTCTTAGCGCGGGCATCGCGAGCGTTGAACTGGATAACCTTGCCAAGATACATGGCATTGGCGCAACCATGGATGATATGTCCGCCGGAGAATGCGGCGCCGGTCTTGTGAGCCATGGAGTGAACGATGCCCAAAAAGGCCTGAGGAGAATGCAATACCGGCGATGCACTGTGCTTCATGCATGTGCTGACGTGCCTCTTGTCGCCCTGTAGGGACTTTGGAAGCCACTGACAATCTCGCGAATTGCGTGCAGAGCGTCTGCATCGGTAAACATGGAAGCTGCGGTGGAGACGTAGGCCTCAATGGCGTGGGTCAATGCGTCCATACCGGTATGAGCAACAAGCTTCACAGGCATGCCATAGGTGAGCTCAGGGTCAACGATGGCAACGTCAGGAGTAATCTGGAAGTCAGCGATTGGGTACTTAACGCCCTTCTGATAGTCGGTAATAATCGAGAAGGCCGTGACCTCGGTTGCGGTGCCGGAAGTAGAGGAAATTGCGCAGAAGTGAGCCTTGGTGCGGAGCTCAGGAAGGCCAAAGACCTTGCACATATCCTCAAAGGTTGTCTCAGGATACTCATACTTGATCCACATTGCCTTCGCGGCGTCGATTGGCGAGCCACCGCCGATGGCAATAATCCAGTCAGGCTGGAACTCAGACATCTGAGCAGCGCCCTTCATAACCGTCTCAACGGACGGGTCAGACTCGACGCCCTCAATGTGAGCAACCTCAAAGCCTGCGGACTTCAGGTCGTTCTCGACGTCATCCAGGAAGCCGCCGCGACGCATCGAGCTGCCACCGGAGACGATAACTGCTCTCTTGCCTTGAGGTTCTTGACCTCGTGACGTAGCGCCTCACCAAAATACAGGTCGCGCGGGTTCGTAAAACGTCCCATATCATTTCCCCTCTCTATTTTTCCACCATATCCCATATATAGCGGACAAACGAGGACTCAGTTCCTCGTTTTTTGTACACGATTTCTCGTTTATGTATACAAGACACCATTCCGTAATCTATCACAAATATGCAAAAACTGATAACGTTAATACGCCAACGGTATGCAAACAATGCCGCCGGTATGGTCTTGCCAACACGATCTTTTGAAAACAGAAATGGCCTGACGCTTGATCCGAAACAGTTGCAACCGACAGGAGAGCCTTTGGCGTTCGATCCAAAAAGGAAGACTTTGATCGCCTGTTTATCCATCATTTGATAGAGACAGGGCGCTACCGAACCGCCCAATCCTCAGCAGTTCAACTCCTATGTTGCGCACTTCTCAGACATCCCTGACGCACATCGATAGCCTCGGATGAAGACCAGGCATTCCATCTTATGGCACAAGCTGTCGAGAAGATCGACTATCTTCTGCCAACTGTAAATGAATCGGAAGGCAAGCCCTTTGTACTCGACGGCCAAAAGCCCTTGCGCGTGCCTGTGAGCTCGACCCCTCATTGCTTTGACGCGCTCCGCATGCATCAAGCAATGGCTTGTACTGCACTTGAGGATCACTTCCAATACCTCGTTGAACAAGAGGAGGAAGTCCATCAGATCTGTATCGAAAAGGGCACCGCTGCCACAAAGGGTATCTCCGAAGAGTTCGCGGAGGCTGTCGTTGAGCTCGCAATGCGCCCCTTATTATCGCTGGCTTGCGGCTCTTGCAACCAGGGCGCTTATTTCAGGCCGCATAAGGCCGCTATTTCCCTATGGTCAGAAGCTCTTCTCGCTTGATCCAACCGACTTTGGCGACATTCGTTTTACGCTTGCACTTGCGTATGCAAAACTTGAGGATGCCGATGGTTTAGCAAAGTGCTGGAAAAACAGTATGCAACCGTTTTTCCTCCCCGACCTCCGGATGATGCGTGGATGATGCTGGCGCGGATGGCTCTTGCGTTTTAAAAACAAACAACCGTGAGTATGCAAATGACCTGCTAGACAAACTGCTTGCACGCTACAAAAACCGGTGCACTTACGCTCTTTATACAACGGGATCTCCTGGAGGGTGAGTACGCCTGACTGAATGTCGAGCCCTATTCGGAGGATGAGTTGATCCTTGCGGTCTCTGAGGCAGCCGTTCTCTTGCAGGAAGGCAATGATTTCACAGGTCGCGGCATTTTTGGATGCTGGCTTTGGCGGCGAGATTGAGCGACGCTATCCCGCACGCATTAAAGACTTTTCAAGCAGACTTTTTGCATACCATAGACGATTTGCGCGACATAACGGACTTTCGGAGACAGGCCTCGATTTTTGAAGACGGTTTTTGATTTTCGGAGACGGTCTTTACCTTCGGAGAGGGCGGAGGGGATCTTTCATGAATCTCACCGAGGAGCTGGTTCAGAGATGCGCTCTCAAACGACGCTCCGCTATCGGCTCAATGTCCGACGCTGCCTATGAAGAACTTCTTTTGGCGGTTCAATCCGACCTCAAGTCCTATGCTTCCGAAACCGATGAGCTTCCCATGTATCACCTTGCGCAAGCGGTTAAGCGATACCAAGACTCCCAGCTCAATGACGATCCCTATACCGATGAGGAGTTCGTCGGGCTCGCATCACGCGGCTCCAGACGTTTTTGCATGCACTCGAAAACATTCGCGAAAAGTACGGTGAAAACACCGATCTCTTACGTATGGATGCACTCGTTCATGCATCAGACCCCGAAAGCCTGCTCCAGGCACTGCTCGCAATCCAAAACCAGGCGGAAAAAGAGGCAAAACGTACTACCAATCTTGAAGACTCAAAGACCTTCGAAACAGTCCCCCACGACATGTGGACCGATATCTTTGCGCGGCCTCGATTACGACTACAGGCAGCAATTGGACGGGCGTATGTGGACACCGCTCGATTCAAGCTTGCCGCCACAACCTGCGAGCAGCTTTTGGAAGAATCTCCCTCTGATGCAGTCGGAGCCCGCTTTACGCTGGCTCTCACGTATGCGCGCCTCGAAGATGAGGTGGCGCTCAACAGGCTTGACGACAGATTCAATCACCACAGCAATGCGTGGATTGAGCTTGCCCGCGCCATCCTGCTCTTTAAGCTCTCACGTATCAGTTCCGCGAGAAGAGCGCTCAAGAGCTACCAGATGAACACCGAGGGCGGAGCGTTTGCCTCTCCTTCACCCTACCTCGTTGATATATACATCCCCGATAGGCCGGAAGTAAAAACCGGCAGTTTTAACGAAGCGCTTCTCGCCATTCATGAAGCGGAGCCTGTCATTGTTGACGTTCCGGATTTTGTTGAATGGGCAGGTAACATCCCGGAATTTGCTGCCGCATCCGATGCATACGCCGAGGCAAATGGATTTGATTTGGATGAATAAATAAAATTGCTCCCGATTGAGGCTTACGTTTGCTATACTCTTTCTTTGCGTCCCCATCGTCTAAAGGTTAGGACATCGCCCTTTCAAGGCGGCAATGCGAGTTCGATTCTCGCTGGGGCACCATATGACGAGAAAAAGCCGCCGGTCACACGCCCGACGGCTTTGTTTTTATTCGTCTTTAGCTCTCAACTTCATCGCCATCATCGTCAATGCCGAGAAGTTCGTCGGCTTCACTCAATGAGCCTATCGCCGTCACACCCTTGAGAGTGCGCTCCATTGCTCGCGTACGCGTACCAACAAGTCCGTCGATGGTCTTTGAAGCCGTGCTGAGCTGCTTTTGTGCCTTCTCAAGCTCCCTGCGGTACTTAGGAAGTTCTGCTTTAACTGCGGAAAGTACCTTCTGTATCTCGTCTGCCCGCTTTTGGATTGCCACGGTCTGAAAGCCCATTTGCACGGCGTTGAGCAGCGCTGCCATGGTAGATGGCCCTGCGACGTTAACGTGCCATTCGCGCTGGATCTGCTCAACCAGCCCGTGCGATTGACCACCCTCGGCATACAGGACCCTCAAACGGAAGGAACAGAATGGCAAACGAGGTAGTGGCCGGCGGAGCAACGTACTTCTCGTGAATATCTTTTTGCCTCGCTCTTAGGCGGGTCTCAAGCTCTTTCCAAGCAGACTCCAACGGACGCGGCATCTCCTGTGTCCTTTGCGTCTTCCAAGCGCCCATAGGTTTCACTGGGAAACTTTGCATCAATGGGCAGATACACGAACTCATCGTCTTTACCGGGGATCTTGACGGCAAACTCAACCCTGTTTGAGCTGTCAGGAACGTGGCAACGTTGGTATCATACTGCTCGGGAGAAAGTACTTCCTCAAGAATTGCTCCAAGCTGGACTTCACCCACAATACCTCTGGTCTTAACGTTGGAAAGAACTTTACGCAGGTCGCCGACACTTTCCGCCATCCCGCGCATCTCTCCAGGCCTTTGGACACAGCATCGAGCTGATTGTTCACCACCTCAAACGACTGGCTGATACGGTCGTTTAAAGTCTTTTGGAGCTTATCGTCAACCGTGGCACGAATCTGCTCAAGACTCTTGCCGTTGTCCTGTCGAATGGCAATGAGCTGCTGAGAAACGCTGTCCGGAACCCCCTTCAGCGTAGTACTAATGCCGGCCTGCATATCGGCACGACCCTTTTTCCTGGGCCACGCGAACGTCTCCGAGCTCCTTTGATGTCTTCGCCTGAAAGTCGACCATTGCGCGCTCCAGACTATCCACCTTGTTGGTCATAGTAACAAGGCGTCGGTCAAGCTCGTCAACCGCCACCCTGCGATTGCTCTCGTGTGTGCCTCATCTCAGAGTCGATTTTTGATTGATAGCCGCCTCTGAACCTGAAGTGTCTTTTGTGCGGCTCCACGACATACCCTGCAAAAATAGCAGCGACAAGAGCAGCTCCGGCAGCTACGATCAAAAATTAATGTATCTGTTTGCATAATTGCACCAACTCCGATTTGATTTGTTTCTGCAAATCATTACACTTCCGCCAAGCGTTACCCTATAACGTCTTCAGATATCTCATGAAGTTCTGCTTGTTCTCAAGAGCGGTCGTTGTGGGACGCACCAGATCATCACGCATCGGTGCCATAATGGACGCAAATTCCTTCTCGCGCGGGCAAATATCAGGAACAACCTGGTCATACTCTGACCGATATCCGTCGTCGTAGATGGACCGGGATTGAGCAGAACGTTTTCTTTACGCTTTCTTGCATGAGATCTCCGCAAATGGCGCGGAATGATATGTTGTCTATGATAGCACGCACACTTTCATGCCAGCTGAGCGTAAGGGATAATTCCCCAGCTCAGTATAGTAATGCCCCTCAGAGCCGAGGAATCATCGTGACTCTATCAATCGTATCGATCTTCTCGCCAAAGCGTATTGTATCAATATCTGATGTTGAGTTACCGCATAAATGCAACAAGATAGTTCACATTTTGATTCCTATATGGACAGTGAGAATCGCGTGACGAGAAGGCTCCCATCCAAGCGGTGTAAACCCGTAGATTCTGAAAGTGAGTGGATTCTGAAAGCTGTGAGGTAGATTCTGAAAGCTGTGAGGGCTAGAGTTTCTGAAAAGCTGTGATGTACATTTCCCGCTCCATCCTAGGCTGTAATGCACATTTATGAGAAAAACGCTCTTTTCGACACATTACAGCACATCACGTGGTCAGGAAAAGTGCATCACAGGTGAGGGGTTGCCCGCTCGATAGTGATGCTCCTTCCAAGTAGAGCCTATGGACGCAAAGCAGCAAAGGCAATGAACTGCGTACAAGGGGTACGTTTGTCATCCACGACCTCGCGATATCCTGAAAGAGAAGCGCACGGCATTTGTAGACCGTGTGTCTTGCAGAAATTGCAGCGGTCTGTGAAATTGCAGCAGGTCGTCGAGCTCGCGCTCACGAAAACCCTTCTGACCACTCCATATACAAACTTTTTATTCTCTTTTGCGAGATGGCACGGTAGGGATTCAAACACCATCCTACAGCGCTCTCCTACCACGTTACTTGCATGTTTAGCAAAATCCTCCCGATACGCAGACAAGATATCCTCTTGACTCGACGAACTTGCACAAAATCGGAATTTTGTGAAAAAGAGAAACGGCCTCAGGCATGCCTCCTACAAAGTAATACATACGAAGCAGGTCCTCAAACCGCTCGGAAAATATGTCCTTTTTCGACCGAATTTTGTACACTCTAAGCACATTTTTCAGACGAATTTTGTGCATATCGGCAGGATGTTTTCGTTTGAGCTTTCTAGGCTGTTTGGACCTGTTAGCTGTTGAGGCCGTTAGTCCGAAATCCCATTAGAGAAGCACGTGCCTAAACTCACCCGTTCTCGTAAATACCGAAGCTGTGGGTATTATCCTGGGAATCCTGACAGATCCCGGATTAAACTGACTACACCAAGATGACCAGCAGTACCTCATACTTTTCTTGTGCGTATGTCCGTAAAGGAAAGCTGAGTTTTCAGAAGCTGGCCATCTGTCAACATCATATGCAGCCCCGGGCCATCATGCTCCGTGGGTTAGAGGGCTCTTCGCCAGACGGACAGGAAGGGTCAATCAAAATGTTGTAGATCAGCCATACACGGGAAATCAGGACCATTTGATCCACCTCGGCCTCGTAGTTGCCGCGGCACGGCAATCACCGATCGGCAATGCTATTGAGCATCTCGATAACCTGTTTTGGAGCATAGTCCTCAGGGAGATTGTTGCGCGGCCCGTGATAGAGAAGGTCGCCAGAGAAGAAGCACGCGGTCGGGCTGTTCTGCCTCAATGCGATCCATAAGTTTGCGCGCCCAACCGGCAGCACCAGGTATATCAGAAGCAATAACAAGTTTCATATGCAACCTCTCTCGAAGAGCACTTATCCGGCACATATCTTGCGAAATGAGTCTCCGTTTGTTTTATTTGAATCTCTATTATTTTAGCCAGTGCGACAACTTTAAACCGTATGACAACTGTCCGGTCTCATTACTTCACCGTATGGTAACTATCCGACCCCGTTACTGCAATTTGTTATATTTTTGTCCTTCAGCTACATCAAATGTGCAGAAACGATGTATTACCATAAGTTTTTGTTGCAAACATTTATATAATATTTATCATGGTACAGATGGGCGAGAATTACTGACTCATTGGCTCACTGGGAGTGTTATGTTCTGTACCAACTCAGGAAAAAGAAATAAAGACACAGACTTATTTTTGTAAGTATTGCGGCACTCCTTTAAAAAGCCGCAGCTCACCAACCAATCATGACACCCAGAACAGCAGGTCGCCCCAAAGCAAACACCAGAACAGCAACCTATCGACGCAGCCAGCGCCAGCAAGCGAGCGTCAACACAGCAGCCCTATACTCAACACCGAGCTACAACGCTCTGCAACCCTAGCAGTTCCGTCATCCGCAACTGCGACGAAACCCGCCTCAAACCTGAGCACATCACTCAGAACCAAAGCATCCCCGTACTACAAAAGCCTATGAGGACGGGGAAACGAAGATTGCGATTCTCGTTACAGCGTTGCCATTCGCGCCTTTCATGACGGCGGCACAGCCTTTCGCCATAGCTCAAGGTTACAATCAACTCCCATGGACACGAGGAAGCCCACGCTGAACAGCCGAAGAAGTACACGCGCTGAGGACGCTAAAGAACTAAAGACATCAAGAGTCTGCTGAGGACGATGTACCCGAGCCGACCATCCCGGACCAACAAGCAAACCTTAAATCGGCCAGTCAGCAAGGAAACCACCTTGCACCGGTCGATGCGCTTGCCTGCCAGCACCACCACTGACGGCGTAGTCAGCGAACGGCCCAATACGCACTGGGAGATGTCAACGGAGACAGCGTCACCGGATCTCGTCGTCAGCGTTCCCCACCAATAGCGGCGACTACGCGTACGCCATACACGTGCGACGCCGACGTAAAGCAATGTCTTTTGTCAGCAACAAGCCAAACGATTTCATTTCATGCTCACGCGCGCCCAGGAATGGCACCAGGTAATGACACTCAAAGCCGTAGTACCCGCCACCTAAGCGACTGCATATATAACGCTGAGCTCACAAAGGGTCTTAAAGGCGCCTCGCAAGGTCAAAAAGTTTCTCGATGACTCATAATGCGGACCGGCTCAAAACTTTACGCAGCGCAAGCTCCTCATCTATATTCTACAATCCGTCTCCCGCACCGCATTCCAGCCAAATCCTTTGGCACTGTCCAATACGCACCTTTCGATGCAAACGGCGACGGCGTCGATGACCTGATCCTCAAAGTCCAAACTCCAGTTTGAGCCGAGAGAGGCAGAAATCAACAGACAGGAACCGACTACTATACATAGCGGCGGCGTATCTCGGCAGCAAGGGCATGCGGGCTCCGCGCACACGAACCGCTGGTTTGAAACTCTCAACCGCAGCACTACTTCTTCAAGAACAAAATGGTATGCGTCTTCTCCGCGCACAACCGCAGCAGACAGCCTCACCGCCCGGAGTTTTACGCAATTACCGCAAAGAACGGGCGCAGTCGCACGACGACACGACTTACAGATGAGTTTTACCACTCCGCCAGCGAGGACGATGTTATGGCTCAGGGATTTTCATGCGTCGAAAAATTGAGTGGGCACAACACAGATGCACTCAAACCTCTCGAGGATCTGGCCAACTCTGACAGTGCCCTGTTCTCGCATCAAACGCGTTGCAGTGAGTTCCACAAATATTGCGACACTTTGACGAGAACTGTCGACCTTTAGGGACGTACATATACAAAATGGCGAGAAGTTCTTTTCTTGCCCTCTACGTCTTCTTTGGAGCGACACACGTAAGGAGTCTCGACAGTTTTGGTCCCAACTGGTGAAACGGCAGTGCCCAGTCAGCTCAGCTTTTCGAAAAATACTGCGGCGTGCGAGCTATTTCAGCTCAGACATGCGCCCGCGTGACACCGACACCAAGGCGGCTTACGAGAAAAACATCAGACACCGCTACATAGACGACGGCTGAAAGAAACCCACGACCAGAGCATCGTTTTCTTTCGCCTCGACAAAACCATGGTGCACGCAACCGCGGCAATCTCCAGACCAGGGCGTAGACGGTCGCGGACGTTGACGATGTGCGTAAGCAGGTATATCTGACGGCCCACGCAAAAGCTTGGACTCGCTGAAGATAACCGCGCGGCGTCGGTGCGTAAGTCGTGACGGCCATACTAACAAAGCCATCGACCATATGCGAAAAGCAGACAATGCCCCGTACTCAACGGCATTATATAAACGATACCAAAGACAGCTCGTGACTATATTGAGTCTCTGCAGACGATACGCTTGAATCCTCCGAAGACGTTGTGGTAGTGCCAATTTCACGCAGCAGATTATTCGCGGATTTATCCAAGAGCTCCCAAAGATCAACAGAAGTTTCTTGTCGCGCGCTATTTTGCCGAGATGAATGCAGCCCAGATTGCCGGAGACGTTCATATTCCCAGCAGGTACGGTCGCAGTCGCTCACACGCAAGACGCTTCTGGAGCATCTGCCTACTTCCGAGCGAACCGGCGTCAAGTTGGTATCCTACAGCAGCGTACCTGTCTTGCACTTCACCAACGCCGATCTTGCTCCTCTGTCCTGCTTGCGCTCAATGCACCGTCGCTCTTCCTGACCATCCAAGAGACCATGCAAGGCCTCAAAGTCAACAAGCTTCCTGGCGAGAAGGGCCTCTCATGCGATTCTCACACAAATCCTTCATTGACGAATTTGCTAAAGCATCATACCCATACCCTCCCCAGGCAGCACAGACAAGCGCCGCACAAGCAGCTGGTGGTACTCGAGCCAGTACAGTAACAACAGCCACTCTGCGGCCTCGGTGCAGCACTGCCGGGTGCAAAGGAGCATCTGCAGTCAGATTGCCACTACTACAGCAAAGACTGCACAAGCAGCAGGTACTGCTGCCAAGATGGGTTAGTGGCAAGATTGGCTGCCGGTGTTGCTATCGTCGCTAACAGTGAGCCATTGCTGGTGGAGTGTACTTGCAGGAACCAACGGCTCATAACGTTTATTCCAAACCATACGAGCAAACGGTTCAGACGCAAACCCATCTAATCAAATCAATCCACCAGCCAAACCAGTGAGCCAGACAATGGACAACCAGAAGAAACGTTATGACAGAAAAGACTGAGCTTTACAAGGAGAAAGTGAAGGGAGTTGAACCATCTTTTCAGAGTTTTATCCGGAGGCGAACCTTCATCAAATTTATATGGCGACAATATGTCTAACTTCAAATATACCCTTCTGGATATGGATGGCGATGGTCTAGAAGAACTACTGATTGAAATAACTTTGTAACTTCTGATGGCTCTAGCGTACGAAAACTGGTTTTCTTTCTTTACCACTAATGAAGATGTTTGAATTGAAATCACAGAACATTCGCCTGCAATTTATGCGTGACTACCACTGGAAAGCGGTATGTGGCATGGCTCCGGCAATTCAATGACGGAAATGGCATCATTCACTTATGTATCAGATTTCCTAGTGATGAAACAGGTCTAGTTTAACTAGAGATACACCTCAGTAACAACCAACTGAGCGAAGCAGAAAAGAAGAATGCCGCATCTATCGACAGTTATTCTCAGTCTATAAATATATCCTGATGCAATTGAGCTAGATTATGATTCTTATGACCTTTCATTATTTGATGAAGAGTAATTAATGATTGGTTTTAATACGTACTAAATACTGAGACGAAATTGAAGTGCCCTTTTTTAACAGATTTTCCAAAAGCATTAGTTTAAGGAGGAACAGACGTTTTGCAATTAACTGTGGCTCGCAAATGCCGGAAGGTCAAAATTTGCACCAATTGTGGTGCGACACTTCAATCAACTGGGTCCCTGCCAACTGTCCTTAGCAAGAACTTCCAGCACCAGCAAGAAGACTCTATGTCTACTCCAGATAGTGGAATGAAAAATCAAAAAGCAGTAACACCACAACCCGTTGCACGAACCTACAATGACTAGCCAATCCCAATACCTCTCAAAGCCTCATAAACGAGACAAGAAGATAATCGTTGTTACACTTGTTTTAATTTGTTGTTGGTGAGTTGGGGCTGCTACTTATTCTTCACTACCGGTTTTTGTCTTACAAAGAAAATAAACCGAAGCAGACTAATAGTAACACACTAGACTTATCGACTTTTCATCGAGTCAAAGAAGACTGATAGAAAGACAAACGCCGATGAAAAGCCTGCATTAAAGTTAAGATGTTTCACTGGATACAGTCAAAGAAGCTAGGAACCGAAAGAGAATCCTAAGACATCCATGCTATTAAGGGTACAACTGAAACACTACTGATACATACGTAGAAGGACGCTTTTCTCTTCAAAGTGTTACAAAGATAAGCATGGCGATGAGCAATTGAACGCAACTTTTCTTCCAAATGGAAAGTTCCAGATGGATTCGAAAATAACACAATATTTTCTTGCTCTCATGAAAGAAAGAGGCTTAATTTACTACATCGACAGCTTTGCTTATAACGAAGCTAGTAAAAAGAACGATCTGGCAGGATGCGCATGCTTAAAATTATTATTGGACCCAAAGAACCTGAAAGTATTCCTAATCTTCTTTGTAGTATGAACTCATTGCTGATTCCATAGAACCAAAAGTCAACCTTTGCTGGCAGACAAAAAGCTCTTACTCCAGATGAAACCGATACAATCTTTCCTATTCTGTTGAACAATTTAGCTCCGGGAAGATTACAGGAACTGTTACCAATACAACTGAAGATAAATGTCTGCAACCGCTTATTATTATTCTGAAGTTGATGGCTGTTATCTTCTTAACTCAGTCAAAGGTAACAAACTATAAGTTTTGTAAACCCAACGCGCGCAGATTTGTAGATATTATATTTATGGCTCCAACCAGCACGTACATTTCATGAAGCAAAATCATTGCCGTTACCATAAGACTGATAAAAACTAATCGATTTTATATTTTTGGAAACCTCTAGAATATTAGTACATTTTCTAGATTATTGATTTGAAAGGAAAAAACAAAGGAAAACCTCCAGCAAACCAGTCACAGCCACAAGGCAACACAGCAACAACAAAGCTTTGATGTTGTAAGCAACCTTCAAAGCTTGACAAGTACAACAACACCTCCTAACTGCAATCCTTGTCGGAATTGGTGGTTATTTCATGTATTTTTATAGTTCTTATCTGACGAACATTATGCAACGACCAATAGGTTCCTACTCTCAGCTCTGCTGTATTTTGGATCACTTGCCAAAACAATATATCAGTTTAGCCTGACTCAATGCAGGTCCCGTAGCTAATATTGGGTACACGCATTTCTTGATTTTCTCACTAATACGTTCTGCTTCCTCTTATTACAAACCAAGAACACACGGATTCGGGTGTATCCCCGCGCTACAAATTGCATCATCTTCTTTTATGGTTTACAACGCTTTTCGCCAAGCAATCCCAACTCAAGCTCTGCCATCTTTCTAGAAATAGCAACGCTTCCTCTATTAATTTCTTGACATGTTTATGTTATCGGGACAAATTGCCGCAATACCGTTGGTGTTTTATTCCGTAATCGCAACAACGAAGCTAAAGAAAAAGCTGCTGTAGCACAGCCGCAAACCATGAACGCATACCCACCAAGTCCAGTCGCAACCAGTAGGCTCGCAATATTTTGCCGTAAATCCCGCAACTAGCTGCCTTACATCAGCTGTTCCCTCGTCAGTCATGTCTGCTCAATCTCAGGCGACAGAGGCTCACCATCAACAAGCCACATTACAAGCTCAGTTCTGCCCAAACTGCTGGTAATCAGATTGAACCTGGAACCAAGTTCTGTGGTAATTGCGGAGCGAGTATCAACTAAATTACATAGCTACTTCTGGTTTATCGAAATCTCCCGCTGAAAACGGTCGGAGATTTTTATTTTCAAGAATTTTGACTTTCAAAACATTGCAACACTTCGCAACAACTCCTTCGTCCTTATAGGTAGCTGGAAAAGAAACCAGAAAAGAAGCTCATTGAGCAAAATGCGAGGTGCGTCTCGGAAAAGAAAGGAAAGTACGTATGATGATCAGAACACCGGTGAGTTTATCCCCGAAGCAGAAACACGTCCTACAACGGTAAAGCCCACAGAGACACAAATTCAGCTTTCAGTCCATCCCAATAACCCGCAACTGTCGGTTATTAACAACATTCAGCAGTTCAAATCTAATGGGCTTGGTACTGCAGGATTTGTTCTGCTCTCATCTCCTTCTCTTTTGCTGGGTGCCTGGAGTAAACTGGGTTGTTTGGTTTTTGGCGCTATTTTTCTATTATTGGCTGCTTTAAAGAACCACGCGCCCAGCCATTGCTGGTGACAGTAATCTCTTCCATCGATATAATTGTTTTTAATTTCTATCATTGGAGCGATTGCGGTACTGCGTCAGCCCTCTTGCACTAGAAAATACACGATACTATACAATCGAGGCCAGGATAGATATGTCTGACTCGACTTTATTTATATAAAGTATTTAAATATCATATACTTTTTCTACTTAAAAGTCCATGATTGGTGTCTCATATCAACAGCAAAAAGCTAATACAACACAAATAAATGCTAAAATGTCTAACAATAGAAGTTCTAGCCTTTGTATGAAACATATCAAACTAGGAGACTTCATGCAATGCCCCCGACTGTGGCGCAGAAAACCCTGATGGTTCAAAAATTCTGCACGTTGCGGAAAAACTTTTTGAGCCCTCTCAAACCAGAGACAACTGACCTTTTTCTGCAACAACCTATGATGAAACTTCGAGCAAAACCATAAGCCAGCCCGCTCCTGAACCGGAACCTCAGCAGGCTGCCGAGCCTACCATGTATATGCCGCCCGTCATACCTGCCCCAACAAGCACTGCCACCGCTCCCATCGACGACACGGCTCCACAATCACAGACAAACTTACGCCGATCCTACACAATTCCAGGTAGTATCAGAAAGGTGCAGCCCCTACACCGCATAAAAAGCGCCTTCACACGAGGCATTTCAGATTGCAGGCAATTATCCTTCTCACAATCGTCCTGGGGCAGGTATCGGAATAGGCGCGTGGGCATGGAACGCCAACCAAAGAACAACGCTCGCAAAGACGAAGTCGTCAAACTTGAAGATTCCTACAAATCACAGGTTGACGCCATCGAAGTCAATCCCACCAGCGAAAGCGACCGCTCCGCGCTTCTCGACTCATACAAACAGCTTGCCGATCTTCAAGACAAGATCACCAAAGACCAAGAGAGCGGAAAGTTCAAAGCTTGCTGACGGCTCCGATGACAGCGGTCTTGAAGCCGTAACCAGCTCTGATTTCCGACAAGCAGAAGAAAGATTTTTGATTGGTTCAACAACGATTACAAAGACACGCCTGAAAGCAAACAGCTTTGACGAAAGCGCCTCCGCGGATTCCATCGACGAAACAACCCTCAACAACCAGCTTGACGCGCTCAACAAACTCAAGAGCGACCTTGATGACGAGAAGATTATCTGGACGAATAATCCCAGTAAAGACTCGGATTATGACTCGTACGTAAACAAGGTTAAAGAGCAGCTCACAAAGGCAACTCGCTCAAAAAGGATCTGAAAAAGAAGGCCGATAAAGACAAGCAAGACGCCGAGAAAGAGAAAAAGATCAAGCGAAGCTGCTACGCAAAAATGGGTCGGCACGATATTCCGGCATGGGTACCGATAACACTTGAAATCGTTCTGAAGAGCGACGGCAGCGTTACGTATCGGAAGGCGACACCAAGGTAACTGAAGGAACGTGGAGCGGTGACGAGAATACCATCAAGATCAGCTTCGGCGGCAAGATAAGCACACGAAGCGAACCGTTTACCATTACTTCAAAAGACGGTGGCCGCACCATCGCAGTCAGCTCTGACAGTGGTACATGGCAAACCGACTATCTGACCAAGCGATAAGCACAGAATTCTTTAACTCGCTGTGCCTCTATCCGCGACGTCACTCGCAACACGCACCGTCTGCACGAATTGTTTCAACAGTACGTAGTATCACGTTAGGAGACAGTATGAACACAAAAACAAACACCATTCTTCGCTACATTAACGTAGGTTTATGCTGTCTTTTAGCGATTCTTTTCATCCTTCCTGTTATGAAGCTTGATATCGTACAGCCCAATGGTGAGTATCTGATCCACTTCTCAATCGGACAATTCTTTGGCTTTGCACAGCTTATAGAGGATTTTATGAAGTCCTACAGCGCCACCCAGTCACTAAATGGTCAGTCACTTATTCTTTTTGCGAATGCGGCTAAAGAACTCTATATGCTTATCTTCTTCCTTATTCTGCCGCTTGCGGGTATTCTCCTTTCTTTACTCCCCGCACTATAAAAGTTTCTTGGCTCACGAGGTAGTAGCCCTTTATATGCTTAGTGTGTTTTTCCGTGTTCTATCACCAGATTGACTCAAAATATCTCGGCCTTCAACGCCCAGATGAGCGGGTTTACACGATGAATTCATACCAACGCAGTGGCTACTCGTATGTGCTCAGTATGGCTCCGTACGATATCTCTACGTTCTTTTGTGCTCGCTTCCGTCGTGGTCAGCATTGTCCTCTTTATAAAGCGCGAGAAGCCCGTAGCAGTGCAGGTTCTTGTTGACCCAACAACCGGAAAGGTTGTCGGAAGCGTTCCTGTGGCTGTTCCGGGGGCACCGGTGCAGACCGCGGCTCCCGTGACAACGCCAGCAACACCCGTAGTCCCTACGGTTCCAACCATAACCACTGCACAACCGCAAACGGCGCAAACGGGAACTCCAATGCCGGTCTCGACTCCCGCACAGCCGCAAACAGGGGCTCAATGGGCAGCCCAACGCTACAAGCTCTGACTCACTCGTCAGTCCTCAACCACCGATTCCGGGGCTCCCTCGAACGAATAGTCCTACGCATGAATTTAAGGAGAAGTCCTTATGCTCTGTCCTCACTGCGGAACAGAAAACCCTGACACATCAACGATATGCTCAAACTGTAGCGAGTCTCTGTCTGATAGTTCAGACAGGCCTGATAGACAGCGCTGACGCGCGTCGTGATCGGACGCGCTGGTAGCGTTGAGAGCACTGACAATACAGACGGTGCGGACGACGCTGATTTCGCTCACGAAAGCGGATTCCCTGCCGACGCGGAAGACCTTGCTGACGTGGCAGAGCCTGCTGACGGCGGACTCTGCCGATGCAGGGAGTCGCTGCCGGAGATCTTACTGACGCGGTGACTCTACCCGATGCTGGAAGGCTCCGATGACGAAGCGGGACTCGCAGACAATGACAGTCCCGACAGTGAGGTGAAGCACGACGAAGATAATGACTCCGGCGAGTGAAGCTGGAGTCCGATGATGGCGACAACCTCAACGAGCAAACCGACTCTCAACGGCTGAGTCTGATGACCCACCGGTCTTCTCGCCACCGACCATGTCACCGTTTCATCGAAGATGACTTTGACGGTTCTATTTTCCGGCCGAGGTCTTTCTGTCGGACATCGACTATTCACAGTTCAACGTAACAGGCGGTGCGAGGAGCAGAACATACAGACACTCCCATAGACTTTTCAAAAATACCTCTGCTCAAAGCAAGACAATTAAGATTATCGGTATTGCAGTATTGGCCGCTACGCTTTGCGTTGCGCTCGCAGGCGGAATTTGGTCGTTTAGTGACCTCACAGCAGAGCAGCGCAACAAAATCCGAGGTGCAAAAAGCTCGAAGAGTCCTATCAGATCTCAGGTAGATGGCATCGATGTGTCGCCAACTGAGGGACAGCAGTCGCATCGGATCTTCTCGCCACGTATCAAGATCTCGCCGATATTCAAAGCAAAATGACGACGACCAAGCGGCCGGAGAATTCAACTCTCCGATGGCAGCGACGATCCCGATCTTGTAGCTGTAACAAGTTCGATTTCTGACAAGCAGAAAAAGATTGTTGACTGGTTTTCTTCGGACTATAAAAAGCGACTCACTCGCCAGCAGTTTTGACGAAGCCGATTCCGCTGATACGCTGATCAGGCAACCATCGACTCCGGAATCAGTGCGCTCAAAAACCTTCAGGCAGACATTGAAAATGAACGGGTCATCTGGGGAGGCAACACCGGCAAGGGCTCTCGATTACTCCAGCTACGTTAATCGCATTACTGAACAGATTGCCTGCGGCAACAAGCTCTCAAAGGAGTTGCAGAAGAAAGAAACCAGACCCCTGCCCTACAATGCCGAGAAGAAGACGGGTCGCCAAGCAAGAAAGCGCAGGACAAGTGGGTTGGTATGTATTCGGAATGGGTACCGATGGGCTTTCGCTGGAAATTGTACTCGGCAGTGACGGCAGCGTCGTGTACCGCGAAGGTGGATACAAAGGTTACAAACGGAAGCTGGACGGTGATGAGAATAGCGCCCAAATTTCATTTGGCGGTCAGGTCAGTTCTGCCAGCGAGCCGTTTACCATTACTCTTCAAACGGAGCAAAACATATTGCCGTAAGTTCAGACAGCCCTCATGGAATACCGACTACCTGGACAAACAGTAGCGTATACGACAAAACGCCGTAGAACCGACCGGTCATTCTCGACTCAGGATCCGCTGTGGCAATGCGTTTGCGCAGTTCGGCGATGGCTTCGGGATCCCACCTCATACGGTGTCATCTGATACACCCAGTTAATCCAGTTGCGATACAGCAAATTATGCGCGCGCCACGTAAAAGAGCGGCTGGCGCTCAGGATCATCCTCGGGAAAATAGTTCTCGGGAATCCGAATGGCAGCCCTCAGAAAGTCCCGCCAGTATTCCTCCGCAAGAGTGTCGCGACCGTACTCAGTGCCCGGTAACGTAAATCTCGTGGAAGTCTCGTGGCGAGAAGTGCCGGGCGGAGTCAAACCCTCGAAAGCACGGCGAGCTCAGGGTGCTGGGAGAGCTCTCCCGTATCAATGGCAGCGTGCCGGGAATGAGGCATGTTGTGCACTCGTCGAAGCTTTGGTTAAGAACGAGTATTCATCGCAGAGACGCTGGGAAAGATGCCAAAGAGCTTAGAACCCAGCTGTTTCTTAGGGGATGCCGTAAAGATAATACAGACCCGCGAGCGCTCCCCAGCAGAGATACATCGTTGAAAAACAGTGCCCTGCGACCAATCGACAATCCGACAAAACTCGTCCCTAATAGTCAACGTCTTCATAGCGCATGTCTTCGAGAGGCGTCCCTGTGACAATCAGCCCGTCGTAGTTTTTATGCTCAACGACTCAAACGTATCGTAGAACGTTACCAGATGATCTTCAGGCGTGTGCTTTAGAAACATGACTTGAGATGCGCATAAAATCGCAGCTCACCTGTATGGAGATTTCGAGATGAGTCGCAAAATCTGCGTTTCCGTCTGAATCTTTGTAGGCATAAGGTTGAGAATGGCGATCTTAAGCGGACGAATTTGCTGATGCTCAGCAACCTCTTCTTCCAACGTCAAAATCCGCTCCTGATGAAGTGTGTGTTTAGCCGGCAAACCATCCGGAATATTAATCGGCACGCCTACCTCATTTTCTTCCTCAGCGGCAAGATCAGCTGCAAGACTCCTTGCCCAGTGAACTCTCGCCTAAAAACATCTGCCACGAGCAGTTTAACAGTCAAATCCATAATGATTCCGCATAATCATAGACCCAGCCGGTTGATTGTGCGTCTTGCGCTACAAAAATTTTAACAGACAGTATACGTATGAGACAGTATACCTATGCATGGATACTACTTTTGCCGAGCTCAGCCAAACGAGGTGCATTCTTACGGGCGTTGAGACGCTTGGTTTCGACACGCCGACCCCCATACAGGCTGCAGCAATCCCCGCCGTTTTGGCGGGAAAAGACGTGGTCGCCTCGCACAAACCGGCACGGGCAAGACCGCTGCCTTCGTTTCTGCCTGCGCTACAGGTTATCGATACGGACCCTGAGGGCGAGAAGACCGATCGCCCTCGAGGTCCAATGCCAGCCGCAGGATGAGCAGCAGCAAAGCTCGCAGCAGCAGGAGCCAACGCCGACGTCAACGTGGGGAGCGGACGTAGGCGCAACAGAACCTCGCGATCCGCAGGCGCTTATCGTCACGCCTCACCGAGAACTTGCACGCAAATTGAACGCGTTGCCACCACAATATGCAAAAGCACCGGTCAACGTGCGGTTATTATTACCGGCGGCGCAAAGCTTAAACGACAGATTTCCGCCGTGCAGGCAGGTTGCGACCTTTTAGTTGCTACTCCCGGGCGCCTTCTGGACCTGATTGAACATCATCAGGTCAACCTGAAAAACATCAAAGTTTTTATTTTAGATGAGGCAGACCGCATGCTTGATATGGATTTTTGGCCCAGCGTGCGCCGCATCATGGACACACTGCCGCCTAAGCGTCAAACGTTGCTCTTCTCGGCAACACTACCGCCGTCAATTACCTCAACCATCGACAATATGCTCCACGACCCCATGATGATTGAAATTGCACGACCGGGCAGACCGCCGACACCGTTGAGGAACATCTGTGCCCCGTCGTGCAGGGGCAAAAAGGCAGAATTACTTGAATCTTTGATACGTTCTTTACGTCCTGCGCCCGAGCGAATCCTGGTCTTTTGTCGCACGAAGCTTCGCGTGGACAGTGTTTATGCGGCGCTCAACAACGCCGGTTTCAAGGTTGACGTCATGCATGCCGACCGGCCTCAAGGTGCTCGTACCCGCGCGCTGACCAAGTTTCGTAACGGCTGCATTCAAGTTCTGGTTGCAACCGATGTCATGAGTCGAGGCATTGACGTACGAGGCATAGATGCCGTGGTCAATTTTGACGTACCGCTGGATCCCGAGGATTACGTCCATCGTATCGGGCGTACCGGGCGCGCAGGAAGCGCAGGTCAAGCGTTTACGTTTATGGCTCCGGATGAAATTGCTCCGCTCCGCGAGATTGAGTACTTTTACGAAATCGCTCATTGCGACGTGGGATCTCCCCAATTTTGGATATCAGGACGGCCGTATCGTATTGCCACAAAACCGACCTGCCACAAAACCCATACGCCCCATGTTTCTCAGGCTCAAAAGCGCACGCGGACGCGGCTTTGGCGGTCGCTACGGCAGGCACTTTTTAGCTTGCCGGTATCGTATCGCATACGGCACACACGTAACATAGTCAAGATATAAGGAGTTCCATGTTTGTTGCAGGTTTGATTTTTAGTATTTTGTCAGCGCTTTTTACATATCTTTATCTTCTATATGGAATCCTTTTGCATGGACAGGAGAGAAGAGCCGCTACTGTCTTTTGGTCTCACACAGGATCGAGGCAGAAAATACTCGCGAGATGGCATTTAACCAAGGATTTTTATAATCTGTTTTTGGCAATCGAAGTTCTTTGCGGTTGCGTACTCCAGCTCATGGGGAACATAACTGGAATCGCATTGGTACTTTTTGGCACCGGTTCTATGTTTGCTGCAGCACTTCTTCTTTTTATTACCTCACCCGACAAACGCGGTGCAGCCGCCAAACAGGAACGCTCCCATTACTAGCGCTTGTCTGCCTTATCTACGCTTTAATGCTGTAACTTATTTGACAGTCTACAACTCTCAGTTGTGCCCAATACTACTTGACCGCTGGCGACGTTCCCGAAAAAGGCTTTGAGCTGCGCTGCTGCCTCATCAGCAAGCACGCCCGATGTCACCTGAAACTCGTGATTCAATCTTGAATCGCAGCTTACGTCATAAAGCGTGCCAAGAGCTCCACCTTTAGGATCGCAGGCCCCAAATACACACCGGTCTATGCGTGAATTAACCATCAGACCTGCACACATAAGGCACGGCTCAAGCGTCACGTACACCGTGCAGCCTGTGAGTCGCCAGCGTTTCAGCACGCGGATGCTTCTTCCATGGCGAGAAACTCTGCGTGTGCCGATGGGCTATTATCAACCTCGCGTCGATTATGGGCGCTTGCAATCACCTCTCCATCGCACACCACGACGGCTCCGATGGGTATTCTGCTGCAGCTCGCCTGCAGTATTCTCGTCGCGCAGCACTCTCGACGTGCAAGCCGTCATCACGTGCCGCTCTCGTCACGTGCAGCACTGTTTTGCTCGCTCTTTACGATAGTCTTCTCGCCGTATTTTCTCGCCGTCTTTCTCGCTATCGGCACCAAAAATCTTGAGAACTCTCTGTATTTGTAAAATAATCCATCAGTCTCCTCGTAAAAAGTTGCGTTATGAGGTAGGATAATACCGCTTTGGAGAGGTGGCAGAGTGGTTGAATGCGGCGGTCTTGAAAAACCGTTGAGCGGGGAACACCGTTCCGAGGGTTCGAATCCCTCCTCTCCGCCATTTCCGTCTCGGTTTCTAGCTCATATTTGTATCATCCATACGTTTTGGGTGACTACTACATCAATTGGCACTGCGATTGACCTAGTACATCGCCGCACGTGAAAGGACTGGATATGAAAATCGCACAATTGTTGTCGTCGTTCTTGTGGTCTTGCTGGTACTCTGGGGTATCTCGGTCTACGAAACAAAAATTATTCGAGCCAACAATAAGGTCGATAACGCATGGCAGACCATTGACGCACACAGCTCCAGCGTCGAAATGACCTCATTCCAAACCTTGTTGAAACCGTCAGGCTGCAAAGCACGAGTCCGGCACGCTTGAGGCGGTAATCGCAGCTCGCGGAGCCGTTGCATCCGCTCGCACGCCTCAGGAAAAGATGGAGGCTTCGGGCACGCTTTCCAATGCGCTGACCTCCGCTTTTTGCGGTTGCTGAAAGCTATCCTGAACTTAAGGCAAACGAGAATTTCCAGCAGCTTCAGTCCGAGCTCACCGATACTGAGAACCGCATTAGCTATGCACGCATGAGCTACAACGATGTGGTCATGGATTACAACAATGTCATTGCTGTCTTCCCCAACTCCCTCATCGCCGGTTCACGCTTTAGCCTCGCCAGGGCTTCACCGCTGAAAACGATGCAGTTCGTCAGGCCCAAAGGTGCAGTTCTAAACCTTTGCTTTATTACATCTGTCAGCCTGCTGCACCCGGTTACTGACCGGGCAGTTTTATTTATCCAAAGCTACAGGCGGAAAGCCATTAAAAAACCTGCCAAAAAATTCAGAGTCACAGAAGTTTCGCTTCTCACGAAACCTCTAGCTGCTACAATGCTCTTGGTATGAGTGGCTTTCGCCACGCAAAGAGACAAGGAGAAAGGTCAGCATGAAACCCGACCTCACAGTCGCCGACCCTCGCGGTGTGCTCAATTACACCGTCAGGGGTGTAATTGCAAACTCGCTGCTTGCGCAGCGTGCAAGCTGCACAAAGGAGCACACATGATTTACCTATCCCAACTCCTTGGAAATCCCTGCAATGGATTCACAGGGCGAGAAGATCGGCGTTGTTTCCGATCTTGGCATTGCCACCGGCGAGGTTTTTCCTCGCATCACGTCTCTGCCTTTATGGGGCCCGGTCGTACGCCCCTCGCGATATCCTGGCGCAACACGTGGAATCCTACGATGAAGACACCATTACGCTGAAGGTACCTTCCACCAGAGATTCGCTCTCGTACCTGCAACCCTAATGAGGGTCCTTCTGCCCGCGACATCCTCAATAAGCAAATCGTCGATACACGCGGCATCCGTGTTGTCCGCGTTAATGACCTCAAACTCTCCGACACCAGCTCAACGCAGCTTCGCCTGCTGGGTGCCGAGGTGGGTGTACGAGGGCTTTTGCGCAGCTCTGTCGCCGAAACTCGAACCATCGTAACCCGCGCTGCCCGCGCCATGGGTCGTCCCATACCGAGCGCATCATTGCGTGGAGCTACATGGACTTGGTGGAACGCGATCTTTCCAACGTCAAGCTGTCCGTCTCACACAAAAACCCTCGATGAATTGCACCCGCCGATGTCGCAGACATCATCGAGCGCCTGGACTCCCCGTCTGCGGAGCCAAGTCTTTGCCCAGCTCGATGACGAGCAGCGCGCCGGTGCAATGGCGGAATTTAACGACGACGCCATGGCCGCTGAGCCTCATCGGCGGCATGAACGAAAAAGAGGCGTCGCGCATCCTGTCAGAAATGGACCCGGATGACGCAGCCGAGCTGGTTTCCGAGTTGAGTTACGACCGTGCCGAGAAGCTCCTGCGCTTGATGGGCGTTAAAGAACAGCGCCATCGTCAGGGCTGCTGGATATCGTGAGGACACCGCCGGCCGTATCATGACCTCGGAGGCACTCTCGCTGCCGGAAGACCAAACGGTTGCGTATGCGTTTGAGCGACTACGCGCTCTGACGAGGACTTTGAGACGGTTCGCTATCTTTATCCCTCACGGATTCCGACGGCCGTCTTTCAGGCATTGTTACCTTTGAATCAGCTTATCGTCTCCGACCAAACCCAAAACTCGAAGAGATTGCCAACAAGAACCTCGTTACCGCATCGCCCGAAGACGACCAGGAAGACGTTGCGCGTAACATCGCCAACATCAACCTGCTTGCCATGCGCGGTTGTCTCGGATGACCAGCGCCTGCTTGGCATCGTCACGGTCGATGATGCACCGGACGTCCTCGAAGAAGAGCACGCCGAAGACCTGCAGATTGCCGGCGGCAGCTCCGATGGCGACGGCGGAGAGCGAAGCCGCGACGTCATTTGGTTTTTCCATCGCAACATCTGGATCTTTCTGGATTATCGCAACGGGCGCCGCATCGGCCGCAAGCTCGCTCGTTTTCAATACAAACATTGCTCCAACGCTGGTGTTTCTCGCCCTGCCTTGCCATGCCGGTAGCGCTTATCCTCGCCGACGACACCATCAGCTACGTCACCAACTTCTTCCTTGAGGACGATCCCGGAAGCGAAGACTCCCCTCCATTCTGGGCTTTGGTTTCGCTCACTGCTCTTGGGCCTTCTGGTGTCGGGCGACCGCGCACTCTGGAGCCGGTCTCGACGCGGTTATTATGAATTGGCTGATGGAGGTGCCTGCGGGATCAATCATCCATCGCATCGTGGTCTCGGCATTCGGCGCCGCCGCCTCTCGGCCTTGATTTCATTCTATCCTTACCCCGGCCTACCTTGCCATTCTTCGGACACCGTGACGAGAAGAACCAGGAAACCTCCAGCTTTCGCCCTCTCTCTCTATCTCAATGGCCATTGCCGTAGTAACTTACCCGGCAGCCGCCGGTGGTCTGTTTTGTTCTGCAAACCTCTGTCGGGCTGGTCATTCTATAGCAGGTGAGAACAACAAGAGAACAGTACTCCGTCTGCCTCTGCCGAACATAAAACGCTGACCCAAGACCTCTCTCCCACCTCAGCTGAGACCTAAAAAGGTCAACAAGAACAGCTGGAAGTATATCCTCGCTGGCCATGGGACTGACTGCTTCGCGGCATTTGCAGGGCAACGACGCCGGCGGTATTGCAACGTATTCCAGCGCCGGTGCGTCGTTTGGCTATACGCAGCTCTGGACCGTGCCCATCTGGTGCTTTTTGCTCATCGTAGTACAGGAAACCTCGGCGCGCATGGGCTGCGTCACCGGCAAAGTGCCTCGCGCCTCATACGCGAGCGCTTTGGCATCCGTCTCTCAACCCTCGCGATGTTTGCACTTTTGATATCAAATATTGCAGTAACATTCTCGGAGTTCGCAGGTATCGCTCGAGTATGGATCTTGGCATCCCAACCTATGTTTCGGCACCCATCAGCGCTCTTCTCGTCTGGATCCTCTACCGTAGGAGGATCGTATCGCCGTATCGAAAAGATCCTCTAGCCATCAGCTGCATTTTTGTTACGTATGGTGGCGGGCATCCTCGCAAAACCCGACTGGCTTGAAGCCCCTTCGCGTCACCGCCATCCCGCAGATGTCCACCGACCCTTCGTATATCTCGCTTTTGGTTGCGAATATCGGGTACCACCATCAGCCCATACATGATGTTTCTGTTGCATCAAACGTTGTCGAGAAGAACCTCGATACCAGCGACATTCCCGCGCAACGTGCCGACAATGTTGCCGGAGCTGTTCTGGCGGAGATTATCACCTGGTTTATCATGCTCACCACGGGAACGGTTCTCTTTCCCTGCGGGAAATTCGCGTAGATTCCGCCGCCGAAGCTGCATCTGCTTTAGTGCCGCTTGCAGGGTCAATATGCCTCTACATCTTTGCCTTGGGCATGGTAGGCGCATCGTTTCTTGCCGCATGCGTTTTGCCCGGTATTACGGCAAGCGCCATCTGCGAAGCATTTGGTTGGGAACGCGGTGCAGATCGGACCTGGTCCGAAGCCCCGCTCTATCGTGGCATTATCACATTGGTCTTGGTTATCTCGGCCATAGTCATTTTGATACCGGGTGTAAGCCCTTTGGGATCATGCTTGTTGCCCAGGTCATAAACGGCATCCTGCTACCCGTCCTACTCATCTTTATGGTAGTTATTGCAGCCGATAGACACATCATGGGAACGTTTGCCAACGGACGTGCGTGGAACTTACTCACGTGGTTCACTATCGTCACCGTTATCATTTTTGACCATTGTTATGTTTGTTTTGCAGGCCATGGGACTCTAGGGATTACTTTTTCGCAGACGGCTTTCCTTTAGAGGGTTTCTTCCGATGGGCTTTCTTTTGAGCCTGTCTCTCCTTTGGCTGGCCACTTCCTTTTGTCGCTCTTTCTTTTTGCACCGGCTAAAGAGGCGCCTAATGCGCCGGACAAAACGCTTACGACGTTTATCGTTAGAGGAAATTACTACGTAGGGTACACAACAAAATATACCAGCCAAAACCCATAACCCATACAAGTGGCATTCGCCTGAGGATCATTTTAAAAACAAAGAGTTGTGCTGCTATAAAAAGCAGCTGCGATATTTTTAATCAGACGCGGAAGCATTGACCTCTGAGAAAAAGACTTCCTCAACGGCTTTCTTGATGCAATCTTGCCCCTAAGCTCCTTGTATCTCTTGCGCACGGAAGAAATCTGCAACACAAAAGCCATGACACAGAGGCTAAATCCAGCAAAGACTATGAAGAAAAGGATGAGCTCTATGACCTCGTTGTCAAAAAACATTGCAGCTACTTACTTGCCTCATCAAACTCATCCAAAGGACGAGAACATCTTGCCCATGCGCCCCAGAGCTGCTTGCCAAAAGCTCTTGCTGCGTCGTCGGATGTCACTCGGGAAGAGGCTCTTTCTTTCGTCGATGAGCCTTCTGCGATGTCGGCGATACGTCTTAACGGGTTCCTGAGACACCGTGCCGCCAAGGCTCTTCTCGGCACTCGGTTCTTCAAGCGCAACGGCCTCGGCGGGTACCGGATCCGGTCGCGGCTCGGTAGCATCCTCGGGCTCGGTGGCGTCTTCAAGAGCTCGCTTTGCTTTTGCCAATCATACGTCCAAGCTGAGCGCCCGCCCTGACGCTTGGTCTCAGACACTGCCTTACCTGCTTTTCCGGCAAGCTCGGAACCTTTTGGCAACGGCTGCGGCATACCCTTTCGCCCGCCTTACCGGCAAGACCTCCCGAGAGCGCCGCGCTCTCCGCGTCGGCCGTAAGAATCATGGCATCGTCACGATAACCCAACACCCATTCGGGCTTAATTTCAAACGAGCCGATAAGAGCCGCAGCAGAAGATCCGCTATCCACCAGGAAGTTATTGACGTGTCCGGTAGCCGGATTGAAGTCTGCACCGCTGACAAAACCGAGCGTTTTTCCTGATTCGGTCATCGGCTTTGCATACCGTGCCACATGATGCAGCGATCCCAGTCAAGGCCAAGACGCGCTATCGCCTTTTTATCCAGCGATCCTTCAGGACTGGGCAACCAGAAATCCCTTGTCAAATGTGGTGAGTGCATCAAAAGCAACGAACACGTCGTTACGCTTTACCATACCTGCGATATCGGGACGTTTAACCATTACGCCCACCACCTGCGGGAAGGTCAGAGTCAAACACAATCACATGGATGCGTCCAAGTTTTGACGAGCGCTGCTGTCCGGCTTCCTTGTCCTTTTTATTCTGCTTTTTGGGAAGGTATACCTTATCACCTATAAGCTCATTTGTTTTCACGCAAACCCTTTTTCGACAAAAACGGGGCGCCGTGGACGTCCCGTTCCAGTACATACTCCTTGAGCCGGTTAAACCTTAAAACTCAGTATGCTCGGCTTCGTGCTCTTCGCCGGCAACGTTTTTCGATGGTTACCCTTCGGCTTCGGAAGGGCTTGGAGCAACCTGAGCCGAAACGGAATCCGCTACAGCCTCAGCGCCGTTCTGTACCTGCTCGAAGCGGAAGCGACCGCATCGGAAAAGCGATTCGCGGAGCTGATCCATGCGCTCACGTGCCAGATCAACCTTTGCACGAAGCTCGTCGGTCTTGGCATCAACCGTTGGACGCACCTCGTCGATCTTATCGCTTACCACGCGAGAAGTGCGCTCACAGGAATCAAGTGCGGAATCCCATGCGTCATTTACTGCGTCAGCCGCCATTGCGCGGGTTTCCTCACCTGGTCGCGGTGCCAAAAACAAACCTGCAGCTGCACCGGCTGCTGCACCAAAAATAGCCCCGGCTAAAAATCCGGCAGACTTCTTGCTCATGGGAACCTCCTATCAGAGCAGTGTGTACTGCTCTTCCGAAACGTACCGCTCACGCACTATCTCACAGGCCGTGGCCTCGGTACGTTAATCATACTCCAGTCATCGGGCAGGTCATCGTCAAACGACGTACCTTTGTGCAAATCTGCAGCATCCGCATGCTCTGCAGACGCAGAATCATCCTCAGCATCGGAAGCGGCGGCATCGGTGGCGTCCGCAGTTCCCGCGTCTTCATCTTCCTCCACGTATGGATGATCGTACGTTTCATCGAAACTCTGATCATCGGCACCTTCCGCAGGGGAATCCGGCTGCTCATCATCGTACCAATCATCGTCAACGGCACCGTCTTCCGCATCAGACGACACCTCTCTATATTGATCGTCGTAAAATGTTGCGCGCGTTGACTCATTGGGATTCGCTTCATTGTAGGAAGCATCCTCAACGTCTTCCACGTCATAATCATGCTCACCGGACGCCTCGTAAGCCGCTTCATCTACAAGTTCGCCCTCGGCAAACTCCTCGGCAACTTCGTCTCTCTCAGAACCCCCAAAAGATCCGTCTTCTTCGCCGGTCAAAACACCGGAAGATTGGCTTTCTTCCGAAAGGTCTTCCTCAGACGCATCCTCATCCTCACCGTCAACGCTTTTAACAAGCGCCACAAGGCCTTGCGTAATTGCCTCAATGTTTGGTTTGGGATCTTCCCCATCGGCATAGGCCCAGTTCAAAATCCACGCCGCGCTTGAAAGGGCTCCGGCCACCAGCACGTCATCGGGGCACGCAAGGCTTACCTCAAACAGACCGAGTTTCTCGTCAAGCGTTGTCGTACGACCGGACGTAATGTCTCCTGCCCTGTTTGTAGAGGGCGAGAAGCTCCACCGCCACATGCTCAAGGAGGTGTGCCACTTCCGTGTCGGAAACGACATCGCCAAACTGAGGTGCCAGTATCACCAAGACACGCGTGCTTCTCGACCCCCGGAAGGAGGTCCACAACGCGCCGCGTGCCAATAGCATCATCAGAGGTCACACGTGGTGCATCATCTGAAAGCTGAATCGTAGCGTCAAGGTTTCTTGGTCCCACGACAACCTTTTTAATGTGAATCAGCTCTGCCATGTCTCGTCCTCTTCCTGCTCAAATAGAGAATTACTCATCATATTTTAGTCAAAAACTGCAATTTATATATAGCTCATCCGTTAGCGGTCGTTTTTCCGCAGTGTCTTCTGTGTGCCGGTCTTTTCCTCCAAAAGTTTGCTGCGGCTCCGGCGCAATCACCCGCAAGAGCGAAAGCCTGCGCCTGCGCATCATCTGCACGCGGAACTGCCAACCGTCCTTCTCAAACGTGTCGCCCGGCCGCGGAAGCCTGTCGGCAAGCTCAAGCACGAACCCCGCAATGGTCTCATACTCTTCCGAGTCCTCAACCGGCCATCCAAGCTCTACGGCATCATCAAGCGAGAAGCGGCCGTCAACCAGCCATTCTCTATCGCTTAACTGCGTAAGATACTTGTTGTCGGGATCAAATTCATCGGCAATTTCACCGACAATCTCCTCGACAATGTCTTCAACCGTAATGGCACCCGCAGTGCCACCATATTCGTCAACGACAATCACCATTTGATCGCGAGAAGATTGCATCTCGAGAGAAGCGGAATGATGTCTTTCGTATCGGGAATGTAATTTGCCGCGCGGACATACTGTGCGATGTGCTTCTCGCCCGCATGTTCTTCAAGAATGGGCTCAATATCTTTGATGTGTGCAATGCCCACAATACGGTCAACGTTGTCGTGTAGATGGGAATGCGGGAATAGCCGGTCTTACGCATAACCGTAAGGACCTCAGACAACGTGGAGGTGTCTTCCATGGTAGTAAGGTCAACACGCGGCACCATAACCTCGCGCGCGCAACTGTATCGCCCAGGTCGATAACCTCGTGGATCATCGACTTTTTCTTCGGAGAGCTCGTCGGAATCTTTTGACGATATAGCGGAGCTCTCCTCAGAAAAATCTTGGTGATCTTCATGCACGTCAATGCTCAAGAGCTTTGCGATACCGTTTGCGGAGCTGAGTTCAAAATAACAATGGGTTTTGCCAGCGTCATAAAGAAACGGATGGGCCCTGACAACCGCCTTGGAAACATTTTTCCGCATTGGCAAGGGCATCTGTTTTGGCACCAACTCTCCGATAACCGTTGAAACATACGAGATATCAGCGTACAACTACCACGGCGGTAGGATGCGAAAAATCTGAAGGTACGCCCATGCTCGTAAAGCCAGCTGCCAAGCGGAGTAGAAAGGCTCGTTGCGGCAAAAGCAGACGACGCAAAACCCACCAGCGTAATGGCTACCTGAATCGTTGCCAAAAACGGCCCGGAGTCATTGGTGAGGTCGAGAACCGCGCGAGCGCGCTCATCGCCTCCCTCGGCCTCCGGCTCAGCGACGTCCTCCTTGCACTGACCACAGCCATCTCGGAAGCCGAGAAGTAGCCGTTTGCCAAGGTCAGAAGCAGTGTCACTAAAATACTTAACGCTACGTCCATATGTGGTATGGGCACCTGCCTAATCGAAGTTAAAAAGCCACGTAGGTATTGTACTCTACGTGGCTATTTCCTGATCAATTCTTTATAAAAGCGTAACTAATTCACGGACTTTTCCACTTTGCCGTTTGCTTCAGGTTTTTACTCCAGGCTTTTACTGTACAAACTTTTGCTCCAAGCTTTTACTGTACGAGCTTTTCCACCTGAGCGCGAACGTCCTTCAAATCTTCCTCAGACGGCAGCCAACCGATGGTATATGCCTTGCCATATGGAAGAGTAAACTCGGCCTTCTCAAGCTCTTCTTCAACCATCTTGGGGACCCAGCGGCGCCCAGCCGTATGAGCCAGAATGCAAAGCCAATACGATGCTCGTTTTTAGGAGAAAAGGCCTGTCATATATGTCAAAAATGCACTCACCGTGGGCAAGAACTTGGAGTTGAGCGTAGGGGACCCAACGCAAACATACTTGGAATCAAGGAAGTGGTACATCACATTGGAGACGTGCGTCTCTTTAAGGTCGCAAAGCTGTACAGGAATGCCCTGTGCCAAAAAGCCATCCACCAGCGCATGAGCCATCTTGTATCGGTTGAGCCCCACATGGAATCATAGACAACCAGTGCCTTTTCCTTCAGTGCACCGGATGTCCACCCCTCATACGCATCGATAATGTCTTTCACGTGTGAGCGCACACAACGCCATGAGCAGGGGCGATAATATCTATGTTCTCCAAAGCCAAGCTTTTTTTGACCGCCGTTACTGCCGAGTCTGCCTGACGGCTGTACGGCAGTACAATATTGGCGTAGTACTTGCGCGCCTGTTTCATAACCTCGCAGTAATCGCTTTCATCGTCAAAGCGTGTGGAGGAAGCATAGTGCTGTCCAAATCGCATCGTTGGAGAAGAGAATCTTATCGACGTCGGAGTAGGTAACCATATTGTCGGGCCAATGCACCATCGGTGTTTGCACAAAGTGAAGGGTACGCTTGCCAATGCTCAGGGTATCTCCCGTTTTTACACCGTTGACCTCAAGATCTTCTCCATAAAACGCTTTGAGCTCTTTAACGCCCTGCGGAGCCGAGGCATACACGGCAGCATTTGGTGCCACCTTGAGAATAGCTGGCAGTGAGCTGGAGTGATCCATCTCAATATGGTTGCATACCACAACGTCAATCTTCGCCGGATCAACAATGCTTTGGATGCGCTCGATAAGCTCATCTGTCATGGTGTACTTGACCGTATCGATAAGCGTGATCTTCTCGTCCAAAAATAAGATACGCATTATAGGTAATGCCCTGCTCAGTGGTATATCCATGGAACTCTCGGGCGTTCCAATCAATGGCACCAACGGCATACACATCAGGCTTAATTTGCACTGCACTCAACATATGGTCTCCTCCGTAGGATTTGGGTGGCTGTTGCTATTGTAGCGGATAGCCTTATGCTACGTATTTCTGTTATTTTGAGCATAGCATTTGAGAAGCGGCCATATGTTTTGACTTTTATACAAATTCAGTCTAACCTGTGCAAACCTGATAATTTTATAGGAGTTGCTTCTGATGTCTACCAAATCTACTCATTTCAACACTACCGCAAAGACGAATGCTGTCACCGGAACATCTCCTTGGAAACTTCTTGGCACCCTGACTGCTCCATATAAGGGCTTGGCCGTCCTTACCTGCTGACCCTTCTCTGCGATATCGTGGAATGCTCTATATCCCAACTGAGTTGTCGGCACTTATAAACGCGGCGGTTACCAATCACGATATGGCAGCACTGACCTCTCACGGTATCCGTATGTTTATGGCGGCGCTTTTGGGATCCGGCGGTTGTATCGTCTCTTACTGGCTTGCATCACGGCTTGCTGCACGCATTGGTCGCGACCTGCGCATGGCCGTATACAAGCACTCTCTTGAATTTTCGGGTTCGGATTTCAACCGCTTTGGTACAGGTTCAATGATTACTCGAACCCTCTCCGATGCCAACGTGGTTCAGCAAACCTTTCTATGTGTTTTACCATGATGTTTCCGGTACCGGTTACCTGCATCGTATCTGTCGTTCTTGCCTTTCTCAACCGACGCCGTGATGGGATGGATTCTTCTCGCCGTTATCGCGGTGTCCTTAATCGTAAGCACCATTGCGGTAAAGATATCGGCGTCCATCTTTGTTGTAATGCAGAACTTTATCGACGGGATAAACGCTCGTCTTCGAGAGTCTATTACTGGCGTGCGCGTAATCCGCGCTTTTTGGTAAGGAAGCATACGAGCGAGCCCGTATGACAAAAAACGTTTGAGGACTACGCAAGCCGTGCCATCCGCGTAAATTTGATCTTTTGCCGTATCGGATTGCACGACGTTCTTCTTGATGAACGCCGTTGAATCTCTTGTTATGTGGGCCGGTGCAAATCGAGTGGGTATTCATGCCATGCAGATTGGCTCTATCTCGGCTCTCATTGAATACGCCATGCTGATCATGTTCTTTATGATGATGGCTCAGTTTGCCATGCTTGAGATTCCGCGCGCTCTTGCCTGTCTTGAGCGCTCGGCCGCGGTCCTGGATCAGAAACCCACCATTACGGACGGATTGTCTAAAACGATATCTTTTTGGCCAAACGAACGAGGTCGCTCGCTTTAATCACGCAAGCCTCCGATTCGATGATGCCGACGAAGATACCCGCAAGACCTATGCTTTTCGCTGAAGCGCGGTCAAACTACCGCAATCATTGGCAACACCGGCTCCGGCAAGTCTACCATCGCAAAGATGCTGCTTCGCTTTAGCGACGTGACAGGAGGGCGCTTACCTTTGGAGATGTCGACATACGTGATCTTCCGCAGGCGGAACTCCGCTCACATTGCGTACGTGCCGCAAAAAGCGTGGCTCTTCTCGGGAACCATTGCCGAAAAACCTGCGCTTTGGTGATGAGCATGCAGACGATGCTCGCCTGTGGCATGCCATTGACGTGGCACAGGGAGCCTTTGTCCGTGAGCTTAAAGACGGCCTTGATACACCGGTTGCGCAAGGCGGGACAAACTTCTCCGGCGGTCAGCGCCAACGATTGGCCATTGCCCGCGCTCTAACGCGCCATGCCGACCTTTATATATTTGACGATTCGTTCTCCGCACTGGATTATAAAACCGACGCCGCTCTGCGACATGCGCTCAAAGACGAGCTTGGTCATGCAGCAGTGCTTATCGTTGCGCAACGAGTGAGCACCATCCGCAATGCCGACCAGATCATTGTCCTTTCTGACGGTTGCATCGTCGGCTTGGGGACCCATGATGAGCTTATGCGGACGTGCCAGACCTACAAAGACATATCCGATTCTCAAACCAGAGGTGGTGAACAGAATGTCTGACGAGAAGCGCAATAAGACCAAAGCTACCTATACAGCTGCCGATACGTTAGATGCAGCCGCCGGCACGCCTGACGAAGAACTTGAAATCCCCGTCGACGCCGCAAAAACAGCTCGTCGCCTCTGGAAGGCTGCCGCCGGAAATCGCTGGCGCCTCATAACCGCCGCCTTCTCCGCGTTGGCATACGTCTTCTTTTACGTTGGCGGCTCCCGCTACTCCGCAAAACTCGTGGATATCCTCTGGAAGAATATCCGGCTGCATGGGATTTAGGCACAACGTATCAGGTTACCTTTGAAACCGGCGGTCGAGAGATCCTCATATTCTTAAGCATCTGGACTCTTGCATGGGCATTTTATACGGCACAGTCTCTTGTCACGGCAAGCTTTGCCGAACGACTCAATCTTGTGCTTCGTAAGCAAATTGCCGAGAAGATCGGGCGTTTGCCACTCTCATACTTTTGATGCGCATCGCCCCGGCGACACCATCTCGCGTGCCACAAACGATCTGGATAAAGTCTCCGAAGTGCTCCAACGCGGTCTTCTCCAGATTATTATTTCCACGACCACCCTCATCGGTGCAACCGTCATGCTTTGCCCTCTACAGTCCCCTTTGTGGCCGGTATTTTTGTATTTTTGCCGCAATGAGCTTTCTTCTCACCAAGATTGTCAGCAACCGGACGCTTCACGCAGCCGCCAAACGGCGAAGCGGCCACCGGCGAGCTTACCGGTCGTGTTGAGGAGGCCTATTCGGGGACGATTTGTTATCAAAGCGTTTTGGACATGAGAGGTCAAGTTACGAAGATATCGCATTGGCTGCGGAAAGCGCTTGCTCATGCCAGCGAGCGCGCGGACTTCATTACCAACGCAATCAGTCCGGCCATTCGCTTCCTGACCCGCCTTGCGCAGGTTTCCATCGGACTCTTTGCCGGCGGCATGCTCATCTCAGGCCAGCTGAGCGTGGGTGTGTTCAAGCTATCTTCCAATACCTCACCCAGCAACCGAGCCTCTTACGCAGCTTTCTTTTACGGTCAATATGCTGCAGGGAGCTCTTGCCGCAGCAGAACGTGTCTTCAACCTTCTTGATGCTTCCGAAATTGTGGCTGATCCACCGACTCCCGCCGCCTTACCTGATCCCGTACGCGGCCGCATTACCTTTGAACACGTTCGTTTTGGATACGACAAGAACAATCCCCTGATGTACGATGTTAACCCTCGTAGCTCATCCGGGACAGAAGATAGCCATCGTAGGTGCAACGGGTGCTGGTAAGACCACCCTCATCAACTTGCTGATGCGCTTCTACGAGATAAACGGCGGGTGTATCACGCTTGACGGAATAGACACGCGCACTCTGGCTCGCGCCGATCTCCGACGCCAGTTTGGCATGGTCCTGCAAGATACGTGGCTCTTTTGACGGCACCATTGCCGAGAACATCGCGTATGGAAAACCCGATGCAACCTCGAGAAGAAATAGAGCAGCCGCCCGTGCTGCCCACGCAGATTTCTTTGTACGCACGCTTCCCCATGGCTACGACACGCAGCTCTCAACGATGCGGAGGCCATAAGCCAAAGGCCAAAGACAGCTTCTTTACCATTGCACGCGCCATGCTCACCGATCCGGCAATCCTCATTCTTGACGAGGCAACTTCATCGGTCGATACCCGTACCGAACAGGCGATTGTTCGAGCGATGGAGGCCATCGCGAGAACCGAACAAGCTTTGTTATTGCTCATCGCCTCTCCACAATTGTAGATGCCGACCATCCTTGTAATGGATCACGGAGATATTATCGAGCAGGGCACGCACAGCGAGCTTCTTGATGCCGACGGTACATACGCTGAGCTTTATCGCAGCCAGTTTGCTTTGAGTTGGCGCCGGCGTACTGCTTATAGCGCTGCGGCAATAGCACGAGCGGATAAAATCTGAGCGATTAACTCCTTTTTGCCGCAATCGCCTGAAGCATCGCCACAGGGAGTTTGACCGTCACCGGCTTCAATTCCTGATTTGGATGAGGAGGACGGCCGGGAGAAATGTTGATGAGCTGGCCTCCCACGTATCGTTTTTCCACTCGTCGGCAAGTCGTTCAAGTTCCTCGTCTGTAATTTCACTACCATCATATAACGTGTGTTTCATAGAAATCTCCTATCTCTTCCCTTTTGAATTTCGGTTAAAAAATTTTTCTAGAAGGGGTGTCATAGCGTGGTAAATCATCCAACAGGCGTTTTTAGGAAGAGCAATCATCTCTATTAATCGTGATTTACCGTCATACCCCAACGCCATCGTTTCAAAAGGATGCACGACAATGTGTCCTTGATGCATACGTAAAAAGCATTCTCCCATGCGTCCAATACATCCCTGTTCCGTGAGCTCTGGATGACGCTCCATGATCCTTTTGTGAACAATTACATCCATAACACCCACTTTCTCAGCTTTAAAATGTAATACCAATATTGTATTACATTTTAGATGAATAAATAGGAAAATGCGTTGAGTCACGCCTCCCCACTAGCACTCTGAGTGTACGTATTACTTTACCGTGCGTATCACTAAAATGTCGTAGGTTAAAATACGGTTTTTATGCTTTTGGAATTCATAGTATTTCATCAGAAAAAACGCCTGACTACACACATGCAGTCAGGCGTTATATAAAGCAAAGTCTAAGCGCGCTCGAAAAGCGACACCAACGATGCGCTAGTTGTCGCAGCGCCGGAGTGCCGCTCGGATATCAGCCACAATAAGTCCCGGCTCAAGGCGATTTTCATGCAGAAGCTTATCTACCTCAAAGCGATCGTAGAAGTCCTTCTTGATACCGTAATTGAGCACGTGTTTGTCGGAATTGCCAAAGTAGGAGGCAAGAGTCTGGCCCCAACCACCTTCCAGCTGTCCGTCTTCGAGCGTCACAAAGATGTCATGGTTCACCGCCAGATTATCAAGCAGCTCACTGTCGAGGCCGGAGGCAAAAAGCGGGTTCACCAGGGTTACCTCAAAGCCGAGGGATTCACGAAGGATATCAGCGGTCTTCTCGCCCATGTCAAAGAGGCTGCCCAAACCAAAGATTGCTATCTTAGAGCCACGACGCACTACCTCAGAGCGCAGATCATCATAGGACTTGCGCACGGGACCTTTGGCGTGGCGGACAGGACCGCCGGGAACCTGAATAAAGACCGGGTGCTTCTCTTGGTCAAGACCCCAATGAAGCATCGCAAGATACTCTTCGGCATTCGTTGGCGCAAGGTAGGTGATGTTGGGAATGTTGGCAATCATCGGAATCGTCCAGAACGACGCATGCGTCACGTCACCTACCCCACACCGAGCCGGAATTGCCCACGATTACCGCAGGATTGCTGTTAACCGCAAGGTCTTGGCTCAGTTGATCGTATACGCGCTGTTGGAATGTGGTTGCAGGAACCCCATACCACGTGCGCACCCGCATGGGCTGCACCGGAAGCAATCGCTACGGCCGTCTCTTCCGCAATACCCACATCAAGATAATGCTTACCCATGCGCTCCCTGCGCTCAGGAGACATGCCCAACGCAAACGGAACGGCAGATGCAACAACCAGGAGATTCTCGTCCGTCTCAGCGCGCTTGAGCAGATACTCACCGGCAAGATTGGCGTATGACTCAGGGGCGGGGCCGTCGCTTAGACTCTGACCGGTAGCAATGTCGAAAAGCGACCGTGCCAATGCTACGCCTCCTCGTCTTTCAGTGCAGGCTCGTATCCCTTGCCTTTGAGCGTGTTGATGTGCACCACCACAGGATGATCGATGTCTTTTACCTGTTTAAACGCGGCGATAAGAGCCTCGGTGTCGTTTCCGTCGTTGACATAAACATAGTCAAGACCCATGGCTTTGAAAAGGTTATTAGGAGCAGTGCCATTGGACTCACGAAGCTCCCTAAACCGGTCATACATACCGCCGTGATTCTCGGCAATGGAGCGCTGGTTATCATTGAAGACGATGATAAAGTTTGAATCAAGCTCGCCGGCCACATTCAAGCCTTCAAGCGCTTCTCCGCCAGACATTGAGCCGTCGCCAATTACGGCAATGACATTCTCGTGCCCGCCGCGCAAATCACGAGCTTTGCAAGTCCAAGTGCAAGGCTGATGGAGGTAGACGTGTGTCCTATCTTAAAAAAGATCGTGCGGGGTCTCATCAGGGTCCGTATAAGGCGAGACATCGTCGTAGTGCTCAGGGTCCGTAAACGCTTCTTTGCGACCGGTCAGCATCTTATGCGGATACGTTTGGTGGGATACATCGTAAACGATGTGGTCATGCGGAGAATCAAATACCGTATGCAGTGCAACGGTAGCCTCTACCATGCCAAAGTTAGGACCAAAGTGACCACCATGTTTGGACGCACGGCTCAAAAGCGCTGCGCGGATTTCATCAACAAGACCTTGGCGGCCTGTTGCATCAAGTTTTTTAACATCTTCAGGATTATTGATCTTCTCGAGATACATGCGAGACCTTTCTGTATGCTGGGATGCTAAAGGTTAGTACCCCACATACGGCTACGTTATACGAAAGGTCCTGAAGCACAATCAAAATCGAACTTCAAAACGACGCTCATCAGCTATGGGAGCAAGTTCGCGTTTCTCGTCAATATGATACCTAAGCGGTCGATGCGCATAGGACTTTGCAAACCCTTTGAACCAGAGGCCTATTTGTTCGTCCGTTCCCTGCAGCTCCATGGAAACACTGCCGTCGAACTCGTTTTTTACCCAGCCGGTACAACCCACGCGGTCTGCCACTATCTGCGATGTCCAACGAAAACCGACGCCTGGACCTCTCCACAAAAGCGCAGAGCCAACCTGCGTGTTCCCGGTACGAGCTTCTGACCGTCGGGTCGCTTTGTCATTGTTGCCCCTGAGAGCTCATATCCCCGTCTTTGTTTTGACCAAAGTTGAATATGCCCGGCATACGCATGTCCGTTCTCCGCGGTTTGTTTGGTTCCATTACCTCATACGCATACCATATCACCGTTTTCGTACGTACGCTCTTGCGCCAAACCACCGTCTTGCATTTTATGCGTGTCTTTATGCCAGTGCGTTTCTTTTGGCTCCTGCGTATGTGATAAGGAAATAAACAACAAAACCCGCAAGCGTCAGTGCTGCAACAGGCCAGATGGCAGGCTCAATATCAGCTTGAAACATCTCCTGTCCCATAAAGCGGATAACGTTCAGTCCAAAGATGGCGTGAATAACCGTAAAGATTCCCGGCAAGATAAAGTTAAACAGCACGCCCATAAGCAGGCTCTTTGAAAGCATTTGCGGTGAGGCGCCCAACTCAACAAGCTTGTGGTACCTCTCGCGGTTATCGGCAGCCAGCGATAGCTGTTGTATTGCCAAAATAACCGAAGCAAAGACCAAAAGTACGACCGCATAAAACGCGCACGTGAAGATAAGCGCGCCAAAAATACCCGGAATATCATCCGTTTGCACACCGCCTTCAAATGCCATAACTCCAATCTGATCGTGCAGGGACCACTGCAAACACAAACATGCACATACCAACTGAAGAAAGAGCTGCCGAGCAAGTCATCGCCTTTGAAGCATTACGTGCCACACCTTCGGTCTGCCGCACCGTAAACGCCGTCAGGCCTCGGTACCACACGGCGGGAATATGCTTAATAAGACGCGGCAGCAGCACCAGTGTTGCTCGAAATACAAAAACGAACCAAAAATGGCGCACGCACCCAGCGGAATCATGAGTCCCAAAAGGCCACGGGAACGTTTGCGCAAACGACATACACAACGCTTACCAAAGCCACGCCAAAAATCAGATCCACAATCGCCCGACCAACCGAAATGGGTTTGGAGGAATCGCTCCTTTTTGCGCTCATCATTCGGAGGAGCGTTGACTTCAGTAGTACGCGCCGACTTCCCCGGGACAGCACCAGAATCGTCAACACAAATACGACGATAGTCACTGCTGTGCCAAGCGGCGAGAAGACCATAACAAAACGCACCGGCAAACCGATATGCCCATGCAACAATCATCTCAACGAAAGGTGAAATGAGAACGCCCAAATATAAGTCCGGCTGCAAGTGCGCTGCCCGCAACGATGGCGGTCTCAAAGCCGCAGCACGCTTGTAACGTTGCGCTTCTCAAGACCGGCCAGCTCATAAAGGGCAAACTCCGGCAGCCGGCGACGAATGAGGAACTTATTGGCATACGAAGCGACATTCAAAAACACCAGAAGCGGCACATGCCAAAGGCCAAGCTGTAATTCGCTTCTGCCACGAAAAAGCCCCTCGAACCGACTCATCCGTAACCAGTTTGAAGAGGTAGTCTCCGGATGCGGCATAGGAATACATAAGACACGCACCCGCTGCAAGGGCGGCAAAATACACGCCAAAGTCGTTTAGATTACGCCTCACGTTACCGATTGCAATTTTTGAAAGCAGACCTCATGCCATCACGCTCTTTTCTCGTTCTTTCACTTCTCGCCATCTGAGAGTATTAAGCGTTTCCATCATGTACCACGGTTGCCGTACGTTCCATCGAACTAACTTACAAAAAGGTGACGTTTTTCATAAGAATGGAGCACCCGTCGTTGGATGCTCCCATCGAGTCGTTCATGTATTGATACAGGCTCAGTGCAGATACCAGCTGTTTTACTTCGCCGCAGGCTTAGCGTAGGCGCTGCGCCGGTGCGAGTGTTGACGCCGGCGCAAGCGATTGGCTCTTAGCCCGTGGCCTGCTCTTTTATCGCTCTCCGCCGCGCGGCTCTGCATACTCGGCAGCCAACTTGGCTTGGATGTCGTGAGGAACCTGCTCATACCCCGAGAGTTCCACCTCGTACTCACCGGTACCACGCGAAAGAGACGCAGGGCGTGTGGCGTAATCGGTTACCTCGGCATACGGGACGGTTGCCTCAATGGTAGTCTGCCCAAGCGCCGTGCCCGTACCGGCATTCATGCCTTCCACACGACCTCGAGACGCAGAAACGTCACCCATCACAGATCCGGCATAGCTGTCGGGGAACGGTAATCTTAAGATGTGCCATCGGTTCAGAAGTACGGGTTCTGCCTGATCGATAGCCTTTTGGAAACCAATGCGGGCGGCCGTCTTAAATGCCATCTCGTTGGAGTCGACGGGGTGATAGCTGCCTTCGTATACCGCAACTTTGATGTCGATCATGGGATATCCCGCCAGCACGCCCTCACGCATGGTTTCTTGCACGCCCTTGTCAATGGCGGGAATGAAGCCGCGTGGAATATGGCCCCCACCACTTCATCCACAAACTCGTATCCTGCATCGGGATTAGGCTCAACGCGAAGCCAGCAGTCGCCATACTGTCCGGCACCACCGGTTTGCTTCTTATGGCGGCCTTGCGCGCTTGCCACACGACGAATGGTCTCACGATAGGGGATGCGGAGCGCCACCTTATGGGCGCCTACACCGGCACGGGATTCCAAGCGATCAAGCAGCACGGCTACCTGCGCCTCACCAATGGCAGAGACGACCGTCTGACCGGTATCCTCATCACGTTCAATGCGAAGCGTGGGATCTGCGGCAGCGGCCTTCCCAAAAACGCGAAGAGTTTTGCCCTCCGCACCACACCTCATCGGGCTCAATGGCAATGCGATAGAGCGAGTTGGGAAGCGGAACGCCGCAGCCTCAACCTTACCTGTTGCAGAAAGCGTATCTCCCGTCAGCGCTTCAAGCTTGGGAACCACCACGATGTCTCCCTGCAGCGGCGCGGGTCACATCGGTGGTCTCACGACCACACATGCGGTACAGATGCGAAAGACGCTCGGCCTTACGTGTGCGTGCGTTGATGAGTTCAATACCCGGTTCAAGCGTTCCCTGCCAATACTTTCAAAAAAACGTCAGGCGACCGTTCTGAGGATCCTGCAGCGATTTGAAGGCAAACGCAACGGGACGCTCGTCATCCGGAGAAATATCGAGTTGCTCGCCATTCACCAACGGAATACGGCCAAAATCAGCCATCTGCGGGAACCAGCCCCTCAACGGCGTCCATAAAGGCGATAACGCCCTCCTCACGCACACACGATCCGGCAAATACCGGTACAAATACGCGATCAACCAGCGCTTTATTGAGCAAACCTTCAAGCTCTTCCTGAGTGATCTCGCCACCGTCAAGATAGCGCATCATGAGCTCATCGTCGGCTTCAACCACCAGCTCGGTCAGAGCGGCGCGCGCATCGGCTGCGGCGGCAGCATATTCCTCGGCATATCTTCCACTACCGGTTTCCCGTCTACCAGATGGCGAGCCTTCTGGTGCACGACGTCAATCACGCCACCAAACGCCTCGCCGGAGCCCATGGGGATTGTTACGGAACCCAACTTGTTGCCAAAGCGCTCACGCAAGAGTTCCATAGCCGTATTGTGATCCGCATCCGGGCGATCAAGACGGTTGATAAAGATAGCGCGCGCAAGGGAAAGATTCTCGGCGGCATACCAGAGCCGCGTAGTGATGGTACTGGACCACTTGCCGCGTCAACGACAAAGACGGCGGTCTCGCCGGCGCTCATCGCAGCATATGCGTCACCGACAAAATCCGGATAGCACGGTGCGTCCAATACGTTGATACGCGTATTTTTCCAAGCTACGGGCGCAATGGTGGTGGAAATCGAAAATCCTCGTTCGGATTCCTCGGTATCGTAATCAAGCGTGGGCTTGGTGCCTGCGTGACCGCCCAAACGGGTCGTAGCACCCGTCAGGTGCAACATTGCCTCCGCAAGCATGGTCTTGCCCACGCCACCTTGGCCCACCAAAACCACATTCTTAACGCGCTCAACACCTTTTTCGGCCATGATGCCTCCTCTAACTGCGGTAGCATCCGAGAAGGGCGCGTACTATGACGACGCGCAAACCTGCCGGCACACCACCGAACAAGAAAAACCTCTAGCTTTTTCTACCGTAAAGCATTGCCGCACCAGAAGCACCCACATATCGACGAGTGACAATCGCCTCGTCAAAAATGTTTTGCCGAAAACTTGTTCTTCTCACTGTGTCTTAGCTGGTAGAAGATAGTATTTGAAAGAGCGATAAGAACCTCTTGCTGCAAGCCGCAACACGACTCCTCGGCGAACGGTATGTGCGATAAAAAATACGGCGCGGAGTGCGCGCCGTATCAAAAACGTCCTATCGCGGATTCTTACCTCAAAGTAACCTCAGGGGTTGTCTTTGGTAACAATCGCGAAGCTACAATTTCTGCATGCAAGTATGTTGTCGAAGTTCTGCAAGATCATCCAGAGCCTTCTGAAGATCTTCTCTGCGCCCCTGCTCTACGCATTCCATGGCGATAAATGCATTTGGCGTGTTGTCCTGCATCTGTGTTCGCTGACCATCGCGCCAGTTCCAACACCTGCATACAACACCTTCACTGTCATAATATGCAAGTTCTCCCGGAAGCGGAGGGTTCATCATGATCAGATCCGATGGGTTGGAAAGATTCATCGCCCTTCATAGTGCCCACGTGTAGATCTCCCACGAATGCGTCAATGTTCTCAACACCCTATGGGAAACGCATACCTGAGCGAGATTGCATTTGTAATGTCAACTGATCGGGCACGATAGATCCCACCGGGTATCATGCAGTACGCGTTTTAACAGCGCCTCTATAGCACAGCGAGCGCCTTTTTAGTGGAAACTTCGATATGCCTCGACGCCACACTTTTACCACGTCATTTGCGGGAGATGGGCTCATTGGGAACATATTTGTCGCCTGCTTATTTGCCTCAGCGAGTATATCTTTAATTTCGTTTTTCTGGGCTTCGGTCAGATTGTCCTCTTTGAGGCCACGCACGGAAAGAACTGCGATCGCTGCCTCCGGAAACAAATCCCAAAAATCTTTCATCCGTTACAAACTTCTGCATCTTTGTTCCTTTTTACTCGTATGCCGCAAGTTTACTTATTGTACCACCAGAACACCGCTTCAGTAGAGCTTCTCGCCTCAAACAGAGCATCGCGCACGTCGAGTATAAAATACGGCCGACCGAGAAACCCGACCGGCCGTATGAACGGCGTTTTATATATAAACGCAGCTTTTATTAGCTCAGTACCAGCATGAAGACCGTCAGTACGACAGCGACAAAGACCTGATAATAACCAAAAGTTTTGCTGCCCACTTGAGCCATGTCTCATATGGAATGCGAGCAAGTGCAAGGCCGCCCATAATGAAGCCGCAGGTTGGTGTAAACAGGTTTACAAGACCATTGGCTGCAACGTTGCACATAATGGAGGTCTCCACCGACCAGTTGAGGCCGGAAACGATTGGTGAAACAATCGGTGCGGAAAGCGCGGCCAGGCCGGAAGAAGACGGCACTAGGAAGCTGAGGCCAATATGAAGGATGTAATCCAAGAACCCGAAAGAGTGCCGCAGGCATACCGGACCGTGTCAGAGCAGTAACCGAAGCCTGAACCATCCAGCTGCCGAGTCCTGTCTGTGACATCAGTACCGCCGTTGCACGAGCAAGTGCGATAACAACGTTAACGGAGACCATGTCGCCAATGCCGGAGATGATGGTTGTTGCCATCTTTGAGCGATCGGTCATACCGACTACGCCAATGATGATGCCCATGAGCATGAACCATGTTGCCGCATCGTCAAACCACCAAGAACCAAGAGCATTGCCGGTAAGGGCCGCCGTCCATGCAAGTCCGTCTGCGATGGACTCGTTGAGATCGCCCCAGGATAAAAGCCGAGAATCATAACGACAAAAGGTAAGCGCAAAAATAATCATGCAGACTTTCTGCCTGCCGGAGAGCTTCTCCTCATCGCTGATTTCCATATTGCCGTACGCTTTTCTGGCATTCGGAAAGCTGATCGGCCGTCAGGATTGAGCCCTTTGTTTCGATGACGTGCTTTGCGTACTTTTGTAACGCCAAATGCGGAAATCAGATAGGTACCAAAGCCATAAAATGACGCCCTCAAGATAGAGGATACCCATGTTAACCTCAACGCCCGCTGAACGTGCTGCGTCAACGGCAGCGCCCGTAGCAAAGGGGTTGATGGTTGAGCCAAGAACGCCTGATCCTGCGCCAGCAATACGGTGGCTGCACCAACCACGGGGTCCATTCCGGCAGCCGTCATCGTAGCCGCAAGCAAAATGTAGAAAACCAACGGTTTCCTCACCCATGCCGTAAGTTGTTCCGCCTACCGAGAACAAGAACATCAAAACCCACATCAGGATGAGTTCCTTGCCCTTGAGCTTCTTAACAAGAACATGAATTCCTGTTTCAAGAGCACCGGTTGCATTAACCAGAGCCAAGAAGGCACCCAAGCAGAATACGAAGCCAATGACTTCACTTGCATCATGGAAGCCGGCAATCGGAGCCATAAGGATTTGCTGGAAAGTGGCTCCCATAACTGCAGCCTGCTCACCCTCATCCGTTATATACGGCTGACCGTTGGTAAGCCATGTGCAGATTGCAACAAAGAGCAGTACAAGAAGAAGTATGCCGTATGTGCCAAGGCGCTTCCTCGTTTTTTGTTGTACAGACATATGAATCACATATCTCCCTCGAGTCGTTGCTTGGGAGACTTACGGAAGCAATTCTCCCAAGCACGACCACAGTAGTTCTGTTGTTACTTCAAGGTTGCGTACATCACAGCCTTGATGGTGTGCATACGATTTTCAGCCTCTTCAAACTCACGAGCCTGGTGACCCAGGAACACGTCGTCAGTAACTTCCATAGCCTCAAGACCATACTTCTGATAGATGTTCTCGCCAATGGTTGTGTGACGATCGTGGAAGCTTGGCAGGCAGTGGAGGAAGATGGCCGTTGGTTTAGCAGCTGCCATAACCTCCTTGTTGACCTGATACGGACGAAGCAGCTCAATGCGCTGAGCCCAAAGCTCTTCAGGCTCACCCATGGACAGCCAGATGTCGGTGTACAAAACATCAGCATCCTTGGCGCCAACCTTAACGTCATCGGTAAACTCAAGGACGGCGTGCGTCTCTTTGGCGATTGCCTCGCACTTGTCGATAAGCTCCTGCTTAGGCATAAGCTCTTTTGGACCACAAGCGCAGAAATGCATGCCCAGCTTGGCGCAGACAACCATCAGTGAGTTGGCTGCGTTATTGCGAGCGTCACCGAAGAACGTCAGCTTACGTCCGCGGACATCGCCGAACTCTTCCTGAACCGTCATGATATCTGCAAGCATCTGTGTGGGATGGAAATCGTCGGTGAGGCCATTCCAGACGGGAACGCCGGAATACTTTGCCAGATCCTTAACAACTTCCTGGTCAAAACCACGATACTCAATACCGTCAAACATGCGGCCCAATACCTTTGCGGTATCTTCCAAAGACTCCTTCTTGCCCATCTGAGAAGAGCCGGAGTCAAGGAAGGTGACTCCCATGCCCAAATCCCTTGCACCCACTTCAAAAGCGCAGCGAGTACGAGTTGAAGTCTTTTCGAACAGAAGAACAACTTGGCGACCCTTGAGCCAGCTGTGGTCTACGCCGTTGCGCTTCATGTTCTTAAACTCAACCGATAAGTCCAAGAGATAACGAATCTCGTCGGGCGTATAGTCAAGTAGTGTCAGAAAACTCCTGCCACGAACATTAACTCCCATAACATTCTCCTTTTTATAAATATACGTGCAGTTTACTCGGCGCGAACCAGTGGCATTGACATGCAGCGAGGGCCACCACGACCACGGGAAAGCTCAGCGCTTGGAATGCTCAGAACATGAACGTCATGCTCCTGGAGGATGCGGTTCGTCACGTCATTGCGCTCGTATACGACTACCGTACCAGGCGCAATAGCCAAAGTGTTGGAGCCGTCGTTCCACTGCTCACGCTGGGCTGCGATCATATCGTCGCCACGCAGGGTAATGAGATCCACGTCATCCACTTCAGTGTATTTGCAGAGAACATCATGCAGCGTAGCATCAACTTCACGGACGTTCAGACGGTGACCATTGGTGCCCGGAGTAATCTCGAAGACCTGAAGCGGTCCCACGATCTCTGGGTGAACGGTGTACTTGTTGTAGTCAATTGCCGTGAAGACGGTATCCAAGTGCATGAATGCCCTGGAAGAAGGAATAGCAAATGCAAGAACTGTGCGAATCGTACAATCCGGATCCGCAAAAAGATTAATCGAAAGAGCTTCAAGAGCCTCGGGGCTTGTGCGCTGTGAAACGCCAACGGCCGAAGACCTTGTCATTGAGGTTAAGGATATCGCCGCCCTCAATGTTAAAGAACGCAGTACGCTTTGTGTAAAGCGGAGTGCCTGTGTAATCAGGGTGATACTTGAAGATGTAATCCGCATAAATCGTCTCGCGGTTACGGGTTGGGAAGCGCATCTTGTTCAGCGAGATGCCCGATCCAATGGAACCAAATGGATCGCGAGTAAAGTACAGGTTGGGCATCGGATCGACAATCAGCTTCTGCTCAGCAGCCATGTCAACCAGTGAGTGGTTGCGCTCAACGTCGTAGCACTCCTTAAGATTGATTCCTTCCATCGTCTTAAGGACGAGTTCTTTGCCTTCAAAATTCTCAGTCAAATACGAGAGTAGCTTCTGCTGCCACTTTTCCGTGTGAATGCCGCCCTCTTCGAGCCACTGCATCAGGAACTGCTCTTTAAGCTCAGGATGAAGCCTGAGGACATCCGTCATGAGGTCTTCAAGGTACACAACTTCGACACCATTGTCGCGAAGAAGCTGAGCAAACGCGTCATGCTCTTCCTGTGCAACTTTTAGGAATGGAATATCATCAAAGAGCAGCCTTTCCATTGACGCCGGGGTGAGATTAAGAAGTTCCCTACCAGGGCGGTGAAGCAACACCTTTTTAAGCGGTGCGACTTCACTCCGCACACTAATTCCTTTCATGGTTTTCCTCCATTTATTGCAGGTTTATACGTAACTCTACGTGCATGGTGCGCATAACATCCGCGCGTATTATCACCCCTACTCCATAGACCTCCTCTGCTCATGGCAGACTGAAAGGTGCCTCTACAAACGTGCACCCGGCTGCCGGGCTAAAACCTCTCGCACCCCTACCCTAATGCATTGCCATAAAAGAAACACCTGCATATCGCCGAACGCGATGTGCAGGTGTTCTTATAATTTTGGACCAGGGGTCTTCTCGCCATATAACTGCTGGTAGAAAGTCCGTCCTAAAAAATCAAAAGGGTTTTGGAATAAAAAGTTAAATTACGACTCCTCGGCGAACGGTATCTGAAAAGAGGATGGCACCTATGCCAGCAAAGATAAGCGACGTGCATATCATGCCCACATTAAGAGGTGTTTCACTCATCAAAGGACCTCCGTTCATCATGCTGACAAACGACGGAAGCGCAAAGAGCACAAAATTTACTCCCAAAACGATCATAGAGCCGAAGACACTCACAAGCGAAGACACCATGACCGACATACCACGCTTTGTTACCTCGGTAACACTCGCCCAGTCAAAATTGGGACGGCGCACATCAATGGCCATGCCCAGATTTGCCGAGAAGAAGCAGAAGCAGAGCGGCACAATAAAATTCCTCACCGCCGTACCAAAAGCAATATTGCCAGAAATGAGCAAAATGCCATTTGAAAGCAGGAGTCCTACCACAATATAGAGCATATTGGCCGCAATTTTTGAGCCAAAGACCTGTCGTGCCGTTACCGGCATGGTTGCCATAAGCCAGTTGGAATGACCTTCCATGGAGTAGGATACTGCCGATGCCGTAGAGCTTGCCGCCGTGAACAAGCATATAAAAATACGTAGACATAAACCCGAAAGATTGTGCGCACAATCGGTGCAACCAGCCGGGCAACATCACATCATCTTCAACGATTGATGCAACAAATCCGTTGACCCCAAAAAATGCCACCACAAGAGCAAGAATCACACAGATAACCATGCCAAAGCTCGTATTGAAAAAGTATGCGGGGTATCCAAAAAGCGTGCGAAACTCTTTGATTACCATCGCTCGGAACGCTCCGCTTTCTTTTGTTGAAATCTGAGTGGAGGTAAACTCTTGTTGGCAGCCTGAGTTACCACCAACGCGTTGACGCGGTCGTTGAATTTGGCGAGAAGTGCGATAACAAGTGCCGGGGAGCCCACCGAAAACACGATAAAGATAAGCAGACTCAACACGTTTCCAGTAGCGAAGACATTGGATACCAGAAGCGAAGGTACATAAATGGCACCAACGGTATTTGCTGCATTAAATATAACTTCTCTATAGTTGATAATGGCGTATGAAACGCCGCCGTCTCGACCCATCATGCCGGAAAACGATGTCACTCCCACGATATAGAGAACGGCAATCGCTATGCCAAAAATACCACCGATGATGGTATTGAAGTTTTTAAGGTGCAACTTTGCACCGAGAGCCGTCAGAGCCCATGAGAGCAAAATGGCCACGGACGTTGCCAGGTTGGGAGCAAGCAAAACGGACAGAAAGTGCCGCCAATACACGCAACGGTGTTATGGCCATCACCGAGAAGTAGCCCACATACAAAGGTACCATGGTGATAAGCGCCCAAAACATCTCCACCGAATACATGGCGCCGACGCGCGAGGCAATGATAACCGTTTTCTTAACCGGCAACGACATAATGAAGTCGTAATCTTTGTAACCAAACAACACGCCGTTTGCCTTTTGCAAACGTAAACGCAACACCTGCAAGCGAGGGCGATAAGCACCGCAACAAGCGGTACAAGTTTGGCAAAGCCGAGCGTGGCAAGCCCGAAAAGCCAAAGACATATGAAATAACCCGCCATCACAAGAACACCGATGATGGCAAAAACAAGAACGGCTATCGTCAGTCCGTTGGCACCATGCTTACCGTTGCGACGACGACCCAATCTCTGACTAGTCCATACTGAAAGAACTTGCACCTTCAACAGGAGCCATAACGCTTTGAGATTGGAAGGAAGCTTGAAACTCTCCTGATTTGCCGGGGCTACATCTGCCGTCGTTACTTCTGCAGGGAGTAAAGTCATCTTTCGAAGCTCATCAAATTCCTCGCCCGGTACGGGAGGTCTTGAGTCGGCCATTACCGATCACCTTCTTGATTGACGGGAGCTTTGGGAGAAGGAGCCTCCGGCGCGGATGGGGTCCATCGGTGCGGTAGGCGTTTCCGACGCAGCGGTCTTCTCGGCAGCTGCCATATCAGCAGCCAACTCATCGGTCACGCCAGGTGCACCGACTTCCATGCCCAGGAAGACTTCCTCGCGAAGAATTGCCGCGAATCTCCTCGGTTTCGCCGGCGGCAAAAGCTTGCCCTCACGAATGATGGCAATCTTGTTGCAGAGCTTCTCGACAACTTCAAGCACGTGGCTGGAGAAAAACACTGCAGATCCGCGAGAAGCCAGCTCGTGCAGCATCTTTTTTTCAGCTCAAAGCTGGCGGCGGGATCAAGCCCCTGCAAAACGGCTCGTCCAAAACAAGAAGCTTGGGCTCATGGAGAAGCGCACTCACAAGCACAAGTTTTCTGCTTCATACCATGTGAGAAGCTGGAGATTGGGTTAGCCAAAGAATCGGTAATTCCCAAAGCGATTTGCCAGCACCGTAATAGCGCTCCACGCGATCCTGCGCGGGAACGCCAAAGATATCTGCAACATAGTTAAGATATTTGATGCCGGACATAAACTCATAGATATCCGGGTTATCAGGGCACGTAGGCAATAAGCCGCTTGGTTGCGATTGGATCGTTCACGACGTTTTTGCCGTCAACGTAAATCTCTCCGCCCTCAAACGGCTGTGCGCCGACGATACATTTTGATGAGCGTTGTTTTTTTCCTGCGCCGTTATGGCCGATAAAGCCATAGATATCACCAGGCAACACATCAAGCGTCAAATCATTGACTGCCACTTTGCTTCCGTATTTTTTAGTAAAGTGCTGAACGTTTAAGACAGGAGCCGCAGATTCTGCTGATCCGGAAATAACATCGGTCATAATTAACCTCTCAATAGGCAACATCATATCTGTCGTGCAAAACAGTACTGTTTTGTACGACAACCGTCAAAAAAGACTTTTTAAATACTGCTCAGTTTTACTGGCTTTTTATCGAGTATTACTGCTGAAGAGAGCCTGTATTAAGCACCGGTTGTGCTCTCCGACTCACCACACAAAAACGACCATCAGATTTGACGCCATAACCGCTTTTACGATCATCGTCAAAATCAACGACACCGTTTTCCGAAAAGCTGTTTAAGGCCATCTCGACCATTGAAACGGCTCCTTCGACAATCTTTTTACGCGCAGCGATATGGCTTCCGCTTGCTGGCGGCGCAGCATTGCCTGAGCAATCTCCGGTGAATAGGACAGGTGCGTCAGACGTGCGTCATCGACAGAAATCCCTGCTACCGAAAGGTTTCGAGAAAGCTCAGCCTTCAGTGCCTCGGAGATTTCTTCGATGTTGGATCTCAGCGTAATGGCACTGCTCGACTCAGATTCGTCTTCCATGTGATCGTAGCTGTAGATACTTGCCACATGGCGAAGGGCTGTTTCGGCAGTCATATTTACAGCTTTCGTAATCATCAACATCAAAAACGGCCTTAGCGGTATCGTCCACGCGCCACACAACAACCTCGGCAATTTCAATGGGGATTGCCCATGCGATCATTAACTTTAGGGACTTCTCCGTTCAGCGTACGCGCACGCGTCGAGATTACCGAGGTGCGGTTTCGAGCGGAAGCGATAAAGCTTCGGCAAGATCCCCTGCGCCGCTGGAATTGCCAAGCGACTTTGCATAAAACGGATTGGCCCACCGAAGACCCTCATCACGAATGGTTCCCTACGTATTTACCAAAAGCACGCACACGCGAGCCTGACCGGGCTGGAAGCGAGAAGAGTCCGCTCATGCAGAAAAATCCCCACCACAAAGCAAAGCGGCAAGCACAATGGGCAGCACGCTTAAGCGAATGGAAACGATTCCCAACAGGTACACCGTTGCTCTTGAAGAATGACTGCCTCCCAATGTTGTCATAAGAGTGACAAAAGGTATGCCGCAAGAGCGAACAATACTATGCAAATACCGCACATAAGCCAGCCACTCTTGGAATGAATGATTTTCTCGGTGCTCACGCTGTCTCCTAAAAACGAATGTCTGCCAAGAAGAAACAGTTTACAACAAGGTTTTAAGATGTGGTGGCAAGATGTGCCAACGGCGCCGCAACCAAAGATCACGGCGCCGTTTTACACACGGTTAAAGCAAAATCATCGTTTCAAAGGAGAAGTCCCTACTCCACGCGAGCATCCACCTTTAAGCCAATCAGCTGGTCGATATTGCCCTTGACGTGCTCGCATGACTTCTTCCAAGCCGCAATCTCGTCATCGGAAAGCTCGGGCACAAGGACCTTCTCGACACCGTCTTTACCAATGACAGCCGGCAATGAGGAGTAGAACCCGGATGCTCCATACACGTTGTCAAGCAGCGTGGATACCGGAGTCACGAGCTTTGTATCGTTGACGATGGCCCTGATAACCTCGACGGCGCCGTTTGCAATGGAGTACTCGGTGCAGTGCTTGCCCTTGTAGGTAACATAGCCGCCCATGCGCGCGTCCTGCTCAAGCTGGGCGCGATCAAACTTCAGACCGGTTTGGGCCTCAACCTCTTTATCCGTGAGGCAGCCAAACGTTACGTGCGACCACAGGGGCAAACCGACCGTTGCCATGCTCGCCAAGCATCCACGCATTAATGCAGCTTGCAGGATAGCCCGTTGCTACGGAAAGCGCATGGCGGAAGCGCGCGGAGTCAAGTGTGGTGCCGGAACCGATGACTCGTGTGGGATCGCAGCCGGTAAGGTACTGGATCTCGGTTGAAACAACGTCGCATGGATTTGCAATGTTTACCCAAATGCCCTTGAAACCGGCGTCGGAAATGCGCTTTGCGAAGGTGCGCGCCTCATCGGTAGTGACAAAAAGCTCACCGTCGCGACTTGCTGCCGCAGCTTCAATATGCCCCGCCGCATTCACAATGATGTCGCAGTCGGCGAGTTCTTCGTAGCGGGTGTCAACCTCAAATACGCGAGCAGGATGCGGATAAAAAGGGCATGGCGTCAAGCAAATCGTTTACCTGGGCCTTACAAAGAACCTCATCGAGATCGCTCAGATAAAGCTCCGTTGCAAGCCCCTTAAACAGCAGCGCATTTGCAACATGTGCTCCCACGTGACCTGTACCGATGATGCCAATTTTGCTTACCAGTGCCATAGTCTTCCCATCCCCTCGTATCAACGGCACCAATGTGCCGAGAGTTTCGCGCGTTGCAGCGCATCGTTGCACGTTACACGTCGCCGAGCGGTGTTGCTCGACGCCGGACGTTGCAGCGCGTTGTTGCGTAATAGCCTACAATGTTCTGCAGGAAAATTTTGCAAGATTTGAAATGTTGCAATCAACTGGATACATTTGGGGAGATTGAGGGGATTTTATGGGATATCGCACACCCACATGCCCTATTGCCTCGCTCCTGGGGAGGTTGCGAGTGGTTATCGGTCCCTATCCCATTCAACTCAAAGCGTAAACAGCAGCAGGTAGCTGAGCTATTAAGACCTCTTGGCGAGAAGTTCGGCGTTTCTGTAGAGGACATCCGCGGCATGAGGGAGCCGCTTGCCTTCAGGCATAAGGCTGCAACTCCCTTTGCACCGGGAACACATGGCCGCTTGAGGTCAGGCTTTTATGCCGCAGGAACTCATCGTATTGTGGCGTGTGAGGCGTGTCTTGTAGAAGATCCGCGTACGCGATATCTTAAACGACGTGGCGCGACTTGCTTCTCGCTTTAACGTACGTGCCTACGACGAGGATCGCGGCCGAGGAACGCTTCGACATGCCGTTATTCGTACGGGATACGCCACAGACGAGATGCTTCTGACGCTTGTTGCCAACGGCCAGCGTCTTCCGCATGAACGGGAATTCGTATCCGCACTTCAGAGACTACATCCCGAAATTACCGGCATTGTCCTCAATGTCAATCAGAGACGCACAAACGCTATTTTGGGGCGAGAAACCCGCGTGCTCGCGGGGCAGCGACCATGCACGATAAGCTTTCTGAACTGCACGTTTGAGATTGGGCCCACGAGCTTCTATCAAACCAACCCCTGAGCAGACCGAGGTCTTGTATCAACTGGCACTTGAAGGTGTTTTTCGCGTACGCGAGAAAAACGACGACGAGCGTCTCTAGCAGCGGGAGTTCCGACTGCCATACAAGCCGCGACCGCACGCAGATTTCCCTTTAGCGGCAGCCCTCTCAGGATTCTTGATGCGTATTGCGGCACCGGAACCATCGGCATCTGTGCGGCAAAGGGAAGCCGACTCGCGGAATTTCCTGTTGAGCTTATCGGCGTGGACCAGGTTGAAAACAACATCGCTATGGCCAAGAGAAACGCCCGCGCCAATGCCGTCTCCGCACGGTTTGTCTGCGACGATGCCACGCGTTTTATTGCACAAGAGGCCAAGCGCGGAGCTTCCTATGACGTTGTCGTTCTTGATCCACCGCGTGCAGGTTCTACGCCAACCTTCCCTCAAGGCGGTTGAGCAGCTGGCACCGAAGCGGGTGGTGTACGTGTCGTGCAATGTCGTAACGCAGGCTCGCGACCTGGAAAGTTCTTCTCGCCAGCGGATATAAGCCAGAGCGCATTGTACCTGTGGATATGTTTCCGCATACGAAGCACGTGGAGACAGTGATAACTTTGACATTACCGATAAAATTACATTGAGCGAGAGTACAGGAAGATGATCTCCGCCATTGAAGATGGTCTCATTCTGAGTGTAAAGGACGAGGATTAACCTCTTGAGCTATGTTGCAGCCAGTGCAAGTCATGTACATCAAAGACAGAAAAGAGTGAATTTTATGAGTGCTCCCTGCAAAAACTTGATGAACTTTGATTCGTCAGGGTGAAGGACTGACCGTCGAATTCGTAAAATGACAACGGATATCACGAAAGATGTCTATGATACCGCTTTGTTCCTTTTCCAATCGGGAGTGGGCGGTCATATTTTCTTTGGCATAAAAGATAACGGCACGATTCTCGGTGTTGATAACGACCACTGTCGAGCAGATGAAGAAAAACTTCGTTACGGCAATCAATAATGAGAACAAAATGTATCCGCCACTATATCTGACTCTGGAAGAATACGAGATCGATGGGCATATTATTCTCTACGCCTATGTTCCGCGTTGGAAAAACCGTTTACCGCAATGCAGGCAGAATATTTGACCGCAATAATGAGTCTGACATAGATATTACAGATAATGCGGACATGGTTTTCAACCTTTATGCCCTGTAAGCAAAGCACCTATTTTGTTAATAAGGTTTATCCGGCTATCCCAGTTTCCAGCCTTCGTCATGATCTGATGGACCGGGCAAGGAGAATGACAAGGACAAACAACGAACATCATCCGTGGGTTAACATGACAGATGAGGAGATGCTCAGAAGCTGCGGGCTCATACTTGAAGATCCGGAAACGAATAAAGAGGGCATCACACTTGCAGCAATTCTGCTCTTCGGCACAGATAACCGCATCATGTCTGTGCTGCCCCAGCATAAAACAGACGCTATTTCTCAGGGTGTTCAATGTGGATCGCTATGATGACAGGGATGTGGTAATCACAAATCTGATTGAAAGCTTTGATCGTCTGATGGAATTTGGAAAGAAGCATCTGAATGATGTTTTTACATTGGATGGTGTCCAGAGGGTAAGCGCAAGAGACAAAATCCTGCGTGAGATTATCTCCAACCTGCTTATGCACCGTGATTTTTCCAGCGGATATGTACCGAAAACTCGTCATTGAACGGGACAAAATCACAACAGAAAAATGCAAATCTTGTGCATCGGGCACGAAACCTGAATCTGAAAACATTCAGGCCATTCACAAAGAATCCACCGATAGCAAAAGTGTTCCGAGAAATCGGACTTGCTGATGAGCTTGGAAGCGGCATGCGAAACAGTTATAAATACACGAAGATGTATTCCGGTGGAGAGCCTGTCTTTACAGAGGCAGATGTTTTTACGACAGTGATTCCCTTTCCGAGGCGGCAACGGCTACGGTCGGACCGACTATTCAAATCACCCCTCAAGTCGCCCCCCAAGATACCCATCAAGTTACCCTCAAGACTTGGATCAAAGACGGACGAAACTAATCGAATTTTGTGATATGCCGCGCAGTAAGCGTGAGATGATGGATTACCTTGGCCTTACAGATAGCAAGAACTTTAGAGAAAGGTATCTTGTTCCTTTACTTGAGGCAGGGAAAATAGAAATGACGATACCTGATAAGCCGAACAGCGGGAACCAGAAATATAAAAAGTAAACAGTTAAGGTTGAATAATACGGTGTTTGAATAGTTAGTAGGAGAAGGGTGGTCAAATTTTAATTTTGAATACCGCAGGTGAGAATTATTGTAAATTTAACAGAAACAGACAGATAAAAACGCAACGTATATCACTCAAGATATACCAGAGCCGGTAGGTAGCCCGGCCGTCTCATATCATCATAATGAGATAAGTAACCTGCCCCTCCGGGTTGTCCATTCTTTGTCCATAACACAATTTTAGGAGGGATTGCTATGGACAAAACGAGTGAAAAGCTGACCGTGTATTTTGAAGAACCTTTCTGGGTAGGTGTGTTTGAGCGAGTGGATATAATAAGCTGTCCGTGTGTAAGGTTACATTCGGAGCAGAACCAAAGGACTATGAAATATGGGAATTTATTCTCAAATATTATGATTTGAAGTTTAGCCCCGTGGTGGAAACTGAAATAAAGCAGGTTGCAGACAATCCAAAGCGCAGGTCGCGTAACGCCAGAAAAACAAGTAAAAAACACAGGTATTGGAACCAAATCACAGCACGCACTCAAACTTCAGCAGGAGGAATCGAAAGGTCGAGTATAGACAGATCAGCAAAGAGCAACGGGATGCCGAAAAAGCAGAAGCAGTTTGAATTGAAACAGCAAAAGCGTAGAGAGAAACATAGAGGACATTGATTCTGCGAATAATATCAGCAGAGTCGAGGTGATAGGATTTCAAACTTGTTCTCTCAGGGCGAAGTCTATCGCAAACAAAGGCATATAAGCACCTCTATTACATGTTGAGTAGAGCAGTTTTTACTGGATGACACCATACTTCAAATATAATGTTGTATAAGACGCTATTCTCTTGCTAGGTATGGAGAACAATGACCGTTCACGAGTTTGGCGAGAAAAACGAGGATGTTCTTGTGTTGTTCCATCCGCTTGGTGTGCGATGGGATGTTTTCAACTATGTGATACCAACATTGCAAAAGTACTACCACCTCGTTATTCCTGCACTACCCGGCTTTGACCCGGATATGCCAAAAACTGACTTTACCAGTGTGGAGCAGATTGCCGACGAAATGGCCTCATGGCTTATGCATCACGGTCTCGACAGCATTACATGCCTCTATGGCTGCTCTTTGGGTGGGGCCGTTGTAGCGCGAATGCTTGCCACCAGAAAGATATCCGCTAACTGCGCCGTAATAGACGGTGGTATGACCCCCTATCAACTCTGGAAACCACTGACATACCTCATTGGTATTCGCGATTTCATAATGTTGGAAATCGGTAAACACATGAGCGTCAAGGGCGTTGCGAGGCATGTTCGATCCTGAAAAATATGCGGAAAACGACATTGCATACATCAAAGAGGGCTATGTCCGGCATGAGCGCAAAAACCATCTGGCGTTCGTTCTACTCCTGCAATAATTACTCCATGCCAAAATCCGCTCCATCCATTAATTGCCGCATAGCATATTGGTACGGCTCTGCTGAGAAAGGGCCACGAAAATGGGACATCGCATACATTCGCAAAATGTTCCCCCATGCGCAAATCATTGAAAATGCAGGAATGGATCATGCTGAGTTTTTTTACGCTGCATCCGGAAGAGTTTTGCAAAAAAAGCTGACCGCGTGGATTCATTTATCGGCACGCGATAAGAGATAAATTATTCATGGTAATTACCTACGATTTGTTTTTACAGCGAGACTCTGCCCTATTATTTATAAGGGACACAAACATGTCCTGTGGACAATATAGCTCATAAAGAGTATTGCTCACTTTATGTCCTGTTTTGTAAGAGCAGCCAACGGTAAGATGGGCTCGAAAGGAGGTCGCCAATCCATGGATATCGTAAAAAAATAGGAAAAGTTCTTCAGGAGTTGCGAAAAGAAAAAGGGCTTACCCAGGAACAGCTTGCAGAACAAATGGGTGTTACGCGCAGAACGGTTTCTCGATGGGAAACCGGCAGCAACATGCCGGATCTGGACATCCTGATGGAATTGTCTGATTTTACGCGGTCGACCTTCGAGAAATCTTATGCGGAGAAAGGACACGTGAGCATATGGACGAAACGAATTACGCGAGACCGTATTGAAGTCGCCGATTACAGCAACGACGAAAAAGGAACGGTTGTTGCAAAAGGCTGCACTGGCTCTTTATCGTTGGACTTCTGGGGTTTGTAGCGTTTCTCGCAATCCAGTTGTTGAATCTTGGCTCCATTGCGCCATACGAAGTTATGGGAGATTTTGGCCTGGGACTTGCTTTTGGCATGACTATCATAGGGGTGATTTTACCCAGAAACATGCAGCGAGGATCAAAAAGGCCAAGATGCGGGTACTCAAAAAGCTACAAGAGAAACGCCATGCGACTCCTGAACAGTCCAAAAAGAAAAAGATCGATAAGCAAAATTACCATACTCGGCGTCGTACTTGGCGCATGCGTAATCCTAACGGATCAATGTCTTTATCGGCTTCCCTCTATGGCTTGCAGCCGTGTTGTTTATTTGTGCTTGGATACTGATCATTTCTGGGCTCATTATCAACAGGAAAAAAATCTGTAGAATTTACTGAAGTCAGAGCAACCACGGAGCGATATGAGTAGACATGTATTTCGAGAAACTTTGCGCCTACTTGTTTGAACTGCCGGAGGTCGAATCAATTGCTTTGGGAGGTTCGCGTGCCGGTACCCGTTATGACGAGAAATCCGACTACGACCTCTACGTATATGAGAAAAGCCCTCTTTCTGAAGAGACGCGTCTATCCCATTCTCAAAGAATGCTGCTCTTACATAGAACTCGGTAACCATTTTTGGGAGCTGGAAGATAACTGCACGTTAAAAGATGGCATCGACATTGATATCCTGCATCGCAATCTGGACGCATTCTCAAAGGATATTTCATCGGTTGTCGTTGATCATGTTGCACATAACGGCTACACCACGTGCATGTGGCACAATTTACTTCACAGCAAGATACTCTTTGACCGAGAAGGAAAATTTCGCAACCTACAGGAGAAGTACACCGTTCCCTATCCCGCTCAACTAAAGAAAAACGTTATTGAGCGCAACATGCGACTGCTTTCAGGAAAATCTTCCGTCGTATGACAAACAAATCATAAAAGCACTAAAAAGAAACGACATTGTCAGCGTCAACCATAGAACCGCTCTACATGGAATCATATTTCGACATCATCTTTGCCATGAATGAACTCACTCATCCCGGCGAAAAACGCATGGTGCAAATTGCACTGAGCAGGCTCGCGTTCTTCCTCAGGACTTTGAGAAAAACCTCACCGTTCTCTACCAAGATCTCTTTGCACATCCACAAAACGTTGAACACGACATCGTTACACTCACGGAAAATCTCAAGCTCTGTTTAAGCACTTTGGCATAATCTTATGTATGATTCTTTTTGTTTCATATTGTGCAAACAGATTGGATTTCCATGGGTTACCTTATCAACGCTCTCATCCACACAGAAGCAACAATGCCTCAGGCTCTTTTTCGAGGTAGTTGTCGTTACCGCAATCGCGTGTATTATCTCCGTCTTACTTCAGCGATCTTCTAAGCACGCTTCCAATGCCGCCGTGAAAAAAGGTGCTCGGGGTCTGCAGCGGTTTAATCTTTGTTGTCTCTGCAGCTATCATTATCGAAGATTTAGCTGGGCAAACCAATATTTTCATGCCGATTGCTCAGATGGTTTTTCCCTGGATAAGCGCCTCTGGAGCATGGACGGCTTCTCAGCACGCCCTTCTCGGCATGCTCTTTTGATTTGCTCTTCTCGATTCGCTTTTTCTTGGTTTGTGGGGAATAGTATGGATTTATCAGAGACTCGCGACGCTTTAACTGTATTGATTGGCGTTGGCTTTGTGTTGATAGCGCTCTTGGCGTTTATTGGGTTTGCACGGCCGCAACTGCAGAAGCTTGCCAAAAACACCATTTGGCAAGTTCCTCAAATGGGGACTTAAAGGGACTTATCGGCCTCTTGCTATTTGTGCAGCTTTGCATGGTATTTGCCGAATCCCTGTCGTATCCGGAATCAAAGACGGCTTTTTCTCCCCTATATTTTGGGGATATGTTATCGTCTGTCCCATACTTACCAAACTGATACACGTGGCTCTCAAACAACCGGCGGCGACCAATAGATATGTTGCCACTCTGAGCGACATCACTGCATCAGTTGTATGGCAACTCGAATTTTTGTTCCTTGTTCCTGTATGCTATGAACTTGTAGAAACAGCGTCGCACATGCACATTATCCATTAACCGCAAGCAAATCCGTACGTCATCCACTCTGTCTCTGTTTTTCGTTTTCGTTTAAAGGAGCACCATGTCCACAGACAACTCAGGAGGCTCCTCACCTGTCAGAAGGCTTTATTTCAAAACTTGGGGCGATTCATGAGCGTACTTTCTGTTTTGATGTATGTCTCTACATTCCACAGATCATGAACAACCTCTGCAGGCCATAAAGGGAATTTCATTCAACCGGCTGTTGCTGCAGTTAACTGTATTTTGCTGGGTTATATACGCATACTTTTAAGAAAGATCGCGACATTCCCGTTTTAATTGCTAATGTTCCTGGCGTTATCTTCGGCATTATCGCTGCGCTTACGGCGCTGCTTTTAAGGGGTTGCTTGACCTTTAAACTGCTCTGTGCAAAAGATGCACTACCTGGTAATTACTAAGGGGTTGATTTTTGTGGATATGACTATTGATGGTAGCCTTGCTGCCTTGGGAATCAAAAAGTGTCGTAATAGGCATTGCACGCAATGTAAATCCACAGGCTCCTTTCTCGGACGCCTTTCTAACAAAACGAGAAAAATGGAGAAGTGGGCACTGAGCTGTGATATCGATGCTCTTCTCGATCATCCAATCATCAAAGGCTATACGGATTTATTACAAAGCGTAGGGACGAAGCGTAAAAAGAAATCCTCCCTACCGTTCCTGCGCTCATTCAAAAATATCCAGCATCGGGGTTCTCTGCCTCATATCAACAGTATTATCGATATTTACAATGTTGAAGCACTGCATTCACTGCTGGCAACTGGAGGGCATGATCTTGATAAAGTACATGGCTCGATAGAGTTTACCGTCAGTGGCAACGAAGATTCCTTCCTCCCAATTCTATCTAAGGAAAAACACGTTGCTAAAACGGATTATATCTATCGTGATGCAAAGGGAATCATGGCGTGGCTTGACATTCGTGACGGAGAAAACTACAAATTTAGCAACGAGACAAAAAATGCGATTTTCATCATTCAAGGTAATGCAAATACTTCTGTTGAAATTCGCCTCGAAGCGCTTGAACGTATTCGATATGATTTAGCTGAGAGTATGCCTGACATGGAGTTTGATACACATGTCATATACGCATAAGAACGAGGTAAGGGGACATCATGCACGAAGTAGACATCAAGAGCTTGCAGCTTAATCCGTGGTCACTTATCGGAGACCGATGGATGCTCATTACCGCGGGCAATAAAGAAGACGGCTTTAATACCATGACTGCAGCTTGGGGACATTTTGGCACCCTCTTTGGCTCACGCGAAGGTTCCAAGAATACCACCATCTGCTATATCCGACCCCAACGCTACACCAAGACCTTCATGGATAAAGCCACGACATCTATACCCTCTCATTTCTTCCTGATACAAAAAGACAACAAGAAGAAACTCGCATACCTAGGCACAAAATCCGGACGCGATGAAGACAAAGTTGCACGCGCCCAACTGACCCCTTTATTTATCGATGGAACAACCACATTTGAAGAAGCTGAGATCACGTTTGTATGCCGCAAAATTTACGTTGATGACCTTATACCGGAAAACTTCGTCGACAAAAGCATCATCGAGCAGAACTATCCCGCTCCATGACTTCCACACCCGCTACATTGGCGAAGTCCTTAAGGGTATACGGTGCAGATTAAGCCGGCATCTGAAACTCATCCGGTAATTGCTTGATTCTTGGCGTCTTCCTCGGCAATAACTTTTGCTTTATAGGCAACGTCTTTATCAGACATCGCGTCCTCATAAATTTTTTCACCCGTAGGATGTTCTTCCAGCCAAATCCCTAGCTTCAGGCGCCCATTTCAGCATAAGGTGTTGTACGAGCGCAAAGATCTTCGGCACTTTCAGGCGAGACGTATTCCGATGTATGCGCATTGGCATCCTTGACAATCTGAGGTAGTATCGCGGGATTTTCGCAAAGCATCGGACAAGGCTGTAAAAGATTCTTATTCCACGGATAGTGACTACGATATGCCTGGAAAATAGGCTGTTTTAGACAGTCAAGCCAGCTATCGGCAGTTTTAATGTTGACATTTGAGTAGTGAATAAATACGCACGGCTCTACATCGCCACGAGCGTTGACATGGCAGTATACACGACCTCCGGCAATACATCCCCAACAAACTCACCATCGTTCTGAAAATCCATGGCAAAGATTGGTTTACCGCCTTCAACGCCACGAATCTCACGAATTCGACCCAGCATGTATTTACGCTGTTCAACGGTCGGCATAAGATCGGCATTCGCGCCCTCCAACAGGCATATAGTGAAAATACCATGCCCAGCGGCAACCTTTTTCAATAATCAAATCAAAGAATTTTTCGGACGAAACACGCTCGGTATTCTCGCGCGTATAACAGGTGGACGTTCCATACAGCAAACCATATTTGTGCATTAAATCAAACGCTCGCATAACCTCCTCAAATGACCCGTCACCACGACGACCGTCATTGACACTTGGCTCATAGCTTTCGAGTGAAACGGAGAAGATAATATGATGCCAAAGCCTCTGAACGTCTTGACAAAATTTCTCATCTACCAGCGAAGCATTGGTAAAGACGTTAAAAGGGCAATCATTGTGCTCCTCAGCAAGTCTTAAGACATCATCTTTACGTACCAATGGCTCACCACCAGGTAGCATAAACATATGCGTACCCTAAATCAGATGCCCTCAGTAACCAGCTTATCCATGTCCGCATACGAAAGATTCAAGCGATTTTCACAATCGGCTGCCCAGCATCCGACGCAATGTTTATTACACGCGCTTGTAGGGTCAAACAAAATAATCCAAGGTACATTGCACTGGTATTTCTCGGCATTTGCCGTGGTATTACGTAACCCTTTCGAAACGCCGCTTCCATACCCACCATCCAAAAGAGTGGTTTTAAGCCACATGTGAATCAGTGGTATCGATAACGTCAAAAGGAACTTCTCCCATTTTGATCCTGGATACAAACTTTTTGATACCCTGAGTTGCACCAGGGGGATGTATCCTTCATAAGCTTTCCGGCCATATTAACCAGATGTTCAATATTTTTCTCGATCTTTGCTCGAAAGCACTCTTAATGATCCGGTCAAGAGCAATACCAATGCCTTACGCTCGGCCGCATGCGCAACCTTCGACTGCATAAAAACATCCCTCTCTTGAGCACGCCGACAGAGAAATTCCTCGAAAACTCTCTTCGAGTTTACTCTATTTTTGAACAAAGTTCAAATTTTAACCATCTTACTCCTTTTTATGGGGACAATCAAGGAGATTTTAAACAGTCGTAGAAATTATTTGAGCCCGTCCACATTATTGTGAAGGAACTCCTCCAAAGATGTTGTTTTTAATACATTGTTTTGAAAAGTCATTTTCTTCGGTTTGACCATAGCCTTGGCAGCTTCACCACAACAAAGTAATTAAGGAGTGCGCCGCATATGGCAAGCACTATTGCGCAGGCCGCATTACCATACGGCGACAAGCCCGGAAATAGCTGTGCAAGAGCCTGCTGAATCGGAAATGCCCATAAGTACATACCATACGAAAGTTCAAATTTCTTTCCCAAAATTGCTAAAGCGACCGCCAGTGCCATATCCAAGCCAAAAAAACAGATATAGGGAAATACCAAAAGCATCGCAATAACATCAAGCCTCAGGAAAACCAAGATACAAAACAGCCCTAACGAAATAATGCCTGCAAAGGTATGCAGACGCACGTCATCCTTAAAAATCCAAAATGCTACCCCTATATAGAAGAGGACTACTGCCCGAACAACGCTCAGCTGCTGGGGAAAGAACTTATGAAGTATAGAAGGACCACAAGAAGAATGGGAACGGAAATGAGCAAGAACCGTTTCTTGTCAAACTTTGTAATTTTATATCCGACAAAAGCAGAGCACATAGCAGCTAAATTCAACAGGCAACGTCCATAGAGCCGCATTGACAACAGCATCTCCCATGGGGTTGTGTGTAAAAACTCCCGGAAGTTCATGTACCAGAATAAGAACGCCGTTGAGCAAATACATATAGGTCTGTGGATTTGTGAAGTACTCCACAGGGGAAAGAGAGCTCAGACAAGGTCCCTAAAAACAAAAAGCAACCATTACAACCACAAAAATAAGCTCCGGAAACAAGCGCAGAACACGTTGCTTAAAGAAAGCTTTTGCCTCGCCGTGATGTTCACAACTTCGGGCTATAAGAAATCCTCCAAATACAAAGAAAAAGACCAACCGCCATACCGCCAAAGGTAAGTCGGCCTGACGTATGACCGCATATAAAATCTCCTGCATCTCCGCCGAGAGTAACAACATAACAGTGAGAAATAATCACAAAAACAGCAGCTATAAACCTCATGAGATTGAGATTGTTAACGCGCGATTCAGCAATGTCAGAAAGCTTGATTGAAGTCATATATTCCTTTTTCGATAGCACAATCTTCTCGCACATAAACGCTGAAGCAGTTATCCTACGGACGGCTCGACATGAACGCGACCGGCCTCAACATGCATTCGACCTTCGGCGATTGCTTGAATCACCCTCGGATAGAGACGGTGTTCAACCTCATGTATGGCCGCTTCCAGCTCATCAACGCTCCATCCCTCCCTGCACAAAAACAGGCTCTTGTGCAATGATGGGACCACGATCGTAGTCAAAAGTTGGCCAGATGTACCGTCACACCTGTTACCTTGACTCCATAATCGTAGGCATCTTGAATGGCGTGCGCACCGCGAAAAGCTCGGTAAAAGCGCAGGGTGAATATTCAACACTCGATTGGGGAAAGCCTCCAAAAGAGCCATCCCCACTTTGCGCATATATCCGGCCATTACCACATAGTCAACGCCCATGCGTTTGAGCTCTGATGCAATAACCATGTCGGCTGTCAGCGGATCCGCATAAATCTCTTTTGAAAGTGTGAGCGTCTGAATACCTGCAGCTTCAGCTCGTTTGAGTCCTTGGGCGGAGGGGCGAGAAGAAACAACCAGTTCAATGGTTGCATCCAAAGAACCATTGTCAATGCAATCAATCAACGCCTGTAAATTAGTGCCCGAACCTGAAATGAGTACGCCCAGCTTAAGCGACATCCCGGTAAACCACCTTTCCGGTACCAGAAACACACTCTCCCATCACAAAGGGCTCAAAACCCTGCTTGGAAAGACTCTCTGCCACATCGTCAACATCATCCGGATCGACAATAAGCGCCATGCCTACTCCCATATTAAACGTGCGGTATTGCTCATCAAGTGAAAGATGCGCTTGTTCGGAGACATAAGAGATAACGGGAGGAATGCTCCAACCCGGACCTCCTGCCTCACCCATACGATCCACCAGCGCATCAACATGGGCCGGTAACGCACGATTGAGGTTCTCCGTAATGCCGCCTCCGGTAATATGCGCCATCGCCTTAATGGGAGCGCCTCTCTAAGGGCAGCAAGCAATCCACCCGCATAAATGGTGGTAGGGACGCAAAACGGCATCGGCAAGAGACTCGCCGGCAAGCTCTTCTCGCGGTTCATTAAGCTCTTCAACCGTCTTGCCTTCAATGGCAACCTTACGAACCAGAGAATATCCGTTGGAATGGATTCCCGATGAAGGAAGTCCCAGGATTACATCGCCCGCAGAAACCTTCTTTGGACCCAGCATCTTTGGACGGTCAACCACGCCCACCACAAAGCCCGCAAGATCGTAGTCGTCAGGATTCATGACACCCGGATGCTCGGCCATCTCTCCGCCAACCAGCGCGCATCCGCTTTTGCGACAACCGCGTGCAATCCCGCCGACGATTTCCGCCACCGCTTCGGCCTTAAGCTTTCCCACGGCAACATAGTCGAGAAAAAACAGGGGCTCGGCACCAAGCGGAACTATGTCGTCCACACACATGGCCACAAGATCTTCGCCCACCGTATCGTTGCGGCCAAGAAGCTGCGCAATGGCCAGCTTGGTACCCACGCCATCGGTACCACTCACCAGCACGGGATCTTCCATGTCTTTAAGCGCTGCCGCAGAAAAGCAGGAGCCAAAGCCGCCAAGCCCACCGATAACCTCGGGGCGAGCAGTCGTTGCAACCGCCGCTTTGATGGCATCAACGGCACGCGCCCCCTCGTCAACATCAACACCTGCGTCAGCATAAGTTACCTGGCCTACCGCGTTTCTCACATCAGACATCCTGTGGTCCTTTCTGCGCAAGCTGAGTTTCTACTTGAGTAAATGTTAGAGCATGCGAGCAGTTCAGTGCATGCGGACACATACCCGATACAAAGCGCTCATGAAAATCGTCGGGTATCTCTACCGGATAGTGTCCGTTAAAACACGCCGCACAATACCCGCGCTTGGGTACACAATCCAAAAGCCCTTCAAGGCTCAGAAATCCCAGCGAGTCCGCCTCAATGTATTCACAGATTTCCTCCGTCGTTTTATATGCGGCAATCAGCTGATCCTGGTCGGCCGTATCAATACCGTAAAAGCACGGCCACATTACTTTTGGCGAGGCGCTTCGCACGTGCACTTCACAGGCCCCCACATCTCGGAGCATACGCACAATCTGTTTTGACGTAGTTCCACGTACCACGGAATCGTCCACCATTACCAGCCGCTTTCCACGCACGACGTCGGCAAGCGCATTGAGTTTCAAACGAACGCCAAGCCGCCGCAAGTCTTGCGTTGGTTGGATAAACGTACGCGCCACATAGCGGTTTTTAATAAGGCCGGTACCAAACGGAATGCCAAGTTCAGCCGCAAAACCTTCAGCCGCAGGAACACCGGAATCGGGCACGCCCAATGACCAAATCAGCATCAACGCTCGTCTGCGCGCAAGTTGTCGGCCCATGGTATGCCGCACCCAGTAAATCGACCTTCCATCCACCACTGAATCGGGTCGCGAGAAATACACGTCTTCAAAGATACACGCCGCAGGGGTCTCTGTGAGTCAAACCTCGCTCAGAGCGCAGGCCGTCGTCTGAAATCTTGATAATTTCACCCGGTTCAACTTCACGGATATACGTTGCTCCCACGATATCGAGCGCACACGTCTCAGAAGCCACGACCCACGAATTATCCTCAGGACTGCCAAGACGACCGAGCACCAAAGGACGTATTCCATGCGGATCCCTAAACGCATAGAGGGCATTTTTCCCGCACCAGCACCATTGCATATCCCGCCTTCTATAAGGCGCATTGTCGCCGCAATTCCCGAGCGAAGGCGATGCGTCTTTTGTGTGAAATACCCAATGAGCTGCGCCGCAACCTCGGAGTCGGTATCGGAGCGGAAAGGAAATATTTCGAGTTGCCAGCTCTTTTCGCAGGGTTATCAAAAATTGACCAGCGTACCGTTGTGCGCCAAGGCAATGATCGTCTCGTCAATCGACGAGAGGTGCGGCTGAGCGGCTTCCCACCCCTTTAGCACCGGCGGTTCCATAGCGACAATGTCCGACAGCTGCTTTACCCGGCATTGCATCAAGATCCGAGTTAGTAAAAACCTCGGTCACCAAGCCGAGATCCTTACGAATCAAAACGGTCTGACCATCACCGACCGCTATACCGGCAGAATCTTGACCTCGATGTTGAAGAGCATGAAGTGCAAAATACGTCAGTCGCGCCACATCACGCTGCGGCGCCCATACGCCGAAAACACCACATTCCTCGTGAAGCTCCATGGGTTCCTTTCCCGCTGTATCTCACGTCCCTGCAGGATACATGACGTATGTAAGTGTACTCGCTCGCGAGAAGAAAAAGCGCTCCGAACGCCATTTGTTCGAAGCGCGTAACAATATAAGGGCGAATCTATTTCTGAATGTCTGATTTTTGTACGCACACCAAAGCCGCACGACCATATTGGTCGGAGTAATTGCAGGTAATAAGTGTCATGACGTGATCCGTTCGTGCAATGATGTCTGCAGCATCCGGTCGAGCATTAACCGACATGTTCAGCTTCTGTAAAAGATACTCATGGAACTCCTCTTTTCGATGAGAAGTTAAACTGTCGGATTGATTCGTCATCGTCGTTGGCATGATAGATAAAAAGTGGAACTAATTCATACTTTTTTTCAGGTGTTTCATACCAAATAGTAGTCACACTGTCAAAAAAACGCTCTTATCGTTCATCTTGCCAATATATTGGAACATCGAGCCGTTTCTCATATGGTGACCATAAAGAATGGTTTGCTGATCAACAAGGCCGCTGGGGTCGTTTTCATGATCCATAAAAATCTGACCGCCAACGGAGTATTCTCCCTTTGCATTTGTATGCAGGTAATGCTCATTGTCCGTTGTTTGGTATACCGGATAGTTCACCGGTGAGTTGGGAATCTGAATCCACCCAACAACCTCTTTGTTGATTGCACGCAGACCCGCCCAATCAATTCCCGGTGCTTCTTCAACATTGTTCTCAGGGAACCGTTGCGTACTGAGCCAGCTCTTCGTTGATCACGTCCTGCTGGTGGTAGTCCCATTGCGACTTTCACAAAAAGAACGCCGGAAGCCGCAATGAGCAAAATACCCACGAGCAGCAGTATTGCCGAAACAACATGGCGCTGTTTCTTAGCACCCTTTTTCTTTTTGCTGTCCTTCTTTTTGTCCCGCACATCTTTACGGCTAGGAACAGCTGGCTTGGGTTGTGTGACACCCGAAGCAGAAGTGCGCTGGATTGTAGAACCTTTCCTGCCCAGCAAAAGTGTCTGCCGCGTGTTTCTGACATATACCAACATCCTATCTCACACTACTTGCAATGACGTACTCTATCGGCCCACCGCATAAGCTCTCCAAGCCGTTGCTTTATGCGTCAGCCATATCGTGCTTTAAGCTGCACGATCTTCTCGCGATATTTTGGAATCGATGCTCCTAAAATCTGCGTCGCATAAATGGCGGCGTTTTTGTGCCACCGATTGCTACGCAGGCAACGGGAACACCGGAAGGCATTTGCACCATGGACAAAAGCGAATCCATGCCACCGAGATCGCTGGTTTTCATTGGAACCCCCACGATGGGAAGTGGGGTAAAAGCCGCTACGACTCCGCCCAAATGCGCTGCCTTTTTCCTGCGGCGGCAATGATTACCTTAAGACCACGGTCTGCCGCCGTTTGAGCCCATTCGTGAACCTTTTTGTGGATTACGATGCGCAGACGCAATAACCAACTCATAGGGAACACCCAAGCGTTCAAGCTCGGACGTACATCCTTCCATCGTAGGAAGGTCTGACTTAGAACCCATAATGACACCTACAAGTGGTTGTTCTGCCATCGTTTCTTCTCCAAACGTTCTTTTCACGTTCCTTTTCTGCCATACCCGTCTGGTATAAGCAAAATTACTATAAGTATAAATTACCTCGCAAGAAGTACCAGCATACTTTGTCACGGACACATAAGCACTATATTTTCGCTATCATGTTTTTGGCGTTGGTCCATCAGTCCACGTGAAAGGAAGTTTTATGAGTAACGCTAATCCTGTCTTGTACAAACGAGAAGGCGCGTACATCCCTCGCGTCGCCGCAGTTCACGACCTCTGCGGGTACGGAAAAATGCTCCCTGGGAGTAGCAATTCCGGTACTTTCTGCCGCCGGATGCGACGTGTGCCCCGTTCCTACGTCGCTCTTCTCGGCTCACACACGTTTCCCCAAGTTCTACATGCATGACACTACCGATATGCTTGCGTCTTACCTCGACGCTTGGGTTGACGAGGGCATTGAGCTTGATGCCGTCTATTCGGGGTTCCTTGGCGCTGCCGAACAGGTTGCAAGCATACAGCGTCTCTACCGCGAGCACCCAAGGCGCTTCGCATTGTTGACCCGGTTATGGGCGATGGCGGATCCATGTACCCCACCCATACCCAAGAGCTTTGCGATGCCATGCGTGGCCTCGTAGATGGCGCTGATGTCCTCACGCCAAACCTCACCGAAGCAAGCATTCTACCGGCATTGAGTATGCGGGTCAGGGATTTATCGGACGATCAGGTCAAGGCATACCTTGATGCCCTGCTCGCGATGGGTGCAAAAACCGTTGTGCTCAAGGGCGTTGTACGAGGGTGACGGACAAATCCGAAACTACGTAGCCGTCTCCGGCGAGAAGGACGCTTCCGTGACCGAGATTTCAAGCGAACTGCTGCCATATATGCTCCACGGCACCGGTGACCTCTTTGCATCCGCTCTCCTCGCCGCCCTTATGTGTGGCCGAGGCCTCACGGATGCCTGCACTTTTGCCGGCACCTTCGTTCGTGACGCCATGAAGGTTACGCGCGAACAACCTGACTTTTGAGGTGCGCGGCGTCTCTTTTGAGTCGGTACTCGGTGAGATTACGCAGCTCCTTAAATAGCGGCTGCCCTCTGGTCCGGGCCGCAGTCCGAAACTCGGATTGTGTCCACACTTTGGCCACGTCTGTAAATTACAAACCCACTCCAAAAGCACTTTGGAGTGGGTTTTTCGTTAAAAGAGATGTATGACTTTATGCGGAGTCTGCGTTTGCGCACGCATTAGTTTGAACTGCTTGAGCCACTGCTCGAACCGCTGCTTGCCTCTGCACTGCTTGATCCACTCGATTCCGCACTGCTTGAGTTGCCATCGTTCTTTTTTTATTGTCATCGGAACTTCCCACAGAAGCGCCGTTGCCCTGACCCGTTGTTTGTCTTCTTGCTGTTTGTGCTGCCGGTGTCGTTGCTATTCCGCCCACAATATTGCTCAGCACGCGGACCGGCGTAAACGAAGTGGCGATCTGGTTGCGCAACTGTTCCTGAGTTTCGTCGTCGGCTCCTGTGGTAACGCAGGTAATGGTAACGCCGGCATCAGATTGAGTTTTTGAATAGGTAAACGTAAAGATCGGCGTTGCGTCTCCGCTTGGCTTCAAAAAGCCAAAGAGCTCCGCTTTTTCAGATGGCCTTCATCGCCACGATGTGTATTTACATGATAGACAACCGTACTGATTTTTAGGATTGAGCAGGCAGTTAAACGCAAATGCCTGCGCCTGGACCGAGGATGCCGACAAGCATTCCAACACATCGCCGGAGCTGGTATCCGTTACGGTAACCTCAACGCGACCGGTATTTTCGTCGGCTTCCTGAACGGAAAAAATCTTCCGGAAACTGCGTAAAGCCGTCTCCCCACTCAACACCGCCGCGTAAAGCGGAAGCCACGGTACGGACGGTAACCGATTCGGTCAGATTTGCGGTATTTGCTCGGCGAATAAAGCCGCACGACACTTGCAAAAGAACCACGCCGGCGAGAAACACCAGCATAAAGATTACCGCGGTCCGCGTGATGACCTTCTCGACATTTGATCCGGAAGGATCGCTGCCGCTCAAAGGATCAATGTCAACGGCCTCGGCACCGCCGGCTCGACGTGCGCGTTCGGCTGCGGCTCGTTCTTCGTTGGGATGTCCGGTTTCATCAACCTTGGTAAAGAGCTCCTCAGCGGCATCTGCATCAAGCGCACCGCGCTGTTTTGCGAGCAAACTCTTTTTCTTTGGGTCTTTGCCATAATCCTCTTTTCATCCACAACGATACGATTATACGCGATTTCTTCCTCTAGCCTTTGCGCGCAGCGCCATCTCCTTCAAAGCCAACTCCAAACTGCATACGATAATACGTTGCATAGGTGCCTCCCTTTGCGAGAAGCTCGTCATGAGTGCCACATTCGACCACTCGCCCATTTTCAATCGTGATAATTTCATCCGCACCCATAATGGTTGACAGTCGGTGTGCAATGATAAGCGTGGTTCGATCCTTTGCCAACTCGGAAAGAGACTCTTGGACCGCGCGCCCGATTCGTTATCCAGCGCCGAAGTGGCTTCATCCAAAATGAGCAGCGGTGGGATTCTTGAGAAAAAACACGGGCAATGGAGATACGCTGCTTCTGTCCTCCCGAGAGACGTGTACCGCGCTGTCCGACCTCCGTGTCATATCCGTCAGGCAAGCCTTCCACAAAGGCGGCAATATTGGCGCGCCGCGCCGCCTCTTCAATCTCTTGCCGGGTTGCCCCGGGACACCCGTAGGCAATATTTTCCGCAATAGTTCCGTCAAAGAGGTACACGTCTTGTTGCACCAAACCAATGGCGTCGCGAAGCGAATGTTGTGTCACGCCGCGCACATCCTGACCGTCAATGGAAATCGAGCCCGATTGAACGTCATAGAATCGTGGCAATAAAGCGCAGGTAGTTGACTTCCCTCCTCCCGATGGGCCGACAAGAGCAACCGTTTTTCCCGGCTCAATATGAAGGTTCAAACCCTTGATAACTTCCTCGCCACCATCGTAGGAAAAACGGACATCGTCATAGATAATCTCACCGGCAGCAGACCCTCAAATCGGGGAGCTCCTGGTGCATCTTCGATATCAGGGCGCGTATCCAGAATTTCCACAAATCTCTGAAAGCCCGCCAGACCTTTCTGGAACGTTTCCGTAAAAGTTCAAAATGTTTGAGATAGGATTGGTAAAAAGCGACACATACAGTGCAAACGTTGCCAAATCCGCAGCGCGCATCTGTCCCGTGCGCAATCATCCATCCGCCAAATACCACGATGGTGATGTTGAGTATGCCCATCATCGAATCAATGGCACCGTGATAGCGACCCATTGCAAAAATACATTCTCGCTTTGGAGTCCAAATAGGCATCGTTGCTTTTGCGGAACTTAGCGCGTTCGTGATCTTCAGCAGCAAAATCCTTTGACCACGCGGATACCGGCCAGTGAGTCCTCAAGCTGGGTATTGACGTTTGAAATGCGCACGCGGTTCTCGCGAAAGATGGCTCTCATATGCACGTTGGCAAAGAAATTAAAGACGACCAGTGCAACGGCGATGGCAGCCATAACAAGAGTAAGCGGGACATTAATGAAGGAGAGGATTACAAAGGAACCCACGATTTCCATAACGCCAATGACGAGGTATTCCGGGCCATGATGAGCCGTTTCCGAAATATCAAAGAGATCGGAGACCAAACGACTCATCGAGATCGCCGGTTTTATGACGGTCGTAATACGAGAAACCCATGCGCTCGTAGGCATCAAACAGATCCTCGCGCATATGGCTCTCCATACGAGCACCCATAATATGTCCCCAGCTGATTACAAAGACGCGGCAAAAGAAATGCAGCGCATACATTGCAATCAGTCCGATGGCGACAAACACGAGAGATCCTAAAATGGCATCTTCCCCTTCGGTAAACAGACCGAATGCAAGTTGCCGTAAAATTTGCGGAAACGCAAGTTCGGTCACCGCAATCACAAGCGCACATGCCATGTCTATGAAAGAACAGATGGCGCTGTCCCACATAATAGGACAGAAAAGCGCATAAAGATGTTTTTCCGGGGTGCAGCATTTCCAACAACGCGCCCGTTTTGTTCCCCTATTTCCAATCCGTCCGCGTTGCCTGCCGCGAACGCGCTTTGCTTTGCTGTCGAGAAGTACCGTCTGTCATAGCTATCCTGCCTGTTGAAAGAAGTGCCGCACTACGGATGTAATACGGCATCAAAAACTACTGTATGAAAATTGCCGAAGGCTCCCTTTACTGAAAAGCTCCTCTGCCAAAAGACTCACTCTGCCAAGAGTTACTCAAAAAGCTTGAAGCCGATGGGAGATTGAGTCACATAAAAGCGCTCCTACCACGGTCTTTGCGTCCTCAATCTGACCGTCAAGCACCGCATCAATGAGCTCGGGCACCTTGATAAGATCCACGTTTATAAACTCATCTGCATCAGGATTTGAACCTGCAAAAGTCAGACCGGTTGCCATATAGATATGAATGAGCTCGTCCGTAAAGCCGTCGGATGTTGCGATGGTAGTTAAAAACGCCATCTTCTCCGCCTTCATACCCGTTTCTTCCAAAAAGCTCACGATGAGCGCAGTCCAGAGGATCCTCACCGGGATCCAGTTTACCTGCGGGTATTTCAACGGTAACCCGGTCAAGCGCGGTACGATACTGCCTGACTAAGCAAATACGTCCCTCATCGGTGAGGGCAACCACCGCAACGGCTCCGGGATGCCGCACGACATCTCTCAGGGCTTTTCGACCATCGGGAAGTTCAACGCGTAGGCGGTTCACGTTAAAAATGCGACCCGTCCATGCAACGTCTTCCGAAAGAGGTTTCTCGACAAGAGCGGCGTCACGCGGATCTTTACTGCCAAGTACAAACTCCCGTTTGACGGGCTCACCCCGATGTATGGTGTGCCCCGGTTTTGACATCTGAAAAGTTGCCGTCATACGTCAGCACATCGGCCGTGGCACGTAAATCGGAAACCGCATCGGCAAAAAGCACGTTGAACCTGTGTCCGTGCATCATTATCGTGATTTTCAAGAGCGGTTATGCCTTCATCGGAACCCATATTATCTGCGCATATATCAACTTCCGGCTCTATAATTTCGGGTTCAAACTCCCCTGCAACCTCAGATTTTTTCTCGTCATTCATTTTTTATGCCTCACGTGGACGCAGTGCCTTAAGACCTATATCGCTTCTATACTGTTTGCCGTCAAAATGAATCTGATCAACGGCTTCATATGCACGCATACGTGCTTGTTCAAAAATCATCCGCCAGCGCGGTTACGTTCAAACACGACCGCCTGCAGTTACCAGCCGGCCGTCAGTGAGTGCGAGACGTACCCGCGTGGCTCACCGAAACCCCCGAAACGCGCTCGGCAGCTTCAATTCCGGTAATTTCCTTACCCTTTTCAATGGAGCCCGGATAGCCGGCGCTTGCAAGTACCACGGAAACGGCAACTTCATCCGACCAGCCAATTGTTTGAGTATCCAGTGTTCCCGCATCACAGGCACACATAATCTCGACAAGATCGCCCTTAAGTCTGGGTAAGATAACCTGCGTTTCCGGATCTCCAAACCGAGCATTAAACTCAAGCACCCGAGGGCCGTCTTTTGTCAGCATAAAACCGCCATACAAGCAGCCGGAATACGGAATTCCCTCGGAAGCAAGCTCTGCGACAACGCGCTTCTCGATTGCAACCATATCGGCGTATTCTTCGTCCGTAACATGTGGACTGGGAGAAAAAACACCCATGCCGCCGGTATTGGGGCCGGCGTCACCGTCAAACGCACGCTTATGATCCTGGGCAGTGGCAAGCGGAATTAACGTTTTGCCGTCGGTAAGTGCAAGAAGCGAGCACTCCGGCCCCTCGAGAAACTCCTCAATGACAACGGTGGTTCCGGCAGACCCAAACTGACCGGAAAAACACTCGTGTACGCCTTCAAGGGCCTGCTCAAGCGTGTCGGCTACAATGACGCCTTTACCGGCAGCAAGTCCGTCCGCCTTAACTACTATAGGAGCTCCGACGCTGCGAACATACTCCTCGCAGGCGGCTTTGTCGGTAAAGACTTCCATGCCGCAGTAGGTACCCCTGCCTTCTCCATGATGCGCTTGGCAAACGCTTTGGAGCCCTCCATTTGAGCGGCTTCTTTACTTGGACCAAAGCAGGCAATGCCGGAAGCTCGCACCGCATCGGCAACGCCTTCCACCAAAGGAGCTTCGGGGCCGATAACTACAAGTCCAAGCCCTTTTTGACGGGCAAATGCCGCAACTGCCTCGGGTTATTCTGATCAACGTCAACCGCTTCGGCCATTGTGACCATGCCGCCGTTACCGGGAGCAACATATATCTTTCCTGCATGCGGAGACTCACGGAGCTTGGTTAATATTACATACTCACGCCCGCCGGACCCTAACAGCAAGATATCAATTTTTTCCATAGCCAGTTTTTCCGCCTTGTCATAGAGTTTCGTAGGAACAAACGCGACTCCCACCGACGTGGCACCCACATGTAAGGAAAACTCCTTTGATGCAGGTCGCACTGCGAGAAAGACGGCTTCATACTCATTGGTATCCAAAGGCTTCTTAAGTGCGGCCTCGGCACGACCGTCTCCCGAAGAGGTAATCACGTATGTGAGCGGTCCTTCAACCGTGTAAGCAGCACTCAAAGATCTTGAAATACGCGCGGTAAGATCGGACAAATCATGACTATGCCCAATCTCCTAAAAACTCCCTTTGCAAGCAAATACAAATACATCTCGGAAGACAGTCGCCTGCGCACATGTTCAAAGCGCTGCTGTAGGGAAAAACGATGGGGGCGTTTTTGGTGACGAATCAACTTTTCGCCGTCCATGGTGATAAAAAGTGTACCTGCGGCTTCACTCAGCTCTCTGCCATACGCCGCCACGGCCGCAAGATTGGCTCCGGCAGCTCGCGCGGTACTCAGACGCTCCATAATAATACCCTGAGCTGCAGGTGCGTTTTCCGTATCGAGAAGTACGATCTTCTCGCCCGATACTCTGCGATCCGTATCGCGGTTGGATATTCCTTCTCCGACCACATTTCCTCGTGCGTCAACGGCAGTTCTATAAGAAAGGGCAAGCTCAGAACCAACGTGAACGGAGAGAATGCCGGTATATCCTTGCTCTAAGAGGGATCGATAGAACGCGGCAACTTCTTCGGCGCGCGCATTAAGCCTGCTAGGGATAAGAAGTACCCCAAGAGACTCCAGCTCCGCACGGCTCAAACCGCACGGGTTGTCGGCTACGAGGACAAAGGTTTTGCGATCATGTGGCTGTACGGCAGAACTCACGTATTACCTCCAGTAGCGATCGATGGTCTGTTCACGCTCGGGACCAACGGTAATGATTGATATGCGCACGCCTGCCAGCTGCTCCAAGAAGTCAATGTAATCTTTTGCCTCACGTGGGAGTTGATAGAAATTGCGGACATCTGAAATATCGCATTCCCATCCGGGCAATGTCTCGTAGATGGGCTTTGCGTGGTAAAACACGCTCTGATGCTCCGGAACGGTTTCATACCTCTTGCCATCGCACTCGTAAGCCACGCATACCTTGATTTCGGGAAGGCATCCCAACACGTCCAGCTTGGTAATTGCAAGGTCGGTAAGGCCGTTGACTCGGGCGGCATAATTCACGACCACCGCATCGTACCAGCCACAACGCCGCTTTACGACCGGTCGTAACGCCATATTCATGACCAACCTCACCGAGAAGATCTCCCGTTTCGTCAAAAAGTTCCGTTGGGAACGGACCCGACCCCACGCGCGAGGGTATGCCTTGGCAATGCCAAGCACCCGGTCAATGTTGGTTGGACCGATGCCGGATCCCGTAACGGCACCTCCGGCAGTGCAGTTGGAAGACGTTACAAACGGATACGTACCATGATCGATATCAAGCATCGTTGCTTGAGCGCCCTCAAAAAGAATGTTCTTTCCGGCCTCAAGCTGCTCATTCAAAAACAGAGAAGATTCGACGATATAGGGACGCAGACGATCCGCATAAGGCAAATACGTCTCGCAGATCTGCTCGACCGTATAGGTAGGCATTCCGTATACCAGCTCAAGAATGGGGTTTGTGTATTCAAGTGCGGCGTCAAGCTTCTTACGGAAGATCTTCTCGTCAAGCATGTCCTGCATACGCAAACCCGTACGATTCATCTTATCCATATACGTAGGGCCTACACCGCGCTTGGTGGTGCCGATAAGATTCTTGCCAAGCTTCTTCTCGTGAGCTCCGTCCAAATCTTTGTGATATGGCATCACGATGTGGGCGTTACCGGAAATCTTCAGCGCATCGCACGAAATACCCTGTGCCTCCAGCATGTCTATCTCGCCCAAGAGAATTTCAGGATCAACGATGCAACCATTGCCAATGACGGGATAGGTATTCTCATCACATAACGCCAGAAGGGTACCTGATGAAGCGCAAGCTTTAGTGTCTCCGGCAATAACCGTATGTCCTGCGTTTTGCACCACCGGCATACCGGCACACAACGTCAAAAATCTCCGGAAATAAGATCGGTAACTTTACCTTTTCCTTCGTCGCCCCACTGAGTGCCCACAAGAACGGAAGCTGACATAACTTCTCCCCTATCGCAGTATGTTATTACCTACCATACAACCACAGCGGGTTGCTTATCCAGTATAGAACACCGACGTGCCGGAATGTATCGCACATCTCACATCACAGAGATATCATTGCGCATACGCGCCGGTTTCCTCTTGTTGTTTGGCAATGCCGTCGGCATCGTCGTAGCCCGACACAACCTCTACAAACTTTGTGGAGGACCCCACAAACGTCAGAGAAATGTCGGCAAGGGAACCCGAGCGGTTCTTGGCGATGATAAGGTTTGTCACGCCTATGTCAGGGTCTCTTTTTCCCGAGCCGCCTCTTCTTCATTCATGGAGCGGTCAAGCAAGATGACGATGTCTGCGTCTTGCTCAATGGCTCCTGATTCACGCAGGTCGGAAAGCTGCGGGCGCTTATCGGTACGGTTTTCAAGCGTTCGATTCAGCTGCGAGAGTGCCACAACCGGAACCTGGAGATCTTTTGCCATAATTTTAATGCCGCGCGACATTTCGGAAACCTCGGTGGCACGGCTGTCCGCACGCCTTTGCCCTGAAGGGGGCGACAACAGCTGCAGGTAGTCAATGATTACAACGCCCTTTTTCTTCCCGTGGAGCATGCGCCGTGCTTTTGCCCTGATTTCGGTAACGGTAATGCCGGGCGTATCGTCAATCATAACGTCTAAGTTAGAAATTGCAGATGAGGCTGCTGCAAGACGAGGCCAGTCGTCGGGGGCAATCTTGGCCGAACGGATGGATGTCAAAGAAACTCGTGACGATGCCGCCAAAAGACGCTGCGCAATCTCGGTTTTTGCTCATCTCAAGCGAGAAGAACGCCACGCTTGCGCCCTTGGCGGCTGCCTGCACCGCCAGGTTAAGTGCGAAGGAGGTCTTACCCACACCCGGGCGTGCGCCGACAACTATCATCTGTCCGGGACGCAAACCCAAAAGAGCGGCGTCCACCGAAGGGAAGCCCGTTTCAACCCCGAGCTCCGTTTCGGACTTGTTCGCATTTTCTGCCAGCTCGCGATACAGGTTTCCCATAATGTCTGAAATTGGTTGCTCACTTCTCGACACGTCGGCATTCGTTACGTCAAAAATGAGCTTTTGTGCCGCGTCAACGACCTCTTTTGTATCCTCCGGAGCATCGTAGGCAAGAGCTGAGATTTGCGCTGCCGCAGAAATCATCTTGCGGAGCGTTTTGTCGCGGTGGAGCATATCCGCGTGATATTGCCAGCCCACTCGTGCAAGAGGATCGCCGCCAAGCTCTGCAATGCGATTGGGACCGCCTGCTTTTTCAAGTTCTCTGTTGCTCTTAAGCGTATCGGAAACCGAAAGGGGGTCAACGGCGCTGTTGCGTTCAAAAAGGGTTTTTATCGCTTTAAAGATATAGCGGTTGGATGGTGTATAGAAATCTTCTTCCGTCAGGCGCACAATGCACTCCGAGCGAGCGTCCTCATCGTACATCATGGCAGAAAGTACCGACATTTCCGCCTCAGGATCTTGAGGCATGGCAACTTTTTCAAGAGCGGTCAGGCGCGTGGGATTAATGTCCCGTACAAGATCTTGTTTGACGTTATTTTCAGGCATACCTATCCAATCACTACCAATCCGTGAAAGAGAATACTAGCGCACTTTGCACCAAAGAAATGTGAGTTTTCTGGCAAATGGTATGCCCAAAAAAGTATTCAACATTGTTTTTGATGAGATGCCATCCCTGAGCGGTATCTCGATAAGTTTTCAACGTTTTCAACATTTTCATCTTTTTTTGGTTAACGGCAAAAACCTCCACAACTTGTTATTTGTCCACATTATGCACAACGTGCTCCATCCATGCAGGATTCCTGCACGTTTTATGCATTGACTTTGAAAAACCGCAGGTAATCTATGCTAAAAATAGCCTTTTCATAAAACCAAAGGTAAAACACCCCGGTATACATTTCTGTATCCGGGGTGTATTTTTACGTACCATGCACGATATTTGATGGTTGTTTCTTTCACTCAACTGGTAATTTTGTAGAAAACCCCAGTTGACAAAAAGTTCTCCATCGCCTACCTCAAGGCCTCTGAAAATCCGCCAAAAACTACTCCGCTGGCTCAGCCTCAGGTGCAACCTCTTCCTGTTGCTCATCCTGTGCTGCGGGAGCCTCTTCTGCCTCATCGGTCTTTGGCTCTTCGGCAACCTCTGCAGTCTCATCAGGACCAACCTGAACGGTTACCACTGCCTCAACCTCACGATACAAATCAACAACAACATCGTGACGACCTGCGGTCTTAATGGAAGAGCTGCGGACAATACGCTTGCGGTCAATTTCAACGCCAAGCTGCTCTTTAATTGCCTCAGCAATCTGTGCTGCTGTGATAGAACCAAAGAGCTGGCCTTCCTCGCCAATCTTGGCATCAACAACGACGAGCTTACCATCAAGGGCAGCTTTGGTAGCCTCTGCGTCTGCAAATCGCTCAGCCTCACGCTTAGCAATGTTGTGACGACGCTCCTCAAGCTGTTTGATATTACCCGGGGTAGCAGGCTGGGCAATCTTTTGAGGGAACAGGAAGTTCTCTGCATAGCCCTGAGCGACCTCTACGATGTCGCCCTCTCCGCCTTTACCACGAAGCTCGCCCAAAAGAATTACTTTCATGGGAACTCCTTAGGTCAATCGGTTTGAGCCGATTGATGTTCTGTATCAGTGGTCTTCTTGTTATCAGGCATTCTTCCTCGTGATATATGTCGAAAGTTTGCCCAGATATCAATAAGACCAACAAAAGCTAACATACCAACCTGAATTTCAAGAAATGCTGCAAAAATGAAGAGAAACATTGTCGTTATCGGAGAAGCTTTACGACGTTGCATGAACCAAACGCCAACGGCCATCCCCTGCACCGCAAGGACAAGCCTTACAAAGACAAGTACATTGAGTGCGCTCATAAGCACTATGTCTTTGTACAGAGGAACCTCTGGGCTCGCCGCATATGCAGCGAGTGCAACGATGCCAAGTGCCACAAACCAAAGTGGCACGTCCATCTCTACAAAGCGCGAGAGATGTTTTTTTCTCGCCACCAAGAGAGCGATACGCCACCCGTGCACCAATACGGGCAATGAGATAGTACAAAATTGACACCATCGTAAAGCCCGTTGGCCAAAGAAGTTGCATAAGTACCCTCAGATAGGCAAAGCCTTCTGCACTATTCACTGACGACCCCACGTATTGTGTGCGGTAAAACTCGAAATGCCTCTTGCACATGAGCCGATACGGATGACCCTTCTGCCGCAGCGAGAAGTTCATAGCCGCCCAAAAGGACCAGCGTTCCCACGCCAACAATCAGTATCTGTTTGCCGACGGTAAGCACTCCTCGCGCAACCAAAACACCTATGCTCATTGCGATGCCGGCGGCGCCAATTGAACTTATCAGCACCTCTGGCTCACCAAGCAGATAGCTTGCTCCTCCGGCAACAGAAGTACGACTCCTGAAGTATACAGAGCCTCTTTGACGGTCTTTTGGTAGCACGTAACAACGGCTCCATAACTTATAAGAGCGGCGCCGATAAAAGGTGAAATATGAGCAGACAAAGCGCTCCCAAAGCCACCAAAAGGAGACCTTGCCACAGAGGCGGTTGCTTCTGCGCCTTTACGCGCCCAGCACCGGGTATTACGATGCGACCTTTGCGGCCAAACATCGTTTGAGAGACATCGTTTGAGCTTCTCTTTACTCCCTGCGGAACAGGGGGTATCCCGGTATTGTCACGCTTGCTATCCATACGTTAGTGCATCATTTCTTTCTTCAGGTTATCCGCGGTTACGGTTTCCGCGGCTTGAAACTACCGCAACGGTATACGGTAGAAGCGCCATCTCACGAGCACGCTTAATAGCGAGTGCAATATCGTGTTGATGCTGCGTGCAAGCGCCAGTGACACGACGGGGCTTAATCTTGCCACGATCGGTCATGTACTTACGAAGAAGCTGAGTGTCTTTGTAATCAATATACTCAGTATTCTCTTTGCAGAACTGGCAATACTTACGACGCGGCTGGCGCTGAAAATCTTGCTTCTGCTGAGCCATGTCTTGTACCTTTCTTCGATCCTTCGTATGAAAAGATCCTTTGATTAAAACGGAATATCCTCGTCATAGACATCGGCCGCCGGTGCGACTGGTGCCTGCGGGGCTGGAGCGGCAGCGCGTGGAGCCGGTGCAGAATAGCTCGGAGCATTTGGTGTTGCACCAACAGCCGGGGCTGTAGGGAGCCGGCGCAGGAGCTCCGTTGTTCTGCTGATTTCTTGAAAGAAACTCAACCTCATCAACAACAACTTCAAGCTTACTGCGACGCTGCCCTTCTCTTGTCTCCCAAGTGCTATAGCGAAGTTTGCCTTCAATGGCAACCTTCGAACCCTTGGAGAGGAAGCGGGAAAGTGCGTCAGCACGCTGGCCAAATACTACGCAGTCAATAAAGTTGGGAACGTCCTCCCATTCTCCTGTCTGCGCATTTCTACGGCGATCATTGACGGCCACACCAAACGAAAGAATCTGAGTGCCGCCCGCTGTAGAGCGAAGCTCGGGATCACGCGTAAGGTTGCCCGAAATATTTACCCTGTTAATGCTCATACTCTCACTACCTCTCAATGCAGATGTATTGCTACATCCACCTTCCACTCGGACTTAGTCCTTGTCAACACGACGCACGATCATATGGCGCTTGACAGCGTCATTGATGCGCAAAACTCGATCGAGCTCTGCGATCTGCGTTGGATCTGCATGGAAGTTGATGAGGGTATAGTCACCCTCGGTAAGCTTGTCGATCTCAAAAGCGAGCTTGCGCTTGCCCCAATCCTCGACATTGTCGACTTTACCGCCCTCAGCAGCAATAGCTACATCAATACGCTTCATGACGCCAGCGCGGACTTCCTCTGAAGAGGAAGGGTCAACAAAAAACAGCAGTTCATAGGCCTTCATATGGTCACCTCCTCTGGGCTAATGGCTTCGGAGAGTGAAGGTGCATCCGAAGCAGGAAAAGGTTCGACCAAGCATCATACCATATAAACGCGCTTTTGGAGCCCATATCCTCAGATTCACTCCCAAATACACATCCACATACCAAGCCTATTACATCAATTTGACCGAATTCTGACCAAAACCTGACGAGTTTTTTTCCTTGGTTTTCAACATTTTGCTGGTAAAGAGTGCTTTTCTTTCTGAACATCCATTATGTGAGAAAAACGGTCATCACACAATCTGCATGATGACCGTCTCAAGAACAAAGATTTGCTTTGTCTTTTGCGCTATTTATCCGTCAAACGATTACTGTACCGGAGCAAACGGATCATTGCCGGCGGTCTTCTCGCCTGCTTCCTCACCGTGATTTTCAACAACCTCAGGCTGCGACACTGTACGGTCGGATTGCGCGGCTACATTGTCTCCTGACTCTGTCGCCGTTGTGGAAGCGCCATACGTAGGCTGCGTCTCAGTGGAGACCACCGTGTTGGGGTTCTCTGTTGGCTCAGTTTGAGTCTCGGTCTGTACGGACTGCGGGAGTGCGGCGCTTTGCTGTGACAAGGCTTCATCTCGAGGATCATAGATAAACGGAGGCAGCGGATCTTTGCTCTGTCCCCACGCAGGAAGGTTAAACTGACGCATCCAGAGACCAAGTGCTGCGTTAACGATAAGATTGAGCGCCACGCTCACTGCTCCCGCAATAATAGAATTTAAGATAAACGACGGTGCCGTCATCGACGAAGCCGTTGCGATTATGCGCAGTGCCGTGCTTACCGTCATGGTTCTTCCGGGCAAAAATCCTCTCCCATCAGGGCAACCACAAATGAGAAAAAGAGCCTGCCATAAAGATAGAACTGATGATACTGGCCACGTAATTGATAACGACACTAAGACAGAAAATACGACCCAGTCCTAAAAAGTCATGCTTCATCATCTGAATGATTGGTTTCACGACAAAGCCTGCACCGATTTTCTGGTAGATAGTCGCGCGAAGTTGTGCGATACCAACGAAATATGTCAGAAGCAACCCCTAAGACAATCAAAAGCGGTACCAGACTACCGTTAAGCACCGGAATCAAAAAAATGCAATAAAAATTACCAGGCCGTATGCTACAAGATACACAAGACCTATGACAAACGCTCGCCAGCCGCTTGCAATTGACTGAGCAACTCCAATCTTATTGCCTTGAAGCCCCAGTATTATTCCCCCATGCGATAGACCTCATCCATTCAAGGACATATCCAATGGCTCCCAGAGGACCAACAATAGGAACAAAGCAGGCAAGCAAGAGAAGAATTGGTGTCTTCCACCAGCCCTTTTCTTTGGTAGTTAGTCTCAGTGCGCGAACAAAATAACGATCTCGACAAAAACCCTCGAGCTCTTGATCGTTAATAATCATAAAATCTCCTTTCAAATACCCTAAACAGTAGGCGTATTTGTAAAAAGGCTAACATTTTTTGTAGGAAAGAACAAACAACATGGCGGAGGAGGAGGGATTCGAACCCTCGTACCCCCGAAGGGGTAAACGGTTTTCGAGACCGCCGCATTCGACCACTCTGCCACCCCTCCGAGGGTGAAACGGCGCCCGTAGGCGCCGTGAATGCTCTGGCGGAGGTCAGGGATTTGAACCCTGGAGACGCTTTTGAGCGCCTACACGATTTCCAATCGTGCTCCTTCGGCCACTCGGACAACTCTCCATATAAAGTGCATTGGTCAGTATAACTGAAATCTCCGTAAAACGCACGGTGATTTTTACTTCCATGTAAAGTAGCGAGAAAACATAGGTATAGTATGAGTCTGTTCTGATATTACTCGCACATACGCGCAAAACACTTCGTGCAAAAATATCAGCGTCGTACGTATTGCTCGTGGACTATTTGCGGAGGTTAACATGCCACCATTCTTCTCGCCATACGGAATGGATTATATCTCCGTAGCCGTGCCTTCCTGGCTTGACCTTGCAACGGTCATCGTCGGTGCGCTTGCGGGCATCATCGTAGCCAGAGAGCGGCACCTGGATTTAGTGGGATTTGTTGGATTGGGTCTTCTCGGCGGTCTTGGAGGCGGACTCATCCGAGACGTCATGATGCAGCATGGCGGCGTTTATATGCTTGACAGCCCATACGCAATACCTGCCGCAGTTCTTACTGCTCTTATCATCTTTTTGTTTCCCCGGCCCCTTGACGTGTTTCCACGAGCACTCGAATGGGTTGACATTATCTCCGTGGCTCTTGTTTGCGGTAGTTGGTACGGATAAGGCGCTCATCTACCACCTCCTACCCATGTCTGTCATCTTGATGGGCTCCGTAACCGGTGTGGGCGGCGGTATGCTCCGGGACGTCTTCTTGGGTGATATTCCGCGCATCTTCCAACGGAGCAACCTGTACGCATTTTGCGCGGTCGCAGGATCCGCATCGTATTGGGCAAGCGTAACGTGCGCGCATATATCAAAAGCCGTGGGCGGCCGTTATTTGTGTCGTCGTAACCGTTGGCCTAAGACGCTGGTCGCTCCATTACGGCGTACTTTCACCCGCAGATGTTGACCTCACGCCGCACGTCATGAAACGAATTCGCAAATTCCAAAAACCAGGTTCAAAACTCACGCGAGAAAGAGCGTGCCGACGGTGTCACAAGCCAGACACACGACACACACCACAAATAAGTACGGCCAGAATATGCCCATATGAGTTGGCGAGAAGAGAAGGTTCTTCTCGCGCTATTTCTTTACTCTACCGTTGCGAACCGCCCATTTACGACGCTCGGTTTCAGACAGAATACGCTTGCGCATACGAATGCTTTCCGGTGTGATTTCAACCAGCTCATCATCCATGATGTATTCCAGCGCTTCTTCGAGCGTAAAGGTTCTCGGCGGCGTTAATTGCACCGAAATATCGGCCGTTGACGAGCGCTGATTGCCCAAATTTTTGGTACGAGCAATGTTTACCACCATGTCGCCGGGCTTTGATCTCTCACCGACAAGCATGCCTTCATAGCACTCGGTTCCCGGCCCCACAAAGAGCTGTCCGCGCTCCTGCAGGGTGCCAAGCGCATACGCCACGGCCTTCTCGGTAGAACATGGAGATCATGGCTCCGTTTTGCCTGCCACCAATGTCGCCGGCAAACGGACCATATTCGAGGAAGGTGTGATAGAAGACCGCTTCTCCGTGCGTCACGTTCAAAACGCGCGTCTTGAGTCCCATGATGCCGCGGGTTGGAATCTTGAAATTCAAGATGCGTCTGCGTGGAACCCGTGTCCATGCTCACCATGGTACGACCAGCGTTGCCAAACACCTCGATAACCTTGCCGGAGTACTCTCCCGGGCACTCAACAACGGCCTGCTCTATAGGCTCAACTTTGTGTCCCTGTGCATCTTTCTTAAAGAGAACTCGGGGGCGACCCACTTGGAACTCAAAGCCCTCACGCCTCATTGTTTCCATGAGAACAGAGAGATGCAGAATGCCGCGTCCGGAAACTTCAATTCCGATTTTGTCGGGAAGCTCCTCAATGTGCATGGTAACGTTATTTTCAGCCTCGCTCATCAGACGCTCTTTAAGCTGACGGCCGCCAACAATATCACCCTCACGCCCTACCAAAGGCGAGCTTGATGGCTCAAAGATAATCGAAAGCGTGGGTGGGTCAATTTCTATCGGTTCAAGTTCAACGGGATCTTCCGGATCGGTATAAACATCGCCAATATCGGTGGAATCAATGCCTACCACGGCTCCAATGTCTCCGGCCGCAACCTCAGAGGTTTCCTTCCTGCCCAGATAGTCAAAGGTAAAGAGCTGCTTGACCTGGCCCATTGCACGTGAGCCGTCATTTTTTACCACCAAGATCTTATCGCCGGTGTGAATCGTGCCGGAATATACGCGGCCGATGCCGATTCTGCCCACATAATCTGAGTGGTCAATCGTGACGCACTGCATTGCCAGCGGCCCTTCAATATTGACCTCCGGTGCCGGCAATCCCTCAACGATCATGTCGAGAAGAGGCAACATGTCCTTATTGTCATCGTCGGGCGCAAGGCGCGCATAACCGTTCACCGCAGACGCAAAGACCACGTGCTCCATGGTAAATTCAAGCTGCTCATCGGAGGCACCCAAGTCCATCATCAAATCAAGGGCATCATTTACAACCTCTTCCGGACGGGCTCCGTCGCGGTCAATCTTGTTGACCACCATCATGATGGCAAGGCCCGCATCGATGGCATGTCGAAGCACAAAGCGCGTTTGCGGCATAGGGCCTTCAGCGGCATCAACAAGCAAAAGAGCACCGTCTGCCATCTTGAGCACTCGCTCCACCTCGCCGCCAAAGTCAGCGTGACCCGGCGTATCAATGACGTTGATCTTGGTTCCCTTATATTCAATGGAAATGTTTTTTGCCAGAATGGTAATTCCGCGCTCACGCTCCTGATCGTTGGAGTCCAAAAACACGTTCTTGAACCTGCTGATTTTCACGGAAGGCGTCCGTTGCCTTTCAACATCTGGTCAACCAGCGTTGTCTTACCATGGTCAACGTGGGCAATGATGGCAATGTTTCTGATGTTCTCTTGACGCATAAACTTCATTTCTCCCTGTCTGCACATGTGGCAAGAAGCACCCACGCGCAGCTTTTAAACGGTTAGCTTTGGTACTTTAGTCCAAAATCACCTATAAATACAGAGTTTATTTTCGATAGACGGCATTTTACATGGAATCGTCGCGGAGGTGCATACGGAATTTCCAAAGAAATCTCTTATAGCAGTGGCTCAAGCTCTCCTGCAGGCGCGGGCTCGGTCCAGGTAAACCCTTCTCCTTCTCCCTTACCATCCACCAGCGAATATGCCGAGAAACTCCGGTAGTTCTTCTCGCCAAACTCAAGAATGAGCGCATCCTGATAGGCGCCCTCGGCATCCGCTATGGCTCCTTCATACACAAGAGCATACCGAAGGGGGTTACCAAGTCCCTGCTCGGCGTCTCCCGCCTGTTTTACAAGCGCGACAATGCGCCGGTGTGCTCCGTCTAAAAGAGCTTCCGGACCATCGTCAGCAAATTCGTAGCTTGCTACGTTTCTCGCCTCGTCTTCAACGACCAAGCGTACGTTCAGTTCGCCTCCGTCGGCAAGAATATCAAACGCATCGCCCATGAGCTCAGACGACAACTCATCAAGCTCGGGGAAATGCCGTCGCGGCGATCCTCCGATTTTTGTGACGACCCTGACACAAACACTCCTTATCGATATCTACAAAACGTGTACTTCATCTTTGGTAAAGTCGACAAACGCATGGTCGCCTACATTGTAAATCTTATGGGTACGTGGATTGAAATCCGTAATCTTAATGAGCGTATCTCCAACCATGACCTGGTAGTTTTGATAATGCCCCATAAAACGGGACAGCACCACTTCACAAGAAAGAACGCCCGTGTCGGCGAGACGAGCGGACTCGGGGCGCAAAACAATGCAGCACGCACTGCCCTTCTCGACATGCGAGCAGCCGCATACTTCAAAATCTTGACCCTCAAAACTGCAGAGCGCCGTATCGGCGTCAATCTTGTCTGTAACCGTTGCATGCAAGAAATTTGACTCTCCAATGAAGTCTGCGACAAATTCATCTGCGGGATGATAATACACCGTCTGCGGATCGCCGATTTGGTCCACGACGCCCTTTTTCATAATGATGATATTGTCGGAAAGTGCCATCGCCTCTGACTGGTCATGCGTAACATAAACGGCGGTAATGCCTGCTTCTTGCTGGATGCGACGGATCTCATTGCGCATGTCAACGCGCAGTTTTGCGTCCAGATTTGAAAGAGGCTCGTCAAAAGAAGAACGCTCGGCTCAATGACCAAAGCACGCGCCAAAGCAACACGCTGCTGCTGTCCGCCTGAGAGCTGGTTGGTCATGCGCTCTTCCATACCCTCAAGTCCAACAAGCGAAAGGATATGAAGAACCTTCTCGCGAATTGTTGCTTTATCCATTTTGCGCAGCTTAAGACCGTATGCAACGTTGTCAAAAGATATTGTAGTGCGGCAGCAACGCATAACTTTGGAAAACCATAGCCGTATCGCGCTTGTTTGGCGTGAGCTCGTCAATTTGCTCGTCGCCGAGAAAAATCTTTCCCTCGTCAGGACTCTCAAAACCAGCAATCATACGCAAAATGGTAGTCTTGCCGCAGCCGGAAGGACCAAGCAGCGTTACAAACTCACCGGGAGCAATGCTGATGTTGGCATCTTGAACCGCGTAGAAATCCTTGCCGGTCTTTTGATCCTGGTAAATCTTAGAAAGATGCTCAAGGCGTACGCCCTTTTTCTCTATAGCCATGTGCTACTCCTCCTTGAGTGCCCGACTGGTGCCAAAGTGTTTGATAGCCCAGTTCATGAGCAAGACCGAGCCGTATGTAATAACAATCAAAATTGTTGCAAAAGCGCAGGCCATACCATAAGAACCCTTGCCCGCAAACTCATTGATCTGCACCGTAATAAGCAAAAACTGCGGTGTGACCAAAAGAATAACTGCGGAAATTGCGGTAATGGAGCGCACAAACGCTGTTACCAAACCGGACAAGAACGAATCTTTAATCAGCGGCAGCGTAACCGTCATGAACACCCTAAAGCTATCGGCACCCATATCGTAGGCGGATTCCTCAATAGACTTGTCAATCTGGCGAAGCGCCGAGATGCCCGAGCGGGTTCCGGTGGGAAGCGAGCGCACCACGAATACGATAATCAAAATGATTCCCGTACCATACAAACCTTGCAAAACCCCGGTATGCATAATGCCGCTCGAAAAAGCCGCGGATATAGCCAACGCCCAAAACCGTACCGGGAACCGCCATGGCAAGCATGGAAACGGCCTCGATAAAACCCGCGGAAGCGGAAACGACGTTTTACCACCAGATACGAGATAATCATTGAGAGCAAGGCGGTAATGGGAGCCGCAATGAGCGACAGCATAAACGAATCGCTAAACGCTTGCAGGCCATGATATTTAGTGAATACCTGCGTGAAACCATTTGGTTGTCAATTCGTAGTTTGAGCCCCAAGAGCGAACAAATAGAACCGTAGCAGGGACACAGAGGTACATGGCGACAACAAAAAGAGCCACTGCGGCACACAGAATGGAAAGCGGAATGCGCACGGAATTGTCGGTAATGAGCATCCTTGCACGTGTTGCCTTACCTGAGAGGGTTGACGTGCTCTTTGCCTCAAGTACAAACTTTTGAACCACAAACATGAGCAGCGTAATGGAAAGCAGGATAACGGCCATTGCGGCGGCGCCCTGCTTGTCATATGCTCCGGTAATCTGCAAATAGATTGTTGTTGCCAAGGTGTCGTACGAACCACCGATAATCATGGGATTGGCAAAGTCGGCAATGGATTCGATAAACGAAACAAGGAAGGCGTTGCCTCAAACCCGGCAAAAATAAGGGGCAGCGTAACACTGGTAAACACCTTCCAGCGACTTGCTCCCATATCACGCGCAGCCTCTTCCAAAGACGGATCAATGTTTTTGAGCAAACCTTTGAGCATCATGTAGCACACGGGGAAAAAGGTCATGGTTTGAACGATAAAAATACCCCAAAACCCGTAGATGTTATTGTCGTAGATCCCCAAGAGTCCGCGTGTAATAAGACCCTTTTTGCCAAACATCATAATCATGGAAAGCGACAGCACAAAAGGCGGAGAAACAACGGGCAGCATGGAGACCACACGGAAAAGCCCTGTCATAAATCGCGTACGAAGCTTGACATACACCTCTACATAGGCAAACAGCAAACCCGCAAGCGCTGACAGAATGCCAACGGCAAATCCAACTTTCAGTGTATTGGTAATGGCACGCGTGAACGTGGGCATGGCCAAAATGCGCGTGAACACATCAAGCGTAATCCCTTGGTCTGAAACCACTGAGTCAACCATAAGGATGGCAAGAGGATACAGAATAAAAAAGGGTAAGGAAGGCGACAAGAACAACAATGGTCGATACCAAGATTGGATCGCCTAGGAGCTTTTTTCGCTCAAGTCGAGCGCTTTGGGTTTTTGCCATACTGATCCTCACTCTGAAACACCCAACCTACGCATAAACCTATATGTGGAACTGGGTAGGCAGATCCCCGCCTACCCAGTACAGTCCGTCTTTCGAGACAAGAAAAATGGTCTTGTTTGTTTGTCGCAGACTCTATTCCGTCTTAAAGCGGTTGTCTCCGCCACCCAAGGCTTCCATAACGTCCTTAACGTACTGCTCGGTGTTCTTCTTGGCATTCTCGAAGTCATAATCCATTACGTTATTAGGATCAAGTCCGTATTGCGTGGCTATCTCTGGCTGCTTTGCGTTGTCAATTACCAGGAACTGATACGAGCCGTTTTCCTGTGCGAGATTGACGCATGCCGGCGAAAGAGCATATTCAACCCAAAGTTTTGCTGCATTGGCGTGTGCGGCTCCCTTGAAGATTGCCGTAGCACCAACCTCATACGATGCACCTGAGCTCGGAATTTGAAGGCCGATGTTATCGTGCTCCTGATCAACAATCTGATAGATGCCGTCATGAAGCATACCGAGTCCAATGGTGCATTCTCCGGTACCGATTGCCTTGGACGGTCCGGAGCCGCTCTTGGTGTACTGGGCGATGTTCTTGTCGAGATCAACAAGGTATTGAACGCCCTGGTCATGACCATACTTTTGAATGACCGTATTGATAATCAACTTTGCGGTACCGGCGGTATTGTAGTTGGAAGACCAAATAAGACCCTTGTACTTGGAATCGGTGAGGTCTTTGTAATCCTGAGGAGGATCAATCTTGAGGCGCTCAAGCTCGTTCTTGTCGTACATGATTCCCAAGATGCCCTTGTAAATGCCATACCAGTCATTATTGGTGCTCTTGAACTTATCGGAGATAAGGTGCGAGGCATTCTTTGGCTCCGTACTGCTCAAGCAAGCCCTTTGAAGACGTTACGTTATAAGGATCGGTTGTGCCGCCAAACCATACATCGGCAGACGGGTGTCCGTTTTCTTCCTCAATCTTTGCAGCAACCTCACCGGTAGACAGGCGCTGTGCTTGTACGTCAATGCCGTACAACTTCTTGAAGTTGTTGCACACCGCATTTAAGTACTCCTCTTCGCAGGAGCCATATACTACCAGTTTTCCTTCTTCTTTTGCCGCTTTTACCAGCTCTTCTGGAGCTCCAACAGTCTCAACAGAGTTGGTGTCAGCATCTTTTTTACCATCATTGTCTGGAGTCAGCTTTTTTCTCCCGAGTTGTTGCAGGCTGTAAGACCCAATCCCGCTACAACTGTACTAACACCAAGAAAGCCGCGACGAGTAAGGTTCATCATAAAAAAACTCTTTTTCTCCTTTTTGTGGATATCCACAGCTTCAATGAAAAGAACGTGCTCTTGCATAAATCCTACTCAAATTTCGCAAAAATCTTCTCGACTATTCGATAAGTGGACGATATTAACGGTTACCGGTATGTTCTTTGTGTATTGCGAGCGTTGCTTGCTTGCGTAAAAGCTGTGTTGTGCCTACGCTGTACTTTTTTTGCTAAAGAGGAAAAACCTAAAAGAGTGTGAAATTAACATTCGAAAAACGATCCATTTGAGGGGTTTACGGGTGGTTTTTAGAAGCAAAATGCATGTTTAGTGGTGGTTTTCTTTGATTTGAGCGTTTAGTGGTGAATCAAACACCCGTAAACATCCAATTTGGTACCAAACCGTTGTCTCATATGAAAAGCACAACTAAAGCAAAACGGCTGCCTGCGGATTTGCAGACAGCCGTTGATACGCAATTTCAACGATCACAAAAAGAGAAGACCTTACGAGCATGATCATACTGCCTAGTGCTGCCAGAAATGCGCCAAGTATGGCTTGGACTGCCATATTTACTGCAAGTTTGGCATATGAACTGCGCAGTTAACCATACTTGCTGCAAGTATGACGCTATTATGACGACCTAACTTGCGTCATTTTCGGCAGCGCTAAGACAATCAAAAGAGCTTCAGATATCTCGCGCATAGCAACAGGCTCAGCACACCTCGTCTCACTGAGCCCTTTCGCAGACACCGTCTCGCCCTGCATTGTGGAGAATAGGGGATCGAACCCCTGACCTCAGGCTTTGCAAAGCCCTGCGCTCTCCCAGCTGAGCTAATTCCCCTTATGATGCACCCAGATCAGAATCCGAGCACTCGTAATAATCACCCCAGCGGCGACTCGGCTATCGCTGGGGTGACTATTGTCACAAGAATGGTGGGCCTGACAAGGTTTGAACTTGTGACCTCCCGGTTATCAGCCGGACGCTCTGACCAACTGAGCTACAGGCCCAACGCAGGAAGCAATGATACAACGCAGTTTTCCTACGGTCAACACTTTTCTCGATTTGTTTTAATAATACCCAATAATGGGTACAATTATCGCGCAAAAAGCAGGGGGACACGCTTTTTAAAAATCCTCTTGCTAAGCACGTGTAAAGTAAGGCGTTTATCTGGGTGGTTGTAGTGTCATTACGAAAGATGGATATCAAGTCAGTTGTCGTTGGTGGCGGCCCTATCGCCTCAATTATCATACTTGAGCCTAAAGATACTCTTTATAATTCTTCGATTAAACTTCCTATCCGTATTGGCCACATTGAAGCCATGTCAATCAGTCTCGGAGTTGACCAAACACCGCAAGGCCGTCCCCTTACTCACGATCTTATGCGCTCTATCCTTGATGCACTTAAGGCAGACCTTAAAAGTGTGCGAATCATTGGTGTCACCGGAACAACCTTTTTCGCGCAGTTGGAAATCATTTCCTCTGAAGGAGAGCATCACTACATTGATGCCAGACCCTCTGATGCCGTTGCTCTTGCGGTACGCACGGGCTCTCCGATTTATGCTGATGAGGCAGTCCTTGAAACGGCCGCAGCTCCTGATTTTGCCGATGTCGAGAAGGACGTTAAAAAGCAGGAACTGGCTGAGTTCCACGATTTTGTCGAAAGCCTTAATCCCGAAGATTTCTCATAAGTCCATTACAAGCCAGAAACCTTTAAGAAAAGACGCCCAGGCAACTGCTTGGGCGTCTTTGTGTACATTCTCGGCAGACAGCTGTCTGTTACTCATCATCCTCGTCAATCAAAGACTCATCGAGCTCTTCCTCATCACCAAGGTCAACGACTTCGGTTTCGTCGGCGTCTCTTGCTCCTGCTGCTGCCAAATCAAGCATTCCCTGGTTTTCCGCATGCTTTGGAGCCTTCTTCTTATGGACAATCATACGGGCAATGGCGGAAACATGGTCATCAGCACCGATATTCATGACTTTGACGCCCTGTGTTGAGCGGCCCAACTTGGAGATGTCCACGGCCTTAACGCGGATAACAACGCCTTCCTCAGACATAATCATGATTTCATGCTGCGGTCCGACCACACGACACGCAACCAACTTGCCTTTCTTGGCCGTCATCGTAATGGTAAAGACACCTTGTCCACCACGCTTGTGCTCAGGATACTCGGATACCGCCGTACGCTTTCCGTAGCCCTTCTCGGTAATAACAAAGAGGTCACCGTTGCCGTTTGTAATCTCCATGCCAAGCATGGTTGCTTCACCCTTGAGCATAATGCCGCGCACCCCTGAAGTGCCGCGACCCATGGCGCGAGCCTGTGACTCGTCAAAGAGAATCGCTTTGCCATCAGAGGAGCAGAGGATTACCTTGTCGCCCGGATGAACACGACGGACATTGACCAGCTCATCGCCCTGCTTGAGGGTTAATGGCGATGATGCCATCTTTACGCGTACGGTCATACTCGGACATGGCGGTCTTTTTGACCATGCCTTGTTTGGTGGCAAACATCAGATAATTCTCGGCAGGGAAATCACGAGTTGTAATGACAGCCGCGATCTTCTCTCCCTTCCGAGAGGGACAAAACGTTTACAATCGCATTTCCCTTTGGTAGTACGATTTCCCACGGGGAGCTCGTGTACCTTTACTCGGTAGACCTTGCCAAAGTTCGTAAAGAACAGCACGTAATCGTGTGTTGACGCAACAAAGAGCTCCTCAACAAAATCGTTCTCTTTAAGAGAAACGCCTTGAACTCCCTTACCGCCGCGCTTCTGAGACCGGTAAATCTCAACGGGGACGCGCTTTACATACCCGGCATGCGTAACGGTAACGACCATATCTTCTTCAGCGATAAGGTCCTCGACGTCCAAATTTTGAACATCCTGGTCAGAAATCTGGGTACGGCGCTTATTTGAGAAGCGGTTGGAAATATCACGGAGTTCATCTGCAATGACTGCCAGAATCTTGTTTTCGTGGGCGAGAAGATCCTCGTAATATGCAATGTCTTCACGAAGCTGGGAAATCTCATCAACAAGATCTTGACGTGCAAGACCGGTAAGACGGCGCAGGCGCATCTGTAGAATTGCCTCACCTTGAATGTCGTCGAGGTCAAAGCGCTCATGCATGCGGCGCTTTGCTTCAGCATCATCTTGTGAGCTGCGAATAATATGGACAATCTCGTCGATATTATCGACAGCCGTCAGCAAGCCTTCCAAGATATGAACACGTTTGAGCGCCTTATCCAAGTCAAACTCGGTACGACGACGCACCACATCAATTTGATGGTCAATGTAGCAGCGCAGGATCTCACGCAGGGAAAGCGTGCGAGGCACACCGTCAACCAAGGCCAGGTCAATGATGCCAAAATTGGACTGGAGCTGTGTGCGCTTATAGAGGTTGTTAAGAACTACCTGAGGAACTTCTCCACGCTTAAGGTCGATAACAATGCGCATACCCTTGCGGTTTGACTCGTCGCGCATGTCGGAGATTCCCTCTATTTTTCTCGTTAACCGCTTGCGCGATCTTTTTCTTGCAAAAGACCTTTGTTAACCTGATACGGAATCTCTGTCACAACAAGGCGCTGGCGACCATTTTTGGTAGATTCAACGTGCACTTTAGCCCGAACTGTAATGGAGCCACGTCCGGTTTCGTATGCGTCTTTGATACCCTGCGTTCCCATGATAATGCCACCCGTTGGGAAGTCAGGTCCGGGAAGCACTTCCATGAGCTCTTCCGTGGTGACGTCGGGGTTGTCAATCATCATGCATACGGCTTCGGTAACCTCGCCCAAATTGTGCGGCGGGATGTTGGTGGCCATACCAACGGCAATACCCGAGGAACCGTTTACCAAGAGGTTTGGAAAACGGGCAGGAAGTACGGCAGGCTCCGTCAGGGCCTCGTCGTGGTTTGGCTGCATGTCAACGGTATTTTTATTGAGGTCGGCAAGCATCTCCATGGCGGAGCGAGTCAGACGAGCCTCGGTATAACGCATGGCTGCTGGTGGATCGCCATCAATGGAGCCAAAGTTACCGTGACCATCAATGAGTGGCAGGCGCATCGAGAAGTCCTGCGACATACGCACCATGGAATCGTAAATGGCAGAGTCTCCGTGTGGGTGATACTTACCCATAACTTCACCGACGGCCCATGCGGACTTTTTATGCGGTTTATTAGGGAGTAATGCCGGCTTCGTTCATAGCATAGAGAATGCGGCGGTGCACTGGTTTAAGTCCGTCACGCACATCCGGAAGTGCACGGGCAACGATGACGGACATGGAATACTCCAAGAACGACGTACGCATTTCGTCGGCCATGTCAGTTGGCGCAAAGCGTGCCGCCATGAATGTCGGAGAGATCAAGACGCGTTCCCGCCTCATCGGTAATGGTAGAGACACGGTGGCTCCGGCAAGGCTTACACCGGTCTCGGCATCAAACTCATCCTCACTGGACTCGTCAAGCTCTCCGTCATTCTCGTCATATTCGTCTTCGCGCTCATCTTGATTATCAAAATCACGATCTTCGATATCGTTTGGCATATCGTTGTCGTGTGTATGTGTATCGTCTGCCACTATCTACCCTTTTCACTGGTTGCAAAAACAACTTCTCAGCGCTCGCGAGAAAGATCTAAATGTCGAGGAATCGCACGTCTTTTGCATGGGTCTGAATGAAGTCCTTGCGCTTTTCAACCTGATTTCCCATAAGATCGGCAACCGCTCTGTCGGCAGCCATTGCATCATCAATGGTTACTTTCAAAAGGATGCGGTTCTTCGGCTCCATAGTGGTTGACCACAACTGCTCAGGATCCATCTCACCAAGACCCTTGTAGCGCTGAACCGTATACTTTGAGCTGTCTTCAAACTGTTTGGCTTCAACGGCAAGCTCTTCATCGGTATAAATGTATTTGCCGTGCTTTTTACCCTTGGCTTTAATCTGATAAAGCGGTGGTTGTGCCACATAGATATAGCCAGCGTCAATCATAGGCTTCATATACCGGTAGAAGAAGGTGAGAAGCAAAATACGGATGTGAGAGCCGTCAACATCAGCATCGGTCATGATAACAATCTTATGGTAGCGTGCCTTTTCAAGATTAAATTCTTCTCCCACGCCGGTGCCAATTGCGGTAATAAGTGAAGTAATGGTATCTGAAGAAAGAGCGCGGTGAGCTTGTACACGCTCAACGTTGAGAATCTTTCCGCGCAGTGGTAATACCGCCTGGATGGAACGGTCTCGTGCCATTTTAGCCGAACCGCCTGCGGAGTCTCCCTCGACAATGAAAAGTTCGGTCATTTCGGGATCTTTTACCGAGCAATCCGCCAACTTTCCCGGAAGAGATGCCGATTCAGAAGCCCTTTACGTCGCGTCGCCTCACGCGCTTTACGAGCGGCAAGACGACCCTTTGCTGCCTGGGTAGCTTTTTGAGAATCTCTTTTGCCTGGTTGGGGTGTTCCTCAAGATACTCCGCAAGACCCGAAGATACGATCTTGTTGGTCAGAGTACGCATATACGAGCTGCCAAGCTTTGCTTTTGTTTGGCCTTCAAACTGAGGATCGGGAAGTTTAACCGAAATGACTGCGGTAAGTCCCTCACGGATATCATCACCGGTAAGTTTGGGATCCTTCTCCTTGAGAATTCCTTGACGAGTACCGTAATCATTAACTGCTTTCGTTAATGCGGTACGGAATCCCTCAAGGTGCATACCGCCCTCTTCGGTATAGATATCATTTGCAAAGGAAAGCGTTCGGTCATTGAACTCGGTGTTCCATTGCATGGCAACTTCTACCTCGCCCATTTGCGATGCAGGGGCATCAGGCTCAGAAGAACCCTCGATATAGATTGGCTTAGAAAGTCCGGTAAGGACGGTCTTCTCGTCATTCAAATACTTAACAAAGTCAACAATACCGCCTGCATATTGGTACTCAACCACACGCGGAATGAGTTCGCGCTCATCCGTTAAGACGATCTTCAGGTTTTTGTTCAAAAATGCGGTTTCCTGAAGACGGTCACGCAGCGTATCAAAATTATACGTTGTGGTTTCAAAAATAGTATCATCGGGCCAGAAGGTAATGGTGGTTCCGGTTGACTTGGTCTTACCAATCTCTTTCATTTTTTGAGTGGTTTTACCGCGTTTAAACTCCATTTGATAGATCTTGCCGTCACGTTTTACCTCGGCAATCATGCGCTTTGAAAGGGCATTAACTACTGAGACACCTACACCATGAAGGCCACCCGAGACTTTATACGCACTGTTATCGAACTTTCCTCCTGCGTGCAGGATGGTAAGAACAACCTCAAGCGTCGGTATCTTCTTTTTTGGGTGTATATCAACAGGAATACCGCGACCGTTGTCCTCAACGGAAACGGAATTATCTGCATGCACCGTTACCTTAATTTTGGTACAAAACCCTGCAAGGGCTTCATCCACTGAGTTGTCAACAATCTCCCATACAAGATGATGTAAACCAGCAGAAGAAGTGGTACCAATATACATACCGGGGCGTTTACGAACCGGTTCCAGTCCTTCAAGAACAGTAATGTCATCACTGCTGTAATTTGACTTCTTTTCTTTTGCCACCCGCTGTCCTCTCTTTTGACTCAGGTAAATAACCTATTTATTCTACTTCACTTTTTATAAATTACCCTTGGCCATGTGAAAATTTACCATCTCATCATTAAAATTACGTCTCATTACGCATCCTGAACGTATTTGTGGGGTGGTTTTGCCTTTTCTCGACTATTCACACTTCCTACGAAGAAAAGAAGCAAGGACGGCCTTATATCCTTCCTCACGATATGACTCGGGAAGTATTTTTACAATATTTTCAATTGCTTCTCTTTGGTCTTGGGTCAGTTCGCTTTCCGGAGCAGTATAGTATTTTTCTCCGGCTCAGCCACAAGACGAACATCAGCTGTTATTTGCTTCTTTTTATACTTCGAAAGTTTGAATTCAAGACATGAAAACTCATGACCAACAGTGACAAACCTTTGTAGATATACCTCTCGACGAGCCATACAATCGATACGCAGTGAATTTGAATCAACATACACAATTAGTTTCGGTGGCTGGTTGTATTTTGCCGGTACAACAAATACACCTGTTGTATGCTCTTTCTCAGCGATCCCTGCCACACGGTACCACGCGAGAAGAGCTGCGTGGTTAGTGCTTGAGGTATCCGTAACACGAGTCTTTTTCAAAATAAGAAGTTAAAAGAGAAGAAAGATTCTTCTCGCCACCTCTTTTGTTCTTTCTCTTCATTTTGAGAACCATCTTTTTAGAAAGACACATGGTGCGTATTCATTCAAAAACTCACCACTTTTTGCAACATCAACCATATCCGGAGAAAAATATCCTAGATTAGTTGTGGTAATAACGGTTTGAATATCTCAAACGTAAAATTCATGATTGCTTCACGACGACTTTTATCAAGTTCAGACATGACATCATCAAGAAGCAAAAGTGGCTTTGTACCAAGAATCTCTTCTGATACTAAAAACCTCTGCCATCTTAAGGGCGAGAATAACGGAGCGTTGTTGACCTTGAGATCCATACATCCGAGCGTCTTTTCCGTTAATTAAAAAGACAATATCGTCTCTATGAGGACCAACAGTGGTTTGTTGACGTCTTTCATCAATACCATGTGCATCCTTAAGAGATGAAAGGAACTTATCCAGTAATTCCTCTTTCGTTGGGTCGGCTGATATCTCTCCTATGCTCGACTCGTATCGCAAAACAAGGTTTTCTCCCCCGCTGATTTGTTTATAAATCTCACTTGTTTTGGCTGAAAGTCTTCTAAACAATTTTAGACGCGCACGAAGCAGCGTTGCTCCACCAAGAGCAACTGAGGTATCCCATGCACTAAGTAAACTAAAGTCAACAACATTCTCTTTTAAGAGTCTATTTCTTTGTTCAATACTTCTCAAATATGCCGCAAGCACTTTTGCGTACGTTTTGTTTGCCTGCTTTCCAAAGTCATCAATCTCTCCCCTTCGATATGAGGCACTTCTCTTAATGCACGCAAGGTCATCAGGCGTAAAGAGAACCGACATAAGATCTCCTGGAATGTCAGTTGCATGACACTTCTTTCCATTTTTCTCATACTGTCGGCGTAAGGAAGAAATTGTACAAGAAAGATCAATAACCCTGACCGTCTCCCGTGAGATGGGCATGAATCTTACTTTGTTTCTCTCCTTCAAGGATAAGCTGTACCGGAGTAGGTTTTCTAAATGAATACCCTGCAGTAAGCATTTGAAGTGCTTCTATTGTGTTTGTTTTCCCTACGGCATTATGTCCAACAAGAATCGTTATAGATTGTGAAAAATCTACACTCAACATCCGAAAGTTGCGGAAATTTACAAGCGATATGTTGTTGATGATAAGTCCCACAAACCCTACTTACAGATGAACCGGAATAAGAAGGTAGAGGTAGTTAATCTTACCGCTTGCTTTAAATACTGCAGGTTGTGTTTCACTTAACAGTTCAAAACGAACACTTTTTTGCTCTGAGAGAGCATTTAAGCAGTCAAATACATATTGATAATTAAATCCAATCGTAAGTGATTTTCCTTCAACGTCTGCTTTTATAGTTTCAGAGGCATTTCCTTGATCAGGTGAAGAGGATGAGAAACAAATTTCTCCACCTTCAGCGTCAATATCAAGTCGCACTGCAAAGTTTTGAAGAGCAACGACAGATACATGTTTAATTGCGGCAGAGGTCTCTTCAATAGGGAGTGTTATTGCAGTAGAACAAGAGGGAGCTAAGAGTTTTTTATAGTCAGGATAGTTTCCTTCAATCTTTCTTGAAACATGTGTGGTATTTCCAAAAGTAAACACCACTTGGTTATCACTTATTCCCACCATGATGGTTTCGGTCATGGTACGCATTGAAAGAACATTGTGAATTGCTTCACCCGAGATTATTGCTTCAAACTTTTCTCCGGTCGGAGTATCGGTATGCGTATCACAAACCGCAAGACGGAATGAGTCGGTTGCTACAAGGCGAATGGTGTTTTCTTCTGCAGTAAGGAAAATTCCTTGAAGAATAGGGACGAGAAACATCATGGGAAACCACTCTATATATCTTATCAACCATCTTGGAGAGAAGCGCACTCGGAAGCTCAATGCTCTTCTCGGGAACAACTTCAGGAAATGCCGGCCAATCTGCTACAGGAAGAACCGTGAGGTGATATGTTGACTTTTGGCAGGTAAGCTTTATTCCTTCATCTTCATGTTTAAAAGTAATAGCCGCATCAGGGAAGGTTCTTTACAATAGTCTGCAGAACTTTGGCAGAAACAACCGTTTCTCCTTCTTCTTCAACATTAGCTGCCACTTTATGTTTAATGGAGACGGTAAGATCGTTTGATTGAAGCTCAAGAGTTCCTTCTTGAGCCTTCAGATATACACCAGAGAGAATAGGTAATGAAGGATTTGATCCAATACCTTTCATTACAATATCGAGAGCGGTTTGTAATGAGGACTGACTAACAGTGAAGTTCATAACATTCCTTCTTTATATAATAGTAAAAAGAAAAAGGACAGTAGTAATAATAAGCTTTGTTGAAATGTAGAAAAAGGAGAAAATAAACAGGTAGAGCCAAGAAAAATCTTGTATTACATGCGCGTATCTTTAAACCTCTTTTTAACATATCTTTCTGCTTTGCATTCCCTTCTCTGAGATATCTTCGATGTTTTCAACATCTTTCAACATACTTCCAACATGTTTTCTTCATTACTCACTCTTTCCTTCAGTGATGTCTCTTTGAAGATGAAACACACGGTCATAAAGTTGTTTGTTTTCTCTTTGCCAATCATCAACAACCTTAATACTATGTTTAACGGTTGCATGAGAACGACCTCCGAAGTTCTTGCCTATGTCACCAAGCGTGAGATCGCAAAGATTTCGAGAGAGCCAAATTGCAACATGACGTGCTTCTGCTATGTCTTGACTGCGTTTTTGACCGACTAAATCATCATGGCTGATGCCATATCGAGAAGTTACAGCCTGTTGAATCTTAGTAACCGTAATGATTTTTGTCTCTTTAGGCCAAACGGTTGAGGCAATCTTATCGATATCGTCACGAGTAATGGATTTACCCTTTTTCTTCTGCGCGCGTTTGTTCGCCGACACAACGATTACAGAATCCTTCAATAACACGGATGCTTTGACCGCTTCTCTCGGCCATATATTGAATTGTTTCTTCAGAAAGCGTGCCTTGTAGATATGTAAGCCCTTCTGTAACAGCTTCGTTGTGAATGCGCTCACAAAACGTGTTAATGAGGTTTACTTTCATTTCATAACTTGGTTGTTCTATACCAATAACAATACCGGAGCTCACTCTGGTAGTAATACGCTCATCAAATCCCCTCGGCTCCAAGGCCAAGATCAGAAGGGGTTCTATCAGCAGCGAGAACAATCTGTTTCCCGTCTGTTTTAAGAGAGTTAAACGTATCAAAAAAGAAACTTAATGTACCCGCTTTTCCGGCAAGTTTTTGTACATCGTCAATGATTAGAACATCAATGTCTTGATAGGCTTCAGTGAGAATTTGAGGTGCGCCATCAGCTTTGTTTCTCATGGCACGCGTGTAGTCGTCAATGAAAGAAGTGGCGTTTTTATAGACACAAAGCCGGCTTGGGTCGTTCTCTATAATGTAGTTTTGTATTGAGCGCAGAAGATGTGTCTTACCAAGACCACTACTCCCATAGATAAAAAGAGGGTTTCCTTTCCCTTTTTCATCGTTTGCTACACGAAGAGCTTGTTCAAAAGCAAATTCATTCTCTTCACCAACAACAAATCTATCAAACGTGAGTTTTGACGTTTCATCAGTAATTTTCTTCTCAATAAGAGGGTTGTTCCTCTTTTTTGCATCTATTATGTTCTTTTTAGAAAGATGCTTTCTCTGGGTGGTATGAGAGGTCTGTGTATTTTGGTGAGAAGATTCATTCCAACTATGTATCTCTTCAGGAGATACAACTGAAGTAAAAGGGTTAAAGAGGTCTTTTCACTTTTTTTCTTGTACCAGCGAATCTTTTGTTTGTTTTACAAAGCTAATGAAAGCTTTGTATCCCTAAAAGCGGCTTGGGAGAGATAATGTTCTACAACGGGTTGATTTTTTACAATGTTGTTATAGGCACCTCGCAGGTTTGTTTTGACAGACAAAACCGACCCCTCAAGAGACAAAGGGATGCAGCTCTGTAACATAGCAACAAAAGGAGCCGGTTGATCCTCTTGAATAAGAAGATCAATGGTATCCTGCCACAACTCTGTCGCACTTGATTCAAGCGAAATGTCCATTACCCACCAAACGACAAGTGTTAAAAGGGTCATTTAGTATACTCTGGATTGTTGAAAACTTCGCCTTCGTTTTGTGGAATTGTTGAAAACTTTTCGCAGATTCTTGATAAAGAACCTAAAAAGCAAAGGCAAGTCCCGGCCTGCGTAAGCTGGTACTTTTGGCCTATCTTTTTAATAAGGCCAATCTCTTCTAAACTTTTCAGTTCACGAGACCAGGTTGGAATTGAAAGATCATACATACGAACAAGTTCTGTTGGACCAACAAGTTCATGCTCTGAGAGATATGCAAAGACCTTTTGTCCTCTTGGTGAGATTTCTATTTTAGGAAGAAAAGTGTGATGTATCTGGGTTTTTATCACGAGAAGAGCTGTCTTGTTTAAAAAGAACCTTGAAGAAGTTTCTCTGAAAAGATCTCTATCTTTTTCTGTTGAAGGACGTGTTTGTGTATGGGCATCAGAGGCAGATCGTGTTGAAATAGTAACAACGGTTCCTCCTGAGATGTTGTCTTCAATGGTAAGACTTCCACCTTTATCAATCATGTATTGCTGAGCATATGGAAGACCTGAGCCAACGCCTCTAATGTAGTGTTTCATTGATTCAGTGGCACTTGAAGTCCCATATTGAAGAGCAAGTTCCTTTTCTTTAATACCCGGTCCCCTATCCGAAAAACGAATGGTGTTACCGTGGTCAAGGATGGTAATGGTAGGAGACGCAAAATGTGCGTGGATAAAGTTTTCTACAATCTCACGCATTACCATAAAAGGAATTTGGCCACCTTGCTCGTGAGAGAGGCGGTTAACCGCTTGAACGATTTCTTCAAGATATGAACGAATTTCTGTGGGTTCAATTACAACAACACGGGGAGCGGCGGCAACATCGTCGTATACGGCAATACGCGTTTCATAACGAACAGTAAGTTCTTCCATGTTGTCTTTGTTGTTTGTAGAAGAAACATCGGTTGGTGATTCTTCTACAAACGGATAAAAATCCCGCACCACAAAACTTCCTTTTCAACAAGTTTTTCAACATTATATTAAAACTTTTTCACAACATTTCAAATGAATAACAGTTTTCAACAAATAATAAACAATATGTTGAAAACTATAATACAAATAGAAAAAGCGCTGAAATAATAGTATCATTTCATATCATTTTTGAACGAAAAGAAACATTTCATTCAGATATATATTGATGAAATGAAAGACGGTTTCTACAACACAAGTATCAATCTTTCTTCGAAAGTAAAAGCAAACCTTTATAAGTATCTGCAATTTGATTGACAAATTTGGTATAAGGCGCGTACAATTTGAAGGCTTTTTGCTCGATATAGTACCCGTCCGGGAGGGAATAGTTATGAAGCGTACCTACCAGCCTAATAAGCGCAAGCGCGCTACTACCCATGGTTTTCGTGCACGTATGGCAGCCAAGAACGGTCGTGCCGTGCTCGCTCGTCGCCGCCTTAAGGGCGCAAAGCGCCTTACCGTTTAGGAGTTTGTTTCTATGAAGACCATTAAGTCTCCCCGTGAGTTCGAAAGGGTCTTCTCTTGCGGAAAGAGAGCCTATGGCTCTCTTATCTGTATCCGAGTAGCAAAGACTTGTGAGGACGGCGAGGCTCGTGTTGCTTTTGTAGCACCAAAAAGACTAGGGAATGCCGTAGTTAGAAACAGATGTAAGCGAGTATTACGAGAAGCTGCTCGTATAGAAAGCCTACCTGTGGAAGGATACGGTATTATTCTTTTTGCAACGCCTCAAACTCATAATGCATCCTTACAGGATGTCTCACGTGAGTTACAAAGGTTACTCGGAAAAGTTGGTATCTTATGAATGTATCGAGAAGAACTTCTTTTCTCGCTCGCTGTTTTTTAAGCGCAATTCGCTTCTACCAACGAAACATATCTCCTTTGTTTCGGGCACATTGTATTTATACGCCAACCTGTTCAGAATATGCAGTTCAGGCGATACAAAAATACGGTGTTGGAAAAGGAAGCAAACTTGCCATTAAACGGATTCTTAGGTGCCATCCTTTTCATGCCGGAGGCTATGATCCCGTTCCGTGAAGGAGCGGATCGGAGAACTATGTGGGATTGGATTATTAACTTACTTGCTTTCGATTCTTTCAGGGAATCCAAGGGTTTTTGTGGTGACTGGGGTCTTGCGGTCATTATTTTAACCGTCATTATCCGTTTGCTTCTTGTACCGCTTACAAATAAGCAAACAGCGTCGATGGCTCGCATGCAAGTGGTGCAGCCAAAACTTAAAGAGATTCAAGATCGATATGCAGACGATCCGGCCAGACAGCAAGAGGAAATGCGCAAACTCTATGCTGAGATAAAATTCAATCCTCTCGGCGGATGTCTCCCAATTTTTTTACAGATGCCTATCTTCTTTGCACTCTTTACCGTTGCAAGAAATGTTCCTCATGATGCTCACTTTTATGGAATCCTCTCCTCCATTGCATCTTCACCTGCTGAGGTTTTTGCTTCTTCCGGCATTACCGGGGTAATTCCGTACCTCGTTTTTGTCATACTTTTTGGTGTACTTACCTTTATTCCTATGATGATGAATGCCAACAACGGGGCTTCTGACCAGAAACAACAGCAGATGCTCATGGGAGGCATGATGTCTCTTGTGATGCTTTGGTTTGGTTGGACCGTTCCTGCCGCTGTCCTTTTGTATTACGTAACGTCTTCTCTTTGGCAGGTTATTCAGCAGAAACTTATCACAAATAAGATTCTTGAGTCAGAAAAAGCCAAGGTATCTGCACAGATGGAAAAATAAGCCTATTGAGGTTGATGTAGTACGAAAGAGAAAAAGCCGCGTCAGCATAAAAAGAACTAGAAATCTACGTTGCTTTAAAATAAGAGCTTGGCGAAGTTCTGAAAAGATAATAGTTAATATTTTTATATAATAATGGAGGATGGCGTGGAAGAAATTGATATGGACGAGAGCGATCTTTCCCAGGTTTCTCTCTCTGTAGAAGGCATAACGGACGAATTTAGCGAGATTAGATCTCATTATGAAAATGATATCGCTTTAACGGATTCTGAGATGGATAAGATAGCCGATAAGGCGGTTCTGTATCTTAAGCATCTTCTCTCCTTTTTTGGTGAGCATGAATGTGAGATTGATGAGTACGATGGAGACGAGGGAGAACTTATTCTCGATATTACGGGTGGGGATTTAGCTATTCTTATTGGTCGCCATGGAAATACGCTGGATGCCCTTCAAATGGTACTCTCCTCACTTATGAGTGCTTCTCTTCACTTCCATTATCCAATAGTTGTGGACGTAGAATCATATAAGAGTCGTCGTCGAGCAAAGATTCAAAGCATGGCGCGCTCTGCCGCTGAACGCGTGAAGAAAAATGGAAATCGTATAGCTCTTGCTCCTATGAATGGGTACGAGCGTCGTCTTGTACATATTGCGCTTCGTGGAGAGGATCAAGTTACCACCCATTCTGAAGGTGAGGATCCCGTATAGGCGTGTTGTTATTACGGCAGTGAATGTTTAAGTTTTTTCTTATAACAAGTACACTAAGGGAGGAGAAATCCTCCCTTTCTTTTTGACAAGAGTTTCTGCTATAGAAGGTTTTGTCATTTTACTGAGAGTAAGGAGTCACTGGATATGGAGAAAGTATATACAGAGGAGAACGAGAAGAAACTTTTGAGGCTTCTTAATATATATGATCTTTCTACAACGCATGAACAACGAAAACTTCTTCTCATGTATCTTGAACTACTATTTGAGAAAAACAAAACTCTCAATTTAACCCGCATTACTGATATAGACAGTGCTCTTATACTTCATATATTGGACTCCCTTTTGCTGTCAAAATTTATGTTATGTTCAGAAGAAGATTCTTTTTGTGATATAGGAACCGGAGGTGGAGTTCCTGGAATTCCTCTTGGCTGTGTCTTAGAGTGTAAAGGGCTTCTTATTGATTCTATTGGAAAGAAGATTTCTGCGGTAAATGAGTTTGCCGAGCAGCTTGGAATACAGGATAGAATTATCGCAAAACAAATGCGTGCAGAAGAAATAGAAGCAAAAATGAAAAGAAACTTTTCGATTTGTTGTTGCCCGAGCTGTAGCAAAAGCAAATGTTGTTATGGAATACGCTGAGCCGTTTCTGATGGACCAAGGAAAGCTCCTTTTACAAAAAGAGCAAATATTGAGGAAAAAAGAACTTCAAGACGCACTTCAGATGGCAAAAGCTTTGTGGATTTAAAATGGTTTCACGTGAAACATTTGAGTTACCGAACGAATTTGGACATCAGGGAGATTCTCATTTTTCAAAAGAATAAGAAATCGAGAATAATCTTACCGAGAAAAAATGGAGAAGCAAAAACATCCACTTTGCGGATGACAATTAGTGTACGATTGTGCGTAAAAGAAATGCCGAATGTTTCGTGAAACATTCGGCAAGATATATGTCGGTAACGTTTTGGGTCAATTCGGAGGAAATATGGACTATAAAGACCAAAAGCGTGCATATCCCGAGAAGGATTGTAAGGTTATTGCGATTATTAACCAAAAAGGCGGAGTTGGAAAGTCAACAACAGCGGTTAACTTAACTGCTGCCCTTGGAGAGACAAAGAAGAAAGTACTTCTTATTGATTTTGATCCCCAAGGAAACGCTACAAGTGGGTATGGAATAGAAAAAGAAGAGCTTGAACATGATATTTACGATGTGATTCTCAACGAATATTCCATTAAAGACCTCATTCTTCCAACTCCAGAAGAACGTGTTTTTGTTGTTCCCGCAACCATACAACTTGCCGGAGCTGAAATTGAGCTTGTAAATAAGGAAAATCGAGAATACATATTAAAAAAGGCAATTGAAGAGGTAAAAGATGACTTTGATTATGTGTTCATTGACTGTCCCCCTTCACTTGGTCTTCTCACTATAAATGCTTTTGTCGCAGCCGATAGTCTCCTCGTTCCAATTCAGTGTGAATATTATGCCCTTGAAGGGTTTCAAAACTTCTTGAATCTATGGCCATGGTTCAAAGTAATCTTAACCCGGATCTTGAAGTGTTTGGCGTAGTAATGACTATGTTTGATAGTCGTACCACTCTTTCAAAGCAAGTAGTTGAAGAAGTTTCAAACTACTTTGGCAATAAGATGTTTAAAACTCTCATTCCCCGAAACATTAAAATAGCAGAAGCCCCAAGTCATGGACTACCAATAAGTATGTATGCTCGTATTAGTAAAGGATCTCTCGCGTACGTGAAGCTTGCAAAGGAAGTGATTCGTCGTGGCTAAAAATCAGGGTTTGGGTAAGGGTCTCATCATTAATTAGCGAAGCTAATGCAGAGACAGGAAGGCCAAAAAGAAACGACAGTGCTTGCGGTTTCAAAAGTTAAAAACCAAATAAAGATCAGCCGCGTAAAGCAATTTGATGAGACAGAACTTGAGGAGCTTTGCAGATTCCATAAAGCAGAATGGTATATTACAGCCGTTACTTGTTAGAAAAAAAGGTCCAGGATTTGAAATAGTTGCCGGAGAAAGACGCTATCAAGCGGCTAAAAAAGCTGGTCTGAAAGAAGTCCCCGTCATTATCAGGGACATATCTGATGAAGAAGTATTTAAGCTGGCTCTTATTGAAAACCTTCAGAGATCAAATTTGAGTCCTATTGAAGAAGCACGCGGATATCAGGAACTTATAAAAAAAGATGGCCTTACTCAAGAACAGCTCTCGAAGATTATTTCAAAGTCTCGCTCAGCCATTACAAATACCTTGCGTTTATTGGATCTTCCAAAAGAAATTCAGGATTATATGGCTTCGGGACAGCTCTCGGCGGGACATGCTCGTGCAATTTTGGCGGTTGCCGGAGAAGAAGGTCGTCTAAAACTTGCTCAGAAGGTAATAGAAGAAAATTTGTCGGTAAGACAGACAGAAAACCTTGCACCACTTTTTTCTGGCAGAGAAAACGTAAAGGTTCAGCGTCAGCCATTACCTCAAACGTATAAGAGGGCCGCTCGACAACTGCGTCTTGCACTTGACACGACAGTGAAGGTTCGAAATATTCGCGGGAAGAATAAGATTGAAATAGAATTTTCGGACGACGAAGAGCTGGCAAGACTTGTTGGCCTTCTTACTCAAGGAGATGGTCTTCGTGAGGGATTAGACCTCGGCTGCTTTTTGTATCCGGTATTTTTGCAGGGGCCGCAATTGCCACAACCTATTGTCTTCTTACAAAAGACGCTCGAAGAAAAGTGTTTACAGCGGGGAAAAAGACCATCTCTTCAACAAAAAGAGTTCTTTCTGCTTTAGATTCGTCCGGTATTGAGGATCATTCGATAAACCTTGATGAGCATAGAAAGGATATAGATCGTCAATGGTCTGAGCTTGGATATTAGAACAAAAGTTCTAATATCCAAGCGATGTCTTAGAGCTGACGAAGTTTTTGACTGAGCTGTCCGCAGGCAGCATCAATGTCTGCCCCGCGAGAAATTCTTATAGTAGCCTCAACGCCAACTTCCCCCAGCTTCGTGACAAATTGTTGTGCGCGAGCTGGGGTTGAAGGATGAAATTTAGATCCCGGAATCTCGTTTAATTGAATGAGATTAACATGTGCAAGGGTTTCACGGCAGAAATCGCGAAGGGCTCCAAGCTCGTTTTCAGAGTCGTTTACGCCGCCGATAAGGGCGTATTCATAGGTGGGGACGTCGTCCGGTCTTCTCGACATATTCACCCATGATGTCGTACAGATGGAGAAGAGAGTATTTTCGGACTCCGGGCATAAGCATGTCTCGCGAGTTTTTGAACGGCAGAGTGGAAGAGACCGCCAAAGTAAACTGCTCTGGCTCGTTTGCAAAAGCGCTTAATCATTGGAATAACACCGCAGGTAGAAATCGTAAGATGACGTGCGCCAATACCAAGACCGTGAGGGAATTGAGAAGCCTCAGCGCTTCAAGAGCATTGTCATAGTTCATGAAGGGCTCTCCCTGTCCCATAAAGACAACGCTTGAAACACGCATTTCAAAGTCATTCCGGATGTGAAGAACCTGGTCGTAGATTTCAGATGCAGAGAGAGACCGCGTGAGTCCGGCTGCTCCAGTGGCACAAAAAGCGCATCCCATAGCACATCCTGCCTGTGTTGATGCGCAAACGGCGAGCTTATTTCCCGTGGGCATGCCGACACATTCGACACATACGTTATCAGGATATTGGAGGAGATATTTACGGCTGCCATCTTGGGAGAGTTGACGGGTCACCTGAGTGATGCTTTGAAAAGAGACTGTCTTTGCAAGCTCCGTCCGAAGTGACTTTGGAAGGTTACTCATCTGATCAAACGAAGTTGCACCCTTAGACCAAATCCAATCTTCCAATTGCTTTGCACGAAACTTGGGTTGTCCGAGACTCTCCACAAGTTCAACGATTTCTGCATGGGAAAGTGTCTTTAGACCACGCTTAATCGAAGGGAGGGGTGTTTTGGGGAATAAGCATCGCTGGAGGTAGTATCTGACTGCATTTTTATCCTTGTCCGTAATCTTATTGTGTTCTCGCGGTATCCTCTTATAAGAGAAATCTTTATTGGGTGTATTTTAGCAGCTGACTTTGAAGGAGCGTACATGACGCGCGATGAATTAAAAAAGCTTTCAGTCATTGTTTTGGCCGGAGGTTGGTCTGACGAACATGAAATTTCTCTGCAATCGGGAGAAGAAGTTAAAAAGGCCCTTAAACAGGCAGGTTTTGAAAAGGTTGAGCTGCTTGATATCGCACTTCCGGTGCCATAGAAAAAGCTTGTGAAGGGCTCATATGACGTGGCGTTTGTCGCGATGCACGGACACTATGGAGAGGACGGCTGCATTCAAGGCTTGCTTGAGATTCTCCATATTCCCTACACCTTCTCTGGGGTGCTCGCCTCAGCCATGGGAACAGAAAAAGAAGTATCGAAGCTTATGTACAAGCAAGCCGGCATCCCCGTGCCCAAAGGTATCGATGTCAGTGCCGGCACGAAGTTTACCGACGAGGAAATCGAGCAGATTGTTACAGATTTAGGACTTCCCATTTTTGTTAAACCGGCGGCGAATGGATCAAGTTTCGGTGTTACGCGAGTTACGAGCAAAGATCAGCTTCTCCAAGCAATTGAAGACGCGGGAGCCCAAGGCGACAGAGTTTTGATTGAAGAGTGTGTGGCGGGCACTGAAATTACGGTTCCCGTTATCGGAAACGACCATCCCACGGCACTCCCGATTGTTGAGATTGTTTTTGAAGATGAGTTCTATAGCATTGAGGTGAAGGCAGAGCCCGCATCGCTCCATCACATTACTCCCGCCAGGCTTGCGCCCGATGTGTATGCGCGTGCTCAAGAGCTTGCTATATGCGCTCATAAGGCCCTTGGTTGCAGAGGTGTTTCTCGCAGTGACTTTATTGTAAAAGCCGACGGAACCCCGGTTATTCTTGAGACAAACATGATCCCCGGAATGACGGAACGCTCGCTTATTCCTGATTCGGCGCGCACGGATGGTATTCCGTTTTCTGAGCTCTGCACGCGCTTCATTGAGTATGCTCTTGAAGAACACGGTAAAACCCAAGCACAATAAGGCATATGCAGACAGCGGATACAAATCTTTCCGGCGAGAAGAGCTTTGAGCCTGAAGCTCTCACGCAGCGAGATGACACACAACAAAAGCTTCAAGATCTTCTTCTTCCCGACACTCCCGAAAACATTCGAGCGTCGTATCTTACGCTTGCCGAGCGTGCCAAAACGACAGAGTTTGATCTTCTTGAAGAAGACATTGTTGTTCTCGACACCGAAACCACAGGCCTTTCTTTTAAGACGTGTGGTTTGATTGAAATATCTGCGGCAAAAATTTCCGGTAGAGAGATTGTCGAGCGCTTTGAAACATTTGTAGACCCTCGAAAACCCATTCCGCCGGAAATAGTGGCGCTTACTCACATCACCGATGAAGACGTCGCGGGAGCTCCGCGCGCTAAAGAGGCCGTAAGTGCACTTGCAGATTTTGTCGGAGGTCTCCCTGTTCTTGCACATAACGCCGTTTTTGACCGAACTTTTATAGAAAGAGTTCCCGGAGGCACGAAGTTTCAACACGTGGATCGATACGCTTTCTCTTTCACGCATCGCACTTCCGCGACTGTCTTCCCATAAGCTTTCACGTATGGCTGAGGCCTTTGGGCGCTTCGGGTAACGCACCGTGCAAGCGACGACGTTGACGCGCTTGTGGGGATGTGGCGCAGTATACTTTTAGGGATTACTGGATCTCCCCGTGGTCTTCTCGATATGTTTGCAGAAATGCACGAGGATGTTGAGTGGACATTACGGCCAATTTTTACCCACATTGCCGCCATGAAGCAAGAGGCGGTAAAAGGGACAGGGGCTCCCCTTGGTCCACAATCAAATGAAATAACCACTGGTGTCGCGGCTGCTCTTGCAGCAGGGACGACAAGAACATCACCACGACCATTTTCAATGAGAGACATACGCAGCGTACTTGTCGCCAGCAAAAAGGAAAGGTCCGCGCTGACGCAAGGATCAGGATCCGCCGCCCTAAGGTTCCTTCGGCATCTGAAATAAAGCAGGCGTTTGCTCCGCAGAAAGCCTTATCTCTCGTATGTATGATGCATATGAGGTGCGACCGGAGCAATGCGAAATGTCGCTTGAAGTGAGAAAAGCGCTCGCCACATCATCACATAGAGCAATTGAGGCAGGCACCGGTGTCGGTAAATCGATTGCGTATTTGTTGCCGGAGGTTTTGTTTCGCAAAAGCAAACAACGTTACCGTTGGCATTGCTACCAAGACAAATGCCCTTACCGATCAGCTTATGTCTCATGAGCTTCCGGCCCTTAATCGGGTGATTCCCGGCGGCGTAACGTTTTGTAGTCTTAAGGGCTACGAACACTATCCGTGTCTTCACAGGATGGACAGGGCGGTGGAGGAAGAGCTGCCGCTTGGTCTGTATAAGCATGAGAACCGATCGCAGGCTTCCATTGCGGCTGACATGCTCACTGCGCTTGCCGTCTCGTATGCGTTTTCGTGCCAGTCGATTGACGGTGATTTGGATGCGCTTGGTATCAGGTGGCGCTATGTGCCCCGTAAGCTCCTTACGACGACTTCTCGCGAGTGCTTGCGCAACCAATGTCCTTATTTTCCGCATGAGTGTCTTATACACGGTGCACGGCGTCGAGCCGCTGAATCTGATGTCGTGGTAACCAATCACTCGCTCCTGCTCAGAAACGTTTCGGTTGACGGCAGGATACTTCCTCCTATCAGGCATTGGGTGATTGACGAAGCCCATGGCTTTGAAGCTGAGGCGCGTCGACAGTGGGCAATTGAATTACAGGGCGACAAGATCGGCGCAGGTTTTGAGTTTTTAGGCACGCAAAAAAGCGGCACCCTTTCATCAATCATTGCGGCTTCCGCAAAGCTTGAAGGAGCATCTCTTCTCGAGCGCATGCTCGTGAAGGCCGCATACGCAACGTCTCGCGCGATGGTTGCCTCGTCCGGGTTCTTTTCATGCGTGCATGCACTCCTGCCGCTTGCAAAAGGCGACGGCGGATACAGCAATGTGTCGCTTTGGATTGACGGAGAAATACGAGAGACCGAAGAGTGGAAAGAAGTGGCAGATGCGGGAGCACGTTGTATTGAGACTTTGGAGCCCGTCATTAAAGCCTTTGATGAAGCAGGAGCTGCCTTAGGTCCGGTAGACGCCAAACTGGCGGCAAACCTTAAGGAATCAACGTCGTTTTTGTCAGAGTTTTTCTTTGGCCTACAGCTGATATGCGCGGGAAAAGATACGAGCTACGTATATTCCGCACAGCTCTCTCGATCAAAATCCAATAGGGGACAAGAAATGCTTTGTGCCGAGAAGCTCGATATTGGAGAGGAGCTTGCACAAAAATGGCTTCCCGAGATGCACTCGGTTGTTTTTACCTCGGCAACCATGGCAGTCTCGCATAACTTTGATCACTTTGATGCGGCAATCGGATTAAGTAAAGGAGACTTTTTCACACCAGAGCAGAGAACTTGATTCAAGTTTTTGATTTTGATGAGAATATGGCGGTTGTTGTTCCAAAAAGACATCCCCGAGCCAAACGATGCCAGATATCTGCAAGTTCTTGAAGACGTTCTCTATGACATTCATGTTGGTATGGGAGGCTCCGTTCTAACGCTGTTCACGAATCGTCGAGATATGGAGCAGCTCTACGAGAGGCTCAAGCCCCGTCTTGCAGAGCGAGGTTTATTGCTTGAATGTCAAGAACGAAGCGGATCCGCACGACGTCTTCGTGATCGCTTTGTTGCGGACGAGGCATGTTCCCTTTTTGCGCTTAAATCGTTTTGGGAGGGCTTTGATGCCGTAGGAAATACGCTGCGTTGTGTTGTTATTCCTCGGCTTCCGTTTGCAAGCCCAAATGATCCGATTTCAAAAGAGCGCTCACAGCGAGAAGAGCGCGCGTGGTGGAGATACGCATTGCCGGAAGCCGTTATTGCTACGAAACAGGCCGCAGGCAGACTCATCCGCAGTGGCAGCGATAGGGGCATACTTGTTCTTGCGGATTCTCGGGTTGTGTCCAAGCGATACGGAAAGCAGTTCTTAAATTCTCTTCCAAAAAAGCAGGCGGATATTATATGCAGAGAAGACGTAAAGAATTTTATTGTCCGCTGGCGAGAAGACTATGGGGCTTAACGATTGTCTGACTTGCGGAGAAGTTTTTGAGCAAGGTTTTGTATGTCATTGATGAGGGCGGGATCATCGGTCCATACATGTCCGTGGCAGGCCAATACGTGCCGCGGAAGCCATTCGTTTTTGAAAAAGGGCACGGAGGCTACGATAAGTTTAGATGAATCAATCGGCTTAGAGAGAGCGTCATCAGTATTGTCTTGAACAATCTGAAGGTCATGCCATCCAAAAAGCGACAGATATTTCTTATCGTCAAAAAAGAGGGTGACCCTAGGAACATCCGCTGTTTCTGCAGGAAGATATGCCTGCCTAAGCTCCTCAAAAGTCCAAAGAGGCCGCTTTGAGGTTTTCCATGCGGTGAATAAAAAAGGTTCGCGTGTCGTGCTTCTTTAAATCAAATGCTTCAAGTTTCCAGCCGGAGACATCCCAGACCACTTCAAGGGGAAGAACGCTTCTCTCGTCTGAGGGGTGCTCTTTGTTCTTATCAAGAGAATTTGTGTGTCGGTAAGAGAAAAGCAACTTTTCCTGCGCCGCGATTGCTTTGGCACAGATAAAAAGGCGTGCTTGCTCGGTGTCGGAAACTTCCGGCTGAACAACTCGATCTATGAGTTTTTCAGAAACGACATGTGAGGAGACGGGCGGAGAGAAAGCTTTTGTGAGGGACTATCGGCCGGTATTTTAAGTGCGCGAAAAACCACTGCTAGAGACAGTATTTCAGAATAGGTGAGAGCCGGTCGGCGATCAAAAAGAGAAGGTTTCAGAGGGGTATGCGCCGCTATATAGGAAAGAGAGTCATCTGAGACAAAAGGAAGCGGTTGATATTCACCACGGTCCGTTGAAAGTAGGAGATAAAAGAGGAGGTGAGCCTCGGTATCAGAAAGGCCGAGGGCGTCGAGCAACTTCTTTTTTGTCGATATAAGCACCCTCTGCGCTCAGGGCTTCAATAAGAACAAGGAGTTTTCGCGCAACGCTTATTTGCCCGTCTCGTCCGGAGTTACTATTTGTTGGCATAGTGGTTCACCCGCCTAAAAGATACTCTTTCCACATGGTAACAAACGGTTGAGGAGCAACGGGAAGTATGTCATTTGCAATTGCCCATACGACAGCCTCGGATATATTTCGCACGGAAAGAGACCAGCAATCCGTTTGCGGCTCATAAATTGCGCGCTGTTTTAGTTGGCGCTGTAAGGGGATGGGAGTGTTTTTCATGAGCTTAAACGTTAGTTGTACAGGATCCTGCGAGCCAAATTCAAAGGGGAAGAAATAAAAGTCTTGAATGGAGAAGCCGGCAGGAATTTCGAATGAAATCTCTGGGTGCAGACGTACCCATTTAAACCGATCGATTCGGTATGTCTTTGGTGGGTATGATAAGGTGCCATTTTGAGAAAGTTGGGCAGCAACAAAATATTCACCGCCATATGCCGCAAAACGGCCATAAGGTGCAAGTAGGAGCGTTTTTTCATGGGTCGATGCGTTTTCGTAGCACGCTTCTACGGCACGGGTCTTATCGAGAGCAGAAAACAGAGTATCTAAAATTCGCGATTTTTCAGATTGATGTGAGGGTTTGTTATCGAAAGGCATCTCCAAGGCAACAAAAGTAGGGTCTAGTTTTGCAAGTGCTACCCGAAGCGTGTCTGCGTAGGGGAGTGTATTGCCGGCGAGAAGCGCCTCACAGGTTTTTATAAATCCCAAAAGAGCATCTTCGGGAGGAAGGTTTGTTGGAGAATAAAAAGAAATAGGATCAATTTCGAGGGTTCCAGTTGAGAAATTTCCTGTTTTTGATAGTGATTCGAGCATCTTGGCGCGTTCACAAAAAAACGCCCTAATTTTTTCGAGCAGCTTCGTGGGACTTTTCTGCACAAAAATTCTTTGCAGAGTTGTTTGTGAGACAGGACGGTTGGCTTCAAAGAGATAGAGAACAAAGGAGATAAGCTCACGAGCACCGCTCTCATCTGTGGATATGTCAGTAAACTCTTCTTTAGGCACGAAGGGAACCTCTCTGTATTGTGCGGTAAGGATGCCATAACAAATACGATACTTATCTTAGAGACTGGGCGAGTCTTGTACAGTATTCATCAATTTCTTATATTACCTGCAACTGTACGCTTTCATTTTTAGATAAGAAGTATACTTATCGCGTATGTATCAGAGAGTTGTCCATCCGTAAAGGAAAGCAGTATGGCAATTACACACGACTATGTGGATTATCTTGACGAGCAAATTGACATTGCTCCAGCAGGTAGCCAGGAGGAATTCCAGGCAGCACAACTTATTGCCGATGAGATTCGTCAGCACGGCCTTGAACCCTCTGTTGAGGAATTTGATGTTCATTCAAGCAATGGCATAGAAGTTGCCTTCTTTTGCAATTCTTCTGTTTGTGGGCATCATCCTTTCGGGTTTAAGCAATGTAGTCTCTTTATTTTGGGTGTTGTAATAACGCTGGGTGCTGCAGCTTTGTTTGTATTGAAGTATCTTAACGGAAATAATGTGTTTGCACGCATTGGCTCGCGTATGCGGAGTCAGAACGTTGTGGCAAAGCATGAGGCTACCGGTGAACTGGTAACAAAGGGAAATCGCCCTATTGTTATTGTCGCCCACTATGATGCTCCACATGAGAATTTCCTCTACACCACTCCAGTTGCTCAGTATGTATATCTCGTAAAGAAATACAGTAAGTATTGCGTTGCAGCGGTCGTTATTTGTTCGGCATTGCAGATATTTCGCTTTCTTCCTAGTGGTGTGCGGATATTTCTTTGGATTGTAGGCATTGTCCTTACGCTTCCGGTGCTTGTTGTTTCGGTATCCAAAATCGTTGAGCGGTTTGCTCCCCTGTACAATTGGCGCAAACGACAACAAGTCTTCTGTGGCTGCCATGCTCGGCATTCTTGAAAATGTTCGACCAACCGGACGTCGCCCTGAATCCAAGCGTCCTTCTAAGTCCACATATCTTCTTACTCCTCCTGAAAGCCAGGGTACACGTCGTGGGGCAGAGGTACTTGAGTCTTTGCAGATTCTTCCTGAAGACTGCGAGATTGAGTACGTAGAGCATGAACAAACCGAGCAAACACCTGATGCAACCGAAACCGCAGAGCTCAAGGATGTTGTTGCAGAAGGGAACGGTTGAAGATGAAGTCGATGCGACCATGCAGCAGGGTACACCAGAACGTCGATAAGCCTCTTGAAGGTGCAGAGACTCCTGATGATGCTGATGCAACGATAGCGGCTCCACTTACCGGAAAAGTTGCCGAAAAGAACAACTTGGCTCGACGCGCTTCTCTGTTTGATCTTCCTGATCCATCCGGAGACGAAGTGGATCCGTTTGTGGATATGGATGATACTCGGTATGACAGAGCAGATAACCAAAGCACAGAAGATGCAGAGAGGGAAGAAGAAAGACTGTCCGAAACCGACTCAGAGACAGTTGCTCACATCTCCCCAACACCGGAAGCAAAACGTCGTTCGTTTAAGCTCTTTGGACGCAAAGACACCACTCCTTCTGATGATTGGAAAGGTGGAGCAGCTACGCGTGATGGTCTTCGTGCGGCAGACACCTCGGAAGAGTCTCAAGACGGAGCGGTGACCGATCAGGATAAAGCAGCAGAGTCCGAGAAACCGGAAGCAGAAGATTTACGTGACGCAATCCTTGCCATGACGGACGATAGGCTTATTTCTCACGACATTTGGTTTGTTGCTCTTGGTGCGTCAGATTTTGATCATGCGGGCATGGATAACTTTCCTCTCTAAACACAGAACTGATATTCGCGGAGCCTTCCTCATTAACCTTGATTGTATTGGTGCCGGTCAGCTCAGCATTCTTAAAAACGAGGGATCCATAAATACGCGGCGTGCAGATAGGCGTATGATTCGCATGCTTACAACAGCAGCGGACAACCTTCACATTGATATCTCAACTACTGAGTATGACTGGGATTCTACGGACAGCACACAGGCGATGAGAAATTCAGTTCGTTCCGTAACTCTTATGGGACTTGACGAGAATAAACTTCCTGCCCAGAGTCGCCGGGCAACTGACGTTTATGAGAATGTCGATTCCGAACAGTGTGTTGATGTGGCAGCTCTTGTTACAGAGCTTATCCGACGCTCCTAATCTAAGAAAATAATAGTGAGTGTCTTGAGGTCGTATGAAGTGCTTCATACGACCTCTTCTATATGTAATGAATCGATTCGTTTTGCTCCTTTTGAATTATGCACGATGTTTGCTTGATACGAAGGCAAAGAGAATAAGACCTGCACCCGAACAAACAATAACGGGAATGGTAAAACTCTCGTTTCCGGTATGGGGATAACTTCTTTCTTGACTGGTCTTTTTGGGTTTGGTGATATTGACCGTTTGGGATTTTGAGTGTTTGTCCGTGTGAGAGGTTACGTTTGTACCGTTTTGCGTAATGGTGTCATGTGCCGTTACCGCATCCGGAAGATTATCTCCGGAGAGTGCTATAGGAACATCAACGGTTCCCTCTGATTTTTCTGGTGTGAATGTGACGTGGGCAGAAGAAAGCTTATTTTCGGGAGAAGGATCTTGTCCTGCTGGATGGAGATCAACGTTTACTTCATATTCTTGGCCAGGGGTAAGCCCCTCGTATGAGACGTGATCTACCAGTTTGATTTCCTTCTCGGCAGTTGCCTCATGTGTGTTGTTCAACGTAGCAAGTTCAGTGGCCATGCAGATGCGATTATCAACAAGAGGAGGAGCTTCTACAACTGTTTGGTCCTCAGATACAGAGACCATAGGATTCCAACTGTCGTTAAGGGCAAAGCCGTCGGGAGCTGTTACTTCCTTTAATTGATAGGTACCAAAGGGAAGTCCATCGATTTGTGCAGAACCACTGTCATCGGTAGCAATGGAAGCGACTTTTTCGTGAGGCGCTACCCATATACCCTTATAGAGTATAGGGTGCTCGGATTCATTAGTGATTTCAATTTCAGCGCCGCTCAGAGAGGGTGTCTGGGTAACCTCAGGGAGCATGTATGTCCGTGTACAGAGGATCGTGCGCTTGTTTAGTAACATGAATGCTTCCGAGCTTTCACGGTGTCTTTAAAAAGTAATGGACTGAACATCATGTGAGGTTGCGTTTCCGTCGTTTAGTTTTTCCAAACAGGTTTTTCATCTTCAAGTGAAAGTATGTAAATGGAGGGCGAGGCATCTGGAAGGGTATAGCCCGCAGGAGCTTTTGTTTCTTGAATCGTGTATGTTCCGAGCGGCATCCAGGAAGCTCCATTGTGAGTTGGAAGCTCGTCGCCGCGTACTTTTGAGTTCTCGCTAAACTCTGCTATACCGTGTTCGTCGGTTGTAAATACCCAAGATGCCAAAGGCTTTCCCTCCGTCGTGCCTTCGGTATTTGCGAAATACTGAGACACTGAAACTCAGCACCCTTTAAAGTGGCACTACCCTGAGGACCGCTCTGCAGTTCCATATCTTCTTTTTTGAGGGTGAGTCCGGTCGCGCCATAGGGAACATCTTCGCAAGGAAGCTCAACGGCAGTGTTTCCGACAACGGTTACTTCATGTATTGCCGGATCAAGCATATGTCCAAGCGGAGGGCGTATTTCTTTGACGTAGTATGTCCCTTCAGGAAGTTCGGCGCTATCGGTTTCGCCGACACCGTTGGTGACAACTTCGCAGATTTTGGTTGAACATTCCTTATCGGAGAAGATGCCGTATACGGCTTTGTCTAAGGAGAAGAGAGCCTTTTCCTGAAATATGTTCTGTGAGAGTGCAGAGTGTTTTTTAATCTTGAGCTGTCCTTTAGGGGCCTCGGTTTTTGTTGCCATAAAAAGAAGAACTTGTCTGTTTGAGGGAGGAACAAGGAGTTTTGCTGAGCCTTCCTCAGGTCCGCCTCCGCCGGAATCGGCGTATGCAAGCGTCTTTGGCCAAAGCTTCGGCAGCACGCGCCATGCCTGCTTCAGGCAGTACGGTGGTTACAAGATGAGGATCTCCGCGCAAGATACCCCAGATGGCAAACTGTGTTACTTCGCGTGCGCGCCAATCGGCGGAAATTCCATAGATTAAATTCTCCGGTTGGTCTCCGCGAGCACCGTGATAGAGGATAAAATCAAGCGCCTTCAGTTGACGCTCGCTATATGATCCGTTATTTGCGCCATCCGCGGGTTCTCAGGCTGTGATAATCCTCGGGATTCATGACGGCGAGGGTATCCCCATATTGAGCCCCTGTTTTATTGAGTTCATCACCGCAGTAGAGAAAAGCTCCGTTTGATCCCATCCATTGAGGGATATTGCGACCATCGGGAAAATCTTTACGGTCGGCTACCGTAATCGTTTCGGACTCTTTGGCAAAAACCGTGCGCGGAAGCCAGAGTTGATAGAGTTGTACCAAAAGAGCGCTGCCAATTAAAAGCGGCAGTATCCACGAGAGCAAGACAAAGCATCGTTGTCTCTTGCGGAGGCTGGACGACAGAGATGGCACATGTGTGAAGAGGGTAGTACAAGCGTTCATGGCACTCCTTTCAATAGGTGAAAAGAATGCTAAAGAAGCAATCTGACCGGATTCTGACCGTTCTTTGACCGGTATTTGTCTGCGCGAACACCTTGTTTTCAAAAAGGTAGGCGCGCTCAAGCACACGTGTCTTCTCGAGATAAAAACCAGTTACATCTTTTGATGAAGAGCTTTCTATATGGCAAATCTTTTGATAAACAAATTCTTCACATTTGTCGCAAAAGCAGAGCGGCGTAGAAACGAGAAAAGCATGAAGACGAGGAAAGTGCGTCTGCTTGACTATGGTAAAATGCACTGTGCACGCGGGCATCGCCAAGTGGTAAGGCAATGGCTTCCCAAGCCATCATCCGCGGGTTCGAATCCCGTTGCCCGCTCCAAGGATACTTAAGGCCCTTCGGGGCCTTCTTTATGAGAGGGACAGCATGGCTCCGATTCCAATGACTGATCAAGAGGCAAAGATTGCAACAGATGCGCTCTCTGAACAGATAGATCGTTACGCAGAGCTTCTCGTAAGAAAGGGCTGTGCGGTCCAAAAGGGACAGAGTCTCGTTGTTTCCGCGCCAATTCAAATAGCTGACTTTGCGAGAAGAATAGAGCGCGCTGCCTATGCCGCCGGAGCGGGATTTGTAACGGTTCTTTGGAGTGACGCAGAATCAACTCGTATTAAGTACGAGAACGTGTCAGTAGAGAGACTTTCAAAGACTCCCTCATGGGTAAAAGAACAGCTCAATTCACTTGCGGAAGAAGGGGCGGCTTTCCTGTTTTTGGAAGCACGCGATCCCAATATTTTGAAGGGAATTGATCCGGCAAAACCGGCGGCGGAATCTCGGGCGCGAAACATTGACTGTGACGTGTTTCGCAGCGGATTGGATTTTGGTCGCAATGCGTGGTGCATTGCGGGTGTACCCGTTGCTCCCTGGGCAAAAGAAGTCTTCCCAAATCTTTCGGAAGCGGAAGCCGTGTATCGTCTTTGGGTTGCAATCTTGGACGTTGCCCGGGCAAGTGGAGAAGATCCTGAGAGCACCTGGGAAACACACAACGCAACATTTGAAAAGACAAAACGATTCTTGAATTCTCATCGATTTGATAGGTTGGTGTATCGTTCCAGAAACGGTACGGAACTGACCATTGGCATGAATGCGGGACACCTTTGGGACGGTGGAGCTGGAAAAACGCAGAGCGGTGTGGCGTTTTTCCCCAATATCCCAACGGAGGAAGTGTTTACGTCTCCGGATAGAAATCGAGTGGACGGTATTGTATATTCAGCGCTTCCCCTTATTCATGTTGGACAGGTTGTAAAAAACTTCTGGTTTAAGTTTGAAAAGGGAAAAGTCGTTGATTATGATGCCGAGGTCGGAAAAGACGTCTTTGACGTCAATCATAGAGCAGGACGGTGGATCGTATCTAGGGGAGTGCGCTCTTATTTCAAAAAACACTCCCATCAGACAAAGCGGGATTTTGTTCTACGATACGCTCTACGATGAGAACGCAAGTTGCCACCTTGCGCTTGGCATGGGCTTTTCCCTGAATGTATTGAAGGTGGTCTTGACATGAGTCGAGAAGAGACTTCTCGCCCATGGGATTAACCAAAGCACTACCCACGTGGATTTTATGATTGGAACGGACGATTTGAATATATGGGGAGTTTCTGTTAATGGAGAAGAAACACCAATCTTTGTAAATGGTCAGTGGGCTTGGGAGTAAAACTGTTACACTATCTACGCGCGTGGTAAAATTGCCACGCCTGACAGATAACGGGCCGTTAGCTCAGATGGCAGAGCAGGGGACTTTTAATCCCAAGGTCTAGGGTTCGATTCCCTAACGGCCCACCAGGAACTTCAAGGTCAGGTATCACGCGATGCCTGACCTTTTTATCTTTGGAACAGAGCAGAGGAGATCCAAGGTGATTGATCGTTATACCGGAAAAGAAATGGGTCATATTTTCTCACTTGAAAACAAATATGCCATTTGGCAGGAGATTGAGGTTCTTGCCTGTGAAGCGCAAGCTAAGTTAGGCACTATTGGCATTACGCGAGAAGAAGCCGCATGGATTCGCGCACATGCAAACTTTAATCGTGAGGAAGTCGATGAGATTGAAGCGGTAACCAATCATGACGTGATTGCATTTCTCACGAATATGGGCTCCTATATTGATGCCGATATCTCAGATGGCGAACCGAAACCAAGCCGGTGGGTTCACTACGGGATGACCTCTACCGATCTTGGCGATACTGCGCTTTGTTATCAGCTTACGCAGGCGTGCGATATTTTGATTCGTCGGGTGCAAAGCTGTGCAAAAATTTGCAAGCAGCGCGCGTTTGAGGAGCGCGATACGCTTTGCGTCGGACGCACGCATGGTATTCATGCGGAACCCATGACATTTGGCATGAAATTTGGTAGCTGGGCATGGGAGCTCAAACGTGATCTTGATCGTTTGAGGGATGCTCGTAAGAATGTTGCATACGGTGCAATTTCGGGAGCCGTAGGGACCTACTCTTCAATTGATCCGTTTGTTGAGGAGTATGTGCGAAGCTCGGTCTTGCGCATGATCCACTCTCAACGCAGGTTATTTCTCGCGATCACCACGCCTACCTTGCAGGCGTTCTTGCAACGGTAGCCGCCACGTGTGAGCGGATTGCAACCGAGATGCGAGCGCTTCAGAAAACCGATACGCTTGAGGCGGAAGAGCCGTTCCGCAAGGGTCAAAAGGGGTCTTCGGCCATGCCTCATAAACGCAATCCTATAACTGCCGAGAAAATCTGTGGACTCTCCCGTGTGGTAAAAGCAAATGCTCAGGTGGCTTTTGACAACGTGGCTCTTTGGCACGAGCGAGATATTTCACATTCTTCTGCCGAACGCGTTGCGCAAAGCCGACAGTTTCATTGCTCTTGACCATACGTAGCGCAAGCTTGAGTTTTTGCTTGAGGGCATGATGCTTTATCCCGAGCAAATGAAAGCAAATCTCAATAAGACACGGGGTATGCTTTTCTCGTCCAAGGTTCTTCTCGCCCTCGTAAACACAGGGATAACTCGCGAAAAAGCGTATAAGGTTGTTCAATCAAACGCCATGCAGGTATGGAGCGATATCCAGCAGGGAATGGATGGACCTACGTTCCGTGAGCGCCTTGAGGCCGATCCGGCATGCACGCTCACCAAAGAGCAGCTCGATACCATTTTTGATCCATGGTCGTTCCTTACAAGGTCGAAGGTTCTCTTTGAGCGTCTTGAACGCCTTGATCTGGATTAAAGGGGTGAAATTTGTCTGATTTGAGAAGATTTAAAGCCCCGCATTCTCATGGCGGTATCACGCGCCGCGGTTTCTTCCGGGCAACTGCGGCAGGCGGCATCGTTTCTGCCGTTATTGGTGTCTCGGCAGGCTGTCACCATAGTTCCGATGAAGGTTCGGGAAAGTCTTTAGTCCTTGACAAAGACTCGGCAACAAAGGTTCTTGACGCGTATTCGTCTGAGGACTATACGGCAGAGCCTTCGCAATCGTATACATTGCCGCTGGGAAGCGTGCTTCGTCCCGCTGAAGGTGATTGGATTCCTCTGACTGCCGCTGGAGCAACGGCGGCGCCTTTGGTGATGGCATCGGTGCTTTCGGTTGCCTCAGGAGAAGTTTTACCCGTGGTATCACAGACACAGATGAATAACACTACTGCGGTTATCTACGATGTTCGCTGCTCAGACTCACTGTATGCGTGGATTGAGTTGGATACGTCCACGAGAGACTGGACACTGTATGTCTCTGAGTTTGCCGACGGAAAATTAACCGGCAGTGTTCAAACGCTCTACCAGGGAACGTCTGATTATGATCCGGCTCTGTTTTCGGTATCCGGTACGTCCATTGTATGGATAGTCGAGCCGTCACTGCAGGGAAAAAAGCGGAGCGACGCATCATATTGTTACGTGTGGAATGTCGGAGATGCGCAGGCCACAACCGGTGTAGAGTCAAACGGACGCTTTGCGACAGCGCCAAGCATATCCAATGGAGCCGTTGTTTTAACGCCGCGGGTCAATGTCCGGATCCGGTGTCTGCTATGGCGTGGTTGCATATCAGTTGAGCGACAACCTCAAGACAAAGCTTGATCAAATCATTCTTCCTCAATCGGTTCAACCCTACTTTGCCACGCAAATTGGCGAGAAGTTTCTTATTTCAATCGAGAAGAGCTATGACTCCGGTGGTCTTTTGGGCCAAATGGGGACATACATTTTGCCGTCAAGCGAGGGAAGGTGTTCTCTGTATTGACAGGGAGCCTCTTACAGGTTCTCTGGGAAAAGACGGCCTGTATATTGTGAAGAATCGAGCGTCATACGTGCTTGTTGATGTTGAAAAGCAGGTATGTCGCTGGCTTTATGCAACCGACAGAAGTCTTGATTTTGGTGAATTTCCGCTCGTGAAGGAACGAGCTCATCGTTGGTTACGTTTTTCAACCGTTAAGGCGCCGGATTCCGGATATCCGGCATCGGTTTGCGTTCGGTGTTTTCCTCTGTAGAAGAACTGGGTAGTTTGAGTTAAGATAAATAGGGTTTCAACAAATTTATTTTAAAGTGGGTCTTGAGCGTTTCATATAGAAAGTATTGTCGTTTTCATGGGAGGACAAAAGGAAGCTATGGAGACAGACGAAAAAAGAATTTTAATTGTCGAGGATGAGACGGTTATCCGCGATGCTGTTTCTGCGTATCTGGAACGCGAGAACTATACGGTTCGTGGTGTTGGTGACGGTCAGAGCGCTGTTGAAGAATTTCAGAAACACTCATTTGACTTAGTTATTCTTGATTTGATGCTTCCCAAATTATCAGGAGAGAGAGTTTGCAGAGCAATCAGAGATGTTTCCAATGTCCCAATTATTATGTTGACTGCAAAAGGAGAGGTTGAGGATCGCATTATTGGCCTTGAACTTGGAGCCGATGACTATTTGGTCAAGCCCTTCTCGCCGCGCGAACTTGTAGCTCGAGTTCGGGCTCTCTTTCGTCGTGCGCACAAAGAATCTGAGCCACAGCCTGAAGTGCTTGAGTATGGAGCGCTCACTATCGATATCTCGGCCACAAAAGTACTCATCAGAGGCGAGAGGGTTGATCTAACAGCCTCAGAGTTTAAGCTCCTTACAACGCTGGCACGATATCCCGGTCGTGTCTATTCACGTATGGAGCTTGTCGAAAAAGTGCTTGGATATGACTTTGAAGGCTATGAGCGGACGATTGACTCTCATGTAAAGAATCTTCGCGCAAAGCTTGGTGATGATCCACGCAATCCTCACTGGCTATTTACTGTGCATGGAGTTGGGTATCGTTTTGAGGCGGCTCCAAACGCGTATAGTGATACCGCTGAAGAGTAGATTTCATACCAATGCCAAGTCATGCCCACCTAAATCAGAAGAGTCAGGAATCCTCTAAGCATTCGTGGAACACGATTAAACCTGAGCCATCAAAACCACGTGCGTTTTCTACGCGCATTACGTTTTTCTTTGGTATTACGGCGTTTATGACGGCATTGCTCTTAATTACCATTTTGGTATATATGTGGAATGAAGATTTGTCCAAAGAGTTCTACGATTCCTTTTTTCTTGCAGCGGCCGGAGCCATTGTTTTGGCATGTTTCATCGGTTACTTTGGTATCAGGGTCGCTCACCAGACCTATCAGTAGTCTTACCAACACTGCCTTTTCAGATTCGCAACGGGGATCTTTCTGCGCTCCGAGGGTTCGTGGCAGTGATGAGCTGGGACGTCTTGGAGAGACATTTGACGATATGGCTACGGCTCTCGAGAAGGACTTAAAAGCTTGAACACCGTCTGACAAGCGATGTGGCTCATGAGCTGAGAACGCCTCTGATGGCCATTTTAGCTACGGTTGAAGCCATGCAGGACGGAGTTCTTCCAGCCGATCAAGAACGGCTTGAAAACGTTGCATCCGAAGCGCGTCGTCTTTCTCGCTTGGTTGATGCAATGCTGCATCTATCGCGGCTTGAAAATGGCTCGACTTCAATCCGTCCCGTGAAAAATGACCTTATTGCTTTGGTGCAGAGTCTCGTCAAATCTCAAGAGCCACTTTTCCGAGAACGTAAAATCTGCCTGCAGTTTATTAATAAAACAGGGCGCGATCAATGCTTTGTGAAAGTTGATGCCGACATGATTCGAGAGGCGATTGTCAATCTTTTGAGTAATGCCATGCGCTATACAGACGTCAACGGTCTGGTAAGCGTTACCGTTGGAGAGAGCCGGGGAGATGTTGTCATTTCTGTTTCAGATACCGGCATAGGCATTGCGAAGGAAGACATACCGCAGACCTTCTCGCGATTCTGGCGTTCCGATTCAAGCAGAGAGCGTGCGTCAGGAGGCCTTGGAGTCGGCCTTTCCATTACGAAAGAAATACTCGATCGCCACAATGGGACCATTTCAATCGAGTCGGAGCTGGGGAGAGGAACGACGTTCTCCTCCATATTCCGCATACGTAGGCATCTCGTATGGGGTTGAACTAGAAAATTTCATAATGATTGCATACCGCCCTCAATTTATTCCTTTGTTGGCTTACAATCAAAGTCGGTAAAGATTCGCACGTGCAGAAGTGAGGTAAGCGTGTCTGACAAATTGCGTCCTGATTCTCACGGAAAAGTTCGTGATATCTATGATTGCGGCAATGAGTTGCTTATGGTGGCAAGTGATCGCATCAGCGCTGACGTTATTCTTCCGGATGAAATACCGTATAAAGGTGAGGGTCTTGACTCGAATCAGCGCATTTTGGTTTGAGCGCTTTAAAGATCTGATTCCAAATCACATGCTTTCCATGCTTCCTAATAAGATACCGGCCTCCTTTATACCTTATGCCGAGTATCTTTCCGGAAGAGCAATGCTGGTTAAAAAAGCCAAGACCATTCCTATTGAGTGTATTGTTCGAGGATATCTCACCGGCTCGGGTAAGAAGACGTATGATCAAGACGGTACGGTTTGTGGCATTGAACTTCCCGAAGGACTGCATGAGGCTTCAAAGCTTCCGAAGCGCTCTTTACGCCCTCGACTAAGGCGGAGCTGGGAAAGCATGATGAGAACATCTCGTTTGAGAGATGTGCTGAGATTGTAGGAGCAGATGTCGCAGAGCGCTTGCGCGAGGCATCGCTTGAACTCTATAAAGCTGCCGCAGAGTATGCCGCAACAAGGGGTATTCTTATTGCAGACACAAAGTTTGAGTTTGGCTTTATCGACGGAGAGCTTACCCTCATTGATGAGTGTCTTACGCCTGACTCAAGCCGCTTTTGGCCGTCTGAGGGATATACTGCGGGAAGCGTTCAGCCAAGCTATGATAAGCAGTATGTGCGCGATTGGTTGAAGGCGCATTGGGATATGCAGGGTGAGCCTCCGCATCTTCCGCAAGAGGTTATTGAGGGAACATCCAAGCGTTATCAAACGGCGTTTGAGATTATTACTGGTACCAAATTCGAGTCAATGAAGGAGTCCCATGTCACTGCGTGACACGATTAAAGGTGCTGCCGAAGAAGCACAGGAAACCGCTGCATCAGTAGCGTCAAAGAAATCACAAAAAGAGAGCGAGAAGAGCAACGGACAGACGGTTAAATATGCTCCGCGCAGGTCTGCTGCTTCCGCCAAAGCCTTCTCGTGAAGCGGCGGCTTCTGTGCGCATTTCAAGTGCTTCAGGGGTCTGAAAGTCAGCCAAGGGTGGCACCCCGACAACAAAAAGAGCAAAAACGTGCTGCTCGGCAGCGTGAGCGTCGCATGATGACTTTAGAAATCGCGGCTTTGAGATTTTTGCTGAAACGATCCTGAGTATCATCGGGTCGAGCGCATCTGGTGGGTCATTTTAGGTATTGGTTTTGCTGCAACGATAGTGACGTTTGTGCTAACGACGGCATTTCCTGAAGCTAGAAACCTTGGCTCAGGGGTTGGGCTTGTGTCTGCCATTGCGCTTATCATTGCGTATGTTCATCTTTGGTTCGGTTATTTTAGCTTTGTCAAAGCTGCGTCCCATCCGCAAGCGTGTTGAGCGCCAGGTGGTAGGCATGACCGATAAAAAGCTTGGAGAAAAAGTTGCTGCGTGTGAAGCCGCAAAAGAAGCAAAGAAGGCCGAGAAGAAAGCTCGTAAGACAGAAAATAAGTAAGTAGAGAAATTCGAGGTTTTCTTGCTTAGTCTTTTTATTGCGCAGGGCGCTATTGGTGAGTAAAATTACTCACGTAAGCCTTCGTAGCTCAGGGGATAGAGCACCGCTCTCCTAAAGCGGGTGTCGGCCGTTCGAATCGGCCCGAGGGCACCAGAAATCAGCACAGGTCGGGATTTTACTCTCGGCCTGTTTTTATAGAACGATTTGTTAGAGGGACTTACGGAGGATCATACGGGATGTAGTAAGCATTGAAATGCGGATTCCTACGTTAAAGATTTCCATTTTGACCTGCGATATCAACGTATGGTTGAGCCGAAATCAACAACTGGTAGGAGGTATCAACCGCTGCGTTCTTGTTGGAAGATGTGATACGAGTGATAGTTATAGAAGCGGTTCCGCATAAAAAGCATCCGATAAAAACACAAGAGTGAGGAGTGCACATGACAAATTCTCTGGAGACGCTTGGTCGGCGTATTGCACGGCTCCGTCTTACCAAAGCAGCAACGCAGGAACGGTTGGCTCGTGAGTTGAGCGTGAGTCCACAGGCAGTCAGTAAGTGGGAAAATGATATTAATTACCGGACATTTCGCTGTTGCCGCAATTGGCGCAATTTTTGGGCGTGAGCATCGATGAACTCTTGCGCGGCGCCTCTACGCAAGAGCGAAAAGGGTTTGATGTCTCCATGTCTATAACAAAAGAGGCAGACGAGAGCCCGGACAAGAGGGAAGCCGGCAAAGAGCAAAATCTCGCAATAGGTAATTTTGCAGAAGAGGATACGGCGACAGATGATGAAGCAGATGTCGAGGCAGAAGAAGTAGGTCGTTTTAGATTAGGGAAGTTCTTTAGCACCGAGCTGAGAAAGCCAAAGGACGGTGTTTCCGGGAAAGAGCAGGCAACCGTGCGTTTAGGCAATTCAAAAAAGCATGGCCTGCACATTTACGTCGAGTCAGAAGATGGGGACGTAGTAGATATGTGTGTTCCTCTGGCACTTGCAAAGTTTGCCATGAAATCAGGGCTTCAAATCGGAGGCCGCTCCATTGACAAGGAGACGCGCGCGCAGCTTGAAGAGATTGATATTGATGAGCTTGTAGCGGCGGCCAAAGAGGGAGAGTCTGGAACGCTGATCAACATCGTTTCAAGTGACGGAGACATTGTTAAAATCTGGTTCGATTAAAGCATATCAACGCGTAAAATACATGCCCACTTTCAGATGATTTTGAAAGTGGGCATTTTTATCAGGAGAAGCTCTTACATGACGCTTCTTTAGGTGCGCCTTGTGCCTGACAAGCTCTACGTTGTTGGTGACGTTGTAGTAGTGGTAGTGCTTGTTGACGTGGTTGGATTTGGTCCGGAAGACACGCTAATGGTGACGGTGCCGCCAGAGCTCTACGGATTGTGGAGACGACTGACGACTTTTGCCGCTTTCGATGTCGTTGTCGTAAACCCATATGGTGTTTGGTGAGAAGCCAGCCTCTTGGAGGAGCTGCTGGGCCTCATGGTACTCTTTACCGATGACGTTTTGGTACTGGCTGCTTCTTGGGATCTTCGCCGATAGTGATTGTTACGGTGTCACCCTTCTCGCCCTTAGATCCAACTGACGGGCTTACTGCAGAGACGGTAGCATTTTGGTTGCCTTTGCTCTTATCTTGCGTGCGTACCTTGAATCCGGCGCTTTCAAAGCTTTTTGGTTGCTTGTGCTTCCGTAAGACCAATAACATCCGGAACCGTAATCTCTTCCGGTCCTTTGGAAAAGGTGATAGGGTGATGGTATCGCCGGCTTTGGCATCGGGTTTGGTGCTTCATCCTGCTTTGCGATATAGCCGACCGGTACGGAATCATCGTCAACGTCGTCACCTTGCTTACCCTTAAGTCCACTTGTCCCAAAGCTCGCTGAGCTTCATCCGAAGTCATCTTAGTCAAATCCGGGACTTTAACTGTTGCGGCAGGTTTGGCACCCTTTGAGACGACAATATCAATCTTGGTGCCATCCTCGAGCCATCTTATTTGCGCTGGGCGTTTGTTCAATAACCTGGCCTTCGGGCGCATCATCGTTGTAGTCTTCTTTAATTTCTCCGAGCTTGAAGTGGCTATCCTTATCGTTAAGTGCGTTGATGACGTCGTCTTTTTCATGCCTACGAGGGTTGGGGAACAGCATATTGCTGTGACTGATGAGAAAAGAATGTTTGTGATACCAAAGACGGCTCCGGCAAAAAATGAGAAGGGCGAGAAAGAACGCCCAAGACGGTATTACGACGGCGCTTGCAGGGCACGCTCTTCTTCTTCCATCTGAGCTTGTTCGGTTGCTTTAATGGGACGCATTTTATCTGTATTGCCGGTGCGGCTGGCGACCGCAACCGGGATTGCCTGGAGTGCCGCCAAAGCCTCGACGATCCATCTTATTGGTGGGGATGGCTCCCATAAGAGCCGTACTGCTCACCCTGCTTCCACGACCCATAAGATAGTCGCGTAATGCATAATAGAGGTCATCTGCTGTCTGATAGCGGTTACTCGGATCTTTTTCCATACACTTTAAAATGATGGATTCAAGAATTGGATCTACCGAAGGATTAAGCAACGTGGGTGCCTGAGGAGCCTCATTAACCTGTTTTAGAGCAACGCTGATGGCATCGTCTCCCTCAAAGGGAACACGTCCCGTTGCTGCTTCGTACATAACGATACCCAAGGAATAAATATCGGTTGTAGGTCCAAGCTCTTTTCCCTGTGTTTGCTCTGGAGAGACGTAATGAGCCGTTCCAAGAACAGCATTATCGGTGGTTAAGTGACTGTTCTTGGCGCGTGCGATACCAAAATCCATGACTTTGATATTGCCATCGGGCTGCACCATAATATTTTGGGGCTTGATATCACGATGGATGATGTCGTGTTTATGAGCTACCGAGAGTGCTTGGGCAATCTGGGAGCCAATTTGAGCGACTTTACGGGAATCAAGCGCTCCGTGTTTGCGGATACCGCTTTTGAGGTCAGTTCCCCGGAGGTACTCCATGACGATGTAGTATGACTCACCGTCTTTGCCCCAGTCATACACGGATACGATATAAGGGCTCGAAAGTGCTGCAGCTGCTTGAGCCTCCTGCTTAAAAGCGGGCGGCAAACGAAGGATCATTGGCATACTGTGGCAGCATTGTTTTGATGGCTACCGTGCGTCCCAAAACTTCATCTTGTCCTCGGTATACGGTGGCCATACCACCCGTACCAATCTTGTCTTGAACCTGGTAACGCCCACCGAGCATTCTACCGGCATATACTCTCCTATCAGTACACAGAGCTTCTTGCTTGCAATCTTAGCTAACTAAACGCCGTTTGAGGCTGAGAAGCGCATCTTGTAAAACCTTACAAAACATCATGAGGCCGCTCCAAGTGATTGAATCTGCAGGCATTTTGCAATAACCTGTCCACCAACCTTTTGCACCCTCGCCAAGAACATTCTCTCCATTACCCTCAATGACAACCGAAACCACGAGCGAAGGTTTTTCATACGGAGCAAAACCGATAAAGAAGGAGTTGAAATTACCGTTTTTCAACATCGGCCGTACCGGTTTTTCCTGCGACGCGGGTACCCTGTACACGGGCGCCCATACCGGTTCCATGCTCAACGACGCCAAGCATGGCCTCACGAACCTTTCCGGCAGTCTCAGCGGAAACAACCTGCCCCAAAGAGTGCGGGGAAGTAGTTGATACCACGGTGCCCTCAGGAGAGAATGTGGTCAACCACATACGGATTCATAACGACACCGCCGTTTGCAATTGCCGAAGCGACAACGGCATTTTGCATAACGGTCGTCTGAGGACCTGCGGGGCTTTCATGCTGTCCAACAGGAAGACCGCAAGAGGACCAACCAAGTTCCCATTCGGTCATTTCTGACGGATTAGGCATGAGAGAAGGCGTGGTATAGAAATCTTGCCCAAGCTCTTTTCCGTAGCCAAAGCCATTGGCATAACTGACAAGATTTTGAGCTCCCAGTTGAGTTCCAACTTGTGCGAGGGCGGTATTTGAAGAGCGAGCAAAGGCCTCACTGAGGGTGATGTTGCCCATATCTTCATTGGCATAGTTATGGATGGTTCCGCCCCCAAGGTCCATAACGCCGGGTGCATCATATTTGGTATCAAGGGTGGTGGTATTGGTATCAAGTGCCGCCGAGAGCGTAATGGTTTTAAAAGGAAGACCCGGGAGAATAGAGAGTTGGGTACTCCGATCAACAAGCTCGCTGCCACTATCCGATGAGATGGCGCTTGCAAGCTCCGACTGTTTATATGAAGGAGAAGAAGCCTTTGCAAGGGATTGCGCCTGTAGAAGGATCCATCACAACGACAGATCCGGTATGACCTTCGAGAATCTGCTCTACGGCAGCCTGCATTTGCGAATTGATCGTAAGTACTACCGAAGATCCCGGCGTGGTGACTCCTGCCATGGAATAGAGTGCGCCTTTCCAGTCAGAGTGAGAGGAGTGGCCCGTGAGGGTTTCGTTCATGGTCTGTTCAATTCCGGAAGTTCCGTATTGCGTTGAGATATAGCCTACGGTATGAGCGGCCATGCCGTCTTGCGGATAAGTGCGTACATAGGTCCCGTCGTCTTGCTTTACACTCTCTGCGAGAGTCACTCCGTCAGACGTGATAATGGATCCGCGCTGAACATGTGCGCTTTTGGCAATGGTGTGGTTGTTGGTGGAGAGATTGAATATGCGGTGCATCGATGGTCATCAGATAGGTAAGATTGCCGAGAAGAACGGCAAAAAGGACGGCAAAAACCGTAATCAATGAGGTCAAGCGCTTACCGAGAGCAATGCGTCCCAATACGCCCGATTCTTCCGTTTGGATATCAAAGCCGCCGCGCGCGTGCAATCCGTGAAGTATGTTGCTTGCATGGGCTCCGCCGGCAGAAATGGCAAGGTGCTGCTCGTTTGCGGGACTGCTCGATTTAAGCTCAGTTTCATGTCCAGTTCCTTCGTCTCCCGCACGAAGAAGGAGAGCAACAATAATGAAGCTGGAGAGAAGGGATGAGCCGCCCTGACTCATGAAAGGCAGAGTAACGCCCGTTAAAGGCAGAAGTTTAGTGACGCCGCCGATAATCAGAATGCTTGGAAAACGAGGACGCTTATAAGCCCTGCTGCCGCAGAATGCTGAAGCATCTGATTTTGCACGGGCTGCAGTGGCAAGACCACGAATGCCCAGAAGAATAAAAGAGCATGATGATTGCACTTGCGCCAAACAGACCCATTTCTTCGCTGATAGCGGAGAAAATGAAGTCTGATTCAACAACGAGGAATATAGGGTGGGGAGTCCCTTGCCGATACCGACGCCGGAAAGGCCGCCATCGGCGATGGAGTAAAAGCGACTGCACAATCTGAAAACCGTCGCCCGATGGGTCTTTAAAAGGATTGAGCCAGATATCCACGCGCTGCTGGACATGGCCAAAGAAGTGGTACAAGACAATGCCACCCAGAGCCAAAAAGAAAAAAAGACTGACAAGGACACTAGCTCACACGGCCCGTGGCAACATAGAAAGCATTATGACGAAGAAGATAAAGAAAAGAAGAGCGCTTCGAGGTCTCTTTCAAAAATAACTATAAGAAGACTTATGCCCCACATGATAAAAAAAGGAAAGCAACATCTTCAGGCGTGGGAGACGAAACGGTCCAATTTTGCGCATGGAGACGGACAGGGCTTCTCGGTTTATTCCAAGGTAAAAGGCAAGAAAGAGAACGAGTGCTATTTTTGCGATTTCTCCCGGTTGGAAGGTGAATGAGCCGAAGGAAAGCTAAAGTTTAGATCCCCAGCGCTCCTGTCCTATTGCCATAGGCAAGAGGAGCAAAATGACTCCTATAAAAGCCTATGGTGTACTTATGGCGTGCAAGGGTATCGAGATCGCGTATAACGGCCAAAGCTGCAATCATGGCAACAACCGACACAAAAAGCCAAAGGATTTGATTTGGCGCAGCGGTAGGTGCAAGTCGCGTTACAAACGTGATTCCTATGCCGGAAGCGCAAATACGATAGAGCAAAATTGCAGGATCGGCGGCAGGCGCTAAGATTCTGTTTGCAATGTGCGCAACGGTAAACGCAACAAAAAGGGCAATGGGCGTTGCCATGGAGGAAAGATTAACCTCTGACTTTGAAGTGACCATATACATGGCGTAGAGAAGAAACATGGGGACAGCGGCAAGAATAAGCAGTACCAGCTCGATGTTTCTGCGAGAGTTTCGAGACGTCTTCACTTCTACTCACCTCCCGAGTTTTGTGAAGAGGCATCCGGTGCGGTTGTTTCAGTCTCACCGGTGGGCTCGCCTTCTGATTTTGCGTCGTCAGCACGTTTGGCCGCCTTTATATCGGAATCGTTGATCTGTTCACGATAGTCTTCGACGGTTTCACGCGCCTCCGTTTCATCTTTAACGCGAATTCCCAACGCCAGCTTATCTTGTACGGATTGTGGAAGATTCTTTACTTCAATGGTAGTGGTATCTATCAAATTTGATAATGGAACCCGGCTATTTTGAAGGAACTCCTGGTAGATGGCAACGGTAGAACCGTTGATGCCTATATAGTATTCACTTCTGATAAAGAGCACGGCGATAACCAAGGAGACGACAAGAAGAGCAATGATGGATATGGAGGTTGCGAGAATACCGCGAGTAAAGCGGCGGCGGTTCTTCTCGACAAGGCCGTCATCGAGAATATCGACCACAATAACCGTGATGTTATCCGCTCCTCCGGCGGTAAGAGCCGCCGAAACAAGGCTGTCCGCAGCGTTTTGCGGAGTGATGTTGGAGACGGCAATGGACTCTATCTCGTCGTCAAGTATCATGCTAGAAAGACCGTCGGAACAAAGAATGATGCGGTCCCCGTCAGAAACTTCCAAGGTAAAATGATCGGCATACATTTCCGGATCGGAGCCCAGCGCACGTGTTACGACAGAGCGTGAAGGGTGATTGCGGGCTTCATCGGCGGTAATCTGACCCGAATCCACGAGTTCTTCTACGTAGCTATGATCATGGGTAACTCGTACCAATGTGCCGTGATGGAGTAGGTAAATGCGAGAATCGCCTACGTGCGCAACGGCCATCTGGTTGCCTTCAATAAAAATGGCCGAAGCGGTAGAGCCCATGCCGGCCTTTCCGATGCCTTTTTGGGGGGCTTCAATGACGGCTTGATTGGCGGCTTCAATTGCCGCACCAAGAAGGACGTCGTCGGCCGTGTTGGGAGCCTCCTCGCCGATAACTTTTACGGCGATGGAACTTGCCACTTCTCCGGCGGCATGACCGCCCATGCCGTCGCAGACCGCAAAAGAAGGTGTGCGCAGAAGAAACGAGTCTTCGTTGTGCTCGCGTACGAGGCCCACGTCAGAGCGGGCTCCCCACGATATGAAAGAGTTGGATCCACTGATAAACTCTGTATCCGTTCTTCCTTCAAGTGAGAGCTCGCATCTTCCCGGAGCGTGTACAGGCTCCGCGGCAGGCGTTTTGTCGACTGTGTTCTCAGGTGTTCCCATCGCTGCTCTTATCGACGTCCCACACGCATGATTACATCGCCGACCTGCACCTCATCATTTTCGCGAAGAGTAACCGGTTGTTCGATAATGTGGCCGTTTACCATTGTGCCGTTGGTGGATCCAAGATCTTCAAGAACAAGGGCGGGACCCTGCAACGTAAAACGTGCATGTGAAGCGGAAACATACGGCTCATCGACAACGATATCGGATGAGGGGGACCGGCCTATCACCACAGGTCCCAAGATGTCCGCATGAAGTCCGCGCAACGAGCGAATGCCCTTCTCGACATCAACATACCAGATGGCACCATCTTTACGCTGTCCGCGCACCAATCCAATTCCCGTGCGCATAACCGCAAAGAGAAACACGTAAAGGAGGATAACAAGAAGGACGCGTCCTGCGAATAACACAAGGTCAATCATTAGTTTTCCCGGAACTCGAGGTTCACGAGACCAACGGTGATAAGGTCTCCATCGTGCAGAATAATCTCATCGACATCGATATCGTTTACAAGCGTTCCGTTTGTTGAACGCAAGTCTGCGATATGCCAATGACGACCATCATACCGCAGTTCGGCGTGGCGGCGCGAAACATTGGGATCACGTAATACCACATCTGCCTGGGAGCGCTCGCGACCGATAATGGCGATCGGCGCTTCAACCCGATATGAACGTCCACTTTGGCGGTCTATCAGGATGCAGAAAGGAGTTTGATTCTGTGGATCAAGCGCCCGACCGGTATTGTGGCCGATTGAACGACGTGGATCGGATGGCATCTGACGACGTTGGGTACTTGGAACAGGAGATGCCGTAGGAATGGCCGCAACGGGGGGAATGTTATCCGCAGCGCCGTCAATATTGGTAAGAACGGGCATGGGGGTTGATTCAGCGGCTGAAACTACGGGGATGGAACCTTCTGCCTCCACAAAGTCCATCGGTATTACCGCAAGACCGGCATCCGTACCGGTAAATCCGGCGGGTGGATCGGAAGGGGACTCCGGATACAAGGGCGCATCCGGTATAGAGGGAACGGCCGCCGCCGAGACGTGCTGCAGAGGCGCCCCGGCCTGGCGAGCAGGACCATGGGGCGCTCGATTTTTATTGGGAAGAACGGCCGCCGCTCCGCCGACGCTTGAATTGCCGCCGAGAAAGGCGCGTTCTTCGTCGCGGAGACGATCGAGTGTGATGCCGTCGATGTTCTCGGCAAAGACCGCAAATTTCCCTGATTTAAGAGATGGATCCACCATAAAGCGCACCAGCGGCGTTCCTACGAAGATGTAGTTTCTACGCTCCGCTTGCGCAGCCACAAAGCCGCAACTTCGGCGGTCAAATCAGCGTACAAGGGACGCATGAGTGAGTCGTCGGTAGGAGAGACCAAGATGGTATAGAGAGCCGGAGCGGTGTCTATGCCGTCAATCTCGTACGTTTCATGTTCCATCTCTTTAGCCGCACGCTTTGCGAGCTTCTTAAAAGAGAACGGCTCTGCGTATCCCTGTGGTGCAGAACCAAAGACAGAACCGATACGATCTTCAAAATCACTAATAAAGCTCATTCATATCCTCGCCTTCACGGCCGTACGAATGTGGGCCTGTCAGGACAATTACTATGCATACAAGTACACACAAGGTTACCGCAAAAATGATGGGAACCCAGTTGACACTAGGCAAAAAACTTTTATTTTCCACGTAAGAAGCTAAAAAAATCGTACCCATAAAGAGAGCAAGCCCAACGATCTGTCCGAAAACCATGCGAATACGACTTCTTTTCTTACTTACGAGCGCCGCCGCGTATGATGACAAAGCACAGCCCAAGCACATAATCAAAAATGAAGTTCGGCTCATGGCGGACAATAGATCAAAAAAGAGGGGAGTTGCCGCAAATTGCAGAGGCATGGCTTTTGAGAAGGCGATGCCAAAAAGATACCAAAAGCTCCCGTAAGACATGCAGGCAGGGGTTTTAGAGTCGCTCCTGCAAGTCCCGGAGCTGCAACACACATAGGGAAGAGGGCCGGAAAAAGTCCGGCACTTGTGGCAAAACGATTTGTCCTTCCCGCGAGTATCCACCAAGTACCGGAGAGAAGCGTGGAGATTGCCGCAAGGGGAAACGATGTACTTGTGGGACTTATGGATGCGAGTGCATATATAAAGCCGAAAGCACCAAAGCCGAACCTAAAAGGGGTCCAGAGCGCCGCGGCTGCTGCGAGACAGTACGACACCCGTGAGTTGGAAAGACATGGATTCAGGCACCAGGGATTTGAGCAGGGGAAATACAAGCAGCGCGGTTGTGGCGGCTGATGCGATACGTGAAAGAGCCGAGAAAAGCCGGGGATACCGAACGTCAAGCGGCAGACGGGTATCGTCTAACGGCCCGTCTTCTTCCTCTCTGGTTTGTCCTATTAATTCCGCAAGCTCTTCTCGCCGGCGGTCTTGTCGCCCAGTTCGTATGAAAGGCTGTTACTGAACTCAGCTACATCAGCCGGTCTGCGAGCGCTGTCATAAGAGAGTGCCTGGTTCAGCTCGTCGATTGCTGCGCGGGATAGGGTTGGATCTTCCGTCTCAAGTGTATGCGGCTGCTTGAGTATCTTGGTGAGAGATTCTTTTGCACTTTTACCGGCATATATATTATGACCGGTTAGTGCTTGATCGCACTACGGCTGCAGAGTGAAGACGTCGGCGCGCTCATCGACGAGAAACCCCTCTATTTGTTCGGGAGGCATGTAGCCCACGGTGCCCCCTCGCGCGTCTCCGTAGCCTGTAGCGGAGGCAAGAGTGGCCATGCCAAAGTCTGCAAGCTTTACCGTACCTTGTCTGTCAATCATGACGTTGGTGGGCTTGATATCCAGGTGCAGAACACCGTTTTCATGCGCATACGCGAGAGCACGTCCAAGAGAAGCGACAACACGGGCAAGCTCGTCATGGGTAAGCGCGCCGCCTTCTACACGGGCGAGCAGTTCCGAAAGATTAAGACCGTCAACAAACTCCATAACGAGATATGCATATGCTTCATCCGATTCAAAATCGTGAACGCTCACGATATTGGGGTGAGCTAGGAGACAAGCCGTCCGCGCTTCTGCGAGCGCTTCATCAATCGTTGAAGTAAGAATACCCTGATGGTCGGCGATATCGGTCAAGGGCATACGTTTTATTGCAACTCGGCGTTGGAGACGCGTGTCCCAGCATGTGCATACGGTACCAAACCCGCCATGTCCACAACGCGCGAGCACGCGGTAGCGGCCAAGAAGCATCTCAGGTTGATCCGTCTCAGAGGCATCAGATATCTGATCTGCAGGAACGACAGCCCTCCTGCGCTTGGTATATTGCGTAATATGAGTAGATCCAGTGTCTCTCACGGCGGCTCCTTGTGTGTTTAAAGTGTATGTGTCGCCTGTGACAAGCGTTATTTTACTCCTAAATGTTCGTTTACAAGTTTATGGAAGAATCCCATGCAAGAAAAGCAGAAAATGTAGTATTATTGCCGAGCATGCGGGCGTGGCGGAATTGGCAGACGCGTATGCTTCAGGTGCATATGGGCAACAGCCCGTGGGGGTTCAAGTCCCTTCGCCCGCACCATTTTTTACATGAAGCCCCAACTCGGGGCTTTTTCTTTATCTTTATCGAGTCTGATGGCTCGTCATCGTCAAAGAGCTCAATCATCATCGACTCTTCTCGTGGTTGTAATAGCGCCTTTTTGTTCTGCGTTCAAGAACAAGCGAGATAAGGAGAAAGAAGAGGATTCCCCCGCCGACAAGGCACAAAACGCCGGTTTGATCGGTAAAGAGCCATGTAAAAAGATCACCAATTGCATTCATACAAAAACTCCAAAAGAGAAGTGTTGCTTTATATCGAGCATTACAAGTATATACTTGAAAAATTGCAACCGGAAATATAACTGTGCAAAAATGGAATCTGTGCTACATCAGATATACATTATTGTCGTTCAAGGAGATATTGAATGCTTGACATCAAGTTTGTTCGTGAGAACCCCGATGTAATTGATGCCGCCTGTGCATCTCGTCAAAATGCCCATTGGGATCGTGAGAAGTTCTTTGAGCTTGATGCCGAGCGTCGTTCGGTTGTGCTGAGGTTGAAAGTTTGCAGGCAGAGCGCAATGCCATCTCAAAACAAATTGGCCTTTTTATGCGTGAGGGTAAAAAGGATGAAGCTGAGGCAGCAAAGCAGCAGGTTAGCGCCAACAAGGAGCGCATAGCCGAGCTTGACCAGCGTCGCGGTAGCGTTGAAGAAGAGCTGACGTCGCTTGTGGCTGCGATTCCAAACATCCCGGATGAGTCGGTACCGTATGGCGTTGATGATTCCGACAATCCTGAAGTTCGCCGCTGGGGTACCCCGACTGAATTTGATTTTTGAACCTAAAGCACACTGGGATCTCGGCGTTGACTTGGGGATTATTGACTTTGATAGAGGCGTAAAAGCTTGCCGGAACACGGTTCTACCTTCTTGGTGGACTTGGTGCCCGTATGGAGCGCGCGCTTATTAACTTTATGATTGACCAGCACAATAAAGCCGGGTTTAAGGAATTTTGGCCGCCGGTTATCACCAATCATGATTCGCTCTTTTGGAACAGGCCAGCTTCCCAAGTTTGAGGATGATCTCTATCACGTACAACCCGACCTTTATCTCATTCCAACTGCGGAGGTTCAACTACCAATATCCATCGTGGAGAGATTCTTGACGCAGACCAGTTGCCACTTCTCTACACGGCATTTACACCGTGTTTTCCGTGAGGAGGCAGGATCGGCGGGACGAGATACGCGTGGAATTATCCGAGTCCACGAGTTCGATAAGGTTGAGATGGTAAAGTTTTCCAAGCCGGAAGATTCCATGAATCAGCTTGAGTCCATGGTTGCAGAGGCCGAGAAGATCCTCCAGTTGCTTAAACTTCCGTATCATGTGGTAACACTTTGTACGGGAGATTTGGGATTTTCTGCGGCAAAATGTTATGACATTGAGTGTGGCTTCCCAGCTACAACAACTATAAAGAGATTTCTTCTTGTTCAAATTGCAAGGATTTTCAAGCAAGACGTGCAGGCATCCGCTTTAAGGATCCTGCGGTCAAAGGGACACAGCTCGTGCATACATTGAATGGTTCCGGCCTTGCGGTTGGGCGTACCATGGCTGCCATTCTTGAGAATTATCAAAATGAGGACGGTTCCGTAACCGTTTCCCGAAGCACTTGTTCCATACATGGGCGGTGTTGAAGTCATCCGACCTGAAGACTAAAAAAGACTTTCATGAGGACTTTTGAAGCTCCATAAAAATGGCCGAAGTCTCGACGATACCTTTGTTTTTGGTAAACAAAATAGAAAATTGTTTCGGCCGGGCATGTGTAACTGTAGCGTATGTAACGCAGTCCGGAAGAGGACAGAATTTTGAGATTTCATAGAACTTATGTTCTAAATATGCTAAAATGGGATATAGAGAATCAAGAGAGAGGAAGACGTACATGAAGCACGATATCCCAGACAAAGAAGAATTAACCATCAAGCGGGCTCAAGATGGATCTCTTACCTTGAGAGCGTATGTGTCCGGCCATCCCTCTCAGGTTGGTTTTGGTGAAGACGAGCATGTTTCTTACTTGCTGCTAGACGATACAAGCGCTCTGCAGCTCAAAGATGCTTTAGAGTCTCGGTATGGATGTCGGTCCTCTGAAGATTTATTTTGGCAGATGGTTGCAGAGAAGACGGAATGCATTGCAGATATTCTTGATGTCTGTGACGCACAAAACATTCACTATACCTATAAGAGTCTAGGTTCTGAAAGTGATTGTTGTCTGAGGGAATTGTGAGAGGGGCATCTGTAAAAGTAACTGATATTTTTGTATAAAAAGGCTCCCGTTTGGGAGCCTTAAAATTCAATGGTGCGGCGTATAGGGATTCGAACCTATGACGCCCTGATTCGTAGTCAGGTCCTCTATCCAGCTGAGGTAACGCCGCGTGCGCTAACAATATGACAGACCTGTTTGTAAAATGCAAGTGTTTTCACGAAAAAAGTTAGAGTCAATACCTGTAGGGGAGATAGAGGGAACCATTTCAGCTTCTCTGAAATGTGGTTTTGGGAAAAAGAGGTATTGAGAGGATGATAAAGAAAAGAAGAACAGTAAAAAAGGGAGGGCGGTATGGTTGGATAAAAATATCTCTGTCTGAGTTTACGGTGAGTTCGAGACAGAGACACATGAAATTAAAATGGCGGAGAGCTGGGGATTCGAGACCCCAGATGGGCTTTGGGCCCATACTCGCTTAGCAGGCGAGCACCTTCGGCCTCTCGGTCAGCTCTCCAAAGTAAGTGCTTGAGAATGATACCCCGAACTTGCGATTGTTACAACTCACTAAAAGGGTCAAGGGGGAAAATATTTCTGATGTTCACGTTTTCTCGATGATTTCTGAGAGCGTTCCATGAGAAACGTCGTGCAACTTCTGATGTTGAAAGCTCTTCTTGTGGCTCAGCAAGGCCTACCAGTGAGGCGAGAAATCCGATGAGTTGTTCCGCGGAGATTCCATGAGCCTTAAAAGAGCCCAGGTCAAGATCTTTGTCTCTTTTTGAAAGTCGTCTGCCACTGCCGTCAACAAGGAGAGGTACATGGGCATACGTTGGTGTCTCGTAGCCAAGGAGGTGTTGCAAATAGATTTGACGTGCAGTCGAAGAAAGGAGGTCGCATCCTCTGACTACCTGTGTGACTCCATGTCTGCGTCATCCACGGTAACTGCCAGTTGATACGCAATTACGTTGTCGCTGCGCTGAACAAGAAAATCACCGCACGTACAGGCAAGATTTTCTCGATAGACTCCATATACCAAGTCGGTGAAGGTAATAAAAGATGCGGGATTGTCTGAAGGTGGAACTTTAAGACGTGTCGCGGCTGCTTTATGAAGGAGACGGTTTTCTCGCTCTTCTTTTGAAAGGTTGCGACAAGTTCCCGGATACGGGTGCATTTGATCAGAAGCGTGTGGTGCAGTTGCCGCATGGAGGTCGGCTCGTGAACAAAAGCATGGGTAGAGAAGGTCTTTTGACTTCAGTTTTGTAAGCGCATCAAGGGTACAACTCTTTGCGGTCGCTTTGGAAAAAGGGGCCCGCATCCCAAGTGAGTCCAAGCCACTGAAGATCTTCCATGAGAGAGAGGCTGTATGTGGATTTTGAGCACGAGGATCAAGATCTTCAATACGAAGAACGATTTTTCCTCCTTCTGACTTTGCGGCCGACCATGCGATAAGTGCCGAAAAAACATTGCCGAGATGCATGCGACCAGAAGGAGACGGCGCAAATCTTCCTATAACAGAACTCATGGCTGTTAGAGCTCCATGGCATAGATATATGCAGAAACGGAGTTGTCTTGATCAGGAAAAACATCGGCGGATGAGATTTGTTCCAAGCCCTTGTAGTCGTAAAAATCAACATCACAGCTGTCGTCAGTGGCAAGGAAGAAGCCACTTGCATGCTGTGTTCTGAAAGTAATCAATGGCGAGCGAAAAAAGGCGTCCTCCAATACCTTTACCTTGTTCATGCGGATCAATACAAAGGAGGGTAACTTCCCATGTTGAGCGCGGATCGTCAGAGTTTCTGAATGCGTCAATAAGCTCAGCTTCGGTCTGAATATATTGAGCGCCCAGCTGAAAGTAGTCTGATTTGATTTCTGTATCTGCAACATCTTGAGCAGACACCTCAATGATGCGCCAGGGCTTATTTTCTGGATATGCTGTACCATCGCCTGCAAAAATCAGACCCACAACAGCACCGTTCTTCTCGGCTACATAGAGGAATTTGGAAACGGAAAGAAAGTAAGAGGCATCAATATGACCCGATAGAAATGATTCTTCATGTAACCCATCTGCATACCAGACGCGGGCAATGAGGCTGCAGATTTGGTCAAAAATCTGTGGGGACAAATGGACGATAGATAATTTGCTGCTCTTGACTTTTATGGTTGGACGCCATAAAACCTCCTTGCTGGGCGACAGATGTATCTTGCATATTATAAGTTCATTTCAAAACCTATATGAGCCGCACAAAACCGCAAGGGACTGGTAGGCTTTAGAAAGAAGGCTCGTAAACGCTATGCACAATATGGAAAATAGGGAGAAGAGCTATGTCTTTTTAGTGTGATTAAGCGCGCGTTAATCTCGGTAACAAATAAGACGGAATTGTTGAGTTTGCTCAAGCTCTTGAGTCAGAATTTGGTGTCGAGATAATATCTACCGGCGGTACTGCTCGCGTACTTAAAAGAAGCCGGAGTGAAGGTCATTCCCATTGAGGCGTATACGGGCTTTCCTGAGATGATGGACGGTCGCGTGAAAAACACTTCATCCTCGGGTACATGGCGGGCTTTTATGTCGTCGCGATAACCGTGACCATATCGCCGATGCTCAGGCTCATGATATCGGCATGATCGATTTAGTTTGTGTCAACTTGTACGAGTTTGAAAAGACGGTTGAAAACCCTCACGTTACGTTCGCCGATGCTATCGAGCACATTGATATCGGCGGTCCGTCAATGCTTCGGTCGGCTGCAAAGAACAATGATTTTGTAACGGTTGTGAGTGATCCTGCGGATTATTCGGCTGTTTTGACAGAGATGCGTGAAAAAGACGGTGCCACAACGCGTGAGACTCGGCGTCGGTTGGCACTCAAAGTTTTTCAAACAACCGCAGCATATGATGGTGCGATAGCCGCCTATCTCTCAGGTGTCATTACGACAGAAAAAGAAGAGGGTTCTGAGGCTGCAGTGGAAAGCGCGGAAAAGTTCCCTCGGATATTCACTATTGAGGCAACGAAAGAACAAGATCTTCGCTATGGCGAAAACCCACAGCAGTCCGCGGCGTTTTATCGGCTGCCCAATGCGTCTGAGCACTCACTGGCAAGGGGCCACCAAATACAGGGAAAACCTCTTTCCTACAATAATCTGCTGGATACGGATGCCGCATGGACGGCTGTGCGAGAATTTAGCGAACCGGCAGTGATTATTTTGAAACACCAAAATCCGTGTGGCTCAGCTGTGGCTGAAAATATTGTTGAAGCGTACGATCGAGCCTTTTCGTGTGATCCAACTTCCGCATTTGGAGGCATTATTGCGGCAAACCGAGAAATCCCGCTTGAGTTTGTGGAGCATTTTGCTGACATTCAAAAGCAGTTTGTTGAGGTGCTTATTGCCCCAAGTTATACCGCGGAAGCCGAGAGAGATTGAGTAAGAGGAAAAACCTGAGAGTACTTGCCACCGGTGGCATTACCCATGGCGGTGGACTTGAGGTTCGTACTGTTGACGGAGGTCTTTTAGTTCAGGACCTTGATCTTGCTTGTGAGGATGCCAAGACGTTTAGCGTACCTACCAAACGCCAACCAACATCTGACGAGCTTGATGACCTTCTGTTTGCGTGGAAAGTTTGTAAGACCGTGAAGTCAAATGCTATTCTCGTCGCAAAAGATCGTATGGGACTCGGGATGGGGCCTGGACAACCCAATCGAGTTGACGCCGCTCTTCTCGCGTGCGAACGGGCAGAACAAGCTTGTGAGCGCAGAGGGATTGCGCCGGTTGGCTTAGTTGCAGCATCAGACGCATTCTTCCCCTTTAGAGATAACGTGGATACCCTGGCCGCCCATGGAGTAACTGCCATTATCCAGCCGGGAGGCTCGGTAAGAGACGAAGAGTCGATTGAAGCTTGTAACGAGCATGATATTGCCATGGTATTCACCGGCGTTCGCCATTTCAGACATTAATGAGAGTTTCGGGGACGTATATGGATACGGAAGAATTACGGGCGGCGCAAGAATTTAAAACGGATTCGCCTTCGCTGGTTTGTCGCTGGAGGCTTTCAGGAGGAACTCTTCCTCTTGAAAACCGTCATCTTCGGGCGCTTGGAAAGCGTGTTGTTGGAGGGCATGCAGTCTCTCCTCATTTGATTGCCTGGGCCAAACAGCATATCGAAGGGACCCTTAAGGAGGGCTCTTTGGAACATCCTGATGGGGTGTTGATGCTCGTGCTTGACAAGACCGGTAAAGCAGCCATGGCGGTGGGTCCTATGAGGCACTGCATAAAACTTCACTTCTCTCTCTGTCCCGTCGGGCACAGACTGCCCAGAAAGAGAGGAGCGGAGACAAACTGCGCACCGGAGACCCTGTGGATTGTAAAAAGACGGACGGCTTGAGATTGGTGCTCTTGCCAAGGAAGTCTTCTCCGGTGCCACATCGCTTGTGCTTGATCTTCTTGCTACGCGTCAATGTTCCGTTTCATTCAATAAAGACCTTGTGAAAGGGGTTCTTGCAGGCGAGAAGTCCTTTGATGAAGTGTTTCTTGTTTCGGACGAACACGGCATTGTTCAAGCTAATGAAGCAAAAGGTTCGGTAGGGGAAAAACTCAAATTGGATTTGCAGAAGCTGTATGCCACAGCAAAAGGAAAAATTGATATTGCAGGGTAGTAATTCCTACTAAAAATAGGGATTACCATCGGCGGATTTCTGACATCTTTTGATATCAATTTGGGTAATAATGAGAAGAAGTATGCGACCCTTGTAGGCCATGCCGAAGATGGTGCTGATGCGTACATACGACAGTGTGTGAGCTCAGCAAAATGCTTTGGTTACCCAGGGTCAACAGCCATAGGATCGTGTCGCATTACAAAGTGCCTGCAGAGATTGGAATCTGCAGATAAAACAAGGAGAGGATATGGCGAGAAAGTTTAAGTCCATGGATGGTAACAACGCGGCGGCGTATGTGTCGTATGCGTTTACCGAGGTAGCGGGAATTTATCCCATTACTCCATCCAGCCCGATGGCCGACTATGTCGATCAGTGGTCAGCTCAGGGTGTCAAGAACATCTTTGGGTCAACCGTTAAGGTTGTCGAGATGCAGTCCGAGGCGGGTGCAGCCGGTGCCGTTCATGGTTCCCTTGGTGCAGGAGCGCTTACCACAACGTATACTGCATCACAAGGCCTGCTTCTGATGCTCCCAAATATGTATAAGATTGCCGGTGAGCAGTTGCCGGGCGTCTTCCATGTTTCGGCGCGTACCGTTGCAACTCATGCACTGAACATCTTTGGTGACCACTCAGACGTTATGGCGTGTCGCCAGACGGGCTTTGCAATGCTTGCAGAAGGCAATGTCCAAGAGGTTATGGATCTTGCTCCGGTTGCCCATCTGTCCGCCATTGAGGGCAAGGTTCCTTTCCTCAACTTCTTTGACGGCTTCCGTACCTCGCATGAGATTCAGAAAGTTGCCGTTTGGGATTATGATGACCTCGCGGAGATGTGCGATATGGATGCCGTCCAGGCATTCCGCGACCATTCCCTGAATCCTGAGCATCCGCATTCTCGCGGTTCTCACGAGAACGGTGACATCTTCTTCCAGCACCGTGAGGCATGCAACTCCGTGTATGACGAGCTTCCGGCAATCGTTGAAAGCTATATGAATAAGATCAACGCAAAGCTTGGCTCTGATTATGGCCTCTTTAACTACTATGGTGCGCCGGATGCCGATCGCGTCGTCATCTGCATGGGTTCTTTCTGCGATACCTTGGAAGAGGTTATCGACTACCTCAACGCGCATGGCGAGAAGGTCGGTCTTGTGAAGGTCCGCCTGTATCGCCCATTCTCGGTGAAAGCATTTTGTTGACGTTCTCCCTGAGACGGTCAAGAAGATTGCCGTCATGGATCGTACCAAGGAGCCGGGTTCTGTTGGTGAGCCTCTGTATGAGGATGTCGTTTCTGCACTGTATGAAGCCGGAAAAGGCAATCTCACCGTTGTCGGTGGCCGCTATGGTCTTGGCTCTAAAGATACGCCACCTGCGTCCGCATTTGCTATCTTTGAAGAGCTCAAGAAGGATCAACCTCGTCATGAGTTTACGGTCGGTATTGTGGACGATGTTACCAATCTGTCTTTGCCCGAAGATCCGGATGCTCCCAATACCGCAGCCGAAGGAACCATCGAGTGCAAGTTCTGGGGTATCGGCGGCGACGGTACGGTTGGCGCCAACAAAAACTCCATCAAGATCATCGGTGATCATACCGACAAGTACGTTCAGGCATATTTCCAGTATGACTCCAAGAAGACCGGTGGCATTACCATTAGCCACCTGCGCTTCCGGTGACCACAGGATTCGCTCTCCGTACTATGTCACCAAGGCAGATTTCGTGGCGTGCCACAACCCCGCGTATATTACCAAGGGTCTCAAGATGGTGCGTGACGTCAAGCCAGGAGGAAAGTTCCTCGTAAACTGCCAGTGGGATGCCGAAGAGTTCTCACATCACTTCCCAGCAGAGGCAAAGCGTTATGTTGTTAAGAACAACATCAGCGTGTATCTCATTAACGCCATTGATCTTGCCAAAGAGATTGGCATGGGCAAGCGCACCAACACCATTCTTCAGTCGGCATTCTTTGCCCTTGCAAAGGTTCTGCCTGAGGAAGATGCACTGAAGTACATGAAGGACGCCGCAACGCATTCATACCTGAAGAAGGGCCAGAATGTCGTTGATATGAACCATAAGGCAATTGATGCCGGCGCTACCGCATTTAAGAAGATTGAGATTCCTGCTGACTGGGCAGATGCTCAGGATGCGCCTAACCCCATCTCTCTTGAGGGTCGTGCGGCTCTTCTGAAACAGGTTCAGGAAATCATGAATCCCGTTTCCCGCATGGAAGGCGATTCCCTGCCTGTTTCCGTGTTTAAGGATCATGCTGACGGCCAGTTTGAACTTGGCGCAGCGGCATACGAGAAGCGTGGCATTGCCGTTATGGTTCCTCGCTGGGATGACACCAAGTGTATCCAGTGCAACCAGTGCGCCTATGTCTGTCCTCACGCAGCCATCCGTCCCTTTGTCCTTACCGACGAAGAAGTTGCTGCCGCTCCTGCAGCTGCGGTCTTTAAGGATGCCGTCGGCCCCAAGGCCAAGGGCATGAAGTTTGAGATTGCCGTTTCTCAGTTTGACTGCACCGGCTGCTCCAACTGCGTATATATCTGCCCGCTGATGCACTTACTATGGTTGCTGCCGAAGAAGAGCAGCCTAAGCAGGAGATTTTTGATTATTCTGTCGCACATGTTGCCGGAAGCCCGAACTTATCGCAAACAACGTTAAGGGCTCCCAGTTCAAGAAGCCGCTTCTTGAGTTCTCCGGCTCTTGCGCCGGCTGCGCTGAAACCAGCTACGGCCGTTTGGTGACCCAGCTCTTTGGCGATCGTATGTATATCTCCAATGCAACGGGCTGCTCGTCCATTTGGGGTAACCCTGCGTCTTGCTCGCCCTTTACAACCGATGCTTACGGCCATGGTCCTGCGTGGAACAACTCGCTGTTTGAGGACAATGCCGAGCATGGCATGGGCCTCATGCTTGGCCACCAAGCAGAGCAGAAGCATCTCTTGGACGTTGCTCAAAGGCTCTCCGAGTCTTCCGAAGCAAGCCAGGCACTTAAGGATGCGGCTCAGGCATGGATCAGTTCCGTATCTGATGCGGCACTGAGCAAGCAGGCTGCTGAGGCTCTCGTAGCCGAGCTTGGCTCGTCCAATACTCCTGAGGCCGCAGAGCTTCTCGCCAATAAGAGCTACCTCACCAAGAAGTCCTTCTGGATCTTCGGTGGTGACGGTTGGGCATATGATATCGGCTTTGGCGGCCTTGACCACGTGCTTGCTTCCGGCGAAGACATCAACGTGTTTGTCTTTGACACTGAGGTATATTCCAATACGGGCGGCCAGGCTTCCAAGGCTTCTCGTCTCGGCCAGGTTGCACAGTTTGCTGCTGCAGGCAAGGATGTGAAGCAGAAGAATCTTGCCGAAATTGCCATGACATACGGATATGTGTATGTGGCACAGGTATCTATGGGTGCAAACCTTGCTCAGACGCTGAAGGCAATTGCCGAGGCCGAGGCATATCCTGGACCATCGCTCATTATCGGATACTCTCCATGCGAGATGCACTCCATCAAGGGCGGTATGGCTCATGCACAGGAAGAGATGAAGAAAGCCGTAGAGACAGGATATTGGAACTCTATCGCTTCAATCCTTCCGCGCCAGTGGGCAAGAAGTTCACGCTTGATTCCAAGGCGCCTGCCGGCGGCTATCAAGAGTTCCTCATGAATGAGGCTCGCTATAGCCGTCTAACCCGTGAGTTCCCCGAGAACGCTGATAAGCTGTTTAAGGAGAATGAGGCTGCGGCAATGGCTCGCTATGACCACCTGGTTCGTCTTAAGGCGCTCTACGCTTCGAGACTGATAGCGAGGAAGAAGAAGAACTAGCACAAAAAGCAATCTGTGACATAAAGCTTTAGTTGCAGAAAGCTACGAGTTTAGACGCGTGACCGGGCCGGAGAGATCTCAGGCCCGGTTGCTCGTTCAAAAGCAGGCGCGTCGCAAGAAAAAAAGTTCAAAGTTTGAAAAAAGACCCCCATGTGGGCTAGGCATATAGGGGGCACTAAAGTATAGTAACCACAGAGGTGTATTTACTGACAAATGGAGGGTAACATGCAAGATTCGTCTTACAAGACAAGTCGTGTCGTCATTGCTCTTGGCGGAAACGCCTTAGGAGATACTCCAGAAGAGCAGATTAAGCGCGTGAGGGAGGCTGCCCCCACGATCCTGAGAGTTATTGAGCAAGGAAACGAGATCATTATCACGCACGGTAATGGTCCCCAGGTAGGAATGATTCAGAAGGCGTTTGCACTTGCCCATGATGAAGATGCATCTATCCCACAGATTGATTTGCCGGAATGCGGCGCAATGTCCCAGGGGTATATTGGGTATCACCTGCAGCAGGCAATCGGTGCATCCATGCACAAGGCATATAAGAGATGGCACGTTGCATCGGTCGTGACTCAGATTGAGGTTGATCCCGAGGATCCTGCTTTCAAAAACCCCACAAAGCCCATTGGCCAGTTTATGAATAAAGAGCAGATGGAGGCAGAGAAAGAGCTGCATCCTGAGATGAGCTTTATTGAGGATTCGGGTAGAGGGTATCGTCGTGTTGTGGCATCCCCAGAGCCAAAGAAGATTGTTGAGTACGAGAGCATTCTGAATCTTTTGGACAACGAGTTCATCGTTATCGCGTGCGGCGGCGGCGGAATTCCCGTTGTAAGAGACTACTCTGACAAGGGTGCGTATAAGGGCATTGCTGCGGTCATTGACAAGGATATGGGCGGCGAGCTTTTGGCTGAGGATTGCCAGGCAGATACCCTGGTACTTCTGACGGCCGTTGATCATGTTGCCATCAACTTCGGTAAGCCTGATCAGAAGGATCTTGAGTCCATCACGTGCGAAGAGGCAAAGAAGTATCTTGCTGAGGGACAGTTTGGCAAGGGTTCAATGGAGCCAAAGATTCGTGCGGCTATCAAGTTTGCAGAATCTCGTCCCGGTCGTGTGTGCATCATCGGGTCTCTCGAAAAAGCATCCGAGGCCATGGCCGGTCTTTCAGGTACACGCATTAGCCTGTAAAGCATCAACGTATAGCGTCTCATACGCCTCCCGGAATCTTCGGGAGGCGTTTTTTAGACCCTCCGTTAAGACACGGGGCTGGGAGATGGAGCATGAGCGTAAGCGGACATGGGCATAAGAGGGGACGTGAGCGTGATGGGAACTAGATTTCCCTGCAATTTCCGTGTCGAGAAGCCCTTGGAGTCAAAGCTCTTCTCGGCGCATGGTAAAATAGCAACTCTGAACTGAAAGTTTGACAGAAGAGAGAGTAATCGTGAGCAAAATTCAAAGCAGATTCTTTCCGCTTGCTTTTCTCGCAGCAAAAACAACCATTAAAAGCTCTTGATCTTACCGGACATGCCGGCGGTACATTGCCCGGAGCCATTGCCGAGGCTATCGATCCTGCCTTTTTAGGTGATATCGCTAAGCCGGATCAAGTGGTGTTTATCTCGGGAACCAACGGGAAAACAACCACAAATAACCTGCTCAATGATCTGCTTGCAGATAACGGATATCATACGGTTACCAATCGTGTGGGAGGCAATATCTCAAGTGGTTTTGCAAGTTCATTTGCACGAAACGCTACGTTTGGAGGCAAGGTAAAGAGTAAGCTGGCCGTTATGGAGTTCGACGAGCTGTCCGGCCCGCGAATTTTTCCTTTCTTTCAGCCAGATATCCTTGCGGTTACCAATCTTTTTAGGGATACGTTTTCCAGGAGCGCCACACCCGATTTTGTTTTCGACGTTATGAATACCGGCATTCCTTCAGGAACGCACCTTATTCTCAATGCAGACGATATGATTTCATGTCGGCTGGCTCCTCAATGCGAGCATCGCACGTACTTCTCGGTTGCGCATTTGGCGGAGGACACCCAGGAGCCCGTGGGAATCGTAAGTGATTTAACAGCCTGTCCTTTGTGCGGAGGTAAGCTTCGGTGGGATTATGCGCACCTGCGCCACCTTGGTCGGGCTACATGTGAATCATGCGGATTTACCAATCCAAAACCTGACTATGAGGTTATTTCGGTTGATCAGTCGCAGCACCTCTTTACCGTGCGAGAGAACAGTGCGCCAGGAGCTCCAACGTATACCTATACGCTGAACAGCTATTCTATCGTTAATCTTTACAACTTACTGGCGTGTATTGTGGTTGCCCGCGAGATGGGCCTTACGCCGGAACAGATTGCCACATCGCTGGCGCATGGTATCAACATCACAGAGTCTCGCTACAACGAGATTGACTACAGAGGTCATCGTCTCATCAGCATGGCATCCAAAGGGGAGAACGATACGGCAACCTCGGTCACGCTTGATATTTTGCGTCGACAGCCGGGAGATAAGGCCATCATCATTATGATTGCCGATGCATATATGGCAAAAGCCAAAGACCAGACGGAGTATATCGGTTGGTATTACCAAACAGACTTTGAGGTACTTCAAGATCCAAGCGTGAAGCAGGTGATTCTTTACGGAGATACTTCACTTGACCTGCTTGTTCGTCTCAGATTTGCGGGCATTGATCCCAAAAAGACGTTTGTTGCCTCAACTCCGGAAGAAACCGCTGATCTTGTTGACCTGAATAAGGTGCAGCATGTGTTTTATGCACATGGTCTCTACAACGGTGGCATTGCCGATGTAAGCCGACAAAAGATTTTGGATCGCCTAAAGAATATGGAGGCTCTCCATGAGTAAGTTGGAAACCAAAGTTGAGATTCTCTATCCTGAATATGGTAACCAGGGCGGCGACAACGGCAATTATATGTACGTGGAAGCATGTCTGTCTCCGGAGCATATTGTTTCCACCACCCACGATAGCAAGCCTTACTTTGCCGAGCATACTCCTTCAGGTATTGTGCTTGGCGGTATGACGGAGGCACAACAAGAGTTTGTGCTTAAACGTCTTATGCCATATAAAGAGCGGCTGGCAGAGCTTGCCGATGCGGGCGTTCCCATGATTTTTGCGGGGAATGCCGCCGATCTTCTCGGCAAAGAGATTGTCAATCCCGATGGATCACGTATCGCAGGTCTTGGTCTGTTTGACTACACCACCACGCGATATATGCCGCGTCGTTTTCATGACGTGCAGGTTGGTACGTTTGAACCGGGCAATGGCGAGAAGCCCTTTGAAGTGGTTGGCTTTAAGATGCAGTTTACGTTGACCGAGGGCGATAATTCTTCTTCGTACTTCATACGGAACTCTACCGGATTTGGAATCAACAAAGAAAGCAAGCTTGAGGGATTTCGTCGGGGCAACTGCATTGCTACGTGGATTATTGGACCGCTGCTTCCTCTTAATCCATATCTTATGCGTTGGTTTTTGGATACCATGGGTGAGAAGGAGACACCTCTAGCGTTTGAGCAGGAAGCCGTTGCGGCATACGAGAAGCATCTTCGCGAGATGGTGTATCCGGGAATGCACCTGCATTACTAGGTTGGCCTGCAAAGTTGTTGTCGTTACTATAACAGTTGATATAAAAGTGTAAAGTTTGCCCTCTTGGGATCAAGAGGTTACTATAGTTTGTAGCGCAACTAAACGATGATATGTTTTGCTTTTATGTAAGGGGTTATGTTGTCAAAGTACGCACGACAATCTACGGAAAAATACGTTTGAGAAAAACACGTCACATTGCCCGTATTGGTATGATTGCTGCAGTATACGCAGCTTTTACCCTCATTACCATTTTGTTTTTAGGAAGTCTTGCATGGGGCCCCATCCAGTTCCGTATCTCAGAAGCTTTGACGGTACTGGCTCTGTTTACCTTTGACGCGGTTCCGGGTCTGACTCTTAGCTGCGTGATTGCCAACGTTGCAAATATGGCTCTTTCCGGTACCGGAGCCCTTGGCTTGCTTGACGTTGTATTTGGATCGCTTGCCACATGCGTAGGTGCGTTTATTACGTGGAAGATGAGAAAAAGACCACTTTTGGCACTTTTGGGGCCGGTTCTTGCAAATGCAGTAATTGTCCCGGCATATCTTCCTATTCTCCTCAAAGGGCATCGGGTTTTACACCATTCCGTTTACGGATATCGATCTTGAGACTTCGTATATGCTGATGTATCTCTTTGGACTGTTTACGACAGGCCTTGGTGAGGCGGTTGTCCTCTATATACTTGGACTTCCACTTGTGCGTGCACTCAAGAAGACTCCATTACCGGCATCTCTTGAGGAGCCTGAGGGTATGCAGATTTCGGTATGAAGAGATTTTTAACGTACACGACGCGTACAAAACATATCGCGTTCATTTTTATATGCTTTTGTGTTTTTGGTCCTTCTTACGCTGGGAGTTATTTTCGATAATCTCGTTGCGGCGATGGCGGCAGGAGCGGGCTTTGCCATGCTCGTCATTTTAAGTGGCACCATGATGCCTTCGCCGGATACCGATCACTCTCAAGCAACAGAGCGAACACTTGACGTGGCATCGCAGACACTTAAAAACCTTCGCGGTGGATTAAACGCAGAAAGTGCCCCTATTATCTGCTCTTTATTGTTGCCGCAGACGTCTGCAGCCGCAATAGGACTAACCGATCGTGAGCATGTACTTGGCTTTGAGGGGGATATTCCAACCACGCACCTTCCCGGATCACGTATATCCGGTCCCACCTCCGAGGTGCTTGCGAGTTGTCGTATGGAGACATTTGTGTCGATTGATAGCCGCCAACAAGTGTTGAAGCGCAAGAGCGCTTCTCGCGGAAGCGCTTTCGGTATTATCGTTCCCCTGATGGTGCAAGATAAGGCGGTAGGCGCCATCAAGCTGTACTATCGTCGCGGAATTGATATTGATCGGACGCAACTTGCGATTGCGGAAGGCTTGGGGCAGCTCCTCTCAACGCAGCTTTCTTCCTACGAACTTGATCGACAGGCAGAGCTTACCGCTCGGGCGGAAGTGAAAGCATTGCAGGCTCAAATCAATCCACACTTTTTGTTCAATACACTAAATACCATTGCTTCTTTAACACGCACCGATCCTGAAAAAGCGCGTAATCTCCTTCGTGAGTTTGCCGGACTGTACCGCAGGACTCTTGAGAGCTCCGCCGATGCGCTCATTCCGCTTTCGCAGGAACTTACGCAGGTACGTAGCTATCTCACCATCGAGAAGGCTCGATTTGGCGAGAAGCGCATTATTGAAAGCGAACACGTAGAGGCGGGATGTGAGGATATTCTCGTCCCTTCCTTTTTGGTGCAGCCCATTGTTGAAAATGCGGTACGGCATGCCATGCGCGATGAGGGACCATTGCATATTGACGTGCACGTTGCCAGCGACGGGGGCGACATTCTCATTGCCATAGCTGACGACGGCCTGGGTATGGAAGAAGATCAGGTCAAAAATCTTTTGACTACACAAGACGATGAGTATCCTTCGCGAGCGCAAAAAGGAACAGGTATTGCTCTGAGAAACGTGCTTGAACGTGTGGAGCGTTTCTATGATCAGGGCTCCGGTGTTGAGATTCTTTCCAAATTGGGTAAGGGTACTTGTGTAACTTTAAAACTTGCAGGCGCTGCCGAACAAAAAGGGCTGTTCATAGAACATGGCGCCACACAATACGTATAGTAATAGGGGGCTTACGGTATGCGTGCAATGATCGTTGATGATGAGGCTCCGGCTCGTTCTGAGTTGAAGTATTTGTTGGAAGAATCGGGCCGCGTTGATCTCATAGTTGAAGCAACGAGTGCACGTGAAGCAGTCGAGAAGCTCATGGAAGTCCGGGTTGATGTCATGTTTTTGGACATCTCCATGCCAAAGACCAATGGTATGCAACTTGCCGAAGCCCTCCATAAGCTGAAGAATCCACCGCAAGTTGTTTTTGTGACGGCGTATAGCGAATATGCACTGGATGCCTTTGGGGTAGATGCTACGGACTATTTAATGAAGCCCGTTGAAACGGATCGTCTTGCGCAGGCACTTGATAAGATTGTTGAGCACATAAAACCTTTGAATCTTCCGGCAAGTGTAGAAAGAATCCCCGTTGTAAAAAGCGGCAGTAAGGTTTTGGTCCCCATTGATCAAATACGCTTTATTGAAGCAAAAGACGATTATTCCTGCATCTATACCGAGACCGACCGGTTCCTCTCGACAATTTCTCTGCAGAAACTTGAAGATCGTTTAGTGGGACACGGCTTTTTCCGTATCCATCGTAGCTATATTGTAAATTTAGAGTATGTTGCAGACGTGGAAGTTATATCTGCCGGTATCCTACAACTTACTATTCAAGGTTTTGAGGACAAACACATCTCGGTTTCACGTCGTCGTGTAGTTGCCCTTAAACGGGCTCTTGGTATATAGAAAGAGCTTTACGGGTACGATTGCTCAATCTTGAGTAGCACGTGAGGGCAATTTAACAGGAAGAACAGTATATGTCACTAGTACGATACGACATTATTTCAGATACGCACGGATATTTATCGGCTGAGTTATTGGAAGCACTTTAGGGCACTCATTGCATCGTGCATGCAGGCGATATAACCTCGCTTGAAGACTACAAAACCCTTCAGGAAATCGCTCCCGTACGGATGTGTTTGGGTAACAATGACTTTGCATATGACTACGGTCCTATGGTGCGCAAAAAGGTATTTTTCTATGCAGACGGACTCAAATGGGAGGTTTGCCATTATCGTGAGCGCCTGGACCTTATGAGATGTGACGTTGCCATCTGCGGACACACGCATCGCCCTTTTATCGAGAAGGACGAATGGACTGATACTTTGGTCATGAATCCGGGAAGTCCAACATTTCCTCGGGGACCGCAGGGGCCTACGATAGGACGGATTTTCGTTGATGACGTTGCTCAGAAAATCGTAGATGCAAAAATCATTCAGTTAGGCGAAAAGGACAGCCTTTCTACGCGCAAGGTAATGAGGGGTCTGTTTTCTTCTAAGTCTTAAGAGTGCAAACAGGAGCCTCAGTCCAAGGGAGGCTCTTTTGGTTGGCGTATCAGTGCGGGTACCATAAGCTTGGTGAAAAGAACCAACCAGACCAGGGCAAGCGAATAGCCACCGAGAACATCTGAGGCGTAGTGTACTCCCAGATAGATGCGGCTTATACCAATCATGACGATAATAAAGGCAAACGAAAAGCAAAAGAGCCAGCGCTGAAGACGGTCTTTCTCATAGTGCCAAACCAGCCAGATAAGAAAACCGTAAAATGCCATTGAAAACATTGAGTGACCGGAAGGAAAGCTGTAGCCCGTTTCCACAACCAAGCGAAAACCATCCGGACGGGGTCGCTGTACGATTGCTTTTAAGATGAGGTCAACCGCCAAGGCACTGGCAAGGTTGATGGATGCAAGGCGGCCTACGTTGGGACCGGGTGCGAACCGCGGCAACTACGATCAACATGACGATAACCGTAACCGGACTTGCAAGACCAGAAAAGCCCTCCATAATCCCGGTAAGCCAAGGTGTGCGCAGATGTACCACTATAAGGCGGTATGCAAATCTATCAAGACCTATGACATCGCCGGCGGTGACGTCAATGAGCAGGAGTACGAAAAACGGTAGCGGCAAGGACAAGAATTCCAACCGAAAGACTCGCGCGGAGCTTGATAAGATAATGCGGCGACGAATGCCTTTCAGCTGCCCGGTCTTCTCGGAATCTGTCGTTGCAAGAACAGAGATCCTGGGTCTTATCGCCCTCGGAGGAGAGGGCATCCCTGTGATATGTGAGTATCTGTACGTCCTGACACATACGCCCCTTACAAGAAGCGGCGCGCCGAAAGACGATGCCGCTGTGGTGTTTCTATTTTATCAGTACTTGCAGGGTATACAGAAAACATAACCAAGAGAGCAAGAAGAACTTAAAGATTTGCGGTAAGTTCTGAGACAAGATCGGACTTGGGAAGGTTTTCCGACCATAGTATGAACAGGCTCGCCACCCTTAAGAGAGAATGAGCGTTGGAATGGATACGATGCGGAACCTCGTGGCAAGATCGGGCTCATCGTCAACATTGACCTTATATACGCTGAGCTTATCGGACATTTCTTCGCCGACCTGCTCACAACAGGGCCAAGTGCTCGGCAAGGCCCGCACCAAGAAGCCCAGAAGTCTACAAGGACAGGTTTGTCTGCTGAAGCGAGAACAGAGTCAAACTCTGCAGTAGTTAGTTGCTGTGCCATAAATATACCTCCTGTTTTGCGCGGCTTTTATGCCTCGCGTTTTGTCGTTACTGGCCTTATCCCCAAAATGGACAATGCCATACATAGAGTTGCCCAAATTGTAAAAACCGTGCATAGTAGAAACGTCTGGAAGGGGCATATATGCCAAGCAAAAGGGTTATGCGCAAAGAAATTATCGTTGCCAAGGCAACAAAAGAGCTGGAAGACCTTATTAACCAGGAGGTTCGTATGGGAGGAAATGCCTTTGCACCGGTTTTGTTCGTTAAGGGTGCAGATTTTACACCAGACGAGCTTACGGCTTTGCGGGCCTCGCTTGAGAGACTTGGCTATGCTCCGGAAGATTGGATATCACTTTCTACAACGTCAGACCATCTAGCTCCGCTGCCTACTGCACTTGTACGGCAAGCGGTCATTACAATAGATCCAGATACGGTGTTTATCTGTGACGACTTAGCTTTAGAGTCGTTTCGCTCAGCATTTAGTACCGAGCTTGTTTTGCAGCCTACGGAAAAAGCAGCGTTTCTCACTCCTGGTCTGGTAGTACATGTTCTTGGAATGCGCGTGTTAAACCTTGATAACTTTGCAGATGCATTGGGAGATGTTTGCCAAAAGCAGCTTCGCTGGGCGTATCTCAAGCAACTCCCTCCACTGAAGGAGCCATACTAAGCCATTGCTGGAAATGTGTTGTCTAAAATATGCTTAGCAGTTACGGTAGAAGTAAACCGCTATCTGAGTGCGATTCTTCAAGCTAAGCTTGGAGAGGATTGAGCTGATATGATTGCGCACGGTTCCTTCGCTCATATAAAGTGCAGCGGCGATTTCTGAGTTGTCCAACCCTTCCGAGATAGCTTTGACCACTTCGCGCTCTCGAGCCGATAGATTACTGAGAGTAGTTTCATCATGTGGTTTGGCTGAAGCATATGACGCGGCTCGTTCAACCATTCTCCCTCGAGGACGCTCTGTCCCTGCCATAACCGCGCGAAGGGCCGGAGCAATGGAAGAGACATCCTGCTTGATAAGGTAACCGCGGGCACCGAGATTGAGTGCTCTAACAATATATTCGTCATCGGAAAATGTAGTTAGAAAGACAATCTTCGCATGAGAATCCAGCTTCAGGATCTTCTCGGCCGCAGAAAGGCCATCAAGCTCAGGCATTTGAATATCCATCAAAAGGATATCGGGATGCGTATCTGGAATAACCGAAGAGTCTCGGTTCCATTGAGGCCAAGACCTGTTACGTCAATATCCTCCTGAGCTCCCAGTGATTGTTTTTGAGTGAGCCTCCTACGATAGGATCGTCATCAATGATCAGTACTTTCACGAGACTCCTTTGGAATGGTGGCCGTGACACTAAATGTATCAGTGTCTGTAATGGCAATGTGCAAGGTTCCACCGATGCGTTCCATACGTTCTGCCATAGAGCGTATTCCTAGGCCGGTTTCACTGAGACTTGCTGAGAAGATCGTGCCCTTGAGGCGGCAATGCGGGCATATTTCCGTTACTCTGACTGAAAGTTGCCAAAAATCCCGGAAATTCCGTTACCGATACGACTGCTTTTTGTCGCCCTGCCCATGACTCATGGCATTAGTGAGAGCTTCGCGCGTGACTGCAATAAAGGAGCGAACTGCTACAGGAGGGACATCATGTTCTGCTCTGTATGAAACAGTAGCATCTTTGATACCGCTCTGTCGTACGAGACTTTGTAGTTCAACTTGAAGATCAACTGCAGAGTCTGCCAGCATATGCACGCTGTTACGCATTGAAGTGAGTGCTTGATTGAGCTCAAGTGATAGAGATTCGAGTTCTTCTCGAATAGAGCCGTCATCAGGGCATGGATAACTTTAAGGGCCTCTAGTTGCATGTTCATTCGAGTAAGGATATGCCCAACATTATCGTGAATATCGCGAGCAATGCGCGTGCGTTCTGTCAGGGTTGCTGTTTGAGCGATGCATTCGCGTGCTTCTTCAAGTTCGGCATTCTTTGTACTCAAATAGAGCACTTTGTCGGAAAGTGTATCCTCAAGTTCATGTTGGCGGGAGATAGCTGCTTGCTCGCCGGATGAACGCCAGTAGAGCACCACTGAAAAACACATAGGGACAAAAACGACCGGGGCTGTTTCCAGAGTTGCTGTCTGTAGGAGTCGCATACCGGCAACAAGGAAGAGCATAGCGCTTGCGGGAAGATATTTTTCTCTTCTGCTAGAGTGTAGGCAAAAGTGGCAGTACAGACAAAATTTCAGAATAGGGCCATGAGAGGACTGTGAGTACGAAGAGAGCCCCTGTTGTGAGAGGTATACATGTGTATTAATGAGTTCGGAAAGAAATGAAAAGAGCAGCAGTAGCTATAAGAGCCGTAATAGAGAAAGGCGTTGTACTCGTATAGCAAATCCAGTACAGCGCATCCACCGATAAGAATTGTTTTATTTATAAAGGCATTCATAATAATAAGTATAAAAACAATGAGTGCAGAAGGAAGGACAACTCATGACAAATGTCATGAGTTGAGGTCAGGACAAGTGACAGAGATCACTTCCGTATCATAGTTCTTCTCGTCACACTAGAGAAGTAAAGAAAGAGGTTTCAGACTTTACGCGAGAAGATTTTTGTAGAAGAGGTGGCATATATGGATAGGGCAAGCTACTGCAGTTCCTGCAGTGAAGATTGAAAATCTGGTAAAAGCGGTACAAGGAATTTGCGGCTGTCGACCACCTTTCGCTTGAGATTAGGCAAGGTGAGATTTTTGGTTTGCTGGGACCCTAACGGCTCAGGCAAAAGCAACCACGATCAACTGTCTTTTGCAGCTTTTTAACCCATGATCATGGAACCATTGAGGTATTTGGCAAAACCAATTACGCCCACTTCATAGCCCTCAAGCGGCGTATTGGTGTCGTTCCACAGGATATGGCTGTCTTTGAAGAGATGAATGTTCGAGAGAATGTCGACAGCTTCGCTTTCGTCATGAGAGCGATGCTAAAGTTCGTCGAAATCTTGTCGATGAGGCTATCGCCTTTGTGGGACTAGAAAAGTTTGAGAAATTCCGTCCCAAGAAACTTTCCGGTGGTCTGCAGAGGCGTCTCAATATTGCCTGCGGCATTGCCCATAGACCCGATCTGATTATTTTTGACGAGCCGACGGTTGCCGTTGATCCTCAGAGTAGAAATGCCATCCTTGACGGCATTGAACGCCTTAACAAAGAGGGCGCTACGGTCATCTATACCACACACTATATGGAGGAAGTTGAACGACTCTGCGACAGGATCTCAATTATCGACAATGGCCAAGAGATTGCGCCGGTACGGCTGATGAACTAAAGCGATGATTGGGACGGGCGAGAAGATCTCACTTGAGGTCTCCGCACTTGATGATGGAGTACTTGGTCAGATTCAGGCTCTTGAGCATGTGCGTGATGTAACTTTGACGGGAACGGTTCTTCATATTTCCTGCACGTCGGGAGCAACTAATCTCCGATATCTTAGCAATCCTACAGCGCATAAGGTGTCCTTTGCTCGCGTGCTCTCCGAGCCTCCGACGCTCAATGACGTATTCCTTGAAATTACCGGTCGTGAGCTTCGTGATGAAGCATAGAGAGGCCATGTTCAACTCATATAAAACGGCACTCATTACAACAATTCGAGAAAGGATGCTTCTTATCTGGGCACTGGCCTTTCCGATAATTTTTGGCAACTTTCTTTATGGTGATCTTCAGTAATTTTGACAGTATGAATAAGCTTACGCATGCAAATGTGGGAATCGTTGAAGATGCTGCCTACCGACAAGCCTCCCCGGTTCTCTGAGGTTATTGAGAAAATTTCCAAAAGACAACGGTGAGAATTCGGCACTTATGACTCCGCACACGTTTTTCAGTGAAGAGGAGGCTATTAAAGCCGCGCATGACGGAGTTATTGATGCCTATATTACCGTTGATTCAAAAACTCTTAATCCTCAGCTTCATGTGAATCCTTCAATTAACGATGAATCTAGTGACGGTGCCATAAAAAAGGACGTTTTAGAAACAGTGCTTAATTCCTATATTCAAAAAAGAGATGCTGTTTTTACTGCAATGCAGGATGATCCTCAATTAATAGAAGTATCTCGAAACTCATCTACGGCCGAATTGAGTCAGAATCAAGCAGCGCAGCTACAGGCGATTACCGAAAGGCTTTGAAAACGACGCTGTGCAGACAGTACGCTTAGAAGCCACGAAAACGCTCCTGATCCTAAAGTTCGCTATTTTTATGCACTTCTTGCTATGACTGCAGGTCTGGGGATGATGGTCGCTGCCTATCAGATTCAGATTATACAATCCAATACGTCTGCTTTGGGAGCGCGTCGTTGCATGGCATCAATCCCCAGATGGCGTGTGTTAACCGGCTCTCTACTTGCATCGTGGACATGTGAGTTTATCTGTGGTTCTCTTTGTTTTTTGTATATGCTCATGGTGGCAAAGGTGAACTTTGGTGATCAAGTTGGCTGGTGTGTGGTTGCCCTGCCGTGTCAACACTTGCCTTTACTGCGCTTGGAGCTTTCCTCGGTACTATCATTAAAAAAGAAGCGCCGAATTTTGAGTGGCATTTCTTCCTTCCTTTCGCTTTTTTTGTAGGCTTGTATGGCAGTGCAAACATGAGGTTTGCAGCTACGCTGGAAGTTAATGCCCCCTGCTTGTTCGCCTAAATCCGCTATGGCATGTATATCACTGTTTCTATTCGTTGTTGTACTACAAGACGCTTGATTCTTTTCGTTGAATCGTGCCTGACGCTTCTTGCAATAGCTGTTATGAGTACTTGTTTTGCCGCTCTTCGGATGAGAAGGACCGCTCATGTCCACCTTTAAGATGTTTCTAAAAATCGTCAAGGGTCATAAACTCTATTTTTCTTATCTATCTGATTCTTTAGGAGCATTTGGCCTAGCAGCTGGCGGGTTTAGTAATGCTTTCAATACGGATATGGGAGAAATTCTATCAACCGCTAAATGCCCGCATTGCTATTATCGATCGTGATGGATCCAAGCTGAGTAAATCGATAGTCTCTTATCTTTCAAAAAGATGCCACCGTGGTTCCACTTGAAGATACCGAGCGTGCCATCCAAGATGCGGTAGCGACAAATAGAGCGGAATATATTTTAGTCATTCCTCGAGGCTGGGGAGAAGGTGTTATGCGTGCAGCTCAGGCGGGTGAGCAAGCGCCTAATCTTCAGACCTATATATCGTTTGCCACGGCTTCTGGCTTTTGTTATGGACACCAAGGTGCACTCGTATGTTCAGATATTGTATGCGTTTGCTGCAGGTGACGCTTTACAGAATGCTGTTACACAGAGTTCCGTTTTACAGCATGTTGAGAATGCCACAGCTGAAAAACGGAAGGATTTGTTATTCCACAGGATGCGGCGCCTGTTTCAGGATCGCTTTCTGGATATCTTAAGTTTTCAATCTATCCACTTTTTACATCAATTGCAGTCACGATTGCTACGGTCCTTAATCGGATGAACCGCAAAGAGATTCAAGAGCGGTTGTTGACGACGCCGGAAACGTCTCGCAGGCGTAACCTTGGCATCTTTTGGGGATGTCTGACTGTAGGAATTGCTGCGTGGCTGTACATTTCTCTGCTTGGTGTGGTGTTCTATGGTTGCAGTCTTCTCGTTCATAATGTAGAGGCGCTGGTTTGGTGTCTGTTTGCTTTACTTATATTCTCATTCTTCGCGGTGAGCTTTGGATTCTTTATCGGTCAGCTCAAAGTGAGCGAAAATATGTCAAATGCAATCGGAAACGTTATGGGTCTTGCTTTGAGTGCCCTTGGAGGCGGATGGATTTCGGTTGAATTATTTCCCGACTCCATACAGCAGCTTGTGCACTTCATTCCAAGCTATTGGATGAGCGATATTGTCTCTCGGGTAAGTGCTATACCTGTACTTACGTCGGAAACCCGGGGTGTTCTTGGGATGGATTTGCTCATTGTGCTTCTTTTTGGAGCTGCTTTCTTCTTCGCCGCCATGGTTGTTGGCCGTAATAAGGCAAAAGAAGAGCTTTAAAACATAAAAAAAGAGGGCAGCAGACAGGCTTGGTAGTCTACTAATAGCATCTAAATGAGTGCCGATTTGAGTAATACTACGATTTAACTAGATTCAGGCGGCCATGCGGTCTATCCTTAAAACAGGATGCAACCAAAGGAGATCTCATGGCCGTACAAACTGCCCCCACACATAAGCCCGTTGATCCTACTCAAACTAAAGCTTGGGAGGCACTTCAAGCACGCTATCAGGAGCTTACTCAAAAAGAAATTGATTTACGCACGTGGTTTGCACAAGACTCTACGCGCACTTCTCGCCTAACGTTTACGCTTGACGAGTTTCAGATAGATCTCTCAAAGAATCTTGTTGACGAGAAGACCCTTCAGCTGTTGTGTGAGCTTGCCCGTGAGGTGGGTCTTGAAGAGCGCCGTGCCGATATGTATAGCGGAAAGCACGTCAATACAACAGAGGATCGTGCGGTTTTGCATACGGCGCTGCGACGTCCCGCTGACCAGATTGGTACATTTGTCGTAGATGGCCAAGATACCGTGGCCGATGTGCGTCATACGCTTGAGAGGATGTATGCCTTTTGTGACCGGGTACGCTCGGGCGAGTGGAAAGGCGTTACGGGAAAATCGATAAAAACCATCGTCAGTATTGGTATTGGCGGCTCTGATTTGGGCCCCGTGATGGTCTATGAAGCGCTTCGCCCATACGCCGATACTGACATTACCGCGCGCTTTGTGTCTAACATTGACCCTTCGGATTTGGTTGAGAAAACACGCGGCCTTGATCCTGAGACGACACTCTTTATTGTGGTTTCTAAGACCTTTACGACGCTTGAAACGCTGACAAATGCCCGCAGTGCTCGCACTATGGCTTCTTGAGGCGTTGCAGAAGGCGGGTGCCATTGATGGTTCCGGCCAACAGCAAGCCGAAGCAATTCGTAAGCACTTTGTGGCCGTATCTACCGCTTTGGATAAAGTGGAAGCCTTCGGAATTGATCCGGACAATGCGTTTGGTTTTTGGAATTGGGTAGGCGGCCGCTATTCCGTTGACTCTGCGGTTGGTTTGGCAATTGCCTTGACGTATGGCCCCGAGCGTTTTGAAGAGTTTTTACATGGTTTCCACTTTGTAGACAATTACTTCAAAAACACTCCGCTTGAGCAAAATGTGGTGGCGCTCATGGGTCTTCTCAACGTTTGGTATGCCAATTTCTTTAAAGCAGCCACACATGCCGTACTCCCATACGATCAATATCTCGCATCGGTTCCCTGCCTATCTTCAGCAGCTCACCATGGAGTCAAATGGTAAGTCAACACGCTGGGACGGTTCTCCGGTAACAACGGAGACCGGTGAAGTTTTCTGGGGAGAAGCGGGAACGAATGGCCAGCATGCCTTCTACCAGCTAATCCATCAAAGGAACCCGATTGATTCCCTGTGATTTCATTGCCTTTGCCAATACGCACAATCCTACAAAAGACGGATCTCAGGATGTCCACGAGCTCTTCTTGGCCAATTTCCTGGCGCAGACCAAGGCGCTTGCATTTGGAAAGACCGCCGATGAAGTGAGAGCTGAAGGAACTCCCGAGTGGATGGTGCCAGCTCGCGTATTCACGGGAAATCGTCCAACCACTTCTATTTTTGGCGATCAGCTTACGCCATGCGCTTTAGGTGAACTCATTGCGTTGTATGAGCATATTACGTTTGTTGAGGGCGTTATCTGGGGTATCGATTCGTTCGATCAATGGGGCGTTGAGCTTGGAAAGCAGTTGGCCAAACAGATTACGCCGGCGCTGCACGATGATGACGCCTGTGCAACGCAGGATGCTTCCACACAGTCGCTGATTGCTTATTATCGAGCTCACAGACGATAAAATCTGAGTTTAGGCATACTTTGGTTGGAAAGGGGTTTGCGTTCACGGTGAATCCGGCTTCAATTCAATCTAAAGTGTGCCGTGCATAAGACTTTCGAATAGGGTAGAGTATCTACAGCGCGTTTAGTGGGTACGGGTGACGTAACACTTCGAACCTGGTCAGGGCCGGGAGGCAGCAGCCATAGGGGTCCCTTACGGGCATCCGTACCTACTAAGCGCGCTTTTTTGAAAGCGTGAAGGGACTACCAGGTCTTCTCGTCATATACAACGATGCGACCATATCGAGATTGGGTGAAATGGGATTTATTGACGCGATTGTCTCGCTGCTGCGTGATCCGCGCTCCGCTATTGCCGCAGCCATTGCTGCAGGACCGTTTGCCGCATATGGATTTGTATTTTTGATTATCTTTATTGAGACGGGTGTTGTCTTTTTCCCGTTTTTGCCGGGTGATTCACTTTTGTTTGCATCCGGCTTCTTTGCCCACAATGGTGGGTTTTCTATTTTTATCTTAATTGGTATTGCATGGATCGCCGCTATTTTGGGCGACCAGTGCAACTTTATGATCGGACATTTCTTTGGGCGTCGTATTGTGGTGTCAGGTCGCGTGAAGGTTATGACGCCGGAGCGTATGGAAAAGCGAAGCCTTTCTCGATAAGTGGGGGCACCTAGCCATTTTTCCTCGGGCGGTTTTTCCCTTTTATTCGCACATTTGTGCCGTTTATTGCCGGTATGGGCGGTATGCATTAGCGCAACTTTGTCATATTTAATGTTCTTGGCGGCATTACGTGGTCAACGTTGTTTATCCTGCTTGGGTATTTCTTTGGTGGAATACCCGTGGTTCAAGAGCACTTTGAGCTGCTCATTGTTGGCATTGTGCTGGTTTCCGTTATCCCCACCGTTGTGAGTCTTATCCGAGGGCGCTTCAATAAGAGAAACTAAAAATTAGCTGCACAGAGAATCTATTTGGAGAGTCGATAGGTATCCGTGAAAGTTGTCGTTGTATCTTTTTCGGTGTGATATGAAGTAACCGTAGCGATTCCCGTTCCGTCCGTGTCGTCAAAGCGTAAGGTGATCCAAGGGTTTTTGGTTCCGTTTGGATATGCGCCCAAAAACGCAATGGTTCCACCGGGGGTAAGTTCGTTTTTCTTATCAATATCGGTTGAGGCAGAAAACGTAAGTCCGGTAAAAAGGCGCATCCCTTCAACGGCTCGATAGTCGCCATTAACGGGTCCGTGATCGTGGACGAGCCCCGATACCGTTCCAGTGATGTTTACCGTGGAGTCAGAGGTAAATTCCGCAGATGAGATGGTAAGCGAGAAAGGTGTATAGCGTCCGGCGTAGCACCGGCCGCCGGAGTTGCTTGATTCGGTCTTTTCAAATGTTCCGGTCCAGGTGCCGATAAGACCGCCGTAATCTCGCGTGGGATTTTTGGCAATTCCAACGTTTGCAAGCGCCCAGGTTCCGTTTCCGCCGTCAAATGCAAAATCAATGCGCAGGTCAACGGAAATCTTTGAAAGCTTGTCGGAGCGCGTGCACCTCATAACGACAGAACAGGTTTGTTTTTCACGATCAAAGCTTGCATCAACGATGTCAAAAGAGCCATGTCTGTAAGTATCAAAATATGACGCTGACGCGCCCTTTGAGGTGTGCGCCTCATCAAGTGTTTTGAGAAGGTCTTCATGAGCATCGAGGACCTTCTGTGTTGCAACACCCGAAGTGGCTTCAAAACTGACAGAAGTGTCTTTTTCTGACCGATGGGCTTCCATGAATTTGAGAGGTTAGCGTATCCCAAAGTGGAAGTCTTAACGGCTACAACCGCTGCACCCGAGTAACGTGTAGTAACTTGTGCACTTGCATATCCCGTTGCGCCAAATTGAGCGTCTTCGCTGGAAATGGCAGTCATGGTTCGATTTCGAGTGCCAACTTCAATGCCGGTAAGCATGAGATTCTCATCAGCATCGTATGCGCCGGGAGTCCAGGTGGGTGTTGAGACGTGGGTACGTGCGTCATTGGTAACCGCGTCAATACTTGGAATGTCGTTGGTGCGGACAAACGCAACAACAAGAGCGGACAGTGCCGCAAGAAACAAGATACTAAGAATTCCTACGGCGATACGGTGACGATGGGTAAATGTTGCGAGTCTGCGCCGGCGGTGGTGGGCGTAGGAAGAGATGCTATAGGCAACGTCTTTCAAGCTCGTGGCATCACCATGAGCATCGGATACCGTGGTGGTTTGAGAAGAAAAAGACGAAAAAGCGTCAGAGTTCTTCTCGCCACGTGAGAAAAGCTCGCCGGTTGGAGAGTCGTCATCAGAGACATCATCCAAGATAGAGTCTTCAGACTCAGCAGTATCTAAGACGTAGTCATCGCCTGCGTCAGAGAAGTCTTGTTCAATTTTGTCAAACGTCTTGCTCATATCTCACCATCCAAACGTCCTATAGAAAGTTTCCCACATTCGTGTGAAAAATCGCTGCGGCGAATAGAACAAGCTTTGTAGGGTGGTAAACTCACAGGGATGAAATTTGAATGGTAGGGAGTATGATATGCGCGACAAGTTAGAGAAGATCCTTTCGGCCTATGCGGATCTTGAGAAGAAGCTCGCAGATCCTGCGGTTGTCTCCGATCCAAAGGAGTATGCGCGCATTGCAAAAGAGCATGCGGACCAGGCTGAACTCGTGGAGCTTTCTCGAAGCTACATTGATGCCCTTGATGATATTGAAGCCGCAAAGGAGCTGTTAAGTGGCTCAAGTGATGCGGAAGAGAAAGAGATGCTTCAGGCCGATATTTCCGAGAATGAAGCTAAGCTTCCCGAGCTTGAAGATGAGATTAAAATCAAGCTCATTCCAGGGGACCCCAATGATGAAAAAGATACCATCGTTGAAATACGCGCCGGTGTAGGCGGTGATGAGGCGGCAATTTTTGCGGGCGACCTCTTTAAGATGTATGAGCGTTTTGCCGAATCACGCGGTTGGAAGGTTCAGGTGCTTTCGAGCTCTCCGTCTGAAGCTGGAGGATTCAAAACGATTGAGTTCAAGGTTACGGGCGAGAAGGTCTATTCGGTTATGAAGTTTGAGTCCGGGGTTCACCGTGTACAGCGCGTACCAAAGACAGAATCACAGGGCCGTATTCAAACCTCTACCGCTACGGTTGCGGTGCTTCCTGAAGCCGATGACATAGACATCCAAATTAACCGGAAGACCTGCGCATTGATACCTATTGTGCTTCCGGACCAGGAGGTCAGGGTGTGAACACCACATACTCGGCTGTCCGTATTACACACTTGCCTACAAACACCGTAGTGCAGTCACAAGATCAGCGCTCACAGATACAAAACCGCGAGGTCTGTATGCAGATGCTTCGTGCCCGCTTGTATGAGCAGGAGCTTGAGCGTCAGCAGGCAGAGCAAGGAGCTGATCGTCTCTCGCAAATCGGGCACGGCGCACGTTCCGAGAAGATTCGCACGTACAACCAGCCACAGGATCGAGTTACGGATCACCGCATTGGCTTCAATGGCACGTATAATGGAGTGCTTTTTAGGTGATACCTTACCTTCCGTCATTGAGTCGCTGGCTGCCGCAGAACGTGCCGAGAAGCTCGCGCAAGCCGTCTGATTTTTCCAAGTATCGGTATGCAAGATCAGAGCTGGACGATTAAACGGATTCTTGACTGGACGTCAGGATATCTGGAGCGCAAAGGTGACGAGCACCCGCGCCTCGGCAGAGTGGCTGCTCGGCCACAACCGGTCTCTCACGCGTGGAACTGTACACTAATTTCGACAAGCCGCTTATGCAGGATGAGCTGAACCGAATGCATCAAGCGGTTGAACAGCGCGCGTCCGGACGGCCCCTTCAATACGTTACCGGTGAGATGCCCTTTAGGCACATTGTTCTCAAATGTGAACCGGGCGTGTATACCACGTCCTGAAACTGAAGTGCTTGTGGATATCGCTTTGGAAGGCATTGACCAAAAATGCGCCACCGGGGAGAAGGACGGAACGCCGGAGCCCCTTCGGGTACTTGAAGTGGGCGTTGGAACCGGATGTATTGCGCTTTCCATTGCCCTCAGAGCGCCCAGATACAGACGTGGTGGCAACCGATGTTTCACCGGAAGCAATCTCGCTGGCTCAGCGTAATTGCGATGCGCTTGGTCTTTCCGATCGCGTGCATCTTATCGAATGCGACCTTGTGTCCGGCGTGCCAAAAGAGGACGCGGAAAGATTTTGTGTATTGGTTTCTAATCCACCCTATATTCCGACGGAAGTGCTCAAGACGTCAGTGCCTGCGGAAGTTAAAGAGTTTGAGCCAAAACTTGCGCTCGATGGCGGCAACGATGGGCTCGACGTGTATCGACGTCTTTTACAAGAGGCTCCACACATGCTTGCTCCAGGCGGCATGCTTTGCATTGAGCTCTACGAGGGTCATCTTGATAGAGCTGCTGAGCTTGCGCGCCAAGCGGGAGTGTGGCGAGATATTTCAATCAAAGAAGACCTTACACATCGACCGCGAATTCTCGTGGCGTATCGTAAAGAGGCGGAATAGCTATGGGTATCTGTGTGAGCGTCAATCAAAATCATCCTGCGTCCGCAGTTATTGCACAGGCAGTTGAAGTGGCGCGTGCAGGTGGGGTACTTATCGTACCCACCGATTCCGTCTATGGCATTGGAGCGGCGGCTTTTTCCAACAATCCCGGTCATGAGCGCATTTTTTTACCATAAAGCACCGAGATCGTACTCAAACGCTTCCATGGCTGGTTGGCAAGAAATCTGACTTTTGATCGATATGCCAAAGATGCTCACGCCGGCATATCGACTGGTAAAAGCTATATTGGCCGGGGCTTTAACGCTCGTGGTAAAGCCGCGGATACTGTTCCGGACGAGTACGTCCTGCCTCAAAAATCATACGATTGCTTTGCGTATGCCGGCGTCAAAAGTTGGTTTGTGAGATTATCAATGGACTTGGTGTTCCGCTGGCAACGACAAGCGCCAACATCCATGGGAAGCCATCGGCGGTAAGCGAGAAGGACGTGGAGCAAGAGCTCATAGACTGCTCGATTTGATACTTGACGGAGGTCCGGCTCCTCTTGCGGTTGCATCGACCATTGTCGACTGTACATCCAAGACTCCGCATTTTGCGCGAAGGGGCCATTCCGACAGAGGCACTCTCGCCACGGCGGGATTTGAAGCAAGAGAATAAACAATATGGGTGGCAAGGCGCTCGTGTTGCGGTACTCTTTATAGGAGATACGAAGGAGGCTGTATGCGTGTAGCTATTGCATCTGATCATGCGGGATTTATCCAGAAAGCTCCCATTGCCGAGTATATTGAGTCGTTTGCCACGAAGTAATTGATTTTGGTCCCGAAAATGACGACAGGGTTGATTATCCCGATTATGCTGACAAAGTGGCTCGATATGTAGCTGCAGGCGGAGCAGATCGTGGCGTATTGATTTGTGGAACCGGTCTTGGCATTGCCATGACGGCGGATAAGGTTGCCGGTATTCGCGCAACACCCGTTCAGACGCCTCAATTTGCCCAGCTTGCTCGCGAACACAATAATGCAAATGTCATTGGATTGTCGGGACGATTTGTTGATGTGGAAGTAAATAAAGAAATCGTAAAAGTCTTTTTGACACAGGAGTTCGGTGGCGGCCGCCATGCGGGTCGTGTCGTCAAAATCATGAGAGAAGACAATCCGGCTTTTGAAGGAGTATAAGGGCTCATATAAAGTGAGCCATATGGACTACCGTAGCAAACGAGTTCTTTATGGGATTTTTGAATTTTACGGACTAGATACGAAACGTTGAGAGGAACACAAATGGCAGATTACGATGAGTCACGCCTGTATGTAATGGATCATCCGCTGGTGCAGCATAAACTTCACATACTGCGCGATAAACTGACAACCACCAAGCAGTTTCGCGAGCTTGTCAATGAGCTGGCAATTCTTGAGTCCTATGAGGCAATGCGCGATTTCCCTCTGGAAGACGTTGAAGTAGAAACGCCGCTAGAGAAAATGACCGCAAAGCGCATTGCGGGTAAAAAGGTCGCCATCATTCCAATCTTGCGTGCCGGTTTGGGTATGGTTGATGGTGTGCTTGAGTTGGTGCCTTCAGCTCGCGTGGGACACGTGGGAATGTATCGCGATCCGGAAACACATGAGCCTCATCAGTATTACTGCAAGTTTCCGCCCGATGTTGAGAATCGTACCTGCCTCGTTGTAGATCCTATGCTGGCAACGGGCGGATCGTTGACTGCCGCCATTCAATTTTTGCGTGAGGCGGGCGTGAAGGACATTCGGTGCCTTACCATCGTGTCGTGCCCCGAGGGCGTTAAGGCTGTTCTCGATTTTGACCCTGAGGTACGTCTGTATACCTGTACGGTGGATCGCCAACTTAATGAAAGCGCCTATATTCTTCCGGGTCTTGGTGATGCGGGGGATAGAATTTACGGTACAAAGTAGAAGCTTGTAGAGCAACAACGATAAGGACTAAAATTTTAGCAATCGGTAAACGGAAAAGGCTGCCGTGAGGTATAAAATATCTCACGGCATATTTGCTTGTATTTCGGTGATTTGTAGGTCGGTGTAAAAATCAATGAACAAATCACCGATTGGGTACTTTTTTATGTGATTAACAATTAGAAATCTATAGGAAAATATACAAATAGTGCAAAACTTTTGATACATATATGTAGTTGAATACAGACGGAATAAGATTGGGGGGCGGGTGTAGTATTTCTAATGTGTTGTATAACATACAACCATCAGAATGGGTCCAGATGGTTGGTAGAGGGCTCCAAGACTATCAGGATTGTTTTGCAAGGGATACATGCATCCCCATCCATCTTATTGATCGCAGAGGCAATCCCTTGCTCATTCCTTCAAAAAAGCTATTCTTTTGTGATTTTGTCAAGACAAGTGTTAATCATGATTGCAGTGGGGTTAACCGAATCAATATGGAAAATGTCGTGGCTCACTATGATGAGACTCATAGCTTTGAACCATTAGTGAAGTGCTGCGATTTTGGTATTTCAAGTTTTGTAGCTCCCGTGTATTTTAATGGGAATCTCATGGGATTCTGGCATTGTCCCGGATTTACGTATGCGGATTCGCCTCATGCCAAGCAACTTCACGCTAAGTTCGACTTGCCCATTCTTACCCACAAGGCATTCACTGATGCCCTTTCTATGCTTGTGATTATCTGCCATTTGCTTGATATCCATCTTGATAGTACACCTAGACTTTCTGCGGTTGAACCTGCGTCTGATCAAACCATTTCAAGTCAACTAACTCGTCGTGAGAACGAAGTCGCCTCGTTGGTTTGTTGTGGTATGTCAAACGCCCAGATTGCAAGTAAGCTGTATGTAAGCGAGAAAACTATCAAAACGCATTTAAGCAATATTTTTCAAAAACTTGGCGTTCGCAATCGTGTACAGCTTATCTGTGAGTATTCTTCCGCAATGGATACCGACGGGCATTCAGAACTAGAGGTGATGAGTGCGTACCCCGCGTATTTTATTCGTATGAAGTTGATCCTGATGCGAGAAACAGCTTTAGACAAGAGCTCTCACATTATGGCTATGATGTTGTTCTTTGCTATCGCGGAGAGGAAGCGCTGAGAATCATAGAGAAGAACACGGTTGATGTACTTGTCTTTTCATTGGAGCTTCAGGATATGAATGGTTTTTGAAGCTTGCCGCTTGGTTCGCCTCAAGTATGATTTTCTTGCATATCCCATTGTGATTCATGCCTTGAGATTCTGCAGAACTGCGCTTGGCAGCTTTTTAGAGCGGGGCCAATATTTTTACCTTTGAACCTGTAAAGTTTGATCGCCTTCACTATGTTCTTTCGTTGCTGGTCAATGGGCGCCGACGGTATAAAAGGAGTGTTCCTGCCGAGGACTTTTTGAGAATTGCCGATAAAGAGTATTGTGCGTCGAGAGATAGATGACTTTATTACTACCGATACAGGAAGTTTACGAAAGTCTGATATCCTCCGATGGGCTGGAACCTTTCCAAGGAAAGTGGAATTGTGGAGGAGCAGCGAGCTATTGTACATGAAATGATCAACTACACCTTGACCTAATTGCAACATACGGTTCTATTGCAGAGGTGCTGAACATCTTAATGAGATGTGGGCTGGAACCAGCATTTGGATTGAGTTCAAAAAGCTTTTTGAATACGGTCACGGAAATTTTCATCTGGATGCCAAGAGTACTCATACCACTGATGGCATTACAGCGCTTATGTTGCTGCTTTGTTCATATTTGCTTTTCCGGCCAAACGCCCTATGGAAGCTATCTCAGCTTTGTATGAGATTGAGACAATAAACTCTGACGAGGTGGATGTGCTCAATCGCGTTATTACTGCAGATTCCTTTATGAATCGCGTTTTTAACCAAGGTGTATGACAACATTAAAATGGCGTATTGCTTCCTAGGTAGCATTTGATATTTCTATCGAGAAGAACCTTCTGAAGCTTTAGCTAACGTATGAGGAGAAGTCGGTTGCTCATTTTTAAATGCGTATTCCATGCTGAGTTCTTCCCATTTTGATACACCGAGACGGTGGAATGGTAAGAGATTGAACTCATCAAGGCCGATTTCGTTCATAAAGTCAGCGACTCTAGAGAAGTTTTCTTCAGAGTCATTGAAACCAGGAATGACAGGAGCGCGAAGGATGAGTCGCGTATGATTCCCAGAGCTTGCGAAGGCACGGATATTATTGAGGATACGTTCATTTCCAACTCCCGTATAGGTACGGTGGAGTTCGAAACCATGCATTTTAAGTCGTTAAAAGCAAAATCCATATAGCGCATGATGCGTAGATATATAGAGGTATCGGCAAGAGCCTCTGTTTCGATTGCCTTATGGATATACAGTTCATCACAGCGCGCGAGGACCGCTTCAAGGAATTCCGGTTGAAACATGGGATCGCCGCCGGAGAAGGTTACACCTCCGTTTCCTGACCAATAATGACGGTCCCGCTCAAGGATGTACATTATTTCTTCGACGGTATATTCCTTTGAGATTCTCACTACTGCATCGTCAAAGCATGCGTTGATGCACTCAAGTGTTGTACAGGTATGGCAAAGCTCCCAATCAAATTTCATTGGGTGATCGGGATCCTGTGAATTATCATGTACCGCTCCGTGGGGACACGCCTTCTACATCGGGTACAGGGTTTGCTTGCCGTATTGATACACTTTGAACCCATATAAAGCTTGCCTTGACGATTATAAAAACTTTCCGGGTTGCAGCACCAAGAGCAGCGCAAAGGACAGCCTGACATAAAGATGAGGGTTCGGCAGCCAGGCCCATCATGAACGCTGAACGACTGAATATCAAAAATGCGTCCTTAAGGTCTTTTTGTCGTGCGCTATGGGAGCAGACAAACTCCTTCTCATATACCCTCCCCAACGATACTTTCTGAAAGATTTAAAAAGCATTATCGGGAAAAGGTTTTTTGGATATGTACAGCAGAAGACCTATCTATTTGCTTATTTCAAAATCGCATATACGACTTTTAGGACTCGTAGTCTCAAAGTCGTATATCCCTCAGAAAAGATACAACTTTTTTTATTAGACATTTCGCCCCGATGTCAAATGCAAGATCTCTCCTTTAAAAATCATCCCAACGGGCAGGCTAAAGGGGCTTGCCAAGAATGTTTTAAGGGAGGCTTGGAGATGGCAACACTTCAACCGATGAAGCTGAGCGAGGTTCTTGCTGAGCGCGGTCTTTCCCTTGAGAGCCACGCAAACGGAGAAGCACCAGCTGAAATCACCGATCGAGAGATCAAGAGGGAGCCAACCCCACGAGCTAACTACCTCCGCGATATCTACTTCGACACACTCTCTTCGCTGGACATCCAGGAGTCCTATTGGTACTCCCGTGCAGCTATGGAGCATGAGGGCGAAGTTCCTATCATGCGTCGTGGTTATGCTCTAAAAAGCGTATTTGAACATTTGGATACGCCAATTTGGCCACACGAGCAGCTTGTTGGAGCAAAGGCAGGATTTTACCGCGGTTCTGCTCCACTGCCATGGCTGACAGAGAGCTTCTTTATGGATAAGGATTCTGACCTGTATAAGGCTGCCCTAGATACAGGCGCAGAGTCCAGCGCAGAGGTCTCTCATTTTGGCGCGGGTGGAGGAAATGTAACAAAGAGCTTTGGAAATGTTGTTTCTGTCGGCGGAAAGTACGCAGTTCGTCTTGAAAACGTACCAGCGATGCATCGTCTCGCATATGCATGGGCAGGCAAGTCTGTAGAGGACGTCGCCCGCAAATATGAGCAGATGGTACCTGAGTACAAGATTAAAGAAAACATCATGAAGTCTGTCGTCAGTAATTTTGACTCCGGCTTTACCATTCCTCAGGGACGCGAAGTTATGAATTACTACTTCGTCCTGGAGCATGGCTTTGATGAACTAATTGAGATTTGCAAAAAACGTGCAGGTGAAGTAGCTGGCGAGCCTGGCGGCGACGGAATCTCTGGCATGGATAGGCTGTATTACTACACCTCCATGGGTCTTTTGGTTCAAGGTCTTTCAAAGTGGTTCGAAAATTATGGCCGCGAAGCTGATCGATTAATTTCTATCACAAATGATGAGAATGAAATCGTGGAACTTGCGGAGATTTCTGAGCGTCTTCATCGCTTGGCTCACGAGAAGCCTAAGACATTTAAGGATGCTTTCCAGACTATTTATCTCCTGCATCTAGCTGAACTCAACGAAGATGCAATGTCAGGTCTTTCACCAGGACGCATTGGTCAAGTTCTCTATCCTTATTTCGAGCAGGATATTGAGAATGGAACCATTACTGAGAAAGAAGTTGAGGAGTGGCAAGAGCTTTATCGTGTCAAGATGACCTGCATTGATGCATTTGCATGCACAGGTGTTGTTGGTGGCGTTCTATCTGGCAATACATTTAATAATGTTTGTATTGGTGGCGTAGATCGCGATGGTAAATCTGCCGCTAATCGTCTTGAAATGATTATGCTTGATGCTGGCATTAATTGCCAGACCACTCAGCCAACGCTCTCTTTGCTCTATGATGAGTCTGCTCCAGAAGAATTCATTATGAAATGCATGGAGTGCGTAAAGACAGGTGCTGGTTATCCTGCAATCATGAACAACCGTATTGCAATGGAGTTTTTAATTAATCAGTACGGTCATGAAGGCATGACGGTTCAGGAAGCACGTGCTTGGTCAGTTGGTGGTTGCCTTGAAACTTCTCCTGGCACATGGATGCCTCTGCATCTCAATGGAAAACTACACTGGATTCCTGGCGGATCTGCTCAGCCTACGTCTGTTGGTATTCACTTCATTAACAATCCTAAGATTCTTGAGCTTGTTTTGAATAATGGCTTTGATAAGCGTACGGGACTGCAGGTCTTCCCACCGCACGACAAGTCTTTTGAAACATTTGAGGAACTTGATGGACAGTTTAAGGCCTATTACCAGAAGGCTTGCGAAGTATTGAACAAGTGCATGAATATTCAGCATGATGTATGGCGCAAGTTCACCCCATCTATGGTTAACTCACTTCTCAAACCAAATTGTCTTGAAAAGGGTCTTGGTATTGCTCAAAAGGGCTATCGTTACAACTCCACATTTAATATTGAGTGCTGTGGAACCTGTAACCAAATTAACTCTATGGCAGCAATTAAAAAGCTGGTATACGAAGACAAGAAATATACGCTTGACCAGCTTAAGGACGCTCTTGACACTAACTTTGGATATAAGACTTCAAAGGAAGTCGGTTCTGAATCTCTGAAGGATCAAGAGAAGCGTGCTGACGATGACGGACGTTATGATGAGATCCACGCAGATTGCCTAAGGGCGCCAAAATATGGAAATGATGATCCATATGTTGACCAAATGCTCTATGACTGGGAGCAGTGGTTCTGCAATGACTTGCCAGCAACAATAGAGAATCTATATGGTGAGCCATATTATGTCTGCCAGATGTCTGTTTCTACGCATGGTCCAGAGGGTGCTGTTACTGCTGCAACAGCAGATGGTCGACTCCAAGGAACTACGTTCGCAGACGCTTCAATGTCCGCCTATCCAGGCACTGATACTCATGGACAGTATGCGCTCTTTGAGTCTGCAACTGGTTGGGATCACTCAATGTCTCAGAACAGTCAGATGAATCTTAAACTTCACCCAAGTGCTGCAAGAGGTATTGAGGGATCTAGAAAGCTGATGGACCTCACTCGTGCATACATGCGTAAGGTCGGCTTCCATATCCAGTACAACATTATTGACTCTCGCATACTTAAAAAGGCACAGGCCAATCCCGAGAATTACCGCACGCTTCTCATTCGTGTTGCAGGATTCACGCAATATTGGGTTGAGATCGGCAAAGCCGATTCAGGATGAGGTTATTGCCCGTACCGAGTATGAATCCATCTAACTTCAGGTAATTGAAAGGAGACTCCTATGTGCAAGTATCGCGATTGCGATTTTTATATTCCCATTGACGTTGTAAAGGGCATCGACCACGCTCACGGTGATGTTGTGGTAATGGGCGACGACGAGATTGATGATGCTGACTTTGTTCCTGCTCACAAGTGCAAATTTTGCGCACATTACAAAGAAACCGAGAGAAACATGGGGATATGTAGCGGATTTACAACCGAGTATTGGGCGTTTGCCGAAAACGGTGCCCGAAACTGCGAGGCGTTTGAAATGGCAGAGAGCCCATTGAAGCATAACGCATACTGATTTTTCCTTCCAGGACGGCGCCTCGGAACTCTCAGGTTTCGAGGCGCCTTTATATGTTGTAATGATTGAGGGCATCTTATGAAAGATGCTAAATCAACCTCGCGTAAGGTGGTGTTAGCAGCCTTCCTTGCGTGTTTCTGTCTTTTTGGTTTTCCGCTCAACATTTTCCATCCTTCAAGTTCCCTATGGGTAAAAGACCTCGGATGGACCGGATCTCAACTGTCTCGGCTATTCTCTGATGATGATGGTATATGCGGTAACAGCTTTTTTTGCAGGCAAAATCGTTGATAAGAGCGGTTGTCGACCAGTGTATTTTTGCTGGTGCTGTGTTTTGCTGCCTTGGTATGGTAGCCACTTCATTTATTGATAATATCTATCTCTACTTCTTTACCTATGGTGTCTTTGCGGGTATTGGTACCGGCATGCTGTGGGTGTCCTCAACACCTCATGTCGCAAATGGTTTGTAGGAGATCGCTACTCTACAGCGTGGGGCATCGCTTTTGCCGGAGCTCCTATCGCTCAAGTATTACTTACGCTTTTTATGAAGCCGTTCTTAGCCCAAAATGCGTCTGCATGGCGTACTGTCATGTTGATCATGGGCTTTGTCTTTCTTGCTCTTCTTTCGGTATCAGCACTTGTTGCGCAGCGTAATCCCAACGATCTTGGCCTTGAACCGTTTGGTAAACTTCCACAAAAGAAAGCCGTGAAAGCTCATGACTTTACGGTTGCTGAAGCATTTCATACCCGTAGCTATGTGGTGTGATATTTTTGCATTTCTTTTTGCAATGCTCGGCGAATTTCTTATTTGGTCTCAAATCGTTAAATACTGGACGGTAAATCTGAGCATGGATCTGGGTACTGCTTCCAATATGTACATTATTATCGGCGTTTGTGGAATCTTTTACGATGCCACTTTTGGGTAAGGTTGCAGATCGTCTTGTAAAATCAAGGGGAAACGAACCGGAGGCGCGCCGAATCGTGCTCATTGTCGGCGCTATGGGATGTGTTCTTCTCCTCATGATGAAGGCTGACCAGTTGTGGCTTGGTGCGCTTTGCTGTGTACTGTTTGCTTGTTATTGGGCGGTCGAGCCGGGCGGATGCGCTGGATATGCGGGATCGGTCTTCGGTAATAAGTACTTTGGCAAAGTATGGGGATTTGCTACGCTTATCGTTATGTTTGTGGGACCGGCGACCGGCTCCTTTATGGGTGGTTTTTGGCTGATGTAACTGGCAACTCACACTGCATCCGTTATTTTTGCTCTCTGCGGATTTATTCTTTCTGCGTTAATGGCTTTGCTTCTTCCAAAAGAAGTCAAAGTTCCAACTCTTGATCAAGAGACGCAAGCACATTATCGGGAGCAGCAGACAATTCCTTCCGCACTCTAAGCTTTATCTGTGCGTAGGGAAAGGGTTTCTACGCCCGTTGTCGAGGGACGGTACGTATGGCTTCGCTTGACCTTGTTAAAACTATCAGGAATTACGAATACAAGGATTTTTCTTATGCTGTTAAAGAATGGTCTCCTCCTTATATTGGCTGCAATCTGAATTCATTTTTTACACGGATGAGAGAGCCTCAACTTATGACTTGGAGCCTTGAAGTCCTTGAGTCATATTGTGCGGATCTTGAAAGAGCGAAGACATATCACACGTCACTCTTTATTGAGCGCTTTGTATATGTATATGGTTGTTCGAAAGAAGTGAGTCACCGGTACCGTTTTTCCGATAAAGTCTTTGAGTTTAAAAAGTATGTTGACTTTATTGTAAAAATTGCTTTGATTTGGGGAAACGCGTGCTGGATGCAATTTCCGATTTTACAAAGCGGATGGGACCTCTTATCGTGGAAGAGGATACACAAAGGGATCCGTCGTATGAAGTACGTCTTCGAGCTGAACTATGACATATTCTGCTGAAACTCTTCATGCATACTTTGAGTTTGTTGTTCAGTGTTGGGACGTCGGTTTTAATCCAAATGTCCAGACCTATCACGGTGTCGCGCGTGAACTTGGTTTTTCAAGTGCATCTGAAGCTAACCATCTTGGAGTGTCTCTATAGGGCTTTCATTGTCGTGAGAGATTGAGAGAAAAACTGTGGACGGTAAAAATGATGTATTAGTTGAGATTGATAAGATTTTTGGATCGAATACAGATAATAAAGATACCAATATCGTGATTTCTCTCATTAGACAAAAGCTTCGTGAGATTGCTGGAGAGTATGGCGAGAAGAGCCTAGAATTTGTCAGTGCTCTTAATAGGCTAGGAAGTATTGAGAGGGATGCTGGGCTTTTGGATGAGGCGGCCAATGATTTTCTTTGTGCTGCCGAGATTCAGATGAATGCTATACCGATTTTTCAAGAAGAGGATAGCTGTATGGATACTGACCATATAACTTGCCCTCCGGTAAAGGCTGCACCTATAAAGTGTATTGATCCTGAATTGGCAGCTACACTTTGCAATCTTGGGGAAACTTATCGTCTAATGGGTAATTTTTGCCAAGCAGAGTACGCATTCATCATGGCGACTCAAATTTATGATGCTACGGTTGGAATGAAGCATCCTTTATATGCAAGGGTTCTTAGCGATTTTGCTTTGCTTCGTCAAAATCAAGGCCGCTATGATGAGGCCATTGAATTACACGATCGCGTCTGTGCGATTATTGGAACGACGGCGCATGTAGAGCACCGTGCGACCAATCTTTTTAATCGAGCTCTTTGTGAATATTTGCGACGAGGAGATTTTGGCCGTGCTTACTACGACGCCAGAGAAGCTTTAACCCTCTATGTTGTCCATGCGGGCAGTGATTCTTTACAAGCTCGTCGTGCGCGCAAAGTATATGAGCTCATAAATGAAAAACTACAAGCAGAATCTGAGCAGACATAAAGGCAGAGTAATAACCTTATGAGCGAAAGACAAGCGCGAGTCAAAGGTATTGCTTTGCCAAAACATCAAGATTTCTTCATTTGATTTGCTGAATAAAAGAGACTTACGTAACCGTCAATTATAAGTGTGAAGATATTGTGAATTTTTGAACGAAGTTTAAAAATTAGTTTATTTCATTGGAAGCCGGCTATCTAGTAGTGCTAATATCGCCCGATGTCGCATAATTGCTATATAAAAAGGCATATGTGGTATACGATATAACGCACAGGAGAAACATTATGTGTGGTATGTACGAGTATCACAAGGGTCTCAGAGCCATTGTGTTGGGAAGGAAGAGATAAGTGAATCCGCTATCTCAGTTGCCGGGAAAGATGGATGAGCTGCTTGACAGCTTTATGACACATCCTATTTTTGGCAATACGACATTTGGTTTTACCAATTACATCTTTTGGATGTGTGTAGCACTTGCATTGCTGCTCATTGTCATTTTCGTCTTTGTAAGAAAGCAAAAGAAGTCTTTGGTTCCACAAGGTATTTTTGTCAACTCCGTTGAATACCTTGTAGAGTTTATTCGTGACGATATGGTCAAGGGACTTCTAGGTGATACTTGGAAGAAACACTTCCCGTTTCTTGCAGCTCTCTTTCTTTTTATCCTTGCAAACAACATTGTCGGCATTATCCCGGGTTGCCATCCCGGTACCGGCACCATCGGAGTAACCGCAGCGTTGGCTCTTTGCTCGTTTGTGTACTTTATTGCCGTGGGTGTAAAGCGTATGGGCCCGATTGGATACCTTAAGAGTCTTGCACCGGAAGGCGTTAATCCTGCCATGGGCGCCATGGTGTGGCTGATTGAGCTCTTCTCAACGTTTCTTCGCCTTATTACCCTTGCAGTCCGACTGTTCTGCAATATGCTTGCGGGTCACGTTGTTATGGGAGTTTTTGCAATACTTACGTCTCTCTTCTTTACCCCTCTTTTGCAGGGAGTTTCGCTGGCCGTGTTGGGTCAGGCAGGAGCATCTGTATTTTGGCTCCTGATACTTATTGTGATTTATGCCGTCGAGCTTCTCGTTGGTGTTATTCAGGCATATGTCTTTACATTGCTTTCATCGGTCTACATTCAGCTGGTAGAAAATGAATAGTAACGTGTTGGTTGATTAGAGTGGTTTTAAGCGGGTATATCCGCCTGAAATATGCAGCGTTTAAATCACCTTCGGGTGAGTAAAAAGGAGGAATTGTGGGCGTTATCGGTTACGGTCTTGGTGTTTTGGGTGCCGGCGTAGGGTATTGGGGCTTGCTGCTACGGTGCAACTTCAGGAATGGCTCGTCAGCCTGAGATGCAGGGTCGTCTTTTCACAGTCTTTATCTTGGGATCTGCATTCGTCGAGGCTCTGGCATTGATCGGCTTCGTTGCAACGCTGATTGCTCAGTAAGCCTATCGAATGAGATTACGTACGTTGGAGGAACGCATGAACACGATACGAAAGGGAGTGAAGACTGCCGCAGTTGCCGGAGTGCCGCTGTAACATTCATGACGCTTGCCCTCTGTCGCGCTTGCTGAGTCGCCGAGTGGAGCTGACCTTCTTCTTCCTAAGCCGGCTGAATTTATTCCTGCACTTATCGCGTTTTTGATCATTTGGTTTGTTCTTGGTAAGTTTGCATGGCCATCCATCCTTAAAAATGATGGAAAGCCGCCGGGAGAAAAAATCCAGGGAAGATCTTGACGCGGCAGAGAATTCGCATATTAAAGCGGCAGAAGATCAAAAGGCTGCCGCTGCTAGCATTGATGAGGCTCGTCGCAAAGCAGATGAGATTGTATCTGCCGCTAAGCGTGAGGGTGAAGAAGAACGTGCTCATATTATTGAGCAGGCAAAAAGAGGCGTCGAGACATTATTGCTAAGGGTCACAGCGCCGTTGATTCAGAGAGGCGTCGGTGTCTCACGGATCTTTCCAGCTCTGTTGTGGATCTTTCGGTTGAGATTGCCGGAAAGATTATTGGCAACGAACTTGATGAAGCCCAGCAGCGCCGTCTTGCGGAGAAGTATCTTGCGGAAGTAGGTAAGCCTGATGAGCGCAAATAAGCGTGAACAGGAAAAGCGGGCTTGAGGGCTATACACGGGCGCTTATAGAAGCTGCTCGCGCTGAAGGTCGTCTCAATGCCGATCTCATACAGTGGCAACATGCGCGTAAGTTTTCCCCTGAAGTACTTGAGACGCTTGGCGCAATGCAGGCAAATGAAGATTTTGGTCTGATTGAGGATGTTGCCGACCAGTTCAAAGAGCTTCTCGATGCTGAAGACACCACCATTACGGTGGTTGTAACAACGACAGTGCCTCTTGACGATAAACTTCGTTCAAAGATAAAAGACACGCTCGAGCTTGCAGTTTGGCGCTTCAATTTATCTTGTTGAGAGGGTGGATCCTTCCATTCTTGGTGGCATTGTGGTTGAGACACGTGGGCATCGCTATGATGCCTCTGTCCGAGCCCAGCTTACCTATATCAAAAACAAGCTCTCATTAAATACCGTTGAAAGCGAAATGTAATGACTGAAGAAAAGACCACAATTGAGGAAGGGACACTGAACTCAGACTCTATTATCGAGCTTCTGCGTAGCGTCTCTCTGAGGTCAATTCTATGGTTGATCAGCAAGAGGTTTCCGTCGTAACTGAGGTTGCAGACGGCATTGCTCGTGTTGCTGGTCTTCGAACCGCCATGGCCGGTGAGTTGCTGCAATTTACCAGCTCTTCGACAGGTCACACGGTATATGGCCTCGCGCAAAACTTGGATGAGACCGAAGTCGGCGCCGTTTTGTTTGGTGACGTCTCTGACATTAGAGAAGGAGACGAATGTCGTACAACCGGCCATGTCATGGACATTCCCGTTGACCACGACATGCTCGGGCGCGTTGTTAACTCCCTCGGTCAGCCCTATTGACGGACTGGGTCCTATCCACACGACACATCGCCGTCCCGTTGAGTTTAAGGCTCCTGGCATTATGGAGCGCCAGCCGGTAAATCAGCCCGTTCAAACGGGTCTTCTCGCGATTGATGCAATGGTTCCTATCGGGCGTGGTCAGCGAGAGCTGATCATTGGTGACCGCAAAACGGGAAAAACCGCCATCGCGATTGACGCCATTGTCAATCAGGCAAAGACCGATATGGTTTGTATCTACGTAGCTATCGGCCAGAAGGCATCCACGGTTGCGGCAATCAAGGAATCTCTTGCACGCCATGGAGTTTTGAATAAGACCGTTATCGTTGCAGCTACCGCAGCAGATTCAGCTCCTATGCAGTATATTGCTCCAATGGCCGGCGCTGCCATTGGCGAGTACTTTATGTATAACGATAAGGACGGCAACCCCTGCGGATGAGAAGCATCCCGGAGGACACGTTCTTGTCGTCTACGACGATCTTTCCAAGCAGGCGGTGGCGTACCGTCAGATGTCGTTGACACTTCACCGTCCACCGGGACGCGAGGCATATCCTGGCGACATCTTCTATCTGCACTCTCGTCTTTTGGAGCGTGCGTGTAAGCTCTCCGATGCCAACGGTGCCGGTTCTCTTACTGCGCTCCCCATCATTGAGACACAGGAGGGCGACGTTTCGGCATACATTCCGACCAACGTTATTTCCATTACGGACGGCCAGATTTATCTGCAATCCAATCTCTTCTTCCAGGGACAACGTCCTGCAGTCGATGTTGGTATTTCCGTCTCTCGCGTTGGTGGAGATGCACAGATTAAAGCAATGAAGCAGGTTGCCGGTACGCTTCGTTTGGATCTTGCAAGTTATCGTGAGAAACAGGCATTCTCTCAGTTTGGCTCTGATTTGGATGCAACGACGCAGTACCAGCTCAATCATGGTGCCCATACGATGGAACTCCCTGAAACAGCAACGCTACTCAGCTCTTGATGTGCGCGATCAGGTTATTGCCATCTTTGCAGCTAAGGAAGACTTCCTTGATGACATTGATCTCGATCATGTGGGCGCATTTCGCGATGATCTTGCGGTCTATATGGCCGAGCGTCATCCAAAGCTCCGTAACAGCATCATGGACGGAAAGATTTCCGACGAGGCAGCGGATCGTCTGCGTTTGCACATCAAGCATTTCAAGGAGAAGTTCCTTGACGAACATCCCAATAAGGTTGTGGAAGACGTGCTTGCCAACGCAGAAAACCCGAGTGACCTTACGGCAGATCAGCAAGGTTCCAAGCAGGAGTAATGAGGAATGGCTAACCTTCACGAAATACAAAGGCGTATGAGCTCTATTAAGAGCACCATGCAGATTACGCGTACGATGTCGATGATTTCGACTGCGCGTGTCCGCAGAGCGCTTGACAGAGCTGAAGAAGCCATGCCGTATAAAAGAAGCCATTACGCGTATGTTGGCAAATGTTGCAAGTGCAGGATTTGATTCCACACAACCGCTGTTGAATACGCATACTGAGGTCAAGCATGTCTTGTACCTCGTGGTGGCATCCGATCGCGGGCTTGCCGGAGGTTTTAATATCTTGCTTGAGCGTCAGACCGAGCGACGATATGGAAAAGCTGAAGGCAAAGGGTATTTCATCTTCGGTTATTACCTGCGGGCGTAAGCCAACCGAGTACTTTGCGTTTCGTAACATTAACCCCGTGATGTCATTCGTAGGCATTTCTTCCGAACCAACGCCTGATGAAGCCGATCGTATTGCGTCATACATTATGGACGGGATATGCGGCAGGGCGTATTGATCGAGTTATTATTCGTTATTGGCATGCCAAGAATCGTGTCGATCAGATGCAAGTATCGGAACAGCTTCTTCCGGTTTCTGAAGAAGAACTGACTATGCCAAACAGGCCTCGTGACAATGAAGCTCTTTCGTCAGTCGAGCGCATTGCACATCCCAGCTATCTGTTTACCCCTTCTGCGGAGAAGTGCTTTCTATTTGATGCCCGCCTATATACGGACGGTCATTTATCACGCGCTTCTCGATTCTGCGGCAGCCGAGCATGGTGCACGCCGACGGGCCATGCAGTCTGCAACGGATAATGCAGAAGGAGTTTTGAGTTCACTGAGCCGGACCTATAATCGTGAACGCCAGGGCGCAATCACCACTGAGCTTAACGAGATTATCGGTGGTGCTGCAGCATTGGAGGATAAGTAAATGTCAGAAAAAACAGACCGCGAGTTCTGCTCTCGAGGAAGCCTTCCTTAACAAGCACACGCGCCGCGTAAAGGACGGCGTTATTGTCCGCGTGGTTGGACCTGTTGTTGACGTGAAGTTTGAGGGCGACGTTCCAAGCATCTACAACGCGCTCAAAGTCGAAGACGATACGCCGGTCGGTCATGTGAGCACGGTTCTTGAAGTTGAGTCGCAGCTTCCCGGCGGTGTCGTGCGTACCGTTGCCATGTCGTCAACCGACGGCCTCCAGCGCAACCTTCGTGTCGTTGATACCGGCGAGTCCATGATGATGCCGGTGGGTTCTTCGACACTTGGCCGCGTTTGGAATGTTATGGGTCAGCCGGTAGACGGTAAACCCATTCCTGATGATGTGAGTATTCCCCATCCACCATCCGGCACCGGCGTTTGAGGAACTTACCACAGACCGAGGTTTTTGAAACGGGCATCAAAGCCATTGACCTTTGGAGCCATACGTTCGTGGTGGCAAGACGGGACTTTTGGTGGCGCAGGTGTCAGCAAAAACCGTTCTTATTCAGGAACTCATTAACAACCTTGCCCAGCAGCATGGCGGAACTTCAGTCTTTACTGGTGTTGGCGAGCGTACTCGTGAGAGTACTGACCTCTATCTTGAGATGACTGAATCGGGAGTTATCGAGAAGACTTGCCTCGTGTACGGTCAGATGAACGAACCACCTGGAGCTCGTATGCGTGTTGCTCTGGCGGGTTTGACCACCGCTGAGTACTTCCGTGATCAGGGCCAGGATGTTCTTCTCTTTATCGACAATATTTTCCGCTTCTCTCAGGCGGGTTCCGAGGTTTCGGCTCTTCTCGGCCGTATGCCTTCGGCCGTTGGTTATCAGCCAACCCCTGCTACCGAGATGGGTGAACTTCAGGAGCGCATCACCTCCACAAAAGAGGGATCCATTACGTCCGTACAGGCAGTTTATGTTCCTGCAGACGACCTGACTGACCCTGCACCAGCAACAACCTTTACGCACTTGGACGCGACAACCGTTCTTTCCCGTTCCATTACTGAGCTGGGAATTTATCCGGCAGTTGATCCTCTCTGCAAGCTCAAGCTCTGCGCTTGATCCTTCCATTGTGGGCGAGGAGCACTATCGCGTTGCCATGGCAGTCAGGAGACCTTGCAGGAGTATTCGGATCTTCAGGACATCATCGCAATTTTGGGTATGGATGAGCTTTCGGAAGAGCAGCAAAAGACCGTTGCGCGCGCCCGTAAGATTCAGCAGTTCCTGTCTCAGTCGTTCCATGTAGCGGAGAAGTTCACGGGTAATCCCGGTACGTATTGCACGGTCGAGCAGACCGTTCGCTCCTTTGCTGAGATTATTGACGGCAAATGCGATGACCTGCCAGAACAGGCCTTCCGTTTTGCGGGCACCATTGATGATGTACGTGCCCGTGCGGCAGAGATGGCTGCTTCTGACGGCTCCCAAAACTAAGGGTTATCATGGCTGAGTTGACTTGTCAGTTTGTGCGACCTGATCGCCTGTTGTATGAGGGAAATGTTGCAAGCCTCATCCTTGCAACCATTGATGGCGAGCTGGGTGTTTGGCCCGGTCATGAGCCTGAGATCGTTGCACTCGGCGATGGGGTTGTGCGCCTTAGCATCAATCAGCCCAGCGGTGAGGTGTCCATACAAAAGGTTGTCATCTCGGTGGATATGCTGAGATCGATCCTTCCGGTGTCATTATTCTTGCCGACCATGCTCGGCGCTCGGATGATATCGATGTGGACGTGGTCCGTGAAACACGTGATGCGGCTATTGATAAAATGAACGATTTTGACGAGAAGGACAATCGACGTACCTACTATGAGAACAAGATTAAGTGGTGTAATCTTCTTTTTAAAAAGCAAGTTCTTGAAGATTCAGGACGCACTGCTAAGTAGGATTGTGTCGGCTCATTCGGAGGCTTATGGACGTCATACAGATTGAGGGGCGGTCATACTGTTACGGGACAAGTAACGGTTGAGGGCGCAAAGAATTCTGCCTTGAAACTTATGGCGGCAACGATTATGGCGCCTGGGGTAACGACGCTTACCAATGTTCCGGATATTGCTGACGTGCACGTAATGGGTAAGGTTCTAAAGACCCTCGGCGCTCGCATTGAAGTTGTTGATAAGCATACGTTAAAAATTGATACCGCAGATATCAATAGCTGGGAGACACCCTACAGTCTTGTGGCTCAAATGCGAGCTTCGACTGCCGTGTTGGGGCCACTGATTTCACGCTTTGGCAAAGCTATCGTAGCCATGCCGGGTGGCTGCAATATTGGTGCCCGCAAGATTGATATGCACATTCTTGGCCTTGAAGCCTTAGGGGTTACCTTTAAAGTCGCGCACGGAAACATTCATGCTTCTGCACCAAACGGTATTGTGGGCGAGACGGTTTCTCTCGCCTTCGCCTCAGTGGGAGCCACGGAAAACTTGATGATGGCATCCGTTTTTGCAAAAGGTACAACGGTTATCGATAATGCAGCGCGTGAGCCTGAGATTGTTGATCTTGCTAACCTCTTAAACGAGATGGGTGCCCATATTATCGGGGCCGGAACTCCCGTGATCGAAATCCATGGGGTTACGGAGCTGCATCCCTGTGAGCATGCAGTTGTGGGAGATCGCATTGAGGCGGGAACATTTCTCGCCATTGGCGCTCTTATCGGAGACCCCATACGGGTTAATGGATTTGACCCCAAACACCTAGGCTTGGTGCTCAAAAAGTACGAGCAGATGGGCATTAACATTGAATACGGTTCTCGGTGGGCATGTGCTTCTCGTCAAAAACCGCTGAAAGCCATTGATATACAAACGCTTCCATTCCCGGGCTTTCCTACCGATATGCAGGCGCAGACCATGGCACTCCTTGCGCTTTCAGAGGGAAGTTGCATCATTACGGAAAACGTGTTTGAGAGCCGCTTTATGCTTGCCTCTGAGCTGCAGCGTATGGGAGCCGATATCACTATCGAAGGCCATCATGCCATTGTTCGTGGTGTTGATGGATTTTGAAGAACGCAGGTAAAGTCGCCGGATCTTCGCGGCGGTGCGGCACTCATGATGGCAGGTCTTGTGGCCGAAGGTGAGACAACAGTTTCCGCCATCCATCACATTGACCGAGGCTATGAAGGCTTTGTCGAGAAACTCGTCTCACTTGGTGCGCATGCAAAACGCACAACGGTTCCTGATGAAGAAGATCTCTTCGGAGAGTAGGCTCCATGAGCTCACGAGCTGATAAAACTCCCAAAAAGAATGCCGCTGAAGTACGCGGCGTATCCCGATTCAGCCGGGTATCAGCAGGTGATTATCAGCAGAGGCGTAAAAACCGCGCGAAGGAGCATTGCAAAGAGAGCTCTCCTGACAACACTACTCTCGATAGTGGTTATGACGGTTGTTGCAGCAGTACTATGGACGGTAAGCGTCCAGATCCGCCTCAACAACCCACGGGTTATTAACGATGATCTCCGAGTTCCCTCAAAGAGCAGTCTGTTAATTCAGATCCATACTATGTTTTTGTTGTTGGGAACCGACGGTCGTCCCGGAGAGACGGAATATCGAGCGGATTCGATTATCCTTGCGCGCGTTGATCCTGTTCAAAAACGAGTGACGCTTCTTTCTATTCCGCGTGATACCTATGTTACGTGGAAGGGCTCACAAATGAAGATCAATGCGGTGCATTTTTATGATGGTGCTGCAGGTATGGTGCAGATTGTCAATGAACTCTGTGGGGTCAAAATTTCTCATTATGCTGAGGTTAATTTTGATGGTCTAGCGGGCATTACAAACGCAGTTGGTGGCGTGACCGTTGATGTTGACCAGTATATGCGCGATACCGAGAATTTCAGTGGAGTCACTGAGCTCTATGCGGGAAGACAAACACTCAATGGTGAGCAGGCACTTTTCTATACAAGATGTCGGTACGCATTTGTAGACAGCGACTATACCCGTATGCGCCACCAGCGGACATTCATTAAAGCGCTCCTATCTCAGATTCTTTCTTCGGGAGACCCGGTGAAAATTGCATCTATTATCAACTCTGTTGCCGATATGGTAGTGACCGATCTTTCTGTATCAGATGCAATCTCGCTGGCCTCACAGATGGTTGGTCTCAATGCGGAGTCCGGCATTTATACCGCGTATGTCCCATCAACACCTGAAACGATAGGCGATCAATCTTACGTGATAGCTGACGATGATGCGTTGGCAGAGATGATGAAGCTGATCGATCAAGGAAAAGATCCCTCAAAGCTTAACGATAAGACTGATGCTGAAGCTGACAAAGAGGCTAAGGAAGGAGGATCTTCGTCTGAAGAAGAGACTCAAAAGACCCATTCTGAACGTTCGACTTCCACAGAGCATACTGATAATCCTGTTACCGTAAATAGCGAAGATATCCTTCAGTAGAGTTTTGCGTGCGTAAGACTTTTGCGTACGTGGGGTTGTCGAGAGTGTAAGGTTCTTGAGTGGTATCCGCAGTGGCTTGAGCAAATTTTCCCTAATTTGGGTATGATGGTCAAAGAGCGGGTTTCAAATTTCCTTTGATATATCGAGCATGTTGTTGGAGGACGGTATGGCTAATGACACAATACTTCCTGATCACACCCTAAGTAAAGCGGGGGAAGATTACCTGGAGGCAATCTATCGCATTTCGCTAGACCAGCCTGAAAATGACAGAAGTGTCCGTTCGGTCGATATCGCTGAGTCGCTGGATGTGTCCAAAGCAAGCGTAAATAAGGCTCTTTCTCTCCTTAAAGAACAGGGTATGGTTGAGCAGAGTCGTTACGGGCGCGTAACGCTGACTTCAGATGGAGAAGAAACCGCACGTCAAGTATGGCGGGCGCATCGTGCTTTAAGAACGTTTCTTGAATATGATTTGCACGTTGACAAGGACACAGCTGATAGGGAAGCGTGCCTTATGGAGCACACGCTTTCTTTGGGTACAATGACAAAGCTTATTGCATTTCTTGAGAATCGTGGGATCACCATCGACGAGAAGTAATATCCATAGGAGCAATGCCTACCTAAGAAAGGTAATGTTTTGCGGTCTGTTTGGTAGCCCTTTGTTACCAGCTATTTTTTACGGTGGGATGTATATTTTAGAGGCAATATTGCGTAGAGCGGCTAAATCAGACCGTTGGCGATTTGCTGAGGCCTCACTGTGACTGAAGCGGGAAATTTGGGGTATGGTGTTGGCGTAGTCTGATATGTGAGTCATTGGGAAGGGATACAATGAAGGCAATCATTCCAGCAGCAGGACTCGGTACACGCTTCCTGCCTGCAACTAAGTCAATGCCTAAGGAACTTCTCCCCGTTCTTGATAAGCCCGTCATTCAATATGTTGTTGAAGAAGCGCTTGAACCAGCTGATGTTGATGGCGTTATCATTGTAAACTCGCGAGAAAAACCACAGATAGAGCACTATTTTTCTGTCGATACAAACCTTGAAGATACCCTTGTAGCGTGTGGTAAGGATGGCCTTGCAAAAAAAGTGCATGAAGCCTCGGTGCTTCCGGTGTCTTTTGTCTATCAAGATAATCCACGTGGCCTTGGACATGCCGTGTTGTGTGCTTCCGAGGGAGTCGGTGATGAGCCGTTTTTTGTTCTCTTAGGGTGATTATTTTGTCCCCGATCGGCAAATGTGTATTCGCATGGCCGAGGTCTCTCAAGCACGGCGGTGCATCCGTTATTGCGGTTGCTCCGGTTCCCGCAGATCAGACCTATCGTTACGGCATCATTGCTGGAGATTGCATCAATACAGCCGAGGTTGGTGGGGATGAAGAAGAAGGAGCCGTGTGGCGTGTTACCGGTCTTGTTGAGAAACCAAAGCCTGAAGATGCACCATCACACCTGTTCATCGTAGGCAGATATCTTCTTTCTCCAAAAATCATGGATCTTCTCGCCACGCAAGGACCGGGCGCAGGAAACGAAATCCAGCTCACCGATGCTATGGAGCGCTTGCTTGCTGAAGAAGAGATGTATGCGCTGGTAATCGATCCCCTTGAAGGCTGCGATACCGGAACCCCTGTTGCATGGGCAGCCACCAATGCCCGTATGGCATTGTCCGACGCAACTCAGGTAGAGGCCTTTAGGAGGCGCTCGGCAAAAGCCGCTGAGAATCTTGGATAAAAACACTGACATACTCCGTTTTTCCAGCGATGGTTGGCGAAGCTCGCTATGATAAGAGCTTTACTCAAGAAAACGTTATTAGATTAAGTGACGCTCTTGGTCGTGTATGGGCTGATGAACAACCAGGTGCCACGGTTATCGTGGGATATGATACGCGAGTCAATTCTTCTGAGTACGCAAAAGCTTGTAGCGCAAGTTCTTGCGGCACATGGGCTTGAGGTAAAAACTATCCGATCGTTTTTGTCCGACGCCGGCAGTTGGTTTTGCCTGTGCGGCTTCAGACGATGCCGTGGGCGGTGTCATCGTTACCGCAACGGAGCTCTCGTGTGAGTATAACGGCATTATCGTGCGCGATTATAATGGCGGCCCCATTGATCGCAACATTTTGGAAGTTGTTGAGCAGCAAATCCCGCTTGTGCCTACAAAGGACAGAGGATCGTATCAAAGTATTGATTTAATGACTCCCTATCTTGATGCGCTTTTTGCGGATATTGATAGCCGGAGCTATAGGTGAAGCCCATCTGCGCGTGGTTGTTGATTCCATGTACGGAGCAGCTTCTGGCTATTTCGCGGAGCTTTTTGCGCAGACTCGGATGCAGCGTCAAGGAGATTCATGCTGGGCCGCAGGATGATTTTGGGGGCATCCACCACAGCCTGCCGATCCATGGGCAGATGAGTGCTCAAATGTGGTGCAAGAAGTCGGCGCAGATCTTGGTATTTTGTTTGATGGTGACGGCGACAGAGCCGCTATTGTCGATTCATCAGGACATCTTTTAACTCCACATGAGTTTGTTCCTCTTATGATCAAGCACCTTGTAGCATTTCCGTGGTGAGATGGGCCGTGTAGTTTCCACTATTACCTGCTCTGCAAGTATTTCTCGACAGGCAGAGCGCTGGGGGACTTGAGACGGTGTCTGTTCCGGTTGGGTTTGCGCGAATCTACAGTGAGATTGAAGCGGGGAACGTTTTGCTTGCCGCTGAGGAATACGGAGGGCTTTGCTTTCCTCAGCATCTTTTGGAGCGTGACGGGCTTCTTGCCGGTCTATATATGGTTGAGCTTGCGGCAAAAAGTGGGCGGAGTATTGCCGAGCTTGTGGCGGAAGATACGGCAGAGCTTGGTCGCATGTGCTATATGAGGCGGGGTGTTCGTCTTGACTCTGCGGCTACGCAGGCGTTTCGCAATATTCTTCCGGGGCTTAATCCCGTTGACGTCGCAGGATCTACTCCTGTTTCAGTGAGCCATGCAGACGGATTGCGCTTACAGTTTGCGGATGACTCATGGGTCTTGATACGTCCGTCAAGAACGGATGCCCTTGTGCGCGTATATGCGGAGGCGCCGACGGAAACACAACGTGACAAGTTTTTAGACGCCGCTTGCGAGATTGTGCGCAACGAAGCGTAAAGCACCTAACCCACCCCTCGAGCCCTCATCCAACCACCCCTCAAAACCCACCCAATACGCCCTCTCAATCCCGAATTGTGGAGGATTTGTGAAGACGGGATTTTTTGTGTGAAATGAGTGGCGTTGCGTCTATAGTTAATCCCCGCGCGACGCAGACTAGAGTTAATAAATGCGCAGCGCAGTGAACCTTGACAACCGGATACTGTGATCAGAAATGATCGACAAAGACAGACTAGCGAAATTATCGAATGTGAATGTAAATTCACGTCAATTCTTATATTTCAGCGAATCCGAGATCAGCGGGATCTAAGAGCAGGATGTAAGTACTCACCTTCTTTAACTTGTATAGGCTTTTGCCTATGACATTTTGAATGGAGAGTTCGATCCTGGCTCAGGATGAACGCTGGCGGCGCGCCTAACACATGCAAGTCGAACGGTTAAAGCACCTTTTAGGTGTGTATAAAGTGGCGAACGGCTGAGTAACACGTGGGCAACCTGCCCTCCTCTTGGGGATAGCCTCGGGAAACCGAGGATAATACCCGATACTTCAATGTGGCCGCATGACGACATTGAGAAAGCTTTTGCGGAGAAGGATGGGCCCGCGGCCTGTTAGCTTGTTGGTGGGGTAGAGGCCTACCAAGGCAATGATGGGTAGCTGGGTTGAGAGACCGACCAGCCAGATTGGGACTGAGACACGGCCCAGACTCCTACGGGAGGCAGCAGTGGGGAATCTTGCACAATGGGCGAAAGCCTGATGCAGCGACGCCGCGTGCGGAAGAAGGCCTTCGGGTTTGTAAACCGCTTTCAGCAGGGACGAGGCGAAAGTGACGGTACCTGCAGAAGAAGCCCGGCTAACTACGTGCCAGCAGCCGCGGTAATACGTAGGGGCAAGCGTTATCCGGATTCATTGGGCGTAAAAGCGCTCGTAGGGCGGTCTGTTGGGTCGGGAGTTAAATCCGGAGGCTCAACCTCCGCCCGCTCCCGATACCGGCAGACTTGAGTTTGGTAGGGGAAGGTGGAATTCCTAGTGTAGCGGTGGAATGCGCAGATATTAGGAAGAACACCAGTGGCGAAGGCGGCCTTCTGGGCCATAACTGACGCTGAGGAGCGAAAGCTAGGGGGAGCAAACAGGATTAGATACCCCTGGTAGTCCTAGCTGTAAACGATGGACACTAGGGTGTGGGAGAATACGTCTTCCGTGCCGCAGCTAACGCATTAAGTGTCCCGCCTGGGGAGTACGGCCGCAAGGCTAAAACTCAAAAGGAATTGACGGGGACCCGCACAAGCAGCGGAGCATGTGGTTTAATTCGAAGCAACGCGAAGAACCTTACCAGGGCTTGACATTTAGGTGAAGCGGCGGAAACGTCGTGGCCGAAAGGAGCCTAAACAGGTGGTGCATGGCTGTCGTCAGCTCGTGTCGTGAGATGTTAGGTTAAGTCCTGCAACGAGCGCAACCCTCGTCGTATGTTGCCAGCGGTTAGGCCGGGCACCCATACGAGACCGCCGGCGTCAAGCCGGAGGAAGGTGGGGACGACGTCAAGTCATCATGCCCCTTATGTCCTGGGCTCACACGTGCTACAATGGCCGGCACAATGAGCTGCCAACCCGCAAGGGCGAGCGAATCTCTAAAGCCGGTCCCAGTTCGGATTGAGGCTGCAACCCGCCTCCATGAAGTCGGAGTTGCTAGTAATCGCGGATCAGCACGCCGCGGTGAATGCGTTCCCGGGCCTTGTACACACCGCCCGTCACACCACCCGAGTCGATTGCACCCGAAGTCGTCGGCCTAACCTTTTAGGAGGGAGACGCCGAAGGTGTGGTTGGTAAGGGGGGTGAAGTCGTAACAAGGTAGCCGTACCGGAAGGTGCGGCTGGATCACCTCCTTTCTAGGGAGATACCCTCATCTGAGATTGATTATGTTTTATAAGAGTACGACTGCTCAAAGTCCTTTGATCTTTTGTCTTTGTATGCGAAAGCACAGTATCCGGTTATAAAGGGGTTCGCCCTATGTACCTTGAGAGCTGCATAGTGTGATTAATTCGATTTTTCTTCAAGAAGATCGCATCTAACAGTATGTTCTCTGAAAAGAGAACAACATACTAGTATGTTCAAACCATTAAAAAAAGAAGATGGTAAGGGCAAACGGTGGATGCCTTGGCACAAGAAGCCGATGAAGGACGTGATAAGCTGCGATAAGCCACGGTAAGGTGCACATAACCTGTGACCCGTGGATTTCCGAATGGGAAAACCCACTAGATTTAGTAGTCTAGTACTTCTCGCTGAATATATAGGCGAAGAGGAGGTAACCGGGGGAACTGAAACATCTCAGTACCCCGAGGAAGAGAAATCAAACGAGATTCCCCAAGTAGTGGCGAGCGAACGGGGATATAGGACAAACCGGAAGTTGCGCAAGCGCTTTCGGGGTTGTAGACCACACACTACAGAAGTTACAAAACATCGTGGAAGCAAAACGGCATGGAAAGGTCGGCCAAAGAGGGTTAAAGCCCCGTACGCGAATCTGCGATGTCTTCTCGTGTGGCACCTGAGTACTGCCGGACACGTGAAACCCGGTGGGAATCTGGGGGGTCCACCCTCCAATCCTAAATACTCTCTTGTGACCGATAGTGAACCAGTACCGTGAGGGAAAGGTGAAAAGTACCCCGATGAGGGGAGTGAAATAGTACCTGAAACCGTTTGCCTACAAGCAGTCGGAGCAGACTTTTGTCTGTGACGGCGTGCCTTTTGTAGAATGAGCCAGCGAGTTACGGTATGTGGCAAGGTTAAGCTAAAAAGCGAGCCGCAGCGAAAGCGAGTCTGAATAGGGCGAGTGAGTCGCATACCGTAGACGCGAAGCCAGGTGAGCTATCCATGAGCAGGCTGAAGCGGGGGTAAGACCCCGTGGAGGGCCGAACCCACTTAGGTTGAAAACTGAGGGGATGACTTGTGGATAGGAGTGAAAGGCCTATCAAACCTGGAGATATCTCGTTCTCCCCGAAATAGCTTTAGGGCTAGCCTCGGATGTTTACCCGTGGGGGTAGAGCACTGAATAGTTGCGGGGGCTTCACCGCCTACCAAGATTAATCAAACTCCGAATACCATAGGGTCTAAATCCGGGAGTCAGAATATGTGGGCTAAGCTGTGTATTCGAAAGGGAAACAGCCCAGACCGCCCGCTAAGGTCCCAAAATCAATGCTAAGTGGCAAAGGATGTGCGTTTGCTCAGACAACCAGGATGTTGGCTTAGAAGCAGCCATTCATTTAAAGAGTGCGTAATAGCTCACTGGTCGAGTGGACATGCGCCGACAATATACGGGGCTAAGCATTGTACCGAAGCGGCGGACTTGCACGTATGTGTGAGTGGTAGGGGAGCTTTCTTATATGGGTTGAAGCTGTGGGATAACCCACGGTGGACTTATAAGAAGTGAGAATGCTGGCATGAGTAACGAAAGACGAGTAAAAAACTCGTCCGCCGTACACCTAAGGGTTCCTGGGCAAGGCTAATCCTCCCAGGGTTAGGCGGGAGCTAAGGCGAGGCCGGAAGGCGTAGTCGATGCACAACAGGTAGATATTCCTGTCCCTCCATATAGGCGCTATACCAATGGGGTGACGAAGAAGGGTAGCTCGGCGGGGTTCTGGACGTCCCCGTGATAACACGTAGGTTGAGAAGTTGTAAAATGCGCTTCTCATGAGCTGAGGTGTTGGACGAAGCAATTGAGTGAAGTGAGTGAGCCCATACTTCCAAGAAAAACCTCTAGGGAGTCTGTTGGAGCCCGTACCAAAACCGACACAGGTAGGTGGGTAGAGCATACCAAGGCGATCGGGAGAACTATGGTTAAGGAACTCGGCAAAATTGCCCCGTAACTTCGGGAGAAGGGGTGCCGGTTTGGGTGATAAGACACGCTCTTTGAGCCTCGGCCGGTCACAGTAAATAGGTCCAAGCGACTGTTTATCAAAAACACAGGACTCTGCTGAAGTCGTAAGACGACGTATAGGGTCTGACGCCTGCCCGGTGCCGGAAGGTCACGAGGAGTTGTTAGCGAATGCGAAGCAGCGAATCTAAGCCCCGGTAAACGGCGGCCGTAACTATAACGGTCCTAAGGTAGCGAAATTCCTTGTCGGGTAAGTTCCGACCTGCACGAAAGGCGTAACGATTTGGACGCTGTCTCAACCATAGACCCGGTGAAATTGCACTAGTCGTGAAGATGCGACTTACCCGCAGAAGGACGGAAAGACCCGTGAACCTTTACTGCAGCTTGACATTGGCTGCCGGTTCGTCGTGTAGAGGATAGGTGGGAGACTTTGAACCAGGGACGCCAGTTTCTGGGGAGTCACCCTTGGAATACCACCCTCGACGTTTCGGCATCCTAACCTGCGACCGTTATCCGGCGTGGGGACCGTGTCAGGTGGGTAGTTTGACTGGGGCGGTCGCCTCCTAAAATGTAACGGAGGCGCACGTAGGGTCTGCTCAGAATGGTCGGCAACCATTCTTTTTGAGTGCAAGAGCATAAGCAGGCTTGACTGCGAGGCCTACAAAGCCGAGCAGATGGGGAAACTCAGGTTCTAGTGATCCGGCGGCTCAGAGTGGTATGGCCGTCGCTCAACGGATAAAAGGTACTCCGGGGATAACAGGCTGATCTTCCCCAAGAGTCCACATCGACGGGAAGGTTTGGCACCTCGATGTCGGCTCATCGCATCCTGGGGCTGGAGCAGGTCCCAAGGGTATGGCTGTTCGCCATTTAAAGCGGTACGCGAGCTGGGTTCAGAACGTCGTGAGACAGTTCGGTCCCTATCCTCTGTGGGCGTAGGAAAATTGAGGGAGGCTGCCCCTAGTACGAGAGGACCGGGGTGGACGGACCTCCGGTGTACGGGTTGTCAACCAATGGCACGGCCCGGTAGCTGAGTCCGGTTGGGATAACCGCTGAAAGCATCTAAGCGGGAAGCCCATCCCAAGATGAGTTTTTCCTTTCGGTAAGACCCCTTGTAGACTACGAGGTTGATAGGTTGCAGATGTACGTGCTGCAAGGCATTTAGTCGAGCAATACTAATCGGTCGAGCTCTTCTTTTTCTTTTGTGTTTGTGCGACGCTTCTAAAAGGTCTCGATAAATATCACACTGTGCGGCCCTCAGGGTACAAAGGACACCCTTTGACAGTCGAATACCCCTTGTTGGTCAGCGATTATGGCAGGGAAGGCACACCTGGTCCCATTCCGAACCCAGAAGTTAAGCTCCCGAGCGCCGATGGTACTGCGGAGGAAGTCCGTGGGAGAGCAGGACGTCGCTGACCAACAAGGGGCATTTGCTATTTTAAGGCTCTTATATCTCTCGGCAGTTTATCTTGGGTTGCATATCCCCATGCGCGTATCTTGTACCTGTCGGCCTTACCGCTTGCTTTGTTCGCGTGCCTTTTCACTTACTCGGGGATATTCCCTCTTTGAGCTGTGCTTTTGAAAACACGCTAAGACCTCGTTTTTGCTTCATTGGGAAACATAGGGAAATAGCACATTTAGTGGTGGTTTAACTCACCACTAAACGCTCAAATCGATATAAAACCACAAGTAAACGACGTTTTGCTGCAAAAAACCACCCGTAAACGATCCGTTTGCAAAGGAATTAGAAAAAACTTCTGTTAGTGGTGATTTTTAGAGGGTGGAGGGATGGGGAAGGTGTTCTAGGGAAAGAGGGTATATACGTACCTGCCGGTAGTGAGCTTCTAAGAAAAGAGAATAATATGCGCCAAAATCCATACCGACAGATTTAAAGATTTCTGGAAGCTAAAATCCCATGCCCCAAGGTCGTTATGATGTTAACGAAAAAGACCGGAGAAATTAAGTAGAGGCGTAAAGTTTCACACCCTCAAGGCTCGGAGATTCAGAAGCTTTTTCGAGTCCAAGCCTCAAAATTCCATTGATCCAAATGGGCTCAAATTTGTAGAAATTGTCGAGATTATTTGATGAACCTATGAACGCATTGTTTTTCCATACCGTTCACCGTCTTCATAAAATCTCCGTTTATTCCCATGTTTAATAAAGACTCAAAAATTAACAAATTTTCGCCAAATTGTTTTCAACATTTTCAACATTGTTACTGCCATGAGTTATTAAAGATATCGTGCAGCTCTTTTAGCTTTGGTTGGTTGGCGCTTACAAACAATTGTCAGTGGCATAAAGCGTGCTGTTACGATTAGGCTTTATGAAGTTTTCAACAGTCATTTTGATACTTTCATATTTTTTAATTGTTATTTGACGCGTGTTTGACAGGGTATCTGTCAAATTTGAGCATACCGATTACCGACTTCTTAAAATAAATAATTGCGTTTGGTAGCAATCTATTAGTACCGGTTTTGTAATAGCAAGACTGTCCGATAGTGGAACTTATGTATAAGGGGGATTACATGTTTCAGGACAATTCTGAGGTACATAAAAACAATGTACTAAAACAAAATCACGGCGATGTATGTGAGAATGTGTGCGAGAAGCTTTTTGATCGGTCACTTATAGTGAATAAGTTTCTTGATTCACAAGCTCGCGAGAAAAATTCTTATTCTTTGCGCAGAACCCCGGATGGGTAAGACAACGCTTATGCGTGAGCTCCGTGCGTTCGCTGACTATCGAGGATGGAAGTGCTACGATTTTTCGCTTTCTGGATATAGCCCGAAAGAGGCAACTATCTATATCAGCCGTAAATCATACGATATTTCTCGATACAAGTTCTCCAAACCTCGTATTGCATTCTTTGACGATGTGCCCGAATCTGATGAAGCTCTCGTTATTAAGCAAGCGCGTGCTTTTATGAGACTGAGATCCGCAGGGTGCGCTGTTATTATTTCATGTCTTCCAGAGGCCGCTCAGATTGTCGAAGAAATTCCAAATTGCCTTGTTTTTTTGGTGCTCAGGAGCTATTGCTTGATGAGAGCGGCTCGAAAGTCTCAAGTGCTAAAAAGATGCGTGCCGTAAAGCTGACAAGAAGGATTCCGGGGACTTGTAGGAGCTTTACAGGAATCGATGCTTGATACTCCGGATAGTTCTTTGGGGGTAGGATTCCAAGAAGCATTGGTAACATTGCTTCTTGCTACTGTGCGTGAGTCACTTTGTCATGAAGAACTGATTGCTCGGGTTATCTTGCTCCTCTTGGGAAGGGGATCGTTTCAAGATATTAAAACCGTTGCGGGTAAAAAGCCCTCGAATACATGACATTTTTGAAATAAACGTTCCGTTTTTTTGGAATTGATAGCGCGAGAAAACATTTTTAATTGCCTACTAAATGATCGCCCTGATCTTTTTAGAGGCATGCGTTCCGATACTGAGGAGATACACGCATTTTATGGAAATCGTGCTGCAGAAAGCAGCGCTTCTGTTAAAGATGCGTCGGGATTTCAAGCGCATGTCAATTGTTTGCCGGCTATTAGGAGAGAAACAATGCGTGGAGCCTTGTTTTACCCAATGCAGTTGAGTTAATTGATGCGGGTGAGATAAACTTGTTAATAATTCATTTCTCATGGTTCGAAACAGAGATGCTCTTTCCTCGGATAATACCCATGCACTAGAAGGAGTGCTTTCTTGCATGGTACGGGGTACGTCAAAACACAGAGAATTGAGTTCGCTTATTTCAAACAAAGCAATAGCCTCATCGGATGCTTTTATAAGCGGAAGCGCCCTTATCGCTTCTGCACGGATGTTGGTTGTTAAGCCGCTGCCGTTTGTTTCGGAAAAGTATCGATGTAAATAGTGAAACAGCTCGTTGTTTGTTATTACACAGGAAAGTATTCTCGCTTATAAGGGTGGGCAAGTTGTTGAATGCGCACCAATTATTAAGCTTGAACTCTTGTTATGGCCAAAAGAACACGCTTTCTTCTGCGCTTTTGATCATCGATAACGAGATTCTTCGGATACTGTTGAAACTTCCAGAAACAGTGAGCTCTTCTCAGGTTAACGAGGCAGTCGCATTCCTTGAGGTCTCGGGCGTTGCGGGAATTAAAAAGCTATGTTGGTGTCATTCGCAGCCTCCAGTTTGTTGAGCAGCAAGAGACAGACGTGAACACAATCTATGAAATAGAACGGTACAGTGCCCAGTCAGAAGAGCGAGGAGATATTGTTGCACAGGCGGTAGAGCTTCTCTCCGCAAGTATTTTGGATATGAGAAACAAGGCATACGCGCGTGCGCATATACATGCACATAATGCGGTACTTCTTGCAGAAAAAGTACACAGTGATTATCTTTTTCGAGGCTGGATCGATACTGGCGGTAGTTGCGAATTTTATGCTCGGAGAGCTGCCAAAAGAAGGAAGAACCCGGTGGATTATTAATTCTTCACTTTATGCTGTTTATCAGGTGATTCTTAATGCAATGGATTCATTTTCAGGATCTCGATCCTCGATGGAGACAGAAACGCTGGCAAGCTTCATTCCCCAAGACGCACTTTGGTTACTTCGAGCCCTCTTACAAGGAATCGGACATTTTTCGGAAGAACTCACCCGTTTTGTTCCTGAGACTTGGAAACATATGGTAAACATGCTGCCGTGCAATAAGCAAGCGGTCGAGAGCACAAATGATGACAGGGAGCAGTCTCCTACTTTAGAAAGAGTTGGGAAACGAGGTATTTATCTATCTATTCTGGGCGGATTTTCTCTCTCGGTTAATGGTGTAGTGGTGCCGGAGAATGCCCTTGGAAAACGTTATGCCAAGCTGCTCCTCATTTATTTGGCACTCTCTCGCAAGCATGTTGCACGCCGCTACGCTATTGTTGATGCGCTCTGGCCAAACTGTTCTTATGAGTCTGGGATGGAAAAAATCTACCAAGCAACTCGGGTTATTAGAAAAGTAGTTGCGTCTGTTGACAAAACGCTTGACCCGATTATTTCAATACGTGGCGAGAAGACCATCTCACTCAACAATGATATTTTTTCGGTAGATGTTGACCGTTTTGAAGATCTTGCCCGGATGGTAACGTCTGCTTCTCATGATGATGAACTTGTGCGACTGTCCCAAGAAGTAAGAATGGTTTATCGTGGCGATCTCTACGTACCATCTGACGATGCCTTTACCTATGTCGAATCTATGAGAAGAAATTTGAGCCAAAAGTACGTTGAAATAATGACGGCTGGATCAGAAGCTGCACTGCGAGCAGGATACAGTCGGCTTGCGGTATTACTTGCCGAAAATGCGGTGCTTGTCGATGAAGACAAAGAGGACTCAGCTATTGCATTTATCAAGGCAATGAAAGCATGCGGCAGAACATCTGAGGCTCAACAGTACTATACCGTATATATCAGGCGTTTTATTAAGCAGAGACGAGGTCCCTCAAAAGAACTTCGTATGATGGCTGCAGAGGATTTTGCTAACCAACCTGAACAGCAAAGGAAAAAGATGCACATTGAAGATTCAACAATCGAAAATACCATAAGAAAGATTATGAGAAACGCTAAGGGTAGGAAGGCGATAATTTGGGGACGGTGATAAATGGCAATTCTGTAATATACATGGTGTGAGAAATAGAGAATTATCCTGTCACAATTACAGAAAAAAATGAGATAAAATTAAACGGTTCATGAAAATTGTTTCTTATCGAAGAATGACTCATAACTAAAAAGGACGGACATGGCAAATTTTCTCTCTAAAAGTTCTCTCGTTTGGAGCAGACAAAGACATCAAAGCGTTTGAGAAAATCGCAGCTCAAATTACAAACCTTGAGCCTCAGATGCAGGCAATGTCTGACGAGGAGCTTTGCGGGCAAACCAAGAAATTCAAGGAGCGGTATGCAAAAGGAGAAAGTCTTGATGACTTACTTCCGGAGGCGTTTGCCACGGTCCGAGAAGCATCGGTAAGAACAATCGGTCTGCGTCACTTCGACGTGCAGCTCGTTGGTGGTATTGCACTGCATAAGGGTACTATTGCAGAGATGAAGACCGGCGAGGGTAAGACCCTTGTGTCTACACTGGCAGGGTACCTTAATGCGCTTTCAGGAAACGGCGTTCACATTGTTACGGTCAACGATTACCTCGCAAAACGTGACTCCGAGTGGATGGGTAAAATTTACAAGTTCTTAGGCATGACGGTTGGCCTGCTTCAGAATGGCATGCGTCTGAGTTTGAAAAAGCCTGCCTATGAGGCAGATGTTACCTATGGCACAAACTCTGAATTCGGCTTTGACTACCTTCGAGACAATATGGTTACCCGTCCTGATATGCGCGTTCAGCGTGGTCACAATTTTGCCATTGTAGACGAGGTAGACTCAATCCTTATCGATGAGGCTCGCACTCCGCTTATTATCTCTGGAGCGGGCACTAAGTCGGCAGGTACCTATAGGGATTTTGCCCGAGCCGTTCGTGGGCTTATTCCTGAGGTTGATTTTGAGATGGATGAGGCAAAGCATACCATTGCCACAACGGATACAGGTCTTGCAAAAGTTGAGCGCGCGCTTGGCATGGAAATTTATGGTGACGATGCAGGACAGCTCGTCAATCATCTTCAGCAGGCGCTGAAAGCCGAGTTTATGTTTCATCGTGATCAACAGTATGTTGTCATGGACGGTGAAGTTAAGATTGTAGATGAGTTTACCGGCCGTATTATGGAAGGCAGACGATACTCTGAGGGTCTTCACCAGGCAATTGAGGCAAAAGAAGGTGTTGAGGTTCGAGAAGAAAATCAGACTCTTGCAACCATTACGCTCCAGAACTACTTCTTGATGTATAAGAAGCTTTCCGGTATGACTGGTACGGCAATGACGGAGGATGCGGAGTTTCGTGAGGTCTCACCATGTGCCCGTACAGGTCATTCCTCCCAATCGCCCGGTCATCCGCGTTGATCATGACGATTTGGTGTATCGCACCATTGACGCAAAGTTCCACGCAGTTGTTGATGACGTTGAAGAGCGCCATGCTAAGGGCAGCCGGTTCTTGTCGGCACGGTTTCCATTGACAACTCAGAGCGTATTTCTCGCCTTCTTGAAAAGAAGGGAATTACGCACAGTGTTTTGAATGCAAAGTTCCATGAGCGAGAAGCACAAATTGTTGCACAAGCGGGTCGAGAAGGTGCCGTTACCATTGCAACGAACATGGCCGGTCGTGGTACGGATATTTTGCTTGGCGGAAATCCTGATGTTTTGGCCGAAGATTTGCTTCGTGAGCAGGGTATCGATCCTGAAGAGGCAACGGCTCGGCAGCGTGCGGATGCAAAGGCTTCCGCAGAGGAGATTTGCCAGAAAGAGCGTCAGCACGTACTTAACGCAGGAGGTCTGTGTGTTATAGGCACCGAGCGTCACGAAAGCCGACGTATTGATAATCAGCTCCGTGGCCGTTCTGGTCGTCAGGGAGATCCTGGTGAGACCGAGTTTTATCTCTCTCTTGAGGGACGATTTGATGCGCCGCTTTGGTGGGGATCGCATGGATCGCATCTCCGCCATGATGAAGCGCTACGACATGCCGGACGATCAACCAATCCGGGCAAAGATTGTTACCCGAGCCGTCGAAGGCGCACAGCACAAAGTTGAGGGAGTCAACTTCGCCATGCGTAAGAACGTCCTTGATTATGATGATGTCATGAACAAGCAGCGTCAGGTTATCTACGGAGAGCGGAACAAAAATCCTCGATGGTAAAGATCTCATGGCGCTTATTGAAGGCGTAACGGCAGCAACGGCAAAAGCGCGTCGTTGACGAGTATTGCGCAGGTCCGCGTGAAGAGTGGGATCTTGATGGAGCTTGTCAAGTGGCTTAAAGAACTTACCGGTCGTAAAGACGTACCTGAGTTCTCTCAAGATGAGAAGATTGATGGCATTTCTGAAAAAGTAACCGACTTTATTAAAGAAGCATTTAGGGAGAAGTCCGAGCGACTTGGGGAAAGAAGTTATCCAGGAGCTTTCAGCTCAGGTTATGCTCCGTGTGATTGACACCCGCTGGATGACATACCTCCAGGAGATGGACTATCTCAAGACGGGTATCGGGCTGCGTGGTTTTGGTCAGCGCGATCCTTTGGTCGAGTATAAGACTGAGGCTTATGCTGCCTTTACCTGCTTGTAAACACTATGTATGAGGATTTCCTCCGCACCATTCTTCGCCTTGAGCTCATCAATCGTCCACGTGCACAGCTTCAGGTTGAGAAAGAGCCCGCGACGCTTAAGGATGCAACGTATTCAGGCGGAGAAGAGATGGACGGAGATCAACAGCAGGCGCAAGGTCGTGGATCTGCAATGGTTAAGAACCGCGCAGCTGCAGTCGGTAAACATCTGCAAGGCTCCGGCCCCGGTTCTTCATCAGTTGCAACATACAGAAAATCCGATGATCCAAATCCATACGTTAACGTTGGACGCAATGACCCCTGTCCTTGCGGGAGCGGTAGAAGTTCAAGAACTGCCACGGCAAGAATAGGTAAGTTATGGCTGAAGTTGAGCATGTCTCCTTGGATGCTCTGACCGCTCGTCTTGATGAAGTAGAGAGTTATCTGCACATTGATGAGAAGCGCGAGGAAATTGCAAGTTTAACTCAGATAAGCGCCAAAGCTGACTTCTGGAACGACGCTGACTTTGCACGTCAGACGATGGCTCGCCTTGCAAGCCTCAAGGACGATGTCGCAGGCATTGATGCCGCCCATGCAAAACTCGAGGATGCAAAAGCTGCACTGGAGCTTGGTAGCGAGACGGAAGATGCCGGACTTCTTGCTGAGTCGGAACACTTAGCGGATTCTCTTGCGCGTGATCTTTCAGAGCTGGAGCTTTCAAGCTGGTTTACCGATGAACTCGATCACGGCGATGCCATTGTGACGGTCAAGCCCGGGCAAGGTGGTCTTGAGGCGCAAGACTGGGCAGATATGCTCTTTCACATGTATTTGCGCTATGCGGCCCGTCGGGGTTGGAGCGTGGATATTGCTGAGGCAACTCCCGCTGAGGTCATTGGCATTGATCGTGCAACGTTTACGGTATCGGGAAAAAATGCATACGGAATGCTTCGCGCCGAGCAAGGCGTTCATCGTCTTGTCCGCATTTCCCCTACGGATGATAAAAAGCGGCGTCAAACAAGCTTTGCGGGAGTTGAAGTTCTCCCCGTTCTTCCGGCCGAGATTGAAGTAGACATAGATCCGAGTGATTTGCGTATCGATGTGTATCATGCTTCCGGTCCTGGAGGCCAAGGGGTCAATACCACTGACTCTGCAGTCCGCATTACGCATATTCCTACTGGAGTAGTTGTTACCTGCCAAAATGAACGGAGTCAGCTCCAGAACAAAGCCGCTGCCATGAATATTTTGCGGTCCCGCCTATACGAGATTGAGCGAGAAAAACGTGAAGCCGAGCTTGATGAGCTTCGCGGACCCAAACATGAGATCTCATTTGGAAATCAGATTCGCAGCTATGTCTTGTATCCCTATCAGCTGGTAAAAGATCTTCGTACCGGAGAAGAAACAGGGAATGTTGATGCGGTGCTTGATGATGGAGATCTGGATCCTTTTATCATTGCATATCACCGTTGGCGCACCTCTCAGAAAGACGCATCATGAAAAAGATGAATGTACGCAATCTTATCCGAGACGTTTTTCTCATTGTTCTCGGTTCTGCCCTTTTTGCCGTCGGCATTGACTGTTTTGAGGCCCCTTATGGTATCGCCGCCGGTGGCATTACCGGTCTCGCAACGGTCTTTCATGCCGTAGCGGCAACTGCCGGTATAGAGCTCCCCATTGGTGCGCAAACCATTGCCATGAACATCATTCTGATTCTCTTTGTGGTGCGCGGAGGAAACAGGAGTTATTTAATTCGCAGTATCGTTGGCTTTATGATTTCTTCGCTGTTTATCGACCTTCTCGCGCCGTTTCTTCCGGTACTCGGAAAGCACGATCTGATACTCTCGGCCCTTTGGGGTGGAATTATTTGTGGTGTCGGTCTGGGCCTGGTATTTCGCGCCGGAGCCAACACCGGTGGTACGGACATTATTGCCCAAGCGGTTGCCAAGAAGTTTCTTATGCCTATGGGCACATCGGTCATCATCGTTGATATGGTGATTATCATTGTGGCTGTGCCGGTGTTTTCCCTAGAGAACGCCCTCTACTCAACCTTGGCCATGTTCATTACTGGAAAAGTACTTGACTACATAGTGGATGGCCCCAGATCAGAGCGGGCGGCATATATCATTTCAAAAGAGCACGACACGATAGCCCACGAGATCCTGTATTCCCTCAATCGTGGATGTGCAGAGCTGCAGGCACGTGGGGTGTGGAGCGGTAACAACAAACCGGTTCTTCTCGTGGTATTAAATCGTGCCGAATCGATTCAATTGCGGGAAATCGTAGCCGATATTGACCCCGAAGCATTGGTCTTTGTTTCAGAGGTCCACGAGGCATTTGGTGAAGGTTTTAAGTCTTTTCAGGCAATAATGTAAAAAACTACGTGGTGGTTTAGTTAAATACCTGCGTGTTTGGTAAAATAGCTCCCGTATCTATTTCTACGGTATATGAAAAGGAGCATCTGTGGCTAATCATTTTCGTACCGATGAACAGCATAATGCCAGCGTGGATGGGCGTTTTGACTCTGAAGCGCCAGGTGTAGATAACCCTGAAGGTGCATATAGCGAGCAGAACGTGGCAGCTTCAAGTACCGGCTCGTTTGATCCGCTTGATACTGCTGACGGCGTTCATGTCGTAACGGCGGAAGAGCAGAAAGAGTCGGCGCCGGGGTCGCCCGATCGCGCGAGCTTGTTTGCCGATCTTGCCCTCGAAGAGTCGCCGGAAGTTTCTCATACGGGAACTCCCGCCATTTCGTTCCAGAATGCAACGCTCGTGTATCCGTCTCAGCCCGATAAGCCGGCTCTTGACGGTATCAGCGCCGATATCTATCCGGGTGAGTTTGTCTTTGTTGTCGGTCATTCCGGTTCTGGCAAGTCTTCTCTGCTTCGTCTCATTACGCGTGAGCAAAAAGCAACGAGTGGCAAGGTAATCATTGCGGGACGCGATTTGACGCGTATGCGCAATTCAAAGGTTCCTACCTGCGTCGTCAGATTGGCACGGTATACCAGGACTTTAAGCTTCTTCCCGATAAAACCGTGTATCAAAACGTGTCTTTTGCGCTTGAGTGCATTGGCAAACCGCGTTCCATCATTAACGTTCAGGTTCCGGAAGTACTCCGCCTTGTTGGTTTGGGGCAGAAGATGGACGCCTACCCCGATCAGCTTTCTGGCGGAGAGCAGCAGCGTGTGTCTGTTGCGCGTGCAATGGTCAATCGTCCGCCTCTTCTTATCTGCGACGAGCCTACGGGAAACCTTGATCCGGCTATCTCGCTCGGCATTATGAAATTGCTTGATCGTATTAATCGCGCCGGAACTACCGTTGTAATGGCAACGCATGACCGAGAGATGGTCGATTCTTTGCGTAAACGTGTTATTGCACTTGAAGCTGGTCATATTGTACGCGACCAGGAGAAGGGGGGCTATGGCTATTATGGTGCTCTCTAATTTTGGCTATTCCCTGCGTGAGGCAGGTCATCACTTTAGGAGAAATTGGTCAACTGCCTTTGGTGCCGTTGTTACCATATTCCTGTCGCTCTTCATTATCGGCTTATTCGTTTTAGCTTCCGCGCTGATTGAGAATATGGTTGGTAATGTGGAGAATCGCGTAACCATTCAGGCGTTTTTGTCTGACAACGCAGATCAAACAGCCGTTGATTCCTTTACCAAGCAGGTGCAGGGCTGGGACAACGTTGAATCCGTTACGTATAAGAGCAAAGAAGAGGCCCTCAAGGATACAAGACAACCATGTCAAACCGTAATGCTGCTGATGCAGTAGCTGCGCTTGACGGGCAAAATCCTATTCCTGCCTCGCTTGTTATTAGAGATGAAGGATCCAAAAGCAGGTTGAAGAAACCGCTCAAAAAAATTGCTGCTTCCAATGATTTTAAGGCCATTGCAGATAACAAGGACAATCCTTCCGGCGATGTCCAATACGGTCGCGAGACGGTTGAGCGTCTTTTTAGCGTAACTTCCTACATCCGCATAGGTGCAATCGTTCTTGTTGCACTTCTCGTCTTTGTGGCCTTTGTCTTTATCAACAACACCATTCGTCTTGCCATCAACGCACGTCGTCGCGAGATTGCCATTATGCGTCTTGTGGGTGCTTCCAATGGTTTTCATTCGCGGGCCGTTCTTGATGGAGGCGCGCTGAAAGCTTTGATAGGTGCGGTTCTTGCGGTGGCAACCCTTGTCATTGGTATGCATTTTGTGCTTCCCGCTTAACCGAAAGCATGTCGTTCTTGACATTTGTTATCCCAACGTATGTGGTGTGGGGAACAAGCGGCTTGCTTTTGTTGCTTGGCCTTCTGCTAGGTCTCTTTGGCTCGGCTATTGCCATGGGTCGCTACTAAAAGGTGTAAGCTTTGACATAGCCCGCAAGGCATATCATTGCGGAAAGGAAATGGCGAGAAGATCAGTCTTCTCGCCATTTTTATGTTCAAGGCTTTAGCCTGTTGAGCTCGATAAATTCCCCGGTGACAGTGTTATCTAGAAGGGCTTGGAGCGCACCTATGCCAATCTTCGTCGTGCGTATGAGCGTGGCGTTACCCTGACCATTGGCTCTGATTCCTTCAGCTTTGTAACCCCATACGGCTACGTCACTATCGATGAGATGTATGACTGTAGACAAGGCGGGCATCTCCATTCTTGATACCATTAAAGCCGGCACCCTTAACGGTGCAAAGATGGTTCACCACGAGGATGAGTTTGGCTCACTTGAAAAGGGCAAGCTTGCTGATCTTCTTGTGGTTAAGGGCGATGTTGCCTCCAACATCTATGATTTGACGCCGGACAACATGGAAGTCATCATGAAAAAAGGCGATATCGTTATCAGGGGAGCACTGTGAGGTTTAGGCCAGTGCCGAACGGACGCAGTACTTTTTAGTCAACCAAAGAAGAGAGGCCGTTTATGTAGACGGCCTCTTTTGTGTATCGTAGTGTTTAGCCGGACTGGATAAAAGAGCGGATGCATGAAGCTGCGAAAAGGGTGCAGGGGGAATATTGTTGCGCAAAAAGATACATAAGAGCAATCGAAGACAAGACAAAGTAAAACGGGCGAGAAGATCAGCTAGGTTTTTAACAGGAATTCTGCATATAATACGTCCACAAGTAGGAAGCGTTATCACTCCTGAAGGTACGTTTACGCTTGCGCGCCATGGTATACGTGAAGGTATGGATGGTGATAAAGTTCAAGTCTCGCTGACAACGGCAAAAGGCAGAGAACCGCGCGCAACCGTCTGCTCCGTACTTACGCGTGCGACTTCGACTTTTTTGGGACGATATGAAGTCGCCGATCCTCTTGGGGTGGTTGTGCCGCTGAACGCTCGTATCCAGCGGGATTTCTTCGTGCTGCCAGAAGATTCTTCACCGGCGCGCTGCGATGTTTCTCACGGCAACATTGTAGTTGCTTGTATCGTGGAGTACCCCACGCGCACAAGCGCTGCAGTTGTTACCCTTGAGCGTCGCGTTGGGCTCGTCCAATGAGCTGGATATGAATATTGAGTCCGTGATTGCTTCATTCGGACTTGCTACGGAGTTCTCCCAAAGGTCCTTAACGGAAGCCTCGTTCTTGTCGCTTTATGTCAATAAAGAGCTGGCAGATGATGCAAGTCGTGTAGATTTGCGAGGAGACTCTGCGTCACCATAGATCCGTCGGATGCAAAAGACTTTGATGATGCCGTAGGCGCCCGTCGACTCTCTGATGGCGGATACGAGCTCGACGTCCATATTGCGGACGTTTCTCGCTATGTTTCTTGGGGTTCGTCAATCGATCTTGAAGCACGAGCGCGAACCTGCTCGGTGTATCTTGTGGATCGCGTCTTGCCTATGTTGCCCGAGCGGCTTTGCAATGATCTGTGTTCGCTGCGCCCTCATGAAGATCGGTTGACCGTAAGTGTTCGTATGAGACTTAATGCGGAAGGTGTCATTTGTTCCGTTCAAGCAATGAATGCCGTGATTCGTTCTGCGGCTCGTTTGTCGTATGAGCAGGTGGATGCTTTGCTTGAAGGAAAAATGTCGCAGGACTCTCCTGTAATGGGAGATGCAGCCCAACAATCTGCTCTTGTCCGTATGCTTGAGACTCTTGATGAGATCAGGGCAAAGCGCCAGAAGATTCGCTACAAGCGTGGAGCCATTGACTTTGAAACCGTTGAAACACGTATGCTCCTAGATGTGGAAGGACATCCAACCGGCGTTTCTGTTCGCCGGAGGACCCGTGCGACCAATCTGATAGAAGAAGCGATGCTTCTAGCAAATGAGTCGGTAGCCAAGATGCTTGCCGACAAGGATATCAAGACGGCCTATCGTGTGCATGAGTCGCCTTCCCCAGAGGCATTGCGTGCCGGTTTGTCGGTGCTCGTCGCCATCGGAGCTTTGGAGACGGGAGAAGCTGCGCGTATAGCAACGGGAGATTCTTGTGCCATTTGCGGAGCGCTTGAGAAATCTCGCGGCACCGGTTATGCCCGCGTGGTCAATGCCGTGCTGCTTAGAGCCCAAAAGCGTGCAATCTATCTGCCCGTCAATCAGGGTCACTATGCGCTTGGCGCCTCTGCTTACTGTCATTTTACTTCGCCCATCCGACGGTATCCGGACATATTGGTGCATCGTGCGCTCAAATCTCTTCTTGCCGGCGAGAAGCCCGTTGTAAAAGGCACGCGTGTTGGCCAGGCAAAAAGCGGCGGCAAGTCGCGGCTTGAGCAGGAAAGAGCACTTCCACAACTGTGCGCGACGTGCTCGAGCGCGAACGTGTGGCAGATGCTGCCGCTCGCACTTCTCAGAAGATAAAAATGGCTGAGTTTTATCAGAGCCGGATTGGCGAAGAGGCATGGGGAACCATTGATGGCGTGGAGCGCTTTGGCCTCTTTGTTACACTGGATGCGACGTATGCTGAAGGATTGCTGCATGTGAAGGACCTTGGACAGGAGTGGATTCGCTACGATGAGGAGCAGCTCATGCTTATCGGAGAAGCCACGGGTAAGCGGTGGCGCATGGGAGACCGTATCAAAGTCAGGGTTTCTGCGGTTATCATAGAGCGTGGGCAGATTGATTTTTTACCGGCGGATGTGTCACCCGGCAAGGGATTGCCTGTTAAGCGGTGAGCCGGGGTGGGTATAGAGTAGCTGATAGAAAAGGGACGAAGGATTGTCTCAAAAGGAGAATAATGGCACAGACAGAACTTTCCGATGAGCTTATCGACGCTGAGGGCTTGTTGTTGCAAAATGAAGACGAGCAGGCATACGACCTGTTGGCTCGTCTTGCGGAAGATGCGGAAGAGTATGTGGACCGCAATTACCAAACAACCGATGAGGTTCAATGGTTTTCGTTTCCCACGCTCTTTGACCGTCTTGCCTATAGGCGGGTGGAGAAGGACCCCCGAGAGCTGCGCGATGTTGGAGAGCCATTCGAGCGCCTGTATGCCGACTTTGCGCTTTCTTGCGTACGGACAGGCAGATATGAGGAAGCGGCAGATGCTCTCAAGCAGGCCATCCGCTGGAATCCCATGAATTGCGCAGCCCGTCTTGACTTGGCGGACTTGTATAAGGTTGCCGGCGATGTTCAGCAATACCTTGCGCTTACGTTCAGCGTTTTTGAGCGCGCAAGCGAGGTCAAGCATCTTGCCCGCGCGTTTTTGAATTTTGCCTCATGGTTTGAGCAGACGGGACGCGCGCAACAAGCGGCGGCAGCCTTGCGTGCGGCTCGGAGGCTTGACGCACATGACGGAGCGCTTAATGCTGCTTTGAGTCGGGCTACGGGCACTGAGACCGATCCGGATACGCTGTCGGATTCTGAAGCAGACGATCTTCTCGCGGCGGAAGGCTTGCCCGGTGGAGCCAATGCGGAGATTGCGGTCTGCCTTTTGATGTGCGCTCAAGATGAGGCGGCAATGGGCAATCGCAATGAAGCCACTCAGTCGACCATTCGTGCTCGCGATCTTGTGGGGGAGTCGGCTGCTTTGGCTCTTTTGGAGCTTGTGCGCGACGCGACACTAAACCCTGAGACGTCGGGTGCGTCGGGTGCCGGAACGTCTGGTTCAGAGCTAACTCCTGGCCAAGAGGAAACGTCTGGGCTAGAGCTGCGAAAGGAGCCGGGCGATGGACAAGCGTGAGCGCAAGAGCATTGCGCGCAATCGTTCTGCTCGTCACGAATATGAAATACTGGAGACGTTTGAATGCGGCGTAGTGCTGACGGGTACGGAGGTCAAAAAGCCTTCGCGACCGTGGAGCACAGATTACGGACGCGTTTTGTTTGGTTCGTGGTCGCGAAGGTATGGCTTCACGGAGTGCATATCCATCCGTACTCAAATGGCGGCGTGTGGAACGTGGATCCGGACCGTAAGCGCAAACTTCTGCTGCACAGAAGTCAGATTACCTATCTTGACTCTAAGTTGCGCCAAAAGGGACTTGCGCTTATCCCGCTTGATCTGCTGTTTGATACACATAATCGCGTCAAGCTGGTCATTGGGCTTGCGCACGGCAAGAAACTATACGACAAGCGTGCCGATGCTGCCCGTCACGATTCCGACAGAGAGATTCAACGAGCTCTTAAGGAGCGGAGTCGTTTCTAGATGTTGCGGCTCAAGATGTTGTGCTTAATGTTTGCACGGGATTTTGTGGGCTTGTAAAAAGCTCGGTCTTGGTAAAATGCTTCAAACGCAGTCGTAATTCACCCAGCGCGATTGCGTGTCTGTAAAATTAGAGGTACGTAAGCGGCCAGTACAAAGCTGGTCATGGAGAGAGGAAATAACATGGCAGAAAAGACATACAAGTTCGTATGCACCGTTTGTGGCTATGAGGTTGAGGTGGATACTCCCGAGCTTCCTGAGGACTACACCTGCCCCGTATGTGGCGTTGGTCCCGATCAGTTTGAGCTCGTTGAGGACTAACTCCGACTGATGAGCATAAAGCTTGGGCAACTGAGCTATGGCATTTTCATAGAGTAGTGCTAAGTTAGCGGTGTGGGTTTTTCCTGCACCGCTTTTTTCGCGAGAAGAACTGCGGTTCATAGCGTTTTGAGGGCCAGAACTTCTCGCCAATCGTTCGGTTAATCTGTGAGGAGATTACTTTGAAACACGCACTGCAGATGTCGGATTCCGTTGAGGTAGCAGCGCTTTTAGCACTGTCGGGTGGTGTGATGGACGCTTACTCCTATCTTGTACGCGATCACGTCTTTGCTAATGCGCAGACAGGCAATCTGTTGCTGTTGGGTATTCATGTAACCAGCGGTTCATTTGAAAAATGCGCCAAATACGGAATGCCGGTTTTGGCGTTTGCCATAGGTATCGCAGTGGCGTATGTCATTCGTATGGTTGCTCGCGAACGACACTTGCACTGGCGCCAACTTGCTGTTTTTGTTGAAATCTGCCTTCTGACCTGCGTGGCGTTTATGCCGCAGGATATGAACCTGGTGGCAAATAGTCTTACGTCGTTGGCGTGTGGCATTCAAGTGCAGGCGTTCAGGAAATTGCATGGGCACGCCTTTGCCACAACCATGTGTATCGGAAATCTCAGAAGTGGTACGCAAGAAGTTGCCGCATATATCCATACGCATAATAGAGAGCACGTGGAATCCTCTCTGCTCTATTTTGGAACGATTTTCTGCTTTATTGCGGGAGCCGTTATCGGGAGCCATTTGATCCCCACGATGGGGCATTACATGATTCTTATAAGCCCCGTGTTCCTTATCGCCGTGATTTTGGTCATGTTTATCGACCGGGAGCGACAACTACTGCATGACAGGGAGGCTCGCGAGGCGAAGGATCGCCGCAGGTCAGAGTATGCCAAAGGCTTTGCGGCGGGACGCGCGTACGAACGGGCGAATACGTCGAGCTTACAGGAACATGCGGACGCGTAATTGCCGCTATTTCATGTGCGGAGGTTGCCCGTCTGCTTGTTGGTCCGCCCGCTCGCCTGTCTACCCGGAACACCAGCTTGAGTATCCGTCTGGGTGTCCGCTTGGAGTACTCGTCCGAAATGCTCCTCAGCAATCGTTTAGTGGTGGTTTTCACGACCGTCTGTCTCTTAAAACCACCACTAAACAGTCGATTTCAAAAAACGTGTCAAAAGCGCTCTTTAGTGGTGATTTGATTCACCACTAAACGCTTATATCCCGGAAAAATCACCACTAAACATCGTTTTTACGGGAAAAACTACCACTAAACAGTCGATTTTCCGGCAGATTCCAGAAATTCTCGTTTAGTGGTGAATTTGCTAGCAGAAATTGTGATTGCCTGTGCTTGCCTTTACCATAGGCATTGCAGCAGCGTATGTCATCCGTATTGTGGCTCGTGAGTGTCATCTGCACTGGCGGCAGCTGGCCGTCTTTGTTGAGATTCTTCTTTTGGTGTGTGTGGCATTTATACCAACCAACATGAATCTTCTGGCGAACAGCCTGACATCTTTAGCTGTGGTATTCAAGTCCGGGCGTTCAGAAAACTGCATGGTCGTGCCTTTGCCACAACCATGTGCATTGGAAACTTGCGTAGCGGCACACAGGAAGCAGTAACATATCTTCATACGCATGAAAAAGAACACGTTGAAAATTCACTGCTCTATTTTGGAACTATTCTCTGTTTTGTCGCAGGAGCTGTTATCGGAAACCAGCTTGTTCCTGTGTGGGGTCAGTACATGGTTCTTATCAGTCCGGTATTTCTTACCGCAGTGATTGCCATAATGTGTATCGACCGAGAACGGCAGCTGCTTCACAACCGTGAGCCCAAAGAGACTAAGAACCACCGTAGATCAAAGGACGCCAAGGGCTTCTCCGCTGGACGCGCCCATGGACGCGAGAATACAAAAAGGTCGGAAAAATACTAAAGGTTTCGATTTGCAATGTTGGATTGTGTTTTTGTCTCCCTGACAAGAAGATTCGCACGTTCACATGAGGTTTCGTACGCTTCCCTTTAAAATTAAATAAGTTCAATCGATTACCCAAGATACCCCCCCTCATAGTCCAAGCAATGTGGGGCGAAGGGAGAAGTCATGTCTAGTAAGCTGACAGCAGGATGGATTGGAACCCACAAGATACTGTCTGCCCTTATCGTGCTTGTGCTCTTTGCCGGCTCTGCAACTGGCTCCTTCTTCCTGATCTCTTCGGCCTTCGGAACTCCATCTCCTGAGAGCCAGAGTCCAGCCGTAGAGGAGTCGGATCAGGGTAATGGGGAAGAAGCGCAGGAGCAACAAGGAGAGTCTGACCAAGTCTCCTCTAATATCGTTGTTATGCCGCAGCCTACGACACCGTTCGTTGCCCGACTTAAGGGCTTGGGCAATGGTACTAACAGCATAATCGGTGTGGAGAAGTATCAGGAACTAACCCTGTCGCAGTCTGTTGATGGGCAGATTGTTGGCAGGGGCGAGCGAGTATCTCGGCCCGGGCTGACGAGTATCAGGTAGATTTCATCGGTTGCATCAACGCCGACGGTTCCATCTATGAGGGCCGAAGTTCAGTCCATAGATGCGAAGGCGGGCGGTACCGTTGATATCACGGTTAAGCTCAAACTAATTCCGGCCGATCAAGTAACCGAAGAACAGCTTCAGAAGCTTGCCAGTAGGTGGGAGCAGGGTTGTCGAGAAAGGCGGCGGGGCCTTGTCGGGCGAGGTTGGGCAGAGGGCGCTCGATCAGGTGCGCCGGAGGTTGGAGGAGAAGCGTGCGGGAACGGACGGAATGTCCACCGATGAGGCCATCACCAAAAGCAAAGAACGAGGGCAAGATGGTCTTCACCGGCACCCTCCGCGTCTTCAAAACCGATACGGAAGTCGCCGATTTTCAGGGTGTAAAGATGCCGTACGATTCAACTGGTGCCAGAGTATGGTCCGTATACGGTCCTGAAACTCGATCAGCCACTGGAACTCTCCCTGTATAAAGAAGGTTTGCCCGACCCGTCACGCATGAAACAAGCATGATCTGCCTGACGGGTAATGGTATGTTGACGGAGGAGGCCGAGAAATACTCGGCATACGATGGTCAGCGGGTGGTTATCGCAATTGATGCTAATAAATTGCAGTGGCCAACTGGCGTGCGTATGCCAAACGCCCAGCCATTTGTAACAGAAGCAGTGAAAATCCTATGGCCGCTTACGTAAAAGTCTCCGCGAGCGTCAAAGCCGGTACAAAAGGGGTATACTGGCTATCCCGATGACGTCATCGGGTGCTGGAAGATGTTTCGGCAAGGGCGAGAAGTGCTGTGTCAGGGTCTTCTCGCCAGCGTAACTGAAAACTGCATGGTGGCAGTTTCTCTCATTATTGGGGGTGACTGGATTCGACAAGGTGAGTTTGCGGTGGGCAGCAAGCCGTGGTCTCCTCGCCACGTAAAACAGGGGTAATGTCAAATTGAATTGACAACACTTTAACTTTTGAGCCTCAGATGGCTCTCGCTGCTTAATTTAAGTTCAGCGCGTCTAACTGGGAATTTCTCCCGTTTTCAGGGTGACGTCATTTTAGGGAGATGCTTGTAAGGACGTAGTTGGTATGCTTTACAAAAAGATTGAACCAGCTGGAGTACTAAACGCCTGTTACTAAGTGTGCGGTACTTGAGATGTAATTAGTAACTGAGCTTGGAGACACCTGCCTAGGATTTGCTTTGGACCGGAGTTCGATTCTCGCACCTCCACCACATATTCGTTACGCATGAATGGCAGAATTTCTGTGATTTATGAGTACATCTATATTGTTTATTATCGCGGAAAAATTGTTGGTGGAATTTATGATGATAGGTTTTTAGTGAAGCCTGTTAAATCTGCAATAGCATATATGCCAAATGCAAAGTATGAGTTACCATATGATGGAGCAAAGGAAATGCTATTGGTAGATGATGTTGACAACAAAAGAATATTTAACAGAGTTATTCAATTCTATGTATAAAGAATTACCGGCAATAAAAACTAAAAAGAAAAATGAACAGTAAATCAAAGCGGTATAATATTTTTTTCTGTATAGGCAACAAGTTTAAGGAGAAAAGATTATGGATTATAAAGAAATAAAAGCTTAATGTTTCAAATAATAAAAAATTAAAGAATATAAGCAATTTGAGGGCTTAAAATTATATTCTGATATTTTTTTAAATCTGAAGATGAAAAGGTATTGATTAACAAAAGAATATATATTACAAAAAAACAGAATTATGTTTATTACGAAAGAACAGATGTAAATTGGAATTATTGGTCAAGCGAAAGAAATTATAATTCAACATTTAATCCGGAGGATGATAGTAAACACAACATTATATTTGAAGTTTCATCAGAATTAAGCGATTTTTATTAAATATTTTGGGAGAAGAAATAATTCGGAAGATTGAATTGAAACAGCACAATGGAGAAATTGTTGAGATATTAGATATTTGATTGTGTTATGAAGAATGAAGCATTGACTGAAAATATAATATCTACTCAAGCACGTAAAATTCTATTTTTAGTAATATCAATTAAATAAAAAAATAGTATAAAAAAACAGTAAATCAAAAAGGTTTACTGTTTTTATTTACAAAAAATAGAAAGAGAGGAAACGAGAAAAATGAAAAACATTGAAGAAAAATCTTAATGGCAGATGAAGAAATCAAGCAGTTACAAAATAAAAAGAAAAAAACTCATCAGTCAACAGAAACAGGAAGAAAGAAAAAAGAGATAAAAGGATATATGAAAAAGGAGCAGTCTTTGAAAGTATCTTTATAGAAAGATAAAAAGAGCCTTTACAATCAAATATTGGAGGTACGAGAAGAAGTTGCACCGGCTGAAAAAAGTTAAAAACCTGTATAGAGCAGTTACAGGAACGAGAAAAAGCAACTATCACAGGTAAAGAGGAATGAGTTAGAACTATAATACTAAGTGAAAAAGCGTCCATAAATATAAAAGGTACTTGACAAAACGCTTCCTGCCTAGCTTTTCTTTTTATAGTGCTATTTGTTGACTTTATTCCTATGAAGTCCCTTCAGACTATGCTTGCTCTAGTTTTTGGTGTTCTCTCTGTGATTATGATTGTAATAAGTATCTGGGGATTTAAGATGCACCAGGCCTTCTCATACGATGGCAAACGTCAGATGTCTCGACAGATTATCGAGGGAGTAGCTAGCTACATTACTATTCCAGCAGGAGGCAAGGGATTGGATGTTGGATGCGGCAGCGGAGCTCTTGCTATTGCTGCTGCAAAGAAAAATCCAGGTGCGATGGTTATTGGTATTGATCGTTGGGGTAAAGAGTACGCTTCGTTTAGCAAAACACTTTGCGAGAATAACGCACAAGCGGAAAGCGTTACAAATACAAGTTTCTTTCCTGGTGATGCCGTTAATTTGAATTTTGAAGACGAATCTTTTGATGCTGTTTTTAGTAATTATGTTTATCACAACATTCCTAGTAGCAATCGTCAAGAAATCCTATTAGAGACACTGCGCACGCTTAAAAAGGGTGGTGTATTTGCTATTCATGATATTTTTTCTCAGGATAAATACGGAGATATAAATGCGTTTCTAGCTACGTTAAAGTCTATGGGCTATGAAAACGTAGAGCTCATTGATACTACTAAGGGTATGTTTATGACTCCAAAAAGAAGCTAAATGGATGATGCTCTCTGGATCAGCGCTGCTTGTGGGAAGAAAATAGAGTTAGGACATTGCTGTGTCAAGGAACGCTACAAGATTTCAAAAAGTACTGATGTCTTGGGTTTATCGCGGTAAAGAACTTTTTAAACCCCTTAATACCGGTACTATTGATGAGCATGTTGCTTGTATCAGAGAATACGTTGCTAATATTTTCTTTTATACAAAAAATAGTACGACCATAATGATTGATGCAGGATATAACTATGATTATCTGCAAGAAAAGATGGATTGGCTGGGAATAGATCCCCAGGATATTCAACACATTTTAATTACTCATCAAGATACTGATCATGTTGGTGCTATTGAAGCTGATAGTAATCAGCTGTTTAGTCATGCTCAGGGTTTATGAAAATAGGTATTTAACAGGAGAAGTCCGCAGAAGAGTAATGAATGGCTGGTATAAAGTACCAAAAGTGACCATTCCAAACAAAAAGAAACTTTTGCATGATGGGGAAGTTTTTGAAATTGATGATATAAAAATTGAAACCATCTTAGTGCCCGGTCATACGTGGGGTCATGTGGTGTACTTGATTGATGATGATATTTATTCACCGGTGATACTATCTGGTTTGGCGCAGATGGCGGCTATAGTTTTATTAACAAGCTTGCAGAAGATAATCAACTTGCTGTTGAATCGCTTGCAAAACTAGAAAGAATTCTACGACAGAGAGAGCTCAATCCTAAAATTTTTACTGCTCACAGGGTTGGACAGATAGTCTTGATTTTGCCTTTGCTCATACTGGCGAGGTCTGTAACGCGAATAAACCTGTCAAGGTTCACGACCCCAAGGCTCCCTACGATGCATATGATGAGCGCGATGACACTCGTGAAAGTGCGGTTAGCATGCCGCTTCTTCCATGTAATCGATAGCGTTAAGCCAGTAAGGGTTACAAGGGTCATATAGTAATTGACGAGGACTATATTGGTATTTTGCAAAGACTCTGCTAGAAATAGCAGAGTCTTTTCTGTGCTGGCAGAAAGTGATTATAATTTCAGAATTTCTCCTTGACATATTCCACAAGTGGAATTAATGTCATAGTAAGATATTCAACAAGTGGAATATAAGGAGATGAAAGATATGCTTAAGCAAGGAATCCTTGGTCTCTTAAATTACGGCGATATGACTGGCTATGAGATTAAAACAATCTTTCAACAGTCACTTAATTATTTCTGGACTGCTCAGACAAGTCAGATTTATAGAGAGCTTCAGTCGCTTGAAAAAGTTGGCTGGGTTACCTCGACACATGTTACTCAAAAAGGAAAAGCCCGACAAGAAGGTTTTCTCGATAACTAAAGATGGTAAAGAAGAGCTGCAGAGGTGGCTTAGAGAAGATTTGCAATCCTCGGTGCTGCGCATTCCGCTTTTGATGCAGACATTTTTTAGAGGTGAGTGCTCCTATGAAGAGAACCTTGCGTTCTTTAGACGGATTGCAGATAACGCCTCATCATTTCCTGGCGGGCGAGAGCTGGCAGTTAGTGCGGTAAATGCGTATGCAGATCAAATGGGCGACCCAGAAAAGGCACTGTTCTGGAAATTTACTATCGAGTACGGCAAGATGCACGATGAAATGCTTAAGGCGTGGAGCGAGAAGTGCATAAAAGAGTTGGAGGAACAACATGAATGTACTTCTCATTAATGGTAGCCCCAAGGGCAAGGCAAGTAATTCTCTTCGACTTGCAAAGAGTTTTATTGAGGGTATTTCTGAACAGCATAAAAATAAAAACGTAACTATTGAACAACTTGATGTTGCTACCATGGATATTAAGCCATGCAAAGGATGCTTTCACTGCTGGAAGAATACTCCAGGTCAGTGCATTATGTCTGATGATGAGAACAAAGTTATTCAGAAACAGTTTTGGGCTGATCTGATTATTTGGAGCTTTCCTTTGTATTATTTCAACGTGCCTGGAATATTGAAGAATCTTATTGATCGCCAACTTCCCATGAACCTTCCTTTTATGAGCGATGCAAAGAAAGGATACGGGAGCGGCGCTCACGAGTCTCGCTACGACATGACTGGAAAGAGGTACGTTTTAATTTCTACCTGTGGATTTTATTCTGCAGAGGGTAATTATGATAGCGTCTCTAGGATGTTTGACCACATTCTTGGTCAAGGTAATTACGAGAGTATTTTCTGTGGACAGGGCGAGTTGTTTCGTGTAAAGGAACTTTCTGCACGTACCAATCAGTACCTTGCGCTTGTTAAAAAGGCTGGCGCAGAGTATGCACAGTACGGCATAACAGAGCAGACAAAAGCCGAGCTTGAAGTCTTACTGTATCCAAAAGAGATGTTTGAGCAGATGGCAGATGCAAGCTGGGGTATTTCTCGCGATGCAAGTGTTCAGAGCAGTGGAAAAGCTGGCGAGAAACCCGTTGAGCAGGCTCCACCTGATGCTATTTTTACTCGTCAGATGGCTGCTCTGTACAATAAGGATGCATATGATGGTAAAGATCGTGTTATTGAAATGAACTATACGGATCTTGATCGCAGCTATCAGATTTTCTTGGGTAAAGATGGCAGTAAAGTTTTTAATGATGGCAGTTTGATTACCACTACAAAACTTAACACTCCATTTGAGGTATGGCAGGCCATCTCTAAAGGAGAAATAAGTGGACCAGAAGCGTTAGGCAAGCATTTATACACCGTTGAGGAGATTTTTTTCCTTCATGATTGATTGGGATAAATATTTTTTTGGATCCATTCTGGTAACTCTTCTGGAAATACGCAGAATACGTCGTCTGATGAAGTAAATAACAAACAGAAAAATCCACAAATGATTACAATGCTGATCCCTTGGATTATTTTCTGGACTGCAACGTCGTTTGATTCACGGATTGGCGCTATGATTGTGCTGCTTGTTACTGCCTTGATGCCGCTTATTATGAGAAATGTCAAATTTACCATTTGGGATAGAATTTCATTTGCTCTAGTTGGCGTATTGTCTGTAAGCATATTTATGGGCGGAAATGGTGGTTTCAACCTTATTGTCGATTTGGGATATCTGGCTTTCGGCCTTATGTGGCTTGTGTCATGCATTATTAAAGATCCTCTTTGCGCTGCATACGTAAAATATGGCTATGGAGGAGATATTGCTTACAACAATCCGCTTTTTATGAAGACAAACTATATTTTGGCTGTATGTTGGGGTGCTATGTACGTATTAACTGCAATTTGGAGTTGGCTTGCAGTTCAAAATGGAGTAGGCAGTATTTTGATTGTTGTAAACAACTTGGTTCCCATTTGTATGGGCTTATTTACCGCTTGGTTCCAAAAGTGGTATCCAGCTAAGATGGCAAGTGGAAAGTAAATAACGCTTGGAAAGGGGTTGGTACACCAACCCCTTATTTTTCAGGCTTTCAGCATTTTGCTTTACCATAAGCTTTCATAAGGAGATGATACGGCATGGATAAAGCAGCTCAACGCATTAGAACATTTTCAATGGGTTTTCTTATTTCGGGAGTTCTAAGCATTCTCATTGGTGCGCACTATCTGTTTGTGAAGGCTGGCATTCCTTATCAAGATCCTCCTCTTACATGGTGGACGCAGCCGACGGCTGGTCTTTTGAGATAGAGGGCCAGTGACCTACCGGGATACCGGTGCAAGACCTAGATTCCTTCTCGCCATAGTAGAGACGTCCACCGATGCCACCCAACCATTCGTGGAATTTCTAAGTAAGTGCTGGCATATCAGGTGTAAGAACGTCCTATATTTTCCTTGTGCGTTGAAATTTTTCAAGCAATGAGACTGGGTCAGGTTCGTGATCGGGTCCACGGAGCCAAAAGGAGTTGGGAATGAAGAGACTACTGAGTATCCTGTTAAGCCTGGTTTTTGAGCCTTACGCTCGTCGGCTGTGGCGGAGGCGCCGCCCCGTCCCAGCAACAGCAGCAGTCGACGCAGCAGACCACGAGTGAGCAGAAGACGACGGGCGCACTCGCGGCCAGCGAACAGCCGAAGTTCGGGGGCGTGTACCTCGACGTGACCATCGACGAGTTCAACGCCATGGGCTTCGAGTACGGCGACAGCTGCGACGTCACCTTCAGCAACGGTTACAAGCTTGAGGACATCCCGTACTACAACGGCTTCTATTCGAAGACGGGCCACCCGCTCATCTGCGCCTATCCTGGATTTCCCCACATCGACATCGCCTTTAACAACGGCGACCCGCTGTGGAAGGTCGCAGGGTTGAAGGAGGGCGATACCGGCACCGTCACCCTGCGCGAGAAGGGCAAGTACCTGACGACCCAGAACGCGCTCGCCGCAGTCTACACGAGCAACAGGGACGACTATCCCAGCGATGTGGCCTTCGCGAACTTCAGGGCCATGAGGGGCGGTCGGATGGCGGAGGGCACCGTATACCGCTCCGCCTCGCCGTGCAACAACGAGTACGGCCGTGCGCCTTATGCCAGCTCGCTTGCGGAGAAGGCCGGCGTTCAGTTCATCCTCGACCAGGCGGACTCCCAGGAGGAGATCGAGGGATACTATGCCAACGCCTCCTTCGACATGGCGTGGCACAAGGGTCTCTACGATGCCGGCAACGTCGCCGCACTGGACATGAGCGTCAACTACCGCAGCGACAAGTACGCGAAGAAGCTCGTCGAGGGCCTGCGCGAGATGATCTCCCACGACGGTCCCTACCTCATCCACTGCACCGAAGGCAAGGACAGGACGGGCTTCACCTGCGCCCTGCTCGAGGCCCTGTGCGGCGCCAGCTATGACGAGATGCTCGACGACTACATGATCTCCTACGACAACTATTACGGCATCAACAAGGAGTCCGACAAAGACCGCTATGACGCCATCGTAGACTCGAGGTTCACCGACATCGCGCTCTGCATCGGCGGGCAGCCCATCGACGGGAAGCTCGACGGCCTCGACTACAAGGCGGGCGCCGAGAAATACCTTCTCGACGCCGGTATGACGGAGGAAGAGATCGCCCAGCTCGAGAACAAGCTCTGCGGGAAGTGACCTACGGGAGGGCCGTGGGTTCCGATGAGGGAGGGTGCGGCGGCACGCGGCCGCACCCTTTTCGGGGCCGGGACGGCGTGCTAAGATGGGAAGGGTCCCTATAGGCTCTTTCCAGGTCGAGTAAGAAGGTCCTGCCCTGTGAGCAACAAGAAGCTGTTTACCATCCTCGGATTCGTGTTTCTGCTGGTCGGTTCGGTCGTCCTTATCATAGGCATCTATGGAACCCAAGTATCCGGCAGGAAGTACAGCGGTGGCGAGAAGGTCACGGCGGAGATAACCGACATCGTCGTCGGAACCGACGGATACCGGAGGGGCAACTCCGGCAGCAACATCACGCATGAGGTGTATGTGAGCTATACCTATCAGGGGAGGGCATACTCCGAGGTGCAGCTTGGGTACTATGACCAGTCCATGTTCGTGGGAAAGCAGATCGAGCTCCAGGTCAACCCCAACGACCCCGGGGATGTGGCCGTTCCGGGGGCGAACCTCGTGATGCTCCTCATAACGGGAAGCATAGGGATCGTCTTCGTCGCGGTGGGGGGCTCGCTGCTCTTTGTCGCGCTCAGGAGGAAGAGGGGCTGAGGTCGCCCAGCCTTCGAGCCGCCGAGCCGTTTGGCCGCCGAACCGACCGCTCGAGTGTCTGTTCGTCGCCTTTGGACGTAGGCTCGATTACAATATTCGCGTACGTCAGGACGTGGTCGACAAGGGCCCTCTCCGGGGGAGATTGAGCCCATGGTACGGCTTGCCAAAAGGGTATGTTCCCGAGAGCTGGGTTTGGAGAAGGGTAGAAAGGACAGCCATGTTTCCATTCGAGTTGGTGATCCCCATCGCGGTTGCGGTGGGCGTCGTGCTTCTCTTCTTGGTAAACGGCTTTGTGTCTGCATCTCCTGCAGAGATTAAAGTCGTTTCAGGTCCATGGGGGCAGCGCATTATCCATGGTAAGACCGGCTTTAAAGTGCCGTTGATCGAGCGCGTTGACTCCATGACCGCCGCCATGATTCCCGGTCGACGTGAAGACGTCCGACTATGTGCCTACCAACGACTTCATCAACGTGCAGGCGGATGCCGCTGTCAAGGTCCGCATCGCGACGGAGACCTCGGAGCTTTTGCAGGCCGCGACCCGCAACTTCCTGTATAAGAACATCGATGAGATCTCCGACGAAGTCCGCGATACGCTCGAGGGACACCTGCGCGCCATCATCGGCCAGATGCGGCTCAAGGACATCGTCACCGACCGCGATACGTTTCGCACAGCGCGTGCAGGACAACGCTCATCAGGACCTCGCCGAGATGGGCCTCGAGATCGTCGCCTTCAACATCCAGGGGCTTTGCCGACAAGGACGGCACGATCGATAATCTCGGCGTCGCCAACGTGGCCACGATCCGCAAGGATGCCGAGATTGCGCAGGCCCGCTCGAACCAGGAGATCTCCGAGGCGCAGGCCGCGGCGGACAAGGCATCCAATGAGGCTCGCGTGAATGCCGATCTTGATATTGCTCAAAAGCAGACCGATCTTGCCATGCGCAAGGCAGCGCTGAAGGTTGAAGCTGATACGGAAAACGCAAAAGCGGATGCTGCGTATGAGATTCAAAAAGCAGATTCAGCAGAAGGATATTGAGCGCGAGACTGCTGCTGCAAACATTGTGAAGCAGGAGCAAGAAGCCGTCGTTAAGCAGAAGGAAGTTGAGGTTACCAAGAATACCCTCGATTCTCAGGTGCGTGCGAAGGCAGACGCTGAACGCTATGCAGCCGAGCAGGCTGCCCAGGCCGACTTTGTTCCGCCGCCAGAAAGAGGCTGAGGCTCAGGCATACGAACGTACGCAGGCCGCCAATGCAACACGCGAAGCCATGCTTGCTGAAGCTGAAGGTATTCGTGCTAAGGGCGACGCCGAGGCTGCTGCAACAGCGGCAAGGCTGACCGCCGAGGCGGAGGGTCTTGAGAAGAAGGCCGAGGCAATGGCGAAGATGAACCAAGCTGCCGTGCTTGAAATGTACTTCAACGCACTGCCTGATGTTGCCCGCGCCGTTGCTGAGCCGCTTGCCAATGTTGGCTCCATCACCATGTACGGTGAAGGCAATGCCGCAAAGCTAACCGAAGACATTACCAAGTCTATGACGCAGGTCAATGCGGGTCTTGGCGATTCGATGGGTCTTGACTTGAAGCAGCTTTTTGGTGCCTTAGTGGGGGCAAAGGCTATCGCACCGACCCTTTCCGATGCAGTTGCTAAGGGCGTGAAAGCGGGTACGGAGAAGACCGAGAAGAATCCTTCCTCTGAACAGGGAGCTTCCGACAAAGATCCCAACGAGAAAAACTCTGGGACTCGTGAGAAGTAATACGAGCTGCAGAAGCGGTTTTAAAGTGACATCGTAAAGAGCGTCGAAGCGAGGCTGGAACAAGGATTTCAGCCTCGCTTTTTTGGGAGCTTGAGTACATCGCACTTGAGATAAAAGAGTGGGAAAGCCTTTAGTCCTTCTTAAAAAGCTTATTGAAGAGACTAAGGATTTCAAGTGTGCGCTTATTTGTTGCCTCGGTGTCGCGCTGCCAATTACCTTCTTCACCGGTGAGAACATCGCCTTGCGAGGTTCCCTCAGGCAGCTCAGAGAGGGGAACATCCAAGAACTTCTCGCCGCCGTTGATTTCAAGAACGGCGATGTTGTTGTCTTCTATCCGGTCAACGATTGCGGTCATAAAACACCTCTACTTTACTTTTGGAGGAGCGACGGGCGTGCCCTCTTTCTGAACATACATATTAATAGTTGAACCGTCGGTAATGGCCGTGACGGTACCATTCACTCCCGTTCCGTATACCTGTGTATGTGAGGCAGACAATGCTCTCAGGACGCTTTCGTGCGGGTGCCCGTAGTCGTTGCCGATGGCATATGACATGACGGCATAGTCGGGTGAGAGTTTGGCGGCAAGCTTCTTTGTGGTGCCGGTGCGTGATCCATGATGCGATACCTTTAACACGTCAATGTGACCTTCGACAGCCTGATTGATTAAAGCTGCAGGAGCGTCGCCCGTGAATAGGAAGGTCTTCTCGCCAACGGTCAGTTTAATGATGATTGAATAGTCGTTGGTGTTGTCGAAATGAGCGGACGAAGGCGGCCACAGAATGTCGATGGAGTATTGGTCGGTTTTTGCGATGGTTGTGCCGGCGACGGCCCGTGTGATGGTGAGACCTTTTTTGTCAATGGCACTCAAAAAGTTCCTGAACGTCTCGGTGTTGTTTGTGGCGTTTGGCGCCCAGATGGATTTGATATCAGCGTCGGCGATAAGTTCTGCCATCCCGCCGATATGGTCGGCATCGGGATGAGTGGCAACAAGATAGTCAACTTGGGGGCGTCCATCAGCCTTGAGCTGAGCTTCTATTGTTTTCGCTGAACCACGAGGTCCCGCATCGATGACCATGGTCTTACCGTCAGGAAGTTCAACGATGGTGGAATCTCCCTGTCCAATATCAAGGAATCGGACTGTGGTTTTGGTAGGGTCGGCAGCTATGGTTGTAGCCGCGGCTGCCGACGTGCTTTGTTTACTGGCGCTGTCTTTGCGGTTTGAAGCGCATTCCTGTATCAGTGATGCAATGGCAACAACAAAAACCAATGTCAGTGTCACAAGCGCGCGTATTTGAGCTTTGGTAAGGTGTGTCTGCCGAGAAGTTCGGTGGGTGTTTGTCATAACTTGCCCTGACGTTTTTGCTTTGAGAGAATCCGGTGTGATTCTTCGGTTATCAATACTTAAAAGTTATCACTTTAGGCTTTCTTCAAGTCTCCGATATATAGTGTTTTGCCAAGGGGGGCTAACACTTTTAAAAACAGTGCTTAGATTTGGAGTTGTATTTCCGTTTTCCATCCGCGCAATGACCGGCTGTCTTACGCCACTCAGTTCTTCAAGCTCTCTTTGGGAAATTCCCTGTTCTTTTCGAGCTTTAATTAATTCTCCAATAAGCGCTACCCTGAGATCGCTTTCGGCGATTTCCTCTTTGGTGAACAGTTCCTTTCGGACATCAGCCCAATTGCACCCAATAGAATTAGTGTTGCTTATATTGATATTACTCATATAGTCCACTTCTTTTCTTAAAATCGGACAGCTCTCGCTTTGCTTGTTCTATTTCTCTTACAGGCGTTTTCTGCGATTGCTTCATAAATTGATGAAGCAGTACATATCTTCCGCCGATAACTCCGGCAAATAGTATTCGGTCTCTAATGGGTCTCAATTCCCATATTTCACCATCAAGATGTTTGACATAGTTTTTCAGTCAACTGTTCTGTTCCGTATACGCTTAACGCCTGTATATAATCGCTGACTTTGTTTAACTTAATACGACTATCCTTGCTTTTGCTTCGACTCAGCTCTTGTAAGTAGTCAAGAACCGGCTGTCTGCCTTTGTTGTCTCGGTAGAAAAGTATTTCATGCAAGAAAACCAACCTCCTTTGTTGAGTATAATACGTAAAAGTTATCAGTATTTCAATACATAAAAGTTATCACTTTAAGTATTGTGAGGTCATATGCTTCAAGCTAATTCTCCAAAGAAACCATTTGGCGTACACTTAAGGCAGTTATTTGAAAGGAGATTCTCATGAATGAAGCTTACGAGTCACTGCTCACACGTCGGAGCTGGAGAAAGTTTACCAACAAGTCGGTGCCTGAGGATCTTATCGCCAGTATCGTAAAAGCAGGCGAATATGCAGCCAGTGCTAGGGGGTTTGCAGAGTCCCCTTATAATCAAAGTTTCAAATTCTCAACTTCGTGAGAAGTTCGTGCGAGCGAATGCGGCTATCATGGGGCGTTCTGAGGACTTTGATCCGTTTTATGGCGCTCCGGTTTTGCTTGTGGTGCTTGTGCCGGCCGACAATTCCAACGGTGTGTACGACGGTTCACTTACCATGGGCAATTTGATGCAGGCAGCACATGACTTGGGACTTGGCTCAATTTGGATTCACCGTGCTCGTGAAGAGTTTGAGATGGAAGAGTTCAAGCAGTTCCTTATTGATGTTGGCGTGGAGGACAGCTGGGTTGGCGTTGGCCATTGTGCTATCGGTTGGCCTGACGGTCCCGAGCCTAAAGCGGCTTTGCGAAAGCCCGGTCGCTATATCGATGCGGATAAGGTCTTGGGATTGGAATAGTTCGGCGTTCGGCTGCGTGCGAGAGATCCGGCAGCCTGGTTACCTGTGGCAAAAGACCCTCTAATCGCCTATAGACATTTGCAGATAGTAGACGTTTTCACGGAGATGCGAAGCGACTTCCCGGTCAATGATGCCCTCGTATTGAAGGCGGGCTATCTGATCGAGTTCCACACGCAACGCGTTCTCGTCAACATCGTTGGCGTATGTGCGCGCATCGGCAATCTGCTGGCGAAAATGCGGGGATATCTCATGCGTATCAAGGTTGTAGGGGCAAAAGAGTATGACCGTTGCATATCCGTTCCGGCTCCTTCTTGACCAATGTTGACGCGGCTCCAGATAGAATCCACGGCTGACTGATGATCTACCAGTAAGTTAGCGGCAATAGCCGCGCGATCTGGATCAGATTCATCCCTACAAATCTCCTCAAGGCGATCGATTTCCGTATATTCAAGCTCGATGGCATAGAGACACGCCTGAAAGTATGCGCGGTCGTTATCTTCAAGCTGACGAATCTCGCTATTCTCGCTGTTGTTACGCAAACGTTTCAGCGCATACTTTGCTTCGTTGATAAAAATCTTTATACGATTGTTGGTCTTTGCGTTCATGCCGATATCCGCAAGTGAGTTTATATAACTCACCGAGCGTCTGATGGAACGCAGATTTTCAAGAATGGTGCTCCAAGGTGTTGTGTCGTGATGTTTTAGGTGGCGGAGGCGCAACTCTTCAAGGCGGCTTTGCTGCAGCTCGTTGTTCTCACGAATCATCTGCATCGTGGCACGCGCTGCTTCGGGTGTGCTGATACGTTCAAAAAACAAGCGACTGGTATAACGACTTATGGTCAACCGTAGTGCAGGGAGGTACTTCTCGCTTATGCGCCCGTCGCTCATCATGGAGCGAAGCTCGGATGTCGTGGCCTCAAGAACCGCAATTTCTCCTTTGCGCAGACGTTCGTCAAGGCTTTCGTCAACTGTCTTTGGAGCCAAACGAGGGAGAAGCGCGTCGGCCAGTAATAGTGACGCAAGGATAGTACCTGCCGTTATGGTGATGATAAGCTCGCGCTGCGGGAAGGCTGCACCGGAGTCAACGACGTAGGGGAGGGTGAGCGCAATGGAGAGTGTGACCGCCCCTTTTGCGCCTGCGATAGTGGTCACCAGTACGTTGGTGAGAAGCGACGTGCGAGTTCCCGCAGGAGCTTTGGTATCGGCTTTAGTGTCGGTTTCGACATCGGATCCGCAGAACTGCAGGCCATGCCGGTTGTGACGAATCTCAAGTACCAGCAGCCACAAAAAGCGCACGCCTTCCAGAATGAGCGTCATGGTCGCAATAATGCCCAGGATCTGAAAGATACTGAGGGCCTCCGTTGAACCCCGGCGTGACGGCACGGGGGCAGTTGCATGCCGAGAAGCACGAAGACGGTGCCATTGATAAGAAATGAGATGATACGCCAGAAGTTATCGGAAACGAGTTTTTGTCGAGCGGCCGTCGTGCTGATAAAAAGTATTGCGACGCGTTGTCTGAGCCATAACAAGTCCGCCTGCAACGACGGCGAGGATGCCTGAAACGTGGAAAAGTTCGGCAAAGAGATAGATGAGAAAAAGGCGAGATGACCTCATAAAGAACATGTGCGGTGGTGTCGTCAAATCCCATGCGGCCAAGGATTGCCATAAGAAGCGAGAAGAGCGTTCCTGCCACAAGACCAATGATGATGCCACCGATAAAGAGGATGGCAAAGGATTGCGTGGCAGCGAGTGCAGAAAATGCACCGGTTACTGCAGCGGCAACGGAAAACTGAAAGGCTACGACACCGGAAGCGTCATTGATAAGCGATTCGCCAGAAAGAAGGGTTCGTTGACGGTTGGAAAGATGTACCGACGAGCGAAGTGCGGTAACGGTGGCGGCATCGGTAGGGCCGAGCGCTGCGGCAAAGGCAAATGCTGCCGCTAAGGGGATGCTGGGCACCAGCAGATGAAGGGTAAAGCCGACGCTGAGTACAATGGCAATAACCAGGCCGATTGCAAGCGAAAGAATCGAGCCGCGATTCTTCCAAAGAGCGGCGGGATTGGCTTCTCTGGTTTCATTAAAGAGAAGCGGTGCAATAAACAGTACCAAAAAAAGAGCTCAGAATCAATGTGCATTTCTTGAACACCGGGAAGTATCAGTGCAACAATGAGCCCGATGATAACTTGCAGCACCGGAATGGAGATGCGAGAAAATTCGTCGAGTACTGACGAGGCAACGACACAGGTCAAAATGATGAGAACGAATTCAAAGACTTCCAAGAGAACTCCTTGGGTTCGACGGGTTTTTCGGCGTGTTTCTTCTCGTATTGTACCCGCAAGGGACTGTAGGGTTCCTCGCGTATAGATAGAGTTAGAACGACCAATCTGTTTGGGTGGTCTAAAGCAGCCGCTAGGCAACTCCTACAAAACTGTCGAACAACCCTGTTTCCCTCTTAAAATCACCACTAAACATGCAGATTTCAAAATCTCCATCAAAAGCGCTGTTTACTGGTGATTTGATTCACTACTAAATGCTCAAATTAACGAAAAACCACAAGTAAACATCGTTCTTATCGACTGTAGTTACCAGTAAACAACGAGTTTGAAGTAATCACGAGAAGAACTTCGTTTACTGGTGAAATTGCGTTTTACAGAGTTGAGCCTATATGGTGATTTTCATGCTCATGTTCATGCTTGATTTCCGCATGGTTATGCGATTCGCCTTCGTGGACATCTTCTTCTGCGGGTTCGGCAGCGTCTTTGTCAAAGGGACGGTGCAGTAGATTCTCCCACCATTCATCCAAGATATCAGTATAGGAAGGTTGATTTCCTCAAGGTGCTTCCAACTGTGATAAAGGTGTGTGACCTCGGGATGAAGATGTGGCGGACGGGGTATGTCCGTGCGCTACAGGCTGACCAAAATTCGTATAACACTTTCTATTTTCATATATGAGATACTTTTCATGCATGACGTAACGGCAAAAGGTGGGCGGTTTGCCGCCAATGGTCGTTTATTATTTTTACATGGACGAAAGATATTTGAGGAACGTATCAATATGCTTGAAGCTTTCATAAAAGACATGGGACTCACTCTGGACTGGCAGATACTGGTGGTGTATGTGCTGCTCTTCTCTCCGGCGCTTATCCCGGGTATTTTGTTTGTACACTCGTTTCGCAAGGAGCCAAGACAGTTTCGCAATGCTCTTTATCTGCTTGCAACCGTGTTGTGGCTCGTTTTGCTTTTTACTTATGCGCTTTGGCCAGATGTGGACCGTCTATGTTGTCATTGTCCTCTTTGCGCTCTTCCCCGTGGTAACCTGCACGTTTTTGACTGTAAACAGCATCATCGTTATCCGGAACAATGGTTTCTCGCTTACGTCGCTTTTACCGATAGCTCTTGCGCTCTTTATCTTTCTGATGTACTGCATACCCTATCTATGCAAGTCAGGATGGCTCTTTTCTTGAGGTTCTACCACTTTTTCTTCTTCGAGGGCCTGTGGTTTTCCTTTTACCTTTGTGGCACTGCTCTTTTTATTCGTGGCTGTATCGAATCTTGCCCAGGCATCGTCGGTATGACTACATCATCATTCATGGTGCAGGTCTTGACGGCGAGAAGCCCACGCCGCTTTTAGCCGGACGTATCGATCGTGCTTTGGAACTTTGGAAACGGCAGGATTGCTGCGGTAAGTTTGTGGCTTCAGGAGGTCAGGGCGATGACGAGGGTGGTAACCGAGGCTCAGGCCATGCGTGATTATCTGGTGGAACATGGCGTTTCTCAGGAAGTTATCCTTATGGAAGATCATTCAAGGACAACGTGGGAAAATCTCAAATACTCGCAGATGCTCATGAATGCAGATGCGCAGTATCAAGACTATACGGCGGCGATGGTTACCAGCGACTTTCACGTGTTTCGTTGCGCCGAGTATGCGCATAACCTGGGTTTTAAGGCTGATGGTGTGGGTTCGCATACGGGCGGATGGTACTGGCCGACGGCATTTATCAGAGAGTTTGCAGCCATTACCAAGGCGCATTTCTGGCCTTATGTCGTTATTGCGGCGCTGTGGTTCATACCGATTTTCTTTCAGCTCGTAAGCTGTGCTTGAGGTGTGTGGTCGGAGCAATTGACATGGGGCTGGTTTGCTCAGGCCGCTATTTGGAACTGATTAGCGCGGAGTGCCGGTTTGCTTAACAGTTAGTTTTTAAGTGAATTCAAGGGTGCTGGGAATCGACCGCCACGGTAGGCAAGGGTTGAGCCGCCAAAACGATTGACGGCATCACCGGAGCCGAGCCAAAGAGACCGCCAAATTCCAGCATATCGCCCTCCGTATAGCCGATGGCAGGGATGACTCGAACGGCCGTGGTTTTGGTATTGATTACGCCGATAGCCATTTCATCTGCGATAATGCCGGCAATGGTTTCTACGGAGACATCGCCGGGGATGGCAATCATGTCGAGACCCACCGAACACACGGAGGTCATGGCTTCAAGTTTTTCCAGGAAAGGGCACCGTCTTGAGCGGCGCGGATCATACCGGCATCTTCGGAGACGGGGATAAATGCTCCCGAAAGACCTCCTACACTGGATGATGCCATGACGCCACCCTTTTTTACGGCATCATTGAGAAGGGCAAGGGCGCAGGTAGTTCCCGGTCCTCCGCACTCACCAACACCGATGAGCTCAAGGATGCGGGCAACGGAATCGCCGGCCGCCGGAGTGGGAGCAAGGCTGAGATCCACGATGCCCTTCTCGACACCAAGACGACGGGAAGCTTCCCGACTCATGAGTTCGCCTACACGGGTGATCTTAAAGGCGGTCGCTTTGATTTTCTCGGCAACGTCCATAAGGTTTGCGTCGTGAGGCAGCTCTTCAAGGGCTGCGGCCATGACGCCGGGGCCCGAAACGCCTACATTGATGACAGCATCCGCTTCACCGCCACCGTGAACGGCTCCTGCCATGAACGGCGAATCCTCAACCATGTTGGCAAAAACCACCAGCTTGGCAGCTCCATAGCACTGAATGTTGGTGGTGCGGCGTGCCGCCTCAAGCACAGTCTGCGCCATAAGCAGTACGGCATCCATATTGATGCCGGCACGCGTAGAGGCAACGTTGACAGAAGAGCATACGCGTGTCGTGGTGGCAAGCGCTTCAGGAATGGATGCAATGAGACGGCGATCCGCATCTCCCATACCCTTATGCACGAGGGCAGAAAAGCCGCCGAGAAAATCAATGCCCAGCGTTTCAGCGGCACGATCAAGTGCATGAGCCAGCGGCGACAGATCTGTCGCATTTGTGCAGGCGGCAATGTGCGCAATCGGCGTGACCGAGACGCGCTTGTTGGCAATGGGAATTCCGTATTCGCGCTCAAGATCGCAGGCAACTTTTACCAGATGTTCCGCTTGCCGCACGATGCGCTCGTAGACCTTCTCGCACATGCGGTCCAAATCATCGTCCGCGCACGAATTGAGCGATATTCCCATGGTAATTGTGCGGAGGTCAAGATTCTGCTCGCTGACCATTGCGAGCGTTTCGGCAACTTCTTGCGGCGTAATGTTCATGCGGATCCTCTACGTGTAGGTTTCATGGTGGCTAAAAATCTATCTCATTATATAGTGGCAGTGTCGAGAAGTGCTCTTGTGCCAAGAAAAGCGTAATGGTGCTGAGCCACACAAGAAGGGAAATCCATGTCTGAGAAGGTAACGCTTAAATCAATTGCACGTGAAGTTGGCCTTTCGCCTGCAATGGTTTCTCTGGTGCTGAACGGCAGACCGGTCCGTGTTACCGAGGAAAATCGTCGGCGCATTTTGGAGGTTGCCCGACGCGAGCATTACATTCCCAACCAGATCGCACGTAGCCTGGTGACGCAACGCTCAAAAACGCTGGGGCTCATTGTTCCAAACATTGAGTCGAGGTTCTTCTCGTCTTTGGCGCGAAATCTTGAACTTAGATGCAGAAAGCGTGGATATGCGCTGTTTATTACCAATTCGGATGACAATGCCACCAATGATTCCGAACTTGTGGGGCTGTTGGCAAACCGTGGAGTTGACGGGACTTTTTGTCATTTCTTCGGGAGGAGAGACGCACAAAACCTGACGGCAAACCTGTCACAGCTAACCATTCCGTTCGTAATGGTTGACCGCACCATAGACGATCTTGTTTGTGACAAGGTGTATTTCAACAATAAGCTGGGCGGTTATCGGGCAACCCAGTATCTGCTTGACCATGGGCATACGCGTATTGCGTGCATGGTTAATACCAAGTCCGCAACTGGTGCGCGCCGTCTTGCCGGGTACAAACAAGCACTTGCCGAGAAGAACATCGAGCCGGATCCCAATCTTGTGCTTGACACTGACTACTACATCCCTGATGCGTATCTTGCTGCTCAAAAGCTGGTTCGCCTGAACGCCACCGCAGTGTTTGCCGGTTCTGACAACATTGCCCTAGGGCTGCTTCGCTATCTTTATGAGCACGGACTTCATGTTCCGCAAGATTATTCGGTCGTCGGATATGACAACAGTGCTGCGGACGCTCTTTTTGAACCCGCATTAACATCGATTGAGCAAAATGTTGAAGAGTTGGCAGAAGCTGCTCTTAACCTGCTATTTTCTAAAATAACCGGTGACACCCAGAATGAGGACTCCCGCTGTGCCCATAAAATAGTACTGGAGCCCCAACTCATTGTGAAGAACAGCGTTTGCAGAATTGATGGGTAATATTTTTTTGTTATAATTCCAGCTTGTATGTATAAACCAGTAACCTAAAAAGAATACAAAGGATAGTTACATGCTTGAGCAACTCATAAAAGCTCTTCTCACTTATTGTTCAGCCGGCATATGATCTTACCGGTAGTTGGTGGGCGGCAATTTTTCTATTTACCCTTGCGACTAAAATTATTCTTATGCCGCTTGCTCTTTGGACGCAGCAAAACTCCATCGTCATGGTAAAAAAATCATGCCCGAGATGTTTCGCCTCAAAAACGCGTTATTTCGGTGACCGTGAAACCATTGAAGAGCGTCAGAACGAACTTAACAAGAAGGCAGGCTATCACCCGCTTTTGAGTCTTATTCCTCTTGCAATCCAAGTGATAATTCTCTTTGGTCTTGTCGATGTCATTCATGGCATCACCGATTCGGGTGCACCCGGCACGGAATTTCTCGGCATGACCCCCATCATCGATGGCGGAATCACGTGGATCATGCCTCTTGCTGCCGCACTTTCGTCCGTGGCGCTCGGTCTTGCGTCCAACAAGATAAACCCGCTTCAGCGTGAGCAGAGTCGTGCCGAGAAGAACACGACCAACGGTCTCTCTATTGCAATGTCACTTGTGCTGGCAATATATGTGGTATGCGGTATGGCGTTTTACTGGGTCTGCTCGAATTTGCTTTCCATTCTTGTACAGGTTGTTTGCAATATCATCATCGATCCGCACAAACAGGTTGATTACGAGGCGCTCAATGAGGCTCGTAAAGAATACGAGGCAATGGAGACAGCCACCAAGTCAACAAAGAAGTGGTTCCAGCGCGATCCGTATGCCGCTCGCGAGAAGAGCGATTATGCTCGGTTCTTCAACACAATCGGTAAGCACCTTGTGTTCTATTCTGAGTCAAGCGGGTTTTATAAGTACTTTCAGGGCGCCATTGAATGGCTTCTGTCTCACTCCGATGTCCATATTCACTATGTAACGTCTGATCCCAACGATCAGGTTTTTGAGCTCTCCAAAAAAGAGCCCCGCTTGATTCCGTATTATTTGGGCCAGCGCCGATTGATTACGCTTTTTATGAAAATGGATGCCGATGTTGTGGTGACTACGCTTGGCGATCTTGAGAGCTCCTATATGAAACGCTCATACGTAAAAAAGGATGCCGAATATATCTATATGCCCCACCACATGACATCGATGACAGTAACCTCAACGCGTAATGAATATACGTATTACGATGGCGTTCTTTGCGTTGGTCCTCATCAGCAACATGACCTTGAGCTTCTTGAGAAGTACTATGACACCAAAGAAAAGAACAAGCCTGCCATTGGATATGACTTGCTTGATCGCTCTATTGCAAATTATGAAAAGCAAGGCCTTGGGCAGCATGAGTCAGAAGAGAGCCCCTCATTGTTATTGGTCCTTCGTGGCAATTTGGCAATATCTTAGACAGCTGTATCGATGACTTACTCAAAGAACTTATGGGTCATGGCTGGCGTATCGTAGTTCGTCCACATCCTGAATACGTTAAGCGCTATAAGCCTCGTATGGATGAAATCATTGCTCGCTATGCTGATGCGGATTCCTCGGAGCTTACGTTTGAAACTGACTTTAGCTCAAATACTTCTGTGCTTTCAGCGAGTTTGCTTATCACCGACTGGTCAAGTGTTGCAGAGGAATTCTCGTTCACCACGCTGAGGCCTTCGGTTTTCATTGATACTGAGATGAAAGAAAACAATCCCGACTGGTCAAAGATTCACTCTGATCCCTGTGACATTACGCTGAGAAATGAAATCGGGCGTAGTTTTGATCCCCAAAAAAATGGATGGTCTGGCAAAAGCGGTTGAGGAAATGTTTAATAATCCGCTCGCATGGTCTGATCGAATCAAGGAGATTCGCGACAATATGATTTTTAATTTAGGTCATGGTGGTGAGGCTGCTGGTAAGTACATTCTTGATCGCGTGTTAGCGCATCAAGAGAAGCGCATGCAAGATCACGACGATGCAGATACGAAAACGGAAGACTAAACATGGTAGATATACATTTGACAGTAAGTAAATCACTAAGCGTTAAGCAAAAATGTGCTGTATGTATACACGATGCGTGCTACATAGTGCTTCTCGCGATTGCATTTTTGTGCATCTTTGCAAGGCCTGCGTATGCGTATGTCGATCCATCAGTTATGACGTATACCATTCAGGCACTGGCAGCGGTTGCGGTGGCACTTTCAGCGGTATTAGGTGTGGCATTTAGACGCTCTCGAAAAGTACTTTTCCGGGTATTCCATATTGACGAGAATGCTACAAAAATCGTTGAAGAACCAGTCCATAGAGTTGATGCAAAGGGAGCTGAAGCTGCCAATATCCATATGGGCGAGGTCTTAGCTGATGAACAGATTCGAATGCGCAACTATAAAGAAGGACGGCTGGGGCTTCGTGGACGCTTCTTTACAGCTCTTCTTGTGTGCGCATTCTCGGTGTATACCGTTTTTGTAGTAGCTCCGCTTGAACTAGTTGCTAACAACGCAAAGGATCTTTCCTTTAGTTTGACTGATGTTTTTGGCCCCGTAATGATTGCCGGTCTTATTATGACGCTGGTAGCAGCTGTATTCTTCAGTGTATTGCGCGGCCGTGTGTTTAATGTGGCAAGTGCGCTTGTGTTTGGACTTGGATTTTGTGCTTACGTACAGGCACTTTTCATGAATAAAGATATGCCTCTTGCTGACGGGCACGAAGTGTATTGGGGAGATTTCACACGGCAAATGATCGTATCTGGTTTTGTGTGGATAGTCATCCTAGGGGCAATTACGGCATTTAGCATTATTTGGGCGCGTAAGACAAGAACCATTTTTCGGTGGCAGCCATTGTGTTGATTGTGGTACAGACGGTTGGCGTTGTGAGCTTATGGGGACCTGCGATTCAGAATTTTACAGATACTACTGCAGCAGAGACTGCAGGCATCCGCGCAACGCGGGAGGGACTATATAACGTTTCCTCAAAAAAGAATGTAGTCGTTTTTGTTTTGGACACCACTGATACACTTGAGGTTGAGCACCTTCGCGAGACCAATCCGGAAACCTTTGATGGATTAACCGGCTTTACGTGGTATAGCGATACTGTCGGCAGTATGATTCCAACACGATATGGTGCTATATCATTACTTTACGGTCTTCGTCCAACTGACACAAGTCGACCCTTTGAAGATTTTGTTCAGAATTGGGCTAAAGATAGTACTTTTCTCAGTGATATCAAGTCATTGGGATATTCGTCTGGCATTTACTCGGATATGGTTGAGTATGATTGGGAAGCGGCTTACGTGCGCGATCGTACTGTTAATGTACATGAACTTCGCGGCCGAGGTGCTGATAATCAAATGGATACCTTTGGAGCGTTGCGTATTTTATATAAAACGGCACTTTGTAGGGATTTACCTTGGATTTGTAAGCCTCGCTTCTGGTATTACACTGAAGATCTTAATATGCGTATGCGCAAAAACGTGAATATGGATGAGATTGATCTTTCTTCTCAACCATATCAGGAAGACGATCTTAAGTATTATGGAGAACTCAAGCACTATGGTTTAACAACACAAGAAGAGGCACATGGAGAAAACGGAGATTTTCGCTTTATCCACCTAATGGGTTCTCATCCGCCTTTTATCATTAACAAGAATGTTGAACCTGCGAAAAATGAGTCTGAGCAAACTGAGGACGAACAGACAATTGCATCATTTAAAGATTGTCGAGGAATATATTAAAGAGCTTAAGCGTCTCGGTTTGTACGAGAACACATCCATCATTATTACTGCTGATCATGGTCGTTGGTATTTGACATCGGAAGATATCAAAACTCCTTCGGCACCATGTATCTTCTATAAGCCTGCAGGACAAACAACTGAAGAGGCATCGGCCCCTATGAAAGTTTCCAGTGCACCTGTCTGGCATTATGATATTTTTGGCCCAGGTACTTAAAGATATGGGTGCTGACAAGCAAATGCTCTCTAATTACACAACACCTCTCGATGAAGTAAAAGAGGGCGAGAATCGTCCTCGGTACTACATTGAAACACTTTCTAATGGGAAGCAAGATACCGAGCTGAGAGAGTTTGTTATTAACGGCGATGCAAAAGATATGAATAATTGGAGCCTTACCGGTAAAGTGTGGCCTATACAAGAGTGGTGATTCTGTGATATCCATGAGGTAGGTATAAAAAGAGTGACCTTATTGATTGCACTTCTCATTAACAATCAGGCTTGCTTGAGGTCTCTGCAGTAAGCCAGCTTGGTAGGCCAGCCGAGAAGATGCGTGCAAGCGCATAGGTCTCGGGGACACTCAACAGCGCAACAGCAACATACGGCTCTTGGTCTGATTGAGGGTGTTGCAAATACCAGAACCCTTTCATCTGTATTGTCAGCGGTGTGAGCGCGCACTTTCTGTACGGGAAGTGCGCGGTAGATAACGTTGAGTGAAGGATTGTACAGCTCAACCATAACGCGGTATCCTGCGATACCCGCCGTTCGTGCGCTCTCGAAAGAGGCGTTTACATTCAGGTTCTTCTCGCGAATGATAGCCTCAAAGAACGACGAAGATGCCCATGGGCGTTTGGGGTCAAAACAGATGGCTTCAGGTGTCGGAGTGTGCCTGACTGGCAGGTAAAAATCTTCAGACGTGCTTGTAAGCTGCTGGTGGGCTTTTGCGGTATGCGTATGCAGTGGCAATGGTTGCCTGCTGTAGGGGTAGAGACCGTGATACAAAATCGTCAGTCTCAAGTGCAATATGGCTTGAAACTTCCTGTACAAGCAATTTCCAATCAGCAACAGGTCGTTCGCTTGTAAGAAGTCGCAGAGGATTAAGCGCCAGATGTCCCTTTTGGGAAGGAAGCTTTTCCCATGGGAGAAATTCCTGCACGAGGAAGTCCTCTGAACGGATCAACGGTAAGGGTCTGCAAGATCGGAGGGGGAGACGTTGATGGCTGCCAGTTTCCAGGGTCGTTGAGCCCGTGGAGTTCGCTTGAGCGTTGCAGTTATTGGGTTCGATTGGTGAGGAAGCTTATAGCGCATGGGGAAGGCAATGTTTCCTCCCGCAATGCTTATGTTGTGCGATGCGCTTGCGAGAAGAAAATCCTCTGTCAGCAGCTGAAAAACATTGGCATCCATGGGTGCTATTTGATACAAGATGCCCATAAGGTCATTGTCTATGTGAACCTCATTCTCGAAATCTTTAGGAAGACAGTCGAGAGCAATATTGGTTGCGGTATTTGACACCGACTTGGGATTTGTTTGGAGCTGTGCGTCAGCCTCAGAAGGATCGTAAGTAATCGTAAGAGATATTGAAGGCTCGCATGGAGCAGTTTCAAGATGTGGCTGCTCCGGCGCGTGCTGTTTTTCCGTGGCCAATTGAGCCCCTTGGGTGTGCTGGGAATCAGGTTTATCTGAAAAATTTGACGTTGACTGATACTCTTGGGCAACAGTTTCTTTTACTGCATCGATGAGCTCCGAGATGAAGATGTCTCCGCTCTTTTGGTCGTCAGCGTCTTGAGTTCTAACGTCTTCGGTTTTGACATTCTCAACTGCTGCATCTTCGGTTTTAGGGCTTTCGGTTTTTAGAGAATCCTTTGGTTCTTGAGAGTCCGCAGCTTGTATGAGGTGCTTTGGCTTTACGGGCACTATGTGTTTAGCTCCACGTTTATGCTTCCAAGGCTTACTGCTTGAAGATGCCCTGTCGCCTTTATTACCTTTCGCAGGAGCTGATAAAGCTTGTTCAAAGGAGGTATTTTTCAAGGACCGTGACAAAAAAACAACACCCTTTTTAAATACAGTGACTTTTTATGAAGTGTGGAAGTGCTTCCACAAGCTCGCGTGCGCTTGTCGCTCCAAAAATCAGCGGGTGCAAGGCCATCGGACTCCAATACCTCATTAACGCGGGTAAGCGCAGTCTGACGGTTAATTCCTAGCTGTTCTTTTAAAAGTATATAGAGATACAGCTCATGTGCTGACGGTATTGTATGCATAGCGTTTCTGCCCTCGTGCAATCTGTGCGGTTTGCTAACTTCTGTTATTTACTTTTATAGTACCCACATTGGATACCGTTGCCCCGCAAAATTTGTCCGCAGGCTGAAAAAAATCCAAGTTTTGCAGTTTAGGATTGATACTATGAAAAAAAGTCAGGTATGTTTTTGGAACGTTTGAGGAGAGAGATGAAACTCAATGTAAAACGAACGGTCCTCATTGGTTTTGCGTTCTTTTCTATCTGTGCGTTCTGGCAGATGTACAACAGCGTTATACCGTTGATGCTCACCAATACCCTGCACCTTGACGAAACCATCTCGGGCGCTCTTATGGCTCTCGATAATGTACTTGCCCTCTTTCTACTGCCGTTTTTCGGAGCTCTTTCCGACAAGTGTATGCATCCATGGGGCAAGCGTATGCCGTTTTTAGTCTTTGGTACCGTGGTGGCTGTCGGCACGATGGTATTTCTACCTATTATTGATAATTCAGCAGCGGAACAGTTGCATCCCTGGAAAATATATGTCTTTGTCGGCGTACTCTTGGTGGTACTTATTGCCATGGGAACATATCGAAGTCCCGCGGTGGCACTTATGCCCGATCTCACGCCCAAGCCTCTGCGTTCAAAAGGAAATGCCATCATCAACCTTATGGGAGCTTGTGGCGGCATTGTGTATCTGCTGATTACATCGGTTCTTTACAGCAAAAACCGGGTAGGGAGGGCTTGCACACGTCAATTACTTACCGCTTTTTCTTGTTGTTGGCGCCATTATGCTGGCATCGGTGGCAATTGTTTTCATCACCATTAAGGAGCCTAAGCTCGAGCAAGAGTTTCGTACCTATGAGGAAAATCATCCGGAAGATAATCTTTCCGAAACCGATGCTTCCGGTCGAGAAGTACTTCCGGCTCCGGTAAAGCGCTCTCTCATTTTCCTATTGCTCTCGATTGCCTTTTGGTTCCTGGGATATAACGCTATGGAGACATGGTTCACTACGTATGCGCAGGCAGAGTGGGGGATGAGTCTCGGAGAAGCATCGCAGTGCCTTATTGTCTGTACCGTAGGAGCTATTCTCTCCTACATTCCTTCCGGTCAAGTGGCGGGAAGGATTGGGCGTAAGAAAACAATTCTTATTGGTATTTTGCTTTTGGGTGGTGGATTTGCCCTCTTTGTGGTGTGGACTCTCATGGGGTTGGGCTTCTCGCCAGCGCTTTACGTGGTGATGATAGTTCTTGGTATAGGTTGGGCGTTTATTAATGTCAACTCGCTTCCCATGGTTGTTGAGATGTGCAAAGGATCTGATGTTGGTAAATTTACCGGCTACTATTACACGTTCTCGATGGCATCACAGACGGTAACGCCGATCGTGGCAGGATGGCTTATGGGACATGTTTCGTATGAGGCGTTGTTTATATATTCTACGGTTGCGGTAGGAGTAAGCTTTATTACAATGCAATTTGTGCACCATGGAGACAGCCATACTATTGCTAAGCATGGACTTGAAGCATTTGACGAGTAGGACATTTGACGACTCGCATTGGCAGGAGGAAGACGATGGGTAATTTTCATTAAACGAGCTGCTGTTAATATCGTTGGTCTGACGATTGGTCGATATGCTGCAAAAACGGCGCTTACATCACCTGCTGCTCGCAAGATACTTACGAGTGCCATATCAAAGTCTGCACATGCCGTGGGTGGTATGGTGCATAAACAAGTTTCAAAAGCACCTTCCAGCACCTGTCAAACCTTCGCTTCCCAGTGCCGATGACGTTCGCCATTCAGTGGCGCGTGCACAATCCTTACTTGCAGATGCTCAGGTAACTATAGCCCACATTAAACCGCAAATAAATGTATCAAAAGGTGACCGTTTGCCAGAGCTTGATGGCGAGCTTACAGAATACGCTCGTGAGCGAGAATTTGTCTACAGAGAAGCAAGATTCAGAGATTTCTCGTCAAAAGGTACATCCCGTTTTGAAGGGTGCAGCGGTTGCGGCTGGCGTAACGGCGGGGGTCGCTGCCGGTGTTGCCGTGCTCGCTGCCTTTGCCGTTGCTCCGCGTATTAAGGGAACCAAAGCACTGCAGGCACACTGGGATGAATTTAAAAAAATACCGCTATGCGCATCGTGGTTTACATGATATTGAGCGGGGGATTCCCGAAAATTCTCTTGCCGCATTTCGGCGTGCCGTTGAACATGGTTTTGGATCAGAGCTGGATGTCCATCTGACAGCCGATGGTCATTTAGTCGTTGTTCATGATTCAGACTTGAGTCGTCTTTTGCGGCGTGAATGACGTTGTTGAGAATTGCGCGCTTGACCAACTGAAAACATATCGTTTGCTTGACACGGAAGAAGGGTATTCCTACATTTGATGAGGTTTTATCTTGCTACGATTGGAACGGCGAAGATCAACTGCCTGCGCCTTTGATTGTTGAGGTAAAAACGCGTGGCGGAAAACGCTGAGGAAGTAACCAAACAAGTTATGCGAGTTCTTGACGAGCATTCTGTTCGCGCAGCAGTTGAGAGTTTTGATCCGATGGTACTTCGGTGGCTTCGCATACACCGTCCGGAGGTACTTCGCGGGCAGCTTGCAGAGAACTTCTTTAACGATAACCAGGTATCCGATTTGTCAATGCCCAGAAAGCTGCCGCAACGGCACTTCTCGGAAAACTCTTTGGGAAGGCCGGACTTTATTGCTTACAGATTTGAAGACCGGAAGAACCTCTTTGTGGATGCGACGTGCCATAAGATGAAGGCGCATCTTATAACGTGGACCATCAGAAGCGAAAGAGACCTTCTCGCATCTGAGGCCGAAGGTGCTCCGGGAATTTTTGAAGGTTTTATTCCTACTGCGCGGTCGTTGGTGAGTCTCTAAAGACGTATATAAATTGTTTGTTGATGAGAATAATGGAGATGCGGTTGACGTACAACTTACTTATTAAGCTCCTAATTTCGTAGTGGAAACAACGTAAGTACTACTTGGTATATTGAATGAAAATGGGAAAATATCGGAGAGATATGAGGGATATTTGAAAGGATATTCAATGAACTACGAATCACGAGATCAAATAGAAGAGAAGTATCGGTGGGATCTTTCCTCCATGTACGAGAGCGATGAGGCCTTTGAGCAGGCGCTTGTTGACATCAAAACCTATCCGGAACAGCTTGCTGCATATCGCGGAAAAATTTCGCAGTCCGCATCAGAGTTACTTGCATATCTGAGGCTGGAAGACCATGTTGCGCTTGAGTTTGAAAAGGTATGGAACTATGCAGAACGTCGCTCCGACGAAGATACACGCGTATCAAAATACCAAGCGTATACTGCGCGTTGTATGAGTTTGTATACACAGCTTGAAGAGGCGGGTTCTTGGTTCAATGCCGAGCTGCTCTCTATTTCCGAGGATACCATTGCGGACTTTTATGCAGACGAACCTGCGCTTGAACACTATCGTCGCAAACTTGAGCAGGTTTTACGTATGCGTGCTCATACACTTTCTGCAGCTGAAGAAGCACTTCTCGCCCGCGCTAATGATGCCGCCTCCCAGCCCGCCAACGTGTATTCCATGTTTGAAGATGCGGATCTTACCTTTGATGACGCAACGGACGAGAAGGGTCAAAAGCACAAACTAACAAGTGGCTCATACATTCCAATGCTTATGGGACATGATCGCGTCCTGCGTGAATCTGCGTTTAAGCAGCTGTATGGTCGCTACAACCAGTTCCGCAATACTTCCGCAGCAATGCTTACAAGTCAGATCAAGCAGCTTAAGTTCTTTGCTGATTCCCGCAAGTACGAAAGTTCTCTTGCATATAGCCTTGATAAGAACGAGGTCCCCGTTGAGGTTTACGATAATCTAATCGAGGCTGTTCACAACAATCTTCCTGCTTTCTACAAGTATATGGATTTACGCAAGCAAAAGCTGGGTCTTGATGAGCTTCACTATTGGGACATCTACGCTCCGCTTGTTGCTGATGTCGACATGAAGTTTACCTACGAGGAGGCCTGCGACCTTATCGTTAAGGCGCTTGAACCAATGGGCGAGAAGTATCTTGATCTAGTCAAAAAGGGACTTTCAGAGCGGTGGGTTGATGTATACGAAACCCCTGGTAAGCGCTCTGGAGCCTATTCCGCCGGCGGTAAGGGTATGAACCCCGTGATTCTTATGAACTTCCAGGGTACGCTTGATGATGTGTTTACCCTCATTCACGAGATGGGGCATTCAATACACACGTACCTCTCGTCCCATACGCAGGAAATTACGTACTCAAATTACGTGCTCTTTGTTGCCGAGGTGGCTTCTACCTGTAATGAAGCGCTGCTCTCGCATTATCTCCTTGAGCACGAGAGCGATCCGGCGCGCCATGCGTACATCCTCAATCACTTCCTTGAGGGCTTCCGCGGGACTATATATCGTCAGTGCATGTTTGCCGAGTTTGAGCGTGATGTTAACGATATGAATGGACGAGGTGAAGCGCTGAATGCCGATGTGCTTTGCAAGCACTACGGCGAGCTTAACAAGCTCTACTTCGGGACAAACATTGTGCCTGACGAAGAAATTCAGATTGAATGGGCTCGCATTCCTCATTTTTACTACGACTTCTATGTTTACCAGTACTCCATTGGTTTCTCGGCAGCCATTGCCTTGTCGCAGCGCATCCTTAAAGAGGGCGCGCCTGCGGTGGAAGATTATCTCAACTATCTTTCCGGCGGATGCTCAAAGCCTCCGATTGAGTTGCTTCGCGGTGCGGGTGTGGATATGGCAACACCAGAGCCCGTGAACGAGGCGCTTGCGTACTTCTCGGAACTTGTTGATCAGCTCCAGGCCGAGCTTTCATAACAATCGGGGAAAAGCGCATTTCTAAAGGCAGTATGCGAGAAGGACGTTACACTTAGAGGCAGCGTCCTTCTTTCGTTAAAAGGGTAGAGCAGCTATCGTTTTGAAATGACGTTGTAGCAAAACGTTGCCGGATGGCTGCGAGTTTGTGTGAACTCAAACATAATGCCATCAGAATTAAAGGAATGACTTTCTGTAACCGCAACGCAATTAAACGTTCCCAGGTCAAGATAGCTAAAATCCTCATCGGTAGCCAGCTCTACGGTGATTTGACGCTTGCTTTTAAGAATGCGCATGCCGAGAGTCTCTTCGAGATACGAAAAGATGGAGCGTCTTGCGTCCTCCTTTGAAAGGCGTCCTACTGCGCTTTCAAGAAGGTAGTCATGGTCTATTTGACGAGGAATGCCGTTGAGACCGCGAATACGTACGATACGTATGAGGCTTTCGCCTGCGGTAAAGCCCGTGTGATACGCAAGGGCATCGCTGCAGACGATTGTCTCGAATTGTTTAACCTCGGTATAGGGAATAAGGCCGTTACGCTGCGCATATTCCTGGAAGGATTCAAGACCCTCAAGAGATCCAAGAATGTCATGAGTTTGCTTTTGCCAAATAACTCGGACACCCCGACCATGGATAGGTTGAAGATACGCCTCATCGGAAAGCATGGAGAGGGCGCGCCTGAGGGTGTTTCTTGAACACGTATATGAAGCCGTCAGTTCTGTTTCAGGAGGCAGGAAGGATTGATAGCCATAAGTACCGTCAAGAACCTTTGCTTTAAGATCTTGGTAGATATTTTCGAATCGAGCCTTCGGCATAGCAGCATATTCCTTTGAACAACGAAGAAAACACACAAAAGATAGATATTCACAGGTAGATGGCGATTTAATAGTGTTCTTTTTGTGTTGATAATACGTCAATACTGTGGAGATTCCAATCGATTAACCGCTCACCGATAATTTCATACCGTTTACCGCCGATGTTGTTCAGACAACTCTTACAGAGTGGTCGTAAAAAAGATATACTTCTGTAAGTTACGTAAGTGCTGGCTGTTGGTTGTGGTAAAGATTGCCCTTGCAGTCATAACTTACAGATGATTCTGTGTGGGCTGTGCAGTCGGCGCAGTACGTTCCATGAGGAGGAACAGTATGTCCAATCTAAATCGTAAGCAGTTTGTCACTCTGAGCGCATCAGCTCTTTGCGCCCTCGGCCTTGCGGGCTGTGGCGGCAATAAGGCTGATGACAAAAAGGAGGGTTCAGGTGACGGTGCAAAAGGCTCCGTTTACTTCCTGAACTTCAAGCCTGAGGCTGATAAAGAGTGGCAGGATCTTGCCAAGAAGTACACCGAAGAGACCAAGGTTCCCGTTAAGGTTGTTACCGCTGCTTCCGATACCTATGCACAGACATTCCAGTCTGAGATCAACAAGGAGGCTTCCGCTGCTCCTACACTTTTCCAGACCAACGGTCCTTCCGGCCTCATTGGTGTTAAGGATTACTGTATTGACCTTAAAGATGCCAAGATTTTGGGCGAACTTACCAACGATGCCCTGAAGCTTGAGCAGGATGGCGTTGTGTACGGCGTTGACTACGTTGAGGAAGACTTCGGCATCATCTATAACAAGAAGCTCCTTGAGAAGGCCGGCTACAAGGGCGAGGACATCAAGGACTTTGCATCTCTCAAGAAGATCGTTGAAGACATTCAGGCTCGCAAGGATGAGCTTGGCGTAAAGGGTGCCTTCACCAGTGCCGGTCTTGACTCCAGCTCAGACTGGCGCTTTACCACACACCTGCCAACCTTCCTCTGTACTATGAGTTCAAGGATACCAGTAAGCCGGATGCTAAAGAGATTAAGGGTACCTATCTGCCTAATTACAAGCAGATTTTTGACCTTTATATCAATAATTCCACCTGCGATCCTACTCAGCTTGCCGGAAAGACCGGCGATGACTCCGTTGCAGAGTTTGTTAACCAGGAAGCCGTCTTCTATCAGAATGGCACATGGGCTTACAACGATATTAAGAAAGCTCGGCGATGACGCTTTGGGCATGATTCCTATCTACATCGGTGTCAAGGGTGAAGAAAAGCAGGGTATGTGCTCCGGTGGCGAGAACTACTGGTGCGTAAGCTCTAAGGCCGATGAGGATTCTCAGCAGGCAACGCTTGACTTCATGTATTGGTGCGTAACCTCCGACACCGCTACCAAGGCAATTGCTGAGGAAATGGGCCTTACCATTCCATTTAAGAATGCTAAGCCAACCAGCAACGCTCTTGCTAATATTGCTGCCGATTATGCCAAGAAGGGCAATGAGCCTGTGGCTTGGGACTTCATCTACATTCCTTCTCAGGAGTGGAAGACCAACGTCTCCAGCGCGCTCAAGGGTTATGCGGCAGGTACCGAGGATTGGGATGCCGTTAAGACTGCGTTCGTTGATGGTTGGAAGACTGAAAAGGAAGCAAACGCTGAGTAAGGTTTGTTTTTAGGTAGCTCGTAGCTGTAAGGGGCGAGAAGGGCAAAGCCTCTTCTTGCCCCTTTTATTGCATGAGAAGGGAATTTTCCTATGGTTAAAATGTTGAAGCGCTGGTGGCCTCTTTTCTTGCTACCTACAGCGCTTTCCTTCTTATTTGGATTTGTTGTTCCGTTTATCCAAGGCCTGTATCTCTCGTTTTGCAAATTTATCAGCATCAGTGATGCAAAATTTATAGGTTTTTCCAATTATGCCGCGGCATTTGCAGATAAACAGTTTGCAAACGCGTTTTGGTACACCGCGCTTTTTGCAGTCGTATCGATGATACTTATTAACGTGTTTGCGCTTGCCATTGCACTTGCTCTAACGCGCAAGCACCTGAAGGGTACAAATACATTCCGTACCGTATTCTTCATGCCAAACCTCATTGGCGGTATCGTGCTTGGCTACATTTGGAACATCCTTATCAACGGTGTACTCTCAAATGTTGGACAGCAACTTTTGGCGCTGAATAGCACCGCAGGATTTTGGGGCATGATCATCTTGACGCTCTGGCAGCAGATCGGCTACATGATGATCATCTATATTGCCGGCCTTCAGTCTATTCCAAGCGATTATCTTGAGGCAGCTAAGGTTGATGGAGCCACTGCATGGCAGACTCTGTGGAAAGTAAAGATTCCTAACTTGATGCCAACCATTACCATTTGCTTGTTCTTGACTATTACCAACGGCTTTAAACTCTTTGACCAGAACCTCGCACTTACGGCGGGCGAGCCCAAGCATGCAACCGAGATGCTTGCTCTCAACATCTATAACACCTTCTATGCACGTCAGGGTGGCAAATGGATGGGCATTGGTCAAGCAAAGGCAGTTATCTTCTGCATCTTGGTCATTGCAATCGTTATGGTCCAGCTTAGAGCCACTCAGTCTAGGGAGGTGCAGCAATAATGAAACGAGAAACAACCGTCAACAAGATCATTTCGATCTTCTTCACCGTTTTGTCTCTTGCGTGGATCTACCCCATGGTTATGATCCTTTTGAACTCCTTTAAGCAGGAAACTGCCATTACCACAACGTCGGCGTTTGAGTTCGTAACACCAGAAAATACTGCCGGTCTTGCAAACTATGTCTCTGCGCTTGAGCGTCAGGGCTTTGCGGCGGCATTTGGATATTCTTTGGTTATTACCATAACGTCTGTTGTTCTCATTTTGGTGTGCTGCTCCATGTGCGCATGGTATGTGGTACGCGTCAACAACCGCATCTGCAAGGCGTTCTATTATCTGTTTGTTTTCTCAATGGTCGTCCCTTTCCAGATGCTTATGTTTACGCTTTCCAATATGGCAACAGTGTTGGGATTCAATACGCCATTTAATATCTGCTTTATTTATCTTGGATTTGGTGCCGGATTGGCGGTCTTCATGTTTGCGGGCTTTGTTAAGACCATCCCGCTTGAGATTGAGGAAGCCGCAACCATTGATGGCTGCAATCCCATTCAGACCTTCTTCCACGTTGTTCTTCCTATTATGAAGCCCACCTATATCTCAGTTGGCATTCTTGAGACTATGTGGGTATGGAACGACTACCTCCTTCCGTATCTTGTACTTGATCGTACGAAATACAAGACGATTCCTATCTTGATTCAGTATTTCCGCGGTGGCTATGGTCGAGTAGAAATGGGACCTATGCTGGCGTGTATCATGATGGTCATTATCCCAATCGTTGTCTTGTACCTTATCTGCCAGCGCTACATCATTAACGGTGTCGTATCTGGTGCGGTAAAGGGTTAAGCATTTGCGAGAAGTACGTCCGGCGGGTATTTGGTTCTGACGCACTTCTCGCCACACGAAGGAATCCTGCATCCCAGTGGATGCTTTCAGAAAGGCAAGAATTATGGCTGAAATTGTTCTGAAGAATGTCAAAAGATTTATCCGAATGAGCAACAAAAAAAGCACCTTTTTGGTAAGAAGCCGGTCCAGCAGAAGAAGAGCAATCTTGAGGTTACCGACGAAGGCGTTATTGCCGTTCAGGACTTTAACCTTGATATTAAGGATCACGAGTTTGTGGTTCTCGTTGGACCTTCTGGCTGCGGCAAGTCTACCACGCTGCGTATGATTGCCGGTCTTGAGGACATCTCTTCCGGTGAGCTCTATATTGACGACAAGCTCATGAATGACGTTGCTCCTAAAGACCGCGATATCGCCATGGTCTTCCAGAGCTATGCCTTGTATCCGAATATGACCGTGTACGAGAAACATGGCGTTTACGCTGAAGCTCAAGAAAGTTGATCCGGCTGTTATTGACGAGAAGGTTCGCTCAGCTGCGGAAACTCTTGGCATTACGGCGTATCTTGATCGTAAGCCAAAAGCACTTTCCGGTGGTCAGCGCCAGCGCGTTGCCATTGGTCGTGCCATCGTTCGTGATCCAAAGGTCTTCTTGATGGACGAGCCGCTGTCAAACTTGGACGCAAAGCTGCGTAATCAGATGCGTGCTGAGCTTATTAAGCTGCGCCAGAAGGTTGACGGTACGTTCATTTACGTTACACACGATCAGACAGAGGCTATGACGCTGGGCGACCGTATTGTTATTATGCGTGATGGATACGTACAGCAAATTGGTACCCCACAGGATGTTTTCAATCGTCCTGCCAATCTCTTTGTTGCCGGCTTTATCGGTATGCCTCAGATGAACTTCTTTGACGCGCATCTTGTGCGTGTGGGCAATGAGTTCCATGTTGAGACCGAGCACATGTCCTTGACCTCTCTCCTGAAACGGCAAATCTTTTGGCTGAGTCTTGGGTGGCTGCTCCTGCAACCGACGTTACGGTGGGCATCCGTCCCGAGCAAATTATTCTTACCGACAAAGACGAAACAACCGCATTCCAGGGCGTTATTGAGGTTACCGAGCTGATGGGCTCTACGGTTCATGTTCATGTAAGAACCGAAGACGGCAGCTTTGTTCTTATCGTGCCTGCAACTGAGATCGCAAAGCGCGATCTTGAGATCGGCAATGACATTTGGTTCAAGTTCGAAAGATAATGCCGTGCATCTTTTTGATAAAGAGACCGAGAAGAACCTTATTAAGTACTAAAATGAACGCCGCTTTCTTGTGTATGCGCATGTGTGTATGACACGGGAGAGCGGCATTCTTATGACTCGAGAAAGAGGGGAACATATGGAACGAGCAAGCGGCGTACTTATGGCTGTTTCATCTCTTCCCAATGCGTATGGAATTGGCACCTTTGGCCAGGAGGCGTATCGGTTTGTCGATTTTTCTCGCCCGTACAAAAACAGCGCTATTGGCAGGTATTGCCACTGACAACTACCAGCTATGGTGATTCTCCCTACCAGTCGTTTTCGGCTGCTGCAGGCAATCCCTATTTTATTGATCTTGATGCGCTGAAAAAGCTCGGATATCTGACAGAGCATGACTTTGACGATTTGAATTTTGGCTCTGATCCCGCCCGCGTTGATTATGGCACGCTTTTTGTGAGCCATCGGCATCTTTTTGGAGCGAGCCTTTGTGAGGGTTTGCATCTGATACTCCATCCGATTTCAAGGCGTTTTTGCGCAAAACAAAAAAGAGTGGCTTGAGCCGTATGCGGAGTTTATGTCGCTCAAGGGAGACATTTGGTCTGAGAGCATTTTGGGAATGGCCGCGCCAGTACCAGCGTCGTGGTCAGAAAAAGCCAGGAATATGCGGCGCGACTTCAAGATAAGCTGCTGTATCATAAGATGACGCAGTACTTCTTCTTCAAGCAGTGGGAGAAGCTCAAAGATTATGCCAATGACCATGGGATTCTTATCATCGGTGATCTTCCCATTTATGTATCACGGGATTCGGTTGAAATGTGGGCACAGCCGGAGCTCTTTAAAATTGATGAAGAGGGCAATCCCCATAACCGTTGCCGGAACTCCTCCCGATCATTTTTCTTCAACCGGTCAGTATTGGGGGAACCCAATCTACAACTGGGAGAACATGAAGAAAAACCACTACGCGTGGTGGGCGTGGCGCATTCGGCTGAGTTTTGAGCTGTATGACGTGCTGCGCATTGATCATTTCCGTGGATTTGAAGCCTATTGGGAAGTTCCTTTTGGCGCTCCCTGATGCACAGGGAGGCGCATGGACAAAAGGTCCCGATGTCGATCTCTTTAACGAGCTGAAGCGTCAGCTGGGAGAGCTGCCTATTATCGCTGAAGATTTAGGTCCTGATGACGCAGGAACTTATCGATATGCGCGAGAAAACCGGATTTCCCGGTATGAAGGTTCTTCAGTGTGGTTTTAATGGAGAACGTGATGCGGGTGATTTGCCGCATAATTACAAACCTAATACGGTGGCGTATGTCGGTACGCATGACAACCAGACAGGTCGTGGCTGGTACGAGAATACGGCAACGCCTCGTGAGCGGGAACAGGTTGATCTCTATCTGCACCGTGCGGAGGGACGAGCCGGTAAGTGAGGCTTTGGGTCGCGGTATCGCAGCTTCAGTAAGTAATACCTGCATTCACACGATGCAAGACTTGCTTGGTCTCGGGGATGAATCCCGTATGAATACTCCTGCAACATTAGGGGGAAACTGGTGTTGGCGTATGCAACGCGGTGCCATCACCCGTCATACCGAAGATTATTTACGCACGATTACTGAGACCTATTTTAGGGTTCCTAAGGGGGACAAATAATGAACTTGGATGAGCTCTCTCGTCAGAAATATGGTCGTTCGCTTGCCGAGCTTGACGATGCAACGGTGTATCAACTGCTGATGTCTGTTGTAAGCGAGAAGAGCGCAGAGCTTCCTCTGAATGCCGGAAAGAAGCGTCTGTACTACATTTCTGCTGAGTTTTTGATTGGTAAACTTCTGACCAACAACCTCATTAACCTTGGCTTATATGACGAGGCTAAGCGGCAGCTTGCTGAGGCGGGCCATGATCTCAATAAGGTTGAGGAAAATGAAGTTGAGCCGTCTCTTGGCAATGGTGGTCTTGGACGTTTGGCCGCATGCTTTATCGATTCCATGGCAACATTGGGACTTCCCGGAGATGGTGTGGGCCTCAATTACCACTTTGGCCTTTTCCATCAGAAGTTTGTAGACAATCAGCAGACAACCATGCCTGATGGTTGGCTTGACCGTGAGGGATGGCTGCGTGACGAAAACACTTCATTTACCGTTGAGTTCGGGAGTTTTTCCGTGACTTCCAAGCTCTTCTCGATTGATGTGTTGGGCTATGAGCGTCCAAAGAAGAATCGCCTACGCCTCTTTGACCTTGAGAGCATTGATGATTCTTTGGTGCCTGACAATTCCATTGGTTTTGATAAGACGGAGCTGAAGAAGAACCTCACGCTCTTCTTGTATCCTGATGATTCCGATAGGAATGGTCAGCTGCTTCGTGTATATCAGCAGTACTTTATGGTTTCCAATGCTGCCCAGCTTATTGTGAAGGAAGCAATTTCGCGTGGATGCAATTTGCATGATTTGGCGGAGTATGCAGTTATTCAGATTAACGATACGCATCCAACCATGGTTATCCCTGAGCTTATCCGTATTCTGACGGAAGAGCACGACATTGCGTTTGATGAGGCAGTTTCCATTGTGCGCTCAATGGTTGCCTATACCAACCATACAATTCTTGCTGAGGCACTTGAGAAATGGCCGCTGGAATTTTTGGAAGAGGTTTCTCCTAAGATTGCCGCTATTATCAAAAAACTTGACGAGCTCACACGTGCCGAGTTTGATGACCCTGCCGTACAGATCATCATCGACGGTAAGGTGCACATGGCTCACCTGGCCATTCACTACGGCTACAGCATCAACGGCGTTGCGGCGCTGCATACTAAGATTTTGGAAGAGAGTGAGCTCAAGCCTTTCTACGACATCTATCCCGAGAAGTTCTCCAATAAGACGAACGGTATTACGTTCCGCCGTTGGCTTATGGGATGTAATCCGGAGCTTGCGGTTCTTCTCGATACGTTGTTGGGTACCGAATGGCGCCATACGGGAGACGTGAGCGGACTTTTGAAGTTTGCCGATGACGATGAAGTGCTCGAACAACTTGCCGCCATCAAGGATGATGCAAAGCGGGTTATGCGGGATTTCCTCAAGTTCAATCAAGGCGCACAGGTGCTTGATGGCTCAATCGTAGACGTTCAGGTAAAACGTATCCACGAGTATAAGCGCCAGCAGATGCTCGCGCTTTACCTCATTTGGAAGTATTTGGATATCAAAAACGGCAATATTCCCGAGCGCCCTATAACGGTCATCTTTGGCGGTAAGGCGGCTCCTGCTTACGTAATTGCCCAAGATATCATCCACCTGATTTTGACTTTGGGTGAGTGGATTGCAAACGATCCGGATGTTGCTCCGTACCTACAGGTTATTATGATTGAGAACTATAACGTGACGGCAGCCGAGCGTATTATCCCTGCGGCTGACATCTCAGAGCAGATTTCATTGGCATCCAAAGAGGCGTCCGGTACTTCCAACATGAAGTTCATGCTCAACGGTGCGGTAACCCTGTGCACCATTGATGGCGCCAACGTTGAGATTGCAGAGCTTGTAGGTGACGACAATATCTACACCTTTGGCGCGTCAAGCGATGAGGTAGTTAAGCTCTATGCCGGCGGCTCGTATAATGCTCATGCGTATTATTTGAAGCCCGGGATTAAGTTACTTGTTGACTTTATTACGAATCCCCAGTTCATGGCTACGGGCAATGCTGAGCGCTTGCAGCGTCTTCACGATGACCTTACGTCCAAAGACTGGTTCATGGCGTTGCTTGACCTTGAAGAGTACATCCAGGAGAAGGAGCTGGTGTATTCGGACTATGAGGACCGTAAGCTTTGGCTTAAGAAATCACTGGTAAACATTGCAATGGCAGGTAAGTTCTCAAGTGATCGTACGATTGCCGAATACAATGACGAGATTTGGCACCTTCAGGCAGATAAGTAAGGTCTGACCTGAGTTTATTTGAGATGCAATAGTTGTATGCGGTAAGTTTCGGCGCTGGGAATTTTCCCGGCGCCGTTTTAGGAGATTTGAAATGCCAGACTATACGTTACTTGCTCAACAAATTGAAGAGCTTGCAGAAATTGACGCACATTGGCTTCCCGTGCTCGCAAATACCGCTGCGCTCTTGTGGGAGTGCGCTTGAAGATATTAATTGGGCTGGGCTTTTTATCTGGTGGATTCTGATACAGGCAGCGATGGTGTACCTGAGCTTCGTTTGGGCCCCTTTCAGGGAAACGTAGCTTGCGTGCGCATTCCGTTTGGAAAAGGAGTCTGCGGGACGGCAGCCGAAACGGAGAAGAGCCAGCTGGTAGAAGATGTTCACAAATTCCCCGGTCATATTGCATGTGATGCTGCGTCAAACTCTGAGGTTGTAGTACCGCTGAAAGTTGAAAGGCAGCGTTGTCGGTGTGTTGGATATTGATAGTCCCAACGAGAGGACGCTTTGGCGAAGAAGATCTTCTCGGTCTGGAAGCGGTGGCCAGAAAAATAGAGCAGGTTGTCGAATTTGAGCGATTCGTATAAAAGATAGTCGTATCTGACAGATATTTGACCGATATCTGACAATAAAATTTTTAGGTTTTAAGAAAAAGTGGGAGTCGGTTTTTCTTTCGGAGGGATATTGTCTTCTTACCTTTAAGAAGGTTCAGTAGAGAAAGGAGACGGAATACCGTAGCCATACTGATATAATCATAATTATGTACACAATTATGAGAGGATGGATTATATGGCAGCGTGCGTTCCGATAAAAAGACATGAGATATCGCCCAATTCCTCAAGTTAGTCCAGAGCTCGAATGAACCCATTACCGTGACTAAGAACGGTTATAGCGAGACTTGTAGTTATGCGTGCGGAAGATTATGACACCCTGCAAGACGAGCTTGAGATTAATAAGGAAAAAGCCCACCTTTTTGCAAGTTTGCTGGCTTCTGATGATGAGCTCAGAAAAGGAGAAACATACAATGCCTTTGATGTACTTGATGAATTAAGGGAAAAGTATGACCTATGAGATTAGATTTACCAAAACAGCCCGTTGCCAGATTCACGAGATAACGTTTTACCTTAAGAAGCTTGGTCCAGCGGCGGCAAATCGGTTTCTGGAGAATCTTCGTAACCAAATCAAGCTTTTGGAGAGCGGAGTGATCGATTACGGTAAGTCTCATATCAAAGAATTGGCTGCCGTTGATATTCATTCCTGTCTCGCTGGCAAGTATGTTCTTCTCTACAGGGTATTAGACGGAACAATCGTGATACTCAATGTTTTTCACGGAAGCCAAGATTATGCGAAGTTGTTTAGAGAGTCTCCATGTGGCGTATAGTATTGCACGGTATATTTCCTGTCGAGAAGAGCTTGAATGCTTAGAGATACTTCAGATTCACGCATAGTCCTTGCGTTTGATACATCCACTGATATGCTTGCCTGCGCCGTAGCGCGATGGACACCTCTGAAATCGAGGGGCGCGGCTCTTGAGATTCTTGCTTCGGCAGACCATCTCTGTCGACGCCAGGCCAATGTTGAACTTGTGGGATCGGTCCGAGAAGCGCTTACCAAGGCCGGTTGTGGTATGCCGGACGTTGATGCGGTGCTTGTCGGCCGAGGGCCGGGTTCGTTTACGGGTGTGCGCATTGGTGTTGCAACCGCAAAAGGCATTGCCTGCGGAGCGGGACTTCCGCTTTTTGGCGCTTCTGCACTTGATGCGATGGCATGGTCTGCCTGGAAAAATGGCATTCGCGGCAAGCTGGCTGTTGCGGGAGATGCCATGCGTGGTGAGGTGTACCCCGGTATATACCTGCTTGACGACGAAGGCGCACACCGTACGTTTCCCGCCGAGACGGTCCTCAAGGTAGATGCGGCGATTGCAGAGTGGTCGGCACGAGCCGATCACGCAGAGTTGACGCTTACCGGCAATGGTCTCAAAAAGTACCTGACTAAATTCGAGGAGGCGGGCTTCTCGACCTTTGCGCCGGAAGAGGCATGGTATCCCTCGGGAGAGGCCTGCTTCGGTCTGCTGCGCTTGCCGAACACGAGCTTGGCGATGGAGATCCGGCACTTGTGCTCCCCATCTACACGCGTCTATCCGATGCGGAAGAAACCGAACGCCAGCGCCTTGGTCTCAAGGAGCCCTGCAACCGTTGCACTGACCGGTGTCGATGACGTACTTGCCGATATTCACCTGCAATTTCGTCCGATGTCGGTCAATGATCTCAAAGGGCGTAAGCAAGCTCGAAGCGCTTACATATGCAGGAACGTCTCATACTCCGTGGAGCGAGAAGAGCTTTTATGAAGAACTGACACGGCCGGATCGAAGCTGGTGGCTCGCACACGACCGCGGAACTCCCGTGGGCTTTGCGGGCGGTCGTCTTGCCGGTGCTGAGTTTGAAATCGAAGAGGTGGTGGTTGACGGCCAAAGGCGTCGCGAAGGGTATTGCGTCGAAGCTGGTGGAGCGTGTTGCCTATGATGCGCAAATGCTTGGGGCGCATACCGCGGTACTTGAAGTTGCCGAGAATAACGAGGCCGCCCAAAAGCTGTATGAATACCTTGGCTTTTGAGAAGGCAGGGGTTCGTCCCGGATATTACGCACCGGATGTTGCGGCGCTTCTCATGAAGGCGGATCTACCGCTTACGACACAGACCGTTTTTGCCACGCGCAATCCGGAACCTCAAGCGTCCATCCGTCCGTGGCCGCTGGTGGCGGCAAAGCGCTCTGATAAAACCAAGGCTGCTCTCAGTGCGGCCGGCGATCTCGTGCTTGCCATTGAATCCTCCTGCGATGAGACTGCCATGGCAATTATCGACTCTCATGGTGTGATCTGCTCAAATGTCGTGGCAACACAGATTGATTTCCACGCACGTTTTGGAGGCGTTGTTCCCGAGATTGCCTCCCGCAAGCATACCGAGGCCATTGTGGGGCTGTTTGAGGAGACGCTTGCTCGTGCCGGAGAACATTTTGGCTGCGATACGCTTGTATCCTCGGATCTTTCGGCCATCGGTGTGACGGCGGGCCCAGGACTTGTCGGAGCCTTGGTAGTGGGAGTGGCGTTTGCAAAGGGTCTTTGCGTATCCACAAATCTGCCGCTCATTGCGGTGCACCATCTTGAAGGTCACCTTTTGGCCAACCTGTTTGAGACGCCGGATCTCACGCCGCCGTTTATTGCGAGTCTCGTTTCCGGTGGCAATACCATGCTGGTACATGTGCGTGCATGGGGAGAGTATGTCATTCTCGGAACCACCATTGATGACGCGGTGGGAGAGGCTTTTGACAAGGTGGCAAAGGCGCTTGGCCTTGGATATCCGGGCGGTCCCGTTATCAGCAAACTTGCGGCACAGGGTAACCCCAAAGCCATCCGATTCCCCCGCGCCATGCTGCACAGTGGCGATTATTCGTTCTCACTTTCCGGACTTAAGACGGCAGTCATTACATATATTGAAGCCGAAAATCGCGCAGGGAAGAGCAATCAACTTGCCGGATTTGGCAGCTTCGTTTGAACAAGCGGTTGTTGACGTGCAGGTTGCAAAGGCAGTGCGCGCAGTGGAAGAAACGGGCGTTCATGATTTCTGCGTCGGCGGCGGTGTGGCTGCAAACCCTGCACTTCGTACGGCGTATAAGGAAGCCTTTGGCAAACGGGGAGTTCGCGTCACCGTGCCACCGATGTCAGTCTGCGGAGATAACGCCGCCATGATTGCGGTAGCGGCGCTGAGGAGCTACCGAGCCCAGAACTTCTCGCCTCTGACGCTTGACGCCAATCCAAACGCGCCGTTGGGAGAATGGTCGTCAGTTGATGCTCCCGTAATTCCGAGCGGCATGTAAGATAAGGCAAAGTCCTGATTTTAGGGAGTTGCGTGAGGGCAAAACAAGTGGCACGCGGGCGAGAAGAACTTCACCGGATAGGGGAGAATATGCAAGACGGATTTGTAAAAGTAGCCGCCATAACACCAAAAAGTACGTGTGGCTGACGTTACGTACAATGTGGAGTCCTGTCTCAGTTCAATCAAGAAGGTCTATGCTGAGCATGAGGCACGGGTAATAGTGCTTCCGGAGCTTTGCATTACGGGATATACCTGCGAAGATCTTTTTTGGCAAGACGGGCTTTTAGATGCGGCAGAAAGTGGCCTTGCATCCATTGCGCTACACACCTTTGATGTGGACGCGCTGGTTTTGGTGGGCCTTCCCGTGCGAGTGGCATCAAAGCTCTACAATTGCGCTGCGGTGCTGTATGGCGGAGAAGTGCTGGGACTTGTGCCTAAGCAAAATATCCCCATGTACAACGAGTTTTATGAAGGTCGCCATTTCACGGCTGGTCCTGAGGTCGTAACAAGCGTTGACTTTAGTATATTTGGCGAGATTCCTTTCGGAGCCAATCAACTCTTTTCTTGTGAGTCGTTGCCGGAATTGGTAGTTGCCGCTGAGATTTGCGAGGACCTTTGGGTAGCCAATCCTCCTTCGGTTGCTCATGCCATGGCGGGAGCTACGCTTATATGTAACCTGAGTGCCTCACCTGCCATAGCTGGTAAGGCGGAATATCGCCGCAGTCTCGTGTCAAATCAATCCGCACGTCTTGTGTGCGGGTACCTGTATACGGGTTCGGGTGAGGGAGAATCAACTACGGATTTGGTCTTCTCCGGACATAACCTTATATGTGAAAATGGCCATATATTGGCCGATACGGGCTGTTTTACGGACGGTATTGCGGTGTCGGAAATTGACGTAGCCTCACTTGTCGCCGAACGCCGTCGGCTCTCGACATTCTCCGTTGCTCCGAGCCCGGAAGATGCCGGGCATATTGTTACCTATGTTGCACTTGACTTTGAGGACATGACAAAACTGACGCGGTTTGTCGATCCTCGTCCATTTGTGCCGGCAAGCGATGACCGTCGAGCTGAGCGCTGCGAAGAAGTGTTGAGTATCCAGGCGCATGGCTTGGCAACCCGCCTTGCGCATACCGGCTCTCAACGTGTTGTCGTTGGTATCTCGGGGGGTCTTGACTCTACGCTTGCTCTTTTGGTAACGGTACGTGCCTTTGATCAGCTTGGTCTTGATCGAGGAGGCATCGTTGCGGTTACCATGCCCGGCTTTGGCACTACGGACCGCACGTATACCAATGCGGTCAGGCTGGCTCGCACCCTTGGCGCCGAGCTGCGCGAGATTTCCATTACGGCTGCCGTTCGCCAGCATTTTATTGACATTGGTCATGATGAGGCAAACCATGACGTGACGTATGAAAACGCTCAGGCTCGCGAGCGCACTCAGATACTTATGGACGTTGCCAACCAGGTGCGCGGTATGGTTATTGGCACCGGTGATTTATCTGAGCTGGCACTTGGATGGGCCACCTACAATGGTGATCAGATGTCTATGTATGGCGTAAATGCATCGGTGCCCAAGACGCTTGTGCGCCATCTTGTTCACTATTGCGCCGATTCATATATGCAGACCGATGAAAAAGATGCGGCAGATATTTTGTATGACGTTTTGGATACGCCGGTCAGCCCCGAGCTCCTTCCTGCAAACGCAGACGGTTCAATCGACCAAAAACCGAAGATCTTGTGGGTCCTTATGAGCTTCATGATTTCTTCCTGTATCACGTACTCCGCCACGGCTCAAGCCCGCACAAAGTGTTCCGTCTTGCCTGTTATGCGTTTGAAGCAGGCACTTCCGGAGAGAAGTACTCCAAGGGAGCCATTCTTGCCTGGCTCAAGGTGTTTTATCGTCGGTTCTTTGCGCAGCAGTTCAAGCGTAGTGCCATGCCGGACGGACCAAAAGTAGGCTCCGTGGCGCTTTCACCGCGCGGTGATCTTCGGATGCCGTCGGATGCCTCCAGCGCGCTCTGGCTTTCCGATCTGGAAGCGCTTGAGGACGATTGTTAAAAATACCTGAATTATGAAAAGATAAGCCCGGACCGTTGAAAGTCCGGGCTTTTGTATAGCGCTCAAGAGGTTACGCAAATTCAATTTTTCCCGTAGAAACGTCCATTGATTTAACGATGGCCAAAGAGCATACGTCGTATCCGGACTCGCGCATGCGTTTGCCTCCGGATTGAAAGCCCTTCTCGACGGCTATGCCGATGCCTTCAACGACCGCATCCGCCTGACGACAGATCTCAATGAGACCGTCAAGCGCCGCTCCGTTGGCGAGAAAAATCGTCGATAAGCAGCACATGCTCACCCGGCTGCAGAAATCGCTTTGCAATGATGACGGTGTTGTCATTGCCGTGCGTGTAGCTGTGGACGCGGGCAGTATATTGGTCTCCGTCCAGATTAATTGATTGAGCCTTGCGTGCGAACACAACCGGCACGCCACCAAAGGAAAGCGCAGCCACACAGGATATTCCGATACCCGAGGCTGCAACCGTCAGGATTTTATCGATTTTCTTGTCTGCAAAATGTTGAGCCCATGCGTCGCCCATATGTTGATGAGAGTGACATCACACTGATGATTCAAAAAGCTGTCTACTTTCAGGACGTTACCTTCCCGAACAATCCCTTCAGCGATGATTCTCTCTTTGAGCTCTTGCATGAGTCCTCACTTCTTATTGACGGTAGAGTTGTCAGTCATGTGCAGGCCTTTATTGTACGCAAAACTTCGTCGTCATGCACTTTATATATGAATACAATCCCTATGTGATGTACCCATAGAAAATCTAAGTGCCGTTAGTAAGATTTTTTACTATCGAGCCGTATATTTTTCTACCAATGTGGGGAATACTTCATAACGTTGGAAAGAGCGGCGCCCATATCAAGGAGGAGCCGCAACACGGGTACGGACACATACGTTTACGTACGCCCTTATAAGGAGGTTTTTACACAATGACATTGAAGCCGCTTGGAGATCGCGTTTTGGTTAAGCCTGCTCCTAAGGAAGAGAAGACTTCCACTGGTCTGTATATTGCATCTGCTGCACAGGAAAAAGCCACAGCGCGGTGAGGTTTTGGCTGTTGGTGCTGGTAAGTATGATCAGGACGGCAAGCGCATTGCTCTTGATGTTAAGGTTGGTGACCAGGTCTTTTATGGCAAGTTTGGTGGCACCGAGGTAAAGGTCGATGGCGAGGAACTCCTGCTCCTTCGTGCCGATGACATTTACGCAATTGTCGAGGACTAACGTTTTACAAGAAGCGCTTTATGCGTGAGATTTTCTCGCTGTGTACTTCCTATACGTATTTATTTGGAGGAATAGAAAATGGCAAAAGATATTGCATTTGGTACCGATGCTCGCGCCAAGCTTGCCAAAGGCGTAAACACCTTGGCTGACGCAGTAACCACAACGCTTGGACCTAAGGGTCGCTACGTTGCCCTGCAGCGTTCATACGGCGCTCCTACCATTACCAACGATGGTGTTTCCGTCGCCAAGGAAATTGAGCTTTCTGATCCCGTGGAGAACATGGGCGCTCAGCTGGTGAAGGAAGTTGCGACAAAGACCAACGATACCGTCGGTGACGGTACAACCACTGCAACTTTGCTTGCACAGGTTATTGTCAACGAGGGCCTTCGTAACGTTGCGGCGGGCGCTAACCCCATTGCCATCCGTCGTGGTATCGATAAGGCCGTTGATGCCGTTGTTAACCAGATGAAGAAGGGCGCCCAGGACGTTTCCACCAAGCAGCAGATTGCTTCCGTTGGCACCATTTCTGCCGGTGATCCTACGGTCGGCGCTAAGATTTCCGATGCTATGGACGTTGTCGGTAAAGACGGTGTCATCACTGTTGAGGAGTCTCAGACCTTTGGTATTGATATTGATACCGTTGAGGGTATGCAGTTTGACAAGGGCTATGTCTCTCCGTACTTTGCTACCAACAATGAGACACTGACGGCTGAGCTTGAGAATCCTTACATCCTGATGACCGATCAGAAGATTTCCAACATTCAAGACATTCTTCCCGTGCTTGAGGCCGTTCAGAAGCAGGGTGCACCACTGCTTATCATTGCTGAGGATGTTGATGGCGAGGCTCTGACCACGCTTATCCTGAACAAGCTCCGCGGCGTTCTTAACGTGTGCCATTAAGGCACCCGGCTATGGCGATCGCCGTAAGCGTATGCTTGAGGATATTGCAATCCTTACCGGTGGCCAGGCCATCATGAAGGAGCTTGGTTACAACCTCTCCGAGGTTACCGCAGAGATGCTCGGTCGTGCCAAGTCTGTCAAGGTCACCAAGGACAACACCACCATCGTTGACGGCAATGGCACCAAAAGAAGCCATCAATGACCGTATCAACCAGATCAAGGGTGAGATTGAAAACACCACCTCTGACTTTGATCGCGAGAAGCTCCAGGAGCGTCTGGCAAAGCTGGCCGGCGGCGTGGCAGTCATCAAGGTTGGTGCGGCTACCGAGGTTGAGCTCAAGGAGATCAAGCACCGCATTGAGGATGCACTTCAGGCAACCCGTGCGGCTGTTGAAGAGGGTATCGTTGCCGGTGGCGGCGTTGCGTTCCTCGCAGCTTCCTCCGTACTCGACGGCGTTGAGACCGTTGACGCAGACGAGAAGATCGGTGTCGAGATCATCCGCAAGGCACTTGAGGCTCCGGTTCGCACCATTGCAAACAATGCCGGCTTTGAGGGCAGCGTAGTTGTCGAGAAGATCAAGGCACTCCCTGCAGGTCAGGGTCTTGATTCCGCGTCCGGTAAGTATGGCGATATGATTGAGATGGGTGTTCTTGACCCGGTTAAGGTCACCCGTACCACGCTTCAGAATGCGGCATCCGTTGCGTCCTTGATTCTTATCACCGAGGCAACCGTAACCGATCAGCCGAAGGATACTACCATCGAAGAGGCCATTACTCACGCAGCCGCTGCAGGCGGCCAGGGTGGCGGCATGTACTAAACCCGTTCGGGTAAGACCGATTTGTGTAAAGCCGAGTCCGTAAGGGCTCGGCTTTTTGTGTAACGTATACTGGGTGCGCATCGTTGTATGCGGCGATGCATCGATTTACACCGATAATGACATGTGTTTGGCGAGAAGACCTCTGTTCCACGTACTTCTCGCCACATGATTGGTTACAATGTTAAACCGCGGTGATGGCCGATGCGGCAAAGATGCAAAACGTGTCCGAGAGGCGTATCGGAGGGAGGGGCGCATGGCCGAGAAAGCACGATTTTCTTGATGATTTGATTGACATTCAGAGCGATTGGCAGGCGCTGTCAAATCCCCTGGATGCGTTGATGGGTAGCCTTGGCGGCAATGACGCTGAGAATAAGCCCTATGATCCTGCCGATTATAAGGAGCAACCGTGGGCCAATCCCAATCGTTGTCTGCAGTGTGCTTCCGGCAGCGCTGAGGTATGCCGTCGGTGTCAAGAGGTATGTCCCGTTGATGCCATTGATATCCATAACCAGACCGTATCCATAGCAGAGCATTGCATTCAGTGCGGTCTGTGCGATTCGGTTTGTCCAACGGAAGTATTCAACACACGCCGTCATACGCCACGCAAGCTCTACGATCAGGTGGCTCGTGCGGCGTCGGCATATAACAAAGCGTACATTACCTGTACACGTGCGCTGGGACGAAAAGCCTCTCAGGCAATGAGATTTGCCTGCCCTGCGTGGGTGCGATATCCCGAGATACCTGGTTTGCCATCCTGACGGATTTTGATAACGTATCCGTTTATCTGCCGTTTGGCGTATGCGACAAGTGCCGCACCACCACCGGTGAGAAAACCTACTGTGATCACATTGCTTCTGCGGAGACGTGGACGGGTGCAAGCGTTGGCTTTGAGTCAGATGAGACGGCCCTTGATCACGATCTGACGCGCGCGTATAAACGCAGTCAATTCCTCAGCAGCTCTGTCAATGCGGCCGAGCGGCTTGTCATGCGCTCGACGCCATTGTTGGCAGGAGCGCAGGCGGTTGCCAATCGTATCAATACGCATGCCCGTGCGTTGGATAAATTGCAGAACCAACTTGATGAATCCATTGGCATTCGTACAACCAATAACCGTCAAGCCATGTTGACGCAAAATCGCCGTCTTATGATGGGAGCACTTCAACATGATGAGGGGCTGGCCGATTTTGTGAAGCTTGAAGCCCCGATATGGGATTCAACGCGCTGCACCTTATGCGGTGAGTGCGAGAAGACCTGTACGATGCATGCCATTGACATTGATGAACGTGGCAATTTGATGATTCGACAACAGTTTTGTACAAACTGCGAGGCTTGCGTGCGTGTCTGTCCTGAGGCCGGTGCGCTTGTCATGCAACCCATGGATATTACCCAGCTTGTCGTACACGATCGTCAGGCAGAGGAAGCCGAGCGTATGCGCATTCGGGCGCGAGAGCGTGCAGAGCGTCTGCTTGAAACCGGAAAAAAGCAGCTGGGTGATCTTGTGGAATCACTTGAAGAAACTCCGAAAGATAAGGATTAATATGTCGCTTTCCATTGGTATTGTGGGTCTCCCAAATGTAGGTAAGTCCACCCTGTTTACTGCGCTGACCCGTAAGGGCGGCCTTGCCGCCAATTATCCGTTTGCGACGATTGATCCAAATGTGGGAATTGTTGACGTGCCTGACGCACGCTTACAAAAGCTTGCTGACATCGTTCATCCTGGACGTATTGTGCCTGCCACCGTTGAGTTTGTAGATATTGCCGGGTTGGTGAAAGGTGCAAATGAGGGAGAAGGTCTTGGCAACCAGTTTCTCGCCAACATTCGCCAAACCGACGCCATCTGTGAGGTGGTCCGTTACTTCTCCGATCCCGATGTCGTACATGTTGAAGGCCGAGTAGACCCCGATCAAGACGTTGATATTATCCAGACAGAACTTATCTTGGCTGATCTGGGTACATTGGAGCGAGCACTTCCTAAGTTGGAGAAAGAGGCTAAGCGAGACAAGGACTTACAGCCTCGTCTTTCGGTGGCAAAGCGTCTGCAAGAGTGGCTGAATGAAGGCAAGCGTGCTGCCGATATGGAGATGACCGACGATGAGCGCGCAGCGGCTCATGACCTCTTTTTGCTTACGATGAAGCCCATCTTATACGTGGCAAACGTAGATGAAGACGCGCTCTCAAAGCCAGCGCCGCTCGTGGGCGGTGTAGAGGCGATTCCCGTGTGCGCCGAAGTTGAGGCAGAACTTGCAGAGCTTGATCCCAAAGAGGCTGCCGAGTACCTGGAGTCTCTCGGCCTTGAACGCTCGGGCCTTGCCACGCTTGCACAGGCTGCGTACAAACTTCTGGGCCTTCAGAGTTACTTTACTGCCGGTGAAATGGAAGTGAGCGTGGACTGTGCGCATCGGAGCAAAAGGCTCCTGAAGCGGCGGGCGTTATCCATTCGGACTTTGAGCGTGGCTTCATTAAAGCTGAGGTTGCAAGCTATACGGATTACGTTGAGCTTGGCGGAGAAGCCGGATGCAAAGCTGCCGGAAAGCTTCGCATGGAGGGTAAAGAATACGTCGTCCAAGACGGCGACGTTATGCATTTCCGATTTAACGTATGATGCGCGCAGATTTTGGAGTTTTGGCTACTGGATGAAGCGGTTGCCGGTAATCATCGAGTAGATACCGCCAACAAGAAGAATTGCCCACAAAAGGAGCCAAATAGGTTTTACCCTGATTGTCCAGCCTTTCTTTAAGGCAAGGGCGATGTAGATGGACTGCAGAACCAAGATGACTCCGGCAAGGATGGTAATGATCGGTGTCATATCAAGATTGCTCATATTTTGGTACTCCTTTACGTTATCTGTTCCGCTCCGAGAATGACGGTGATATCCACGTCAGTGGGATACGAGCCGTCATTTGGTTTGATGGCGCTCGTGGAAATATTCAGTGTCTTTGCTACACCGTATGCCTTTGCGCGACCTTCTTTTGTGCCGTCGTAAATAATACTGGAAGAATCAAGATTTTCGTCTGAATTTTCGGCAAATGCATTATATCCCGCGGTTTTAAGAGCCGCTGCTTTTTGTGCCGCGAGGCCTTGCTTGTCGGTGCCATTCATAACGGCAACGTCACCGGTGTAGTCGGGCTTAATGGAAGACTCTGCGGAGGGATCTCCTGCAACGGTTCCGGTAACGCCGGTTGTTTCATCGGTGTTTGCATCCTCAAGTGGAGGCAGGCCCTTCTCCACGCGGCTGAGCATCGTGCGCCAAGCGTCCTTGTCGACTATTTCATACCATACGCCATCAATGAGCTGAGACTCTGTGGGAGTACGTCCCGAATACATGTCCTCTGCGGTGTTGATGCCGCGGAACTGGAGGGCAAGTCCCCACAATATCGGTGACACTCATATCGGTGGTAACGCTGTCGGCAATCTGTGATACCGCGGAAGCCATGGCGGCGGGATCAAGCTTCAGGACCTTTTTCGCAATGGCCATGAGAATCATACGCTGGTTGGCTGCGCGATAAAAAAATCGCCTCCACCATAGTCGTCGTACGCATGGCGACTGCGGCTGAGTCCGAGCGCCTGTTCACCGTTTAAGGTCTGCTCACCAGCGGGGAGGTCAATGCCGGCGTATTGTACGTCTTTTACCGGCTGCGGAAGATTGACGTCAACGCCACCGATGGAATCGACAATCTTGGTAAAAGGATTCAAAGTCAACTTCGGCATAATGCGAGATATTGACGTTGGCGAATTTGGAAACCACTTTGACCATGTTCGCCGCACCGCCCAGTGAATAGGCAGCGTTTATTTTCTGCTTTGCCATCGGCTCCATGTCAACCATGGTATCTCGGGGATGGAAATGAGAGTGATCTTTTTATTCTTGGGGTCAACTCGCGCCAAAGATAATGGTGTCTGCGCGAAAGTTTGAGGTGTCGCTTCCCCAATTTTTCGGACCTGTCTTCGTCCTTGTCGACGCCTAAGAGAAGCATATAAAACGGGTCGGAATCTTTTGGCCTTTACCAGCGCGTTTTTGGAGGTTGGCATCCAAGCCATTACGGAGCTTGGCATTTGTATCAAAAAGCCACCACAGAGCCACGGCGCTTGCCACAATTAACAGGGTTGCAAAGATGCTGAAAAAGATCTTAAGTTTGCGGTGTTTTTTAGATCCACGTCTTTTTTGAGCGTAAGCACTCACGCCTTCGGCCCGGCTTTTTGCATGCTGAGCAACGCCAATTCGTGCATGACGGGTATGCGTGGGCTCTGAAGACGGTGCGGCGTAGGCGCGTCGTGCCGTATGAGGCTCTGAGTCTTCAGTACTTCTCGCTTGCCAGTTGTCTTGTGCGTTGGTGTTGCCAATTAAAGGCTCACGAGTAAACGGGGAATCAAAGGTGCCTTGGGCCTCGCGAGCAGAAGCGACGCTTGCTTGCCGCGCATTGCCGAGCGTTTGCGGAGTCGTCGATGGCTCAGCCCTGGTAAAAAGCATCCATATCAGCGTGGTTGGCATGTATACCAGCCGCGTCCTCATCGAAGTCGCGCATGTGTTTGGACTTCTTTGAAAACCACTTGGCCACGGGGACTCCTTTGCGTGTAGTGTTCATTTTGCCCGATGGTTGGCCTATCACTATACGCCAAACTGTCGAAAAATCATATGCAGAGACGTTTTCTTGTGGGGAATATCGTGCAGGAAATGTATCATGGAAAGGCACAACAAGTTGCCAGTGCAGGGATTACGCTGGCGAGAAGCCCGGCGTTGCCGGAGAAGCGGAGATTTCATGAATGAGGCAAGGCCCCAGCAGTTTGTTGCCGTGCTTGATTTTGGTGCCCAGTATGGGCAATTGATTGCGCGTCGTGTGCGTGATTTACACGTGTACTCCGAGATTGTTCCGTGTGATATTTCTGCCGATGAGCTGAGTGCCATGAAGCCCTCGGCGTTGATTTTGTCCGGAGGTCCTGCTTCCGTCTATGCCGAGGATGCTCGCATATCGATCCGAACGTGCTGGCACTTGGCGTGCCGGTCTTTGGTTTTTGCTACGGCCATCAGATCATTGCGGCAACGTTAGGTGGAGAGGTTGGACACACCGAGAAGGGCGAGTATGGCCCGGCGCGTCTGTCGCTTAACGAGGCCGGTTCACGCAGCAAGATCTTTGACCGTACTCCTGACAAGCAGACCGTGTGGATGAGCCATCGCGATGCGGTTTCGTCTGTGCCGAGGGCTTTATCGTAACCGCTTCCACCGACGTTTGTCCCGTGGCAGCCATGGAGGATCCTGCACGCCGGCTGTATACCACGCAATTTCACCCTGAGGTCAATCACACCGAGTTCGGCTCTCAGATGCTTTCCAACTTCCTCTTTGATATCTGCGGCCTTGAGCCCACGTGGACCATGGACAATATCATTGAGCAGAAGGTGGCAGAGATTCGCCAGAAGGTTGGCGACGGTTGCGTCATTTTGGCGCTTTCGGGTGGCGTTGACTCTTCCGTTGTTGCGGCTCTTGTCCACCGTGCCATTGGCGATCAGCTGACCTGTGTCTTCGTGAACCACGGTATGCTCCGTAAGGGCGAGCCGGAGATGGTTGAGCAGGTCTTCCGCACGCAGTTCAACGTGCCGCTGGTGCACGTGCACGCAGAGGAGCGCTATGCAAAGCTTCTTGCCGGGGTGACTGAGCCGGAGCAGAAACGGCGACTCATTGGTACCGAGTTTTGGAAGGTCTTCTTTGAGGAGGCTCAGAAGCTGGACGGCGTTCAGTTCTTGGCGCAGGGTACCATTTACCCTGACATTATTGAATCCGGTGCTCGCAAGACGGGCGGCAAGGCTTCGACCATCAAGAGCCACCACAACCTGATTCCATTTCCCCGAAGGCGTTCACTTTGACCTGATTGAACCTCTTGATCACTTCTTCAAGGACGAGGTTCGTGAGCTGGGCGTGTCTCTTGGCTTGCCAGAGAACCTTGTATACAGGCAACCGTTCCCAGGTCCTGGTCTTGCTATCCGCATTATTGGCGACGTTACGCCCAGAAAAGCTGGAGATTCTTCGCAACGCCGATGCCATTGTCCGAGAAGAGATTGACGCTTACAATGCTCAGCTCTTTGACGAGACAGGCGATCGTAACTCCGAGCACAGTGTTTGGCAGTACTTTGCTGTGCTACCCGACATTAAGTCCGTTGGTGTTATGGGTGATGAGCGTACGTATGCTCGTCCAGTTATTCTGCGCGCTGTTGAGTCCAGCGATGCTATGACCGCTGACTGGGCAAAGCTCCCTTATGAGCTGCTGGCGAAGATCTCTTCTCGCGTTGTTGGTGAGGTTGCCGGCGTGAACCGCGTAGCGTACGACATCACGCCAAAGCCGCCTGCAACCATTGAGTGGGGAATAGCAGAAGCAAATTTGCTACTGTCGTAAAACCACTGAAAACACAAGGTTTGAGCGATTTTACGAATGAAAATTCTCTAAATGATACTGTTTTGATACTAAAAAGCTCAAAAAGTAGGCCTAAAAGGGAGTTGTTGAATTTAGGTAAATAGTTTAGAAATCCTTTTATCTTTTTTTAGTGGGAGGCTTTTGTAGAAAAATAGCGAGTGACAAATTTGAATTTGTTGTTGAATTAATGAGGAAGACAAGAAATAAAAAAGTTCAAATAAATACAATAACAAAAATTAAAATATAAACTTAGAGAGTGAGGAATATTTTGCGCTTATTAACATTGAATATTAATATGTTTAACTATCTAATCGACAATAGTTTTTATGATTATTTACATGAAATAAATCCAGATTTAGCAATTATCCAAGAGGCTAGATTCAATAGATTAAAGGAAAACAGCGTATTCAACGATATTTCCTAATGGATATGATAAAGATAGATTAAATCTACAATTCGCTTAACTGTAGCATTTTTGCAAAGAAGACTGGAAAAGAGATGATAGTTTTGATTTTGAAGGGTACAACTATTCGCATATAAGATTAAAGAAGAATACATGCTTAATATTAGGTGTACATACTCCCTAAAATAGAAAAATGAATTGAATCTTTTCGAGCAATTTTTATAGTGCTGATATAATATGTGGTGATTTTAATACGAGTTCTAAAAATACGGAATCCTCAAATTATAAACTTTATCAAAAATTAATTGATAAGGTTACTGCAATTTATGGGAAACAGCTTTTGTGTAATGAAAAAGCTTTTTATTATAATTACAAAGGTGAAAAATTGCAAGCTGACAAAAGATGGATTTTTAGAACCTTTTTCGGGCAATACACATATTGATTATGTATTGGGAAAAGTCTGATTTTGAAAATCAAGGAAATAATAATTGATTATAGAACATTGGCTTTTTACAGATCATACTAGTATTATTATTGAGTGGGAATAATCCGAGGTCAAAATTCTACAGCCGCCTGCAACCATTCACTGTAACGCATAGCGTTGCACAGCGTTTCAACGGTTGCCACGCCCTTGCAACAAACGGAATAGTGATCCCGAATCAGCCCCCGAAACCACTTGAATCGAGGGCTGCTTTGCGCTGGTGGATGACTGGTTTTGATTCGTGGTTACTCTATAAAGTGAGGGGCATTGGTCCGATTTGGCGCTACCTGGAGGTTTCCGTTCACCACAGAGGTTCGCCAAGCCGTCCGCAACAATTCCCGAGCGCTAAAACGCGAACATCCACCTGATTCGAATCAAACCCGAATCACGGCGCTCCCAGAAGGCCCGAAATTGCAAAACCGCAGGTAAAGCTGGTTGAATAACAAACCGAGAATTCACGTTGAAATACGCCGGAACGAACCCTGCGAGGACGTGAAAAAGCGGCCCGAAGCCGCTTTTCTGATTCGCAATTATTCCCCGAGTGGCTTGATCAGACGCCGAATTCGACCTTCCACGTGTCGAGCTCTGCCAGAGTGATTTCTCCAGCCTTCGCCGAATCAAGCATCTCCTTCCACGCCCTGATCGCCATGGCGGGTTTGGGGCGACTTCTCCGCCGCGGAGCCGAACCCCAGCACCATCGTCCCGTCGACCTCCATCGGCTCGAGACCGAGCTCCTCGTTGAGTCTGAACAACAACCCCAGAGCCTGCCTGCTCGATTCTGGGGCACTTCCTCAACGCCTCGGGCGAGATTGCCAGAGCGAGGCTATCGCCTGAATCCGCGACTCTCCCGGCGTCCTGTTGCCCAGCTCGCAGTTGCGGATGGCGGAGTCGGTCTGCTCAGCAGGCTGCGGCAAGCTGCTTCTGTGTCATCTTGCGCATCTTCCTGTACTTCTTTATGAGCTCCCCGGTCTTCAACTCCCCCCCCATGGCGATCTCAGCGCGGACCATCTTGGACCGCATAGAAACTATAGCACGAAATTGAACGGTATGTATTGACCGTTCGTGAATGAACGATTACCATGCACTTGCAAAAACCGTTCAATAACGAACGCTAGGAGGAAACATGGCCAGCGAGGGCCCGAGCTGCTTAACGCGGCGGAGGTGTCGGAGAGGCTGGGGTCTGCCGCAGCAGGCGTAGCAGGTCATCAAGGAGCTCAACGCAGAGATGCGGGCGCGCGGATGCCAGGCGATGGCCGGCCGCGTGAGCAACGAGATCTTCAAGGAGACGTTCTTCAGGCGTAAAGGAGGGGCGAGGCATGACCGTTAAGCAGTCCAGGAACGGGACCCTGGTTCACGCAGTTCCGGTGCAGGATAAAGTTCGGCGAGGCATGAGTGCAAGCGCGGCTTCGCGACCCCGGGAGGAGGCCTAGGCATGGGAAGACGATTTCATCGCCTTCGCCGGGTGCACGATAGCCATGACGTTCGAGGAGTTCTACGAGGTGTACGAGGCCGACGTGAGGCCTGCGCCTGCGAGCACACCTGGCGCAACAAGGACTACCTGGTCAGGTCGAAGGCCATGCCGTACTTCAAGAACCGTCGCATGAGCGAGATCCAGGCATCGACATCATCCGCTGGCAGAACGGCCTCAGTGGACGGCGGAAACAACCACGGGCAGGGCTACGCACCCACGTACCTGAGCACCGTGAACAACCAGCTTTCTGCCGTCCTCAACCACGCCGCCCGCTACTACGGGCTCCACCCCAACCCCCGCGGCGCATCGCAAAATGGGCGGCAGAAACATCCGAGATGCAGTTCTGGACCAGGAGGAGTACCTCCGTTCGCCGACGAGATGATGGAGGCCGCGGGAGTTCCTCATGTTCGAGATCCTCTACTGGACCGGGATCCGCGAGAGAGAGATGCTCGCGCTCATGCCGTCGCCCTTCGACCTGCAGCGCGGGACCATGCGCATCGACAAGTCCTACCAGCGCTTCGACGGCCGGGACGTATTCACGGACCCGAAGACGCTCAAGTCGATCCGAACCATCAAGCTCTCGAGGTCCCTGGTCGAGGAGGTCGCCGATTACCTCGAGCGTCACCCCGAGATTGGCCCCGGCGACCGCATGTTCCCGGTCACCAAGTACCAGATCTCGCGCGTAATGAAGAACGGCTGCAAGAAGAGCGGGTCAAGAGGATCCGCGCACGACCTGCGCCACAGCCACGTGAGCCTGCTCATCGACAGGGCTTCACCGCCCTCGCTATCGCCGAGCGCATGGGTCACGAGGCGACCGACATCACGTTCCGCTACGCACACCTGTTCCCCACGGTGCAGGGATGACATGGCGAACGTGCTCGACGACGAGAGGAGGGTTCTAGGTGCCCTGCCCCAACTACCACAGGAAGCGGACCATCTCAAGGCGTTCCGCGTGAGCCGCGAGGAGAGCGAGCGAATAGAGCTCCCGGCGAGGGCCGCCGGCGTCACACAGCAGGAGTACATCATGGCCAAGATCGAGGACAGGGAGTTCACCGTGGTGCCCGACATCCGCACCTACAAGATGCTCCGCGAATCAATGCGCCAGTCTCACCGAGGAACTCTGCCGTCTGCGCGACTGCTCGGCCATGGACAAGCGCCTCATCGCGAAGATAGAGCTGCTGAGCGACCTTTTCGTCGGCATCGCCGGCGACGTGGAACGCGGCGAGCTGGAGAAGGAAGACAGCCTGATCGCGGATATGCAACGAGGGTAAACATCGAGAGGTCAATACAACCCGCGATGTCGTATCAGTGAGCAATGATCTTGACCTCGTCGGAGTCGCCCCCGTGTTGGGTAGCTCGATACTGCCGGATGCCCGTCTCAAGGTGAGTAGAGACGAACAATGCCCACATCTTTATCGGTACAGGCATTGTCGACATGCGTCACAAAGTGGCGAGCACGCGCCCTGCATGTGATTTGAATCGCAGGGCGGCTACGCCAGACGGTACCTCCTCGACCTGGTGACACTCCCCGTAACGACGTGCCCCGACGCAATTAGCTCTCCCAAAAGCTCGTTGATCCCCGTCCTTCCCAGCCCAATGGAGTCTGTGATGACAGTCGAGCTCAGGGGGCTTTACGGACGAGTTCAAGACTCTCACGATCTCCGCCTTCACCTCTCGAGCTCGTTTCGATCAGTCGAAACACCGGACACGTACGTCAGCAGCATAGTGAGGGTCGTGCGATTCGGACCAAAAGGCCACCTCATATCTCGGCTTCTCGCAGCCTGTCAAGCCCAACCCTGCGATGATCTTGTCCATGCCGCCGCCGGCACGCTCGCCAATCTCAATCTTCGCGAGCATCTTCATCATGGTCTCATTGCGAGGATCGGAGTTGCTGGGCTTCATGGCCTCGGAGACGGGTATGCGGAATTCGCCGGGGCTGGCTATGATGATGGCGTAGTCGTCCCATGCGATGCGCGGCACCGCCCTGGACCCGTCGCGACCCCGAGCGGCTTTCATCTAAAGCTGGTTGCCCTCCTTGAATGCCTTGAGTTCGTCGAGGTTCAACATAAAAGTCCTCCGCCTGCGTTATGCCTTTGGCAGATTCGTTTTCACCTGATTCAGCAAGTAGCCTGTCGGTCAGTCTGCCGAACACGGCACGGTCGATTTTCGTCTTCATGATGCGCATGTTGTCATACTTCTCTGCATTGTCTTGGAACCACGTCTCGATGTCGCTTGAGTCGATATCGTCCTTGTCGTCCTGGTCGAGGCTTTCGTAAACCTCTCTGAAGTGCCTGCTGGCTATCTCCCGCTTTGCCTCCACGAGGAGATCATCAAAAGGCGATACAAGCGCCGATACGTGAGTACATCGCAGCGCCTAGCTCGCGACGAATTTCAGCCTCAGTCCCGAAGTTCGACGTAAGGATGAATATCCCTCCGGGTATGTGAACCTCATAGTTCGTGTCAACGAACACACCCTCGTCAAACAGCTGGTAAAACGCGTTGTAGAGTGAGTTGCTGACCTTGTCGAACTCGTCTAGGAGCACGACGTTGGACTCCCTTCCAAGAAGGTCCTTGCGAAGCTTCCCTTGGAATGCTCGGCACCGAAAAGGTACTCGTACGCCTCCGTCGTCTGCATCATTGAGATCTGAACCCTTGTCATCTTGCTACCGAGAGCCTCGCTGAGGCATTTCGCACTTTTCGGTCTTTTCCGACGCCTGACGGCCCGTAGAACATCAACACGACCGGACGGTCTCCACTCATGACGCTGAGCCTATACAGCGACAGGGGCGATCTCCGCTTACAAATCAAGCTGGCCAAGCATCCCTTCTTCCATCGCTTCATAGATCGATTTGACTGAAGGCTTGTCGATTTCTCGATACGTCGTTGCCCGAGCCTCTATCGCTTCTGGGAACGCCGACTCAAGCGATGCCCTTACGCGCTTCGGTGCATTCTGAATGAAAAGGTTGCACGTTGTACGATTGCGTCACGATTGTCGCGAAGTTCGATATCACATGGTCAACAACTGAGCCGAAGTCGGCTGCCCTGACGATACCGTTGTCGGCGTCGGGCTTATCCTCAAGGCTGTAGTCGTTGGTCGCATAGTCGTTTGACCTGACCCGATAGTTGTATTTCCTTATGAGTGTGAGGAACTCGACAGTATCGTCCCTCTTGTCGATACTTTCATTCAGAAGCTTCTGGAAGTCGGCGTCGCACCCGTCGAATAGGACGACTCTCTCAACCATGTGACCTCACCCCGGCAAGAAGAACGTCGTACACCTTGAGCTTCTCAGAGTTAAGGCCATTGTCATCAACAGGTCCTGCAGGCTCGTAGTCTGGGTTGCTAGTCGTTATCGTATGCGCTACGTTCAACTCGTTGCTCACGTCGAGTTCTTCAAGAGTGCAGATTCCGACTTCGGCAGCATAGATGGTCAGGTCCATGCGCAGCAGGTCGGTGACCTTGTAGTTGTTCTTGAACGATTGCCTGTTGAAGCGAAAAACGACCCGTTCTTTTTCAGCTGAACCGAGGAACTCGAAAATACCCTTTGGCGTCTTTTGATTGTCGAGTCTAGCTTGTCGAGGGCAAGATTGAAGTCGCCAGCGGGAATGTTGCCGCCTCGCAGCATGGCAAGGTAAGGCGTCATGAGGCATAGCTGGCAAGCGAGTTGTCGATTGCCTCCACGGAAAAACCCCTCAAAGAGCCTGATGTCCTCGCGCGAGTCCGTAGCTCCGAGGAAATCGGTCAAAACGGTGTTGCTAATTATGCTTTTTGCGACGGCGCTCGTATTGAAAGACACGCTGGCGGCACCTGATGCTTCTGCCGAAATGTCGATGCCCGTCAGTATCTCCAAGAGCTTTGTCTTCAGACTGGCTTTTCGCATCGGCATTGCCCTGAAGCGCCATCTCGCTCGCTTGTTTTCTCTTTCACGGTGGTGGCATCGCCGCCGTTAACCATCTGGATGTAATCAGTAGCAGATCCCTCATCAAAGCAGACAATCTTTGCGAGCGTGAGGCTATCCTTATCTCTTGCCACGGCTATTCATCTCCTTCCGTCATCCGAGCATAGAGGTTGAACAGGTGGTCGACTATCCTTTCTCGTCACGGTCGAAGTCGACACCGTAGACATTCTCGACAACAGCGTCGAGTGCCGCATGCGCCTCGCGCAGGTCGTCATATTCCCGCCCTATCGAACTTCTTTGCTTCGGCTTCGGTTGCATCAGGCGGCACTTCCGAGATTCCATCGTACATTTGCGCATATGTGCTTTCGGATGGTTCTCCCTCGCCGCAAGTACTGTCTGTGCAGCTGCTTCTATTGCTGCTCGTTGTGCCCGGGTAGGGTTTGGCCAAGGATAGCTGTTGTATACGATGGTGGCAGAATACTGGTAATCGCTCTTCATGCGACCGCAAACGACACGCATCCAGGCTTGTGAAATTGTGAGCTCATGATGCCCAGTTCATACAGTGTGCCGCCAGGAACCATTAGCAGCTTGTTGCCTGCGACGCATTCGGAGTCGACGTAGCCCATGGGGATGTATGACCGTCTCTGCGACGACACCTGCGGCACGGCAATGTACTGGTGAGTCTACCCTGATGATCTCGTCGAAGAGCCAAGGGGTAGCCGCCCTCCGTCGTGTTGCAGCCTTTTTGCTGGCCAGGCGCATTTTTCGCACGCTCTCTACGCGTTCATTCACAAGCGGCATAGATCGTATCTGGGCTTCCGTGGCACCCTCAAGCCACAGGCAATAGCGCGGGATCTTCTTGATGAACTCGTTGCCCTGCATGAACGGGCGTATCCAGTCCCTTGAGGCAGGTTCTCGTGCAACAAGGTCAGCGCGTTCACCTCATCGAGCGTCAGATAGCCCCAGTCGCTGGCACCACCGCCGCGTACCATAATAGGCACGTCGCATAGCGGTCGAGTGCGCGAGGAGACGAAGTAGTTTGCTGCTGGCATCAGATACCATTGATGTTTGATACGACGACCTCGTGCCCGTCACCGTAGAACAATCGAGCTGACTGCACTTTGTCATGCAGGTAAACCCGATGATGATCACGTGAACGTGCGCCTGCGTAGTCGCCTCATTCTTCCATACGAACGGCCTGTAGGGCGAACCTGATGCTTATCCCATGCTCGAAGAGAGGCTTCCATAATGGCTCGACTTGCTGGCCTTGGGAAATCGAGTTGGTCGACACAAAGGCGCCAGATGCATGCGCCCCATGCATGTATTCGGCCGCCTTTATATACCACCCGGCAACGTAATCCAGCGTTCTTACACCTGCAACAGAATGCAGTCATCAGACTGTTCCTTCGTCATGTTTCCGACAAAGGAGGGTTGCCAATAATGTAATTGCACTCGCTCGCGGGCGAGTACATCCTCCCAATCCATGCGCAGCGCGTTGCCCTCGTGTATGTTCTCGTTCGCCTTGAGCGGCAGGGGGTCAATCCACATGGAGAGGATCTCGCGCGTCTGGTCGAGCATCTGCAGTTCGGCGATCCAAAGCGCGGTCTTGGCGACCTCGACTGCGAAGTCATTGATCTCGATGCCGAAGAACTGGTCGGTGGTTACCTGGATGGGGTCGAGCTCGCCCATGACCATCTGCCTGCCGTACAGGTCCTCCAGCACGCGGTTCTCTAGTTTGCGCAGGAGAGATACGTCTCGGTCGGGAAGTTGCCGCTGCCACATGCGGGATCGAGGAACTTGAGGCTTGCGAGTTTGGCTCTAAACGCCCCCAGCTTGAACCTGCGCTCCTTCTGGATGGCTAAGCCCTCAATGGCCGTCAGCTCGTCCCTTAACGCGTCGTAGAAGAGCGGCCCAGTGAGCTTGTGGATGTTCTCGATGGACGTGTAGTGATGCCGTCCGCTCGGCGGGTCTCGGGGTTCAGCGTGCTCTCGAAGACCGCGCCGAAGATGGTGGGGCTGATATCCTTCCAGTCGAACTCGGCGGACGCCTCCTGGAGCAGGATGAAGCGCGTGTTCTCGTCGAACTGTGGGGATGATGATCTCATCTCGAGAGAGGCCGCCGTTGACGTACGGGAAGCGCAGCGAGATCGAGGTCGAGTGTAGTCGCGTTCCTCCCCGGCGTCTTGAGCACGCCGAACAGGTCGATGAGCGCCTGTCGCCTGTGATTGACCCGAAGCCCTTTGAGATACTTTAGAAGGCCTCACGCTCCTGCAGGAGCTCCGCGTCCTCTGCAAAGAGGAGGAACACGATACGGGTGACGAGGATGTTCAGACTCCTCTGCTCGCGCTCGTCGTGCTCGATATCGCGGTAGGCCTTGGCGAATGCGTCGAGAGCTTGCCGACAACCTCGCCCGCCTTGACCGAGAGCTGCTCTCGCGCTCGAGGCGGCTGTTCTCCTTGCGGGTGAAGAACGAGGCGGTGGTACTGGTTCGGCAGATCCTCAAGTCGGATCGTCTCGTAATCGGCCTCCGCGTCTCCCTTTGTCCAAGTCGTGGATGCGAATCTCGTCGAAGTTGCAGGTGATGATCCACTTGGGCATGACGCTGCGGGGCGTGATGTTGTCCGCGTACCACTTGGCCTGCTCGAACGGTGTGACGAGGCGCTTGTTGCCGTAGCGATCCTTGCCGCGATGCTCCGGCTCGTCGAGGCTGACGCCTCGGCTCTTGTTCTCTATCAGGATGGATCGATCCTCGTAGAAGACGTCGATTCGGCGGCCCTTCACCTTGCGCTCGAAGTCGAGTTGCTGGGTGTTCGCGATACCCAGGACCTGGGGAGCACAGCTCGATCCAGAAGCTGTTCGACTCACGCTGCTCGTTGCCCTCGGCGGCTTGCCAGCGCTCCACGAACTTCTTGGCGGCTGTTTTCTGCTCGTTAGGTGTCATGCTTCTCCTGCTCTTGCTTTGAAAGCTTCTCGATGATGCAGAGCTTCACGAAGGAGGTGAAGTTCATTCCATATAGTGTCGCAGCCTCCTTCGCGGAGTCCCGCAGGTTGCTGGGGATCCGCATGGTGTGACAGGAACGTTAGTCGCCTTTCGGCGAGAAACGCTCGGATTTCAGTGGCTGATGCCCCGCTTTGGAGTAGTCTCTGCATATGTCATGGGCTATCCTTCGCCAGAATGCTGGTTGCAATACATATGAATTCATTCTACCAGAGACATAGGACATAAAAGCATCATAACCAGGGCATGATGCATACATGATCCGTCTTGAGAGGTTAAGGCTGCCGTCCCGTACAAGCCAACTTAGTGTTGATGAGGACTTGCTTCGTTCGTACGACGAGAGAAGAGAGGAACGACGCCTCGTAGCTCGCTGCCATCCCAAAGCGACAACCTGCAGGTGTTTGCACGATCAAAAACTCCATCCGACACATGAGTCGACGAATTTTTCTGTGCCGCCCAGTCACGGGAACTGGCATGCTATGGCACTGGCTCGTTGCGGGTCGTTTGCACCGCCCCGCCCACGCCTCCTCATCACCTGTCTCGCGTCGAGCCGCTGGCGCTGCTGCGTGCTAAACCTCGGGAGTTTCTGCATCGCATGGGCCGGATGGCAGGGGTGTGGGGCGGTCCGGTCAGGTCACCCGCAGATCACGCGTCCAGCAAGGCCATACGTTGTCGGTTGGCTGTCAGCTCTGTGGTCTCTCGCATGTGCGTATCCAGTAGCGTGCTCACCCAACTCTGCGCTCGCCGCTTCCACCTCCATGCACGGCCCCGGATAAACCACGTCGGGCGCTCCCTTCTCGACGCCTACGCGCCCCACCCTGCTGAGTTCCCGAGCTCTCAGCCCAGCTACCGTTGCGCAACCACCGCCCGACGTCCGCTCAGGTAACGACATCCGATCCGCGAAGCGGAGACAGGCCACCTTGGAACCCCGCCCGTCCGATTAGGAGCCTCCCACGAAGCCAGCGGGAACTCCTTTGGCCTTCTGCCTTGGACACGCATTGACGTACGGAACCCACCGGGGAGTACAGGGCGTGCGATGTTTTCAAAAATCTTAGCCAGAGACCTCATCTTCCAAGGCTGGCGAAACTTTTTAGAAAAAACACCGGAGGAGACCCATCTTCCAAATCCTCCTTCGCTTTCCACCCTTGCACGCCCGCCGGAGCCCGTGCGTCAGCGCGCCGCAAGACGGAAGGCCAGGGCGAACCGCCGGAAACCAAGGAGGTCAATCATGTTCGAACTCAGCAGAAGGCCATCAAGGCAGCGACAACTTTCCCCGAGCGTCGCGGTTACGAGGTCATCGACACCGAGTGGAAGTCCGAGGACGGCGGCTACATCGACGTGGTGGTGCGCGACGAGGACGCGATCGTGTTCTGCGACGTGCAGGCCCGCAGGGGTGTCGAGAAGGGAATGCCCGAGGAGAGCCTGGGAGCCCGCGAGCGCATGGAGATCAACGCGCTGGCCAGTGGCTCGGCCAGCACGGGGACGACCCGGACAACGTGGACGTCACCATCCGCTTCGACAGCATCGCGATGCTGGTCATCTGCGAGACCAGGGCGCTCCTGAGGGCACCACATCAACTGCCTAGGATCCGGAACGATCGCCGCCGCGCCCTCAAATAGCTCGGACTCAACGCAGGAGAAACACTGGGTTGAAGACACAGAACGGGTACGGTCGTCGATCTGAAGCTTGGACCGAGCGAGTCCCAATCTACGACTCCCGGAGTTTTCGATTGCAACATCTGCGGCCGACATCACCGGTCACACCGCCGAGCACGGCAAGGCCCATATGCTTGCAGGTGAAGGGTCGAGCACCACAGCGAAAGTCCGCCGGTGCTCGTCGGTTACGACAAAATCGAGCATGCCGAGCAGGGTCATTACAGAAACCGTTGTGACGGGTGGACGCTGGGAGTGAAGGCCTTCCTAATAATGGCCATTTCCGGGAACTCGGTTGGCAAGATGATTATGAAGGTATCGCCTCCGCCGTCAGAGCGAGAGGGGCAGATTCGGATATACCGCGTTGAAACGGACGATGCGCTCCAGGCTCGTAACGCTAATCGGAGATAGGGGCTGGAATGGCTTCCGACCACGATATGCTTTCTGCAGATATAGCTGATTGGAGTACAATGTTTGTATTGCATTTTGATACCTCTCGAAGGGGTGACGGCATGAGTTACCAGAAGCTTCCTGAGGAGCACGCTTCCGAAACAGATTTGCAGCAGTACCTATCCGATGGCGGGCAGGTTGCCTTCACGGTCAGAATCCCAAAGAACCTCAAGGACTCCGCCGTCGAGATTGCCGAATTGCGCGGAATGAGCTTCTCGGCGTTCGTCCGCAATTGCCTCATCCAAGAGCTTACTGAAGGGGCGATAACCGCATGAACGACCCCAAAGAAAACCGCTGAAGAATATGCGAAGACTCCGTTAAAGGGAAACGAACGTAAGCTCTCGTTTGTGCCGAATGCTGGTGAGAGCGGGCTACGCAACTCTTCCTCGATGCATTCGAAGCGGATGAAACGACATCAGGGAAGCGGTAGGAAGATCCTTCAGCGAGTTCACCACGCTTGTGGACAGCTATTACGACCATCCGGACCGTTTCATCGGTTTGATGCAGCAGGGAAAAGACAAAGCCCAAAACCGGTATCCACTCCCGTTGATTCTTCAGCATCCGCAACAGTGAGGAGACCCAGAACTGTCGCAAGGCTCGACTCGTCCCCATCAAGAGTCTTCGTCAGCGATGCGGCTTTTGAACACTCCTACGGGCAAAAGCTCAAGGACTATCAAGGCAAAGCAAAAGCGGGTGTTTGATGGGCTTTGCGACCGTCATGAGACCGTCCTCGTATATCAGGCGTTCCCAGCGTTTTCCATTGAGCTCGAAGATATCAGGGACTCGTTTCTAAAACTATTCGCAGCATACCCTAGCCATCCAGCGAAAGCGTTCGCTATATCGGAGAAATTCCCGCCGGATATCTTCATGGTTTTCACTGCCGACTTGGCACGGGACACGTTTTCCGACGACAACCTCTGGGGCAATTTCTTCGAGATTCTTCCGTTGAACCAAAATGCGCAAATCGAGTTCAAGAAACTCTTCGTGAAGCTTCTCGAGGTTAGGGGAATGCCCCTCTACGCACAGGACGAAGCTGCCCATTACTATTTCTATACGACCCTGCTGCAGCGCGGGCTCTCCGAGGACTCATGGGAAGACTGTGGGAAACCTCCCTCATGCCGATGGCAGAGGGCGCTACGCAGGGAGGGGCTCGGCTACGGCGGCGAGATGAGCGGCTACTCGATTCTTCAGGAAATCAAAAAGCGAGAACGGCCGGTATACGCCCAAGCAGTCTGTTCTCAGGATCCTCCAGAAAGCTCCGGATTCGACAATCGCGTCGATGTTCGAATCTGCCATGAAAGTTGCAGAACGCGCAGAAACTCGACTCGGCTCCCGAGACGAATACGTGCTCGTCGATAACGCAGGACTTCCCGAGATTGCTCTCGTAGCCCTCCACAACACTACGGAGAAGCGTAGCCCGCAAAGGGTCGCACCGGGTGCAAGGCGGCAAAGGCAGACCGCTTCGCCACGACGCGAGTTCGTGGACCTGCCATCTGCGAATCTCTGCCTTGATCTCGATAGGGGTATCGTTCTCATAAGATGGTCGAGGAAGCAGTACCCGGACGCATTTCTCGGGGATCGCATCGACTTTTACGTAGACGGAACAAAGGTCTTCGAGCAATACTTCGAATCCCGCCTCAACAAATGCATTCTTGACGACGTCGAGATCGAGGTCTCGCCCAAGCGAGATATGATGTCGAGCTGCGACTGATGAAGCGCGTCGAGGACGAGGGAAGCCTGTTTCGAGCAGAAGAGCTCGACTCGAACAGTCCTTCCTGAGGAGCAAGCCCGGTTGCTTCGAATTCATTCGAGGGATCGATGGGTGTTCCACCTGCGCGGCAGGAACGACAGGATAACCAGGTGTCGGAGAATCGCATCATCCTGAACAAGGACTACTACATCGACCCCGGCATCGGCATGAGCACGGTTTCGGAGCACGAAGTCTCCCAGTCGTGGAAGGAACATCGGTATTCCTGTTCGACGTCGACCCGGGTGCATCCGGAGCCATCTACAGGAGGAACCCGTATGACAAAGATGAGGAGGTAGCGGTCTGGCTCGAATCGTATCGAGCGCACGTAAACAAGATCGCGTCATCGGCGAAAACTCGAGGATGGCCCGGACCTGTACGGCTGCGTTCCTCGTAAGCACGGCGACAATGCGGGATTGCTATATCGTCATCGAAGCAGCTGATGGACCAGCCGCCTCGACGATCTGAGCATCTCATGTAATTGCAACGGAAAAGAGCGTCTCCGTCCTCGCAAGGTCCTCTGGCAAGACACTACGGGACTTCGAGCTCATCTCAAGTGCGCTTCCTCGAGTTGACTTCCGGATCGACTGGCACGCAGAATACGTCGAGATAACCGCACGGCAGATCTCCACCGGAGGGAAGGTTGTATTCCGCTACCGCTTTGCAATTGTGCCAATCCGGGAGTTCAAGCTCGAGGAGGCGCATGTGGAGAACGGGGTCGTCGTCGCGCAGTACTCCTTCCACCCGCGGCAGAACCTCTACGTGACCGACGAAAATGGAATCACGGACTACGTAGGCGCGCGCCAGCAGTACTGGAAGCGCACACTCGAAGGATGAGTTTCTCCCCGCTGATCATCTCTTCGGAAGATGGCTCTCGGGAGGTCCATGCAGCTCGCTCGCCGCACTCGACGTGAAGGTGCCCGATGAGGTCCTCAAGCTATCGGAAGAGCGACCGCTGTGCCTTTGCAGATGCAATCAACCTCGGCACGAGAAGCGGCGCGATCAGCATCAGCACTCGGATGGCGCTACAACCGCAATCTCATAGTTGCATTGCGGTTTCGGTCCCCACTATCACGGGAATCTTCCTTTTCAAAGAGCTCAAGCAGCCAATCGAACATCTGGTCAACCTCTTCTCCCACGCTGAGTATTTCGTTCCGAGCGGCGACGGCGTCCGAGAATGCCCTTGGTTATTTCGATTGATTACGGCAATGAGGAAGCGAGTACTGGCACACAGATGGCAAGAACAGATGTCGAGATCCTGAAAAAGCAGAGAGGCGTCGGCTTCGAAAGCTACGAAAGATCCTCTCCGACGGCGTGAATCTAGAAATGAGATTCGACGCTCCGGTCCTGTGCAATCTCCGCGTTGGCTTCAGAACAGTCGGGCGAAGGCCATACGCGAACTTGGTGAGGTGAGCATGACAAGGGGAGAAAGCAACCCTCTTGTTGCCCGAGGAAACCGCGTATGCCATGAGGACGGGAAAGAACGTAGTCGCCACCGTATGCCCGAAATCGAAGCTGGGCAAGCCAAGAACAGAGTATTCCTTCGATCTCCCTTTGAGAGGCTAGGGACATGAAGCACGAAAAAGCAGTTCAACCCTATTCAAACCGCGCGTACTGTCGAGGGATTTTGTACCGCGAGTACATAGCGACCACGATCCACTTCGCGGACGCCGGTCTCGAGGGCAGCTCGAGGGTATTCTCCGGGAACCCCGTTTTCTCGCAAAAGGACCTTTCCTCGAGGCGGCACCACCGTACCGCCCTTCGCTCAGCGTCAGAAACCTCGTCGAAGAGGGAGTCCTGTGCAAGAGCATGCTGGGCCTGCGCGGGCTCGATGAGAACCGTGCGCTGTACGTTCACCAGGAGAAAGCGATCCGGAGGCCGTCGCTGGCAGAAACTACGCGGTTGTCACGAGGAACCGGTTCGGGTAAAACCGAATGCTTCCTGCCGCTCACTCATCAACGACATCCTCACAGAGTTCGAAGAGCGGGGCCCATCGAGCGGCGTTCGCGCCATGATTCTTTACCCCATGAACGCGCTGGCGAACGACCAGCTGAAGAGGCTGAGGGGTCTTCTTGCCGGCACCGGCATTACCTTCGGCCGCTATACGGGCGATACCGAAACAATCCGGAGAAAGCGATTAAGAGTGGAAGGGGCGAAAACGGGCAAAAGAAGCTTCTAACGAAATCATTTCACGCGAGGAAATCCGTTCGAACCCCCGAACATCCCTGCTCACGAACTATTCCATGCTTGAGTACTTACTTCTCCGTCGAGGACGCTCCGTTGTTCGGAAGCGTTTTTGGCGCGAACTGGCGTCATATCGCTATCGATGAGGCGCACATCTACTCGGGTGCGCTCGGAACCGAGATTGCGTACCTGATTCGCAGGCTGAAAGCTCGCATAACGTCCGAAATCGGCGACATGCCCAAACTTCATTGCTACGCGACCTCTGCAACCTATAGGCTCGGAGGAGGACATCCCCGACGTTGCAAGATTCGCAGAGGCTTTGTCTGGCGAGCCGTTCAGTTCTGATCCGACCGATCTCGACGTTATTACAAGCGAGAAAGATTCGCCTGTCGATGCCCTCGACGAAACGCAATGGGGAACGCTTCCACTCGAGACATGGGCAGAGCTCAGGGGCATTGCCGCGGAGAACCAGCCCGATGCCAGGGAGACCGCCAAGTCGCTACTTGCCGGAAGGGCTCCGCAGGCAGTACTCGAAAAGTTCGATTCGTGCGAGTCGCTCCGCTTGCATTAGGATCTGCGCTCTCGGCGAGGAATCGACGGCTGCTCTGGTCAAGAAGATGTCGAACGACTTGCTAGACCTGACTGATATCGAGGCAATGAAGGACATCGGCATCGACGGACTCGAAGGCGACGAATCTGACGTCGAAACACTGTCTGCGATGATTGAAGTCCTCTCCTGGGCGCAGAGGACTGAGGGCGTACCGATACTCACGAGCAGATACCATTCGTTCCTGCGCGCCCTGAGGGTATTTTCATCAACCTCCGAGATCGCAGGCTCATCGAGCATAAGTGCACGTCGGAGCTCTCGCCGAAGGTTACGAAGTCCCCGTTTACGAAACGTCGGTTTGCCGCCATTGCGGACAGGCGTACATACTTGGCAGAGATGACTCTACCCGGAGGCGACACACACTCCTGGCTTAATCCCAAGCATGCCGGCGCCGATGCAGACGATGACTTCATCCCGAGAGATTATTACAGGATCATCCCGAACGGTGAGGATCCCTGATCCCGAGGAAACAGTCCAATGGCTTTGCCCTGTATGCGGAACGCTGCAGAGCGAAAAAGACGCACCGGGCCACAGGGTTCCAGCACGAGGAGTGCGAACGAATCCCGATCGCCCATAACGTCGCAAGCGAAGATAACGCCAAATGCAACCATTGCGGCTATACGAGCAGGGTTGCGATTCAGCCGATGAGGGTATCCCGGAGGCTGCTGGGAGCGTTGTTCGCATGACCTCGTCCGCGACATCCCCTCGTTCAAGAAGGGACGACGAGGACAAGCTGAAAAGCAGGTTCTCCAGGTCGAGAAGAAACGCGGCGGCAACGTCATCTGCTTCTCGGATAAACGGCAGGACGCGGCGTTTTTCGCCCCGACGATGAAGAGGACCCTACGGCAACATCACACAAAAGGCAGCTCATCCGCGAGGCGGTTGAGGCCAAATCGTCCGCTGGAGATGGATGCACCCCAACGCAAAGCAGCAGCTGGATCGCTGACATTGGATTCAAGCGTTATCCGAGATTCTTGGACCCTGGGGCGAGAAACGACCCGGGGCGGAGCCCTGGTTGCTCGACGTGATGGCAGCGGAAGATTCGAGGAACAGTCTTGAGGGCCTCGGAATCGTAAAAGATTGTGCCGGCACACTTCAACGAGGGGCTGGAAGACCCGAAGGTGGCGGACTTCGTGGCGAGCTGGTCTCCGAGCTCCATGGGGAGCATCCGTGGCTCACCGCGGACGATTTCAAGATCTTCGCGAGTGTGCCTCGAAACGCTCCGGGAACGCGGCGCACCGAAGTCCCGGGCAGGAGAGAACAACTACCGCGAGAACCGCATGGTGCGCGCAAACGATGTCGTCTACGGAGACGATGCAGCCGGAGAAGGGCGACATACGGTTCGTGGGTACGATGAACAACAAGAGACTGGGCTTCGTCATGAAATACGCGAGAGTTCACGGTGTCGAGGTCGACCGTTCCGCAGCAAGAGCACATCCTCCGAGTGATATTCGATTTCCAACTGAGTACCTCGGCGAGCTTTTTTCGACGCTGAAGGCTACATGATCGGCCTTCCGAAAGATTCCGGCTCAACAAGGACATCTGGAAACTCTACCCGCACGAAAACGACGACGTTGTGGTACCGCTGACGACACCTGCGGGTGCGAATCGCATCTCGACACCAACGGGGTGTGCACCACTAACAAAATGCGAAAGGCGCATCTGTGAAGACGACCTACGCAGGAGCCAAGTCCAGGACCGGTTCTATGAGGGACATCTACTGCGAAGAAGCCCTTCCAATCGAGATGAGAGTACACCGCGGCTTTCCTCCAGAGCGCGCGAGGCTCGTCAGAGCAGTTTATCTCCGGCGACGTCAACGTTTTGTCCTGCAGACCACTTTTCGAGCTTAGCGTGAACGTCAGCGACCTTAGAGCGATTTTTATAAGCAACGTTTCCTCCCATCGACGGCAACTACACGCAACGCGCTGGACGGGATTAGCCGACGTGCTGGAAAAGCGAGATTTTGCGCTCGTTTGCCGCCTGCGCCCCGACATCGAGCATTATAAGGACCTGAGAAGAATCATCGAGGGCGAGACGCGTGCCGTTCTGCATATGGAGAATCCCGAGATTGCGATCAGGCACGTCTCGCTGTCGCGCTGTCCGAGTTCTTCCGGAACGTACCACAGCACAGCGAGAAACTACGCACATACCTACAACGATTTCATGGCGCTCGCGGAAGATGACCCGTATGGCCTCAAGGAGCTGGTAGACTTTCTGAACAGTCATCCCGATGGAGTAGCAAATCAGCTCAATGCCATATTTTTCCTCCGATAAAAGCCGTTTCTGGAGAGCTGGGCATATCGGACTGGACGTGACCGACAAACTAGCGAGCGCGGAGAACGGCAGGCTGCCGAGGACGCACGAACTGAAAAGATTCGACTACTCGCGCATCGAAGATGCGATTGACCGCACAGACGATAGCTCCGAGCTCAGCAGGCTGTACAAATCGAAAGACGCACTCGAATCAGAAGGCGCCATACGGGTGCTCGCGAGAGAACGGCGTACTGCCCAGAGTACGGCTTCCTGCAGACATCGATCGAACTCCCACCTCAGAGGCTCGACAACCGGAAGAAAGAGAGAGCGGCTCCAACTCTCAGAGGTCTTCCCGCAAGCGATACGAGGTACGCACCGGGATCTGAAATTGTTGCCGGCGGGGAGCTCTGGAGGTCCCACGGGCATCAGGAAAAAGAAGGCACGATCTGATCACGCGCAGGTATGGTAGATGTGAATCGGGGAACGTTCGTGCGCCTATTGACGACCTTGACGAGCGAGCAATGCCCTGTTGCCACTAAAGATCGTGCAGCTGGAAGAAGCGGATGTTGGTTCCCTCACTTGGTTTTCGAGGCAAGAGAAGGTGAGAGTAAGGGCATCGGGCTCAGGAAACCCCGAGCCACAGGATGCGCGAAGTCTTCTTTGGCCAGCACTCCTTGAAGGAAGTCACCCCGTCGAGTACACGTTCCCCAGCGGATCTGCCCTTGCGAGTTCTCCGGAAACGGACAGCTGTGTGTGATCAACGACAATAGGAGCGCTGGCTTCCAGATCTGCAGAAATATTGCGGTGCCTCCGCGGGTGCGCAGAATGACGTCAAGCACGCTGGATATTGCAGAAATACAATCCCACGCCAACGTACACGCGTGTCGATGCGCTCGAACGGCATTTGTAAGCGATGTTCTGGAGCTCGTGCTCTCGATAGAACGAGCAGCGAGGCGGATGCAGATGGCTGGGAATCCGTCGCTGAGCGATTTTCACTGCCGCTCAGCAAAACTGCTCGATATTCCCTCGGTCCGAGCCAGTGGAACCCTTTATCAGAATGACGACCATGTCAGCTGATGATTTACGATGACGTGCTTGGTGGCGCAGGACACGCAAGCAGCTTGCGGAATGGTTGACGAACTCTAAAGAAGAAGCGTTCCATATCGTCGATGAATGCACGTGCAGCCGAGATACCTGCTGTTACGGCTGCATAAGCGGTACAACAACCAGAGCAGGCAGGGGCAAAGCTCTCCCGTGGGGTCGCTGCAGACATACTTGGTGCGTTATTGAGAGGGTGATTGCCTGCAGGCGCTACCGGAATCATCGTAATGGACGAAGGATCCGTCGAAATGGTGTGGAAGATGCTGCATCTGCAGTTCCTTCAGACCCTGTGGGCAGGGACGCCCGCCTCCAGCGAGCGCCCGTACGCGTAGCCGGTAGCACTTGCCGATCCTCACTGCCTCGGCGCACGGACTCGTCTCCTCGATGAGTCCTTCAGCCTTCAGCCGGGTGACCGCGTCGAGAGACCGCGCGGTCGCTCACTCCGAAGAACGGCGGCGCTGTGCTGCTCTCGTAATAGTCGCGGCCCGCGGTCGGAAAGCCGAAGATGCGGGCGTGAGACCACGAGGTCGATGCCCTTCAGCCCCACAGCTCCTAGCCGCTGAAGTCCCAGACCGGACGAATGAGCGGCCCGAGATCGAACAGCGGGCCTGCCGGGTCTTTCCATCTCCGGGCCTAGTCGTTCGCGTCTACGGCGCAGAGCTCCAGCAGGTCCTCGATGTTCTTGCGCGTGAAGCGCAGAAACTGCCGATGCGCACTCCGCAGAGCGCGCCGTCCTGATGAGGCGGTGAGGCGTCGTGTTGCTGACCTGAAGGTGCTCGCCACCTCGGTGATGGTGAAGAGCGGCGGCATGCACTCGATCCCGCCTCGCCCTCGCCCCTCGACGGCCTAGTGCCATCGCCTCCTCGATTTCCTTGTTGTCGCGCATTCGCACTTTGCTTTCTATTGGCGCCCGCTGCGGCCGTGGCGGCGGACTGGTCGATTCGCCGTGCGCACGACGCCATTCAATCGAGGTGGGGCCACGAAAACCGAGGGCACCCGTTCAGGTGCCCTGGGGTGCCTGTAAGTTCAGGTTTTCTTATTCCGGGTCCGGGTAGCTGGTTTTGGGAAGGTCTGTCACCTCGCAGCCAATCGATGAGCTCCTCCCGGATAACGAAGGACCCTCGAGAACCGTTGCGCCACTTCCTCAGGGGAGGGGTTTACCGCGTCTTTCGCGTAGTGGTAAATCTTGATCGGCTTGACTCTCAGCAGCCTCGCGACCTCCGCGACGGAATAGACGTCCTGTGGCAGGACGGGCTGCTGCACGAGCCTCATCACGAACAGGGCGTTGCCCTCGTCCTCGTCTTCAACCTTGATGTTCGGGATCTTGATTCGGCCGCTTCCTCTCAGTCATGGCGGGCGCTCCCGATCCTCGGGAGGACGGCGGACCGCTTGGGATGGAGATGCAGCAGGCTAGATATTTACGATGGAAGCCGGCACCATGTTCTGGAGCGTCCTCGAACCTGAACACGACGAGCATCGTGTTTTTCACCGGCCGCGAGCTCGGACCTGCTGATGAACATTCCACGGTGGGAGTTCTCGAAGCACCTGAACGGGAGCGGGTCCGTCTTTCACGAGACGAGCTCAGGCACCTGCCCTCGCTCGTCATCGAGCAGCGTCACTACATCCTGCACAGTGTAGTAATCTTTCTGCGGAATGTGCGGCTTCGGTTCTGCCGGCATCAATCTTTCCTTTCGCCTCCTCAACGCAGAGCAGCTCAGGAATCAATGGAGATCGGCTCTCCGAGAACGCCGACGCAGCTCCGCAGAACCACTACTGCAACTTCAGAGTTTTTGTGGTTGGATTTTCGCAGCAACGGGAGACCACTCTGCGCGCCGATGCCTAGCGCCCTGTGAGCTCACTAAGATTTGTTCCACCTGAATTACATTTTTATGAGGGCACAGCTATAGAGAGGCTAGTAGGTTAAGGGGCAACTCGTACGGAAAAAGCCAAATCCCGCATCAAAAACCGGACGACGTTATGATCTCCGCCGTCCGGCCCTTTATCGAGGCACAGTTGTCATCTGATACCGTTTTCCGACCTCAATAAGCTTTTTGTTTTTGACTTGCCAATCACAGTAGCCACCGCGAACAGACGGACATCAGTTTGTTAAAGAGGTAGTGCCCTTCTTATTCCATGAGTGCAGCAAGTAGTCTTTCTGCTGATTCTTCCATTTCCAGATACTTTATGCAGCTGGATGTCTCGAGATGGACAGCAATCGCGCATGTAGAGGCAATGAACTCGTAATCATGGCTAATGACCAATACCGTTTTCCCCTCGAAGCGAGTTCTTTCAGACGCTTTGAGACCATTCGCTATACTGCGAAGATCCAGAGCCGCTCGTCGGTTCATCGAGCACTATGACGGACACGTCGAGCAGCTCCGCTACTGCGATTGCCAGACGCTGCTTTTGCCCTCCCGAGAGCGTCATTGGATGGGCGTCTTTAAAATCCGACAGCCCGTAAGCGTCGAGAAGGGCCCTGGTTTCGCTGTCTGACAAGTCAGAGGGCATTGAGATGCAATTCTTCCGCGACGCCAGTCCGCGAAAAGAGCTGACAATCGGTGTTCTGCATGACGAAATAAGTGCTCCGACGCCTTCCTCTTTGATTCATAGACTCTCCCGAAAGAGCAATTTCCCCTCCTTTCTCTTTTATGAGTCCGCAGATACAGCGTGCGAGTGTCGTTTTTCCCACTCCCGTTGCCTACCGACGAGCAATGCAGATGCCGCTGGGAACACGCGAGGTCGAGATGATCGAGAACAAGTCGAGGGACCCACCATAGGACAGCTTCGAGATTTCGAGACCGTTCTTGAAGATATGCCTTTGACGGCGGGGTGCGTTGTTTTCCGCACGGATGCACGGTGAGCGTATCCCCAGTCGCTCTCTCTCGCCATCGGAGAGCGCGAGGAGCTCTGCGCGTTTAGGGATGACGGACTATCTTGCCACCTGCATGTAGATGAAGCGATCCGCAATATTGGCAGGTAATAAATCCGATGCTCAGCGACGACTATCGCATGACCCTGCATCTTACAGGTCGCTGATGAGTTCTCCAAGAGCGTCTGCCGATTTCATGTCGAGATTGGCCGATGGCTCGTCGAAGACATATGCCAGCGGATTCACGGCGCCCACTGACGCGATGGCGACTTTCTGCTTTTCGCCGCTTGAGAGGGGAAACACCTCTTTTCCTTTAGGTTTTCAGCTTTGACTTGTTCAAGGGAGGCGTTTACCCTCTCTTCGAGTAGATGGTGGTCTATGCCGTAGTTTTCCATTCCGAAGGCAACCTCGTCTTCGACGAGTGTCGCGAAGAACTGGCTGCGCGGATCCTGAAAAACCGAGCCTACCTTCCTCCCAATCTCTTATAGTTTGGACTCGGCGCATCGAGGGTCATCTACGCACACTTCCCGTGAGTTTTCCTCCATAGTATTGCTCTGCAAGCCCGTTGATAACGCGTGTTACCGATGTTTTGCCGCAGCCTGATGGTCCGATGACCACGACAACCTCTCCGGAATCGACGGAAAGGTCCCGTCGTCAAACCTCGGATGTTCGGCAGAAGGGTAAAGTTAAGGAAACGTTCTTAGAGCTCGATGATGCCTTTTCCCAGTCATACTCAGCACCACCCTATCTACGAATAGACACATTCCGAAGATGACAATGCTGAGAACCACGAGCAACCCGTCTTTTCCCTCAAACCTTATTTCTCGTCTGCAGCTATGAGCGCCCGGGAAAGATATTCCCCTGCTTTCCGCAGATGCGGCCAATTCCTCTGCAATCCTCGAAGATCGGAATATGACGGGGTCACCATGTATTCGAAAGCTCTTCCGGGGTGCCGTATCGAGAGGAGGCCACGCATTCTCAACGAGTCGAACACGTCTCCAAACTCGCCTCGGATGGCTGGGATGAAACGCAACATGAAGGTCAGGAGGAAGCGAGAGAAGATCGGGGCATGCATCTTTGCAGACAGCCACCACTCTCCTCGTATTCCGAAAAGGTGGCTCCCATGGGCCATAAGCATGAGCACGGTTCTGAGGAGCATGAAGAGGAACATCTCAGGGAAGTGGAGTTATGCTGCCCGTTCGAATAGAGGCGAAGCCCGATTAGGACGAGTGCAACGGCAAGGTAGACAAGAGCGTGTCGCCCGATTCCCCGTACAGGTAAGATATATTACGAGAAACGCTATGAGTAGATGGTCATGTCGCTCGCCGAGAGTGCGACGAGCGCCACGACCATACCGGCAACAGCTAGCTTGGCTCGGAAGTCAAAATGGATCATCTTAAAAGAATCCAACTATCCGATAGCGCCGGTCTTCTTGAAATGCTTGACGACGAGCTTATTGCTGAGGTAGCAGCCGAGCACGGCAAGCACAGCGGTCACGGAGCAAGCTCACACACCCACAGGGGATCGGTGTAGAACTGAGTTTGAATCTGAACCTGAGCGTCGCTTACACCTGTAGCCAGGAACGCGTCCTTGAAGAACCATATTTCACCATCCCATGGGCTCGCTCTTACGAGAGTGCAGATAATCCAAGAGATTGCTACGCGTTTTACATTAGTGATAGGCGCCCACTCTATCATAGAGAGTTCGGCCAAAATTCTCCCCCAATGAACCACGGAACCATGAATGGACCCATCATGAGACCCGCCACGATTGCCCACATGAGGTTGTAAACGAACGCCGGTCCATGCTTGACGACCTTCATGCACATGTACACGTAAACCGGGGAGAGGAGAAGTGCCGCCCTCGGCCGCATAGAAGATCATCGAGTAAAAGAGAGAGCCCTAGTGAGCATCGAGATATGCCATGAATCACGACAAACATGATGGCGCAGAAGATACCCATCGTCGCGAAATCCTTGACCGTGAGCCCTTTCGCAGGTCGTTCCCACCGCTCGAATTCTTCCCCGCTTGTTGTGTCTGATTGCTCATATCAATCTTTTCATTGCATTTGATACAAACTTGCTATTCGGAAAGGGCAACGTCGTTCGCCCGCATTCCCCATTTACTCCCGTTCTGCAACGCGCACATTCGCCCGAACCTGCGTCCTCGTCTGCCACCAGCCCGAGGGCACCCTCGTTCGACAACCTTCCTTCTCAGGACGACCACCTTGTCTGCGCTCGCGATGGGTACGCATGCGATGCGCTATTGCGAGCACGGTCTTTCCGTGCACAAGACGGGAGAGGGCCGCTTGTACTTTGGTTTCGCTCTCCACGTCGAGCGATGCGGTTGCCTCGTCAAGCAAGAGTATTGGAGCGTTCTTCAGCAGGGCACGTGCGATTGACACGTGCTGACGTTGCCCGCCGGAAAGCCGGGTTCCGTTTTCACCTATTTTTGTCTCAGCCATGTGGCAGCCTGCAGACAAACTCATCGCATTCGGCGGCGTGGGCAGCGGCCCTTACTTCCTCATCGGTAGCGCCTCTCTTGCCCATCCTGATGTTTTCCATAACCGTGTCATCGAAGAGCACCACATCCTGAAAAACCATCGAACAGCTGGCAAGGAACTCTTCTGGATCGACACCGCCGATGTCAACACCTCCGACGCGAATCACACCACTTTGCGGATCCCACAGGCGTGCCGCCAAACGGGCGCAAGTTGACTTGCCAGAGCCCGACGGACCAACAAGTGCCGTAATCTGCCCCTCTTCAGCGATAAACGAGATCCCATCGAGCACAGGTTTATCGCCATAGGAGAAGAGACGATCGAGAACCTCGATCGCTATGTCCTTGTGGGAGAAAGCCCCTTTTCCGCAGGTCACGGGCCCTCTCTATTGATTGCAGGCGTTCGGACGCAATGTGAGAAGAGAAGAGCTCGGAGACGAGGGCGAGTGACTGATCGAAAGGAGCGTATATGCGCGTTATCACGAGAAGATAGGCAAAGAAGGTCATGAAGGATATCTCACCAAAAGCTATCAGAGAGGCCCCGGCAAGCACCGTCGTAGCCATGCCAAGACGCTGCACGGCTGAAGAAGAGTTCGTGATAAGACCAGCTTACCAGTTCTGAGCCTGACGTCTCGCTTTCGAACGAGTCGATTTCTCGATGCACCTTACCAAGATAATCGTCCTCTCTTCCCGCAGCTCTCAGCTCCTGAACATTCTCGAGCATCTCTTGCAGAGATGAAGATAGGGTCAGGGAGGCCTCTTCGCTCTGCTTTTTGCTTCGACTCACCCATGCACGGGTGAGTCCTAGGAGGAGAATGCTACTGGGAATGCTCCAGAGACTGGCGAGCGCGAGCTCCAGTCGAAGATGAAGAGAATAACGGCGATGATAACTGTCGAAATGAGAGAGCCGCCAAGATATCCAAGTACATGGGACCAGACGTGCTCCAATTTCCGCAGCATCACCCATAACTGTTTCCGCAAGGTCGGCCAAGTCGCGCTTTCCGAAGAACCCTATGGCAGCCGGAGCAGTCGCTCGCCAATTCGCATCCTCAGGCTGGCGACTTCTCCGTATACGGCGGTGTAGGTGGCTCGGTACTGAAGTGCGTGCGTGATGAGCGATGCAAGTAGATAGAGGACGAGAAACGGCAGAAGAGATCGGTCCCCGGAACCTCCGCCGAACCATCCAATGTGCCGGACGAGATCTTGGGCAAGGACAAAGAGGAACGCTATGCCCACCATATCGACGAGGTTCACGATCACGGTCCAGAGGATTCCGTGCCTGATAATTGAGGCCCCGTGATCAGATAGAAAGTATCGATTTTTAGCTTCTGGGTAAGCTCATGCTTCATCACCTATTCTCCATTTCGCCGCCGCGAACGTGAGTCAGACCACATCTCCGCATAGACGCCACCCACAGCCATAAGTTGCTCATGCGTACCTCGCTCTATCACCTTTCCTCCATCCATCACAAAGACGTTGTCGGCATCCACAACGGTCGAAAGCCGATGCGCCACCATGAGGACGGTTCTTTTGCGTGCGAGTTCCGCGATAGCCGCCTGGATGAGCGCCCTCATTCTCTGGGTCGGCATAGGCCGTTGCCTCGTCGAGCACAAGAATTGGGGCGTCTTTCAGCAATGCGCGTGCTAACAAGATTCGCTGCTGCTCACCTCCTGAAAGATGGGAACCGCCCGGTCCGACGAGCGTGTCGATTCCTGCGGCAGCTTCTCAACAATATCGACGCAGCGAGCTCCTTTGATAGCCTCTACAATTTCGTCTTCCGACGCATCAGGACGGGCAAGGGTGATGTTTTCGCGCAGCGTCCCCCTCAAAAGCCCACTCCCCTGGAACACTATCGAGACAAGCTGCATGAGCTCTTTGGGATCAATTTTTCTTGACGTCTGCGCCACCTATGCGCACTGCCGCTGCCCGCCTCGCGCAGGCGAGGCACCAGCGTAGCTAGAGTGCTCTTCCCACCACCCGACGGGCCGACGAGGGCCGCAACCGACTTCTCCGGAACGCAAAATGAAACACTGTCGAGGGCAGGCTTTCCGGATTTGGTTGCAGTTAAAAAGTAGACATTGTCGAACTCGATGGAGAAATGTTCAGGACTGAGCCGGGATGGGTCCGTCTTGAGAACGGGGGCGGCCAACACCTCATCGAAGCGGGAGAGCGCATTCACTGCGGCGGTACGCCCTTTACTGGCAAACATTATGCGTGATAGGGCTGTACTAACGATTGCAGAGAAAATCGCATAGAAAAGAAAGGAAGTGACGAATTCACCAAGGTTCGACGATACAGGAGCGAGAAGAATGACCACGGGCACTAGGAAGGCAAACGAGGTGGTAGTGAACGTGAGATTCGCACTTTGGGGCATAAGGCAGATTTCCTTCGAACCTCCGTGCACGCAGGCTGTACTCTTCGACGGAGTTGCGGAAAGAGGAGATAGCTCAGCCGTCTGCTGAAAAACCTTCAGCACTGGGATGCCGCGGATAAACTCCGTTGTGGTTTTTCCCATGACTTCCGCCGCGCCCATGTAGGCGCGAATATCATCCATGTGCTTCTTGCCGGTCATGATTCGCATGCACACAATAGATATGATGACGCTCAAGAGGCAAGAGATACCCATACGCCAATCGAAGAAGAGCATTAAAACGACCATTGACGCGAACAGTGCGACCGACCCCATAGGTCCGGGGAGGTTGTGGGCAAGATACTGCTCGGTTTCCTGCGGCGGCGTCTTCTATACGTTTTTCTTAGATAACCAGTGGCATGAGAGTCGAAAATATCCCAGCTCCGCCTTCATAAGATGCTTCATGCAAGCTTTCTCATGTTAGATGCTGTTCTGAAAGCCGCATAGTGAGTGCAGGTGAGTCCAGCAAAATAAAGAACAAGGCCACCGATGGAGAAAAGCAAGCGCTATCCAACCATAGACACGACGTGACCTGCCTGAGCCCAATTGGGAGCCACGGCGAGTAGATCCCTGCACAAGCCACACGCACAGGTACGGGACGATGCTGACAGCCATGGAAAGCGCCGAAAGTGTGCACCCTACGTACTCGAGCCACCTTCTTCCGCCCGCATATCTGAGCAGCGCCTTGCGGCGCCTTTTTATCTCTCTGTTCTCCACTTTCAGTCACCCTCGAATCCAGAATGGTTAAATAGTTACCCCTTGCTCTAACATCTAACCAAGTGACGATACTTTTAATTGATTGGAATCGCAGGCTAAAGAGAGATATCTGTGATATATAATATAAATAATGACATTTCTAATAAATTGGAGCATGTTTGACCCTAGATGAAGAGATCTCGCAATTCGAGGGTGACGAGCAGTCCGTATTCGCTGAACAGCTGAGGCAATTCGACGCGAAGCCACTTCCCATAGTATATGGTCTACTCGCGCATATGACGTAGCGGGAGGCGAAAAGGGTGGTTCTGGGCTGGCGAGGCCCCGGATGGATGCCTTGTCTCGGTGAAGAGGATGGTACAGGGGCCGGATCTAACCTTGATAGAATCGCCTCATGCAAGCAATGGCGGATTTCCTGCTTGCCGATGTTGATGCGAAAGGTAGTCATCGACCACTCGCATGCCCAGAGCGGGAAACTATGGACTGGAAGAGTTCGAGAGCCCGCTTTCCCCGGTCTCAAGCGCCGCCTGCTGACCTACTCGGTGGAACCCGGAAGACAGGAGTATACTCGGAAGGATCCTTTCATCATGTATGTGAAATCAGTCTCCTTCCTCGTTCCCTTGAGCGCATAGCATCAGTGCTCGCAATCGATTGCCAAGAGTTGGAATGGATGATTTCCATACCCATACGATTGACAGAGAATTGCAGCTGCGAAATGCCGTCTCGTCCTTCTCTGTCTCGAGGATGCACGCCTGCTCGAGCCGTTTATACCTCCGGGGATACGCATATAGGTTATTGCGGGTTTAGTCGATTTCTGCCCGGGGCAAGTCGGCGCATAGCCTGGTGAAAGGCTTTCGATGTCGAAATCTCAGAGTATGTCAAGGCGAGTTTTTCCGATGATATAGCGAATCCCCTGAGCCTCGATGAATTGGCGAGCGCTCTGCACATCAGCAAGACGAAACTTTGCGAGTCTTTTGCTAGGAACGAGAAAAATGACCGTCGGTTCCTATCTCATGCATGTACGAGTTGCAGCGGCAAAGGAACTACTTATGGATTCCGATGCATCCATCGGTTCAATTGCCTCTGAACTTGGATTTTCCTACCGTGGTAATTTCAGCGCAATGTTCAAGCGAGTAACTGGAAAAAGTCCAAACGAATGGAGAAAAATTTTCAGTTGCGATCAGATAGCTATTCTTACGATTCGTAAGTTCAAACATTTTGAACCAGGTCTGAAAATCCTGATGCTATCTAAGTAATAATCGAAAATACTATGCTCAGTTTTGTACAGAACGCTTTTTCAAATTAGATTATCGTTCTGAATTAGTGTCCGCTCGATGCTGATTCGAGAATCGAGGCCGATTTTTTAAGCCATCCGCTATTACTTCCGCTGGGGTTTCGGGGAATAATCAAGTCCGAAAGCGCGTTTTTCCCAGCAAAGGGTGCAATTATTCCTTCCGTCCGAATCAACGGTTGATTCTGGGATTGATTCGAACGAGGTAGCACGAGACGGACGAGGTAACATGAGACGGAATCAAATGGAGCCGTGTGGACAGCTGCAACCATCGAGTGGGAATAGGAAATTCTTTAGTTATAGGGGTATAAATCATTTATGTGATAAAATATACTCCAATAAACCTGTAATTTGATATACTTGCTCCAATGAAGATTGGAGCAAGTATGCGTTTGTTCCCTCGTGAAAACTATTTGAAGAAGATTCGCGGCTTCTACCATGACGCCGGGATGATCAAAGTCATCACCGGCGTCCGCCGCTGCGGCAAGTCCTGCCTCATGCAGTGCATCGCCGAAGAGCTGAGGGCCGAAGGTGTTGATGACGAGCACATCGTTTTTTTCGATCTAGACCGATACGGAAACCGATCCGTCAAGGCTCCAGAGCAGCTTGAGGCTCTTATCGAGCCCCTGCTCGCCATCTCGGGGACGAAGTACCTTTTCATCGACGAGGTGCAAAACGTCGAGGGCTTCGAGGACGTGCTCAACGGGTTTCGTACCGAGGGTGGCTTCTCCATCTTCATCACCGGGTCGAACTCCTATCTGCTTTCAGGAGAGCTGGCCACGAAGCTAACAGGCCGCTACATCGAATTCGAGATGCAGACGCTAGACTTTGGCGAGTATTGCCAGATGAAGCGCTTCTTGGGACTGCCCGTGAACCCGAACCCGGTCTCGGAATTCGATACCTACATCCTCGAGGGCGGCTTCCCGAAAGCAATGGATTACCCCGGACTAGCCGACAAGCGCGCTTACGTCGCGGCGGTAATCCAGGAGATCTTCGAAAAGGACATCCGTAGGCGGGTGAAGATTAAGAATGTCTCCGTGTTCAACCAGGTGCGCGATTACGTCATCAACAACTTCGGTGCCACCACGTCGCTTAGCAACATCCAGTCCGACCTTGAGAGCAAGCAGGGCGTAAAGGTCAAGCGCGAGACGCTTGCGCGATACCTCCAGATCCTCGAAGATGCGAAGATCATCAGCAAGTGCACCCGCTTCGACCTGAAGTCGCGAAAATCGCTCCGGGGCGAGCAAAAGTACTACCTGGCAGACCTGAGCTTCTACTTCGCCCTCAACACCGATAACCGCATCAACTACGGACCCGTCCTTGAGAACATCGTTTATCGTTACGCTCTCGCACAGGGTTGTAAGGTCAGTGTCGGACGCATCGGAAAGCTGGAGTGCGATTTTATCCTGAGGAACCCAGAGATGGGCTATGCATACGTTCAGGTAGCAATGACCATCATGGCCGACCGGTCCACCGAGGAGCGCGAATATCGACCGTTCGAGCAGATTAAAGACAACTATCCCAAGTATCTGTTGACGCGAAGCGATCCCATTCAGCAAAGAGATGGCATCATCCATGCCAATATCCCCGAGTTCATACAGGAAGGGAGGATCTTCTAAGGGACAGGAGATTTTTTGCGAAAACCGTTCAGCACGCCCTTTGGGACAAAAAATGAAAACTCAATGCTCTGAGCTTGAAATGAGTTTTTGAAACTGTCCCGACTTTTGTCCTTGAAACTGACGAGGCACGACGTCGCGTCACTCGGCGGCACATGCTTCGCGCTGTCGCGAAAAACTGGATGCAACTGGAATGGCGGGATGGTAGAACCAGAGCTGTCGAGTGGGAACAAATTTACTCCTTTTCCCATTCATGTACGCTCCTCATCTCATTGTTCCCGAGTTAAGGGTGGCAAATTCAATATTTTTGAAAGTGCTACCCTTAAACAGCCGATTGCAAAGAGATATTTTGCTAATCACCTTATAAAGGTGATGACTCCAGAATATTCCAGACTGCATTGAGGGTTTCCTGGAACGAAATACCGATCGCGTAGGAATGCTTAGAAACGTACGCCTCCCACTGGCGCTCAAGGCCATCGGCATTCCGATAGGCGTTGATGACTTCCTCAAAACCCTCGACTCTCTGAATCTTGTCGATGAAGAGGCATATGGTGCCTTTGATTTTAGACGATATGTGTTCCTCGATAGTCGCCTCGAGCTAGTCAGGTGTTTTGATTCTCCTTAAACATTAACAGAACACGTGATGAAGGTCTTGTTGTCGGATAGATCTCAGACACACGAACCAATAGATGGGTTTCTCGCCCCACCAAGGCTCTCTTGTCTTAATGCGTTTCAAAGCTACTATGGTTTTAACAGTCTGCCGGAGCCTTTGGCAAGCGCCGGTACGAGAAGGGATTAGGTGCATGAAGAACTAGCGATACTCATAAACCCGAATACACGTAACGTCGCCGACGGCTATCACGGGTGCAGCATCGCTTATTCATGTCTTAACACACGAAATGACGATATCTTTGCAGTTAGACATATTCAAAGTTAGATATAGTTGAAATTTATAATTTGCATGCTGCTCCGCATAGCCTTCGGCAGAACCGAGGTACTATGCAGCTTAATCTATCAAATATTGAATATACCTATCCGTTGACAGTTGAACCTACTATACGCAATGTGACCACTACGCTTCCTGCGGGCTGGACTGGTTTTGTTGGCGATAACGGTTCCGGAAAAACAACACTTGCGCGTGTTGTGTGCGGCCTTCTGCAGCCTGATGTGGGAGTTGTGAGTCCTTCGCTTTTCTCGACATATTGTGCTCAAAGTGCGGTGGAACCCCCAAGCAATCTCGAAGACTTTGCTGTAGCCTATGATCGAGCAGCGATAAAGTTGAGAAACGAGTTGTCCATAGGAGACGATTGGCCTTGGCAATATGACATGCTCGTGCGGACAGCAGAAGCGACTCCAGGTTGCGTGTGCGTTGTGGTCCGCTCCCGATGTGCTTGTTGTTGATGAGCCCACCAACCATGTAGACGCGTCCACCCGGCAGGCTTTTGTTTGCAGCGTTGTCAAAGTTCAAAGGCGTTGGAATACTATTTCGCATGACCGAGAACTTCTCGACGCACTTTGTTCGCAATGTCTGTTTCACAGCAAACGGTACAGCCACCATGAGGTCCCGGTGGGTATTCAGCAGGCATTATCGCAGGTCACTTTAGAGCGTTCGAGCGCAATTCACGTTCGAGAAATAGCACAAAAAGAGAGAGCACGAACAGAGCGAGAAGCCCAGCGTCGTCGAGAAGAGGCGTCTCGGGTGCAAGCGCGTAAGAGCGGGAAGGGCATTGTGAAAAACGATAGCGATGCGAGAGCAAAAGCGCCACTATATCGTTTCCGGTCAAGACGGGAAAGGCGGGCAATTGTCCTCTCGTATGCAGAGCAGGCTTGAAAAAGCTGAGGATGACGTTGCTGACAGTAAGGTTGAAAAACGATATGACGCTCACGTGTGGCTTGACGTTGAACCGAGTAAGCGAAAGGTTCTTTTTAGGATGGAATCTGGTCGTATTTCGTTGGTGAATCTTTGCTCAGTTTGCCCAGCACTTTTTATAGATAATACAGATCATATTGGACTAGTTGGAGACAATGGATCTGGAAAAGACTACTTTGGTTAAGAAAATTATTGCGAGCATTTCCGCTGATACGAGTTCCATTGATGCGAGACTTATCGATATGAGTCTCATGGACGCAACCTTTGCAAATACGGGTCGTGCTAACACAAGGGTACTGTATATTCCTCAGGAACCCGATGTATTGCAGAAAGAAAAAACGTTGAAGAAAATGAGAGAGCTTCCTAGCGCCCAGCGTGGACAAGTGCTTTCCATTGTGGCGCAGCTCAACTCAGATCCAGATTGTATTCTTGAGGGGGATACCGTAAGTCCGGGTGAAATGAGAAAGCTCATGCTTGCGTTAGGGATTTTGGAATCACCTGAACTTCTTGTGATGGATGAGCCAACGAATTATCTTGACCTTGGATCCACAGAGGCTCTTGAGCGACTGCTGTCCGTATATCCTGGGGCACTTTTACTTGTTTCACATGATGCATCATTGGTGAGTTCGGCTACGTCCATAACTTGGAGAATACAAAAGTCAGAGGATGGCTATGAGCTTACGGTCGGTTAACGTATCGTTTTTATGTGACGGACTATTGTAATAACAGTGCAAAGGATGGTACTGTGACGGAACAAAAGCAGAAGACAGAGCTTGACCTAAACATTCCTCCTAAGTCTGAATAGTGAGCAATCACTATTGCTTTCGGAACTCTGAGGGTGTCATGCCCGTTTCGCGTTTGAATGCGGCAGCAAATTTGCTTGGATTGCTGTACCCAGCTTCACATGCCGCAATCGAAACATGTTTTCCCTGCATGAGTGCTTCCTTGGCTAAGCGGATTCGCTGTCGACGCGCATACGAAGCGACTGTCATGCCGTACATTTTTTGGAAATAACCGTTAAGCGTGGTTGCGGAAACACCCATCTCAGAGGCTATATCTCGCGCGTCATGAGGCTGGATGGGTGAGGATTCTATTAGATCGTGCGCTGTCTTTGCCATGTGCAACTGTGCCGGTGTAAGCAACGTTCGCGGCTTAGCCAAGTTGTAGTTGCGACGAGAGAGTGTCCAAAGAAGCTCAAGTACTGCGAGTTTTGCTTGTACCCAATCGCTTGATTGGGCTGCAGAACTCGCACGTTTCATCTGGGCTATAAGCCCTTGTCGCCTGAAAATATTGCCGACGAACCTGCCTGACTCCATGTATAAACTACGTCGTTGTCCGGTTCACGCAAAGACTAAATTCAGGTTCATTGAGAACCTCGGCGCATACGAATACTTCGATGCCAACGTATCGTGCAAGGGGATAGCGAAACGAACGAGGCAGCTCGTAGCCCCCATCTGATGTGTGGGAGAAGCTCACGCATACATCGGTTTCACTTACCACGGCAACACCTGCGTGAGGGATATCGGTCTCGCAACGACCTTCGATGCAGTAGTTAATTGAAAGCCACTTGTCGGCATCCGAGTTTTCGGTACTTCTCGGAACTGAATTGGTCTTGGTGATGTTTTTAATATGCTCCACAATATCGTTTCCGGAAAACTGACTTCCTGGCATCATGCTTGGGCATTCTTCGCATGCAAAAATCTACCAAACACACCACAACATGAGGAGAAAGTATGTACCCCGTCATCGTACCTTTTCCGATAGGGTCGGAGGGCTTCAGTTCTACCATGCGCTCGTTTTGGAAGGAAAGCGTCATACCCTTGTGAATAACTAAATCGGATAGCAAAGAGTTTTTCATAGGTTCCTGCCTTGTTTTTCGTTAACAATACAACCGAGATATGGAGCTATTTTAGGATAAATGAGTTGCATATATCTAACTTCTTGGATATTCTCCTTAATTAACAGGTGTTTAGCAATACATCTTACATGATTAAAGGAATAACATGAAACTCAATGAGATGGAAACAGGACAAAAAGGTAATCACATCAGTTTTGGGGACGAGACCGCTTCGTATCACGCGTAACAGCCATAGGGGCTTACCGAAGGCTGTTCCATTGAAATGGTGCAGAATGCCAAACGGAGGCCGCTTCTTGTGTTTGAACGAGACGGTGGTTGCCATTGATCGTGCCGATTGCAAAAACATCGAAGTGGAGGTTCTCTCATGAGCTGTGAGGTCTGTGCAAGTGTGAAACCTTCTTGTGAGTGCTGCTCGCATGGTTCGGTTGAATTTACGAAACGCGGCGATGCGTGCATAGCGCTTTTAGGGCAGCCAAATTCGGGCAAGTCAACCCTGTTCAATGGCCTCACGGGATCTCGTCAGCATGTGGGCAATTGGCCGGGAAAGACGGTTGAACGCAAAGAAGGCGAATTTTGTCGCGGTGATGCAACGTATCAGGTTGTTGATTTGCCTGGTGCTTATGGACTCGCAGCGAATTCGCCCGAAGAACAAATAACTGCGGATTTTTGTGACGTCGGGAGTGGCTGACGTAACCCTTGTGATGGCTGATGCTTTCCCAACTTGAGCGCAGCCTGTATATGCTGGCTGACTTTGCCTGTATTGCTCCTGACGCGCCTTGTGTGCTTGTACTCAATCTCATGGACGTCGCTGAGCAACAAGGTAAACGCATCAATGCGAAGAAAATTGAGCAGCGCCTTGGTGTCCCTGTTGTGCCATTCGTGGCGGCTGAGGTTTCGAAATTACGATACGCTGCTTGAGGCTATCGATTGCGCACTGAGCAAGAAGCCTCTTCTTGATACTAAGTTGTTGAACATTGAAATGTCTCACCGAGCTGGCACCATCCAAGGGCGTGGTGCGGCAAAGTTTGCGTGGATCGAGAAGATCATTGAGGGCGCTGAGACTGCACCAGAGGCAACTCATACGCTTTCCCGTTTTGACCGTTTAGCCACTGCATCGCGCGCATCAAAACCGCTTGCCATTGCCATGATTTTGGTTGGCTTCGTACTTGCGTTCATTCCGGCGACACCTATCATGCTTTTGGGTGGCGGCATATCTAGTTTGGGTCAAATGGCAGCAGCGGCGCTTATTAATGCAGGGGCTCCGGTGATTCTTGCCAGTATACTTTGGGGTGTTGTTGCCAATAGCTTGTGCTTCGCGGTTATGATGACAGGCTACGTTTTTGGCATTAACCTCGTGTTTCTCGCATATGAGGAATGGGGATACATGGCTCGTATCTCCTATGTGTTTGACGAAACGCTTTCTCGTTTTGGTTTGCAGGGCAAATCGCTCATGCCGTTTCTTATGTGTTTTGGCTGTACCATGGGAGGTGTCTCAGGCGCGCGCGTTATTGACTCATGGGGTCAGCGTATGCTCACGATGATGATGGCTTGGGCCATTCCATGCGGATCTACGTGGGGTATTGTGCCCGTGCTGGCTGTGACTTTCTTTGGTGTAGGGGCTCCGCTTGTAATTGTTGCCATATTCGCGGTAAGCCTGTTGCTTATGTGGCTCATTGGTATTATCTTCGGACCGCATCTTGTTCCCAAAGGAGATCGATCCGGTCTCGTTATGGAGCTTCCGCCTTACCATAAACCACGTGCGAAGAACGTGTTGCGCGGAGCGCTTATCAAATGCTGGAGCATATTCCGTCGTGCATTTAAAGTGGTGGCGGTATTTACATTGGGAATTTGGCTGCTTACCTATACTGCAAGCGGCAACATAGAAGATTCCGCACTTTATGCCATTGGTATAGCGATTGAGCCGGTGACACGTATCTTTGGTATGGGTTGGGAAACATTTACTGCCTGGGTCTGTGCATTGGCCGTCAAAGAGTCGGCTGTGGGAGTATTTTCCGCGTTGTTTGCAGGTGGATCGACTCCTAACGCGGTTATTATGGGTGCCGTTTCAGGTTCAGCGGCCGTAGCACCCAACATTGGTGAGCTTATCGCCGCGCGTATCTCGGCGCCAGAAGCGCTTGCATTTATCTTTGCATTTACGTTCAATGTGCCGTGTGCCGCAAGCTGTTCCATGACTGTTGCCGAGGCGCATTCGCCAAAGTGGGTTGGTATAACTGCTGCTTTCTACATTTGTTCGGCGCTTCTTTTGGGATGTGCGGCCTACCACGTGGGATTGCTGCTATTTGGATAGACTCGGGAGATGAAGCAGTGGAGCATGTTCAGTGACCAAATCAATATCGCAAAGGCAATTCCGTTTTTGAACCATTTATGATACATGCGTTGTTGTTTTTCTCAGAACATGCTTGGGATCCTTGATAACAAGGTACACGGTCCAGGCCGCAAGGCCTACGATAGCAACGAGAAATCCGAGCATCGCGTCATCGAACATGACCGCAGCATCAGCTATCTCGATGAACGGTTCTCCATCTAACAGGCGATACATACCATCGACAAGCCACATAAGCACGGCACCCCAATACATAAGAGCAAGAACGCCAACTCATGGAGTTGTCGGGAGCTTTTGCGTACCAAAGTACCGTAGCGACAGCCGCGCATGCAAGTGTAATAGCTAAGGTCATGGTTATGCTGCCTGAACCGTAAGAAGCGTTGTGTGCTTAACCGCATAGTCAGCAACAAGTGTGGTTACGAACCAGACAGTGCTGACGAGAATGGCCATACTCACGCCAACCGTTGCCATTTCACCAAGCATAGCCGGTATTTCTTCCGGAGTATTCATGGCCGTGAGGAAGGGAGGAAACGGTACAACCTCGCCGTGCCACATGTGCTCAATGCAGAGAAGCAACACGCCGCCCCAAAGCATGTTCATAAGCCAGCTCAGTTTGCGTGTCCAGCAGATTCCATGTTGAGAAGGATCTGTCAGCTGATTGCCTTTGGCATCGACGATGCCTTCTTGCTCTTCCTTCTTCTTAACTTTAGCGCGAATAGCTGTGACTACGACGGCTTCTCCACCGCTGACAAGAAAGCATGCCATGATAGTTCCTCTCTCCTTGGTCTCGCAGAGTAAGTTGTAACACATAATCAATCAGCGACACCATAAGTTGTATACACAAAACATACGTGCAAACGGAAAAACTCTTGATAACAATAATATGCTATTTCAGATGCGAGCGATAGCGAGGAGCGAGTGGCGGTTGAGATTTAACCGCCATCGTTAGAGTCCGCTCTTTTTTGCTGTACTCCCCTTAGTTAGTTCCGGTGAGTGCCGTGCTGTTTACGTACAGTGTATGACCGTTAGCAATAACGTTTGCCGCAGTACCGGTAAATTCGGTGACGTGGCTGTCTGCTGTCAAAGTCCAGGTGCTGTTGGTGTCCAGCGTTACCGTAACAGTGCCTACCTCGGTGGAAACGGTCTGATTAGCGGCGTTAACAATATTGCCGTCAACGTAGCCTTCAAGCGTGGATCCCTCGGTAAGGTTCAGAGCGAGCGTAGAGTTATTTCCGACGAGAACGGCTCCCGCCAAATCCTGTGCCTTAGCGTTGAAGGTGGCCTTGTTGTTGCCGCCATTCCAACCATCGTCGCAGACAGAGATAAGAACGTTGGCGGTATCTTCGTTGGTTAACTTGACACCGTTGAGCTCAATGTCAGCGTTCGTGTTAGTAACGTGGAACATGTGGCCATTCTTACTGGTAAGCGATCCACCGGTCATAGCGAAGGTTGAATTACCACTTGCTGCGTCTCCGGACATGGACTGGTAAATCATAATGGTGTCCATGAAGGTTGCGTTGCCGTTGCACTTGGTGTTGTTTGCCGTGAGGTCGCAATCAGTGAGCTCGATGGAGTTCAAACCCTCAATACAAACACCCTCGGAGAGGTTGGAGACAAGTGCGGCGTTAGCAACGTGAATCTCTGCCGTGGAGTAGATGGCCGGTGAGCCTAGACCGTTTGAGGTATAGGTACCGCCGTCTACGTAAACCGTTCCGCCACCTCTGTCGGTACGGATAGCTGCAGAGGATTGACCGCTGGTGGTAACCGTCAGATTAGAGGCATTGGTGATGCCACCACCGGTTGTCATAGTGCCGCCAGAGCCGTCACCGGTTGTCGTGATGATAGAGTCTTTGATGATGATCTTAGTGCCATCGCCCTCACCACCGTTGTGACCTCCGTTGCCACCGTAGCTGAAGATTCCGTTGGCACCCTTTGCATCTGAAGTAACGGTAAGGTTTGTGAGTGTAGTGGTTGAACCTCCCTCAACGAGGACTGCAGCGTTTTTACCGTAGAAGTTGGAGTCGTCTCCGCCATCGGAATCACCGGTCTTGTCGACAGTTGAATTGCTTATAGTCACCTCATCCGCCGTGTTTACAAGAATTGCATTTTCATCAGCAGCAGTACTGGTGAATGCATAGCCATCCAGAATTTCGGCAGCAGTAATCTGTGTGGCACCGGATGCCTTTTTATCAGTTTCTGCGGTAGTTGTAGTTTCATCGTTCGTGGCGGCATTGGTCTTTGCCGTGCAGCCGATAAGGTTGAAAGCCATCAAGGTAGGCAGACCAAGTACAACGTCTCTTCTCGTCCATTTCATAATGAGCGCCTCCTTTGCGTCTCATTTGATGTATGCAAGGAAGTAAATTTGTTACTTCCTTGCATCTGACGAGGACATAGTAAAAACGAAGATTGAACAAAGATTGAATTTGCAAAATTTTTAAAAATGATGCTTTACAAGCCTGATTGGAAGCAAAACGGTAAAGGTTACCTTGTCTCCAGAGCAGGAAACTTCAATGCTTCCACTGTGCTTCTCGACAATCGCTTTTTGCAATCGAGAGGCCCAGTCCATAGTGATGATCCTCACTATTCCGTGCTTCATCAACGCGATAAAAACGGTCAAAGAGATGCTCCAATTTTTCAGGTGGAATCTCTTCACCGTCATTGGTAACGCTGAGAACGGCGTTATGTGCTCGCTTCTGCAGGATCAGATCAATCTGATTTCCCGTTGTGTGTCTTATGGCATTGTCCAACAATACGGCCACAACCTGCGTAAGCTGATTCTGATTGCCGGTAAGAGTGATTTTCTCTTCAATAGTGCTCTGAAGTGTTTTCCCTCTCTCAAACGCAAGTGTTTCAAAGACGAGAGCTTCTCCTGTAACAACATGGGAGAAGTCAAGTTCTTCCATGGACACTTCTTTATTTTCTGCGCTCGACAGCTCAAGGAGCTGCTCGACCAGCTCGCCCATGCGATTATTCTCATACTGGATATTAGAGAGCCATTCGTTTTTGCCAAGTTCCCGGGACAATATTTCTGCGTTAACACCAATTACTGAAATTGGGGTCTTGAGCTCATGGCTTGCATTCGAGATAAACTGTTTTTGCTTCGTATCGTTTTCTTCCAGAGGGCGGATGATTCGTCCTGCAGGAACACAGAAATAAAAAAACAGTACAACAATGGAAGCCCCTCCTACGATGAGAACATTGCGCATCATCGTTCTGAGGCCGCCTTCCGATACCGTGTTGTCCATAAATGCTACAAAGGGTATAGCCGTCTTTCTGACGTGTCACATAAGAGAGATTGTCTTTTCTTCCGGAAGGGTGGCCTTCGTCCAAAATTTGTCGTGCAAGCGTTGTTAGCTCATCATTTGAATAGATTGTTTTTCTCCATCGTAAACGGAGAGAACGTTTCCGTCAGATGAAAAAGGTAACAGAGTAGAACGTGGAAAGTTCGTAGTCTGGCTTGTCTTCCGGAGGCTGATTCTCAGGCTTGTTTTGCGGTTGGTTGTTCGGTTGATTTCCTGTTTGGTTCTCCGGTTTGCTGTCAGCGCGAGACTGGCCAGCGGTCTCCGATTTCTGCTGCATTGAATACTGATCGGCATAACGGTTGAGCATGTCCATGTTTTTCTGTCTGATTTCCTGAGAACTGGCAAACAGGATTACAGACAGCGTCACCACGAACAACAGGACAAGCGACACCATAATGGAGAGAATGATTTTTCTTTTGGATTTCCTAAACAGTTTGTTCCCTCAATTCATATCCCAAACCGCGAACGGCTTTGATTTCTACCTTTGAGCCGACAAATGCCAGCTTTTTACGCGTGAAAGACATATACACTTCCACGTTGTTGTATTCAGCGTCGCTTTCAAAACCCCAGATCTTAATGGCAAGCTGGTCGCGCGTCATAATCCGACCGTGGCTTCCAATCATATACTCCAGGATGCGCAATTCTTTCTCGCTCAAGCGAACGCTCTGTCCCGAAGAATTGCAGGTAAGCGTTGCGGTTGAAGTATCAAGTGAGAGGTCTCCAAAGTGCAGGACACTATCTTGAAAGCTGGAGCTTCTCCGTCCTAATGCGCGTAAGCGGGCGAGAAGTTCTGCGGTATGGAACGGTTTTGTCAGGTAGTCATCGGCACCGTTATCAAGACCCTCGACTTTATCGTCAAGTTGACTTTTGCCGTCAACATCAAAATGGGGATGGTGATTCCTTTACTCCGTGCGTTACGAGAGACTTCAAAGCCACTCATTTTAGGCATCATGACATCAAGGATTGCGATGTCGTACATATTGCTTTCTAAGGCGAGAAGTGCGGATACGCCGTCTGCCATATGATCGACATCGTATTTTTCCTGCTTTAAGAGAGCCACAATGGCTGCAGCCATTCTTTTTTCATCTTCAGCTAGGAGCACCCGCATACTATCACCGCCTTTGACATTATGTTACCTAATAAGCGTAAGAATATCTTGGTGATAGTTAGGCAATATATTCCAAGATTCAGATTGAATTTCTTATCTTTTATCAGTCAGAATATCACTTTATCAAAACGGTATTCGTATAATATCAAGTTCATAAGTCCATAAGAACAGTGCAGAATTTTTTTGTGCTCATTGAATCTTACATTTACGGCTGTTCTATATTTTTTTATTATAAATCTTCAATCATATTGCGAATATTATTCACAATAGAACAAAGCAAATCAAAACTTTTTCCACTTGCGTATGTGCAGGCCGATAAAGTGCATTTGTCTCTATACGTAGACGCAGCAAGCTGAAAATATGGCACTGGTTTATCTGCAGTAACAATGAAAGCATCCGAAATAGGAATTTCTTGAAATACGAGACGTTTTTTTCATCTATTTTTCCTAAATTTGTATATGAAGTCATAGGAACAGAAATCACTTTTGAAAGTATTTCTTTTACAATTGAAGGAGGAAGTCCATGGTCTAAGATATGTAACAACAGTGGTTCTTTAAGACAGAAACTATTGTTCTTTTGTATATGCATCTGTGCAGAGATTTCACGACAGATTTCTTCAAAGGTACTATTTTTATTAAACTTGATACGACAGTAGTAATTTCCCGTCAAATTACAGATAGAGTTACTTGCATCTGCGTTAAATCTACGGAGGTCAACTGGGCATGGAATGATAATGTCATCCCATTGAAACATCTCATGCAACGTTAGCATATATGCTGAAAAGCAAAAATATCATTTATGCTAGGTCTATATTCATCTATACAAGAACGATATTGTTCTAATTTGGGTATATCAATTTGCTTAGTTATAAGGTTTGGCTTTTGGCTACTCTCAGTGAGCGGTAAATGTAGCTTTTCGTTACTATGTTCTTGCGTTTTTGAACATATAATTTTTATTTTTGCAATGTAGTAAATCCATTAATTACCCGGGAGAAACTTCTATCTTTATTTATTTGCACTCTTGTTTCTATATTCGAGTAGAACTCAGCTAAAAGATATAATATCTGTTCAAATCCCTTCCATCACAAAAGTAGATGACTTGCGATTATACAAAGAGAGTCTTTTTCTCGCCGCATATCCAGTAAATTCTTAGAGGTACATCAACTCCAATTTCAAGTGATTCTAATAATGGATTACTTTTTGAAAGTCGAGAAATCATTTTTAGCATGTATGATTGTTAATAAATCCTCATACGAAGTATTGGGGTTTTGCAGTCCATGTTCTCTTTTGAACATTATACCTACACAGTAAAATTGGATAAATTGAAGTCAATACCTTTATTGCATGTCTTAACTTACTCTCCTGCAATTGCCCATTAAAAGCGAATACATCCTCTAATAATGGGCTTTTGGACAAAGCTATAAATGTATTGCATGTAATCAAAAGGCTGACCTTTTTATATCCATAAGACGTCTCTGTCCTTAAACCGCCACTACATTATCTTCTTATGTTTATTAACGTAAAATTCAGGACTTATCATCATGGTGAGCTCCTTTCTGTACGAAAAATATTTTGTCACTAATCAACCAATTAGACAATGCATTAGGTGCTTTTTATATGGGTTAAAACCATCTTTTTGCTGTCTTGTTTTTCAGCAGAGTTAAAGGAGCGCAGACGTTTACTACAAGAAGTAGTTTTGAGTAAGGTTTGTACAGTGGAGACTACTAAGAATTGTGAGGTACACTTATAGGTAAATAGTTAGTTACTCCTAACATATTTGTTATCGAATGGAGCTGTTTTTGTATGGTTAGTAGCAGCAGGAAAAAAAGACCATCTTCCCGTATTTGGTTCTGGACCAGCATATGTGATTACTATTGTGGCTCTAACGATAGCTGGTATTGTTTTTATCTCAGTTGGGAATTTTACCGTATCTACGTATTCGTTCGACTATCATTGTTCTTCATTCTTTAGGTACGATTTGTTTTATCGTGGGAATTTGGCTTTGGGTGTCTGCTCATTAAAGAGAAGCTTCAGGATAAGATTGTGGCAAATGAATTGGTAACGACTGGTGTATATTCTGTGGTCCGTCACCCAATTTATTCTGCATTTGCATTTGTTCTGACAGGTGTTTTATTGATTTATAGCAATCTTTATTTGTTGTTATTGCCATTTATGTATTGGGCCTTTTTAACAGCTCATGAAAGCCACAGAAGAAAAAAATGGCTTGTAGATCAGTTTGGTAAAGAGTATGAGGATTATTGCAGACGGGTTAATCGCTGTATCCCATGGTTTCCAAAGCGCTAGACCTAGGGCATTAGATACGATAGTTAAAGTGGATTAGCAGCTTAATTCATGTACTTATGTATATGAATTAAGCTGATATACTAGCATTGAGTAGAATCTATAAGTTTTAATACAAATCTGATGTTTCTAACCAATTTTTGTAATTTATTAAAGTCGTAATCACCCTTGAGGTGCAATTCCTTTCTTTATGGTAGATGCGTTACACTCTCTTTCATAGTCTTCAAGCATGTGACCAAATCCTCCGCCACCATGTGTGCAGAACGGAATAACTGTCTTTCTCGCTTAAATCTGTTGTTCTTAGAAATGAAAGAACAGGGTGGAGCAAAGGTTTTGAGCAGTTTTGGAGAACCAATAAAGATTGTTTCAAAAATCATCAATGTTTACTGAGCTCTGGCACAGTTGAGGACCATAGCCCTCTCTATTTGGCTTCTTACTTCTTTTACTGCTGTGCTATATGAAAAGGAATATGGGTCTTGAGGTTTAAGCTCTAGTAACTCTCCGTCTGTAATAAGTGCAATATCTTCTGCAAGTTTTCTTGTTATGCCTGAGTAAGAGTAGTAGACAATCAGGGGTTTTCATAATTATTTCCATCCTTGAAGAAGGGGCGTCAAGCCCTCTTTCAAATTGCGTATTGAAGTTCCATTTGCCCTCCATTATATCTCCAATGAGCATACTGAGCGAATCAAGCTCATCAGCTGGCAGAGATTCAATTGCTTCAGAGAGACTAGGGGAATCTTCTTCGGAGGTGCTTCCCACAGGAGGTACAGCTTCCGAAGCAGAAAAACCTGTGGTATATACCGTAACGGCGGTTGCAATTCCAAAGCATATCCAAAGGTGCAGAAAAAGCCGTTTTTGAAAGATTTGCGAGCATCTTAGCAAAAAGCGAGAGCTGCCCAGGAGTAGAAATCGGGTGAGTAAGCACTAACATAATGGCATTTGGATGCTGTAGAAGTAGTCATGTAGTGATACCGCATAAGCACGTAAATAGTTTTTGCCAGTTCATTTGACCATAAACTTCTGTATTGTGCTCAATATCAGAGACAAAACTTTCCAGAGCACGTCTCAGTACCTCTTCAGAGACACCTTCAAGTAGCGCAGACTTGTTTGGTACGTGCCGATAAAAAGCAGCTTGGGAAACACTAAGACGTTGTCCAAGTGCTCGAAGAGAAAGAGAGGACAGGCCTTTTTCGTCTACAAGAGCAAGTGCTGTCGAGAAAATCTTTTTCTTTGAAAGGTACGGCTCTTGGGATGAACTCTTAGTCGAGCTTTTTGTAGCGTTCTTTGCGCAACTTTCAGCTGGATTTTTAAGCGACTTGCTAGGCACCTGTCCTCTTCCTTATTTAACGGGATTGTTGACCTTTCTTAAGCGTAAATTGTATCACCACAAGTATTGCAAGAATTACAAAGAATATCCCAAGCATGCCAACTTGAGGCAATACGTCAGCTAAACCAGCACCATCTAAACTGACTGCATGAACTGCATTAAGAGCCCAGTAAGCTGGTGAAAATTTTGCCACGGATTGAGCCCAGTCTGGAAAGCTTGAAACTGTACAGAAGGATCCACCGATTCCTGCGGCAAGCATACCTACGATGTTAGAAAGAGACAAAGCAATGTCTTCTGTGGGCGTCCAAAGAGCAAGCGCTACACCTAAAGCAGCAAGAACTGCAGAGAATGCAAGGATTACTAGGATGAGTGCCCCAACATTTCCGGTTGGTCGATATCCAAAAATTAGTGCGCCAAGACCAAGAACGGTAAGAACTTGGACAGCTTGTATGAGGTAAGCGACAAACGCTTTTCCTGCAAGAATTGCACCTTGAGGAGTTGAGGACGCTTCCAGACGAGGCCACATGCCCCAGGCATATTCACGGAAGAAAGATTGAATGATAGTTTGTACCGAGAGGAAAGAGAAAAATATAGCCATACCAGGTATTGCTTGTTCTACTCCCGTGACGTTGGTATAACCATCGGCTAAAAGCATAGATTTAAAAGCAGGCTCCATAAAAGGAATCATAACAAGAGGGAAGATGCTCAGGATGAGCGTAGGAGTTGGGTCCATCAGTTGGAGGCGAATATTGAGTCGTACGACTGCTGCAAATTTCTTAAGCGTTGTCATGATTTGTCTCCTCTCCAACAATCGATAAATATGCGCTTTGAAGGCTTGCCTGTGATATGTGTACGTTTTCTAGGGTATTTTCTCTTAAAGTAGGATTGGCGAGAAGATCAGCGATGGCGCTTCCTGCATCGTTTGCATTGTTTTCTCGCAAAAGTTTCACGCCGTTGCTTTGCCAACCGTCAATAGAAGGAACAGGTTGTGAGAATTGCAGGCTGACCGAGCTGCGTGCGTAGTTGGCAATAATCTTTTCAAGCGAACCTTCTGCTGCAATGCGACCGTTATGTATGATCGCAATATCAGCACCAAGTTCTTCAAACTCAGCCAGGTAGTGGAGGTGTAAATGATTGCTGCACCATTTTTGGCAAGTGATTGCATGGTGTGTAAAATGCGGCTGCGTGCTTCAACATCAGCTCCTACCGTTGGCTCATCCATAAAGATAACCTTGGGTTCGTGCATGATGGCCATACCTGAGTGCAGCCTTCTTTTTTGTCCACCGGATAGATGACGGGCTCGCTTGGTTTTCTCGCTCGTAAGGCCTAACAGCTCCATTACTTCTTCTGCTCGTGCAAATGAGCGCTTGCGAGAAAGTCCTTCGAGCTGTCCGTAATACGTAAGGTTTTCCATGACGGTAAGGTCAGGGTAGATTCCAAGGTCTTGCGGAGCGTACCCAATAAGATGGCCTACCGATTCTTTTGCGGGATTCATTCCACAGACGGAGATTAATCCGGAATCTGCTTGCCTAAGTCCGCAGAGTATTTCAATTAAGGTTGATTTTCCAGCTCCGTTTTTGCCGAGAAGACCAAGTATTTGACCGGGCATAACTTTGAGGTCTACGCCACAAAGTACGTGGTGGTCTCCATAGCTCTTTTGCACCGCGCTGAGTTGCAGAGCGGGGGAGCCTTTCTTTATGTCAGACACAAAAACTCCTTTTGGCACTGTTGATAACGCTTTATCGCTTGCGTCATCAGATGTTTCTTTTCAATAAGTTAACACTGTTAACTTATACCGGCGAGTAATATGTTAACAACGTTAACTTAAATGTCAAGGAGTATTTTTGAATTGAGATAGTAATGGAGTTAATTATATGCGTGTTTGCAGGTATTTAGACCTATAAGGGGCTCTGTTAGTGTGGAGGAGACTCCATTTTCAACAATGATTGCTTGTGAGTTATTTAGCGGAATCAAATTGATCTTCTCGCCATAGACTTTTGATTGTTTGAGCAGTTGTTTCAACAAAAGGAAACTCGCCATTATGGGGAGGACATAATAGTCTACAAAGTCCCATGCCTGAGTAGTTTGTGAGCTCTGTAGCAATTGTCTTGTCATCCATGATTTGATTGTACGAGATATCTGGGACAAGCAATTATCGCTCCTGCAGATTCACCAATATAGAGCATGTCGTCTTGGATCTTTTGTTTGATAAGGTCGAGAAGACCGTTTCTTTTCAGTTCTTGTAAAAGATAGAAGGTATTTCCACCGGATATGCATAGGCATCCGGAGTTTTGAATGGCTTGCATACTCTTGTTATGTGGAGTTGTTGCGACGTCAAGGATGGCTACGTCATAGCCGCTTTCTTTTCAGTGCTGCTATTCCTCATCAACATAGTCTCGGTATTCTTCTACATTAGCGGCTGTAGGAATGAATAAGATTTCCTGTACATCATTTTGAGTGAGGAAGTTCTGAACAAGTTCTTTTGTACCTGCTAAGTAGGATGTGAGAAAGAGTTTCATTGCATTCCTTTGCTGTGTATTACGTGAGTAAGATTCTTTGATAAAAAGATAAGTTTTATGATATTTATACTATAGTGAGTCAATTTCATTTAAATAAAGTGTCCAACCAATCAAAAAAACGACATTATGGGCAAGTCTCAAATTGTTAACTTGACAATGAGCGTCTGCACCACTTTTCCGCTTCAAATACTTGAATTTTCGTTTGTGGGTTTTTGAATCTAAGCGCTTCATAGATTACCTTAGTTTGGTGTTGTAATTCAGCACTTTCACCTTCTCCCATAATAAACAGGCAAGGACATTGAATCTTTTGATAATCTACAATCTTTTGCACGGTCGAACACCCTCATCGATAGCGTTCTTAAAATCAGAGGTGCCAAACTGCCAAGAATATTTTTAAAGGTTTAAATTTGCAGATTCGTTTAAATTTCCAGCTAACTTTAAAATGGTATTCATTAACCAACTGGGAGTTTTTAAGCTTGATCCAAATTCTTTTCTGAACACTTCTGCAACGTCGTAAATGGGTGTACTAGCAATCCAAGCATGAATTCTTAGATCTTTTTCAACGGCTTGCGCAGTAAAATACCCTCCTCCACTGACACCATAAATAGCTAGGTAATTCAGCTTAGAATTTCTATTTTCCAACCAGTCTATGCATAGCGAAATTGGAGCAGAGGCATCCACATCAAAGACTAGCCCTCTACTAGGGTTGCTCCCTTGACCAGGAAGGTCAACCATTAGAACATTATATTTTCGTATCCATCCAGGATATCCTGCAAAGTAAAATAAGTCTTCACGATAAGTATCACCGCCGCCAATCATAATCAGTGTTGGACAATCATCGCCGGTGTGAAGATAGTAACCAGGCAAATAGGAATCTTGATAAGTAATGGTTAGTTTTTCAATTGGTGCACCTAGCGAATGAATTGCGTTAGAAAACGCTTGCTCCATTTGGTGAACGGTAGACAAGTATTCATCAGAAAATGGATTTATAAACTGGATTGCCGAACGAAGGGAATAGGTTTGTGCTAGATAATACTGAGCTTTTGTTTGTTCACTTAAATCTGAATTGCTTGCTTTTTGTTTAAGATAGTTTCCATGTGATAAGAAGATATTTTTCCAGTCATCAGGTTTTTGGTGATTTTCCTAGCTTTTGAGTAAGAAAGTAAAGTTCTCCGTGAGAAAAAGCCAAAAAAACTTCACCAATTCCCAACAACCAATTAAAGAAGAAATCCGTATCACCATTTTTAAAAATATATCCGAGTAGACTGTCTTTTTAAAATGACTTCGTTCTTCTTCATTATTTTCCTCCTTTTTAGGTTATTTTAATTGCTTATGATACCGAATCAATAGTCTTTATTAGATAACTAGATGTATTGATTGCAATCCTACGCTTAGCATTTTTGGAAATAATGAGATAGATGTTCTTTAATGAAGTCTCATTAAAGAACTCTTACTTGTTGTATAGTACTATTTCATATTTGTTATATCTGTTCTATAACAAATATGGTAAAAATAAGCTAACTTGATAGAACATGCAGACTATTACCCTATTTGATATAAAAGGAAGAGGCGTGCGTGATTATACGTATTGATCAGATGGATCGAACGCCTGTTTACCAGCAGATTCGCAATCAAATCGTTGCAGCCATTGGGCAGGGTGAATTGTGTCCTGCAGATAGACTCCCGAGTGTACGCTCACTTGCAAGTGACCTTGGCATAAATATTCATACGGTAAATAAGGCATATGCCGTATTAAGGGGATGAGGGATATCTTTTATGCGGGGACGTTCAGGCGCAATTGTGGCAGATTTTAAAGCAAACTGCTACGCCTGAGCGTATTGCAATAAATTCAGAAGAACTTGCAGAAAAGCTCCAACAGCTCGCTTTAGAACATCGTGCTCAAGGGGGAACTAAGGAGTCATTTCTAGAGATTGCACATACACAAGCTAAGTATGCGTTTGTCTAAGGGGGGGGCGCACTGGTAATGAACATCATTTCAATTAGTGCACAGACAATAGTAACGTTTGTAGTTGGATTATTTCTTGCTTTCATTCCGTATATAACACGACATAACGAGTGTTTTGCTGTGACGGTACCAGTTTCTGCTCAAAAAGATTCACGTATGATTTCTTTAAAGAAACGCTATGTTGTAGAAATGCTTCTTACAACAATACTAGCAACCATTTCTTCTGTAATAGCAGGGAAGTTACTAACAACTAATCAAACTATAGCTGGCTTAACTCTTCTATATAGTGCTTTAGTGATTCCTGCAATTGTCTCTTTGTGTTAATGTTGCATGCTCGTTCTAAGGTAGTAGCCCTTAAGAAATCTGAAGGTTGGGATTTCGAGCAACATAAGATGACTGCTAGTGTTGTCGAAAAAGACTTCCCGAATCCGATTTCTTTAAGATGGAACCTTATGTATATTCCTATTATTTTGGGAACAGTTTGCTTGGGATTTCGTTCTTTATCCGAGCATGCCTGATATGTTGCCTATGCACGCTGATTTCACAGGAACAGTTGATAGCTACACGCCAAAAACGTTTGGTAGTGCCCTGGTTCCCTGTTGCATTTGAAGTCTTCATGGCGGCGTGCTTTATCTTTTCTCATTGGATGATTGTGCATTCAAAACATGCGGTTGATCCTAGTGAGCCAGCTACTTCTGCATTTTCATATGGAGTTTTTTTGCTCGTGCTCAGAGCATATTTCCTCTTTCATAATAGGGCTTACTTATAAGTGGCGGTCTTGGTGTTTTGATTGTTCTTTGCATCAGCAGGGCGTATTAGTCTTGGACAAGTGGGATTTATCGCTGAAATTTTTTTGCTGTGCTTACCGTCGTTGGTATTTTGGTACTTTCAGCTGTCTATGGTCAGTCAGGTTCACGAGTATTTAGGAAGTTAGACCACAACGAGAATGATCTATCAGATGAGGATAGACATTGGAAACTTGCGTCTTTTTATTTTAACCGTGAAGATGCAAGCATCTTTTTACCAAAAACGATTTGGTGTTGGATGGACTATGAACTTTGCACGACCAGCTGTTTGGGTAATTATTGTGGGTCTTATTATTTTTCCCTATAGTCTTTTGTTGTACTTGTTTCTTATTTGGCGGGGTAAGGATATAAAGGATATTCCAGGGCCTGGTACGCATACCGATCCTCTATAAAGAAGTTTCGGAAGCGCTTACCTATATGAAGGTTCAGATGGCATGTGTTGTGGGCAATTATGTAGTAACACACGCGGGCATAACAAGGGAGTGGGCTTATCGCTTTCTTACGTCAGACCAAAGGGAAACCCTCGTACGCTTTCCGATGCTCTCAATGAAATGTTTCGACGCGGAGATGATAAAGCTTTTGCGGCACTTGACAGTGCAGGGCCAGGTCGCGGTGGAAATGAAATTGCCAGTCCACTTTGGGCGGATCTGTCAGAACTCTATCAAGATCCGCTTCCTGGTATCAATCAAATTGTTGGACATACTCCCGTTGAATCCATTGATATATGGGAGATTCCCACCAAAGATGGTACACGTACAAAATCAAAGTTGATTTTTTGTGATACGTTCAGTCTTACGCCACGTTTGATAGCCGTTGGGGATGGCAGTATGCTTTTGGTTGAGGGTACGTCGGCCAGAGTCGTAACTTCAGAAGAGCTGGATTTGAAACCATGGGATATGGCTTCTTGGAACTGGATGGATACCTACGTATTGCCATTTTTGTAGAGCGATTAGGGCGACAATAAAAAAGGAGTAGACGAACTGAGTGTGCTTAGCACGCTGGAAAAGGAACACTCTTTAGTCTCTTGAATCTCGATAAACCCCTGACGTTTCCAACCATTTCTGCAATTCGTCAAAGCTGTAACCGCCTTTTAGAGCGATACCCTTCTTTATATGGGACGCACCGCATTCTCTTTTGTAGTCCTCAAGCATGTGGCCGAAGCCTCCACCACCATGTGTGCAAAACGGAATAATTGTCTTCCCGCTTAAATCCGTTGTTCTCAAAAATGAAAGAACAGGAGGAGCAAACGTTTTCAGCCAGTTGGGAGAGCCTATGAAGATTGTTTCAAAGTCGTCTATATTTGCAAGACCTTGTTGCAACGGAGGACAGTACCCCTTTTCAATTTGAGCTCGTACCTCTTTTACTGCCGTGCTATATGAAAAGGAATACGGATTTTGAGGTTTCAGCTCTTGCATTCTCCATCCGTAATGAGTGCAATGTCTTCTGCGAGCTTTCTTGTTATGCCCGAATACGAGTAGTACACAATCAAAGGATTCATGCAAGGATTCCTGTCAGTCGACTGATGTAATGTAGTGCCGACACATTATATCACCAAATTATCCTTTCATGGCTACGTGCGAGCACATGGTTTGCATCGATATACAATGAGGCCAATGACGATGGCTATACCAATCGCTATACCAAGCGCGAGGTTTGGTCCCATGGCAAGAGTCGGTATTCCCATGAGTATGCCGCAAATGTAAGGCACAAGCCACACAAGCCAAACTCCAATACTGAGACGATGAAACCGAGCGAGTGTTGTGATTTTTCTTGGAATATACGATGGTTGCCCATACTGCGTGCACGATCATAAGGATAATCGCAAGTGCTCCGGTCGTCGCATGTACCGGACTCTGAGAGCCGTTTTGTGCAATAAAAGACATACATGCTGTCCCCGTTGTGTCACACGCAAGCCCCAGGTAAAAAAGCACGATATGACTCAGTTTAAGTGTGCCCGACTGGCGTTCGGCAAAAACGCCAATAGTATAAAAAACAAGCGCACCTGTAATTATCGTCGTAGCAAATCCAAGCATAAAGACACCGTCCCATACTGTTGCTTCACCTTTTGGTTTAAGCATTTGGTCGTGATTCATGGACGGTATTGATGCTAGTTGCCATAACGTGAACAACAATACGGTTTGGTTCACGGTGCTTTTGTCAGACGCTGTTTCAGAGATTATGCCGGTCGGTATCGTAAAGACCACGTTCAAGGAGCGTAAACAGTACCGTGCAATCGGCGTTCTTCTCGCGTAGGGAATCCAACATGGAACGTACGGTCAACGTCGTAATAGACGCTATATCTATTTCTGCCGGTAGCGTTTTCCAATCAATATGCTCATCTTGTGTGAGAACTTTTTCAAGTCCTGACTTTGCATGTTCAAGCATGGTATCCATGCGAATTTGGGCGGCGAGAAGATCGGCTTTTGGAAGATCTTTCCAGTCCCTTAGCCAGTCTCTCCTAAAAGACAGCAACTGCTGCAGAGGCGCAATCCCAAAGTCTCTTGCAATACTCAACGTATGATTCGTCCACGTTGATATGACATATTTCGTGGAAGAGAGCGTGCTCGAAGTAACGCTCAGCGGCTGCGACCATGATGTCGCTCTTTGAAGGAAAGAGTTTGTACAAGTAGCCAACTGAAACATTTGCATTCCGTGCGACTCCTCGTGCGGAAATTGCGGCAAGTCCTTGTTTTGCCTCCAATAGAATAGGCGGCTGCAATGATTCTTTCTTTTTGAGCGGCACTGTCATCCACCTCTTTGGATCGGGTTGTATTTTGCTTGTGCGCAGCATGACCATGCTCACTCATAAAACACAGATCCCTCCGCTTTTATAATCGCTGTATACGTATGGCGTACGCACTTTATAACACCGGCTATTATACCTTGTGAAATTGCGCTAATATTTTCGAAGTTGGAGAAACAACGGACTTCTTGCCGGCGAATTTCAGGGGGGGGGATAACGGCGTACAGCAATTCCTTCACTGTGGTTAATCCTCGAAAATCATAAATGGAAATTCTCAAAAATCATCGATGCTGCTCGGTAAGGGGACGATGGCGCGTAGACGGCGCTCGAATGGGATATATGTTATTCCGATCGATACCTTGGGGGCATAAGAGATTGTGGGAAGGAATATTCGAGTAAAGTGCATTTAAACTCCAACTTCTCCATCTTACGTGTGTCCTTCAACTGATTCTAAATAAAGCTGTCTTGTATATAATGAAATTCATGTGACACTTGCTTGACCCTTCTATACGGGATACGAATCGGAGAAGATGTGACACTCTTTGGAAAATCAGTTTCTAAAAAACTGGCCGATAAGGGCTTTTCAGTTACAAAAGCCATCTTTGAAGCACCTAAGTTCTCTGCGGTGCCGTCCATCTATCAAGATGAGACACATCAGCAATGGGCCGTGTCGCTTCCGGGAATGGAACCTGCCATTCACGAGTATGCTGACATATTGGATTGCAAGGTCATCGAAAACGAAAGCATTGATGTCAATAAGGATATGAGCCGTAAAGATTTGTTTGAGAGTGTGCTCATGAATCCCCGCGGCCGTTTCTCGTGCTAATGCAGGAAAAGATGGCAAGTATTGCACCTCAATGAACGTCATACTCACCGTTAAAGGAATCGACGGTAAAGAGTTTGTCTTGGGCATTCCTTTGGTGAGGCGAGAAATACTGCGTGCATCGCGTATGTATAAGCTGCTTCGTGAAGGAGCCGACAACGTCTGCGAAGATATACTCGCCATGCGAGATCAAGCGGATAAGGGTAGATCGGGAGGCAGGTAGTGTCACGCAAGAAGATCCCGCCTCTTGATAATGCACTTGAGAGCGTTAAGAATTACATCTTGGTCAACCATCTCAAGGAAGGTGACAAGCTTCCTTCCGAGCGGGATATGTGCGAAATGTGGGGAAATCTCGCGCTCTGCTTTACGGAGCGCCGTGCGCCATCTCACTACCATGCATGTTTTAGAGAGTCGTCAGGGATCGGGTACGTATGTGGCTCCGGAACGTCCAATCTCGGTTACGGGAACGGCAGAAACATACGGATTTAGCGACAATGTCAGAAAATCCGGACATACACCTAACTCCATGGTGATTAGTCAAAAAATCTGTTCGGGTAATGCTCACGTCGCTCGAAAACTGACTATAGATCGAAGTTGTAACGTCCTGCAGCTTATGCGTTTGCGCTATGTGGATGGTCTCCCCTGTATGATTGAGACTTCCTATGTGAACGAAGCATTATGTCCCGGTATCGAGAGTCATGATTTCTCAAAAGAATCTCTCTTTGATGTGATGAGAAACGAATACGGGTTTTCTCTTGCACACGGCACGGATACCCTTTCCATTACTCATCTTGATTCTCAAGAAGCTGATCTTCTCGACATGTACGAGGGAGATGCGGTTTTTTTCCAATCGGGCATTAACTTTGGGAGAGATAAAGAGCCTCTTGAGTACTACAAGTCCGTCATACGGCCCGACAGGTATACGTTTGTCAGTTTATGCGGTCGGCCAATGAGCCTTGAGAGGACGTTTTGGTGACGCAGGTGAACTTACAGCATATCGAGAAGCCCAAATACCTTCAAATACGTGAAGCCATCCGTGACGAAATAGAGGATGGTTTCTATCAGCCTGGGAGTGCTATACCTTCGGAAAATGAACTTGCCGAGCGCTTTGACGTAACACGTTTGACCGTGAGAAACGCCGTCGATGCACTTGTGGCGGGAGGTCTTTTACGACGTGTTCAGGGCAAGGGTGTCTATGTCATGAACGAGCATTTGGGGGAGTCGGATGCGGTAAAGCTTGCGGGATTTCGCGAGAGCGTTCGTGCACGTAGTGCGGTACCTTCAGTCAAGGTTCTTTCAAAGACCGTGAGGCCGGCAGGTGAGTTTTTTGCACATCTTTTTGAAATAGATTGCAACGCCGATCTTCTCGCCATCAAGCGCCTGAATTATGCAAACGATGCCCCCTTATGATAGAAAAAACCTATATTCCCATCCCATTATTTCCCCAGATAGAGAGCGTGGATGTCGGAGTGTTTTCACTGTATGAAGCCTACAGCATGTTTGGTCACCCGGTGGTATCCGCAGTTGAGCATCTGGATATGGTTCGCTTGGGTATGAGAGATGCGCATCTTTTAGGTGTGAGCGAAGGTGTGCCTGTTATTTCATACGAATGCGTGAGCTATGATGAAGACAGCAAGGCCGTTGAATACGTTGCGGCATTCAGAAGAGGGGACCTGGGCGGCTATTCGGTTTCCCATTGATATTCGGGTATTTTGTCAAGCAGCCAACCTCATATATACCACTGAGCGACAATTTAATACCATTTACCCGTATGGGTACGTAAATATGATCTTTTTTCGTTAAAGTGGTTCGGTATTTTGCTATCTTATACACAAAAATGGTACTAAAAAGTATGAACTTGTATCTCGATGGTTCTTTGGAAGGTCAAAGCGTTTTGAAGGTCATGTGCTCGCATCCACAAGGCGCTTTAATTGGTAAGACATTGCGGTTATGAGGAAGAGCAATTGGGATGTTTTGCGAGGAAGGAAAGCAATATGGAAGAAACCGAAAAAGTAGAGATTATGCACTTTGATCAAGAAGGTTATCTTGAGGATGGAGAAGAGCTCTACGCCGTAGGTCAGCGTATGAAACAGTTTGCCGACGATGTCTGTAACGAGGGGTTTGATCGGCTGTATCTTTTGGGTGTGGGCGGCACGTGGGATGAATTTTTGCGTATGCAGTATCTTATGAATAAATATGCGGATGCTGACCATCAAGTTACGCTGCTTCATGCAGCCGAGTTTAATGTCATGGGCGACAAAACCATGACCGAGAAGTCCGTTGTTCTCACTTCATCCGAGTCCGGTACCACTCCCGAGGTATTGCAGGCGCTCAAGACCATGAAAAACAAGGGTGTAAGGATATACGCCATGACTCAGGCAGACAGTCCTATCGGACAAGTTGTTGGCGCTGATCGATGTGTGTCTATGAAAAACGATCACGGAAGCGGTGGTTGCGAAAAGGGCTACTATCTGGCCGACTGCTTTGGTCTGCGCATTCTTAACCGTGAAGGCTTCTTCCCTGATTACGATGCATTTATCGAGCAAACCAAGAATATATGGTCGGCGTTTCTCGACATTCGCAAAAGATTTGAATCAAAAGCCGAAGAGTTTGCCAAAAAGTATGCTCTTGCGCCGTACACCATGTTTATCGGCTCCGGTGCGCTGTGGGGCGAGACAATCCTCTTCTCCATGTGCATTCTTGAAGAAATGCAGTGGAAGCGTACACGCTATATCACCTCAGCCGATTTCTTTCATGGAACGCTTGAGCTTGTGGAGCCCGGCGTACCTGTGGTTCTCTTCAAAGGTGAGGACGAGTGCCGTGCGCTGGATGAACGTGTCGAGAAGTTCCTTATGAGCGGACGTACCGGTGATACCGATATTACCGTTATCGATACCAAAGAATACGCCGTTTCCCGGTCTTGACGAGAAATTCCGTACGATCGTTTCGTCTTATATTATCTCGCTTCTTACGACTGATCGTTTAGCCAGACACTACGAGATGGTAACCAAACACAATCTCAAATATCGCCGCTACTACCATCAGTTTGAGTATTAGTGTTCAAGTGGTGCAGAGATTGGAAAGGAGGTTGGTATGGGTTCTGATGTGCGATTTCGTCCTGCGGCAATGAATTGCTCCCACAGGTTCTTCTCGCTGGAAGCGTTTTTTGCATCTGCGGCAGATTCGGGGTTTGAAGCCGTTGAACTTTGGACCGGACCCATGCACTTCTTTCTTGATTATGCTTCAAACGATACGCCTGAAAAGATTACCCGTCTTGCCAATAGCTTTGGGTTAGACGTATGCGCGCTCTGTCCTGAGCAGAACAATCCCAAACCGGCCAACATTGCTGCCAGAGGAGAAGAATCAATTAAAAGAACCAAGAATTACTTTCTCCGTGCCATTAACGTTGCTTCCGAGCTGGGAGTGGAAATAGTTGTCGTAACTCCGGGCTGGGGCTTTCTGGATGAAGAACGCACGGAAGCCTGGAAGCGCAGCGTTTATATGTTGGGTGATTTGTCATCGTATGCCACTTGCAAAGGCATCGTACTCGCCGTGGAGGCGCTTCAGCCGGAAGAGTCAAATCTTTGCAACAGGTGTGAGGATCTTCGCAGGTTGATTGATGAGGTTGGAAGCAGCGCCCTCAAGGTTCTACTTGATACGGGTGCCATGTGGCGAGTCCATGAAACGATACAGGATTATTTTGATGCCTTTGGGAAAGATGTCGTGCATTGTCATTTCACGGATGCGGGAACCGTATCGCATTTGGCGTGGGGAGATGGCGAGAGGAACCTGGAGGCCGATCTTCTTGCTTTGACAAGAAATGACTACAAAGGCCACCTGAGTTTTGAGATTGTTGGTTCGCAATATTACGCCGATCCCGCATCTGCGGACAGAAGATCACTTGCGGCTTATAGAAGGGCACTGGAGGAGATTCATTCATGAACAGGCACTATATCATTGCTTCTCATGCACACTTTGCCAAAGGTCTTTACGAGAGCGTGAAACTTTTGGTTGGGGAGCATGCTGACGTAGACATATTTAACGCATTTGTAGACGGAAATGATGACATTGAGAAAGAAGCCTTGGCTCTTGTAGATGCTTGTTCCGATAACGTGGATGTGGTGGTACTTACGGACCTCATGGGAGGAAGCATAAACAACGAGTTCACCAAACTCATGCTTTCTCGCAAGAACGTGTATCTGGTCACAAATATAAATCTTCCGCTGGTTCTTACACTCTTTCTCTCCAATGAGACTGAGGATACGGCAGATCTTTTGAGACAACTTGTAGCAGACAACGATGTACGCCCGAAGTTTGTAAACGATGTATCGATAGTTGAAGAAGATGAAACTTTCTAGCTTTTGGGAAAAGAGGCTGAATATGATTTTGCTTACGAGGGTCGATCATCGCCTATTGCATGGGCAGGTTGCGGTTTCTTGGGTTCAGGGCCTGCAGGCCAACTGCATTTTTTGTGTGGGAGATCATGTGGCAAATGATCCTATTTGGAAAATGACGCTTAAGATGGGCAAACCAGCCGATTGCAAGCTGGTTATTAAGGATATGGCTCACGCAATCGAGGCCATCAATTCAGGCGTAACGGATGCATATCGCATGCTCATTTGTGTGCAGACCATTGCAGAAGCCAAGCAGCTTATTGACGGCTGTCCACAGATCACAAGTCTCAATTTAGGCAATACCAAGGGAAGCCCAACTACGCGTGAAGTTGCGCGTCAGGTTTTCCTTGAACCTGAAGAGGAGAAGATCATCTACGAGTTGCTTGATAAGGGGGTGGAGGTGGAGATACGACCCCTTGCTGACGATCCCAAGGTTGATATCAAAAGATGTCCTTGGTAGGTAGTCCCGCATGATTTTGTACGACCAACGTAACGTTTGAGACAGTTTGATTGGAGGAAAGATGCTTGTACAGACACTGCTGATATCGCTCGTTACGGCATTTGCGATGTTTGACTATCAACTCGGCACACTCTATGCGTTCAGACCCATTGTCACGTGTCCCTTGATTGGTCTTATTCTGGGAAATCTGCCGACGGGATTGGCTATCGGAGCCAGTCTTGAACTTCTTTTTATGGGAAATATTTCCATCGGTGCATATCTGCCGCCTGATGAAAAGGTGGGCAGTATTCTCGCCTGTGCTTTTGCCATTACGTTGGGTAAGGGTACTGAGGCAGCGCTTGCACTGGCCATGCCTATTGCTACGCTTTCACTCGCCATCAGCAACGTTATCAATGGCATTATGCCAATTATTGTTGACAAGGCCGACGTATGTGCATCAAAGGGTAATCTTAAAAGCATTTATGCAGCACACTGGGCGATTGGTCTTATCGGCCTTGCAAAGAACGTTCTTCTTGTTGGCCTGGCATATTATCTGGGTGCCGGTGCCGTACAGAACCTTCTTGACTGGATTCCGGCGTTCATTATGGACGGCTTTTGGTATTGCCGCCAATATTCTTCCTGCCATGGGCTTTTGCTATGCTCGGCAGACTTGTTCTCAAGCGCGAGATCCTGCCCTTCTTCTTCCTGGGCTTCTTGCTTGCCTCGTATATGAACGTTCCGTCGCTGGGCGTTGCTCTTATCGCGATTATTATTGTTATCGAGAAAGTTCGGCCTGCTGAACTTTGGTACTAATTCCGGTAGTCCCTCAGCTTGCAACGGAAGGAGATGACGACGATGACTTTCTAATGAGACCAGAACTGCTACGGCTCAAACTGACGTATCTGCGAATAATAATCAGTATAAGATTACCAAGAGCGATCTTATCAAGTCTTCGCTCAATACGGGTGCTTTGGGTATGGAGTTTTCTTGGACGTACTATAAGCAGATGAACCTTGCATTTTGTCTTATGGTTGCCGGAATGCTCAAAAAGATTTATCACGGCCGTCCCGATGACTATGCGGCAGCTCTTCGTCGTCACGCGGCATTCTTCAATATCACGGTACAGTTTGCCCCGTTTGTCGGCGGCATTGCAATGGCCATGGAGGAACGTGTTGCTCGAGGCGAGATTGAGCCCGATTCGGTCAACGATGTCAAAGCCGCTCTCATGGGTCCGCTTTCCGGCATTGGAGATGCTATTTTCCTTACTACCATCCGTGTCGTTGCGGCAGCCGTAGGCATTTCACTTTGTCAGGCCGGTAATGCAGCCGGACCTATTGTCTTTTTGCTTATCTACAACATTCCCGCGTTCTGGCTTCGTGTTTGGGGTGTTCAGAAGGGCTACTCAATGGGAGTGGGCTTTCTTGAGAAGGCATCGGAAAACGGGCTGATGCAGAAGGTCATAGCTGCCATTGGCATCGTGGGTGCGATGGTTATTGGTGGTATGACAAAAGACATGTTCTGGGCAACTATTCCCGTGCAGATCGGTCAGGCCGTTGAGGGCGAGGATCCAACCACCATTCAAACCGTACTTGACAGCATCATGCCTGGTATCGTTGGTATGAGTGCGTTTTGGATCTATTACCGGCTTCTTGCTAAGAAGATCAATCCCATGTGGCTCATTTTAGGCACTATGGTTTTGGGAGTCATTGGAGCGTACTTTGGCTTCTTAGCTTAGAGCGTAAATTGTACTTTGGACTTGTCTGTACTCTTTGGGTAAATGGGCAGCAGCAGGGTAGTCTTGCTGCTGCCTTTATGTTAATAACGTTCTGACAATTACCGTTCACCGTAGATTTTACGGAAGACAAAATTTCTTGCCGAGAATTTCTATAAGATGTATCAACCGAACAAACACTGAATAAACGCATACGTTCGGAGGAGTTATGTTTCATTTTGATCGTAAGCTCCAACAGGAAAAAGTTGATACGTCATCTGGCGACAGCAACCCTTTATCTGGTGGCAGTACTCCGCCAGATAGCAACGCATCACCAGACAATGAGCGACATACCGTTAGTACTCACAAGGTGCCGGACGTTACCGACAAAAACGGCGGATATCAATTCCCGCATAGAGGTGATAACTTCAGCTGAGGATGAAGAGGATGCGAAGCTCGTAAAGTCTATGAAAGCCTTTATGCGTCATCGTAAGATCCGCCTCAGAAAGAAATTCATAAAAGTGGGCATTGCGTTGGGCGTCGTTGTACTTATCGGCATTGCGTTTGTCGCACGTTTATTCCAGAGTGAAAAACAGGTTGAAGCTCCTACCGCAAGCACCGCTTTCATTACGCGTGGGGAATTCAGCGATTCCGTATCGGCTTCAGGTTCCATTAAGCCCATCTCTTCAACAGTGGTGACCCCTGAAGTTGACGGCATCATACAGGATGTTCAAGTTGCGGAGGGTTCTGTTGTTAAAAAGGGCGATAGGCTCTTTACCATTAAAAACGACGAACTTGATAAAGCTGTGCGTAAAGCCGCGCAGCAAGTGAAAGCGGCAGAGAATGAAGTGAGTAAGGCAAAAGCCGCTTTGGCAGCCGCCCGTAGTGGAGCTGCGGGTGTGGGTGAAGACGATCAGGAAAACGGCGGTGCCAATGCCTCTTCGGCCGAGGCATCGGTTGAAACAGCGCAAGCGAACCTTGAAAGTGCACAAATCGCTCTTGAAGAGGCTCGCTCAGCTCATAATGACGCAGTCGCTCAAGCGGACAAACGCACGGTAACGGCTCCTTGCGATGGTACGGTCATTGTCATGAATGCGGTCAACGGTGCATCGGTTGGATCTTCTGGAGGCGCCGGGGCAGGTTCGAATTCCGGATCAGGTGCGTCAGGGTCTTTGATCACCATCGCCGATCTCTCAAAAATGAAGGTAAATGTTCAGATAAATGAAGTGGATATTTCCCGTATTGCCGTTGATCAAAAAGCGCAGGTAACGTTTGCAGCTCTTCGGGAACTTAGCTGTGAGGCAACCGTTACTCATGTCTCTACCGTATCGTCTTCAGGTGGGGACACCTCAGGGATGAGCTATGACGGTAGGGGACGCGCCATTGTTACGTATGATGTTGAGCTTCTGATAGAAAACCCCGATGCCTCCATAAAGCCCGGTATGACTGCCAGCGCAGACATTATGATTCAACATATGGAAAACGTGCTTACGGTACCTCTCTTTGCATTGGCGGAGGATGAGACGGGAACCTATGTGAACGTCGTTACTTCTCGTGATGACAGGAACAATCCTCAGGTTAAACGAGTGTCTGTTACGGTTAAGGCAAAGAGTTCGACTACTGCCGTCATTGAAGGCGAGGGCATCAAGGATGGTACCGAGGTACTTCTCGCCGGTGGAACAGGAAATCCCGATGTAGGTATTTTGGACAATCCCAATGGCGGCGAAAAAGACGGCTCAAGCGGTAACGCAAGTGGCACCTCAAACGGCTCAAGCAGCGACTCTTCGAGCGATAAAGACGTGGCAGGCGGCGGTAGATAAAATGCCAAAGGTAATCGAGGCACATAAGCTGCACCGCATATATGAGACAGCTGCAGGACTTACTCATGCTTTGCGTGGCGTATCTTTGAGCGTCGAGAAGGGCGAGTTTCTCTGCATTATGGGCCCTTCAGGATCGGGCAAATCAACCCTTATGAATATCCTCGGTTGTCTTGATACGCCTACCTCGGGTTCTTATAAGCTTGAAGGTCTTGAGGTTGCCAATCTTTCCGATGATGATCTTGCTGAGATTCGCGCAACGCGTCTTGGCTTTGTATTCCAGTCGTTTAATCTTCTGCCCCGAACTACCGTGTTGCGCAATGTTGTTCTTCCGCTCATTTACTCCGATATACCTGTTGCAGAAAGGGAACTGCGTGCCTGGAAGGCGTTGCGGTCGGTGGGCTTACCTGAGGATTACTATGACCATAAATCCAATGAACTTTCCGGCGGTCAGATTCAACGCGTAGCCATTGCACGTGCGTTGGTTAACGATCCTGCAGTGATTCTTGCCGATGAACCCACGGGCAATCTTGATTCCGCAACGGGCGAAATGGTACTCAAAACGTTTCGAACCATGCAGGATCGCGGTAAGACCATCGTGCTCATTACCCATGATCCCGAAATTGCCACATGGGCTGATCGCGTTGTGCATATCCGCGACGGACGCTTGCTTACGGTTGAGCAGGAACAAGAATATGTAGTTGCGTCATGGCGTGCAAAAGGATGGCAGGAGGTGCATCTCTATGAGGCTTCGCGACCTGCTTTTATGAAACCCTCTCTGCCTTTCAATGCCAATCGTGCGCGCAGTCTATTGACCGTGCTTGGAATTGTAATTGGAATCAGCGCTGTCATTGCCATGACAGCTCTTATCGATGGCATTAAATACTCCCTGGTGGGCTCACTGGGTCTCAATCAATCTCGAATGGTGAGCATATATGCGTGGCCTGATCGAGGAGTGACGCAGCAGGATTTAGATCAGCTGGCAATGAGTGTTCTCGGCTGCGAATTTGTTACCGGTATTGACTCCAGTGCCGGCCGCATTGATTCGATCGAGAAGCAGTTTGACACGCAGATTATCGGCTGTCAGCCTGAGTATTTCACTGCGATGGGATTCAAGGCTTCAGCAGGCTCGCTCTTCTCGCAATCGGATGTGGACAATGTGGCGAAAAACGTTGTTCTTGATCGAGTTGCTGCCGAGAAGCTCTACGGAAATGAGAAAGATGCCATTGGTAAGACAGTCCGTATTGATGACAATACTTATACCGTAATCGGCGTATGCGACAGTGGACAAAAGGATGGGAGGAGGAAACGATACTCTTCTGTGCTATCTGCCGTATTCAACGTTTACGACGCGCGTTTCGGGTACCAAAACAATCAGTCAGATTTTTGGATATGCACGCGAAAATGTTGACATGAAGTCTTTGGCGGATCAAACAAAGGCCTGGTTGTTTGATTGGTTTGCCATCCCTGAAGGGGAAGATGATCGCGTGTACGTTATGACACTGTCCTCCATCATCGATCAACTCAACTCCACAATGGCTTCATTTCAGATACTTGTAACAGCCATCGCCAGTATTTCACTTTTGGTTGGCGGTATTGGCATCATGAATATGATGCTTACCAATGTGACGGAGCGAATTCGTGAGATTGGCCTGCGTAAAGCGCTTGGTGCGCGTGCCGCCGATATTACGAAGCAGTTCTTATGCGAATCGATACTGCTCTGCATCTCGGGTGGTGTTATTGGAGTTGCTCTCGGTTACGCAGGAGCGTTGGCCTTGGCGGGATCGGCTTCAACCCTTATGCACTTGGAGACCGCGATTACGCCTATCATTACCCCGTCAATCGTGGCTGTGACCTCAGGAATTTGTATTGGAATTGGGCTTGTGTTTGGCTGGTGGCCTGCACGACGGGCTGCAAAGCTCAATCCGATAGAATCGCTCCGCTACCAGTAGAGATTTTACAGCAGCTGAACTCCGGCCTCTTGGCATGCCTGGATGGTATCGCTATCCCAAATGGATGCCTGTACTTTCTCCCACATGCGCCTTGCCTAAAAGCGAGCATACAGAGGCGGCTTTGACCGATACCGCCGCCAATGGTACAGGGCAGTTTATTCTCAAGAAGCATCTTATGAAACGGTAGTTTCCGGCGGTCATCACAGCCTGAGACGGAGAGCTGCCTATCAAGTGATGCGGGGCTTACGCGGATGCCCATGCTGCTGATTTCAAGGGCACAGCCGAGAACATCATCCCAGAAGAGCAGGTCACCATTAAGGTGCCAGTCGTCATAGTCGGGGGAGCGCTTGTCATGAGGTTTACCTGAACGAAGAGTCTCTCCAATGCCGACAATGAAGGTGGTATGGTGTTTAGCTACAAAGCGGTTTTCTCGTTCGGTGGGCGTAAGCTCTGGGTAGAGGTCTTCCAACTCTTGCGTGGTTATAAAGGTAACGGTGCGGTCAAGTTCCGTTTCCAGCTGAGGATAGTGCCATTTCAGCTCGTCAAGTGTTCCGCAGATGGCCGTGACAATACGATTAACGGTATCTTTGAGATAGGCAGGTGTGCGGTCCTTCTCGCCAATGACCTTTTCCCAGTCCCATTGATCCACGTAAATAGAATGTAAGTTGTCAAGTTCCTCATCACGACGAATGGCGTTCATGTCGCATACGAGGCCTTTTCCCACATTGAAGTCATAGCGGTGCAGCGCATAGCGTTTCCACTTTGCAAGCGACTGTACAACCTCGGTATCTTTGCCAATGGCCGGCGTGTCAAAGCTTACCGGTCTCTCAGTACCGCTGAGGTTGTCGTTCATGCCTGTTTCGGGATCCACTATAAGAGGCGCCGTTACACGCACAAGGTGGAGTGCGGCACAGAGCTTTGCAAGAAAAATGTAGTTTTGATACGCTCTATGGCACGCTGGGTGTCATAGAGAGACAACTGCGATTCATAGTCTTCAGGGATGGAAGTCATGTATGCTCCTTGATGTAAATAGCTTTGCAATCATTGTAGATAAATATCTGATTACATAAAGCCCGTAACGTTTCATATGTATGAGTTTTCATGTTGAGCACACCCGCAAAGCTGTGAGCCAGCTTAAGAAGACGGATTGCCTTACTGCCGATTGGTTCTCTCTTGGATAGAGAACAACCCTGAAGGCTGTATGGATCCCTACCGGTTAGGAAAAGGACTTACGGCAGATCGTTTCGGTGAATGGCGGTACCGCGTAGGGAATTACAGAATCCTTTGTCTGATTCAGAATGACACATTAATCATCGAAGTGTTCAGCATCGGCCATCGCAAGGATATCTACAGAAGATACAGATAACAAACTTGTTGTTATCATGACCCAAGTATTCCGTATGATAAAATTTTTTATGAAGGCTTATTTCCGAGAAAGGAATGCCATGAAGGTTTTACTTGTCGTTGATGTTCAAACCAATGTTATGAAACGCCGTAATACCGAAGGCCTTATTGAAGCATGCAATGACATAATCAGCCAGTATGAACCCGAACAGGTTATATACGTTGTACACAAGCTTCCCTCGGGAACGTGCTTCAAAAAGAAAGAATTTGGTGCCGGACTTTTCGGTTGTCTCTGATTACGTATTTGACAAGCGTGAAGGCGATGCTTTTTCAAATCCCAAACTGTTGCAGAGGCTTCAAGAACTAAACGCTGATGAAGTTGAAATTATTGGCATCGATGGTAATTTTTGTATTAAAGAGACCGCTCTCGGTGCTTTGAAAAACGGCTTGAAGGCAACAGTCAATGTGCGCGCGGTTGTTTCAAAAATGAGAAGGCGTTTGAAGACACCAAGCATGACCTGTGTGACGCCGGAGTAAATGTCGTTTAGAGGAGCACGGACTTTTCGTCTCTTACTCTATTTAATTGTTATTTTGATATATGCAATATCGCCCTATGGTACGTGTGGTGTCATAGGGCGATATTTGGCTCATATCTTCGTGAAAGACAGTTACGTGCATTCTTTGACGTGCATAATTTGGTTTGTCTTACGCGCTTGCACCTGATGTTGCGTCTACGCTTGCACTTGGACCGCTTGCGCTGGGACCCCCTGCACTCGGTGCACCGGTTCCGTGCATCGTTGGTGTATTGCTCCAACAAGGTGCTGACCAGTAGCCTGTAGATACCAATCAAGCCACTCTTGGAAGTTGAAGACACTTTCGTTGATGCCGGCATATGATCCGTCTGGATAATACATTGCCTGATAATTATGGGTGTTAATAATACCTTCAGGGCTTGGGACAATGCGCGAACATATTCTTGGTCGCCGTTTCTTAAAAACTCCGATGACTCGTTCGACGTTTTTGATACGTGCTGGAGGAAGAGAATTGTGAACGGTAGACAGACGATTGCCGGATTGCGAGGGTACACGCTTTGCAAGCATGCTATCTGGATTTTCATGAGCGTTATTGTAGTAGAGGAATTGATTATTGTCGTCTGCATAAGTCAGCTCAAATGGCATGGCTTTCAGGAACATATCAATCTGGTTAACGGTTAGAATGCCGTGGTCCAACTTGACATACGTATCTCCTGAGACCGCCCCTGACTTTTTCCGCGGCCTTCTCGACCCAATCCGGATCGTCGGGATCGATGCCTTCGATGGTAGTTGAAATAGAACCTGTGACATCAAGATCCTCAGGTGTAAGTGGTTTTGGTTTTTTCAATTTAGAAACTACCTCTACATATTTAATGAAGTTATTCATGCAGAATTCGAGGAAATTGACAGTGCCCGCATCGACAATGTCGCCCTTGTCGTTAAAGGCCTGTTTTGCTTTCCCCAATAAAAACTCGTTTCCCGGAAGTACATAGGCGTTGACTCCCCGGAGCGTCGAGAATTTTCCTCAGATGAATTTGCGCGCGAGAAGTTCCTTGGTCGTAGTAGAAGCGCCGACAACCATAACGGGCTTATCCTCAAACGGATGTACATCATAGGAGAGCCATTCAATAGTACTTTTGAGAGCCGCAGAGATAGTGTGGTTATGCTCGGGGGTCGCAATGATAACGCCATCTGCACGCGTAATCTTGTTGTAGAGAAGACGTAGCTGGAAAGAATCATGCCAGTTTCCGTCAGGATTAAAAAGAGGAATCTCATCAATCTCTAAAATTTCTAATTCAAATTGTTCCTCGAAGTGTTTTTTGATGAAGTGCAGTAACTTGCGATTATATGAAAGCTCCGCGTTCGAGCCAACGATTCCAACAAACTTCATAACAGGTGTCCCTTCCAATTCCTATAGATTTTCCCAGTTGAAGTTCTCGGCTTCTTTATGGAGAAGTGCTTGTGATGCGGACAATTTTTCGGCAATTTTGACAAACAGACGAAAGTCATCAAAGAGTACATTCAATTTTTTACTGTCGTTAAATCTCTTAAATCGCCGTTTTTCATCAAAAAGCCTGGAGCGAACGAGGGAGTAAAAATTCAGAGCCCGGCATAACTGATGCCTTAAGTTCCGGTGCATCCAGGATTTGGCGCAAGTGTAGTTGTGCTCGGGAAGAGCCAAGTGCGCCGTGGGAAGCACCGACAATCATAACGGGCTTATTGACCATGGGATAAATACCATAGGAAAGCCATGCCAAGATGTTCATAAGAGCAGCGGGGATAGAATGGTCATATTCAGGGGTTGCGATAATGACACCGTCTGCGGCTTCAATTTTCTGCGCAATTTCAGTGATGACTTTGGGAACTTGCATGTCAGCTGGTTTATTAAAAAGCGGAATATTATCTACCTCAATAAGCTCAATATTCGCTTTATCTGCAAAGTGCTTTTGCATGTATTTAAGAAGTAAGCGGTTGGTTGACTCTTTTGAGTTTGTACCGACGATGCCGATAAGGTTGAGCATAGCAAGATCCTTTCTAGACCTAGAAGAGAAATTCTGGAATGAGACCAGATGAGTAACGAATGTGATTATTTTCCGTAACAATGAGCGCATCGATACCTGTTTCTTTTTCAACTTGTTCGAGGATGGATTGAGGACTCTCGCCAAAAAGACGCGTCGTCCAAATTTCCCCATCGATAGATTGATTTGATACAACGGTGAGGCTGGTGAGTTGGGTATCGATAGGATAGCCCGTATCTCGATCAAGGATATGATGATAGGTTTTACCGTTTGCCCTGCAGCTTTCTTTCATATATTCCAGACGTGACAACGGACTGATTTTTGATCGGCAAGACGGCCACATTGGTTCCTCGAGGTAAGCGTGGGTGCTGTATACCGATTCGCCATGGACGATGTGTTTGTTCGTTGATGCCGATTGTCAAAATATTGCCGCCAAGATTGATGAGAGCGGAAGTAACTTCTTCTCCGTGCAAGAATTCGGCAATTCTATCTGCAATATAACCCTTTGCAAGTGCCCCTAAGTCAAGAGACATCCCTGTTTTTGTAAGATAAACACTGGAAGTTTTGGAATCTAATTCAATGCAGGATGGATCTGTTAACAAAAGGGCTTGTTCAATTTCTTCTGGGCTAGGAACCCGCGTCAAAAATCCTATTCTCCAAGCTTTGACCAAAGGACCAATGGCTATATTGAGATGGCTTTTGCGATGCAAGGCTATGTTTCTTACCCAATTTAATGAGCTCAAACAAATCAGGATGAACGGAGACAGGATTTTTCCCAGCCGCTTTGTTGACCTGCATGAGCTCTGATGTTTCATCATTGGCACTAAAGCGCTTTTCATAGAGATGCAGAAGTAAAAAGACATCGTCCAAAAGTCGGTCGGCTTCTCCATGTGAGATTGAAATGGTAATGGTTGCACCCATCAGATGAGCAGATCTGGAAGTGAGGTTTGTTGTGCTTGTAAATGTGTGTTGTATAGAGCCAGATGTCATTAACCATACCCTTCAAAACTACCTTCGGGCAATAGATTATAGATGCTAACCAGTATGTCTGATGTAGGGAATTTAATATCCTCAAACTTTCTAGAAATCTTTGCTTTAAGAACAGAGTAATTGGATATATGACGAGCATGTCTCTTATAATCAATCCGAAAGTAAAGATGTATTGTTTACAAGTGGGGAGAAGAGCATGAAGACTGCGATAGTGTATTACTCCAAACACCATGAAAAATACAAAAAGCTGCTTGATGCAATAGCACAAGAAGATAAAGTCACTTTTGATTGATGCAACACATCCGGAAATAGATGACTTGTCAGGATATGATGCAATAGGGTTTTGCATCAGGGATTTATTACGGAAAGATGCACAAATTGGTGCTTCAATATGCGGAGAAGAATCTTCCCAAAAATAAAAAAGGTGTTTTTATTTATACCTGTGGAAGGGTAAGCGCAGCACATACGAATGACATTCGAAAGATAGCAGAAGAAACGCATGCAGAAATTCTTGGCGAGTACGGTTGTGTTGGATTTGACACCTTTGGTCCTTTGAAGTTGATAGGTGGGATGAGAAAGGGCCATCCCAATGCGGAAGAAGTTCGTGGTGCCGTAAAGTTCTACCAGGGTATTGTACGTGCTCAAGAGGAGTCTGAGAAAGACTGAAAAATCGATGCACTTGTCTGCAATCTGGGATTGTAAAGAGAATAATAAACATTAAAAGAGGTCGGGGAGTTATCCTCTGATTCAAAGTAGCATTTTTTTAGCGGCGATACGTACAATGGAAGAGTTAGAATTCGTAAACTCTTCTCGAAAGTCTTGTTCAGATGTTTAATAAGCAACTTATCGCCATGGTTGGCGAAAGTAAAAAGTACATTGCCGTTCATGTTGCCTTACAGTGGATTTCCTTTTGGCAAACATCGTCATGATGTGGGAGATAGCCCATCTGCTGCAAGGCCTCTATGAAAAGACAGTCAGCCAAAAACCAGATAATCTCTGTCGTTGCCATAGCGGCTGGGGCTGTTGTGGTACGTTTTTTTCTGCAGCACCCTGTCAAGTCGCATGGCATATCTCAGTTCAAAAATCGGTTAAAAAGATTCTTCGTGAGAAGATTTACGGTAGCTGCTCAGGCTGGGCAGCTCCTATAACGAGCAGGTGCAGACCAGCGAGGTTGTCCAAGTTGCCGTTGAGGGTGTCGATCAACTTGAAACGTATTTTGGTCAGTATCTTCCGCAATTCTTTTACGCCATGCTGGCTCCACTGACACTGTTTGTGGCGCTGAGCTTTGTAAATTTGCCGTCGGCGGTAGTTTTTGCTTGTCTGTGTACCGCTCATTCCGCTTACCATTGTGGCGGTGCAGCGCTTGCAAAGAAATTACTGGCAAAAATATTGGGGTCGTTATACCGCTCTTGGCGATACGTTTTTGGAAAAATCTGCAAGGTCTGACAACTGCCAAGATTTATCAGGCCGACGAGTTCAAGCACAAAGAAATGAATGAACAGGCCGAAGAGTTTAGGCGCATTACCATGAAAGTGCTGACCATGCAGCTAAATTCCATTACCGTAATGGATCTGATTGCCTATGGGGGTGCAGCTCTTGGCGTCGTTTTTGCCGTGACACAATTTCGGGCAAACGCCGTTGATTTGGCGGGCAGCTTATTGATAATCCTTTTGGCGGCCGATTTCTTTTTGCCTATGCGCATGTTAGGCAGTTTTTCCATATTGCCATGAATGGCATGGCAGCAGCTGACAAGATATTTCGCTTGCTTGAGCTTCCTGGAGGCGGAAGAAAAACCAGGCGAAGTTCCCTGCGGATGCTACGATTACGTGCAGGGGATCATTCATTTTTCCTATGAGCCAGAGCGCGAGATTCTCCATGGCATTAATCTGTCTTTTTCAAAAGGAAGTTTTACGGCGTTGGTTGGCGAGTCAGGTTGTGGAAAATCTACCGTTGCCTCCATCCTTATGGGGCGCAATAAAGGTTATGAGGGGTTAGTACTTTTCGGCACTATGCCTTTAACTGAAATTTCCGAAGCCAGCCTTATGAAAAAACATTACGTATGTCAGCCATCAGAGCTATCTCTTCAAAGGCACCGTTCGTGACAACCTCCTGATGGCACGTCCGAGTGCCCAGGATGAAGACCTTTGGCGTGCCCTTGAGCAGGTTAATCTTGCAGGGTTTTTACAAAGCGAGAAGGGCCTTGACACAAAACTTGACGAGTCGGCTTCTAATCTCTCCGGCGGGCAGCGCCAGCGGCTGGCACTTGCAAGGGCTCTCTTGCACGACAGTTCCATTTACATCTTTGATGAAGCAACCTCCAATATTGATGTTGAAAGCGAGAATGACATCATGACTCAGATTCATACGCTGGCAGCAAAAAGACGGTCATCCTCATTTCTCATCGGCTTGCAAACGTCACGGATGCGGATAAGATCTACGTCCTTGATCGAGGGAGCATTGTTGAAGAGGGAACCCATGCGGAGCTCTCGCTAAGAACGGAACCTATGCAAGACTCTGGAGTGCCCAGCAAGAACTCGAACGTTATGCGCAAGGGGGTGATGCTGCATGAAACGGAACACAAAGCAAGAGGATAGGAGTGGTTTTGTGGTGATGGCATCGCTCATCGGTCTTGTCAAACCGCTTATGAGTTATATGGTGCTGGCAATATGTGTGGGTGTCGTCGGCCATCTGTTTGCCGCTTTTATTACGATATTTGGAGGCTATGCGGTTTTAGTCACCCTGCAGCAGGAGATAACGCTGCCGTTTGGCGCACATCTTTCCTTGGCGGGGATTTTTATCTGCTTGGGTATTTTTGCGGTAGCTCGCGGATTTTTACGGTATGCGGAGCAGGCGTGTAACCATTTTATCGCCTTTAAGCTGCTTGCATTTATTCGCGATAAGGTGTTTAGCGCCCTCAGGAGGCTCTGTCCTGCAAAGCTTGAGGGCAAAGATAAGGGTAATCTGATTAGTGTCATTACTTCAGACATTGAACTCCTTGAGGTGTTTTACGCCCACACCATTTCGCCGATTTGTATTGCTTGTGTATTCAGCTGCATTATGGTGGTGTTTATCGGTTCATTTCATATTGCACTTGGAGTCTTGTCAGCCGTTGCATATATAACGGTAGGAGTAGTTATTCCGTTGGCGACGGCACGGCTCAGCGGTAATGAAGGTCTGAAACTTCGCCGTAAATCAGGGGAGCTCTCGTCGTTTGTGCTTGATAGCTTGCGTGGGCTTTCCGAGACCATTCAATACGGGCAGGGCGACACTCGCTTGTCAGAGATGAATCGTATGACCGACGCGCTTGCCAACGACCAGGAACGGATGAAGCGAATAGCCGGGCGTAACACTGCGGTGACAAACAGCATCATCCTTTTGTTTGACCTTGGGATGCTTGCGTTGTCGGCGTCTCTATGCAGTTTTGATGAATGCCTCCATAGCTACTCTGGCTCTGATGAGTTCTTTTGGTCCCATTGTGGCGCTGACAGCGCTGGGGGCCACCTTGCAAAGTACCCTTGCAGCCGGTAACCGTGTACTTGCCATTCTTGATGAAGAGCCCGTTGTGGAAGAGATTGAAGGCAAGGCTTCGGTGAAGTTTAGAGGTGCCGCAGTAGAGCGGGTCACGTTTGCTTACGACGAAGAGACAATCCTTGACGGTTTCTCCGTTGAAGTACCCTCCAATAAGATTGTCGGCATTGTAGGAAAAAGCGGAAGCGGGAAATCCACATTGCTTAAACTTTTTATGCGCTTTTGGGAGGTTCAAGAGGGACGCATTCAAATTTCTGGTAAAAGTATCAATGAGATTAATACTTCCAATCTACGCGACATGGAAAGCTTTGTGACGCAGGAGACCTATCTGTTTCACGATTCAATCCGTAATAATGTGAGGCTTGCCAAGCTTGATGCCACCGACGATGAAATCATTGCCGCTTGCAAGAAAGCGTCCGTCCATGACTTCATCATGTCATTGCCGGCCGGCTATGATACGTCCGTAGGTGAGCTGGGAGACACGCTTTCCGGTGGTGAACGTCAGCGTTTGGGACTTGCACGCGCGTTTCTCCATAATGCACCATTTGTGCTGCTCGACGAGCCAACCAGTAATCTCGACAGTCTTAATGAGGCCGTGATTCTGAAGGCGCTCCATGAAGAAAGGTCGGTAAAACCGTTGTGCTGGTGTCGCACCGTGCGTCAACCACAGGGATTGCGGATAAGGTTTATTCCGTTGAGCACGGGAGAACCAGCTGATGTGTGATGAGTAAATCCAGCGGGAAGGCGCTTGCAGGGCGTTCAAGGGTCAAATCGATCACCTCGCGAAGGTGGCCAACAGTCGCGGTCGCGAAACGAGATCGAGAGAAGAGAGTCGTTTCGCTCATGATCTCGCTTTACTGTCATAAAAAGCACGGCAACTTTTGGAAGAGTTATCGTGGAAACTCTTCCTTGTGTGCCGAATGTGCCGAGCTTGACCGCTATGTTCGTCAGCAGACTGATCGATGTCCCGTTATAGCGACAAAGACCTTTTGTTCAAATTGCAGAGTGCATTGTTATACACCTGAGATGCGAGAAAGAATCAAAACGGTTATGAGATTTTCCGGTCCACGGATGCTTTTTATCATCCAATTAAAGCAATCCGTCATGTAATCGAATCAAAAAGGGAAAAGAAGCGACTTAGTAGCGAAGGACAAAACGTGTGAGTATCAAGAAAATTCTGTACATCGTTATCGGGTGCATCAGCGTGGGACTTGCACAGTGAGTCAGTATTCATTTTTACCCTCCGTTCCCTTTTTGCTTCTTGCGGCCTTTTGCTTTGCAAGAAGTTCCGAGAGACTGAATACGTGGTTTACCGGCACAAAGCTGTATCAGGATAATCTTGCTGGATTATACGGCAGGTCGCGGCATGACCAAAAGGCTCAAGGTTCGCATCATGGTTACGGTTACCTCACTCATGAGCATCGGCTTTATTTTTGATGGGACTAAGAGGCATCGTAGTTGGCTGTGCGGTACTCTTTGTGCGTATGGGTGTTTCACCTTGTCTATTTTGTTCTTTATGGTCAAGACGATTCCCTCGTCATAGGACGGTAATGGAGTCGTATTAAAAGGTAGAGTCTCTTTATATGCAAGATGGTGCTCTGTTCCATCCAAGTAAAGAATTGCTGACAGGTATATACGGGAAGTGAACTCAGGGTAAAGTCTTGAGTATTTCTGGTAATAATGCAGCGAGCTCCTGTGCTCATTGCTGCTTGATAGAGCAGGGCATCTTCAAAAATCGCTCCATGTTGACTCAAGGGCTTTATCTGTCTCTTCTCCTCTTGAGCGCAAATTTTAATTATGCCTCGAAGACTTATAAGAGCGGCTTTTGCTGCGTCTGTCTTAGAAGCTTTCCCACCCTCACTTAAAAACATAAAAAAATATCGCTTATTTGCGAGGCGCTTGCCCAGGTTCGTAGTCTCCCATTGCCGCAAATACGAGTAGCTTGCGAGCTTCATCAAAGAAAGGAGCTCGTTGAGCAAGAAAGTCGATACACATTGGTATCAACAAGGACGCGCATCATAGGTACTCCTGATTGCCATCTTTGGTATGGCTAAGTCCTTTTTGATGAAGCCGTGCGAGACGAATCTCGTTATCACTCAGCACGGAGAATTCTTTGCTTACTGACACCTTGGGAATATCGTTGATACGTTTGACTGCCTGAGCAAGTCTTTCTTCTGTAGTTAAGGTGCTGTCTTCTGGCAAATCAAAGGGGAGCCGCTCGGTCTTGATTATGTAATCATACAGTTGGTTGATTGCTTCAGAGGCGGATATACCCAAGCTTTTTAACAGCTTGGCTCCAGTTTCTTTTTTCTGTGCGCTCATTCGCGCGGTAACCATTGCATCAGGCATGGATTCTCCTAATGTTGTACGTTGTACACATCATATCATGAGACAGAAATACTGCAAGGAAAATGAGAATATATCCGATCCGTTGGGATATTCTGACATCATTCTTTTAACAAAAATAACGGTTTGAACATTTCTTCCAAAAAGTACCTTCTTTTAGTTTCCCTAAGCTAACTTATTTGATAAGATACTACAGCTCAAAAAAAGGAATAAAAATGCAAAAGTCCTGTTCAAAAGCATATGGCCTACGAACGGGTAACTAAGGTTAGGAGTGAATATATGCATAAAAAGTGCGTACAGAGGGGCTGCACGCTCGTCTTGCCGTTGCGGTGGCAGTTGCTATCTCGCTGCTTGTTCTTCTCGCCATTTGCTACAAAAAGCACTGGCAGATGGTTCGTTTGAAATTAGTGACTGGTTGTCGGGCTATGGATCCAGCAGCCTCCAGTCAATCTACAAGAACAACAAGCCTGCAATGGATGCGGCATCTACATGGAAGTTCACCACGTCCAGAGTGACTGTCGGCGGCAGTTCATCGACCACGACGGATTTTGTGTTTCCTACCACCGTTACCAATGTTACCAGCACTTATTCTAGTAGCTATTTGAGGTACGGTACGCGTTCAACCCTACAGCAGTTACGTTGCAAAGGGAACGCGTGTGGTATTTCCCTGCCGGTTTTAATGGAACGGTATCGAACATGATCTTCGAAGGTGAAGTGAGTGTTGAGGCGGGCGCGAACGTAACTTTTGACAACGTTACCTTCTATAAGGGCCTTGATAACAAAGGCACCTCGACCGTCAAGAATTCAACCGTTGTTCAGCAGGACCTCACCACTACTGATGACGGCGTTCTCAACATTGAAAACACAAGATTCCAGAATTCTGATAATTCCGCCGGGATTACGCTGCCTTCAAACAAGATTTCTCCTGCCAAGGTTGGTGCGGCTTACAACGAACCCGTTACCATTCCGTGGGCGGCTGCTTCCAAGGGTTACGATACGTTTACGATGGCCAACCTGCCGGATGGCTTAACGTTGAGCCCGATGGAAAATGATGCCACAGCACGTAAGAGCACGGCTGCTATTTCCGGTACACCAACGACTGCTCAGAAGAATCGCGTCGTTCGTGCAACCATCAAAAATGGGACCTCCTATGACTTTACGATTCCCTGATGATGATGGATGTCGAGAAGGGCACCGTTGCCGTTCCTACGGCTACAAACTACGACTACGACGGGCAGGAGCATAACGGCTACGATATCTCCGCTCATCTCAATGTGGCTATAAACGGGACTATTGCCGCAACTCACTCCGGTACCTATGATGTTGTGATGGATCTTATCGACCCTGTTAACTACACATGGGAGGATGGTACGACCAGCACCAAGACGGGCAGTTGGACCATTCGCAAGGCTCACTTGACCGCTACGTATGAGGACGAGACCGTCGAAGAGGGAAGGCTCCCAAACTCAGCTTACCGTTACCGGATTTTGTGAACGGTGAGACTGCCGACACAGCCTATCAGTATACTGCGCCAACCCTTACTGCCCCTGACGTGAGCGTTGGTGATCACGAGCTGACCCCAACAGGCGGTGCTGCCGGTGATTATGACTTTACCTATGTTGCAGGAACGCTCAAGGTTACCAAGGCGGCTGTCCAGCCTGGTGGACAGGGCAACAATCAGGGTGGTAGTCAAAACGGTAGCCGGATGGCAATCAAGGCAACAACCAGCAGCAGAACGAGGCTGGAAGACCGGGAAGACTGGAAAGAAGGTTAAGTCGGGCAAGAAGAGCGTCATTCCTGACATGTCTGATCCTACGGTCATCTCAACGGTAGCCGGTTTTACCATTGCTTCCGTCGGGAGCATTGCTGCCGGTATTGCTCTGCGTAAGCGTGCGTAGAAAAAGTGAATATGGCCTATTTGAAACCGATGTAGTTTTTAGGGTGGCAGAATTACGGGTAGGGACGGAATGCAGAAATGCGTTCCCGTCTTGTTTAAGGCTTTAGCCTGTTGAGCAGGAGCAACGCACGAAATATAAAGCTACCTGTCATGCGGGTGGCTTTGATTTTTGCGCGAGATACCTAAAGCTCTTTGATTGCTTTAGTGCTGTCAAGATAGTGCTGCCGAAATGACGCCAAGTTGGTATTGCCGGAATAGCGCTGCCAAAAAATGCGTCAAGTTGAGTCGTCATAATGGCGCTGCCAAACTTGCGCAAGTTGGGCACGATTAACCAAACTTGCAGCAAGTATGGTTCATATATACCAAACTTGCAGCAAGTATGGCAGTTCAAGCCATACTTGGCGCATTTCTGGCAGCTCTAGGCAATATCGTCAAGATAGGCAGCGCTATAAGGCAAGTTCATAGAGATTGAAGTCAATATAGCCTGCACTTTCGTAAAAACGAGTTTCCTTTGAAACAAGATGATAGCCGCATTTTCGATAGAGCTTATTTCCGGGAACGTTTTCCGGAAGCGCATCAAGTCGGATAACCTTGTCTCCTCTGTCTCGGCAAAGGTTTTCTGCAAAATTTCATGAGCTAAAACCAATGCTTCTACCCGGAGTTTTGGATCGACAGCAAGTAAATGTAACGTTGTTATCTCATTTTTAGGGGCAGAAACGTTCCATGCAATCTGTGTATGATTTTCATCGCTGTCATGCACTATCATCACGGCTCCAATGATTTTCTCTTCCCTGACAGCAAGGTAGCATTCTTCGTTATCGCAATATCGCTTGATATCATCAAGTGAGGGATATACTCCCTGTATCCATTTTGGCCGATAAGGATCCTGACTCATGATGGTTATCAGTGAGTCATAAAAGGTCATGATATTCTTTACGTCTGATGTCTTTGCTTTAGTGATATTCACGATGGTTTCTTCACATCCATATACTCTGCCTTCTTTGGTATATATTTTCAGAGAAGTATCCGTATCAGCTTCGTTGTCAGTATACTGCTAGTACACTACGAAGAGCCCAAGAGAGCTCAAAAGAGCTCAAGAGATTGTTGCCGTAAAAGAAGCGGAGGTCTGATGCTAGATATCCGACGGGTTCTTGCCAGCGCGCCTCAGCAGCACAAAGCTGAAAAAACTCAATCCTCTCACGACCGTGTGGGGAGAAGAGTTTGACCCCTCGGATGTTCTTTCCGAGTATCCGCGTCCTCGTATGCGGCGGGATAACGTTTTGTCGCTGAACGGTATGTGGGACTATGCGATCGTTCCCTTGAGCGGAATGTCCGACACGAAGGTCCTAAGGGAAGCTCTTATGCAGGCGCGAATGCCTTTGCAGTGGGACGGCAAGATCACCGTGCCCTTCTCGCCCGAAGCGCCTCTTTCCGGTGTTAACCGTACTTTGCATCCCAATGAACTCCTCTGGTATCGACGTTTGGTTGAATTGCCAAAATTGTCGTTGCAACAGAGATTTATTTTGCATTTTGAAGCGGTTGACTGGATGTGCGTATGCTTCGTCAACGGACAGCTTGTCGGAACACATGAGAGGTTACTTGCCGTTTTCTTTTGACATCACCGATTTTCTCGGCATGTCAAAGAAAACGGAGATAGTCGTTTGCGTCTATGATCCCAGCGATGCTGGAGTACAGCTGCGCGGCAAGCAAACGCTCTCGCGTGGCGATATTTGGTATACCGCGCAGAGCGGCATTTGGCAGAGCGTTTGGTGAGGTGGTTCCGGAGACGCATCTTGAGTCGCTGACCCTGAAGGGCGATATGCACGGAATCCTTCAAGTGCGGGCGAGAAGTACCTTTGGGCTGAGAGATGCCTTTGGGTTGGGAAACGAGGCGTGCACCGATTCACTTACGAATTCTCTTTGCGCTTGAAGTGACGGTTCTGGATGCTCAGAAACAGGAAGTATTGCACGCCACACTACTGGTGGGGAAGACAGGGGAGACTTATGCTGAGTTACATGTGAGTTCTCCGCGCCTTTGGTCGCCTGAGGATCCGTATCTGTATGCAGTAACGGCGATGCTGCGGTCGGGAGATGCGGCGGTAGACGTTGTACAGAGCTACTGTGCGTTTCCGCACGGTCGAAGTGGCACCTGATGCCGAGGGAATCGCCCAGAGTCCATCTGAACGGGGCTCCTTTCTTTGTGCGTGGAGTACTTGACCAGGGGTATTGGCCTGACGGTCTTATGACGGCTCCATCCGATGAAGCGCTGATATATGACATAGAGACTATGCGCGCGGCTGGCTTCAATACGCTGCGCAAACATATCAAAATTGAAAGTGAACGCTGGTATTATCATTGCGACCGGCTCGGTATGCTGGTGTGGCAGGATTGCGTCTCGGGCGGAGATGCCTACAGTTCTTGGCATACCAGTCAAAAAAACCGACGCTCTTCAGTTTTACGTGGCGTCATTTTCAAGATACGACACCCCGCCATCACAGAGCGTTGGCGGCAAGTGACGAGAATTACAAGCGAGAATGGATTGAGACGTGCCGAAGCATGGTCGAACTTCTCGACGGACATCCGTCAGTTGGATTTTGGACGCTCTTTAACGAAGGTTGGGGTCAGTTCGATGCGCAAAGCAGCGGTAAAAGCCGTTCGTGAGCTTGACGCAACGCGCCAATCGACGCCGCAAGCGGTTGGTATGATCAGGGGCTGCGGGGACTTTATCAGCATCCACAATTACTTTCGGCCGCTTCGTGCGGGTTGGCGTGATATACGTAAGGCGCGGGCGAATCGCCGGCGAGAAGGCGCGAAACAACGTGCCGTTATAATCTCAGAGTTTGGCGGACTGGCGCAGATGGAGCCGGAGCATACGTCGCTTGATCATGCATACGGCTATGGCAATTTTGCCACTAGCAGCGATTGGTGTGCTGCGGTTAAGCAAGAACTTGCAAAGGCGGAATCTTTGCGGGCAGAAGGACTTTCCGGCTATATCTACACGCAGCTTTCCGACGTTGAAGAAGAAGTGAACGGTCTTCTCACCCTACGATCGCAGGGTCAATAAGCTTGGCCGATCTACTGGCTGATTGGTTAGCCGGCCTGCCGACCTGTGAGGTAGGGTCCCTAAAAAGCTGTGATGTACTTCTTGCGACCTGTGATGCACCTTTCTGCTTCAAAAAGCTGGGGCTGTGATGTACATATAGCGAGAAAATCGCTCTTCTCGCCACAAAAAGTACCTCACAGCTCGGCAAAAACTGCATCACAGGTCTGTGTAAAGCCAGCTTATGTCTACTGAAAATACGCCATGTAAGCATCTGCTGGAGACTTGTCTGCGTCAAGTAAACCTAAACCGAGGCTGGCGTAGCGGCGTTTCAACAAAAGCAAAAATTTCAGCAACAGCATAAAATGTTTCGTTACGACATGCGCACGTGTTGCCTAGCTCCCACTATGTGCAACGACCATGACTACGTTCCCGCCGATTAAAAGAACGACGCCCGCGAAAGTCAGTATGTCCTGCAGCGGTTCTGCTATAAAATCGGAGGGCAGATAAAGACCACCTATCAGCAAAAAGACGCTTACGATGATCGCACATAAACCGAGCATTTTCTGAGGAGTCTTGTTCATCGTGATTCTCCTTGTGCTGATCCTTCTTGGGGCAAAGGTTGCATCAGAAGCTCCTGAAAGGGTGTGTTCCATCCACCGGCTTTCTCGCTTGCTTTCTATCATGCGACGATAAATGCCTCCTTGTGCCAGTAATTCGGCGTGTGACCCACATTCAAGTACGGTTCCCTCTCCAATCACTGCGATCTTATCGGCGTTGCGAACAGTAGGTAACTTGTGAGCGATTACCAAGGTTGTTTTATTGCGGCAAAGCTCCGTCATGGCTTGCTGAATATGACGTTCGTTATCGGCATCAATGCTGGCTGTTGCCTCGTCAAGTATGATGATGGGGGCATCTTTGAGGATCGCTCGGGCAATAGAGATACGCTGGGCTTCTCCGCCTGAGAGGGTGGCGCCGCCTTCTCCGATTATGGTGTCAAAACCATAGGGCATCTGCATGATGAAATCGTAGCAGCATGCTTTTTTGGCCGCTTCATACACTTCTTTGCGTGTGGCGCCGGGCTTGCCCATGGCGATGTTGTTATATGCAGTATCTTGGAACAGATAAACGTTTTGAAATACCATGCTGATCTGTTCCATAAGTGACGACAAAGGAATCTGTCGCACATCAATTCCGCGTATGAGCACGCTCCCTTTGGAAACATCCCAAAAACGTGCAAGCAGATTCGTTAACGTGGTCTTGCCGCTGCCGGATTGTCCGACTAAAAGCTACCATCTGTCCACGGTCAGCTGTCAGACAGATATCATTGAGAACGTTTTTCTCACCGTAAGAAAAGGAGACATGCGAAAACTCGATCTCGTGTTGAACCGTACCTAAAAACAGGTGAGGCGCTCTCTGGAGTCGTATCTGAAGCGAGAGAAATGTCCTTTGAAGTTGGAAGGATCACTTCACCGTTATCGTCCAGCTCTTTTTGGGCAAACAGTTTTTCTATGCGGTCAAGAGCGCTTTCCATGATGGTGAGGCGAGTGCTCTGCTGATAGAGATCTTTCAGCGGACCAAAGAGTTGAAATAAAAAAACAGTACGATGCCGATGAAGGTACCAAGCGCCATAGCGCCCTGTTCAAAGTGCCAGACGCTCAAGGCAAGTACCGCTGCGGATCCCAGCCCATATATCGCCATGGAGTGCGGCTTCATAGGGAGATTGTTCGCAGGCAAAGCGAAAGCTGGCATCTTTTCATGGTTGTGAAGCTATTACGCAGGTCATGAGCACTTTTTCCGGTCAGATTGTAGCTTTTGACAACCGCAAGGCCTTCCGTATATTCAAGTACAGCGTCGGTTAGCTGTTCAATCGTCTGCTGCCGGATATCCGAATTACGCCGAGCTTGGGCAAGCATGGGCTGAGCTATCAAAATGGCGAGAAGTTCAACCGCCAGTACAACTGCCCCGATAAGAGGGCTCATGATAAAAAGGAAGCCTGTAAGGATCGTCTGGGCAAACACGTCGCTGACAACGTTTGCAACTATCGACATGCTCTGTTCTTCGATATAGACCATGTCAGCCGAGAGGATGGAACTGATACGTCCGATGTTGCCGGCGGTGAAAAACCCCATGGGAAGGCGACGCAGATGTCTCCCGAGTTCTGCACGCTTATCGGCAAAAGATTTCGTAGCCTGTGCCCGATTGCAGACGGTCGGTAAGGTATTGAAAGACGGATTGTGCTACCAAAAGCACCACCATACTTGCTGCCAACAGGCAGCAAGTCAAAGGTGTAGCCTCATCGGCAAGCAAGAGATTCAGCGCATAAACAGCCAGCATAAGTGGCATATTGATGCAGAAAGCCCGTAGAAACGTAAAGAGGTAGGCAAGCCTGATGGTCGCGCATAGGAGCCTGAGAAGCGAAGGATGCGATGAACAAGACCTAGCATGGAGCCTCCTTGCGACTGCCTTCAAGCGCTTTATCTTTAAGCGTCCAACCGGATAGTTTCTCGGAGGCGTCCCACAAAGCATGATATTCAGGACAAGATGCAATAAGCTCGTCTTGTGTCCCTTCGGCAAGGATTCTGACCTTGCTGCAGCATGATGATCTTGTCGGCACCTGCGATGGAGCGGAGCTTATGGGCAATGACAATGACCGTTTTGCCGTCAATAATCTCATGAATGGCACGGTTCATCTTTTGTTCATTTTCGGGATCAACAAAGGCCGTAGCCTCGTCAAGTACGATGATAGGTGCATCCTTTAGAATTGCGCGTGCAAATGATATGCGCTGACGCTGACCGCCTGACAGGCGATTGCCTGCAGTGCCACATTGGTTTCGTAGCCGTTCTCAAGATCTTTGATGAATTCATCACACTGCGCCCGCTTGGCAGCTTCATATACTTCCATATCGGTTGCACTTGGACGGCCAACGCGAATATTTTCCAGAATGCTTCTGTCAAAAAGGAAAAGATCTGGGATACGTAGGATATTTGGTCGTTCAAGGATTGCAATTCCATATCATCGATATGTTGGCCTCCAATGGAAATGCTTCCACTTGTGGGGTCGTAGTGGTGAACTAAGAGACGCGCAATCGTGCTTTTACCGCTTCCGCTTTCTCCCACAAGGGCCGTCATATGTCCTTCCGAAGCGGTAAACGAGATGCCTTTGAGAACTTCGTTATCATGGTAGGAAAAACGGACATCTTCAAATATCACGGTATGTCCGTTGCCTGAAAAACTTTCGTTTCCGGTTTGGAGTGGCGTCTGGTCCAGCGCTTTTTCAAGCGCTTGGATCTTGAAGTTCACCTGGGGAATAGCGCCGATGAATGTCATGCAGTGTAAAAGCAGTGGCCCTATACCAAAGCTCAAGCAGAGTACCAGCACGCACTGAGGGACGGTTATCTGGCCGAGAAGTACTGACAAGATTCCAAATGGTAACGAATACAACATGATGTTTGAAAACAGGCTGCTGTACAGTGCCATCCAAGGCCAGCAAATCTTGTACCAGCCCAGTGCCTGGTCTCGGTAGCTCGCTACGGCATGCTCGAACTTCTCACCGGAATCCTTTTGTCGATTAAATATGCGTACGACCTCCATGCCGTTTACATATTCGATGATCGTGTTATTTAGGCGTTTGGTTGCGGCAAAATAACTGCCCATCTTATCAATGCCTATGCTGTACATTTGTTGAGATACGATGACTCCGAGTATCAATACGATGATAGTGCACAGTGCCATTTGCCAATCAAGGGCAACAATGGTCAAAAGCACAACGGCGATAACGGCAAGATTGGATATGCCCTCGGGGATCATATGTGCCAGTAACAGCTCGATTGACTCGATATCGTCGGTAAACAGTTTCTTTATTGCTCCCGTGCCCAAGTCTTTGACAGAGCCAACGGGTTGTGTTTCCAAGCGTTCTTGCAGGAACTTTTTCAGGTTTTCCAACGTTTCGAAGGCGGCTTTGTGGGAAAGCACCAGGCCTGCCGTATAGCTTACGGCATGCACGAGTTCGCAGAGGGCTACTGCGATAACGGCGGGAACGGCAGACAGAAACATGACGTTTTTACCGACAAGTGCCGAGCTAATAAGATCGTAAATGAACAGGTACGGTGTGATGCTGGCTATTGCCCCGATGATCATCAGGAGCACTGCCACAGCGATAGTCGTTTTGTGTTCTCCTGCATAGCGTAAAATCTTGCCGATCGCTCCGGAACGATCCCGTTTTTTGCTGCTGTTTGTATCACTTGGTGAAAGGAAGTAAGCCCGTACACGCACAATTCCTTCGTTGTCAAGCGGATAAAACGCTACGGCACGTCCGTCACGTACATGCAGTATATGAGTACAGCACTGCATGATCAGCTCAGGATCGTGCGTGATGATGATTGAGCACTGCACTTCGTTGCGCATGCTCTGAAGGAGAGAGCCAAAACGCTCCATGCCTCGACGGTCAAGGCCGCTCGTAGGCTCATCGTAAAATAAGATCTCCTTACCGGCACAGAGTGCTGAAGCAATGGCTACGCGTTGCTTTTGTCCGCCTGAAAGCGATGCGGGGTGGCGGCCTTTGTATTCAGAGTCCCAGACCAGCAAGAATGTGGTCAATCTCTTCTTCCGAGACCGAGGCATTCAGACTGACTTCTTCAGCTACATCCTCTGCAAACAGTTGACGATTGACGTCCTGCATTACCATGAAGCTTTTCTTGGAGCGTTCCCGTGCGGTTTTGAAAGCGCCGGCAAATGCCACCGAACCGTCGGAGGGAATGATGCCGCACAGCGATTCGGCCAAAGTACTCTTGCCACATCCGTTGTCCCCTATGACGGCAATAACGCTATGCCGTGGAAATGCAATACGATCTACGTCAAGGATACGCGAGTTGCCTCGACTACAGGTAAGATCGACCGCTTCAAGTGTCGGATATTGTTCCGTTGGAGTGCCAGGAGTCGGTGCATCGATGGTTTGGCATCCTTCGGGTTTGTCTTTGTTTAGATTGCGTAAGTCGGTACAGCGCAGGCCCAGTTCTGACAGCTGCATATCATTAAGCGAACGCATCTCTTGGGACGAGAAGATCTTCTCTATATGGCCGTCCTTGACGTAGACGAACTGATCGGCGAGATCCATAAGGTAGTGAAGACGGTGTTCAGACAAAACAACGGTCTTACCCTCTTCTTTCATCTTTACCAAGATGTCGTGCAGACGGCGTATCGCTTTCTTGTCAAGATTAGATGACGGCTCGTCCATGACGTATACGCGAGGCTCGGATGCATAGACTGAACCACAGGCGATCTGCTGCTTCTCGCCACCGGAAAGCTCAAAGATATTGCGGTTCATAAGCGCGTCAAGCTGCATGTCGGCGCAGGTTTTATTGAGTCTGCGGCGTATCTCTTCACGCGGTAGTGCTTGATTCTCGCAACCAAATACCAGCTCGCCGGTGGTGTCTACGTTAAAAACTGGCTTTTGGGATTTTGGAAGACACTACCGATGTGCGCGGCCGTGTCGTGAAGCGCCGCAGTGGTGGTGCAGAGGTCGTCCACATAGACGACACCCTTCATTTCTCCCTCATAAAAATTAGGAGCCAAGCCGTTTATCAGTCGGGTAAGGGTTGTCTTACCGCAGCCGGATTCACCGACAAGTACGGTGAACATTCCGTCAGCTATTTCAAGATCAATGTGATCAATACCATCGCCGGTGCCGTTTTCAGCGTCATAGTGAAAAGCTTACGTCTTCGAAACGAATCATAGGGACTGCCAATCTCATCGTCCTGAAGTAAAAGCATCACGGTGGCGGCAGCAGGAAAAAGGTAATCGCGATGAAGTCCGCACCGCGAAGCTTCACTTCTTCAAATGAGGTGCGCGCTTGTTCACTGTCCATTCCACGGGCCAGTGAAGCTGCTGCCAGCTCTTCCATAACGCCGACGGAAGAGAAGAGCAGTGGAACGAGAATGTATTCGATGGTTTGGAATGGGTGGCGAAGAATGGCTCCCGGGGTCATGGAAATGCCGCGGAATGCCATTGCTTTGCGAACGCCGTTCCATTCGTCCTGTACGGTCGGAATAAAACGGAACATGACGGCCAAAGGAATAACGATGGTCATGGGAAGATGCATGGCCTGAAAAAGCCGAAGGAACTGGCTCACCCGTGTGGTGCGCAAAGCAGGATAAATGAGATGAAGATGGGAAAAAAAGAATATGAAGAGTGAGATAAGTCCCATACACAGCGAAGTTACCGCTTCCGCACCTTGTCGTTCTGATGTTTCGATGCAGTGACGGATAAACAGAACAACAAGCAAGCTTGCAAGACATTTGGCTGCCAAAAATCGTTTGCCGTTCAGAGCAAGCATGGCACACTGTAACGTACAGAGCGTCAGTATGGGAAGGGTGCTGTGTACGGAAAGACTCAGGAGACAGCTGACAAAAAAGACCAGCAATTTGGTGCGCGGGTCAAATCGAATGAGCGCCCTGAGTCGTCTCCATAAAGTTCAAAATCACTTAAATGATCCCGGCCTTGGCAAAGTGCTTTTTCACAAGTCTGCTTGCGATAAGGGCACCGATGATTCCGCCGGCGAGAGCGAGTGCTACAGTAAGACAAAGAAACCGGATCCGAAGAGAGTTGCATATACCTGAGCGCGGGCTTCTCCGTAATAACTTTTGTTATTTCAAGAGGTCTTGAAGATTGAAGACGAAGCTCAAGAACAGTGCTGCCATGGTGAGATTAAAGAATACATAAGAGAGCATATACATTTTCTTTGAGGTATATTTGCCAAGGTAGATGATGAGTTCGGCAAGAAGCGAAGCGCCGATAACCACTGCCAGCGAATACCATGTCAAATGCCCGGTTGCCAAAAGAAAAAGGATGCCCAAGATGAGCGCGGCACCAAACTTGCGGATCTTCATGACATAAAGCATATATACCGTGCCGGCTACCGTACCGACAGTGAGGGGTGCTATGAAGTACAGGATGGGAAGGATCATGCCGGAACCCATGACAACAATGAGCATCACAATGATGTAGAGTGCGCAAAATGCACCGGCGTAAATAAGATCTTTCGTGTTCAGCTTTTTACTGCGTGTACCGGTGGCTTGAACCGGAGCGTTATCGGCCATGGGATCTCCTTTTCCATTGCGAGGAATGTTCTCAAGTGAGAAGTTCTCTCAATAGTGTTTACTAGACCTAACTTATTGTAAACTAAACCGCAGAAATTTTGAACAAACCGGGTTGATGCGTACCAGTATCAGTTGTCTGCAAGGATTGAGCGTTTTTCGGCTACCACATCGGGATAAGTGCCGGTTGTAGTAATTTGATGTGTACCTGCATATTACTGCGAAGGAGGTTTACAAATGGCAAGGAAGGATTCAGAAAGATCAAAAGAAATTCATGAGTCGCGTGTTTCGCGGTAAAGAGATCTTTAAACCTCTGAATACGGGATGGATCGATGAGCATGTTGCCTGCGTGAGGGAATGGGTCGCGAATATTTTCTTCTATACGAAAAATGGCAAAACAATCATGGTTGATGCCGGATACAACTATGAGCGACTGGGCGAAAAAGATGGGGTGGCTGGATATTGATCCGTCATCGATTCGGCATATCTTGATTACACATCAAGATACAGACCATGTCGGTGCACTGGAACAGGACAGTGGACTTTTATTTAGAGATGCAACCATATATCTCAGTGAGGAAGAAAACCGCTATCTAACCGGTGAGGTAAGACGAAAAGTAATCTACGGACTCTATAAGCTACCTATGGCGAAGATAGATAACAGGCGTGTTCTTCTAACGGACGGGCAGATTATCGATATTGACGGAATCAAAATCGAATGTATTTTAGTGCCCGACGCACATGGGGACATATGGTCTCATCTGATTGACGACCAATATCTGTTTACGGGCGATACGATCTGGTTTGGCGCGGATGGCGGCTATAGCTTTATCAGTACTTTGGCAGAGAGTAATAAGCTTTCAGTAAAATCGCTGGCCGTGCTTGAAGAAAACTTAAAAAGAAGAAATGAACCCATAAAAATCATTACCGGCCATACCGGTTGGACGGATAATTTGGAATTTGCTTTCCGCCATAGAGCAGAGCTGTGCACCTTTTAAGAAGCGTAGCATGATCCGAATGCACCTTATGATGGATATGAAGAGTCAGAGGATACGGAGCAAAGCGCACGCAGCGTCAGGCTTCGCCAAAACAGATTGACTATGCAGCAAAAGTAGCATAGTATCCAATTTCATTTGGTATAGTAATACGGTCTGCAAACGTTTGACGTAAGGATAAAAATGCGTATTTCTGCACGTAACCAGCTTAAAGGTACCATCGTTAAGGTCGTTGAAGGTGCCGTTAACGACGTTGTTACGATTTCTTTGGGCAACGAGGAGATTAAAGCCAACATTACTCGCGAGTCTATTAAAGAGCTCGGTCTGACCGAGGGTAAGACAGCATATGCCGTCATCAAGGCAACAAATGTTATGTTTGCCACCGGTACAGAGCGTATCACCAACATTTCCGCTCGCAACCAGCTTGCCGGTACCATTGTCAAAAGTAACTGAAGGTGCCGTAAACGGTCATGTCTCCTTAGAAATGGCTGACGGTAATGTTATTTCCGGCTCCATTACCAATGAAGCGATCGAGTCTCTTGGTCTGAAGGTGGGAGATCCCGCACTTGCAGTCATCAAGGCAACCGATGTCATGGTTGGCATTGAGTAGTTTTACCGCATAAATAACTATGCGATAGGTACAAATTCTGTGGCGAGAAGGACTTCTTGAGAGGTTCTTCTCGCCATTTTGTGTTAACGGTAGCGACTGCTTTCTTGAGGTCGAAGATTCCACAAAATTGAGGTCGAAGATTCCATAAAAGTAATTTTATAATTTAATATGAATATATGTGCATACGTTCACCAAAAGTGCTACACTCGGATTGATAAGAAATTGGCATTTTCTGTTTTATGTCGGCTACCTCGCACTATAAGGAGAGCGTATGGAACGCGAAGCAAAAATCAAACTCGGGCGAATTATTGTGTCTGCAGGTATGTTAGGCATTGCCCACCTTGTAAGTTCGAGCGAACAGCCGCTTTGGCAGCAACTCTTAATCTATCTACCGGCGTATTTGGTTGCCGGCTATGACGTGGTGCTTGAAGCGTTTGAGAGCATCAGGGAAGGAGAATTTTTTAGCGAAGACCTTCTGATGAGTATCGCTACCATTGGTGCGCTTATTATCGGCTTTGTCCCCAATGGCTCTCCGATGTTTCCCGAGGCCGTATTCGTGATGCTTTTCTTCCAGGTTGGCGAGCTGTTTGAAGACATGGCTGAAGACAACAGCCGCCGTTCGATTGCCAAGATGATGGATATCCGTCCCGATACCGCAACGGTTATCCGCGGTGATAAAGAATGTACGGTTCATCCGTCGGAACTTGAGCTGGACGAGTACATCATCATCAGGCCGGGGGATCGCGTACCCGTAGATGCAGAAATTACTGAGGGATCTACCAGCTTAGATACCGTTGCTCTTACGGGTGAAAGCGTTCCTCGTTCGGTTGGCGTGGGCGATGCCGTCATTTCCGGCTGCGTTAATCTTTCCGGTGTGGTACGCGCACGTGTGACGCATTTGTTTAGCGAATCTACTGCAACGCGTATCATCAATCTTGTTGAAAGTGCCAATGAGAATAAGTCCAGAAGCGAGAGCTTCATTAAAAGATTCGCCCATGTGTACACTCCCATCGTGGTGTTCGGTGCTCTTGCGTTGGCGGTTTTTCCGCCTCTTCTTACGGGAAACTTTTATGAGAACTTTGCAACGTGGCTTGTTCGTGCGCTCACGTTTTTGATCGTGTCGTGTCCCTGCGCTCTGGTGGTTTCGGTACCGCTGACGTTCTTTGGGGTATTGGGCGGCTTCCAAACAGGGCATTCTTATCAAAGGATCAAACTATATTGATGCTCTGTCTACGCTGAGGACCGTAGCATTTGATAAAACAGGCACGCTCACCGAAGGCGTCTTTGAAGTTATGGCAGTGCATCCGGAGTCTATTGACGAGAAGAGCCTCTTGCATCTTGCGGCTCATGTAGAGCGCCACTCAACGCACCCCGATAGCCGCAGCTCTCGAGGCTGCCTACCCGAAATGAAGACGATAACTGCAGAGTTTCTGAGGCAACTGAGGTTGCGGGCAGAGGTGTGACGGCGCAAGTTAACGGAAAGACGGTGGCGGTGGGAAGCGCTCTCTTTATGAAAGAAGTGGGCGCGATTACGCGTGCGTGTCGGCACCATGATGTAGGCACGGTTATTCATGTTGCCGTTGACGGTGAATACATGGGCCACATCGTTATTTCGGATCGTGAAAAACCAGACGCTCAAGCTTCCGTTTCTGCCATCAAGCAGGCAGGCGTTTCTCGCGTGGTTATGCTTACGGGAGACAGAGAGGAAGTTGCAGCAGATATGGCATCTCGCCTTGGTATTGATGAATATCGCTCTGAGTTGTTGCCGCAGGATAAGGTTTCTGCCGTTGAGCAGTTCCTTTCCGAGAATCCTGCAGGCGCTACGCTGGCATTTGTTGGCGACGGCACTAAACGATGCGCCCTGTGCTCGCAAGAGCCGATGTGGGTATTGCAATGGAGTTCTTGGATCTGATGCGGCTATTGAGGCAGCTGATGTGGTCCCTCATGGATGATTCACTCGGAAAAGTCGCAACGGCCATCAGGCTTGCTCGAAAGACACTCGCGATTGCTCGACAAAATATCGTCTTTGCCATTGGTGTAAAAGTGGCCATTTTGATTCTTGCGGCGTGTGGTTATGCGCCAATGTGGTTGGCGGTGTTTGGTGATACGGGCGTGCTTATCCTTGCGGTGCTGAATGCTTCAAAGAGTGCTTCGTATCAAGTAAACTATGCTCAGGTGGCGTCAAGAAATCTTGAAAGACGGCATTTGTAAGGTCCAATTGTTGCAAGGCTCAGGTGTGTAAGACTCGACCACCTTCCTACGATTGCGGCACGTTTTTCCAGTGATGGTGGCCCTTCTTATTCTTGCGATTAATCATGTTTTTTTGATGGTACTTTCCATCCCATGCGGCAAATACGTCAAAGTCTCAAGGTTTTCTGGCAGGTAGTCAACAAGGCTTCCGGGCTCAATGGGCGAGAAGTGCTCGGGAGCTTGGCCGGGGTTATGCAAAACCCCAGGACTTTTGCTCCTTGGGCACCCAAGCGCTCTTCATACTCGGATGCAATATCATTGGGAAAATCCATATGGGCATCGCGTGTTTTCCATAAAAACTCATAACCGGCGGCAACTGCCTGTTCACACGAGAAATCATAAAGCGGCTGGCTATCAGTCTTAAGCCGTATTGTGCCGGCATCCGTTAAAAACATTCCTATATTGCATGAAGCGTTCAGCGTTGGTGACGCGCAGATGTGCCTAGCGCTTACGCGGAAACGGCGTAGGAAAAATTAATGTAAAGTGGTAATTTCACCTAAGGCAAAGTACTCATCCAGCTTCATACCGGTACCGGGGACTACAACGGCATTGGAAAGGTTTGCTTCGCTTATGCGTCCTGCGGCATAGGCAATGCAGATAGGTTCCGTGTCGATGGCAATATACAGCGTTTCCGGATGAGCCTTGGCCATGGCGCAGGTAAATGAACCCTTTCCACAACCCAAGTCAACGCATACGTGAGAGAAGGGAGCTGAGCCTATCCCGGCACATGCTTCTGCCCAGTGGCCGCGCAAAGCCTCGGGGTTCTTCTCGATAACGTCTCCATAGCGCTCAAGACGTTCTTCGAGATTGAAGGTTTTGGGAAGGCGCGCGTGCAGTCCGTGCATAGAGCCCTACAGGAGTTGGTCGAGAGTCTCACCGTATGAAGGCAAAAACTCGTTCATGAAAATCACGAACTTCAGGAAGATCTTGTGCCATGTCTATAACGATGCTTCTCGTAGACGCTTCCGCAGTAACAAACTCAGAGTTGCCCGCCTGAGCCTCATCGATGCATTTTATGAGAGCGGAGAGCTTATCGGCTGCTGACAAGCTTCGGTGTATATACCTCATCAGCATCGTCGGATGCCTTGCGCGGATTGAGAATATCTTGGTACACAGGGCGTAAATCATCGGGAAGGGTATCTAAAAGCGTTTCTTGTGCGGTGTCTTCCACTTGGTGGTATGCGTCGCGAATTTCCGGATTGGCATACTTGACCGGAGTGGGCATGTCTCCCGTAATGATTTCCGAGGCGTCATGGTAAAGGCCAATGAGCGCTGCCCGATCTGCGTTCAAATGTTTCCCGTAGCGCACATTTCCAAGCGTTGCGAGACAATGCGCAATAAGTGCCACGTCAGCGCGTGCTCTGAGAGATTTTCAGGGCGAGAATTGCGCATTAATGACCAGCGCTCAATATAGCGCATACGCGAAATGATGGCAAAAAAGCTTGACGGGCGTCGCTTTGGTGAATGCTGCTTGGGCGAGCGCTCTTTTGGTGTAGATATATTCATGCTGTCTCAGTCGTTCTTTCCGCTTTTAATCCTCGTCATCGGTAAACTGGAGTGCCGACATAAGCGATGGCACAACCTGCTTTTTACGGCTGACAATACCCGGCAGAACCGCAATACCGTTATCGGGTGTTACGTTGAAAGCCCTTTCAAGTACCTCCTGAGCACCGGCTCCGTAATAAAGCATTTCAGTAACTTGGCTCTTGACGTCGGTAAACATGTAGAAGACCATCGGGAGCTCTTCGGACTCGGCAGCGGTTTTGAGGAAGGGGCCAACCAAGGCTTCCGCGGCCTTGCGGCTGTTTTCGGTCATAAACGAACCCTGGCCAACGCCAAATTTCGCATTGCCGCGGCTGAAAATCTTGTAATCACCGTGGAAGACTTCCTCGGCAGTGCGGCCGGTGAGGTCGGCACCCGCATCAAACATCTGCTCTGAGTACTTCTCGATATCCTCACCGCAAATTTCTGCCAAGGCCTTGCCTGCGGCAACATCGGTTGGAGTGCAGGTAGGGGAACGAAATGCCAGTGTGTCAGAAAGGATTGCCGAAAGCATAAGACCGGCTATGTTCTTAGGAATTTCAACGCCGTATTCATGATAGAGCCCAAAGAGGATTGTGCACGTACATCCTACGGGTACGTTGCGGAACGTAATGGGATTTGTGGTCTCCACAGAACCGATACGGTGGTGATCGACAATTTCCATTATCTCAGCCTGATCCAGGCCGTTTACGGCTTGAGTGCGCTCGTTATGATCCACTAAAATGACGTGCTTTTTGCGTACTTTCAGAAGACCGGGAGAGCTTATAAGGCCGGCATACGTACCATTTTCATTCAATACGGGGAAGAAACGGTGACGGCTCTTGGCCATTGCTTTACGAGCATCGTCGATGGAGGTATTGACACTAAACTTCAAAATATTGCTGGTAAGCATTTTTGACTTAACGGGGACTGCCATAGTGAGAAGACGGGCAACTTCAAAAGTATCGCGAGGCGTGGTAATAATGACGCATCCCGCCTGCTTTGCCGCTTCAATGACGTCATCGTCAACTTCACCGTCGCACGAAACGATCAAGCACGATGCACCCTGTTTGATGGCAAGTAATTGATTCTCGTGGTTACCGGCGACGACTACGATATCTCCCGCTTCAATAATCTCAGTCATACTTACCGAGCATGTACCCACTCGAATACCGCCCTGAGAGACGGAACCGTTTGGATCTCCCACAAGCATGGTTCCGCCTAACGTGGAGAGAATGTTTTTATAGCTGGTATGTGTCTCGGAGAGCATCTTTGACTCCATAAGACCCATATTGGCGTTCGCAATGTCTTTAACGGCGATAAGCCCCTCAAGGTGCTCAGTGCTATCGGTAACCACAAGGGTATCCAGTTTGACGTCTTGCATGAGGTTCCAAGCGTCAAAGAGGCTCATGTCTCCGTCAACTTTTGGTTGCTTTTGAATTTCAGCATCCTTGATTTGAGGTGTCACCGTGGTAATGAGCTGCGGCTCTTCAAATCCAAAGTGCTTGAGGACAAAGGCCGTTTCGCGGTTTAGGGTACCGGCACGACGAGCCTCGTAGATAGGACTGTCGATTTTGTTTTTGAGATACGCATAGGAGATAGCTGCGCAGATACTGTCTGTATCGGGGTTTAAGTGACCAATAACATTAACCTTGCGAATTGCTTCCGGCATGATCCTCCTTGTGAGTGCGTTGCATCTTCGTACAGCTAAGAGTTTACCCGCTCGAACGTACTCTGTCGCCGATTTATTGAAAAATGATGAAAGAGCCGTAAATTGCTACAATAAGTCTGTTTTTAGATATAAATTATTGGTAGGTAGTTTGTTGGAGTAAGAAACAAGCATACGTAGTCGTTAAGCAGGAGATTTTGAGCAAGTCCAGAAGATTTTCAGCAAGCAAGAGAAATGCCCATCACGCAAATCGTAGTGTGCGAGAGGGTTCTAACGGCGTATCTGCATCTACAAGACAGACGCCGAATAAATTTTCATCTGCCGGCGTGGGAGTACTCGCCGATTCGGTAACGCGCACCAGAGGCACTTCTCGCGTGATTCATGCCTCTTCTACTCCATTGTCGCTTCGCTCAAAGGTAGAGTTTTTAGTAGTGGGGCTTCTCGCTTTGTGTGCGGCTTATGCATTAATAGTAGTATCGCGCCCCAGCTCAGGAGTGCTTACGCTGGCTGACGGAGCCATTACTTATGAGGGCGGCATCCTGCACGGTCGTATGGATGGCGCGGGTACAATGACCTTTGATAACGGCGACACATACAAAGGCCAATTCAAAGACGGTGCGTTTAACGGATCGGGTACGTTTACCTCAAAGGACGGCTGGACATATGAGGGTAATTTTGTCAATGGAGAGCCGGACGGAGAGGGTACTCTTACTACCGAGGATAGTATAGTGTATCAAGGCGTCTTTAAGCAGGGGATATATCAAAGTGCGAATTAAATGGTTTTCCTTCGTCCGCATAACGGGACTGCTTCTGGTTCTGGTGTATCACTTCTTCAAACCTGTCCTGCCGGGCGGCTTTGTAGGAGTCGATGTATTCTTTACCTTCTCCGGATATCTCATTACCGCTTTGCTCATTGATGAGTTTGCTCGCGATACACGCATCGGCCTTGTTGCATTTTTAAAGAGACGCTTTTACCGTATTGTTCCGCCACTGGTTGGCATGGTATTGGTGGTTACGCCTTTGGCACTGTTGGTTCGCAATGACTTTACCGCCGGTATTGCTCAGCAGGCAGCGGCGGCCGTGGGATTTGTGACCAATTACTATGAAATTCTTTTAGGCGGAAGTTATGAGACTCAGTTTGCGCCACATCTGTTCTTGCATACATGGAGTCTTGCCGTAGAAATGCACTACTACATTTTGTGGGGTGTAGCGGTCTTTATATTGTCAAAGCTTTTCGCGCTCCGTAAAAGGTTTGCGCATCCGCATTGGTATTGTTTCCGGCGTATTGCTTGTGACCCAGCTATCTTGTCTATGGCCATCGGAGCTCAAAGCTCCTCCAATCTGTCCATCCAGTATTTTTTTCAACACAGACACACATTTTTCCGTTCTTTATTGGCGGAATGCTTGCCTGCTTTGCCGGTATTGCGACAACCAGCACTGCATTTGTCCGCATAGTTAAAAATACGCCACTAAACAGGTTCTTCTCTGTACATTGCCAGTGGAGCACTGTTGTGCGCTTTAGGGGTATTTCTCAAGTTTGATGATCTGCATACCTACCAATTTGGTTTTTTGGTGGCCTCTTTGGCGGCTGCAGTGATGATTCTTGCCATGCGCATTCTTCACGAGAAGACTCCTCACGTGAAAAGAACCAAGGTTGTCTCTTATATTGCGGATACCAGCTACAGCGTATATCTCTTTCACTGGCCTCTTTTTTAATCTGTTGTCGGAAGGTTTGATCCCGGTACGTCTGCAGGCATAACGGTTGTAGCGTCTTTAGCATTTGCGAGCATGTCGTTTTATATCATCGAGCCGCTTTTAGCCGGTCGCACCCCACGCATCGCAGGCTTTAAGATCAGCCCGGAGCGAGCAATAAAGCCGCTTGCCATTGTTGGCTGCATACTCTTGGCGGCAACAATATATACGTCAGTAGCGTCTCCTGCGATTAGTACATTTTCAGCTCAGTAATTTGAGCAACGGCGCAATTCAGGCAGACAGCCATATGTCCGTTACGCGAAAAATGGCCGACAGTACCCAGGCGAGCAATTATAACGTGACTCCCGGTGTTACCTACATCGGAGATTCGGTTTCCCTGCGAGCCATTTCATACCTACAGAAGGCTCTTCCGGATGCTCAAATTGATGCAACGGTCAGTCGTAACGTGAGTATGGGTGCCGATGTGCTTGAGACTAACCTTGCCAATAATGCCGTCATGCAAGATGTGGTGATTGCGTTGGGAACCAATCCGGTAGGCGGCACTGACGCTATCGATAGAATCGTCCAGATGCTCCCCAAGGGTCACCGTCTCATTTTTGTAACTCCTCATGATGGTCGTCATACCGATCCATCATCAGGTGCTGCCGCCATTCGAGAGTATGAGTTACAACTTGCCGAGAAGTACGACTACATCTATATTGCCGACTGGCATCAGACGGCCGTTGATCACCCCGAACTTTGGCCCGGTACCGATGATGTTCACTTTGGCAGCAATTCGGAAACCATTAATGCAGGCGGTGAGCTTTTTGCTCAAACCGTTGCCGATGCAATTGCGAAGGCAGATCAGGGCCACGTGAAGCCATAGGTACAATGAAAAAAAGAGAAATGCTTCTTTTACGGGTCATAAAGGATGTCTTTTGTGATGAAATCTCCGGCTGAAAGTTCTCCCAGAACAGAGTTCTCCGTTCTTCTCGCAGCGGATTCATTTAAGGGCTCGGCATCAAGTGAAGCCATAGAGGAGTATCTTGAAGCTGGCGTGCTCCGTGCATTGCCTCATGCGCAGATAAAGAAAGTTCTTATCGCCGATGGAGGTGAAGGAACCGTTGATGCGTTTGTTTCTGGATGTGGTGGCGAGATTAAATCAGTACAGGTAGAAGATCCCTTTGGACGTCCCATTGTTGCTCGACTTGGTATGCTTCCCAATGGGGACGCCGTGGTTGAGATGGCAGAAGCTGCAGGGCATAAGGTTTTCGAGCTGTACTGATGAGGACGCGAGACGAGCTTCAACGTATGGAGTAGGGCAATTACTTCGAGCGGCTCTAGACCTTGGCGTTCATCGAATATATGTTGGTCTAGGCGGAAGCGCTACTTCTGATGGCGGATGCGGGATGGCTGAGGCTCTCGGCGCGCTGTTTTTAGATGCGTCGGGAAAACCGGTTGTTCGAGGTCTAGAAGGTCTGCCGTATATTGCTCACGTTGATATGAGCCACTTTGATAAGCGCGTGTATGATACGGAAATCATTGCTCTGAGCGATGTCAATAACCCGCTTTCTGGAAAACACGGTGCTATTTATACCTTTGGACTACAGAAAGGACTTCTTTTCTCGCGTCTGCGTGAGTATGACGACTGGATGCGGCACTATGCTCATACGGTATCGGCTGCTACAAAAGATAATCATGCATTGTCAGCCGGAGCCGGTGCGGCAGGTGGACTTGGTTTTGGACTTCTTTCATTTTGCGGTGCTTCGGCGATGTCGGGTATTCAGGCTCTTCTCGATGCCGTTCACTTTGACGAGCAACTGCGGGGTGTCAACTTGGTAATTACCGGAGAAGGTCGTATGGACAACCAAACGGCGTATGGAAAAGCGCCGGTAGGGGTTGCACGACGTGCGGCGCTGCAAGGTATTCCAACGTATGCCGTTGTGGGATCACATACAGAGGATATCTCCAAAGTACATGAGGTCGGTATTCAACAAGTTTTTGCGTCAGCACCAGCAGGGTCTTTCATTGGAAGAATGCATGAAAAAGGACGCCGGAAGACGTTGCGGCTGCGGCTGAACGTGCAGTAAGGTTTTTTATACGGAGATTTTGACCGGCATCGCTTTCATTAGGGTTTGATGAGCACTCCCGAAACAACATTAATCGCAAGCCATATGTCAAAAAATGTTAGCGCAAGGGCGATAACGGTAAATGTGGCCGGAAGGTAAAAACGCTTCTTCGTTATCACGTGGTTCTTTCTGTCCTTGAGCCACCAAATAAGTGTGCGTATAAGACTGATTGCCACGATAACCCACGCAATAAAAATCAAGATAGCGATAGGAAAGGCCCAAGAATTAACTAAAGCATCGAGGGATTCGATCGTATAGCCAAAAATGGCTGCAACGAATATGACGGGAAAATAAAAAAAGCAGAAGGAACATCCCCATGACAAACCTCCTTGTGTATCGTATTTCTGGCTGCTCTTTTAAATAGTATAGTTCGCTCGGAGTGTCGTTTTCTTAAGAATAGATTAAGAGTTAATGACGTTATGGTGAGTTTGTCATGTGCCGTTTATATCAGTTGTATGACCGCTTGCGAATCTGTCTGAGGTATTGCTTTTGTTTCTTTTTTATGCTCAGTTTAAAAAGTTTTGGTATTTACCAAGTGTGGCAGAAGAGGTTTTGTGGCCTCTTCTGCCAGTGAGTACGTGCGGTAAGGATATCCTTACGAGAATCTTATTTTTTGATGGCTATGCACCTAAAGCTGCACGACCATATGCGTCGGCAGCCAAAAGAGCATTTGCAACCTTCTCAGGGTGTGACTTCAAACGGCATGTTATGAAGCGTGTCATTTTCAGCGCATGCAAGCGTAGCCACTTCAAGTACGCGCTCATAGGTAACATCCGTTACGCCAAGCTGCTTGAAGGTAACGGGCAATCCAATCTCAACGCAGAAATCAAGAACATCGTAGAGCTCATCAGCATTCTCAAGGACGAGCTGTGTAATCGTGCCGAAGGCAACCTTTTCTCCATGGTACATGGCATGCGTTTTCGCTCATGGCAGTCAGGCCGTTGTGAATGGCGTGGGCACCTGCGAGACCTGCTGATTCAAAGCCAAGGCCGGAAAGCAGCGTATTTGCCTCGATGATCTTCTCGACAGCTTCCGTACAAGCACCTGCTTCAAGTGCAAGCTTAGCTTTAACGCCTTCGTCCATAAGGGTCTCATAGCAAAGTGTTGCCAAAGCCATTGCGGCATTGGTAACTTTGCCGCCAGCGCATGTACCTGCATCGGAGCGCTGGCATGCGCGAGCTTCAAAAATGTGGCAAGTGCATCGCCCATACCAGAGACGGTCAAGCGAACGGGGCTCTTGGCAATTACCTCGGTGTCCATAAGTACCAGGTTAGGATTTTTGCTTAAAGAATTGATACTCTTTGAATTGACCTTCGTCAGTGTAAATGACAGAAAGGGCAGAGCATGGTGCGTCCGTGGCTGCAATGGTTGGCACGATAATGACAGGAAGATCTTTTGTAGCGGCCACGGCTTTTGCGGTATCAAAGATTTTACCGCCACCGACACCGACTACCACTTCGGCGCCACAGGCATCAAGCACCTGCACAAGGCGGTCAATCTCAGCCTGTGAGCACTCTCCATTAAAATTGTCATAATGAAGTTCAACTTTTGCATCCTCAAAACTCTTTGAAATCACATCGCCGGAGCGCTTAAGTCCACCGGCCGTGATGATGACAAGTGCGCTCTTTCCGTAGGCTTGAGTATATTCTCCCAGCTTGGCAAGCTCCCCCGGACCTTGAATGTACTTGCTTGGACTAATAAAGATACGTGCCATTTCCCACTCCTTTTCAGTTGAGACATTCCCGTATGCCTCAAAAATGACTATAAAAATGATAGTTCTTCTTCTCCGATTAATTCGTGAGATATGTATAACGTCCATATTGCAAAAGACTCTGTGCCGTATGGTTATGTCAACCTGTTTTCCCTCTTTTGTCTTCTTCATGCGATAATAGAGCGAGAGATGCGTCCGCGTGCCTACCATGTATGTTCTTCTCGACACGTCTGTTGCAGTGTCGATGGTATGGTCAGATCAAAGGAAATATGCCATGGCAGAGTTTGTTTATCAAATGTACCAAGCACGTAAAGCAGTCGGAGATAAAGTCATCCTCGATGATGTCACCGTCGGTGTATATCCTGGGGCAAAGATTGGTGTTGTCGGCCCTAACGGTATGGGTAAGTCTACACTCCTTAAAAGTCATTGCCGGTCTTGAGACGCTTTCAATGGAGAAGCCCTGTTTGACACCGGGCTTTACGGTGGGACTCTTCAGCAGGAGCCTCCGCTTGATGAAGATAAGACCGTCAAGGAAAATATTGAGCAGGCGTTTGGTGAGCTTCTTTCTCAGATTGCCCGTTTTAACGCAATAGGCGAAGAAATGTCCAGCCCTGATGCGGACTTTGATGCCCTGATGGTCGAGATGGGGCAGTTGCAGACGAGATTGATGCCGCCGACGGTTGGGACTTGGACAGTCGGCTTTCGCAGGCGATGGATGCACTACAGTGTCCGGATCCGGACGCCCCAGTGGCACATCTTTCCGGTGGCGAGCGTCGCCGTGTGGCGCTGTGTCGCCTGTTGCTTGAGGCTCCTGACTTGCTGCTTTTGGATGAGCCAACAAATCATTTGGACGCAGAGTCCGTGCTCTGGCTTGAAAAATTCCTCCACGATTATCCCGGTGCCGTTATGGCTGTAACGCATGATCGCTACTTCCTTGATGATGTTGCGGAATGGATTTGCGAAGTTGATCGTGGGCAGCTCTATCCCTATGAGGGCAATTATTCAACGTATCTGGAGAATAAGGCCGCACGACTTGAAGCACAAAATCAGCAAGATGCCAAACGTGCCAAGAAAATGCGGGCAGAGTTGGATTGGGTCCGCTCGTCTCCCAAAGCCCGCCAAGCAAAGAACCGTGCACGACTTGATCGCTACGAGCAGATGGAAGCAGAGGCCCGTGCGTCGAAGAAGCTTGATTTCACTGAAATTCAGATTCCTGTGGGGCCACGCTTGGGACAAAAAGTCCTGGACGCTAGTCATTTACATAAGGCGTTTGGCGATCATGTGCTTATCGACGATCTTTCCTTTAGCTTACCGCGCAATGGTATCGTCGGTGTCATTGGCCCTAACGGCGTGGGAAAGTCAACGCTCTTTAAGATGATCGTGGGGCAGGAGCCTCTTGATTCCGGTGCACTTGAAGTAGGTGAATCCGTCAAGCTGTCCTATGTTGACCAGCTGCGCTCCGGCATTGATCCAAATAAGACCTTATGGGAAGTGGTTTCCGACGGTAATGACTTTATCAAGGTGGGGGATACGGAAATCCCCAGCCGCGCCTATGTGGCAAGTTTTGGTTTCAAAGGTTCCGATCAGCAAAAGCGCGCCGGTGTACTTTCCGGGGGCGAGAGGAACCGTCTGAACTTGGCTCTTACGCTCAAGCAGGGGAAATTGCTGCTTTTTGGATGAACCTACCAATGACCTTGATATCGAAACCTTGGAAAGTCTGGAAGCGGCCCTTGAGCGTTTCCCGGGATGCTCGGTAGTTACTAGTCACGACCGTTGGTTTTTGGATCGTATTGCCACACATATCTTGGCGTGGGAGGGCACGGACGAAAATCCCGGGCACTGGCATTGGTTTGAAGGCAACTTTGCATCGTACCAGGCTGATCGCGAGAAACGCCTTTGGGCCTGAAGCCGCAAGTCCGCACCGCCTTCACCGCAAACTTACGCGCGATTAGAGAGCTTGCGTCACGGTTTACGTGCTGTTATGTGACTGGAGTATATACAGCTTTAGGCGGCAGCACTCTTATATGAAACTCTGCGGTGTGCTGTCTAAATCAGTATGGCGTGGGTATCGTATACAACGGATGGCGAGCTATATACAAGTACTTCTCGCCAAAATATTTGCGTTTGAAAGGGGCATATGATGGCACTTGATTCTAAAGTTGGAGAAATTCTTAACAAACAGATTAATAAGGAGTTTTACTCTGCGTATCTGTATTTGACGTTTGCTGATTTCTTTGAGGACAAAGGGTCTCAAAGTTTGCAAGTGGTATGTTATTCAGTCTCAGGAAGAGGTGGCACACGCCCGCATTTTGCGCCGCTACTTGCTTGATAATGATTGGATGCCCAAGATGGAGCCAATAGCCAAGCCGGATCTTACGTTTACCGAGATCATTGAGCCACTCAAGGCCGCTCTTGAGCATGAGAAATACATTACCGCAAGCATCAATGAGTGCTACGCCGTTGCTCAAAGTGTCAACGATTACCGTACGATGAAGCTTCTTGACTGGTATGTTGAAGAGCAGGGTGAAGAAGAGGCTAACGCTTCTGATCAGGTTAAGGCCGTTGAGCTTTTTGGTGGGGACGCTAAAAATCTCTTTGACTTGGATCGTGAGAATGCAGCCCGCGTCTATACCGCTCCTGCGATGGCAATGTAGTCGACTCTGTAGTCGATTCAAGTCAAACGTAATGCACGAGAGAGAACTCATATGGAATTTTATTCACATGAATATCTGGTTCATCGAGCAAGTACGCTCGATTGGACTCAAATAATTCTTTTTGTGCTCGTTGCACTCTTGATGGTATTTGCGCTCGTGCATTACTTTCATGACCGTCGCGATTCAAAGTATAGAGAGCTGGCACTCATTGCTCTTTTTTCGCTGGTCTTCTTAGGGCTTTTGCAGCTTGATCGAGTCATGGAAGTCGATCGGTGAATAAGCACTATTCGGCGGTTGTGTCATCTCAGGAGAGTATTGCCCACACCATGAACGTTGATACCGACAAGGTCTATGTGGCACTTGACGAGAAGGGCAACCAATCCTATATAGAGGTGGATGGCACATACTACCGAATCTTAAAGAATGGCGAGAGTGGCTATGTGCTTGAGCGAGTTGACCTTATTGGCACGGATATTCGCCATGTTGAGAAGTAGGCTCAGATGAATTTTTATTTGGAAGTTGCGGTTAAGCTTATCATTGGCCTGTTTTCACTGGTGCTCGCCATCAACGTAAGCGGTAAGGGAAAACCTTGCTCCTACGGCCGCGATCGATCAGGTTCAGAACTTTGTTCTTGGCGGTATTGTGGGCGGCATGATTTACAACAGCGCCATTACCATCCTGCAATATACGCTTGTTCTGCTTATCTGGTTGATATTGGTGATGACGTTGAAGTGGCTCCGTACCAATAACATGCTGATGAAACATCTTATTGACGGTAGACCTATTATTGTTATTGATAAGGGAACTCTGCTTGTTGAAAACTGTCGAAAAGCCGGTCTTACCGCATATGACATTTCACTTAAACTGCGTCAGGCAGGAGTAAATTACACCTCTGATGTGAAGCGCGCCATTCTCGAGCAAAAACGGTCAGCTTATTATCGTGCAACATGGCGAGCAAAATCCACGCTTTCCGCTCATCACCGACGGCCAGGTACAGGAAAATATTCTCGATGCCTTGGATCTGGAAGAAGACTGGCTTGAAAGCGAACTCAAGAAACACGGTATTTCGTCTCCCAGTGAGGTTTATTTGGCCGAGTATGATAACGGAAATCTTGAGATTTCAAAGTACTAGAGAAGGATAAGAAGGAACTGTAAACAAGTAGAGTTTGGGGAATCGGCAAACTTTTTCTGGTAAAAAGAGTTCGATGCGGTATACTCCTATTCACAATGTCTGAAAGCGAGTCACCTTTTGGTGGCTCGCTTTCGTGCGTTTTAGGGTCCTATGAAGAAATGCTCACGTTTGAGTAGAAGGAGTTTGGATATGTCAGAGCAGTTCGATTTCAAAATCAATGGCGTAGTGTCCCGGAGAAGCGCGCTTGGCTTTTTTGGCCTTGGTTCGGTTGCCCTTCTCGCGGGTTGTACGTCTCAGGGTTCGTCGGATAATGCGAAAACCACGTCTGATGCGGGTAGCAAAAAGTTGAACATTGTGGCCAGTTTTCTATCCCATGTATGACTTTTGCAAAGAAGGTTGCAGGGAGACAATGCCGATGTTACCTGCCTTGTACCTGCAGGTACGGAGCCTCATGATTGGGAGCCGTCAACCAAAGACATGAAAACCATTCAAGATGCCGATATTTTGGTTTATAACGGTGCCGGGATGGAGCATTGGGTACAGGATGTGCTTGATGGACTCGGTAAAGAGAGCAAGCTTGTTGCCGTAGAGGCTTCTCAAGGCATTGAACTCAGAAAGCTTGACCATGAAGATGAAGATCACGACCACGAGAGTGATACCGAGAAAAGAGCATGAACACGAGCACCACCATGGGGATACCGATCCGCACGTTTGGTTAAGTCCGGTAAACGCTATGGTACAGATGAAAAAAATATTTGCGATGCTTTGAGCAAAGCGGATGCCGCTCATAAAGATGTATATGAGGATAATTACAAGAAAGCTCAGGCAAACTTTGAAACACTGGACGGCGAGTATCACAAGCAACTTGACCCGCTTTCCAATAAGACCATTGTTGTTTCGCATGAGGCATTCGGCTATATGTGCGATGCGTATGGTTTGAAGCAGATGCCCATCGAAGGCGTAGAAGCAGATGCCGAGCCGGATGCACAGCAGATGAAGGAGATCGCTGACTTTGTTAGGAGAACAACGTCAAGACTATTTTCCGGAGGAACTTGTAGTCCTAAGGTTGCGCAAGCGATTGCTGATGCAACTGGTGCTAAAGTAAGGGAGCTCAATCCGCTTGAGGGACTGACGGATGAGCAGCATAAAGCTGGCGAGGACTATGTTTCGGTTATGAACAATAACTTGAAAGAGCTGGTCGACGCCTTGTCATAAAGATGTGTGTGAGGGGGATGTGTTGCAGGAGACACAAATGTTATATCTCTTACAAACGTGAGCTTCTCGTATCGAGAAGCTCCGGTGCTTGAGGATGTTACGCTTGAAGTGGCGCGCGGAGAAATCTGCGCGCTTATTGGCGATAACGGAGCGGGAAAGTCAACGCTCGTTCGTCTTGTTATCGGAGAATTTGTACCGTCGTCGGGTTCCGCAAAGCTTTTTGGAACTCCCGCAGCAAAATTTAAGAATTGGGAGCTTGTGGGTTATGTTCACAAATCCCTGCGGAAGCAACAAATCGCTTTCCTGCAAGTGTTTTGGAGCTTGTTGATGCAAGTCAGTATGCACGCGCCAAAACGGAACATGTAAGCAGTAAGGAACGTCGACGCCGGAGCCTTGAGGCTTTGGAACTTGTCGGTATGCGTACTTTTACTACACGGATCATTCGTGAGCTTTCCGGCGGACAGCTTCAACGCGTTCGACTTGCGTGTGCACTGGTGAGCAATCCGGAGCTTTTGATTTTGGATGAACCAACAACCGGTCTGGACAAGGACAGCCGTGACCACTTTTATGCACTTGTCCGAGAAGCCCACGCGGCTCGCAATTTAGCGGTTCTTCTCATCACGCATGACATGGCCGCGCTTGACGCTCTGGCCTGCAGGGTGGTTGAAGTGTCCGATTGCCATGTTCATGAGGTGGCAGGCAGGGGTCATGGTACCAATCATTGCGCGTTGCATGGAAGTGATTGCCAAGGCACCCATGTGCGAGGAGAAGTTTTGCTTGATGACTTTGACGAGTCATATGCGCTTCCCGAAGATATTGAGCATACGGGAGGGATCGAGCATGTTTGAGTATGTATTCATGCAGCGAGGTCTTATGGTCGGTGTGCTTTTAGGAGCGGTTATCCCGCTTATCGGAGTGACCGTGGTGCTGAGACGACTTTCGATGATTGGCGATGCGCTTTCCCATACGTCTCTTGCGGGCGTTGCGGGAGGACTTATCGCCGGCATCAGTCCGGTTGTGGGAGCGGTAGTGGCGTGCCTTGCCGGAGCGTTGTGTGTTGAGGGCGTGCGCAGGCGCTTTAAGGAACAGTCCGAGTTGGCGGTTGCCATTGTTATGGCTGCCGGCATCGGCTTTGCGGGCGTACTTTCGGGATTTGTACCAAACTCGTCAAGTTTTAACAGCTTTATGTTTGGCAGCATCTTAACGGTAAGCGCACAGGAAACACACATCATTATGGCAATTAGCGTTCTTGCCGTATGGTATGTTGTCCGCATGCGTCGAGAGCTCTTTTTAATGTCATTTGATGAACGACACGCTCGTGCCGTCGGTGTCCACGTTGGCCTTACGAATTTTGGCTTTATTATTGCCGTGGCATTGGTGAGTTGCGGTAGCTGCGCGAACCGTCGGTTCTCTTATTGTTTCCAGCATGATGGTGGTTCCCGTGGCGTGTGCGCTGCAGCTTTCGCGCTCGTGGAAACAGTGCTGCTTTTCATTTCTTCCGCCATCGGAGTGCTTACGTCTTTAAGCGGGCTCATAATTTCCTATGAGCTGGGACTGAAACCGGGCGGCACCATTGTTCTTCTCGCGGTTTTGGTACTTCTTGTTATATTTGCAATGAAGAAGGTGGTTTCTACCGTCCGGAGAGCTCACGTGTGATATTCTAGTCAAGCGCGTTGACGGAGAGGTTTGGCCGCAGACGTCGTGGACAGAGAGGGAGCTTGTAGCTGAGAGGTTCCTGCACGGCAGCGTCTGAAGTTCACTCCCGAGCTACAACCTGAACGGCAATAAGGGCAAGAAGATTATGCGCCTGAAAGCTCAGTAGGGAAGTCGGTCGCTTCACGAAACGAGGCATATAAGAGGGCCGGTGGGAGAAAAAACCTGTCAGTCAACCGAGGTGGTACCGCGGAGTTCATCCGTCCTTGGACACAGATGTGTTCGAGGACGGTTTTTTATCGAAGGAGTGGCATATGGGAATGTCCGAAGAATTGCAGCAGATTCGCGAGCAGGTGCTGAAAGGTGTTGCTGAGGCAGCTGACCTGAGCGCACTCGAACAGCTCCGCGTAAAAGCATTGCTAAAGCGGGGAACGCTTACGGCCATTATGCGTATGATGGGATCGGTTCCCGCAGACCAGCGGCCTGCTATGGGACAGCTTGCCAATACGGTGCGTGCGAATGTTGAAACGGCAATCAGAGAACGTCAGGTGACGCTGAAGCGCGTTGAGCTTGAGCGCCGTATGAGTGCCGAGGCGACTGATGTGACATTGCCGGGACGTCGTCTTTCTCCGGGGACTCAGCACCTTATCGAACAGGTGCGCGAGGAGATGGAAGACATCTTCGTGAGCCTGGGGTATACCGTTGAGAGCGGACCGTATCGTTGAAACTACGTACTATAACTTCACCGCACTTAATGCTCCTGAGGATCACCCCAGCCGTTCCGCCAAAGATACGTTTTATGTGGTGGATAACGCCCCGGAAGGAAAGGAAAGCCATGTACTTGGCGAATCTGACGTACTGCTTCGCACACAGACGTCTGGCGTGCAAGTACATACGATGGAGACAAAAAGCCTCCCATCTACATGATTTGTCCCGGTACGGTGTTTCGTCCCGATACTGCCGATGCCAACCATCTGCCGCAGTTTACACAGATGGAAGGTTTGAGTGGTTGATGAAGGAATTACGTTCGGAGATCTGAAAGGTACTCTTGATCACTTTACGCGCGAGATTTTTGGTAAAGATCGTGCAACACGGTATCGTCCGCATTTCTTCCCGTTTACCGAGCCCAGCTGTGAGGTGGATGTTTTCGTGCGGCGTGTGTCACGGAAAGTGTTGCCGCTTTCTGCAAAGAAATACGGGTTGGCTTGAGATTCTTGGTTGCGGCATGGTTGACCCTAATGTCTTTGAGTATTGTGGCATTGATCCGGAAGTCTATACCGGTTTTGCATTTGGTATTGGTGTAGAGCGTGTGGCGGCACTGCGCTACGACATACCAGATCTGCGCATGCTTATTTCCGGCGATGAGCGAGTGCTTCGCCAATTCTGATTGTCTATTCCTATTACGCCATGACGTATAGCTTGTGGCGTTCATGAGAAAGGTTTTTTCATGCGCGTATCTTATGAGTGGCTCAAGACGATGGTTGATGTTCCAGAAAACCCGCTTGACCTTGAAAAAGAGTGTGCTCGTACCGGTACTGAAGTTGAAGCGGTCGAGCGTGTGGGAGCAAACTTAGATCATGTGGTAACGGCACGTATTGTGAAGAAAACACCACATCCCGATTCTGACCATATGTTTGTAACCCTCGTTGATGTGGGCGAGAATAACGTTGATGCCAACGGTGATCCCGAGCCGCTTCAGATTGTGTGCGGTGCGCAAAACTTCAACGAAGGAGACCACATTGTAACCGCAATGATTGGCGCAGTGCTTCCGGGAGACTTTAAGATCAAGAAGTCCAAGTTGCGCGGCGTTGAGTCATGTGGCATGAACTGTTCTCTTCGAGAACTTGGTCTGGGAGACGAGTACGACGGCATCATGATTCTTCCGACAGACGCTCCTGTCGGTGTGCCAATAACCGAGTATCTCGGCATTTCCGATACGGTACTTGATCGCGAAATTACCCCAACCGTCCTGACTGCCTTTTCCATGACGGGCATGGCAGTTGAAGTGTCTGCCATGCATGACACGGATACCCATATTGAACTTCCGTCCGTGAAGGTTGAACAAGGCCCTCATGTAGCTGATCTCGTAGACGTTAGATTGCCGATACGTCGCTGTGTTCCCGATACACCGCACGCGTGGTGCGCAACGTTAAGATCGGCTCAAGTCCGGAGTGGCTTGCCCGCCGTATTACCGCTGCGGGAAGTCGTCCCATTAACAATGTGGTTGACGTTACCAATTATGTAATGTACTTAACAGGTCAGCCCCTTCATGCCTTTGACCTTGGTAAGTTAACTGAGCGAGACGGTAAGCGCCACATTGTGGTACGGGCTGCAACGGACGGCGAGCACATTACAACGCTGGATGGACAGGAGCGCACTCTCACGTCCGATATGGCCGTTATTACCGATGACGGCAAGACGCCGATTGCCCTTGCCGGTGTTATGGGAGGACTTGACTCCGAGATTGATGAAACCACTCATGACGTGCTTCTGAATCGGCTGCCTTTGATCATGGGGCACATCAGCCGTACCAGCAGAAATCTTGATCTCATGAGCGAAGCCTCAATCCGCTATGAGCGTGAAGTTGATCCCCATGGCTGCGCTGACGTGGCAAGCATTGCGGCGGCTCTCTTTGAGGAGTGCTGTGGTGCGGAGGTTTGTCCCGGTATTGTAGATGTTTATCCCGCACCAACCGAGGCCGTCTGCATTGTCTTCCGTCCTTCTCGTGCGCGCGTCTCTTGCAGGAGCCGCGATTGACGATGACTTCATGTTTGGCCGTCTTTTCTCGCCTTGGCTGTACGATTGGCGAGAAGACCTATGCCAGGACGGTTCTTTGGCATCAGTGACGGTGACGGTTCCGACCAATCGTCCCGATTTGACGCGAGAGGTAGATCTGATTGAAGAAGTCGTGCGTCTTTGGGGCGAAGGTGACATCACCGCAACGCTGCCGGCAGCCAAAAATCATGCGGGAGGTTTGACTGCGGAGCAGATTCTGAGTGCGTAAGATTGGGCGTACGCTGCGGGCACTTGGCTTGAATGAGACCAAGTCGTACCTCTTTGCGAGTTCTGACGATCTTGCGAAGCTTGGTATGAGTGAAGAAGGTCGCGGCCTTCCCGTGCGGATTATCAATCCGCTGGTAGCGGATCAGTCAGAGATGCGTCGATCTCTTTTGCCGGGGCTTTTGCGCTCGGTTGCCTATAACCTTGATCATGGCGTGGAAAATATCGCACTCTATGAGATTGGCCGGGTTCTCTTTGGGCATGAGAACAAGAGCCAGCCGGATGAACCAAGCTTTGTGGCAGGGTGTACTTTTGCGGCAAACCCGCCGATGACAGCTGGAATATGAAGTGGCCGGCATACGATTTCTTTGATGCTAAGGGAGTCGTTGAGGGCTTACTTGAGATCTTGCGTATACCAAAGGTGCGTTTTCGCGTAGCAGATCCCGATACGTATGGTTGGTTGCAGCCGGGATGTGCCGCCGAAGTTCTCGCGGCAGACGGGGTGATTGGTTGGGTTGGCACCATCCATCCGCTTGCGCTTCAGAACTTTGGCATTGAGGTTCCTGTCGTTGCTTTTGAGCTTTCCGTGGCAACGCTTCAGCGCCTTGCCCGCAAGGATTTGCCGATTGTTGAGCCACCGACATATCCGGGTATTTCCATCGACTTGGCGATTGTGGTTGATGAAAAAGTTACCTGTGAACAACTGATGCAGCGTCTGCATTCGGCAGGTGGTAAGCTTTTGGTTGATGTTCGTCTCTTTGATGTCTATCGCGATCGTGTGCGTGTCGGAGAGGGTAAGAAATCCATGGCCTTCTCGCTGACGTATCGTGCTGACAATCGGACACTGACGTCAGAGGAAGTTGAGAAGACCCACACTAAGCTGGTTGAGAAAGTCATGCGTTCAACCGGCGGAGAGGTGAGATCATAGGTGCCTAGCTGGAACGTACACATCGCTCACGCAAATCGGCTTCTCGCAGACGCGGGGGCTCGCTCTTTAGGTGTGAGCGATGTGGATGCGTTCTTGTTTGGCAACGTGTTGCCTGATGTGTATGTGGGATATATGGTGCCCCATCCTACCAAGATTTTGGGATATTGCCGTACGCACCAGTCGTATCCCGGTGGGATACCACTGCCTAACTATAAACGCTACTGGCGTAACTTCATTGCTTCGTATGATTTTGAGAGAAGAATGGGTGAGGTTAGCGATCTCATGTTGGGCGTTTGGTGCCATATTGTTTGTGATCACACGTATAACAAATATACGCGGCGCTATATTCACGCTCATGATATTCCCGTGGGAGAAAAGACGCGCATCCGAAAGCAAACGGATTTTGATTTGTATGGTCGGTCGTTGACGATGGGACGCCTGCCTCGTTTGACATCTGAGCTCGTGCAACAAGGAGCGGCGTATCCGCAGTATTGCGTACGGGAAGTGGATATCTGCGCCGCGCTTGAAGTGATTGATGAAATTGCGCAGACCAATCTCGCCGCACATGAAGAGAGTCCCGCACTATAGCATGCTTAACAAGAAGTTCTTCTCGACAGCTGCCGCTGAAGCTCACTGGGTTATCGCTTCGCGGGCTTACCGGGCGACATGAAATTGTTACAACCTGATTATCCCTCTGCAAACTGACTCCCGTATCGTTGTTCGTCCGTGTAGACTAGCCTACACATGTTGGTTGCACGGAAAAGGGCACGAAAGGGAAGAGCTATGGATAAGATGGAATCTCGGGGAACATTTACGGAGTATTTGCCGTCGTATACGGTTGGCGTTGATGCATACCAGGCTGTTCCACATATTACGAGGCGTTTTGGCTCACATGCCGTTGTCATCGGCGGTAAGACCGCTATGGAGAAGGGCAAACAGCGATTGCTTGACGCACTTCTCGGCTCCGATGTCGTTGTCGATAGCTGGGTTGTCTACGGAACCAACTCCACACATGCAAATGCCCGCGCCATTGCTGAGCGTGAGGACGTTCGTGCTGCCGATATGCTCTTTTTGATGGGTGGCGGTCGTGCCATTGATGAGGGCAAAGAAATTGCAACCATCTTGGACAAGCCATACTTCACGTTCCCAACGCTTGCTTCCAATTGTGCGCCCATTACCCGCATTGCGGTATTTTATAAGGAAGACGGCTCTTCCGATACATACTTCATTCCGGCTGAACTTCCCGTGCATACCTTTATCGATACGCAAATTATCGTTGAATCTCCCGATGAGTATTTCTGGGCCGGTATCGGCGATGCATTTTCCAAAGGCCCTGAGGTGGAGCTCTCTTCGCGCGATGTTGACCTCGTTCACAGCCCTCTTATGGGTCGCGCCCTTGCAGGGGAGGAGGCATGTGGATCCGCTTTTTGACTATGCCGAGCAGGCACTTGCCGATAAGCGCGCGGGTATTCCATCGGATGCGTTTGAGCGCATCGTACTCAATATCATTGTGACCGCCGGCGTGGTTTCCAACATGACCACTAATCTTGCAGCCGAGCGCGGTGCGTACTATTTCAATTCCTCAACGGCGCATGCCTTCTATAATGGCTTTACCATTTTAGGGGAGCGTGCCGAGAAGCACCTTCATGGTGAGGTGGTCTCCTTTGGCACGTGTGTCCTTTATGCGTTTGACAACAATATTGAGGGCCTGAAGGCGCAGGTTGCTTTGAATGAGAAACTGGGATTGCCCACAACGCTGGAATCTCTTGATATTACTGAGCTTTCTCAAGATGTTGATCTCGATGCCATTCTCGCAGTGGCACAAAAGACCAACGAGGTCGTGCTCCTATGGGTATACACCCGAGCGCTTCCGTCAGGCAATTCTTGATGTCGATGCGTATGGTCGTGCACAAGAAGCCAGTGCATACGGCCGCGGAAGCCGCAGCTCTTGAAAGCCGTTGCTGCCCACGCCGTAACTGCCGAGACGAGCGGCTGCGCGTAAGCTATGCTATAGCAACGATGTTGCCGGTTTTGGCGACAATACCGTGCGTAAGCCGTACAGATACAAACGCGCCCCGCTTGAGCACAGGGCGCGTCTCAACAACTTCTGTAAGACGTGCTGCTTCAGATTACTGAACCTGGCACAGATCATGGCAACGTTGGTGGAAGTGGTGTAATCACCAAGGCGAGGACTCGTCTGAGGATCGCCGGCGGTAAGTACTACCAAATCGCCCGGCTCGGCGACACCAACCTCTTTGGCAACCTGCAACGCATTGTACATGGTGTTGGCAAGGGAGCCCTGCTCGGTTGTCTTGTATGCATAAACGCCCCAGTAGAAGCAGGTACGGCGAATTGCCTCATCGCTTGGAGACATGGCATACAGCGGACGCTTTGGACGGAAGTTTGATACCAAGCGAGCGGTACGGCCTGAATGCGTTGGGCAGATGATGCATTTAGCGTCAACGGTCAGAGCCATGTTAACGGCTGCAAAACCGGTAGCACCGTTGATGTTCTTGAGGCCTTTGCGCTGATGATAGGTGTCCTTGACAGAGAGGTACTTCTCGGTCTCCTTGCAGATGGCCGCCATGGTTTTAACGGCTTCAACAGGATACTTACCGGCTGCGGATTCGCCGGAAAGCATGACGCAGTCGGTGCCATCATAGATGGCATTTGCAACGTCGGTAACCCTCAGCACGGGTGGGGCGAGGATTGCGGATCATGGAATCAAGCATCTGAGTTGCCGTGATAACAGGCTTGTACGCCGCATTGCACTTCTTGATGATGGTCTTCTGGATGTGAGGAACCTCAGCTGCAGGAACCTCGACGCCCAGATCACCACGGGCAACCATGATGCCGTCGGAAGCGGAAAGAATTTCATCAAAGTTCTTGACGCCAAGGACGGACTCAATCTTGGGGAAGATCTGAACGTGTGGGGGCACCCATCTCGCGGCAGATATCGCGGATTTCACTTTACGGCTTCGCTATCGCGAATGAAGGATGCGGCAATGGCGTCAATACCAAGCTCGCAGCCAAACATGATGTCAGCGCGGTCCTGCTCGGTAACGGAGGGAAGGCCAATGTTAACGTTAGGAACGTTGACGCCCTTCTTCTCGCCAAGCTCGCCGCCGTTGATGACCTTGCAGTGCATATCGGTGCCTTCAACATGATCAACCTCAAGACCGATAAGGCCGTCGTCAATCAAGATGATGGAGCCCTTCTCAACTTCGTGAGGAAGGTTTTTGTAGTCAAGCGAGAAGCGCTTTGCGGTTCCGATTACATCGTCGTCAGTGGTGATGACAACCTCATCACCGGTGTTAAGCATGACCTTCTTGCCACCCTCAAGAACGCCCGTGCGAACCTCGGGTCGCTGGTGTCAAGCATGAGTGGCAACAGGAATTCCCAGTTCGGCAGAGATATTACGAACACGAGCGATCATGTTGCGGTGGTAGTCATGGCTGCCATGTGAGAAGTTAACTCGGGCAACGTTCATGCCTGATTTAATAAGCTCCGTAAGAACCTCATCACTTTCCGTTGCAGGTCCCATGGTGCATACGATCTTTGTTTTCTTCTTCTGTGCCATGTTTCTCCTTTTCATTGTTGAGATGAACCTCAGGTGCAGACACAATGCAAAATACCCGAGCGGATAAACTATTTCAAGAGCGGTTTACGGTGAAACGTCAGCAAACCACGCTCTTATCGATAAATTCTTTACCTGTTGCATACGCCTGAGCATTTTCACGCGTGACTCGAGCGATTTGCGCGAGAGCTTCGTGAGTAAAGAATGCCTGGTGGCTTGTCATAATGACGTTAGGGAAGGAGCAAAGCTCTGCGGTGACTGAGCTAAAGACCTCATCGCCACGATCGCGGTAGACGTTGGGGTTTTCTTCTTCATACACGTCAAGGCCACATGCGCCAATTTTTCCGGAAAGGATACCGCGAATAAGCGCCTGGGTATCAACGAGGCCGCCACGTCCGGTATTAACCAGGATGACGCCGTCTTTCATCTGACCAATGGTCTTATCGTTAATCATGTGGTAGCTTTCCTCATTCAGGAAGGCATGCAAAGAGATGAAGTCAGAGCGTTTCCAAAGTTCGTCGTAATCAACGTACTCTGTCTACGACGTGCTCTTCATCAACCAGTTTTTGGTTGGGATAGAGATCCGCGCCGAGGACGGTCATACCAAAGTCTTTGCAGATACGGCAAAGTGCCGCACCAATACGGCCCGTACCAACGATGCCGGCCGTCTTTCCATGAAGTGTTTCACCGACAAGACCAACGAGTGAGAAATCGTTTTCACGTATACGGTTATATCCACGATGAATACGACGGTTTGCACAAAGACCAAGACCCATGGCGTGCTCGGCGATTGCTTCCAGGGAATACGCGGGAACGCGTGTTACTTTGATGCCAAGATCTTTTGCGGCCTCAACGTTGACGGCATCAAATCCGGCACAGCGCATGAGCACGAGCTTGACGCCAAAGCCTGCAAGAATCTCAAGGGTCATGATGCTGGCGTCAGCGTTGACAAAGGCGCAAACGGCATCGTAGCCCTGTGCGAGTGAAGCGGTCAGCGGCGTGAGGTTAATCTCGGTGTAATCGATGGAGACATCGGGATAATCCGTAAGCTCCTTATCAAAGGAGTGCCGATCGTAGCTCTGAGTACCGTAAAACAGGATTTTCATACTTCCTCCACTAATGGCTCACCTATAACTTCCAACTACAGACGCTTTACATTTTACCGCTCATGAGACGCAAAGGTGTTGGTTTTTAGAGAACTTACACAGGATTCGTCAAGTAGGTTTTCGATGACAGGGCGAATTTATTCTATAAACGGTTAATTTGAGCGAGAAGTACTATATATGCGAGAGTGTTCTACGGTAGAATGGCAACGTCTATAAGGCACTCGATACGGCAGCCTTGGTGAGCCCTTGCCCCTCCTGGGGAATTATGATCGGGCATCAATCTATCGAGTAGAACAACCCAGGAGAGGAAACCGTGAAAGAATATCTTTCAGATGCTGCTGACGTTTTGAGCAGCTATTACACGCAGGACACAGAAGGCCTTTCGACCGCAGAAGCTCAGAGCCGCCTTGCAAAAGACGGCCCAAACAAGCTCAAAGAGCCTAAAAAGATCCCCGTAATCAAACGGTTTTTGCGCAGATGGCCGATCCCTATGGTCATCATGCTGCTTATTGCCGCAGTGATTTCCGCCGTTGCCGGCGCGTATACCGGTGAGGGTGGCATTGCAGACGTTGCAATCATTTTGTTTTGTTGCTGTGGTCAACTCGGTTCTTGGCGTGGTTCAAGAAGGCAAGGCCGAAGAAGCGCTTCCTGCTCTGCAAAAAATGAGTGCGGCAACGTCTCATATTATACGAGACGGTCGTCTCGATGAAGTGGCATCTACCGATCTTGTAGTAGGCGATATTGTTTTGCTTGAAGCGGGAGACTCCGTTCCGGCAGACTGCCGCGTGCTCGAGAGCGCTTCTATGAAAATTGAGGAATCCGCTCTTACGGGAGAATCGCTCCCGGTTGGAAAAACCGCAGAGATCCTTACGCTTTCCGGTGGTGCCGATGATATAGCACTGGGTGATCGTAAAAATATGTGTTATTCCGGGTCTGTCGTTGTGTACGGGCGAGGACGCGCTGTTGTTGTTGCAACCGGTATGAATACCGAGATGGGCAAGATTGCCGATGCCATCTCACAAGCGGAAGACGGACAAACTCCTCTACAAGTATCGCTCGATCAGCTTTCTCGTACGCTTACCAAGCTTGTAGTTGCTATTTGTGCGCTTATTTTCTTTACGAGCTTTATCAAACACGGTTCCGAGATGCTCCCAGAATTTTGATTTGGTGCTTGATACCTTTATGGTTGCCGTTTCACTTGCGGTTGCCGCTATTCCGGAAGGTCTCGTGGCCGTAGTAACCATCGTACTTTCTATGGGTGTAACACGGATGTCTGAGCGCCATGCCATTGTCCGCCGTCTTACGGCCGTTGAGACTTTAGGCTGCACGCAAGTAATTTGTTCCGATAAAACCGGTACGCTTACACAAAATAAGATGACCGTTGTACGTCATGAAACGGAAAATTTGGATGCCCATGTGAGGACAATGGCGCTTTGCTCCGATGCCACATGGGACGACGTCGAGCAGATTGCCAAAGGAGAACCCACAGAAGCCGCACTTGTCACCGACGCTGCAAAACATGGATACACTACGTCTGATCTGGCTGCTTCTCGCCCGCGTATCGGTGAGGCTCCGTTTGATTCCAAGCGAAGATGATGTCGGTGGTTGTGCGTACCCGATCGGGAAGAATAGTCCAACATACCAAAGGTGCGCCGGACGAAATACTTGCGCGTTGCACAAAAATCATGACCAGTGACGGTGTGATTGACCTTACCGATGAGGTACGTGCAGATGTTTTGAGCCAGAATAAGTCTATGGCCGATCAGGCTCTTCGTGCTATGGCATCCGCCCGTCGCGATTGGGGCAACACTGCTCCGAAAAACTTTGATGCTTCAAATCTCGAAAAAGACATGACGTTTGTGGGTCTTTCCGGCATGATTGACCCCGTGCGCCCTGAAGTCAAGGCGGCTATTGAAGAAGCCCACAGTGCTGGCATGCGTGTTGTTATGATTACGGGCGATCACATTGATACCGCCATTGCCATTGCAACTGAGCTGGGTATTATTGACAATCGCAACCAGGCTATTACGGGGGCTCAGCTGGATAAAATCTCGAACGAAGACTTTGAAAAGAAGATAGAAACGCTTGGGGTATATGCACGCGTACAGCCCGAGCACAAGGTACGCATTGTAGATATGTGGCGCAAAAGGTATGGTTACCGCCATGACAGGCGATGGAGTTAATGATGCGCCTTCCATCAAACGTGTGCTGATATAGGCATCGGTATGGGCATTACCGGAACTGATGTAACCAAAGGTGTTGCGGACATGGTCCTTGCTGACGACAACTTTGCCACCATTATTGCCGCGTGCGAGGAAGGCCGTCGCATTTACGACAATATTCGTAAATGCATTCAATTCCTTTTGAGCTCCAATTTGGCAGAGGTTATCGCCGTTTTTGTCGCATCTCTTGTGGGCTTTACTATGTTGCAGCCCACGCATCTGCTCTGGATCAATCTCATTACGGACTCACTGCCCGCACTTGCGATGGCAACCGAAAAGGCGGAGCCGGGGATTATGAACCGAAAGCCGCGCTCTTCTCGCTCAGGCATTTTCTCTGAGGGGCTTGGTCTAGATTGCATCGTACAAGGAGTTATCATCTCTGTTTTGACGCTGGTGAGCTATTTTATTGGCCACTATGTTGAGTACGGTACCTTTGATATCTCCCAGGTTCTTGCAAATCCTGCTGCAGGTATCGATGGTATGACAATGGCATTTTTAACGCTTTCGATGGTTGAGATGTTCCACCTATTTAATATGCGGAGCCGCCGGGAGTCTATTTTCAAACTTAAGAGCCAAAATATCTGGTTGTGGGGATCGTTTGTAGTTTCTTTGATCCTGACTTATATAGCCATAGAGACACCACTTTCTCAGGCTTTTGGCTTTGCTGAAATCGGCGTTAAGGAATATGCCATCGCAATGGGCTTGGCCTTTGCGATTATTCCATTGATGGAAATCTACAAAGCCGTTATGCGCACAATTGAAAAGCAGCATTAAAAGCAGGTCGAAAGCGATGGGTTTCTTTGACCAGCGGGCGAAAAACTTCGAGATCGTCGAAGTTAAACGAGAAAACAGACATCTCTGCCGGCTCTTTTCGGCTTTGAGAGAGTGCCGTCCTTTGATCAACTTGTACCAAACGCAAGTTCAACGAGATGCCTATGGTTCTTGTGTTGAGTGTCTCAAGAAGCAGGTGTTTCCTCTGCGCAACTTGAACTTGCGCAGTGTCGTCTGTCTTGACCGAGGATTTCCGGCAGTTGTGTCGCGTTGGCGTTTTTCGCGCGGAGTTTTTCCGCACGGGTTACCAAAGGGGACAACTCTAAGGTTGCCGTGGGAGATTGGTGTGCAAGAATCCCACTCAATCACGACATGGGCATCATTGAGGCACTTCTTCCCCGTAAAAGTGAGATAGCTCGATGGCGTGGAAGTACGCGGGGCGAGAAGCAAACGCTTGCCGCAAATGTTGACGTGACATTTGTCGTACAGGCTCTCGATGAACGAAAGACCTCAATCGACCGTATTGTGCGCAGTGTTGTGATCGCGCTTGACAGCAATGTGCGTGCAGTTGTGGTACTTACCAAAGCCGACAGTGTAAGTCCTGCAACACTTAAACGTCATCTTACTCTCATACACGAAGTGCTGGGAGATGCAGTTACCACCATTGTAACTTCATCAAAACTTGAAGTATCTCATGAGAGTTTCTGCGACGAGATGAAGCAGATTGTACAAAAGTTCCATGCACGTTGGGGCATGGATGCAATACGTGAGGAAATTCCGCAGGAAAGCGTCGCTATTGTACTTGGGGAATCCGGTGCCGGTAAGTCTACACTTTTAAATGCCCTTCTCGGCCATGAAGCACTTGAGACAGGAGAGGTCAGAGCCTCGACAAGGCCGGACGCCATACGACCGTTGCCAGGCGCATGGTTGCCCTTCCCAAAGCCGGCATCATCGTGGATGAACCGGGGTTACGGAGCCTTCGGTAGTGGGCCATGAGCAGGGTTTGGCGAAGGTATTTCCTAAGATTTCTCGGGCGGCGGCTGCCTGTAAGTTTCGGGATTGTACCCATGTGCATGAGCCGGGCTGCGGCGTGAGGGCGGCTCTTCGGGCGGGAGAGTACCATCGGCACAGGTGGATGCATATCTGTCTCTTTGCGCATGAGATGCAAGTTTCTTCCCGGCTGCTTGATCCGGATGTGGTACTTTAGGAAGGATTTCAGACGTAAAGAGCATATTGTGTCATTGACGCTTCGGCTAGTGAGTGGAGATGGTCAAAAACTCATACCCGTGAGCGTGTCGTGCGATGGAATATTCAAACGGTCGGCCGTCATCAAGATATCCGATTTGTTCAACTTCAAGCATGGGCTCATCATTTTCGATATTAAGCCGCTTACACCTTTTGCGGTAGGTAACACTGCTCTAATCACACGGTGTGCATTAGCTATCCTTAACCCTAAATCGTGCTCGATGTAGGAATAGATTGATGTGTTTAAATGGGTCATTTTAAGGTTGGGTATTTCGTCGATAGGCATACGTGTATCTCGATAACCAAAGGAATATCATGGTATAGCGTACACGGATAATGCGATACACAAAGTCTTGTTGATTTATGTCAAGTGCGTGTGCAATGTATTCGGATGGTCTTTCTACCTCAAAGACGTAAACCTTAGTGTGGACTTTTTCGCCCCGTGCGGTATGTTCTGCAAGGAAACCTTCCATCTGACCGGAAACTTCCTGGCTCGGTTTGATTTGGGCATAGTCCTCGAGCTTCTTCACAAAAGTTCCGGAGCCCCTTCGACGGGAGATAAGCCCTTGTGATTGAAGGGCGTCAAGTGCCTTATTAATTGTGATCTTGCTTACGCCATACTGTTCACAGAGTTGCGAAATGGAGGGGAGTTGAGAATAAGGGACATAGGTTCCCCGTGAGATGCTTCGTTTAAGATCCTGTATCACCAGTTCATACTTAAGCATGGCGACTTACCCCCTAACGTTCACCGAAAATTCTTTAACTAGTCGTTCTCATTTTATTCAATTTGCTGTAGTATAGCATATGTAGTAAACCTGACATGTCTACTTTAATTAGAAGATATGTAAAGTAGATGTATTTGCCGTATTTCAAAGAACACGGCAAGAAGAATAAGGGAGGAGATGTGTAGATGTCCTATACGTTGCCAAAAAGATGGTGTTGCTATGTCTGGTCCACAAACAGAAGGTATGTGGCAGGATGGCAATAAACCCCAAATCTTTGGGATACCTGGTCGAACTCTTGACATTACCGCATTTTATAATCGCGTGGGATCGTATGGCGGAAATGACTTTAGCCGTCGTCATAATGAAGACTTAAGCTCTTAAAATCACTTGGCCTCTACTTCCGTGCGTACGTCTATTCAATGGAGCCGATTGTTGGACCAAAGATGGGAATCTGAACTCGGGAAGGAGAGCGCTTCTACCACAAGCTCTTTGCTGATGCAAAAGAAGCAGGAATAGAGATTTTGATCAATCTGTATCATTTTGACATGCCGGAATATCTCTTTAAGCGTGGAGGCTGGGAGTCTCGTGAAGTAGTCGAGGCGTACGCTCATTACGCGCGCCTTGCATTGAGAACCTTTGGCAAAGAAATTCGCTATTGGTTTACGTTTAACGAGCCTATCGTAGAGCCGGAAATGCGCCATACCCAAGGCGGCTGGTATCCCTTTTATTAAAAACTATGCTCAGTATCGTGCCGTGCAATATAACATTTCAGTGGCTCATGCTTTAGCCGTTCGTGAGTACCATGCTGCAAAGGCAGAGGGTTTCATGCTCGAGGATTCTCGCATTGGTCTCATTAACTGTTTTGCACCACCATATACAAAAGAAAACCCAACAGAAGCAGATCTTGAAGCGCTTCGGATGACAGACGGTGTTAACATCCGCTGGTGGCTTGACCTTGTGACAAAAGGAGAGCTTCCACAGGATGTGATTGAACTCTTGATAAACGCGGCAGTTACCGTTCGCCCTGAAGACAAGCATGATTCTGCTGATGCAAAGGTCGATTGGCCTCGGGGTGTAATTACTATCATCCGAACGGGTACAGGCTACTGCAAAGAGTACTGATGAAATGGAATTCCAAATTTTGCGGATCCCTACGTTTGGCCTGATGCAGAGATGAACGTATCACGCGGTTGGGAAATTATCCGCAGGGGCTCTACGATTTTGCCATGAAGATTCGCAATGAGTATCCTGAGCTTGAGTGGTTTGGGTCTCGAGAACTAGTATGGGCGTTGAGCGAAAGTATCTGGAAAAGATGATTCCGGCACATTCAAGATGAGTACCGTATTGACTTTGTTCGCCGCCATTTAGAATGATTGCGCAGGCACTGCGTATGCAAAAATGCCGCGGATATCATTATTAGGGCAGTTACGATAACTGGTCTTGGGCAAATGCGTTCAAGAATCGTTATGGCTTTATTGAGGCTGATCTCGAAATAACTACGAGCGTCGCCTCATCAGTGTTGGCTGCAGTGGTCAGTGACTCATGTCGTTAGCGTGGCTAAACGGCAGTCGAAAGGAGAGAGCCTATAGTATCTGAGAAAACCGGTCCGTCCTTTCTCGACAAGTTTGGTGAAGTTTCGGCCAAAGTAGGCACAAGTACATTTGAGGAGCCTGCGAGACGCATTTGCAACGGTCAGCCCTATCTATATTCTTGCCGGCGTTGCGGTACTTTTTAACAACGTTTTATTCCCATGGATATTTGGCGGGGACGCGGAGACACTTGCTAAGTTCCAGACCTGGGTGCCCATTGCGCAGGGTACCTGAGCTTCTGCTCGTTATTCTTGCAGGTATTATCGGCTACTGCCTTGCTCGAAATAAGCGTTTTGACAATGCATTTCTCAGTAGTCATCGGCATTGCTTCATTGATCATTATGATGCCGCAGACTATTGTGGCAACGGGCAGGTGCTGCCTTCACGCTGCAAGCGCTGCTGATAAGACGGTTGCCGCCCTTACCGTTCCCATGAAAGATCTCATCTTAAACTTCCTCCAAATTATGAGATTTCCGGTGGATGTTACGGGTAGCTTTTCTTCTTCTATACTGCACCATGGTCTTTTTGTGCTATTATCATCGGTCTTCTCGCACGACGCTTTTTATCAAGCTTTCAAGCATTAAGGGTTTGAAGGTTAACCTTGAGAGTAAGGCGTCTCCTGCGGTCGCCGACCTCTTTAACACAATGATCTCCATGATGTTGACCCTGTCGGTATTGCCCTTGCTGCTGCTCTTTGAGCGTGCTTCTTCAGCACGAAACCTTATGGCTTTGATCGCAACGGGTATTTTCAGCGCCGCTCATGGTCTTGGCGAATGCCGGACCCTTTGCCGTCATTATCATTTATACCTTGTTAACCTGCTTTTTCTGCCTCGGCATTCACCAGTCCACCATCTCTCGGTGTTCTTGTTGAGCCAATCCTGACCATGCTTATTGTGGATAACATGGCAACCTTTGCTGCCGGTCAGCCCATCCCACAAGATCACTACATGAACATGCAGATTATTAATACCTTTGCCCTTATCGGTGGTTCTGGCTGCACGTTAATGTTGCTCTTTGATACGTTCCTGTTCTCCAAGAACAAAGCATCCAAAGATGTTGCGGCGTATGTTCTTTGCTTCCTGTATTTTTAACATCAACGAGCCGGTTATCTATGGCTATCCCATCGTCTATAACCTCCCGCTGATCATTCCGTTTGTTCTTGTTCCGGATCTTTCACTCGGTCTGACCTATCTTTTGACCAACCTTGGCCTTATCAGCCCGTGCGTTGCTATGGTGCCTTGGACCACGCCGGTCTCTTATCAGCGGTTGGCTTGCAACTGCGGGGTGATTTCCGTGCGGTTATCTGGCAGGTCATTGAGGTTGTACTTGCGATGGCTATTTACCTGCCCTTTATGCGCATTTCTGAGCGCGTCCAAGCAAAGCAGGCGGAAGCACTTAAGAATACCGATTCTGAGTAGGTATATGCGTACTATATGAGTCGGACAGTTTATATACGTCCGGCTCATATATCGATACCGGAATTTTGAAAGGGGAATGAAGTGAAGATTTTACTTGCTTGCAATGCCGGCATGTCAACAAGTCTTTTGGTTCAGAAGATGAAAAAGAAGCGGCTGCACGTGGCTTGATGTCGAGATTGTTGCCAATCCACTTAATAAAGCTCTCGAAATGCTCTGAAGGAGCCGATATTCTTCTCTGGGTCCCCCAGATTGCATATGCCAAAGCTGATGCGGAAGCTGCTGCCGGCGATATTCCCGTTGCCGTTATCGCAATGGCGGATTACGGACGCATGAATGCCGCAAAGATTTTGGATGATGCGCAGGAGATTATCAATAACAAGTGCTTTCATTAGCTTGCACGTTGTAGGTCTTTGGTGAAAGGTGAGAAGTACATGGCAGCAGACGACGAAATGACCGCAGCTCAGGAAGCTGCATTTGAAATTATTGCTACGGTAGGAACCGCAAAATCCATGTATATCGGAGCAATTAAAAAGGCGAAGGAGGGGATATTAATGGTGCCCGAGCCGATGTTGCATCGGGTACTCGAGATATTCAACGAGGGCCACGCAACGCATCTTCCCTGCTTCAGCAGTCCGCTGTCAATTCGGGTGACATTGAATTTTCACTTATTTTTGATTCATGCGGAAGACCAGTTGATGCAAGCTGAAACATTCCGTGTTATAGCCGAGGATTTTATCGACGTGTACGAGAAGCTTCTTCAAAAGTAGGTGTTTCTTTCTGGCCAGACCTCGCTGGCGAGAAGAACCTGGAGTCTCTGTCTCTTATTTGAGATGGAGACTCTTTTTGGTGAAGAGTTTTGTATACCGCATGAAAATCTAAAAACTTTTTATATGACAATTTCCATCAAAAACTTGAACTAACATGAAAGTGAAATAGAACTTTTACCTCTGATAATACTTATTTGGTCAGTTTCGTGTCAGATACGCGTCAGATTACGGAAGGGCTTTTTGAGAAAGTAGACTTCGTGTGAGAGGGGTTCAGTGACAATCTCCTTACCAAGACGGTTTGGAGGGTTTGAATGTCACGTCGTTTTAGATTCGTACTTTCGGTGCATGTGCTCTTCTCGCGGTGTTGTGCTGCATCGTGTATGGAAACCAGATTAAAGCCGAGGCAGAGCAGTCGCGTGCCGAGGTGATTGAGCGCTACGGTGGGGAAGTGGTAAATCTTGTGGGTGGCCACAAAACCCATTGAGGCCGGAGATACCATTTCATCATCTAACACTCAGGTAAAAAGCTGGGTTTCAGATCTTGCTCCCGAAGGATCGTTTACCAATGCCGACGATATTATGGGCAAACAGGTAACAATCCCTATAAGTGCCGGAACACCACTCACCAAACTTAATTTTCGGACAAATAAAACTACCGTAACGATCCCTAAAGGCCTTGTAGGGATCTCTATTTCTCATGGCGAGAAAACCGGTCTAGTTGGAAAAGTCGCTGCAGGTACAACACTTGCGGCGTACGAGATGACAGATCACGGCATCAGGTTGCTCTCAACGCAGATTACGCTGCTTTCAGATACCGGAGAAAGTGCCTATATTTCCAGTACACCGCTAACCGTGGGAGTTTTACCAAAAGACATGACAAGTATTCTTTCGGCTGAAGCGAAGGGAACTCTTAGGTTGGTGGTTCCTGGCGATGAAGTTGATATGTCGAAGTTGGGAACAGAAAATGCCCCAACTGAAGTACAGCCAAGCATAACAAATACCCTACAAGAACATGAATCAACCGATGTACCTGTTGATACTCATCAGACGAACGACGAGGAAGGTTCTCGTACCACTCAGGAAAACGAGGAGGAAGAATGAATGTAAAAGAGAAGTGGCTTGCATTTTCTGATATTGCACATCGCGTTGAGCTTAATTTAGTTCTTTCCTCGTTAGGGTAATGGGAAATTGTGAATTTGTAAAAAGCGCTTCAGATCTTCGGCAATTAGTGAGTGAAGCTCGCCTGATGAATACTCGGTAGCAATCGGTTCCTTTTCAAGGAGATGTCTCGGATATTAATCTAGCTGCCGCGATATCACACGATGGAAAACGCTCGTGCAGTGGTGCTTGTTCGTCGCAACGCCTCGGGATCCCTCAGATCGCGTGCCGCCCGTGCCGGAATTGATTTGGTACTTGATCCTATCGAAATTATTGAGCTCGCTAAAGCCGGGAGAATCCAAATTGTTGACGGGGGTCTCAATGTTCTTCCGGCTTTGCCTGATTTTGATTTGGATAAATTTCCAAATTCCATTTCTTCTTCGAAAGCTGACACCACATTAGAAAACCTCGTGCCGCCTTCTGAAATCTCACATGCCCCAATCCCTGACAATAGCTTCAGGACGAGGAGGGGTAGGCAAAACAACCATTGCCGCTGCGTTTGCCCTTATTGCTGCTTCGTGGGGTATGAAAGTCGGCCTAATCGACATGGATCTTTCCTGTGGAAATCTTTACTCCTGTTTTGCGCACACTAAATTGAATGATTTAGCAAGATTTGCAGTCAATGAACCGAGAGATATTGAATCGCTTAAGGCGTCAGCCGTTGTGGCAGCGGAGAATATCTTGCTATGGGGACCTTGCTTAAAACCGGAAATGGCAGAGATGGTTACGCCTTTTGCGGGTAACTTAATACAGGCAATTTCGGGCATTGTTGATGTGGTTATCGTGAGATACTTCAACAACACCAACGGACATTGTCGCGCAGGCAGCTCAACTAAGCGATAGGTTTGTCATAGTAACAGGCAGACCGGTTTTTTCGCTTGCATCCATGTCAAGGACCAGTAGTCTTGCAGTGAGACTCGGTGTTGCTCGCACGCGGATTGTTCGTATTGAGAACAAAGCTGACCCTCGGCTGAGACAAGACATTTCTACGGGTCGAGCAGAAATTGGACTTGAAGCGGCGCGACAATATCAAGTTTTTGATGGAGGTCCTGATGTCTTGTCTCTCATTTCATCGGGGCAGTTGCCACTGCTGCTTCAGGAATCTTCACCTTTTTCAAATTCGCTCTGCAGCAACGCTCGCTCAGCTCTTTTTAGGCTTGGGAGCACTACCAAAATGCGATGCAGCGAACAAAGCATCAAAGTGGTCACTCGAACACCGTCTCTTAGGTTTGTTTAGAAAGCAAAAGGAGGTGGGGTAAGTGTCAGTGTTAGAGCGTGTACACGCAGCTCAGGCAAATAATACGTCTGATTCAAGGGAAGGCGGCTCAGGCCAGAACAGCCAACTGTCCCGACAAAGGTCTGATTTAAAAAAGAAACTTGTAAGTCAATTAGGGCTTTCAACTATTTCTCAGCTCATGAAACAAGGCGATATTGGCTATGTTCGCGAAGAATTGACCGTGGCATGTCAGGAAATTCTAACGAGAATGCTTTTGATGTACCTGAACTTGAAACTTCGGCACAGCTTATTCGGCAAGTAGTTGATGAGATTTGTGGGCTTGGTCCCATTCAACCACTGTTAGAGGATCTTGAAGTAACGGAGATTATGATTAACGGATGCGGATCTCTTTTTTACGAGAAGAACGGTGAGATCCGTGAAGCTGATACAGTCTTTGATTCTCCAGAGCAGATTCTTATTGTTATGGATCGTATTTTGGCGCCGCTTGGCAGACGTCTCGACCAAGTGAGCCCTATTGTTGATGCACGCCTTGCGAATGGAGATAGAGTAAATGCAGTGGCAGAACCTATTGCCATTAATGGACCTGCTGTGACTATTAGGCGTTTTACCGGAAAGATCACTTCCCTTTCACGTTTGATTGAATTAGGGTCACTTCCATCATGGCTTGCTCAACTCCTTTCTTGGGCAGTGAAAATGAGAAAAGGTATTGCGGTTGTTGGGGGAACGGGATCTGGTAAAACAACCCTTCTAAACGCACTTTCATGCGAGATTGATGTATCAGAGCGAATTGTAACCATTGAAGATTCGGCAGAGTTACGTTTTGACGCTCATCCCAATGTTGTGCGGCTTGAGGCGCGGAGTGCCTCAATTGAAGGAACAGGAGAAATTACAATCAGGCGTTTGGTTAGAAACGCACTTCGGATGAGACCTGATCGGATTATCGCTAGGGGAGGTTCGCGGTGAAGAAATGCATTGATATGCTTCAAGCGATGAATACCGGACATGATGGTTCTCTGACTACTCTATGCAGGTACGCTAAAGAAGCAATCTTGCGATTGGTTCTTATGGCTCGATTTGGAATGGATCTTCCTGCCGATATTATGAAGAGCAAATTGCATCTGCGATTGATCTCATTGTTATGGCTCAAAAGATTACCTGATGGCAGACGTTATGTTACTTCCATTTCGGAATTATTTTGCAACAGGATAGGACTATTTGCATAAAAAGAATGTATTTCTTTTGATGCGTTTACGCGGCAATGGCACTTCAATCATGTTCCTTCGTTTATTACGCCGGCAGAAAAAGAAAGACGACTTTCACAAGAGGAGGTGAAAAGATGGGAAAAGCAAGCATCTTGTGCTTCTGCCTTGCAGAAGGCGCACTTACCTATCTTTTATTAGGGTTTGTACAGACCTGGAAAGGGGCATCAAAGTCCAGGTCTTCTGTGCAAGCGATGATTATCGACCTTGTGCAACCACTTGCCCACACGAGGCTTATTTCAAGTTTGTGTGAGATACCTTGCTGGAAGCATGTAGCACAAATGTGGAAGCAACAGGTAAATGGGGATATTACTCACATTGATCTTGAAGAGTCATGCGTTGAAATTCTTTTAAGCATTGTAGGAGTGGCATTTCTTATAGGGTTGCTTTTTAGATCTGTGGCAGGAGTCTTTTTTACTGCTATAGCTCTTATAGCGTATATACCTATGAAATATGAAAACGACTGCCGGAAGCTTAAGCTTGAAGTATCGCATAGTATGCCGGGAATTTATCGCACACTCTCGGTTGCTTTGGGATCAGGTCAGACGCTCACAGGCTATTGAATATGTCGAATCATTCACATGGAGCAGTTGCCCAGTATTTTATTCGAGCGTCTCTTAAATTGCGTTGTGGTATGCCTGTTGAGTCTGTTGTAGAGGAGCTGGCTTGCGATCTTTCTGTTCCAGGTTCAAGTTTACTTGCAACCGCACTTGTTATATCTCATCGGACAGGAAGTCCTCTTCGTAATCTTTTTCTCAGAACGGCAACATTGGTAGAAAGATAGTCAGAGTTTGAGCGGCTGCTCTCCGTTAAAAACGGCACAAGTACGTCTTTCTGCGCGAATTGTGTGCTTATTGCCGCTTCTTCTCATTGGCGTGCTCTCGCTCATTTCCCCTGATTTTCAAAAGGGTCTTACTACAACAACAGGAATTATTTGCACGCTTCTTGCATTAGGAATGGATGCAGGTGCATTAGTTATCATTCGGAAATTGATGAAAAAGGTGCTGTGATGATGCTTTTACATATCGTTTTTATAGGAGGTGCGGCAGGGTCTTTAATGGGTTCGGTATGGCTGTTCACAAGTGCAAAAAATCCCATTCAGAAAACATGGAGTTCAAGATCATGACTTGAGATTCAAGCGTTTAGACTCTTGGTTTCAAGAAATCTTGAGCATGGCGGGTGTCTTAAAAATAGTAAGAGAAGTGACCAAACGAAAGAGAATTGCACATCAACGGAACGTTATTATTAAAGAAATGCCATGTATGTTAGACGTTCTTACGTTAGGGTTGTCGTCCGGTCTCTCATTTGATTCTTCACTCGATTTATATTGCAATCGCTGTGGCGGTGTTCTTTCGGAAAAAATGAATCAGGCACTGCTCTCTTGGCAGATGGGTGCTACGACAAGATCTACTGCGCTTGAAGAGATTGCAGCGGAATATGGCATTACCTCTCTTTTAAGTTTTGCTTCTGTGGTAACCGAGTCTCTTGCGTTTGGCACGCCTCTTTCGGATTCACTTGAACGGCAAGCCGGAACAATTCGAGATGATCAAAGGGCGGCACTTGAAGCTGAAATAGAAAAAGTGCCGGTAAAGATGCTTCTTCCTTTAGGAACGCTTATTGTTCCTGCAATGCTTATAGCAATTCTTGGACCGCTTTTAGGTCCTGCTCTTTCAGTATGGTAAACACTCATAAAAAGGAGGATAAAATGTTTGATAAACGCGTCTTAGTAGAGTTACTTCGTCTGCAAGCCTTTTTATTACAATCAGGATGGGCAGGGTACTACTGAATACGCCATTCTTGTGGGAGTTTTGGTGGTTATTGCAATAGTTGCCATTATTGCCTTTAAAGGAAAAATCACTGAGCTATGGAATGCAATTACAACAGGAATTAACTCACTGTGATGTTCATGAAAAAGCATTCAGTGGTAATACTTGTTATTGCATGCCTTGTTTTCACAACGTTAGGGCTGTTGTTGCTGCCCAAAACAGCTACACAACCTACATCTGGGTCAGAGAAATCTGAGCAAGGTGTTGCCGGACAACCTGGTGAAAAGACTCAAAGGTCAGTAGATATTTCAAAAGATAGGCAAGTATCTGAATACCTTCATAAAAAATTGATTTCCAATCCGCAACAAACATGGGAGAGTACGAAGTCGTTTCAAGAAGTTGGAGAAGAGCTGCTGCGCTCATATGAAGAGCGGGGTGATTCAATCCCTATGTTTTCCGGATATCTCGATGTATTGGGAAACGTGTGGAGCTGTATTTTTCAAGGAAGTGGATGGGTTGATATATGTCTCATTAGCGACGAAGGATCGAGTCGAAAGGTTGCCGTATGTCATGTAACGACTCAAGAGATACAAGAAAATAGCCTCTCAAGAATGATAGGGGATAAAAGTGGGCAATCAACCTTGGAGTATGCCGTCGTTCTCTTTGCTTTTCTCGCAATGGTTGTCACTCTTACTGCGCTGTGGCAGGCTGTGCATTCGGGGCTATTCATTGAGTCTGCAACTCATGCGGCATCTCATGATTATCTCCTGAATTTTCAAAGACACTTAAAGATGTGCTTTTGTACTAGAGGTGCTACCAACGACACAGCAGGACAATCTTCTGTTGAAGCAGCGATTCTCCTTCCGATTCTTTTGATTCTTTTTGCGGTGTTACTACAACCTGTTTGCATTTTGTATACCAGGACCGTTATGAGTGAAGCTGCATCTGAGGCTGCTCGTTTATATGGCACATCAACTGATGTGCATCAATGTAGGAGTTATGTACAAAGACGTCTCAGAGCTATTCCAGAAATTCCTCTTTTTCATGCTGGCGGGAGAGAGGATTGGAACATTGAGTTGCAAAAGGATGACCAAGAAGTTTACGTCAAGATAACAGGACACATGCATCCTCTCCCTCCTGTTGGGTGGTTGCTTTCTTTAGCAGGTAAAAATGATGGACAAGGGTATGTCGTTTCAACTCGCGTTCAGGAAAAGATTCGTCCCAAGTGGCTTGGAGGTTCCTATGCAGAATGGATTCATATGTGGAGCTAGAGGCGCACTATGTGGGCGTTCAAAATCTCAGATGCCTGTTAAATCTGATGAGATGTACCGTGCGCCATTTATGAACATTTTTGTACATGATTCAGGAGGGTTTACAACGGTTGCCATGGCAACAACCTTACTTGTTGTTCTTGCGCTCTCTTCAGTTTGGTTTCCGTAGGGCAGGTTCTGACAGATAGCTACGAAACGCAATCAATCGCTGATGCGGGTGCTCTGGCCGGGAAAACGTTGTTGCAAAATACACAACCGTGGCTACCGCTTTGGATGCGTGTTCTTAGTATGGGTCTACAGGTATTGTCGCCCTTGGTGCAGGGTTGATAACATCGTGTGTTCCCCGGACTCAGTTGCGGGGCAAAAGTTAGTCAAACAGGATCATCTATTCTAAAAGGCATCGAAGATTTCTCTCAGAGCGTTGTAAAAGGACTTCAATCGTTTGAAAAAGATCATGCCCGCCTTTATCGCGGCTCAATCATATGCGTGTATACGCTCAAACTCAAAGGGGTCTTTGCACTATACGGGCGCTGCTCTTCCGTTTCCCCTACAGTCAAAATCTGAGTTTGGTTCGCTTGATAGCGATATCAATGATGAGGAACTTACCAAAAAGAGTAAAGAAATTCAGGACAAGACGGAGCAAAAAGAAAAAGCTCAGAAGAAGGCAATGAGCAAAAAGAGCGGGCATGGAGAGCGGATTGCGGTAATTCTCCCTCATTTTGTATGTACGAGAGGGCGCACTCTCTCGCCATGCTCGACGGGAAAGAGAATCCTTTCTATAACTCTGTTGAGACATGGTCATTTGCTGTACTCATTATGCGCGCCCGGGCATATTACAAGGCGCGAGAAGTACAGGAGGTTATTGGAGGAGCTACTGGAGAAGAAAGGAACGATTCAGCCTGTCGAAAAGTTTTTTACCAATACGCATATGAAAAAATTTGCAGAGGGTCTTATCGAGAAAATGAGGATGGTACGGTTCAATGTTCATTTCCCGAACTACCTCGTAACGTGCAAGAAATGAAAGAAACGTCTTTATATACGGATGCGCTGTGGCCTTGCTCGGTTGAGGATGGGAAAGACCGTTCTTCATGCAGATGTAAATTGCCCTGGAAGACACGGGGAAATTACTCAATATGCTTCGCTTTCTGATTTAGACGCAGGCACTGTGGAGAAGTGCCCGTACTGCAAGCTTGGCGTTGAAGATATGGGTAAGGTGGCCTCGGCATCCACTTCAATCGAGAATGGTTTTGAGCATTATTGGAAAATCGTTTGTGACGAGGCAAAAATCTATCAAGAGGCATTAGAAGAGGTTGCTAAAATTGATAAGGAAGTAAAGAAACTCGCCAGTCAGTCAAAAGATCTCTTTGCAAAAATTTTGAAAGAGCTTTCGGCAATACGTCCGAAACTTTGTCCACCTGGAGCATGGGGTTGTGTAGCTATTGCAACAAGGGGAGAAACGGAACTTCCAGCGAGCTCTATTTCTGCGGTTTTTGCTGCACATTCACGTTTGCCACAGGGTTCGGCTATATCAGGAGCGGTACTTGCGCCTGATGAGGCTACAAAAGAAAACAATGTATTAGCGGATTTTTGATTCTCTTTCCAAAAAGCAGGATTTATCGGTAAAGGTGCAGATGACATCTTCGGGCTTTGGGGAAATTTGTTGGTTTCTTATGAATTGGCATACAAGGAGATTGGCTCTCAGGCAACAAGGTTTCTCGATAAGCTTGATGGTATTTTTTCAGGTGTCGGTACATGGCTCAAAGGAAAATTGAAAACGCTGATAGAGGAGCGGGGCTTCAACCGGTTGATATGAGATTGAAGCGACCAGTACTACCAACAGTGAAAACATTCTTTCTCGAGCTGGATTTTCAAAAGAAGCAACCATACGTAAGGCAATTCTTGATCTTCCAGAGCAAGGGAGTTTTATGGAATACGCAAAAGTAATAGGAGGAGTTGTAATAAAAGATCTTCCTTCTGAAATCACATTAGCCGAAATTCCCATCCCTATTGTGGGAGGAAGCATTCCTATCAAAGTCAATATCAAGAAGCTGTTGAAAGTAACATGAAGATTCTGAATAACAAAGACGGACAAATGACCGTTGAGCTTGCCGTCCTTATTCCCGTGGTTGTGGTAGTAGCGTTGATTGCGATTAACCTTATGGAATTTATCGATGCTTGTGCAGCATTTGATGTTCTGAGCTCGGATACGGTCATCTCTCAAGCTGTTTCTCCAAGCCAAGGTGTAGATACGGGAGCTTTATGTGCTCAATTGGAAGGGGATATAGCTTCAGGATTGCAAAGGGAGGGTTCCTGTTCCGTTTCTGTTCGTTGCGAAGACCAAGGACTTACCGAGGGATCGCTTACTAATTGCCTTCTACCTCACTATGTGAAATATGTCTGTACATTGAAGTTTAAGCCTTGGCCCAGAAATCTTAATCTCCCAATTGTCTCGTACAGCGCTCCGCTTGAGTTGTCACATGAAAAGTCAATTGTTGTCGATATGTTTAAGTCTGGAGTTGTGATTTAGATGATAAAAGTAACCTTACAATCAGAAGCTTCAAGTGTGCGTTTTACATTTCGATTATTGCAGACACATCGGGAGAGATTGATTGGTCTGCTTGGTTTTTGTTGTAGTAGAGAAGCAGTGGCGTTTATGCGATGCCGCTCCATTCATACCTTTGGGATGAGACAGAATATCGATGTTGCTTTTATGTCTCAGTATGGTGAGGTGCTTGCTTCGTTTAGAAATGTCTTGCCAAGAAAAGTTCTTTCATGTCCACAAGCCTACAGCACTTTTGAGAGATATTCGGATGCAGGTGCATGGTTTAACGTTGGAGAGCATTACTTTATTTCAGATATGTGCGTTTCCGCGGTTCAAAGAAGAAATTCCAAAAGAAAAGGAGAAGAGTATGAGCTACCAAGTCAAAATATGTCCAAGATGCGGAGAAGGACTTTTCCAAGATATGGGAGTCTGCTACGACTGTCTGTTCGATTTCTGCAAAAAGAAGCCTTCGAGGAGTAACCTCATATCTAAGGTGCCTTTGTTGATACAGACAATCGGAGTCAATCAAATCAAGAAGATTTTTACGCTCAAGCTGAGGCAGATGAGATAGGTAAGCAGTGGGATGAAGGCTTACCTCCAGCGGTAATTGAAGAGATGGCTCCTTAAAAATAGAGACGTGAGGTAGTGATACGCGTTGCGTTTACAGCGCCAAGATTCGGAAAACCTTTTTATTGTCTTAGTTGGGTGGTATCCTGTAAACGTCAGTAAATCGTGGGGTATAGCCAATTCAAGGAGTTACTATGTCACGTATGCTATCCTCGAAGACGTATAAGAAACTGTGTTTAACCTTTACGTTTATAGTGGCCTGTATCTGTCTTACTGTCCTTACTTCGATTCATACTGCCTATGCAAAAGTCCTTGAATGTAACAGATGTCACCATTTCGGCGACGGTTAATTCGGATGGAACGATAGATGTAACAGAAACCCGTACATTCGACTTTTCAGGGAGGTACAACGGGGTCTACTGGAAGATTCCGCAAGGATTCAATAAGGCCAACGGTCAGAATGTTGACGTTGCTTTTACGGGCGTGACTGTAGCGGATAAAGCCGGTACGAGGACATTGTCTGACGAAGGCTTTAGACCTGAGTACTATGAGGTAAGCGACTTGAGTTCCGCAAAACAGCTGAAAATTTATTCGGCGCATAGCAACGAAACCGCTGATATTACCATCTCTTATACACTTACCAATGTGGCAACCAAATGGGACGACACCTCAGAGCTTTATTGGAAGTTTGTTTCTGATGGCTGGGAAACCGGCTCCAACAATGTGGTGTGTACAATCAATCTTCCTGTTCCGACCGGACAAAATCCAACCACCGGAGACGGTACAGTGAGGGCATGGGCACACGGTCCTCTTGACGGAAGTGTTGCTATTTCTGGTGGAACGGTCACTTGCAGGTTCCCGGGAATCGGTGAATCGGATTTTGCGGAGACTCGTATCGTATTTCCTGCTGAGTGGTTGTCAGAGGCACACGGTGTATCCGGCTCTAAGCTGAATTCTATCCTTTCTGAGGAACAAGGTTTTGCAGATAAGGCCAACAGACAGCGGGCTTTTGCTCGTGTCATCGTCTATGGGTTCTATGCGCTTGCAGTGATACTTGCGGCGGGAGGCTTCATTCTCATGGTTCGTATGCGCAAAAAGTACCGTGAGGTGATGGCTCCTGAATTTACGGACGAGTATTTCAGGGATGTTCCCTCCGGAGATCACCCTGCGGTTATTGGCATGCTGTATAGGGGAGAAGAGATTGATTCATCTGCGCTTACTGCAACGCTTATGCATTTGAGCGATGAAAAATCAATTCGTCTGGATAAGGTAAAAAGTGAAAAATCTTTTCGGCCGAGAGAAGGATGATTTTTGCCTCACTAAAGCTTAAAGATGCACCGGTTAGTACAGGGAAAAACGTTACGGGAAGTATGGCAACACAGGCGCAAAAAATTGATAAGGCTGCCCTTAACCTCTTCTTCAAAACAATAGCCTCAAAGGCAGGAAATTCTGATGAAAGCCTTATGATGGACGATGTTAAAAAGGTAGCGAAAGAGCACGCTGAGGCATTTTCGGATGCGTACGATAAATGGGAAGATGCTGTAAAGGCTGCTTATGAGGCTCGTTTTGGTAAAGATCCTATTCCTTTTCACGGAACGAGCACAATGATAATTGTTGCTGCCATTGAATTTTGCTTTGTTATTTTTGGTGTTGTTGCGGGATTCAGTATTGGTATTGGTTTTCTTAACACACTCATTGGCGTTGTGCCCGCTGCTATTGTGGGCATTGCTGCCGGCCTTACCATTACAGGGTTTGACAGAATGAATCGTGATGGTATTGAAACGCTTGCCAAAACAAAGGCACTAAGAAATTGGCTTTTGAATTTTACACACCTTAAGGAAGCGATACCGCAGGATGTTATTCTGTGGAACAAACTTTTGGTAATGGCTGTTGCACTAGGTGTTTCCGAGAAAGTTATTGAGCAGCTAAGGTGTCGTGTCCTGAAATTTTGGAAGATCCTCGCATTATGCCAGTGTATGGATGGTATTACTACGGGGATTCTTTTGGTCATGGTAATGCTATTTCTGCTGTTGGCAGTACCGTTGCTTCTTCCCATACCGTATCTACGGCTTCACTTGCAAGCTCAAGTAATAGTTCCGGCGGCGGTTTTGGCGGCGGAGCCTCTTTTGGCGGAGGCGGCGGCTTTGGCGGAGGCGGCGGAGGCGGCGGCTTCTAAGAGTTCTTGATGCTGAGTTGCTGTAAAGTCATTTCAACAACGATAGAAAGATTTCTTGTACCCCTTGTTACGGTAAAAAGACAAGGGGTATTTCTGATGGATGTGCCCCTAATAGGGATGATGTATATATCCCAATTTGGGTTATTTATGGTAATAGCTTTAACGTGCACTTTATGTATGAGATTTCTAACAGACTCGTAGGGACGATCACTCCGCAAACTTCGTTGTGATGCGGGGCTGACTCAGGTTGTCGTTGCACAGAGGCTTAAAGACTCCACAATCATTTGTATCAAAGGTTGAGAGCGGTGAACGCGGTTTGAAACTTGGTGAAGTTTACTCATATGCGAAGCTCTTGGCATAGATGTGTTTAAGCTGGTAGAAGCCGTTCGTGGACAGGCTAACCATTAGGTAGATTAGAGAAGTTTACGTGAAGGCTGATTTTTGAGAAGAAGCGTCGAGAAAGTACTCTTGTCGAGAAAGTATCCTTATAGTAAAACAACCTGCACATCAGAGGATATGCAGGGTTGAAAATTTCTGGTGGCGGGGAAGGGAATCGAACCCCTGACACGGGGATTTTTCAGTCCCCTGCTCTACCAACTGAGCTACCCAGCCATGAGTGCTTTGAAAGCTTATTTACTATAGCAGACTCACAATGGTCGTCAACGATAAAATTACTTTATCCAAAAGTTAAGACCTTTTGCGATATCAAATTCAATCACCTTACCTTTGCTTGCAAAATACGTAGTCGCAGTATTTTGCGCTTTTGCAAGGGTATCTGTAGCGTCGTCTTGCAATTCAAACCAAAGCGTTTGTCTCCCGCATGCGTCTCGAAGGTGGACTTCAGCGGCAATTCCTTGACGAGTAAGCAGGGCGTTTAGATTCATTACATCAAAGAAGTTTGCTACCTGCGCCATTATCTCTCCTGTCAATTTCTCTATAACTCTAAACCGTAAACTGTCGCATTACTTCCGCTATTGTTACTACTGTCAAAACTGTTGCGTTGCTGCCGTTACTACTGTACGTATTAGGCAAGAAGTATTGGCGAGAAGAATTGTATAACTCTTTGAGTCTGTCGGCATATAAGCTCCTTGCTCTTCTCGGCTCATACCCTTTGGGCGGAAATTGTTGCAAAATGTCGGCATCTAGGCGTGAAGTCTAATACAATGAAAAAGTTATGGAATGAAGTCGGTCACCATAAGTACTACTGGCCTCGGAGGAAATATGGACTCACGAGAAAAACAGTTCCTTGCATTAGCAGCCGCGGGTGCTACGTCCGTAGGCGCTCTTTGTGCATGCTCTCCTCAGCAGAAGAAGGAGGGCGATTCCTCAAAAAACGCTCCCTGCCTCAGTTGACCTTGAGGAGTTCAAATCATTAACGCTTGATATGGGCGCATGGAGTTACGATAAAGATAATGACGTGTATTATCAGCTCGGCCTTCAATATTGCATGAAGCCGGCGTCCAAGACATATAACTCTCTGTCCATTTACGTGCCGGGAAAGTATTTTACGGGCGAGAAGAACAGCAACAAGACGTATACTTGCAAGATAAACACAAAGGCAGTCGTCGGAAGCTTTACGCCATCTACGGCTCCCATTGCCATGCCCATCAATACCGGAACGTTGAGCCCGCAGGCATGTCCAACCGAGTACAGCTATGAGGGACTCTCAACATATCTTGAGACCGGCTGTATATATGTGTATGCGGGTTTCCGAGGGAGAAGTGCCGGATATGATTCCGCAAGCGGCTCCGATGATCTGTATGCGGGAGGCTCACCTTGGCCGGCAGTTGATTTTAAGGCTGCCATCAGGTATTTGCGTTACAACGCCGCTTCTCTCCCGTGTGATACAACTAAAGTTTTTGCATACGGATTCAGCTCCGGTGGAGGTCTCAGTGCCGTTTTGGGTACGAGCGGGGACAGTCCTCTGTATTCACCGTATTTAGACGCCATCGGCGCAGCAACGCATGATACGCAAGGAACAAGTCTGTCCGATGCCATTTACGGAAGTGCTTCTTGGTGTCCTTCTACTTCATTTGACGTTGCCGATGCAGCGTATGAATGGTCTGCAGGTCAGTATGCTGACGGCGATACGCGTGCCTCAGGTACATGGACTCCATGCTCTCTCGTCAGATCTTGCGAGTGCCTACGGAACGTGGGTGAATTCCATGGACCTCCTCGATTCCGATGGCAACAAGCTTGAGCTCGATCAAACAAACAGCGGTGTTTACACTATGGGCTCCTACATGGAAACCATTCAAGCTGAGCTGGAAACTTCGGCAAACAATTTTGCACGTGAGACTTCATTTCCCTATACCGCAACACCGCAGCGCTTTGAAGATCCGCTTTTCCCCGGAGACCCAAACCTTGCAAAATCCAGAGGCGTAGAGGCTCCCTCGACCGTACTCCAAACGGACGCCACAAAAAGTGCGGACACACAGAGTCAACAAGGACAGTCGCAAGACCAAGGACAATCGCAGGATCAAAGTCAGCCTCAGGCGCAACACAACGAATCTTCTTCCTCGAGTTCTACCGGTGCTTCTACCACGGGCGTTACACAGGTACAATCAACCATTTTTGACTCAATCGACCATTACTTTGAATCCTTTTAATGGAAAGACTTCCTGGTTAACGTACAATTTGCATCGCCAAACGGTAAGCATTGCAACTCTGAGGACTTCTCGGCAGCCATGCGTCCGGCATCGCTTGGCGTGGGAGCGTTTGACGCCGTGGATAGAAATACCCGCGCGAATCAGTTGATTTGAGTTGGCGAGAAGAGCACGCTGCATTTTTGACAAGATTATGGGTGATTTGGTATCGAAAAATGTCGATACATATGGCACGTTGACAGGCTGGAACAAAAGAGTATGCGGAAGCGTGGAAAGATGATCTTGCGCTTAAGGATACACTTGAAAGCGATATTCCTACGGGTTTCTTTTTTCAATCCGCTTTATTTTATCAGTGGTACATCGCAAGGTTTTGCAACGGCACAGGTGGCCCCGTATTGGCGCATCAATGAAGGCGTTCAAAACTCGGAGACGTCCATCTGCACTTCATTGAACATGAAGCTTGCGCTGACGCATTACAAAGACGTAAAGAATGTCGCATTTACGTTGGTTTGGGACAAGGGTCGTGTGCTTGCAGAACGTACCGGTAATGTTGCGGCTAATTTGGTGAACTGGATTGTCGCGTGTGCCACTGCCTAACACGATTGTCAGGCTACAAGGCAGCCCACGGACAATTCATTTCTCATAAAACAGCAGGTAGACCAATTAGTTAAAAGATTTTTTGATATACTTGAGCGTAATTCGAAGGGAGTTGCGCTATGTATGCTGTTGGCAACTATGTCGTGCATCCGGGTCAGGGTGTCTGTCAGATTTCAGCAGTTATACAAGGGAGTGATGGTTACTATACCTTAGTGCCTATCAGTCATAAACATCCTATTCAAATCACATTTCCTCTCGTTCAAGAAACGCGTTTGCGCAGTGTGTTGTCATCAAAAGAGGCAAAAGCGCTTATCGATAAGTACCCCGCCATTTCGCTTAATACGTTTCATGTACACAATAATTCGCTCGAAGAAGCCCATTTTAGACAGGCCATTCGCGAAGGTTCGTGCGAAGACACCATGAGTATCGCAAAGACGTTTCGAGCGCGCATTACCCATGCGCGCGGACAAAATAAGCGTCCGCCTGTTTCACATGAGCGTATCTTCAAGATGGCCAGTATGCGGTCACTTTACGAACTTGCCGTGGCGCTTGATACTTCAACAGATGATATTCAGGCAAAGTTTTCATCGCGTTTTGGTATTTTGCTTGGTGAAGTATAGGTTTTTGTATTTTGCGTGGTGAAGTATAGTTGAGAGATACTGGATACAATACAACATAAGGAAATGACAAGTGCATGAATTCAAGGGGGATGTGTGAGCGCTACAAAAAAAGGTATGAAGGATCGAGCCATTGTAACGGTGCTCGGTAAAGACGCTCCAGGCATTGTTGCTGCGGTGGCGTCTGCATTGGCAGAGAGACAGGCAAATATTTTAGATATTACCCAGACAATCCTTTCGGGCATTTTTACGATGACCATGTTTGTGGAGCTTATGGATAGCACGGACTTCTCGGCAGTTAAGACAGACTTGAAGCTCTCGCTCAAAAGCTGGACGTACAGGTAAATATGCAGAGAGAAGACGTTTTTACCTACATGTATCGCATCTAAATTGTCTCAAGGAGGACTTTTGAGTAGCGCCCTGCCAGATAATGAACTGCCGCTTTCGGAGCTTGTGGCAAAAAAGCAAACATGGATGAAGAGTAGCCGTCCCTCCAATCTGCAGGTGAATATTGTTTTTTCAGATATGGATGACACTCTTCTCTTAAACGATAAGTCTATAAGCGACAAGAACCTTGAAGTTCTTGACTACCTTGCGAAGCAGGAATCCCTTTTGTACCCACAAGCGGGCGAGCGTTGTCGCTTTTACCGCATGAAGTGCTTGCTCATCCTGCATCTCGCTATGCCATTACCGCCGATGGCGCTACGGTAAATGATCTCAGAACCGAAGAAGTTCTGTATAAATCGCATGTTAAAAAAGAAGATGCGCTGGCGCTTTTTGAGCTTATGAAAGATCTGCCGGTAACCTTTGATGTATTTAGTGGCGGGAGAGCCTATACCGACAATGCCCGTCGTGAACAGATGAAGCTTTTCCGTCTGCCGGGGCATCATAAGGAGTTCATGCTTCAATCGCGTATACCGTATGAGGGCTCGCCGAGAGATTTTATCGCTGCACTCGACAATATTGAACGCTTGGGCTCGTATTGGAGTGAGGATATGGATGCCCAGGTGCGTCCACGCGTAGAGGCGGCTCTCGCTGAGGTGGGTGCGTTTAGCGTAACGTCTTCAATGGGAGTTGGGGCTGAGATCTTAGCCAAGGGAACGTCAAAGGGCACGGCACTTCTGTGGCTTTGCAAGCATTTGGGACTTTCCGTTGCCACCGCCGCGGCTTTTGGCGATGCCGACAATGACAAAGAGATGCTTGCAACGGCAGGTATTGGAGTTGCCATGGGTAACGGCAACGAGAATGTCTTGCGTGCGGCACGGTTTGTGACGTATTCCAATGAAGAGTCGGGTGAAGGACGTTTCCTGGAATGGGCTTTGCTCTAGCGCGAGAAGGCATGCACCCGTTCACGATTTGTACAAAGCTGAAAATTGTTGTTTCCCTACAGAGCAATAACAGCTAATATAGTTTGTTGCGTCTTTCTTAGGATAGTTCTGTCGAAAGATGCATATGGCTCCTGGCGTGCCAAACCAGGAGGTGCGAGGCGGTCCCCGCACGTAAACCCCCAGGATTTAAGGAGATGCTATGGCAGAAAAGAAGTATGTTCCTCGCCTGAAAGAGGAGTATTACCAGACCGTTCGCGATGCCCTGCAAAAGCAGTTTGGCTATGCCAACGTCAATCAGATTCCAAAGTTTGAGAAGATCGTCGTGAACATGGGCGTTGGTGAAGCGGCAACCGATGCAAAGGCAATTGACGGTGCAGTTTCAGATCTTCGCACCATTACCGGTCAGCAGCCGCTTGTCACTCATGCACGCAAGTCAATCGCTACCTTTAAGCTTCGTCAGGGTATGCCCATTGGTGCAAAAGTTACCCTTCGCGGCGATCGTATGTGGGAGTTCTTGGATCGCCTGATTTCAGTGGCAATTCCTCGTATCCGCGACTTCCGTGGTATTTCTGCTAAGAGCTTTGACGGCCGTGGTAATTTCTCCATGGGCGTAACCGAACAGCTTATCTTCCCAGAGATCGATTTTTGACAAAGATTGATCATACGCGTGGTATGGATATCACCATTGTTACGACTGCTACGACAGACGAGGAAGGCAAGGCGCTGCTTCAGGCTTTCCATTTCCCGTTCAAGCAGGGACCAAGTACGACTATTGGAATCTTCTAGGCATCCGCCTAGTTGCATTTGAAGGAGGATTTGTGGCTAAAACTTCGATGATCGTCAAGGCGTCACGCGAGCCGAAGTACTCTACTCGTGCGCAGAACCGTTGCCAGCGTTGTGGGCGTCCCCACTCCGTATATCGCAAGTTCGGTCTGTGCCGCGTATGCTTCCGCGAGCTGGCGAACAAAGGCGAGCTTCCGGGTGTCCGCAAGGCAAGCTGGTAGGATAGGGAGCTCTGGCGTCAAGGCGTCTGCGCTAAGGGCGCAAACGAACCAGACACGCAGTTTCATCATTAACAAAGGAGAAGGATCACATGAAGATTACCGATCCCATTTCGGACATGCTGACGCGCATTCGTAACGCAAACTCAGCTGGCAAGGAAAGTGTTTCCATGCCTTCGAGCAAAGTGCTCGTTGAGATTGCTCGCGTCATCTCTGAGGAGGGTTATATCGAGGGCTATACGGTAGAAGATACCAAGCCTCAAAAAACGCTCCACATTACGCTTAAATATGGCGAGAAGCGCGCCCGTATCATTCGCGGTATCCGTCGTATTTCCAAGCCTGGTTTGCGCATTTACGCTACTGCTGAGAAGCTCCCCCGTGTTATCGGTGGTCTTGGTACAGCAGTGGTTTCCACGTCTCGTGGCATGATGTGCGACCGCGACGCTCGCAAGGCCGGCGTCGGTGGCGAGGTCATCGCTTACGTTTGGTAAATCTGACAGGAATGAAAGGAGACAGCCGTGTCTCGTATTGGTAAGAAGCCTGTCCAGATTCCAGCTGGAGTCACTGTGACAGTTGATAACACGCACGTAACCGTTAAAGGTTCCAAAGGCGAGCTGAACCGTACGTTCTCTGAGCTTGTAACTATCAAGCAGGAGGGCGAGGAGATTCTCGTTTCTCGCGTAGATGAGTCCTCTGAGTCCAACGCTCAGCAGGGTCTTGTTCGTACCCTCATTCACAATATGGTTATTGGCGTTTCTGAGGGCTTTGAGAAGAAGCTTGAGCTTACCGGCGTTGGATATCGTGCAGCGCTCAAAGGTAAGGATCTTGATTTGTCTCTCGGCTATTCTCATCCTGTGGTCTATGCCGCACCTAATGACATTACGTTTGAGGTTCCCGATAACACTCACATTGTCGTCAAGGGTATTTCCAAAGAGCAGGTTGGCCAGGTGGCGGCAGAGATTCGTATGAAGCGTCCGCCTGAACCATACAAGGGCAAGGGTATTCACTACGAGGGTGAACACATTCGCAGGAAGCTTGGTAAGGCCGCTAAGTAGTGCCGCAGCCTTATGATGTATAAAGACCGTTACCCCGTCAGGTGACGGCAAGGTTTAAGGAGAAGGAATGAAGAAGTTGCAGGCGAAAAAAGCGGGTCTTGCCCGCCGTAAGCGCCGCGTTCGCGCCAAAATCTTTGGTACCGCAGAACGTCCGCGTCTTACCGTGCATCGCACAAATGCAAACATGTATGCTCAGGTTATCGATGATGCTTCCGGCAGAACGCTCTGCTCCGCTTCAACGCTTGACGCTGAGTTCCGCGCAAAGGGCGCTGTTGGCTCCAACAAAGAGGCAGCAGAGTTTGTAGGGGAGCTCATCGGTAAGCGCGCTATCGAGAAGGGCGTCACCGAGGTCACATTTGATCGCGGTGGCCGCATCTATCACGGTCGCGTTAAAGCTTTGGCAGACGGTGCCCGCAACGCGGGCCTGAAGTTCTAGGAGGATTCAATGGCACGAGATCGTAAGCGCCAGCAGGATACGGATCTTCAGGAGCGCGTCGTTTATATTCACCGCGTTTCTAAGACCGTTAAAGGTGGTCGTCGCATGTCTTTGGTGGCCCTTGTGGTCGTCGGCGACGGTAAAGGTAATGTCGGTATTGGTCAGGGTCGCTCGGCCGAGGTACCTCTCGCCATTCAAAAGGGCGTTGAGGATGCCAAGAGGAACATGTTTAGGTTCCGCTTACCGAGTCCGGATCCGTTCTCACGAGGTGCTTGGTCACTTCGGAGCGGGTTCCGTTTTGATTAAGCCGGCATTTGAAGGTACCGAGTGTTATTGCCGGTGGCCCTATCCGTCCACTTTTCGAACTTGCTGGTATCACCAACGTACTTTCTAAGTCTTTGGGCACAAGCAATGCCCTTAACATCATCAAGGCAGCAGCTGAAGGCCTCAAACAGCTTTCAAGCCCTGTACAGGCTGCTGAGCGTCGTGGCATTACCACCCGCGAGATGTTCGTCGGGAAGGAGAACTAACGATGGCTAAGAGCCCTAACCATCAAGCTTGTCCGAGGCGCACATGCAGGCGTCAAAAAGGACCAGACGGCTACGGTGAAGGCCCTCGGTCTTCACAAGATCGGTAGCACCGTTGAACAGCCTGATAATCCAAGCATTCGTGGAATGATCTTCAAGGTTAAGCACCTTGTCGAGGTTGAAGAGAACTAGAGGTAAGTAACATGCAGCTCAAAGATCTTCGCCCCGCTGAGGGCTCGCGCAAAAAAATCGTAAGCGCATTGGCCGCGGTGACGGTTCTGGCAAGGGTACTTTTGCCGGCCGTGGCATGAACGGTCAGCCTCTCGCTCCGGTGGCGGAAAGGGTGCAGGTTTCGAGGGTGGTCAGCAGCCGTTGGCTATGCGTCTCCCGAAGCTCCCCGGTTTTACCAGTCATAATCGTTGTGAGTACGCTCCCGTGAACGTTTCTCGTCTTGATGCCCTTTTTGCTGACGGTGACACTGTTGATGCAGATGCACTTGTCGCTAAGGGTGTTATTAAGCACAACTATATTCCCGTTAAAGTCCTTGGTACCGGCGAGCTTTCAAAGAAGCTTACCGTCAAGGTCGACAAGGTCTCTGCTGCTGCAAAGGCTAAAATTGAAGCGGCAGGCGGAAAGGTTGAGGAAGAGTAGTGTTTAAGGGAATGCCAACGCGTTTCGTGTTACGGAGCTGAGGAATAAAATCCTCCTGACGATACTGATTCTTCTTCTGTATCGTTTTGGTGCCCGTCTCCCGGTGCCGGGAGCTCCGTTCCAAGACATGCTTGCTCACTACCAGAATGGTCTTGCTTCCAATGGTGCTATGGCGGTGCTGAACCTGTTTTCAGGTGGCGCTCTTTCGCATATGTCCGTTTTTAGCCTTGGAATTATGCCTTACATTACGGCGCAGATTATTCTTCAGATGATGCAGTCGGTTATCCCATCTTTGGGAGAGCTTGCAAAAGATGGCGAGAGTGGCCAGCGTAAGATTACGCAGCATACGCGCTATCTTACCGTTGCCCTTGCCCTTTTGAATGCCGTTGGCTATCTCTTTATGTTTAAGAGCTATGGTGTGTCATTTGCTAACATGGGAGGCGTTCCTGAGGCACTTGAGAACATTCTCGTAGTCTTTACCATGCTTGTTGGCGCCATTATTATCATGTGGCTTGGTGAGGTTATTACCCAGCGTGGCGTCGGTAATGGTATGTCTCTTATTATCTTTACCAACATCATGGCAGGACTTCCTGCGGCTCTGGTTTCCTCGATTACCACGCGCGGTAACGTGATTCTTACGGTAGCAACCATTGTTATTATGTTGCTCATCGTTCCTATCATTGTTTATGTTGAGCGTGGTCAGCGTCGTATTTCCATTACATATGCCAAGCGTGTGGTTGGCCGCAAGCTGATGGGTGGGCAGTCAACATATCTGCCCATCAAGGTCAACACGGCAGGTGTCGTTCCTATCATTTTTGCATCGGCTATCCTGTATCTGCCTGCGCAGATTGCCATTTTCTTCCCCTAATGTGGGGTGGGTGCAGTCCTTTGCGTCGGCTCTCTCTAAAGGATGGGTCAACTGGGCTTTGTCGGTTCTGTTCATTGTCTTCTTTGCGTATTTCTATACTTCCATGGTATTTAATCCAGAGGAGACCGCAGATCAGCTGAAGAAGCAGGGTGGATTTATTCCCGGTGTCAGACCAGGTGCGGCTACTGCGAACTATATCAAGTCTGTTATTGACAAGGTAACTCTTCCGGGAGCAATCTTTATGGCAGTGCTTGCAGTGGTTCCTTCCATTATCTTTTTGGTTTACGGGAGACCCTTTGATACAAGCGTTTGGTGGAACGTCGGTCTTAATTATGGTCGGCGTGGCCATGGATACGCTCGCATCCATTGAGAGTCACCTAAAGATGCATAATTATGAGGGCTTCTTTAAGTAAGTCAAAAAGTAAAACGAAAGAGGCCCGGTAACGGGCCTCTTATTTTAAGAAAGTAAGAACTTGTGGGAGAAGAAAGGATGCGTGTATGAATATCGTACTTCTTGGTGCCCCGGGTGCCGGAAAGGGAACGCAGGCTCAGCGTCTTGTTGCTGATTTTGGTCTGGCTCATATTTCCACCGGTGATCTGCTTCGAGCCGCGGTAAAAGCTCAATCTCCTTTGGGCGTTGAGGCGAAAAAGGATATGGACGCAGGTCAGCTTGTTCCTGACCAGCTGGTAATAGACCTTGTAAAGGAACGCCTTGGTGCAGACGATGCACAAAAGGGTTTCATTTTGGACGGATTTCCTCGCAATACCGCCCAAGCGGTCACCCTTGATTCAGAGCTTTCCCAAATGGGACTTTCTCTGGATGCCGCGCTCTCGTTTCAGTGAAGCCCGAAGTCATTATCGAGCGTTTGAGCTCACGTCGCACCTGCAGGTCAGTGGGTATACTGCTCCCGCCGGCACTGATACCTGTCCAAATTGCGGCGGAGAGATGTATCAGCGCGATGACGACAAGCCGGAAACGATTAAAAATCGCCTGGATGTCTACGAGAACCAGACAAGTCCGCTCATTGAGTATTACAAAGGCCACGGCATTTTAAAGGAGGTTGACGGAGACCGTGACGTTACCGCAGTATATGCCGACGTCAAGAGGCTCCTCTCCCTATGATTAACATTAAAACTCCGCAAGAGATTGAAGAAATGAAGGCCGCAGGAGCACTCTCTAAGGCTGCTCTTCGCCGTGCCGGTCAAATGATTAAGCCGGGTGTTACCACACTTGAGATTGATCAGTCGCTTGAAGCCTTTATTCGCCTTCACGGCGCCGTGCCGACATTTAAGGGATATGGCGGATTTCCCGGTACCGTTTGCGCATCCGTTAATGAGCAAATCGTTCACGGCATTCCTTCAAACGCCGTTGTGTTGCAAGAAGGCGACGTCATTTCCATTGATACGGGTGCCACACTGAATGGTTGGGTCGGAGACAATGCGTGGACCTTCTATGTCGGTGAAGTTGACGAGAAGACCAAAGCGCTCTGTGAGGTAACGCGCGATTGCCTGAAGGCTGGTATAGAAGCCGCCGTTCCCGGCAATCACTTAGGTGACATCGGTGCTGCGGTTCAAGAGCTTGCCGAATCTCACGGGTATGGAGTGGTTCGAGATTTTGTGGGTCATGGTGTCGGTCACGTGATGCACGAAGATCCTGAAGTGAGAAACTACGGAAAGCGCGGTCGAGGAGTCAAACTTCAAGAAGGTATGGTTATTGCCATTGAACCGATGATTACCATGGGTACCTACGAGTGCTCGGTTCTTGAAAACGGCTGGACGGTTGTTACCGACGACGGCCTTCCCGCCGCTCACTATGAGAATACCATTGCCATTACTGCGGATGGACCTGTTATTTTAACGGCTGACTCTGAAGGACCATGGTGTTCCATGCAGGGCTGGAGAAGCATAAAAATACACGGCTCTTCTCGGTAATCAAAAAACATATATGTTCTTCTTATTTTTATTGGACGAGAAGAACATATTTTGGTATGATTCCATGTTGCTGTCATTGTGTCGAGAGGATAAACATTGAGCAAACAAGACGCTATTGAACTGGAAGGTAAGGTATTGGAACCCCTGCCAAATGCCATGTTTAACGTTGAGCTCGAGAATGGTAAAACCATCCTTTGCACAATCTCCGGCAAGATTCGGATGAATTATATCCGTATCCTCCCTGGTGATAAGGTTGTCGTAGAGATTTCTCCCTATGATTTAACCAGGGGACGCATTACGTATCGCTATAAATAGTGATACGTGCCCTATCCAAGATACGTTTGTATTTCACGCCTGCGGCTGGGCGAGTATATATAGTTCGTGTCAGCAGAACCGAAAGGAACACAAATGAAGGTACGTCCTTCGGTAAAGAAGATGTGCGACAAGTGCAAAGTCATCCGTCGCCACGGTAAGGTTTACGTGATTTGCGAGAACCCGCGCCATAAGCAGCGTCAGGGCTAAGGAAGGAGCACCAAGTTGGCCCGTATTAACGGCGTCGACCTGCCACGCGATAAGCGCGTTGAGGTCGGACTCACCTATCTTTACGGCATTGGTCAGACTCGCGCAACCAAGATTTGCGCCGAGACTGGTGTCAATGTTGATACACGAGTCAAGGATCTGACCGAAGATGAGGTCACCAAGATTCGTGATTATATCGATGCAAACTACACCACAGAAGGCGATCTTCGTCGTGAAGTGCGTCAAAATACCGCCCGTCTGATGGAGATTGGCTGCTATCGTGGCCTTCGTCATCGTAAGGGTCTCCCTGTCCACGGTCAGCGTACCCACACCAACGCCCGTACCCGTAAGGGTAAGAAGCGTCAAGTGGGCGGCAAGAAGAAGTAGGCAGGAGTAAAAGTACATGGTACAGAAGAAAAACGCTCGCACTACACACATTCGTCGTTCTGAGCGCAAAAACATCGCTGTGGGACAAGCCCACATTAAGAGCACGTTCAATAACACGATCGTGTCCATTTCTGACCCTCAGGGTAATGTTATTTCCTGGCAGTCCGGTGGTACCGTCGGCTGTAAGGGCTCTCGTAAGTCCACGCCGTTTGCGGCTCAGCTTGCAGCTGAGGCTGCTGCAAAGGCAGCTATGGAGCATGGCCTCCACAAAGTTGCTGTCTTTGTTAAAGGTCCCGGTTCCGGCCGTGAGACCGCCATCCGTTCTCTCCAGGCCGCAGGCCTCGAGGTTTCGGGTATTCAGGATAAGACCCCTATTGCACACAACGGCTGCCGTCCTAAAAAGCGCCGTCGCAACTAGCCACGAAAGGACAAGCAATGGCAATTGATAGGACCCCGGTCCTTAAAAGATGCCGCCAGCTTGGCATCGATCCCATCGTGATGGGCATCAATAAGGAATCTCACCGTGAGCCACGTCGTCGTCGCCGTCAGGAGAGCGAGTACGGCATGCAGCTCCGCGAGAAGCAGAAGGCCAAGTTTATTTACGGCGTCCTTGAGAACCAGTTCCATGGATATTATGAACTTGCAAAGAAGAACCCCGGCATTACCGGTGACAATCTGATGAGTATTCTTGAGACTCGTCTTGATAATGTCGTCTTCCGTCTTGGCTTTGCTCGTACTCGTAAAGAAGCACGTCAGACAGTTCGGCATGGACACATTACGGTAAATGGTCAGCGCGTTGACATTCCCTCCTATAGAATCAAAAAGGGTGATGTTATTGCGGTTTCCTCAAAGGCAAAAGATCTTCTCCCCATTAAGGAGTCACTGATTGCATCCGAGCATACAGCGGTTCCTGCATGGATTGAGCTTGATCTCGATAAGCTCCAGGGTACAGTACTTGAGCTTCCTAACCGTGATCAGATTGACCTCGACATCGACGCTCAGCTGATTGTCGAGCTTTACTCTAGTAAGCCGACACCGTTTGGAGGTAGCAATGTCCGAATTTATCCGACCGAGCGTGTCGGTAGAGGAGATTGGCGCAAACGCCGCACGTGTAAGTGCTGAGCCACTTGAGCGCGGATATGGCGATACGTTAGGCAACTCACTTCGTCGTGTGCTGCTCTCTTCGCTGGAAGGTTCTGCAGTCGAGGCAATTCAAATTGACGGTGTCCAGCATGAGTTCACAACGGTTGATGGCGTATATGAAGACGTCACCGATATCGTTTTGAATGTTAAGTGCCTGGTCTTCCGCTCACTTGAAGATATTGATGAGGCAGAAGCTTCCATTACGGTTGACGGGCCGAAGGTCGTTACCGGTGCAGATATCGATGTACCAACAGGTTTTGAGCTGGTTAACCCAGAGCAGCATATTTGCACGCTTTCCGATGGAGCTCATCTTGCCATGAGGCTTCGTATCGGTAAGGGTCGTGGATACGTATCCGGTGAAGATAATGAGCGCGATGATGATCCCATTGGTTTTATCAGCGTTGACTCTATCTTCTCGCCGGTTCGTCGCTGCGCCAAAGCAGTTGAGCCGTGCCGTGTTGGTCGTCACACTGACTATGACCGTTTGGTTTTGGAAGTTGAGACCAATGGCGCCATCAGTCCTCGTGAGGCAGTTGTTGAGGCAGCAAACATCATCAATCAGCACATGGGTGCATTTATGGGTTTGTCTGAGGTCGATGAGTCTCTTGAGGAAACTTCGATTTTTGCAAGTGAAGATGTTCAGGATGACAGCGAACTTGATAAGCAGGTTGAGGATTTGGATCTTTCCGTCCGTTCATACAACTGCCTCAAGCGCGCAGGCATTCACTCGGTGCGTCAGCTCGTTGATTTTTCTGAGAACGATCTTCTTAATATCAGGAATTTTGGCGTTAAGTCCATCGAAGAAGTTAAAGAAAAGCTTGAGGCTATGGGCCTATCCCTAAGGCTTAACCCACGCCGCTTATACGCATAGGGAGAAGCTCATTATGAGGCATAACAAAAGAAGGGCATGAAACTGGGCACTGATGCCAGCCACACCAAGGCAATGAAGAAGAGCCTGGTTCAAGCCCTGTTCCAAAATGATCGTATCAAGACGATTGAGTCACGTGCAAAGGCCATCCGTCCGGAGGTCGATCGCGTTATCACGTGGGCAAAGCGTGGTGACCTTCATGCTCGTCGTCTTGCCATCGCTAAGGTTGGCGATGCCGAGCTCGTCCGTGAGATCTTTGACAAGGTTGCACAGGGCATGTGGGCAGATCGCCAGGGTGGATATACTCGCATCCTAAAGCTTGGTCCCCGCAAGGGTGATGCAGCTGAGATTAGTTATTATCGAGCTCGTTACCGAGCCCGTTAAGAAAAAGGCAGAGCCCAAGAAAGCTAAGGCCAAGGCAACCAAGGTTGCTCCGGTAAAAGCAGAGAAGGAAGAGGCCACTCCCGCTCAGGAAGCTCAGGCCGAAGAGACTGCTGAGGCTGAGGTTCAGGCCGAGGAGGAGCAGACCGATACTGCGGCAGAAACCGAGAAGGCTGCTGAGTAAGGTTATACGGCAACGTTATTACAGAGGCTCTGGCGTATGCTGGGGCCTTTGTGCTATTGAGTGGAGGAGGTGTTTTATGATATCGGTAACTCACGTGAGTTTTTCTTACCCACATGCCCCGTCCGTTTTTGAGGACGTGTCGATGGAGCTTTCTGCCGGTGAGCGCGTGGTACTTCTGGGCTCTAACGGTTCCGGAAAGACAACTCTTGCGCGCCTTATGAACGGATCTCTTGTGCCGACTGACGGGGAGGTATGTGTTGACGGTACGAATACGGCCGATGTTTCGTCAACACATGGTTCCTTACAGGTTGGTTTGATTCGCCAGGATCCTGCAAACCAGCTGATAAGCGCCTCTGTTTTTTTGAAGAAGTGGCTTTTTGGTCCCTCTCATTTAGGGACTTTCTCAGCCGGAGGTTTTTGGCGCGTGCGGAAAAATCCCTTGAGCTTTGTGGCATTGCACACCTGCGTGATCGCACAACATATGAGCTCTCTGGTGGTCAGCAACAGCTTCTTGCGTTTGCTGCAACACTTGCGCTTTCTCCCCACTATCTCGTTCTTGATGAAGTATATGTGCAGCTCGATGCAAGAACACGAACAAAGATTCGCTCGCTTGTGACCTCTCTTGTTTCGGCGGGTCTTGGGGTGCTGGAGCTCTCACATTCGGTGGAGTCTTTGTTTGGTGCGTCGCGGGTGTTGTAGCTTCATGACGGGCGGATTGCATGGAGCGGCTCTCCAAAATGATTTTTCTCCAAGATGCCTCCCGTGCAGCCGCAGCGGGCCTTATGCATACCGGATATACGCGCGTCCTACAAAAGGCCGTGGCACGGGGATTTGATTTGTCGGCTGCACGCGACATAAAAGCTCTTGGGCGATATCTACGCAAGAAGGGGCTTCAAGATGAAGCAAAAAGCCTTCTTTTGGAGAGAAGTTCTTCTTGTGGACGTTCATCTCATGCTCGGCTTAATTGCGATGTCGATTCAGATGCGTGTCTCAATGCGCACACTCTTGCGCTGTGCGGAGCATCTTTGACTTTTGAGACAACGCGTGCGCTTGACAAGGTATCTTTGGAGTCAAAAGGTGAATTAGTCCTTTTGACCGGCCGTTCCGGATCGGGCAAAACAACGGCTGCTCGCGTGCTTGCAGGAGTTCTTGAGGCGGATGAAGGTAAGGCGGTCTTTGATGGAGCGCGGGTATCTGTGGGCTCCGTCGGCTTGGCATTTCAAAAATCCCTGAAAATCAAGTCTTTGCGGATACCGTTTTTGACGACATTGCCTATGGTCCTCGGGTACGAGGCTTTTCGGCTTCTTCGCTTAAAAGACTCTGTTCATAGAGCTGCTCATGAGGTAGATGTAGATTCTGAGATTCTCAAACGTTCCCCGTTTGAACTTTCGGGGGCCAGCTTCGCCGTGTGGCACTCGCCGGTCTTGTGGCGTGTCACTTTGATGCGCTGGTATTAGACGAACCGACGGCGGGGCTTGACGGAGCTTCTCGCCAGCTTATACGAAACATGGTAAAGAGCGTATGCAGATCACGGCGTGCCAACGATAGTTATTACCCATGACGTAGGGGAGTGGCTTGAGGTGTGCGATCGCGTGGTGTTTATGGCAGGCGGAAAAATCGTTGGTACCCATTGCGCGCAACAGGCTCAATTCCAGGAGGATATCTACGAGAAAGCAGATCTTGAGGCACCGCCTGAGGTGCAGCTTTTGATGCAGTTGAGGGGCGGTGAGGATTTTGACTGATAGTATCGGTGCGTATCGAGTGCAAAAACGCCGCTTCACCGGTATGATCCGCGTCTGAAGATTGCGCTTTTGTGTGTGCATAACGGGATCGTTTATTGCGCACGCGCCTTTTGGAATTTTTGGTATAGGGTGTATTGCTTGCAGGGAATGTTTGTAATGTCAGAGGCCCTCGCCGCTCAAAGGCAGTGTATTCGCTTAAGCCAATGGTTGTGGTCCTCACGTTCTCCCTTATAGCCAACACCGTGGTTTTATTTGGTACTTCCGATGTGCACTTTGGTATTTTGGGGCTTTCCGGTACAGGGGCGCTTCGGGGACTTTGGGCTGTGATGCGTATTTCATTGGCGCTTGGTTTTGTGCTGGTGTTTTCAGCGACAACGTCTCCCGTGCAGATAACCGAGGCACTTGCGTTCTTTTTACGTCCTTTTTGCCGCAGTTGGCTTGGACGTTGACGCTCTAGTTTGATGACCTCTATTGCGCTTAGGTTTATCCCTTTATCGCTTGAAGAGGTGGATCGAATTCGTACAGCACAGCGTATTCGCGCCGGCGTTTGTGAAAAAGAGACGCGTATCGAAAAAGTTCGCTCATGGTTTTCGGTACTGGTTCCCGTGGTAGTTTCTCTCTTTCGCCGCTCTGAAGAACTTGCCCGCACGCTTTCTGATCGCGGATTCGGTACGCATGCTAAGACGAGCTTGCTTGTACGTCCGAGTGGGTATATGTGGGCGGCTGCGGTCATTGTGACGATTTTTGTTCTTGTCTGTATGATGGTGTAGCCCAGGTTTTAACGGAAGAAGTGCAAAGGAGGTTGCTTTGGAAAACATGCCACAAACGGCACATGCACACGACGCTGTTTTGCCTGCCGCAACGCTTGTCATAAAGCTCGGCTATCGAGGCGCGGCGTTTTCCGGTTTTGCCGAACAACCAAAGCAACGCACGGTTGCGGGAGATTTAAAGCAGGCGCTTACAACCGTGCTTCGACGCCCGGTTGAACTTACCTGTGCGGGGAGAACCGATGCGGGTGTGTCGGCGCTTGCTCAGTACGTAAGTGTTCCCGTTGACGCGCATGAGGAAAAGATTCCCAAAAGACAGCTGTTGCGCTCGCTTACCGCATTGACTGATGACGATATTTCCATTCAAGAGATATACAAAGCACAGTCGGGCTTCTCGGCCCTGTTTTGATGCTCTTGCGCGAAGCTATCGTTATCGTATTTCCGCAGGTTTAAAGGCCTGTTTTTGGCATGGGATCACGCATGGTGGTATAACGGTGCCTTTGGATGTTGCGGCCATGAATGAGGCCGCCCAGATATTTGTGGGTGAGCATGATTTTAAAAAGTTTCTGCAAAGCTCTTTTCCGCAGTCGATAAAGCCGACGCACAGATATGTTGAGTCCATACAGGTGGCAGAGATACAAGAGGCTGGCGAGAAGCTCATTGCCATTGATATTGTCGGCAATGCGTTTTTACATACCATGGTCAGAACCATGGTTGGCACGCTGGTTGAAGTGGGTCGTGGACATCGCGCAACTAATTGGACGCGCGAAGTGCTTCTCGCGTGCGACAGGAAAAAGGCCGGGCCAACGGCGCCTGCGAAGGGGTTGGTTTTTACCGGCGTTTTGTATCCCGACGGAGCTTTGAGTTCGTGGCCGGAGACTGAGGATCTCAAAAGAGCGTGTAAAAATAGATTTGCTCCATAACAACGGATATGCGTGTCATGGAGGAATATACAGAGAGATATCCGTGTGAGACGTAAATAATGAGCCGCTCACCGCTTTGTTTCTACCACTCACGCAATCATACGTTTCTTTGATTTTGAACTTGCCTTCAGAATAAAAGAGAAGAGAGTACACATTACATCGGGGTAGGAGCCTTCATGTTGAGGCAGCGCGAGAAATTCGAACGCATTGATGTTCCTCGTGATAACAATCCGTATCGAAACATTATCAGGGGCGGGTGTGGTTGTCGCCGTCTGCATTGTGGTTACCCTCGTATGCGTCACGCTTTGGAACCGTGTGCAACTTGAGTCTCACCTGGGAGACCATGGGCTTAATTCGGCTCTCGCACAGCAGAAGGTTTCCTCGGATGAAGTGGCGGGGTATACGCGCTCACAAGATGAATTTACCAGCGTACTTCTTCTGACAACCGATAAGCTTCGAGGAGAAGGCTGCAAACTTCAGGCAGCATCGCTTTTGGTACTCAATAAGAGCGCAGGAACCGGAACTCTTGTAAAGCTACCTCTTAATACGGCCGTTACGGATACCACGGATGCAGAGAATGCGACTACGACCTTGGAGGCCCTTTTTTGAAAAAGGGAGGCGCCGAGGCGTGTATCGCACCTTTGGCAGCTGCTTCAAATATCAAAATGACCCACGTCATTGTGGCAACGCAGGAGAGCTGGGATGAAATAGCCGGTCTTTTCCGGATCCGGTGCGAAGCGCTTATCAACAATTCCGGAAAGCTCCTCTCCACCCTTTTATACCGATATGAAACCAAATGAGCTTTTTGGAACTCGCGGAGATTGTGCAGCCCATTGGGTGTTTCAAATCTGAATCGGCTTTGAAGTTGAAGCTTCGGATGACGAGGCGGGAACAACGCTTGACCAAACGAGTCTCGGGCAGGGCGTCGGCCTTCTGGTGAGTCAGTGACGGGTATTTGACGCATGGGTATTTGATGCGCTTTTAGGCGGTCAGACTCGTCGGCTGCCCAGTTTGCCCAGTCTGCCTATCCAGTCTGCCCATACTATGCGCCCTAGCTCTTCTTGTGCCGGTTATACGTGGCTCGCAAAATCCTGTTTTTCTGCCTTCGTTTTCTTGCGGTCTTTGAGAGAGTTAAACACAAAAGGGCAGTCCTGCCGTCGCGATTCGATAAAAGCCTTCTCGAGCGAGATATGCAAGACGCGCCGCCCTGTGTTTTTTGGGAAGAGGAAGCTCTTGCATTCCCGCTACCAAGGCTTTGCCGTCATAGTTGATTCTCGCATCCGAAAAATACAAGCTCGGCGTCCATGCGACGCAAACTCTTGGCAAGAAGAGTGTACCCGGATGTCGGTTTTTATCGGAGAGGCCCTGCTCGTGCACGTGCGAGAAGGGCATCTCTGGTGAGAAGCGCATAGGTAATGCCGCGAAGCGTCAGTGCCCGTTGAATGTCTTTAGTTCGTAACATGAAGACGGTCTGCTTCATCCATCATGTCGTTCCATCGCTCAAGGGGGTGAGCGGTGAGCGCTCCGCAAACGCGCGTGCCTCGGCGATACCGTCTTCGCGATAGCAATACCCAGCCTGGTCAACATAGGCAAGGCGCGCTCCTGCGCAATGAGATGCCACAAGAAATGGATTGTCTGCCCAGCCAGCACCGGGAACCTCTTTGAAGTGAATACCGTGTTCAAGCAGGAACTCGCGGCGATAGATTGCAGCCCAAATAGAGGGATGATGGAGGAGAAGCTCGATGCCTTCTTCAATAGAGAACGGCTGGTGGGAAGGTTTGACGCGACCCTTATAGGCGCACGGTATGCGCTGGGCACGTAGGGACGAGCGTTGCGCATGAGAAGCACTTGCGATGTGTCCGCCCTTCTCGCCGTCAAAAACTCGCCAGTATGCGGAGCGTACGATATCGACGCATGCGTTGCCGCCGAGGGCATCAGCTTTTGCAAGAAGCATTTCGTAGGTATTTGGTTCAAGATAATCGTCCGGCTCAACAATGGAAATCCAATCACCGTGAGCCTCCGGCAAGCCCAAGGTTACATGCGGCACCATAGCCTGCGTTACTCTTGTCAACTATAGTGATTCTTTCATCCTGAGATGCGTGAGCCTCAAGAATGGCCAAAGAACCGTCCGTGGATCCATCGTTGACGCAAATGATTTCAAGGTTGGCATACGTTTGCGCCTGCACGCTGGCAAGGCATTGTGCGAGGTACTTCTCGACATTGTATATGGGAATAATGACGGAAATAAGATGAGCGCTTGTATTGGAATTACTCATGCGGACTCCTTTTGTAGCTGTTCTATACTATACCGAGAGGCGTCCGCATACAAACGCATCTGTAACATAAATTCGTCTTTTCGGGGGATTATGGACCGTCCTGCTCTTGTCATAGTGACATATAAACGTCAAGAACTGCTTACCAACCTGCTGAAATCCATTGTGAATCTTACGCGCGCGCCGTGGAGGATCGTTGTCGTTGACAATGAGAACTCCCGTCTTACGTCCGATATCGTCAAGCGATTTGCAGCAAAGGTTCAAAAGAAGTGGGGAGATACCACCGACGATCCGGATACACAAGGCGGCACTTCTCGCGTTGTGTATGTCCCGATGGCCGAAAACACCGGCGGTTCCGGAGGTTTCTCTGAGGGCGTCCGCGTGGCATATGAGCTTGGGGCCGAGTGGTTTTGGGGTCATGGATGATGACGTAGCGGTTTTGCCCGAGGGGCTTGAGCGTCTTGACAAGTGGTGTAAGAAGGCCGAGGTCATCCAAGGTCAACGCTACGATGTTGATGGTTCGCCGTTTTTCTGGCAGTATCGCTTTTAGCACGTCAATGGGTATTTACAATCCGCTTGCAAAGGCCGGCTTTGACGGAGTGGCGTATCGGGCGTGTAATGTCATGTGCTTTGAAGGAGCCCTTTTCTGCCGCTCGATTGTAGAGCGGATCGGTCTGCCTGATCCACGCTTCTTTATTTACTGGGATGATGCTTTGTACGGATATCTGGCGAGCAAGGTAACGCAACCGATTTTTGTTCCCGACTTTGTGCTGCGTCGGTGTCGAGAAGTACCTGGACAAGGTATCGGTTCGGTGAGACAGCTAAATTTACGTCCGATATGACGCGCTATTACATTACGCGCAATCGGGGGCTATATGGCTCGCTATTTCCAAGAACACGGCGATTATCATCGTATTTTTGTTTGGTTTTGGGGACATTTCTGACATTTGCAAAAGAGCTCATACGCATCGCGCTCGTTGATCGCGCGCATGTTCGCTCCGGTTGGGCGAGGCTCTATAAGGGCTGGCGAGATGCGCGGAGTATTTATCGAGATTCCACTGGGAGCCCATGAAACCGCTTTGGGTAGGTTTTTGAATTCCTGCAAGTTTGCGCTCTCTTGCAGCAGGTCTTCTCGTTTTTAAAGCTGTTTCTTCTGCTGCTTGCGAGATTGTGCGCAACGAAGCGTAAACACCCAACCCAACCCCCTCTCAAAGTCCCTCCAACCACCCTCAAAAACCTACCCAATACACCTCTCAATCCCTGAATTGTGGAGGATTTGTGAAGACGGGATTTTTGTGTGAAATGAGTGGCGTTGCGTCTATAGTTAATCCTCGCGCGACGCAGACCAGAGTTAATAAATGCGCAGCGCAGTGAACCTTGACAACCGGATACTGTGATCAGAAATGATCGACAAAGACAGACTAGCGAAATTATCGAATGTGAAATGTAAATTCACGTCAATTCTTATATTTCAGCGAATCCGAGATCAGCGGGATCTAAGAGCAGGATGTAAGTACTCGCCTTCTTTAACTTGTATAGGCTTTTGCCTATGACATTTTGAATGGAGAGTTCGATCCTGGCTCAGGATGAACGCTGGCGGCGCGCCTAACACATGCAAGTCGAACGGTTAAAGCACCTTTTAGGTGTGTATAAAGTGGCGAACGGCTGAGTAACACGTGGGCAACCTGCCCTCCTCTTGGGGATAGCCTCGGGAAACCGAGGATAATACCCGATACTTCAATGTGGCCGCATGACGACATTGAGAAAGCTTTTGCGGAGAAGGATGGGCCCGCGGCCTGTTAGCTTGTTGGTGGGGTAGAGGCCTACCAAGGCAATGATGGGTAGCTGGGTTGAGAGACCGACCAGCCAGATTGGGACTGAGACACGGCCCAGACTCCTACGGGAGGCAGCAGTGGGGAATCTTGCACAATGGGCGAAAGCCTGATGCAGCGACGCCGCGTGCGGGAAGAAGGCCTTCGGGTTGTAAACCGCTTTCAGCAGGGACGAGGCGAAAGTGACGGTACCTGCAGAAGAAGCCCCGGCTAACTACGTGCCAGCAGCCGCGGTAATACGTAGGGGGCAAGCGTTATCCGGATTCATTGGGCGTAAAGCGCTCGTAGGCGGTCTGTTAGGTCGGGAGTTAAATCCGGAGGCTCAACCTCCGCCCGCTCCCGATACCGGCAGACTTGAGTTTGGTAGGGGAAGGTGGAATTCTAGTGTAGCGGTGGAATGCGCAGATATTAGGAAGAACACCAGTGGCGAAGGCGGCCTTCTGGGCCATAACTGACGCTGAGGAGCGAAAAGCTAGGGGAGCAAACAGGATTAGATACCCTGGTAGTCCTAGCTGTAAACGATGGACACTAGGTGTGGGAGAATACGTCTTCCGTGCCGCAGCTAACGCATTAAGTGTCCCGCCTGGGGAGTACGGCCGCAAGGCTAAAACTCAAAGGAATTGACGGGGACCCGCACAAGCAGCGGAGCATGTGGTTTAATTCGAAGCAACGCGAAGAACCTTACCAGGGCTTGACATGTAGGTGAAGCGGCGGAAACGTCGTGGCCGAAAGGAGCCTACACAGGTGGTGCATGGCTGTCGTCAGCTCGTGTCGTGAGATGTTAGGTTAAGTCCTGCAACGAGCGCAACCCTCGTCGTATATTGCCAGCGGTTCGGCCGGGCACCTATACGAGACCGCCGGCGTCAAGCCGGAGGAAGGTGGGGACGACGTCAAGTCATCATGCCCCTTATGTCCTGGGCTACACACGTGCTACAATGGCCGGCACAATGAGCTGCCAACCCGCAAGGGCGAGCGAATCTCTAAAGCCGGTCCCAGTTCGGATTGGAGGCTGCAACCCGCCTCCATGAAGTCGGAGTTGCTAGTAATCGCGGATCAGCACGCCGCGGTGAATGCGTTCCCGGGTCTTGTACACACCGCCCGTCACACCACCCGAGTCGATTGCACCCGAAGTCGTCGGCCTAACCTTTTAGGAGGGAGACGCCGAAGGTGTGGTTGGTAAGGGGGGTGAAGTCGTAACAAGGTAGCCGTACCGGAAGGTGCGGCTGGATCACCTCCTTTCTAGGGAGATACCCTCATCTAGATTGATTATGTTTTATAAGAGTACGACTGCTCAAAGTCCTTTGATCTTTTGTCTTTGTATGCGAAAGCACAGTATCCGGTTATAAGGGTTCGCCCTTATGTACCTTGAGAGCTGCATAGTGTGATTAATTCGATTTTCTTCAAGAAGATCGCATCTAACGAGTATGTTCTCTGAAAAGAGAACAACATACTAGTATGTTCAAACCATTAAAAAGAAGATGGTAAGGGCAAACGGTGGATGCCTTGGCACAAGAAGCCGATGAAGGACGTGATAAGCTGCGATAAGCCACGGTAAGGTGCACATAACCTGTGACCCGTGGATTTCCGAATGGGAAAACCCACTAGATTTAGTAGTCTAGTACTTCTCGCTGAATATATAGGCGAAGAAGAGGTAACCGGGGGAACTGAAACATCTCAGTACCCCGAGGAAGAGAAATCAAACGAGATTCCCCAAGTAGTGGCGAGCGAACGGGGATATAGGACAAACCGGAAGTTGCGCAAGCGCTTTCGGGGTTGTAGGACCACACACTACAGAAGTTACAAAACATCGTGGAAGCAAAACGGCATGGAAAGGTCGGCCAAAGAGGGTTAAAGCCCCGTACGCGAATCTGCGATGTCTTCTCGTGTGGCACCTGAGTACTGCCGGACACGTGAAACCCGGTGGGAATCTGGGGGGTCCACCCTCCAATCCTAAATACTCTCTTGTGACCGATAGTGAACCAGTACCGTGAGGGAAAGGTGAAAAGTACCCCGATGAGGGGGAGGAAATAGTACCTGAAACCGTTTGCCTACAAGCAGTCGGAGCAGACTTTTTGTCTGTGACGGCGTGCCTTTTGTAGAATGAGCCAGCGAGTTACGGTATGTGGCAAGGTTAAGCTAGAAAGCGAGCCGCAGCGAAAGCGAGTCTGAATAGGGCGCGTGAGTCGCATGTCGTAGACGCGAAGCCAGGTGAGCTATCCATGAGCAGGCTGAAGCGGGGGTAAGACCCCGTGGAGGGCCGAACCCACTTAGGTTGAAAACTGAGGGGATGACTTGTGGATAGGAGTGAAAGGCCTATCAAACCTGGAGATATCTCGTTCTCCCGAAATAGCTTTTAGGGCTAGCCTCGGATGTTTACCCGTGGGGGTAGAGCACTGAATAGTTGCGGGGCTTCACCGCCTACCAAGATTAATCAAACTCCGAATACCATAGGGGTCTAAATCCGGGGAGTCAGAATATGTGGGCTAAGCTGTGTATTCGAAAGGGAAACAGCCCAGACCGCCCGCTAAGGTCCCAAAATCAATGCTAAGTGGCAAAGGATGTGCGTTTGCTCAGACAACCAGGATGTTGGCTTAGAAGCAGCCATTCATTTAAAGAGTGCGTAATAGCTCACTGGTCGAGTGGACATGCGCCGACAATATACGGGGCTAAGCATTGTACCGAAGCGGCGGACTTGCACGTATGTGTGAGTGGTAGGGGAGCTTTCTTATATGGGTTGAAGCCGTGGGATAACCCACGGTGGACTTATAAGAAGTGAGAATGCTGGCATGAGTAACGAAAGACGAGTAAAAAACTCGTCCGCCGTACACCTAAGGGTTCCTGGGCAAGGCTAATCCTCCCAGGGTTAGGCGGGAGCTAAGGCGAGGCCGGAAGGCGTAGTCGATGCACAACAGGTAGATATTCCTGTCCCTCCATATAGGCGCTATACCGATGGGGTGACGAAGAAGGGTAGCTCGGCGGGGTTCTGGACGTCCCCGTGATAACACGTAGGTTGAGAAGTTGTAAAATGCGCTTCTCGTGAGCTGAGGTGTTGGACGAAGCAATTGAGTGAAGTGAGTGAGCCCATACTTCCAAGAAAAACCTCTAGGGAGTCTGTTGGAGCCCGTACCAAAACCGACACAGGTAGGTGGGTAGAGCATACCAAGGCGATCGGGAGAACTATGGTTAAGGAACTCGGCAAAATTGCCCCGTAACTTCGGGAGAAGGGGTGCCGGTTTGGGTGATAAGACACGCTCTTTGAGCCTCGGCCGGTCACAGTAAATAGGTCCAAGCGACTGTTTATCAAAAACACAGGACTCTGCTGAAGTCGTAAGACGACGTATAGGGTCTGACGCCTGCCCGGTGCCGGAAGGTCACGAGGAGTTGTTAGCGAATGCGAAGCAGCGAATCTAAGCCCCGGTAAACGGCGGCCGTAACTATAACGGTCCTAAGGTAGCGAAATTCCTTGTCGGGTAAGTTCCGACCTGCACGAAAAGGCGTAACGATTTGGACGCTGTCTCAACCATAGACCCGGTGAAATTGCACTAGTCGTGAAGATGCGACTTACCCGCAGAAGGACGGAAAGACCCCGTGAACCTTTACTGCAGCTTGACATTGGCTGCCGGTTCGTCGTGTAGAGGATAGGTGGGAGACTTTGAACCAGGGACGCCAGTCTCTGGGGAGTCACCCTTGGAATACCACCCTCGACGTTCTGGCATCCTAACTTGCGACCGTTATCCGGCGTGAGGACCGTGTCAGGTGGGTAGTTTGACTGGGGCGGTCGCCTCCTAAAATGTAACGGAGGCGCACGTAAGGTCTGCTCAGAATGGTCGGCAACCATTCTTTTGAGTGCAAGAGCATAAGCAGGCTTGACTGCGAGGCCTACAAGCCGAGCAGATGGGAAACCAGGTTCTAGTGATCCGGCGGCTCAGAGTGGTATGGCCGTCGCTCAACGGACAAAAGGTACTCCGGGGATAACAGGCTGATCTTCCCCAAGAGTCCACATCGACGGGAAGGTTTGGCACCTCGATGTCGGCTCATCGCATCCTGGGGCTGGAGCAGGTCCCAAGGGTATGGCTGTTCGCCATTTAAAGCGGTACGCGAGCTGGGTTCAGAACGTCGTGAGACAGTTCGGTCCCTATCCTCTGTGGGCGTAGGAAAATTGAGGGAGGCTGCCCCTAGTACGAGAGGACCGGGGTGGACGGACCTCCGGTGTACGGGTTGTCAACCAATGGCACGGCCCGGTAGCTGAGTCCGGTTGGGATAACCGCTGAAAGCATCTAAGCGGGAAGCCCATCCCAAGATGAGTTTTCCTTTCGGTAAGACCCCTTGTAGACTACGAGGTTGATAGGTTGCAGATGTACGTGCGGCAACGCATTTAGTCGAGCAATACTAATCGGTCGAGCTCTTCTTTTTCTTTTGTGTTTGTGCGACGCTTCTAAAAGGTCTCGATACATATCACACTGTGCGGCCCTCAGGGCACAAAGGACACCCTTTGACAGTCGAATACCCTTGTTGGTCAGCGATTATGGCAGGGAAGGCACACCTGGTCCCATTCCGAACCCAGAAGTTAAGCTCCCGAGCGCCGATGGTACTGCGGAGGAAGTCCGTGGAAGAGCAGGACGTCGCTGACCAACAAGGGGCATTTGCTATTTTAAGGACGTATATCTTCGGCAGTTTATCTCGGGTTGCATACCCCTATGCGCTATCTTGCACCTGCCGGCCTTACTGCTTGCTCTGTTCGCTGCCTTTTTCACTTACTCGGGGATAGTTCCTCGTGAGCTTTTCTTTGAAAACACGCTAAAACCTCGTTAGACTTCATCAGGGAAATACCCGTCAAATAGCTACGTTTTACGTGGTGATTCAAATCACCACTAAACGCTCAAATCGATATAAACCACCACGTAAACATGCGTTTTGCTTTCCAAAAACCACCCGTAAACGATCCGTTTGCAAAGGAATTAGGAAAAACATCCGTTTACTGGTGACTTTTGAGAGGTGGGAGGGTGAAGGAGAGTGAGAAGTCTTGAGGAGGAGCTCTTCTACCTGCATAGATACTATCTTTCCGTATAAATGCAAGTTTTATTTTTGTGGATTTTCAAAAATTCACAATATATTGTTTATATTGTCGATGACAAACACTATATGTTGTGTCATAGTAGATGGCACGCAAAAGTGCGTACAGAAACATGGCGGCAACTTGAGCGCAAATCTGTACGTTCTTGTGCGGTAAATCTACCAGAATGAGAGAGTGATCTCAATAGGCTCATCAAGGAGATAGTTCATGAAGATTATCAAGCGCAACGGTTCTGAAGTAACGTTTGACGTCGATAAAATTGAGAATGCTATTGCCAAGGCAAACGCTGAGGTTAACGGAGATGAGCGCCTTACTGATCGTGAGATCCGTTTTGCCGCACTCAATGTGACCGACGAGTGTATGGAAGCCGGACATACCGTTACGGTAGAAGAAGTCCAGGATCTTGTCGAGGATCAACTGATGGCCCTTGATCACTTTGAGGTGGCTCGCAAGTACATCATCTACCGATACGTACAAAACCAAAGGCGCCAGAAAAACACAACAGACGATAAGATCCTTTCGCTGATAGAGTGCAACAACGAAGAAGTTAAACAGGAGAATTCCAACAAGAATCCTACTGTTGTTTCCGTACAACGTGACTATATGGCCGGTGAGGTTTCAAAAGATCTTGTTCAGCGCGAGCTTTTGCCAGAGGATATTGTGCAGGCTCACAATGAGGGCCTTATTCACTTCCATGACTCGGATTACTTTGCGCAGCATATGCACAACTGCGACCTTATCAATCTTGATGATATGCTTCAAAACGGTACGGTCATTTCCGGTACGCTTATTGAGCGTCCACACAGCTTCTCTACGGCGTGTAACATTGCAACACAGATCATTGCGCAGGTGGCGTCCTGCCAGTACGGTGGCCAGTCCATTTCTCTCGCTCACCTTGCTCCGTTTGTTGATGTTTCTCGCCGCAAGATTCGCAAGGCTGTTATGGACGAGATGAACTCTGTTGGCGTTGAGCTTTCCGCAGAACAGCTGAGCGATATGGTGGAGAAGCGTCTTCACGATGAGGTGTCTCGCGGCGTTCAAACCATCCAGTACCAGGTGGTTACTTTGATGACCACCAACGGTCAGGCGCCGTTTATTACGGTCTTTCATGTATCTCAATGAGGCAAAGAGCGAGCAGGAAAAGAAAGATCTTGCGCTTATCATTGAAGAGATGCTTCGCCAGCGTTACCAGGGGCGTGAAGAATGAAGCGGGTGTTTGGATTACCCCTGCATTTCCCAAAGCTCATCTATGTGCTTGAAGAGGACAACATCCACGAGGATTCCGAGTTCTTCTATCTCACAAAGATGGCCGCAAAGTGCACTTCTCGCCGGCTTGTTCCTGATTACATCTCAGAAAAGAAGATGAAGGAATACAAGCTTTCGGCTGGGGAAAAAAAGAGGGCGAGGGAGATTGCTATACCCGCATGGGATGTCGTTCCTTCCTTACGCCGGATCGTTCAGGCAATGGATATGGCAACGTTGCTCGTGCTAAGAATTATGAGCCCGGCAAACCAAAGTATTACGGCCGCTTTTAACCAGGGTGTCGTAACCATTAACCTGCCTGATGTTGCGCTTTCGCAAATCGTAACATGGATGAGTTCTGGAAGATTTTTGACGAGCGCTTGGAGCTTTGCCACCGTGCACTGCGTTGCCGTCATGAGCGCCTCAAGGGTACGCTTTCGGATGCCGCTCCTATTCTGTGGCAGTATGGCGCTCTTGCCCGTCTTGATAAGGGCGAGAAGATCGATCCCCTTGCTGTATGGAGGCTACTCTACCATCTCACTGGGGTATGCCGGTCTCTATGAGTGCGTCAAAGCCATGACGGGTCACAGCCATACTGATGCAGAAGCTACGCCATTTGCGCTCAAGGTTATGCAACACATGAACGACAAGTGCAACGAATGGAAGGCTGCCGAGGATATCGATTACTCCATCTATGGCACACCGCTTGAGTCTACAACCTATAAGTTTGCCAAGGCTCTCCAACGTCGTTTTGGTGTCATTCCCGGTATCACGGATAAGGGCTATATCACCAACAGCTATCACGTGCATGTAGCAGAAGAGATTGATGCCTTCCAGAAACTGCAATTTGAGTCGGAGTTTCAGCGTCTTTCTCCGGGTGGAGCCATTTCTTACGTTGAGGTTCCCAATATGCAGGATAACCTTGAGGCTGTTCTTCGGGTTATGCAGTTCATCTACGATCACATCATGTATGCGGAGCTCAATACGAAGTCTGACTACTGCCAGGTGTGTGGCTATGATGGCGAGATTCAGATTGTTGAGGATGATGGCAAGCTGGGTGGGAGTGCCCGCATTGTGGAAACCGCGATCAGAATAAGATGAATCGTTGCGTCGTACCTGCGGATATATTGGTACGCAGTTCTGGAACCAAGGTCGTACGCAGGAAATCAAGGATCGCGTCCTTCACCTTTAAGAGTTTCGTATACCCTTTTGGCGAGCAGGGCGACGTGTTGCTCTGCTCGCTTCCTTTCTCAGTACATGCATTTACGAAAGCGCAACAATGAACTACTCAAACATCAAATACCCGACATCGCAAACGGTGTCGGGATTCGCACGACGCTCTTTGTCTCAGGTTGTCGTCTGCACTGTAAGGGCTGTTTCAACTACGAAGCATGGGACTTTAAGAGCGGCGGAGAATTTACGCCTGAAGTTGAGCAGGAGATTATAGATTCTTTAGCACCCGTCTATGTCGACGGACTTTCCGTACTTGGTGGAGAGCCTATGGAGCCTGAAAACCAAGAAGGTCTTGTGGGTTTTCTTGAGCGTGTGAAAAAGACGTATCCCACTAAAACTATCTGGCTGTATTCGGGGCACACGTGGGAAGAGCTTACTCAAGGAAAATGGCACCTTGCGTACACCGATCGCATCTTAAGTTGCCTTGATGTGCTGGTGGATGGCCCCTGGGTTCAATCGCTCCACGATATTACCTTGCGCTTCAGAGGTTCCTCAAACCAGCGGCTTATTGACGTTCCGTCTACCTTGGAGGCAGGAGAAGTCGTTCTTTGGCAAGATGAGCCAATCTTTTCAGAGCGGGGTATGTAGGACGGAGCATAGTATATAAAGCAGGACATGTGGGACAGAGTATGTAAAACGGGCATGTAGGACGAGGCATGTAGATTTACCGTAAGTTTTCCGTACTGGGTTTGCTGAGAAGTTTTCACATACTGTGGGAAAATTGCGTATAAGGTCGTACAATTATCTGTGATTGTGAATCGAAACCCGATACTCTAGGAGGATTGATGGCTGACTACGCGCTTTGCTGTTGTTCAACCGCTGATGTTTCTGAAGAGCTTCTTCAATCTCGTGATATTAAGTACGTCTATTTCAACTATGAACTCAATGGAGAACAGTGTAAGGATGATTTTGGTCGAACCAATACTCCTGCCGATCTGTATCGCAAAATGCTTGAGGGGCAGTCGTGCCGCACATCTCAGATAAGTGTTGGCCAGTATATGTCGTTTTGGAAACCCTTTCTCGAAGCAGGACAAGACGTGTTTCACCTGACGCTTTCTTCAGGGATTTCGGGTTCGTACGAGTCTGCGGTTTCCGCGCGAGAAGAGCTCAAAAAAGAATTCCCAAATCGTACGATTGTGGTGGTTGATTCTCTGCAGGCATCTGCGGGTTACGGTCTGCTTGTTGACAAGGTTGCCGACAAACGCGACGAGGGTCTTACGCTCAAAGAGCTGGAAGCGTGGACGTTGGAGAATCGTAAGCGTGTTTATGCGTGGTTCTTCTCGACCGACCTTACGTTTTTTATTCGAGGGGGCCGTATTTCCAAGGCTGCGGGGCTTCTCGGCGGCATGTTGAATATCTGCCCTGTGATGGACGTTGAGCCCGATGGTTCTTTGGCAGTGAAGGAGAAGGCACGCGGACGAAAGAAGGCAGAGCGTCGGATTATTGAGATCATGCAGGATACCCGTGAGAATGGTCTTGACTATGCCGATAAAGTGTTCATTTCCAATTCCGAATGTCTTGCGGATGCCAAATCTGTTGCCGATAAGATCCACTCGCATTTTCCTCAGGTAAAAAGCATCGACATCTTTGATATTGGCGCTACCATTGGAGTGCACACAGGACCGGGTACCGTAGCAACATTTTGGTGGGGCACGAAAGAGCGAGGCTAAAGTCAGATACGTACAGAAGCTAAAGTCGGGTAGGTACAAAAAGCGGTTTCAAAACAGTCCGTTGATTTTTCTGCGAAAAACGGTATTTGTGGGTATCATAGAAAGTGTTACGGATATACGCAGATACAGGTCTGCGTGGAATGAAGGGGATTTCATATGAGTGATTTTGTTAAGGCTGATGACGTTTTTGTCAACGAGCACGCAACGAGTCGTGAAGAAGTCCTGCGTTTTCTCTCCCAGCAGGCAGAAGCCAAGGGTATCTCCAATAATGCCAATGCAACATATGAGGCATTTATGGCTCGTGAAGGTATGGGAGAGACCGGTATGACAGACGGCTTTGCGGTTCCTCATGCAAAGGACGAGTCCATTTTGAACGCCGGTGTCTTGGTTTTCAAGAATGACACGCCTCTCGATTGGCCAAGCTTTTGACGAGAAGCCCATTGACGTCGCAATTGCTTTCTTCGTTCCGGCCGGTGAAGCCGGTACCACTCACATCCAGCTGCTTTTCCAAAACCGCCGTGCTTTTGATGAAGGATGATTTTAAGGCGCTTGTACATGGTACTGATGATAAGCAGAAGATTGCCGATGCCATTAACGCGGGTATTGCAGAATAAGAAATTCATTCATCGTGCAGAATGATTCGTAATGGCTTTGGCATGTACCGAAGCCATTACTTTTTAGAAAATGAGGAGTCATGTTTAAAAAGCAAACGGACAATCGCGTGGCGGTATTTTTTTGCTGATGGCTGTGAGGAGATTGAAGGTCTGACCGTAGTCGATCTTCTGTTTAGAGCCGGTATCCCTTGACGATATGGTTTCTGTTTCCGATTCGTATCAAGTTACGTCTTCACATGAGGTGACGTTTCTTTGCAACAAGCTCATATCAGAGGTAGATATCAACGCGTATGCGATGTTGGTACTTCCGGGTGGCATTCCTGGTACCCCCAATCTTGCCGCAACGGATAGCCTCATGCAGGCCGTCGATTCGTTTGCCGCTCGAGAAAAGCCTCTTGCTGCCATTTGTGCCGCGCCTTCCATTTATGCGGAGCGTGGACTTCTCAGTGGTGTCAGAGCTACTGCCAATCCTGGGTTTCAGCATGTTTTGGTGGAGAAGGGCGCTCTTCTCTCAAAAGACCCTGTGGTAGTGGATGGTCCGTTCATTACCAGCCAGGGCGCAGGTACCGCCGTGGCGTTTGGTCTTGAGATTGTTCGCTATTTTCTTGGGGATGCGGCTGTTTTACGTGTGCGCGATGGCATTGCACTATAGATTTCAGAACTGCGTTCAGAACCGTAAATAGAGAGACAGATACAATAGAGTCGCATATGAGGATCCGTATAATTGTCGTTGGAGAAAATATCGCTGTGTAGGAGCACTATGGCCTTTGTTGAGTTCAAAGATGTGCGAAAGATTTATCACATGGGTTCCGTTGAGGTGCGTGCCGTAGACGGGATGGACTTTGAAATTGAAGAAGGAGAGCTTTGCGTCATCGTTGGTCCTTCGGGCGCAGGTAAGACAACGGTTCTCAATATGCTTGAGGTATGGATAGCTGTACTTCAGGCATCATTACACTTGACGGAAAAAGATGTGGGCAATCTCTCGGAGCGGGAGAGAACGCTCTATCGCCGACATGACATTGGTTTTGTGTTCCAGTTTTATAATCTGGTGCAAAATTTGACTGCATTGGAAAAATGTTGAGCTGGCAACGCAAATTTGTAAGAATCCCATGAATCCAATGGATGCCCTTGCGGCCGTGGGTCTTGCAGAAAAGAAAAGACAGTTTTTCCTTCTCAGCTTTCCGGCGGTCAGCAACAGCGCGTTTCTATCGCTCGAGCTTTGGCAAAAAAATCCTCGGCTGCTTTTATGTGACGAGCCCAACAGGAGCCCTTGATTATCAAACGGGCAAGCAGATTTTGAAACTTCTGCAGAATACCTGCAAAGAACAGCACGAGACGATCGCCATCGTTACTCACAACTTAGCGTTTACTAAAATTGCCAATCGGGTTATTCACGTGCATGAAGGCAAGGCTTCAAAAGTTGAAATAAACGAACATCCAGCAGATGCAATGACGGTTGAGTGGTAAGCATGTCACGCGCCTGATACAAGAAACGCTGAGAGCCATTCGGGGCTCGCTTGGTCGTTTCTTGGCCATTATGGGCATTGTTGCTTTGGGATGCGGATTTTTTGCAGGGCTCCAGATGACCGGACGCGATATGCGCCTTAGCGCAGATGAGTTTTATGATGCGCAGGGACTCTACGATGTTCGTGTGGTTTCTACGCTCGGATTTGAGCAGGCCGATATAGATCGTCTTGCGGCGATTGAAGGTGTTGAGAAGGTCCTTCCGGCGCGCTCGGTTGACGTTATGGCAACAATGGGATCAACGAGGGTGGTTACTCGTGTTATGGAGCTTCCGTCCACAACCACGGCAGCCTCTCAAAAAAATGACGTAACAGAAAAATGATGTAAAAGAAGGCGCAGTGCCTTTAATCAGCCGGTTTTAACAGACGGCCGTTGGCCTGAGGTGGCAAACGAGGTTGTTATTTCGTCTGATCCAAAAAACATAGTGATGTTCCTCTCGGATCAGTGATTGAGATTCCTGAGAGCACTGATGGCTTGCACATTAAAGGAGGTTCATACACGGTTGTTGGCTATGTCAACTCGCCAAACTTTCCTTTTAGTAGCAATTTTGGATCAACGTCACTGGGAAATGGAACGGTAGAGGAATTTGCGTATGTGTCTTCGGACGCTTTTTGCAGCAGACGATCCGTATACCGATGTCTATCTCAAAGTGAGAGGCGCATCGGCTCAAATTTCAGGTTCCGATGCTATAAAAAAACATCGTTTCTTCGGTTGAAGAGCGTGTGACGGACGCAGTACCTTCTCTGCTCAAGCTCGCGTTTCTGATCTGCGCAAGAAAGCTCAAAAGAGTGTTGATGAAGCGCGGGCCAACTATGAGAAAGCTCGTCTTGAAGCTACTCAGAAACTTGAGATGCACGATCTCAGCTCGAAGATGCACAAGCGCGTATTGATGCCGGTGAGTCTGAGCTTTCTTTAGGAAGAAGAAATCATACGGACGGAACTTCTCGCCTTGAATCAGAAAAAGCACGAGTTCAAAGACAGCTTGCAGCCGTGCGAGGAGAGCTGATGCAGCGGGCAGAAAAATCTCAAAAGGAAAAGATCTTCTGGCTTCCGGAGAAGCACAATATGCGGCAGGAAAAAGCCCGGCTTGCACAAGGACAAGCCGATTTTGACACGGGACTTGCAACCTTTAGTGCGGCGAAGTCACAGGCACTTGCATCCTTATCGGATCAAGGTATCACGGCAGCAACACTGGAAGACGCAAAGGCACAGCTTGAGGCAGCAGGGTATCCCAACCGATGCAATCGATGCGCTTCTCGCCACAGGCAAAGCTTGAATCGGCAAAGGCCGAGTTGGATCAAAGAACAAGTTGAACTTACGAAAGCGCGAGAAGAACTTGATGCTCGTGCTCAGAGTCTTGATGAGGCACAAAAGCAGCTTGCTCGTGGGCGAGAGAGATTATCAGGGCTGCCCTTTACAGCCTCTGATGAGCAGCTTTGCCGTCGCACAGCAAAAAACTTGACTCGGCGCTTGAGCAGCTGAAGAGAGGCCAGACAACGCTTGATAATGCGCGTCGTGACTACGCTGAGGGACAAAAGAGCTATGAGGATTCGAAGGCAGCGGTTGAGGCGCAACTTGCCGATGCCGAAGCGCAAATCAATGAGGCACAAAAGCAGGTTGACGATCTTGCGGCGCCCGACATGTATGTGCTTGACCGAACAAAAAGACATCGGTAATGCCGCATATGACAGAGATTCACACAGAATAGACGATATTGCCCGGGTGTTTCCGTTGATGTTTTTCCTGGTTGCAGCTCTGATTGCGCTTACTACCATGACCCGTATGGTTTCAGATGAGCGTACCGTTATCGGTATGCATAAGGCTCTGGGTATTCAAAGGCTGCGATTGCGGCAAAATATGTTCTGTATGCGGCAACTGCCTCCGTTATAGGAGCGGCACTTGGAATTGCGGTGCTCTCTCAGGTTCTTCCGAATATCATCATTTCCGCGTATGCTTCAATCTACAATATTCCTCACGCAGAGTCGGCAATGCCCATAAGCGTGCCCATAGCGCTTCTCGGGTGGACTTGGAGTGGGCGTTACCCTTCTTGCAACGATCTCTGCGGTGCTCTCAACGCTTCGTGAGGAAACCTTCGGCGCTCATGCTTCCAAAAGCTCCAAAGGCCGGATCGCGTATATTGCTTGAGCGTATTACCCCACTTTGGAAACGTCTGTCCTTCTCGTGGAAAGTCTCGGCGAGAAATCTTCCGCTTCAAGCGTCGTCTATTCATGACGGTTATCGGTATTGCCGGCTGTACGGCTCTTTTGCTGGTTGCCTTTGGCGTGCAAAATTCCATCAATGATGTTATTGATGCTCAGTGGCCTGGTCTTTTTCACTATGATTATATTGTAGGTATGAAAAAAGAAGCCACAACCGATGATGTTCACGCCGTTGAAGAACGCATTACCGCAGCTACGCAATCGGCATCTGAGAAGGTGTCATCTGACGATTTCACTCTTGTTTGGCGCGAGAACATCTTGGTTTCCTCTGACACGCTGTCAAAGGAACATGCCGTCTCAGTCATAGAGATGTCTCCGTTGGAGACCGATCGTTTTAAGAATGCCGTGGTGCTGCGAGAGCGGTTATCGCAAAAAGCCCTCTTGAGTTTACCGATGATTCCGTAGTGCTCTCAGAGAAAATTGCCAAGAAGCTCAACGTGCATGTGGGGGATCGCGTTACGGTATATAAACAAGATCGTATTGGTAATGTTGCGGATGCGGGTAAATCGCTTACGGTAACCGGTATTACCGAGAATTACGCATGGCATTATATGTATGTGGGGAAGAATGCCGAGAAGTCCCTTGAGCCTCGGGAAAATGCGTCCTATGCGTTGCTTTTTTCTGCGCCAAAAGACGAGGCAATCCGCCAGCAGATCGGTGATGAACTTTCTGAAAATTCCCAGGTTGCAAGTGTGAGTGATATCAACACTACCATTAAAGTGTATAAGGAATCTCTTGAGGTAGTGGGAAAAGTAGTTGCGATTTTGATTATATCAGCGGCACTTCTCGCCTTTATTGTGTTGTATAACCTTACGAACATCAATATAGAAGAGCGCATTCGTGAAATTGCCAGCTTTGAAGGTACTTGGCTTTACCCGAAGAGAGGTGGATGCGTATGTGTTTCGAGAGACTTTCCTGTTGACGCTCGGCGGATCCACACTTGGCCTGATACTCGGCGGCTGTCTTGAAGGTTTTGTTGTGCAGACTGCAGAGGTTGATACGGTGATGTTTGGTCGTGTTATTCATCCGCTGAGCTTTGTATATGCGTTTGACTTACCCTGCTCTTTTCGTTTTTTTGTGTATGTGGCAATGCGCCATAAGCTGGCAAAAATTGATATGGTAGAAAGCCTGAAGAGTGTTGACTGACCACGTCGCAAAAGAAGCAAAGAGCTTTTTGAGACAGATGACTGCAAAGTACCTTTTATAAATCAGTTAAAATGACACTGGTATAGTCAATGTCGATATGTGATAGATGACGTTTAATACAAAAAGGAGCATTGCATGCCTAAGGTCTCGTTGGTTATCCCTGCGTATAACATTGAATCCCACATCAGACGCTGCATTGAAAGTGTAAAGCACCAAACGTTTACTGATTTTTGAAGCCATTGTGGTCGATGATGCCTCAACGGACAACACTCATGCGGTTCTCGTCGAAGCAATTGGAGACGATACACGCTTCCGTCTGGTTCGCCATGAAAAGAATCGTGGCCTTCATCTTGCGAGACGGAGCGCTGCGGCTCTTGTAAGCGGCGAGTACGTGTTTTGCCTTGACGGTGACGACGAGCTTGCCCCTGACTTTCTTCAGCAGGTAGTCGGTCGTATGGACGAGCATCCTGTTGATATGCTCCATGTTGGCATTACGGTTATTCCCGGAAAATGGAGTGACTCCACAGGAGGCCGAGGGTTTTGCGGCGTATATCAACCGTCCAACCACGCCTTTAAATGATGCCGACATTCTTCGTATGATTTATGACGAAGCAAACGGACAGCTCCTTGATTGGCGTGCTACGCAGCGTTTGTATCGGGCGTCGCTTTTTAAGGCTGCTGAACAGATGACCGACGAGGTGCTTGAGCGTGCGGAAGACGCGTACGAGGTTTTTGTGCTTGCAGCTCTTTCCGAAACAGCCGATGGCTTTTGAGGCATGCCGAGGATATATCTATCACTACGGCATTGGCGTGACCGGTACCTCGAAGATTTCAATGGATACGTTCGGAAGGTTTTGTAAGCAGTTTGCTGCCTGTATTCAGAAAACCGAAGAATTTGTTCAAGAACATGGTGCAACGGCTGAGCTTCAGTCTGCGTACTGCGGAATGGTCCACAAGCTTCTTGAGCTTCTCGCCAACGATTGGCTTGTCCGCGTTGATCCGCGGAGCAAGAAGAAGCGCTCAAAGCCATTTGCGGCTGCCTTCAATGATGCGGTGGTTGCCCGTGAGCTCTACCGATTTGTGCGAGACATCGCATATGAAGCCATTGCTTCAGAAAAAGAGCTGCCACAGGACTCGGACGCACATCGGTTTTACGCGTATGCGCATGCATTTACCGCAGAAATGGGCGCCGAAGACGGCGTCGCAATGGCGCGCGCTGCTCATATGAAAGACGTGGCCGATGAGCACATGCAGTACCTGGCGAGAAGAGCAATGGAGGAACGCTATAAGCGTCAGCCGATTCGTATTTTGGTGACATCGCATAAGGACGTTGACGTGCCCGATGCGCTTTCACTTCAGCCGATACAAGTGGGTCCCGGACAAAAACACGAGCATACGCGTTTTGCTGATATGCTTCACGATGATATGGGAGACAATATTTCCGAGAAAAATCCCATGTATTGTGAGATGACCACGCAATATTGGGCTTGGAAGAATATACATGACGCGGAGTATGTGGGCTTTGCGCACTATCGTCGCTACTTTAACTTCACTGATACCGTGTATAAGGAAAACCCGTTTGGTGAAGTTATGGATACGTTTATCGATAAAGATACGATTAAAAAATACGGTCTTGACGATGAATCCATCCGAAAGTGTATCGAGGGCTATGATCTTATTACCACGGGAGTAAAGGACATTCGTAAGTTTCCGGGGGATGCCGATACGCCTCTTGAGCAATATCATGCGGCACCTCTGCTGCATCCGCGTGATATCGATACGATTGCTTCCCTTGTTGTTGAGAAGCACCCCGAATATGCTGAGGATGTACATACGTTTTTGCATGGCCATGAGCAGTGCTTCTGCAACATGTATATCATGCGTAAGCCTATTTTTGATGCGTATGCATCATGGGTGTTTCCTCTTATTGACGAGTGGTGTTCTCGCCATGATATGACGCAGTATAGTAAGGAAGCTCTGCGCACTCCGGGTCATTTGACGGAGCGACTCTTTAATATTTGGCGTCTGCACATGCTTCGCACGGAGGGCAAAGATTGGAAAGTCAAAGAGCTGCAGTGTATACACTTTACCAATCCGGAGAGAATTCAGAAATTTAAGCCTTATTATGAGAAGCAGATAGGGGTTTCTCGAAAGCGCGTGGTTCCCGTCGTTTTTGCAGCGGACAATAACTATGCTCCCATTTTGAGCGTTGCGATTGATTCGATGTTGAAAAATGCGGATCCGACACGTTTTTATGATGTAGTGGTCTTGAATACCGATATTGGTCACAATAAACAAAGCATACTGATGAGGTACTTCTCCCGGTACAAAAATGTCCCAGGTGACCTTCTATAACGTAAGTCGCATGGTCCGAGACTATAAGCTTGATACCAATAACGCCCATATCAGCGTTGAGACATATTTTCGTTTTTGGCGCAAGATATCTTGTCCGCGTATGACAAGGTTGTCTACCTTGACTCCGATCTTGTGGTAAACGGAGACGTGGCAGAACTCTTTGACGTAGATTTGGGCAATAATCTTGTTGCCGCAACACGTGATATTGATTACCTGGCCAATTTGAACGTACGTGGTGGCGACCGTATGCGCTATAGTCTTGAAATTTTGAATATGGACGACCCGTATGCATATTTCCAAGCCGGCGTTATGGTGTTCAATACGCGGGAGCTGCGGCGCCTTCATAGCATTGTGGAGTGGCTGCAAATTGCCACAAATCCCGTCTATATCTATAACGATCAGGACATTCTCAATCAGGAGTGCCAGGGACGGGTAACGTATTTGCCCGCCGCATGGAACGTAACCCACAATATCTTTGGCCGGGCGGACGAACTTTATCCACAGGCTCCGGCTGCGGTATATGACGCGTACCTTGCGGGGAGAAACAATCCATACGTCGTGCACTTTGCGGGCGCAATTAAGCCATGGCAGAATGCAAGTTGCGATATGGCACAGTATTTTTGGCAGTATGCTCGGGATACGCCCTTCTATGAGGCTATCGTTCAGGATATGACGCCAGGTGCGCGCAAGGATGCGGATGTCACGGAAGTCTTTCACGAGCGTGCGCTTTCCGACTCAAGCCCACTGAGAAAGATTATCGATCCGCTTGCTCCGTATGGAAGTGCGCGGCGAGAAGCCCTCAAGGCCGTTGGTCGTACGCTTCGGAGACGTAAATAGGGGAGAAGTATGTCTGAGGCAGAAAAGAGCTTTCGTTCCCGCGCGGCTGAACTCAACAGGATCTTAAACCATGCGGCATATGCCTACTATGCCTTAGATGCTCCGGAACTTACGGATGCGGAGTTTGATCGCTTGCTCGTTGAGCTCCAAGGAATAGAAGCGGCTCATCCGGAACTGATAGTGCCCGAGAGCTATACGCAGCGTGTGGGCGGCTATGTGTCCGAACAGTTTGAGCCGGTAACCCATGCGGCCCGGATGTATTCGATTGACGATGCGATGAATCTTGAGGAGCTCGACGCATGGCTTGCTCGAACGGATGAAAGCCCTCGGTGCTTCCAAGACGCATCCGGGTTGCCCTATACCCTGTGAGCTTAAAATTGACGGGCTGGGTATTGCGCTGACGTATACGGAAGGACAGCTTGTTCGAGGTGCTACTCGCGGTGATGGAGCTACGGGAGAAAACGTTACGGCAAACGCGCTCACCATCAAAGATATTCCGCGTGCGCTTGCCCCCGCCGGCCTTGCGCGCTTAAGAGATGAGGGTGCACATCTTTCCCTTGAGGTGCGAGGCGAAGTGTATATGCCTAAGCATTCCTTTGTTCGTTTGAATGAGGATGCTGATGCCGCCGGCAAACAGCCGTTTGCAAATCCGCGCAATGCCGCGGCAGGATCGCTGAGACAAAAAGATCCCAAGGTTACCGCTCATCGAGACCTTGAGACGTTTATGTATGCTATTGCCGACGAAGCCCCTTGCAGGTGGACAGTCAGTGGAAGTTCTTGTCATGGCTTCGAGACTGCGGCTTTAGCGTCAACACCCATGCGGCGCGGTGCGTAAGTGCACAAGAGGTACATGACTTTTGCAAGCGTGCGCTTGAGGAGCGCTCCGAGCTTGACTACGATATCGATGGCGTGGTTGTTAAGGTTGATTCCTTTGCGTATCAAGAAGAGCTTGGATTTACGTCGCGCGCTCCACGTTGGGCAATAGCATTTAAGTTTCCACCGGAAGAAAAACAGACGGTACTTCGTGAGATTCGCATTCAAGTGGGACGAACGGGCGTGCTTACGCCGGTGGCGGAGTTTGATCCTGTTGTGGTTGCCGGCTCTACCATTGCCCGCGCAACGCTTCACAACATCGACGAGGTCCACCGAAAGAATGTCCGTGAGGGCGATACTATCATTGTCCATAAAGCAGGCGATGTCATCCCTGAGGTCGTAAGGCCCGTGCTTGAGAAACGACCCTTAAACTCCAAACCTTTTATGATGCCAACGGTATGTCCAAGCTGCGGAAGTCCTGTTGTTAGGAGGAGGGAGAAGTTGCATACCGCTGCGTTTCGATAGATTGTCCCGCACAAGCAACCGAGCGCCTCATTCACTGGGGGAGCCGCAAAGCAATGGATATTGACGGGTTGGGCGAAGAACTTGTGAACAAGCTGGTTGCAAATGGGGTTCTCTCCGATGTGGCCGACTTCTACGACAAGCTTACCGTCTCGGATATTGCGGAGCTCCCTACAGGGTCGATTCTACGAGACCGATACCGACGGACATCTTTCAGGAGATCCGATTCCTACCGGTTTGACCATTGCCGAGAAGATCATGGCACAAATCCAGGAGTCAAAGACACGTGGTCTTGCACGCCTGCTTTTTGGTATTGGCATTCGCCATGTCGGCGCCAATATGGCGGCACTTCTCGCCCAGCACTTTCACTCCATTCAGGAGTTGCAGCTGGCAACAGAAGAGCAGATGGCGGCCATCTCCGGCGTGGGGTCCGAAAATGGCAAAGTCGATTAAGGAATTTTTCTTAATTCCCGAAAAACATAGCGGTTCTTGAGCGCTTGCGCGCGCCGGCGTCGTTATGGAAGAGGCGGACGCGACGTCTGATATACCGCAGACACTTTCCGGCTTGACCTTTGTTTTGACGGGTACCCTGAGGCATTATACGCGCGATGAGGCGGGCGCTTTGCTTAAAGAGCGGGGAGCAAAGGTATCAGGTTCGGTATCCAAAAAGACGAGCTTCGTTGTTGCCGGTGAGGCGGCCGGATCAAAGCTGACAAAAGCCGTTTCTTTGGGCGTTCCGTACTTTCGGAAGCCGACCTGAGCGCATCCTTGAAACCGGCGAAGCGCCCGCAGTGTAAGTAGATAATGCGCAAGTGGGACGGCTCTGTTGCGCATGATTGGAATGGAGATTCTATGGCTTCAAATACAATTCTAGTGCTCTGTTACTCTCGCTGTTCAACCTGCAAAAAGGCTTTAAAGTGGCTTGATGATCATCATATTGCGTATGAGTCTCGAGACATCAAAGAAGAGAACCCCTCAGAGGATGAACTCGCAGCATGGCACGCGCGTAGTGGCCTTCCTATCAGGCGTTTCTTTAACACCAGCGGCATGGTATATCGCGAGAAGAACGTTAAATCGAAGCTTGATGCCGGCATGACAGACGCCGACGCCTACAAACTTCTTTGCGACGGACGGTATGCTGGTAAAGCGGCCACTTGTAGTAGGATCCCGATTTTCGTGCTCACGGGATTTCGGGAACCGGAATGGGAAGAGCGTTTGCTGTAGAGCTACTTTACTACGGTTGCCCCTCATTCAGCGCCTGCTTAAAAATCACCAGTAAACGTACAGGCGCACGACCGTCCGTCTCTTAAAATCACCACTAAACACGAAGATTTCAAAAACCCCGTCAAAAGCACTGTTTACGGGTGATTCGATTCACCCGTAAACACTCAAATCAAAGAAAAATCCACAAGTAAACATCGTTCTTATCGACTGCAGTCACCCGTAAACCGCAAGTTTGAAGCGAAATGGCGAGAAGAACCTCGTTTAGCGTTTTTGGAGATTCAGTCTTCTACGCTCGGTACGGTCATTGCGGGTATACGCACGGACGAGCGTCTGATATAGATGAGATGCTTCTTCGAGAAGATCGGGAAAAACTTTCCGTTCGTATGGCGTTTGTGCAGGATCTTTCCAGGGAATCCGTTTGAGATTTTGCTGCTGCAACGGCATCGGTGCGAAGGACCTGATGGCTCATGGCTGCTATATAGGAGCTTGAGGAAGGTCGTACAAACATTTCGGTTCGATAGAGAACATCGGGAAGCTTTGTTGCGTACGTAGGGTCGGTCTTCTCGATAGTGTGATAGATGCGTGCGTAGTCAGCGATGGCACCGGCGTATTCGCTTGCACCTATATTGAGGCCAAACATTGCGAGCGCAACCTGCGAAAAAAGAGCCCCACCAACGCGACAGGTGCTTTTGTCCGCCTCAAGTGCGGCCGCCGGATAAAATTCTTCGACGGTTGTGTGCATTTGGTTCCATAGAAGCCATGAGTCAAGATCGGTTTCAATGATAGAGCGGATTTCTTGACGCGAGGGCTCAAGACTCGGGATCAGTGTGGATCAGGGCCTCTTGCTGGGCGTCTATAAATGGTCGCACGACTTTATCAAGTGCATGGTGACTGAGAATTCCAAGCGTAAATGCCTGGCCAATGCTCGTATCAACCTCAGGTAGGTATGTCGTTGCTTCTTGAAATGCGGAGAAGATCTCGGCAATCTGGTTCGTATGCAGGCACCGGTGAAGCCGATTGCAGGCGAGAGCATGATTGGGCCATGTAAGGTGCCGAGCAAGAAAGGGGTCAGAACCTTGATTTCCCAGCAAAAACGCGTTGAGTTCCTCCGAGGTTTTGAAGAAGCCCGAATGGACTTCATTGGCCATCCGTGAGCCAAAAACAAAATGTGTCAGTAAAGCCGGCATAGTGCTCCTTATGAATTTCTTGTAGTTAGTAGTATCTCACGAATAATAGATACAATTTAGCCTTATGCGTTTGTGCTTATGGGGGAGGAATATGAGCACGCTTGAAATAAGTATCCTTGGTTTGGCGTTGGCAACCGATGCGTTTTCCGTCACGATTTCCAACTCATTTTTATATCAGCACGAGAGTCGTGGTCGCATGATGCTTATGCCGACATTCTTTGGGATCTTTCAGTTTACGATGCCTCTAGCGGGATATGTTGCGGAGCCTTGCGGCTCAGAGTAATTGAGCAGTATGCCGATATTGTTACATTTCTATCTTAGGTTTTTATCGGCGGAAATATGGTATACAGCGGATATATGGCGCTGCGAGACAATGCGGACAATGAGGGAGGGATCAGACAGGGCGAAAAGCACGCACAATACCGTACCCCTCATCTTTACAGGCGATCGCCACTGCAATTGATGCGTTTGCGGTTGGTCGTAAGTTTTCGATGCTCAGACGGCAAATATTTTAGGTGCTTCATGTGCGATTGGTTTGATAACTTTTTGCTGTCTGCCTGGTGGCACTTTTTATAGGCAAGAAAGTTGGGATCGATTTTGGGAAGATCGTGCGGAGATGGTTGGCGGTTTTGTTTTTGATTGCCATGAGGCCTCAGAAAGCGCTCTTGCAATAAAAAGTATGTGCCGAAGCTAAGAAATGCACCGAAAACAAAGAAATGTGCCGAAGACTAGAAGCGCGTGCATTGAATAGTCACTCTGAATCGTGTACGTATCGAAATCGTTGCTATAATTTTTGGCGAAGAGGAGGAGGCGATATGTTTCAGAAGTTCCGCGGCAAAATCGACCAAAAAGTAATTTTCCATACAGAAAAAGACGGATGTGCCAGGCGACTCTACACAAGATGTCCCCTGAAGACTCTTCTCATGATAGTGCAGACTCTATGGACGCGTCCTCTATCGTGCGTCGCACGTTTACTCTTGGTGTTGCTACTGCAGGACTGATAGGCCTTTACATGGGTATTTCAAGCTGTGGAAACAAGGTCCTCAATATGCTTGGATTTGAGGTTTTCAGAAGCTCCGGCAAGTACTCATATCCCACAAGAGACGCCGGAAGGCTACGATCCCGATCTTGTGGCTGCAGCATATCTTGAACAAAAAGTAACGGTGTATACATCTGACTCCTCACTATATCCAAGAGGCCGCAAAGAGCATTTGAAAAGCTCTTTTGACATTGTAGTAGATTATCAGGTTGTTTCCGTAGATGAGATGGAGCCATATCTCAATGTGATTCAAACGATGGTAAAAGATCTTAATCCCATCTCCCGATAGACCATCCGATTGACAGTTGGTTCTTTGTTGACGCAGAGCACCTGAAATCAGGCGGGTGCACAGAAATCTTTGGCAAGTTACGATGCTCAAAAATGCAGCATCTTCTAAAAGCCTATGTTTGCCACAGACTCAAAGCTTTGGTATGGCATAGCTACAGACCCTCTGGTCATTGCCATAAATAAGGAACGCTCTAGACGCCATGGGTCTTGCACACCCGCATGACTGGAACGATCTTCTCTCTACGTATTTACAGAGACCAGATTGTGCTTCCTGAGTATGAAAAAGACGCGCGACGGAAATAGTTTTGCCGTGACAATGATGGGAAATCTTGGGGTAGAACCAGGCATCGCGTTTCTTGAGGAACTCTCCACTCATGCAGTCAAAAACATTTGACGATGTACACGACATGATGACATACCTTGGCTTTTGGGCATGCTCTTGCAACAGTGTGTCAGGCAAGCGAGGCTTTCTATACGCTCGGTCATGACGATTTTGATAACGTGGTGCCGCTGCTCCCTCTTACACCTACGCACTTTACTACGTATGGTGTTGCCATATCATCTCAGGCTAAGCATCCCAATGCCGCCCGTTTGTGGGTGGAGTTTTGCCTTTCTGCTGGGTTTGCGGGCAAAATGGACACGACAAGTTCTTTTGCAATGCCAACCATTTCTGGCGTGAAGGCGCCGTGGTATATGGATCGAGTACACCTTAACGGTGCGGTTTCTGCATTGCGAGAAGCACCTCAAGCTCTTGATGATGCGGGCGCGCCCCTTTCGCCCTCCGAGGCAGGCAAGAGGGCAAAAGAAGGCAGATAAGAGATGTGCGACGTAAAACGGCACTCTACACGTAAAACAGCATTTCGTTGTAGCTCGGGACCGGCCAAAAATCATGTCCGCAGATAAGCTCCATCTCATCAACAATCTTGCGGAGTCGCTCCATGGCAGGAATAACTTCATCGCGATAGAACTCGCACTGTGTCTGCGGCTTTGAGCGCAGCGTGGCGGCATGTGCCATTCTTTGCTTCCAGTTCTCCCACTGCAGCGTAAATGCCGTCAATGCCCTCGGTGAGCTTCCGTGTCACATCGAGCTCCGCCTGAGAGGTAATGCCAATCTCCCGCTTTACGTGCAACCGATTCGGCGACTTTTACCCGAGTACTTAAAGAGCGCCGGTAGATACATGTGACGCGTCATATACGACATGGTCTTCGCTTCAATATTGAGAACCTTCGCGTATTGCTCGGCCTTTGCAACATACCGGGCATGTGCTTCGTTTTCAGACAGGACGCCATATGTTTCAAAGAACGCAATATTTTCGGGGGCGATAAGTGCGGGCAGAGCGTCAGGTGTGGTGCGGAAGTGGGGAAGACCGCGCTTCTCGGCAATCTTTTCCCACTTGCTTGAGTAGCCATTACCTTCAAAGAAGATACGCTTGTGGTCTTTAAAGGAGTCGATTACCCACTTCAATGCCTGTTCCGTGAACTTGGATTCAGACACGTCGGCAAGGTCAGTGGCAAAGCGATCGCACTGTTCTGCAACGATGGTGTTGAGGACAACGTTGGGGTCAGAGAGGTTCTGCTGGCTGCCACACATGCGGAACTCAAATTTGTTACCGGTAAATGCAAAAAGGACTTGTGCGGTTTCTGTCGGTATTGTCGCGGAGAACTTTAGGCAATGTCGGTACGCCCAAGTCCATCTTCGTGCGCTTTGCCTTATGAACGTCGGCACCGCTCATAAGATCGTTGACAATTGCGGAGAGTGCATCGCCCAAGAAGATTGAAACAATGGCAGGGAGGAGCTTCATTGGCACCCAGACGATGGTCATTTCCGGCAGAAGCGATGGACATGCGCAAAAGATCGGCATGAGTGTCAACGCCTGCAACCAAACATGCCAAAAAGACGAGGAAGCGGAGGTTCTTTCCGGGGTTGTCTCCCGGTTCAAGAAGGTTGTCGCCGTCGGCGGCAAGCGACCAGTTATCATGTTTGCCCGAACCGTTAACGTAGTCAAAGGGTCGTTCGTGCTCAAGGCAGGCAAGACCGTGGTGTGGTGCCAAGAGCTTGAGCTTCTCCATAGTTAACAGGTTGTTGTCAATGGCAAGAGATCCCTGCTCAAAGACGGGAGCAAGCTCTGTGCTGGCAGGGGCAACTTCGTTGTGCTTGGTTTTTGCGGGAATTCCCAGCTTCCAAAGCTCGTCGATCAAGCTCTTTCATGAAGTCGTTAACGGTGGGACGTATGGCCCCAAAGTAATGGTCGTCAAGCTCTTGTCCCTTAGACGGCTCGCATCCAAAGAGCGTACGCCCACACAAAATCAAATCGGGACGCTTCTCAAAATCCTTCTCACGGATGAGAAAATACTCCTGCTCAGGGACCAATATTTGTCACGATGCGCTCAGGGAGTCTGGCCAAAAAGCGCAAGTACACGTTTTGCGTGGCGTTCAAGGGCAAGCTGTGAGCGCAGGAGCGGCGTGCGTTTATCGAGGGCTTCTCCGGTGTAGGAAATGAATGCCGTAGGGATGCAGAGAACCTCGTCTTTAATAAACGTAGGGCTTACCGGATCCCAAACCGTATATCCGCGTGCCTCAAAGGTTGCGCGAAGACCGCCGGAAGGAAAGCTTGAAGCGTCAGGGTTCTCCCTGCACAAGCTCCTTGCCGGAGAATGTCATCAAAATGGTGCCATTTCCCTGAGGCGTCATGAAGCTATCGTGTTTTTCCGAGGTGATGCCGGTCAGCGGTTGGAACCAGTGCGTAAAGTGGGTGGCACCGTGCTCAAGCGCCCACTCCTTCATGGCATGGGCAACCTCGTTGGCAATGTCAATTTCCAGTGGTTTTCCATGTCTGATAACATCACGCAGACGTTTATAGGTTGGTTTAGGCAGCCTTTCTTGCATATCGGCGTCGGTAAAAAGAAGTGTGCCAAATTCGCGCGATACCTTGTCGTTTGCCACGAAAGCCTCCTTGGATGAATAGGTGAGGGCGAGAAGTACTTCTTGCCACAAACTCTACTGTACGCCATTGACTTTCGCACGGGGACGAGAAAAATCGTGTCTTTGTGATGGAGACTGCAATAAATACACATGAGCTCCCTAAGATTGAACCGGCCCTCAAGACATGAAATCCGATTTTGAGGCCCGTTGCAGGCGCCCCGTGAGTGCAGGGCAGACTTTTGGCATGTGTCTTACATCCGCGCGTACTTCTCGCCGCAGGTCGGTCGACATGCCGGGTACAATGGATTTGTAACTTTTAGATAGGGAGAAGTATGCCTGAGACAGACGGTGCCGGCACCCATACCGACAAAAAACGTAAAACCATTGCGGTCATTGATGGAAATTCACTGATGCACCGCGCTTTTCACGCCATCAGACAGCCCATGTCGGCTCCCGACGGAACTCCTACCGGGGCGCTTTTTGGGTTCTTCAATATGTTTTATCAAGATGATTGAATCGTTTAGGCCCAACGGCGTCATTTGCGCATTTGACAAGGGAAAACCACAGGTGCGTATTGATATGTTGCCGCAGTATAAGGCACAGCGACCTCCCATGGACGATGCGCTTCACGTGCAGTTTCCGATCGTAAAGACTCTCCTTGGGGTCTTAGATATTCCCGTGTGCGAACTTGAAGGCTGGGAGGGTGACGATATCTTAGGCACTCTCGCACGGCGCGGTGAGGAAGCCGGATATGAGATGCTGCTCTTTACGGGAGATCGCGACATGTACCAGCTCTCTACCGAAAACGTCAAGATTGTGTCTACCCGTAAAGGCGTTTCCGATGTTTCCATTATGACGCCTGAGTCTGTGGAGGATCTTTATGCCGGTATCACGCCAAAGCTGGTTCCGGACTTTTATGGTCTCAAAGGAGATTCATCCGACAATATTCCGGGTGTTCCGGGGATTGGTCCCAAGAAAGCGGCTCAGCTCATTGTTGAGTATGGCAGTCTTGACGAAGTGCTGGCTCATGCCGATGAAGTGAAAGGCAAAAATGGGCGAGAATCTGCGTACACACAAAGAAGACGCGCTTCTCTCTCGTAAAGTAGCCACCATACGCACGGATGCGCCAATTGACATTAATCTGGCTGACGCTCAATTCCCCAACGTTTGATCCGAATAAAAGTCGTCGCTGCGTTTTCAAAGCTTGGATTTACCGGTATGACAGGCCGGCTGGTACGCTTGGCCGGCGAGAAGGGCGTCTCTTCTGCCAATCCACAGCAAACGGAAGCGCCCACTGATCCTCAGCTTGCACTTCCCGCAAAGATATTGGAGGCCGAGGATGCGTGGGAAGCTCTAAAGACGGCGTTGTCGCGTAAGGAATGGCTGGGCGTTGCTCTCGATACGGGCAAACAAGACGGTTCCCTTTTTGGTTTTGGACATACACTTTGGGTTGCAACAACGCAGGAGCTGTGTAAGTTTGAAGACGACAATGCCACCTCGGCACTGAAGGGAAATCCTTGAAAAAGGCCTGATGGTGTCCGGAGACGTGAAGGCACTCTTACATGATGTAAGTCCCGTTGATTCTTCCGAGCTCTGAGGTTTTTGTCCCTGATGACGTTGATGCGAGCCGTATTTTTGACGTTGGAGTGGCTGCTTATCTGCTTGAATCCGATCGTTCCAGCTTTACAATACCCAGCCTTGTTGAGTTCTACTTTGGGGTGGAACTCTCTGTCGGTTCCGATAAGATCCCCGCAGCCGCATATGAAGCAGTTGCCGCAAGAGCGCTCAAGGCTACGCTTACCAAAAAGCTTGAGGATGATAAGTCGTTGGAGCTCTTTGAGACCATTGAGATGGGGCTTCTTCCGGTACTTGCCGCAATGGAGCGGCGCGGGCTTTTGTGGACCCCGCAAAGCTTGCGGAACAATCGAAAGAGCTTGGAGCAGACATTGCTTCTCGCGTGGAGCGTATTCATGAAGCAGCGGGAGAGACCTTTAACCTTGATTCTCCCAGTCAGTTGAGCCATGTGCTTTTTGACGTGCTCGGTTTGCCAACGTTTGGGCTTAAGAAGACCCGTTCGGGATTCTATTCGACAAACGCAAAGGTACTCTCCGATTTGGCCGATACCCATCAGATTGTTGCTGACGTTCTTGAGTATCGTGAGCGCGCTAAGATTAAATCAACCTATCTGGATGCGCTTCCCGCACTTATCAGAGGCGATCACCGAATCCATACGACATTTAACCAGACGGTGGCAGCCACGGGGCGTCTTTCAAGTTCCGATCCAAACCTGCAGAATATCCCCACCCGCTCCGAGCTGGGGCATCGGGTTCGTACTGCGTTTACCGTTCCGTCCGGACACGTATTTTTAGCGTGCGACTATTCACAGATTGAGCTTCGGCTTTTGGCTCACCTGTCAGGTGACGAGCATCTGATAGCGGCGTTTCAGTCAGGGGCGGACTTTCATGCGGCTACCGCCTCGCGTACCTTTGGGGTGCCGGTGGAAGAAGTTACCCCGGAGCTCCGGAGCAGGGCAAAGGCGGTTAATTTTGGCATTGTGTACGGTCAGCAGGCGTATGGATTGGCAACTTCGCTCAAGATACCGCGTGCTGAGGCACAAGGTATGATTGACCGTTATTTTGCCGCATATCCCGGAGTGCGCGCGTATTTGGATGAATCGGTACGTATCGCACACGAGAAGGGCTATGCGGTGACCATGTATGGTCGAAAGCGCCATATTCGTGAATTTGGTCAGCACAATCGCCAGCTTATTGCCTTTGGTGAACGTACTGCCATGAATCACCCCATGCAGGGAAGCGCTGCCGATATTATCAAAAATTAGCAATGATTCGTGTCGAGAAGCGCCTGCGTAAAGAGGGGTGTGCGGCAAAGCTCATCCTGCAGATTCATGACGAACTTGATCTTGAAGTGCCACATGATGAAATAGAAACCGTTTCCCGGCTTGTAAAAAGAGACCATGGAAGAGGTAGTTGAGTTGAAGGTTCCTCTGATTGCCGACGTATCGTATGGTCCAAATTGGGCAGAGGCTAAATAAGCTATGTATGAGGATGTGCATACACAGTCCGAGACAATGAGCAACTCTTCAAGAGAGCGCAGGTAGTTGCCTATACGGACGGGGCTTCTCGCGGTAATCCCGGTCCCGGTGGATATGGGGCCGTATTGGTTTACGTTGATGCTTCAGGCAAACGTCATACGCGTGAATTTTCGCAGGGGTATCGTCTGACAACCAACAACCGCATGGAGCTTTTAGGCGTAATTGTGGCTCTGGAGGCTCTTACTCAGCCTTGTGTGGTCGAGGTTCATTCCGATTCAAAATATGTGGTCGATGCATTTAACCAAGGGTGGATTTTTGGGTGGATGCGTCGTGGTTGGAAAACCTCAAACAAGCAGAACGTCAAAAACATTGACTTGTGGAAGCGATTGCTTGTTGCAAGTTCTTCTCACGAGGTGCACTACGTGTGGGTAAAAGGGCACGCCGGAGAAGAGCTTAATGAGCGCTGCGACGAACTTGCCACTACGGCTGCAGATGGACAAGATCTTCTTGAGGATGTGGGCTTTCAAGGCGAGTAGGCGAGCTGCCATAAAGATGAGGCTAGAGAGAGGCCTCATCTATACCTTGTACCGCAATACCAACAAGTCCTGGCCCCGTGTGAACCAAGAGGTCAGAGCCTATATCTGAAGTTACAAAATCAACAATGTTGGGAATTGCCTGGCGCATCCGCTCTTCCATCTCGGTATAGATAAGGTTGGGAGCGGAACAAGAAATTGCGGCGTGAACATGCGGATATTTCTGAGCTCCGTTGCCGCAAGTACCAGCTCTTCTTTCAGAGACTTCTCCCAGCCGCGGGTACGCTTGGCAACACCGTAGGTACCGGTTGGCTCACAGGTTAAGACGGGCTTGATATTCAATACAGAGCCAATGCGATAGACGGCTTCGCTGATGCGTCCTCCCTTACGTAAAAAATTGAGAGCAGGGACGGAGAAGAACACGCGAGTTCTCTGCGAAGCTGCCACAAGTTTTTGCTCGAGCTCTTCATAAGGGACACCGGCCTCGATGAGTCGAACGGCTTCTATGACAATAAGACCTGCGGCAATACCGATATTTTTTTAGTATCGATGACCGTGATGGGCAGATCCGAAATGTCTTGAGCAATCATACGAACGGTATCGCATGTTGCCGAAAGTCCTGAAGAAATGCAGATAAAGACAGCGGCATCATAACCCGAAGCCTTTACGTCATCAAAAAGAGTGTGAATCTTTTCCGGCGAGGGAAGCGAAGTGCTTGGAATCTCTTGGTCAAAGCGGGAGGCAATTTGTTCCGGAGTAATGTTGACGGTGGACTCATAGGTGGTGCCGTCTGAATAGTTAATACGAAGTGGCGCAACACGAATGTCATGAGCGGCAATGAACTCTGCCGGTGTGTTGGTGCCTGAGTCGGTAAGGACCGCAATCCTTTTTTTGGACATACATTGCTCCAAACTATTGAAAAGACGAGGCTCATAAAAACTGAAACCACGGACTAACACTATATCTTACGATAACTCTACCCACCAGAGCGCTTGGTAAAAGCGAAAATTGCAAGATATGGCGTGCATCTGGGGCGCCCATGCAAAGCTGAATGAGCACATGATAAACTAGATGAGGAAAAGAAACTTGAGCCAGATAGGTTAGATATGCCAAGTATTTATGGTGAGCCCGCTGTTGTAAAGCGCATTGAATATCGTACGGAAGTTCGCAAGGTTACCTCAAACAGTACCGTTGCGGCGGCAACCATGGTTATGGCGGCGCTTCTTGCTCTTGTCGTGGCCAATTCTCCCGCGCATGAGATTGTCGAGAAGTTCTTTGAAGCAGAATGTTCTTTTACAGTGGGTAGCTTTTACCGTCAGTATATCGTTTGAGTCGTTTATTAACGATTTTCTTATGGCCATCTTCTTTTTACTTGTTGGTATCGAGCTTAAGTACGAGGTTACGGTGGGTCAGCTGCGCAAACCCCGTCAAGCTCATGCTTCCGATGCTTGCTGCGGTTGGCGGTGTGCAGTTCCCGCGTGTATATATTTGCTCTGCAACTATGGCGGAGCCATGCATGGGTGGGCTACTCCCATTGCTACCGATATCGCGTTTGCCCTTGGGGTTATGAGTCTGTTGGGAAGTAGAATTTCAACACAAACAAAAGTTTTCTTTCAGACACTTGCCATTGCGGATGATATTTTGGCCATTGTGGTCATCGCATTTTTATGGCCAGACTCCTGATATCGCCTGGTGCGCGGCAGCACTTGGAGTGATTTTGGTGCTGTGGGGTATGAGTCGCATGAAGCTCTACTCATCTGCTCCCTACTTGTTTGTTGGACTGATTTTATGGATTTGCATGTACCACTCGGGTATCCATGCAACGCTTGCCGGTGTCATTTTGGCATTCTTTTTGCCGAGCCGCTCGGATGTTCGTCTCAATCATCTCGGAGGCTGGCTTGAAAGGCCGTGCTCGTGAGCTAAACGCCAACTATGACGACGAGCATCATATTTTAGGACAGCATGACTTTACCCGAAGCGCTCTTCGCGTTGAGCATGTTATGCATCATGTAACGCCTCCTCTGCAACGCGTTGAGCGTTATGTTTCCGTGCCGGTTAACTTCATTATTCTTCCTCTCTTTGCATTTGCAAACGCCCAGATAACTCTCATGGGTTCTGACTTTGGAAGCATTGTTTTAAATCCCGTGGCATACGGTACGTTTTTGAGCGGTTATCGGCAAACCCGTGGGTATTATTCTTACGACGTTTATCCTCGTTAAGTCGGGTATCTGTAAGCTTCCCAAGCGTGTGAATTGGATGCAAATCACAGCCGTTGGCCTTATGGGAGGTCTTGGCTTTACGATGTCGATTCTTATTTCAGGTCTTGCGTTTAGCGATCAGAACAACGTTCTTGCGGCTAAGTGCGCAATTTTAGCGGGTTCCATTGCGGCAAGTCTTTTGGGAATAGCTTTTGTTCGTGTGGCCGATATATTGCACGACGCCACAAAAGAGCGTCCGTCAGATAAAAAATAGGATAGAACTATTCCACCGTGCCGTACGTAAAGCCCCAGCCATGAGCAGTCACGATAGAGTTTATTTGATCACAAAGTGTGGCTCGCTTATAGGTGCCCGCAGGAATGAGATTGATTACTTCCAAGAGATCCTGGTTAAGGTCATCAATTTCCGCTCTGACCAAAACATCAATATTTGAGGCATAACTTGACGGAGCGTGTTTATATACGTTATCGACCAGCCGCTGCAGATCGCCATACTCGTCTGCTCGAATTCCCGGTCTCGCCATAGTGCCTCCAATCGTTGCCGTTGTGTGACAGTCTAGCAGCTTTTTGAAGGAGAGCCATTTGTTGTCCGGTTTCGCCTTTATACTTCTGTATACGGTTCAAAGGGGGATATCATGCCAATTACCGTAGATAAGAAGCTTTTTCAGCACATGCTTTTTGCAGGAGCGGAACGTCTATCAGCGCATGAGTGATGCGGATCTTGACAGGGCGCTGAAAGAGATTGGAGAAGAAGCGCGGCAGATTGCGGATAAGCACCTCACGCTTGATATGGCGCGCGGTAAGCCAAGCCGAGAGCAAACGGCGCTCTCCAAACCCATGCTTGACCTTTTGGATTCATCTTCCAATCTGATGGACGGCGCTTCGTATGCCGACAACTATGGAGACCCCGACGGTCTTCCGTCTGCACGCGCATTGGCGGCGGAGCTTTTGGATGTTGATTTTGAGCACGTTATCGTGGCGGGCTCTTCCAGCTTGAATCTTATGCATGATGTTATTGATATGGCATATACACACGGTATCGCGGGTCAGCCACCGTTAGCCCGGCAAGCATCAGAGCTTGCTTCTGCGCATCCGGGTGCTCGTCTTAAGTTTTTGTGTCCAACTCCTGGCTATGATCGCCATTTTCGGATTAGTGAGTATTACGGTTTTGAAAACGTTGCTATTCCGATGACAGAATATGGCCCCGATATGGATGTTGTCCGTACGTTTGTGGAAGAAGATCCAACGGTTAAGGGTATTTGGTGCGTTCCGCGTTTCGCCAATCCGTCCGGAGTGAGCTATTCCGATGAGGTTGTGCGTGCGTTTGCTGCTCTGAAGCCTGCAGCACCGGATTTCCGTATTCTGTGGGATAACGCTTATGCCTACCATGTATTTGCGCAAGAAGGCGAGAAGTGCCCGCCCTTGCTTAACATCTTCGATGCTCTTAAGCAGCAGGGTGCGGATAATTTGGTTATTGAGTTTGCATCTACCGCTAAAATTACGTTTCCATCGTCGGGAATGGCGTGGCTTTGCGCTTCCACAGACGATATTCAAGAGATTCGTACATCGTTTTCCGTGCGGCGTGTATCACCGGAAAAACTCTCACAGCTTGCGCATGTGCGTTTCTTAAAAGACAAGGCGGGGGTAGAGGCTCACATGAAACGTCATGCAGAGCTTCTACGGCCGCGTTTTGAACTGGTGGAACAAAAAGCTGACAGAAGGACTTGGAGACCTTGGGGTTGCAACATGGTCGCATCCTCAGGAGGCTATTTTCGTATCGTTTAATGGACCCGTTGGTTCTGCTCGCGCCATTGTGTCTCGCTCGCGTGAGATGGGCGTAACGCTGACACCTGCAGGAGCTACCTGGCCATCAGGCAACGATCCTTTTGATTCCAACATCCGTCTCGCTCCCAAGCTATCCAAGTCTCGAAGAGCTTTCTCTCGCACTTGATGTGTTTGTCGTTGCGGCCAAACAGGTAGCCGCAAGACTTGCAAAAAGTCGATAGGGGGCAAAGCGCCTTTATATAAGTCTTGGGAACAATGGTTTTTGTGTACGCCTCAAACGCTTAAAATTCTGTAGAATCTTCGGCGGGAACGTTCTGTTCTTCCGTGGAAGCACAAACTGGCGTACCCTGAACAGTTAGTAAATGCGCTTGGAAAATGTCCCGAAGGTTTTGGGACAGTGAAAGGTATGTCATGCCAAAGAAGGCATCAAAGCAAAAAGTATCGGCAACACTCCGCTCGTTCGGCCAAGTCAAAAAAGCCGCTCCGATGCTGAGCTCTGCAGGCTCAGAAAGACGCGGCAAATGCTAAGGCTCAGAGCTCAAAGGGAGCATCGGGGAGACTGTCAACAGGAAAGAAAGTTGCCATCGGCATTTTTTCGCTGTTTATCGCACTGTCAATGATGATCCCGTCTCTTTCCATGATTTTTTTGGTGGCGGGACCTCAAAAACCACGGTTTCCAAAGTGCAAACGCAAACTCCTACGCCTGATTCCATTAATGCTCAGTACGCTGCGCAGGAAAAAGAACTCACCGATGATTTGTCGGGAAATCAAACAATCTTGCCGCCACGCTTAAGCTGGCGCAGGTTCATCTGAACTGGGGAGTGGCGCTGCGTAAGGTGGCATCCGATGACACCACCAAGCAACAGGCGGATGACCACATAAAACAGGCATTATCAGAATATGACGTATACCTTGCAAGCAGCGATTCGGATACCGTTCGTGCCGATAGAGCCGTTGCTCAATTTCAGAGTGGAGATCAGGAAGGGTGCCGTTACGGCGCTTAAGAATCTGACCGAAAAATCACCTGATTGTGCCGCCGCCTGGCTCAACCTTGGCATGATATATCTTAAGATGGGTAATGCCGAGGATGCTGATGCGGCTCTTCAAAAAGCTGTTGAGGCAGACTCCGACGGTTCACAAAATGTTCGCGATATCGCTCAGAAGTTACTTGATAGTAAGGACAAGAGCAAACAGTAAAGTTAAGGAGGAGAACATGGCTTTGGATATTACGGTTACACATGAGGCAGACAAATGCATCGTTTGTGTGAACGGTGAAGTTGACGTATCAAACGCAGCCGAGCTTCGTTCGGCACTTGAGGCCGCACTTACCGGTGACACATCAAAAATTACCGCAGATTTTTCCGATGTTTCATATATTGATTCAACGGGTATTGGTGTTCTTGTGGGGATAGCACATCGCGCTCAGGAAGCACAGGTTGTATTTGTCGTTGCTCATCCGCAAAAGAACGTGGCACGCGTGTTTGATCTTCTCGGCGTTACGGAAGATCTTAATGTCCGCGAGAATGATTAGAAGACGATGATCCGAAAGGGTTAGAAACGTGTTTGGTATTGGTGAAACGGAGCTTGTTTTAATCTTGCTCTTCTCGTTTTTAGTTTTTGGTCCTGACAAGTTGCCTGGCATGGGCAGGACGCTTGGCCGGGCACTGCGTCAGTTTAGATCGGCGCAGGAAGGATTTAATAAGGTGGTTCAATCCGATCTTTTTGGATCCCGCCGCTGACGTATTGAATGAAAAACCCAAGCGTTCCGAGAAGCTCCGTTCTGCGGCATCGGATGATTCTGACATTGACGGAGAAGCTCCCAAACAAGAAAACCTTTGCCGAGCGTCGCGCTCGTCTTAAGGCTGAGCGTGAGGGCAGCTCAGAAAAAGAGGCTGCTCATGAGAGTGCCGAGGGTGATACCGACAACAGTGCCCAAGCGGATACTGAAGCTCCGGCAGACGCCGCTCCCGCTTCAAACAAAGACGTTGATGGCGGTGACGCTGGATCAAAAACAGATTCAGCTCATGAGGAAGCTGGAGCTGCTCCAAAAGGCTTCAGCTTCCGATACCAATGAAAAGAAAAAGACAAACTCCGCACGTGATTTGTATCATTTTGGGAGACAGGCGTTCTTCTCGCGCGCAAAAAGAGGCCGCGAAAGAGGACGCAAAAGAGGCTGAAGATGCAACCCTGCCTTTTTCCGGAGAAGACCCTTCCCAATGAGTCCGTTACCTCTGAGTTGGAGAGGAGGGTGAAGGCACGGAGTAAATCCTGCTTTCGATTATTATGCCAATTACTCCAGCTCGTATGCCTTTGATGGATCACCTTGGTGAGCTTCGTCGGCGCCTAACCATCGTAGTCGTCTCGGTTTTTGTTACGGCCATTGTGGTTTACTTTGCGACACCTGCCTTAATTGAAGTGCTGACAAATCCCATTCGAGAATTTCTTACGGGAGGTACTCTGACGGTACTTTCGGTTCTTGGAGGCTTTTTCCATCCGCTTTAAGGTGGCATTTTTTTCTTTGCCTTTTATTATCTGCACTCAATTATCATCTGGGAAATTATGGCGTTTTTCCTTCCGGCACTTAATGAGAAGGAACGTCGTTGGGTGGTTCCCACGGTAGCGGCCATGGTGTTTTTTTGTTCTTCTTTGGAATGATTTTCTGCTATTTCATTATTTTGAACACCGCATTTGGCTGGCTCATTCAGCAGTCAACCGAGTTTGCTGCAACGCTCAATGAGGCAGAAGACTATCTCAGCATCATTATTATGTTTGAGGTTGGTTTTGGCATTGCGTTCCAGTTGCCGTTGGTTATTTTTTACCTTGCTATTTTGCATTTGGTTCCCTATAAGGTTTTGCGGGAGCAGTGGCGCTACGTGTACGTGGGACTTCTCGTGCTTTCTGCCGTCGTCACACCTGACGCCTCCCCGGTTACCATGGCACTCATGTTCGCGGCGCTTATCCTGCTCTATGAGGTTGCTCTTGGAGTTGCACGCTCAGTGATCATTGCCAAAGACGGCAAAGCTGCTTTGAAGTGGACGCGAGAAGAGTATGCAAATCGTGACTAACAGGGATGTCTTACAGGTGATTTGTTGTTGAGCCTGTATGTATAAATGTCGGGAAAAGGCACTTCCTTGATTCTAATTGTTACCGAGAAAAACGATGCAGCCCAGCAAATCGCCAGACTTCTGTCTGAGTCAGGTAAACCCGAGGCTGATAAGGTATACAACACGCCTGTCTATCGTTTTAGAAAAGGCGGAGAAGAGTATGTGACCATCGGTTTGCGCGGCCACATTCTGCAGCCCGATTTCCCAACACAGCTGCTCTTTGATGCGGATGAGGGCTGGTATGGTGCAACGGAAGACGGAGAGCATATTCCTGCCGATGTACCCGACGGCCTTGCGCGTCCTCCGTATAAGGAAAAAACGCAAACCTTATCTCAAAGCAGGAATTGATCTTAAAGGTTGGAAAATACCCAGCCTGCCGTATCTCATCTGGGCTCCGGTGGAAAAAGAGCCTGCGGAAAAAGAAATTATTCGTTCTCTTAAAAATCTTGCCAAGAAGTCCGATGCCGTCATTATTGCTACGGACTTTGACCGCGAAGGAGAACTCATTGGCTCCGATGCACTCGCTCAGGTACTTTCGGTTAAAGCCGATCTCCCTGTTTCTCGTGCGCGGTATTCCGCATTTACCAAATATGAGATAGACACCGCGTTTAACAACCTCGTTGAACTTGATTATGATTTGGCGGCTGCAGGCGAGTCACGTCAGTTTCATTGACCTCATTTGGGGCGCCGTGCTTACCCGGTATTTGACCTGTGTGCGTTTTCGGCGGTTTTGGCAATACGCGCTCTGCCGGCCGTGTACAGACGCCAACGCTTGCATTGGTGGTAGAGCGTGAGCGAGAGCGCCTGGCGTTTACCCCTGAAGATTATTGGGTTATCTCAGGAGAAGCGACACCTCTTGAGGACAACTCCGATGCAACCTTTAAAATTACGCACGCCACTTCTCGTTTCTGGAATAAAGAAGAAGCGGATGCGGCTTTTGATGCGGTGAAAGAGCAGCATCAAGCCACGGTGGTTCGTGTTGAATCAAAATCGCGCAAGCAACAGCCTCCTGCTCCCTTTAACACAACGTCTCTGCAGGCAGCGGCAGCCTCTGAGGGTTTGTCGCCTGCACGTACCATGAGGCTCGCAGAGTCACTGTACATGGATGGTTTGATTTCGTATCCGCGCGTTGACAACACGGTCTATCCGTCTTCGCTGGATTTGAAGGGCTGTGTCCGTACGTTGTCGTCGGTTCCACAGTATGCTGGGGTATGCAAGACGCTTCTTGCTGCCGGGAAGCTGAGCGCAACGCGAGGCAAACAAGAGTCTACCGACCATCCTCCCATCTATCCCACTGCCGCAGCCGATCAAAATAAGCTCCAACCTGCTGCTTGGAAGCTCTATAACCTCATCGCGCGCCGCTTTTTGGCAACGCTTATGGGGCCTGCTACCATTGCAGGTACCAAGATTACGCTGGACATTGCCGGACAACCGTTTGTTGCAAACGGTAATGTTCTTGCCGAGAAGGGCTTTCGTGCCATTTATCCCTTTGGGCTTAAGAAGGACGATCAGCTGCCGGAACTTAGCCAGGGTGAGGTTGTTGACGTTACCAAGCTCAATCTTGATGCGAAGCAGACGGAACCGCCGGCACGCTATAGCCAGGGCAAACTGATTCAGGAGATGGAGAAGCGCGGCCTTGGTACAAAAGCTACGAGAGCTTCCATTATTGATACTCTTTACCAGCGAAAATATCTCAAAAACGATCCCGTCGAGCCCAGCCAACTCGGTATGGCAATCATTGATGCGCTTATGCAGTTTGTTCCGCGGATCACCACGTCAAATATGACGGCCGAACTTGAAGAAGACATGACAAAGGTGTCCGAAGGCAAAGATACCCGTGACGGTGTCGTTACCCATTCGAGAACTCTTTTGGCAGACATGATTGACACTCTCATCGAGCATAAAGAAGACTTATCCGAGGCTATTGCGGACGCCGTAACGGCGGATGCCAAAGTTGGCGTATGTCCCAAATGTGGCAAAGATCTGGTTGTGAAGACATCGGCCAAGACACGCGGCAGCTTTGTAGGCTGCATGGGTTGGCCCGATTGTGACGTGACCTATCCATTGCCCCAGGGACGCATTGAGCCCCTTGAGGGCGAAGCGGGGGTGTGCCCTGAGTGCGGTGCCCCGCGTATCAAGGTACAGCCGTTTCGTCAGCGTGCATATGAGATGTGCGTCAATCCCGCTTGTCCTACAAATGCAGAGCCCGACCTTGTCGTGGGCGAGTGTCCCGTCTGTAAGGCAGCCGGAAAACACGGAGATCTCATAGCCCATAAATCCGAGCGCACCGGCAAGCGATTTATCCGCTGTACAAACTACGAAGAATGCGGAACAAGTTATCCTTTGCCTGCGCGCGGAAAACTTGAGCGTACAGACGAAGTCTGCCCTGATTGCGGTGCTCCTTTGGTGGTCGTTACGACGCAGAGAGGGCCTTGGAAGCTCTGTCCCAATTACGATTGTCCCGGTAAAGAGAAGAAAACGTCTGCTTCACGGGGACGTGGCGCTGGGACAAAGCGCACTTCTCGCAAAAAAACGGGACGAAAAAACGAGTAAAAAATGAAGTCAGGTGATTGCGTGAGCCTATACGTACATGCCGTAAGCTCTAAGAATTTCTTGAACGGACGTCCTCTCCAACGTCCGTCCTTCTTCATTGATACCCCAAACGAAGCGGGTATGATAGAAGGACTGAAAAAATGTTGCATCACCATAGTTTCAGCACAATTGAGAGAAGTTTGCTCACATTTATGGGTTCTGCAGAGGAGGGAATGATTTGCCGGATACAATGATACGTCGGTGTTTAGATGAAACAACGGATACATCGGCGCGCGGTCTGTTCATCACGCTTGAAGGCATAGACGGTGTGGGCAAATCAACCCAGGCAGACCTTCTCGCAGAAGCACTTATGCAAACCGACAAAGAACTAGTGCGTCTGCGTGAACCCGGAGGAACGGCCATTTCCGAAAAAATTCGGGCCCTTCTTTTGGATGCGTCCAATACCGATATGGCCGATGAGTGCGAACTCTTGCTCTATGAGGGCATCTCGTGCGCAGTTGGTGCGCCAAGTCATTGAACCTGCTCTTGCTCGCGGAGCAATTGTGCTTTGTGATCGGTTTTATGATTCTACATTTGCGTATCAGGCAGGCGGTCGCGGCATTGACGAGAAGGTCGTACGTCGGGCAAATGATCTAGGGAGCTGTGGCGTTGTTCCCACACGGACGCTTATTTTTGATTTAGAGCCCGCTGAGGCATTTCAGCGCGCAACCACCAACGGTGCCGATCGTATGGAAGCAGAAGGAGCAGCCTTTCAAAGGTGTGTACGCGAGGCATATATACGTCTTTCCGTGGCAGAACCTTCTCGCGTGCATGTTGTATCGGCATATGGCACCATTGCACGAGGTTCATGCTCGTACGGTTGCCGACCTTTGTGACCTTGTACCGGAGATACAAGAAGCCAAAACGTTTGGTCTTGAGGTTGGAGCTCAAGATGCCTAAGGAGTTGCTACAACATACGCCTTTGACAAAGACCGGAAAAACTCAAATCCCGGCCTTTGAGACATTACATGAGCAGCCACGGGTACGAGAGTTTTTCAGACGGGCTTTTGAGCAGAGGCGTTTGAGCCATGCGTATCTTTTTGTGGGAGCCCCGGGATCCGGAAAGATCGCCGCTGCCGAGGCCGTAGCAAAGAGCATTGTATGCCCGCATGGGGGAGATGGCACCTGTGAGGACTGTATCCGCGTATCACATCACACACACCCCGATGTGCACTGGTACAAGCCGCAGAGTGCTTCGGGATATCTTATCGGTCAGGTCAGAGAGATTATCTCCGACGTGATGCTTGCTCCCATCAAAGCTCAAAATAAGGTATACGTTCTTGATCGGGCCGATCTTTTGCGGACCGAAGCGGCAAACGCACTGCTGAAAACCATCGAAGAGCCTCCGCGTGACGCCATATTTATTCTTTGCGCACGAAGCACCTCAACCGTGCTTCCCACGATTTGTTCTCGCTGCCAAGTGGTTCCGTTTCGTACGCTTTCGGAAAAAGATGCACTTTCGGCGGTTATGCGTAAGACGGTGGCAAGCCAAACGGAAGCACGTGTGGCACTTGCGGTTATCGGAACTCCTTCAAGGGCGCTGGATTTTCTCGCTTCACCATCAAGAAGAGAAGTGCGTCGTCTGATGGTGGAGGCGGTAGGTGATACGCTGCGCTGCGATTCGTGGGATATTTTAGGAAATGCGCGAGAAATCGTGGCGGAAGTCAAAATACCGCTCGGCACGCTTCAACGTGCTCAAGAGGAGCTCTTGAGACTCATAAGGATTTTTGGAGAAAAAAAGTTCTTAAAGAAGTTGAGAAGGCCAATAAGCGAGAGCTTACCGTACGGGAACGTTCGGGTATGATGGAAGCTCTCGCTGCTGCAGAGTCGCTCCTTCGAGACGTTCTTGTCCGCTGCGAGAATATATCAGAACCAATTGTGAACGAGGACGTTGCCGACGTGGTTGACCGCCTGCTTCACGAACGTATACGCGCGGGGTGATCAGAGCGCTTGCTGCCATTCAGGAAGCCTCTTTCAACCTCGAGCACATGGTAACTCCCCAGCTCGTCGTAGAGACGATGCTGCTTGCTATCAAGGAGGCGCTTACATGCCCGCCGTTGTACCGGTAAAGTTTTCATATGCCGCTCGTGGCCTGTGGTTTGATTGGTCAGACTCAGGCGCGCAAGAGGGCGATCACGTTATTTGCCAGACGGAACGAGGACAAGAGATTGGACTCGTTATCGATGATGTTCGCGATGTCACGGACGACGAACTCGCAGATACCATTGGGGATGCCGAGCTTAAACCGGTGCTCCGCGTGGCCTCGCTTGAGGATCTTGAACGCGCGAACAACTTGCTCAGATGGGAGATGACGCTTTCCCCATATTTTGCCGCTTTGCCGCTGAAGAAAATCTTGATATGAAGCCGGTGGGAGCGGAATATCTCTTTGATGGCGAGAAGGTCGTGTGTTACTTCTCTGCCGATGAGCGAGTTGACTTCCGCCAGCTGGTACGAGACTTGTCTCACGAGCTGCATCAGCGCATTGATATGAGACAGATTGGCGTGCGTGAGGTGGCGGCCGTTATCGGCGGATATGGTCATTGCGGACAAAGAGCTTTGCTGCCGCCGATTTGGTCTTTCGTTTGAGCCTATTTCTATCCGTATGGCAAAAGAGCAAGACCTGCCTCTTAATTCCACGAAAATCTCAGGAGCGTGCGGACGCCTCATGTGTTGTTTGCGCTATGAATTTGAGGCATATAAGGACTTTAAGAATCGTGCTCCCAAGCGCAATGCCGTCATTGAAACTCCCCTTGGAACCGGAAAAATTGTTGAATACAACACGCCGAAAGAGGAAGTTGTAATCCGTCTGGAAAATGGCAAAAACGGTACGCATTCCCTTTGGGGGATATGACGGCCTCCGATGCCGCGAAGAAAAAGCGGAAGAGTTTGGTTGCGCGTGTCGCCCTGATACCGTAACGCGACAAGTGCTTGAGAAACTCAGATCTCCCGATGTACAGATGGCTTTGGCCGAACTTGATCGCGAGCATGGCGTTCTTGAGGAAGAAGAGCCTGAGATAAATCCCGATCTGTTTGTTAAGGTACCGCGTACTCATCGGGTACGTCCTTCTCGCATGGCGCCAACGTATGAAAAATGAAACAAAAGATGCCAAAGACGTAAGTCCTGTTGAAATACCCGTTGATGTGCCACGTCGCCGTCGCCATCACCGTCAGGAAGCGGGGTTGCCTGAGACGACCAAGACATCAACTCAGAATACTCCCAGCGCACAAAACGTACACGCCATCCGGGAGACCGTGCGGGCATGCGTGAAGCAGAGCCGCAGACTTCTAGAAGCACCACCGCGACAAAGCAAATACGTCGTCCGCGGCGCTCTCATGCAACGTCGCAGGCTCAAGCGCCGGCCACAGAACAGCAAAATGCTTCTTCTCGCCGCCGGCATCATGGGAAAAATCAAACAAGTAAAAAGACACATGGTGAAAACAGTAACAATGTATAGCTTAAAAACTGAAAGTTCGTTTGATGCCTCGCATTTTCTGACTGACTATTATGGAAAGTGCGAGAATCTGCACGGCCATCGGTGGCGCGTGGTGGCATATATCTCACAGTCTCATCTTGGGAGCGAGGGAACCACGAAAGACATGGTCATGGATTTTGGCGTTTTCAAAAAGAGGCTCCGTGAGCTTACCGATGAACTCGATCATACGTTTTTAGTCGAAGAGGGGTCTTTGATGGAAAAAGACCATCGAGTGTCTTCATGAAGAGGGCTTTACCCTTTCGATTCTTCCGTTTTCGTACGACGGCGGAAAATCTTGCCAAATACTTTTTTGACCGACTTGCCGCGCAAGGTGTGCCTGTCTCGCAAATTGAAGTTTATGAGACGCCTCTTAACTGTGCCATCTATACGCGCGAGTAGCCGGGTATACTGAGACTAGATTATAAAAGCGCTACGTGTATACGTAACGTGTATGCGTATTCTGAAAGGGGCGGCAATGGCGGCCACCAAGGTCTTACGGGGAGTTAACCTAACGGGTTGGTTGACGTTGGAACCTTGGGTAACTCCTGAACCGTTTGCACGAACTGCCACGGTTGATGAGGTGTCGTTGGCGGCCAAACTTGGAAAGGATGAATACGCAGAGCTTGTGCGTGCTCATCGCGCCTCTTTCATTCACTCCGAAGATTTTTCTCGGATTGCGGCGCGAGGCTTTAATGCGTTGCGCTTGCCGATACCGTGGTATGTCTTTGAACCTCAAAACACACCATATCAACCGTGCATTGATATGGTGGACAGAGCGCTTGAGTGGGCCGAGGAAATCGGGCTCCACGTCATCTTCGTACTTGCCGTCAATCCGGGGCTTCCTGACGGACAAGACAGTACTCCCGGAGGTTCTCCCCGTACTCGCATTTCTTGCGAGAAGAGCCTTGAAATTATCAAAAAGCTTGCGCAACGTTATGCACATCGTTTGGGATTTTTTGGCATTGAAGTTGCCGATGAGGTGCAACCGCGTATCCGTCAGGGACTGCGCGTTATTGACGGGGTACCGGCTCACTCTTTGCGCAACTATTATCGCCGCGCATACAACATTGTCCGTACGGTTGCGGGAGAAGATCCGGTGGTTATTCTTCCCGACGGGGGATGGCCTTCAGGCTGGCGGCGTTTTATGAGTCAACAATCCTATACAAATGTATGGCGTGATTGTCACTTGGACAAAACACCTTCTTCCGTTGACTGTTCCGGCCCTTTAGGTATTCAGAGAGTGATAGACGCAAAGCGTTCTTATCTTCTTCAGGTTTCATCGGGAGATTTGCCGGTGATGGTGGGAAAGTGGTCGGCTTCGCTTCCCACGCCGGACGGCTCCATGACCGCTGAGGGTCGCATTGCCCTTGAGCGTATTTATGCTTCCGGACAGCTTGCCGCATATCGCGGATGTCCTGCCTGGTTTTTCCAGACCTGGAAGACGAGCGCGTTTTTGGCAGGGTGGGACGCGCGTGTTGCTCTTGCTTCGTTTGAGAGAGGAATGCTCAACTGATGGAAGCGGAAAAACCAACCGCGTGTTTCACCTGCAAAAATCGGGTCTGCTTTCGGTGGTAGGGAACACCCATAGGAAACCTTTCGGACGCATCACCACGCGTCCTCGATACGCTTGCCGCTGCGGATGTCATTTTTTGTGAGGATACACGCGTCACTTCAAAAGCTCCTCTCGGCATTTGGTCTTCATGCCTCTCTGCAGAGGTGCGACGAGAACGTTATTGAGGCTCAGATCGCTCCCTGCACTTAAACGACTTGCGCAAGGTCAACATCTTGCATTTGTATCGGATGCGGGGATGCCGGGAGTTTCTGATCCGGGACAGCGCTTGGTGGATGCCGTGCTTGATGCGGGATTTGCAACGGAGGTTGTTCCGGGGCCGTCTGCGGTAACGTGCGCTCTTGTGGCATCAGGGGCTCGCGAGCGAACATTTCTTTTTGAAGGTTTTTTTGCCGCGCAAACATGGCGCGCAGAAAGATCGCCTAGTGCGACTGGCAGCCATTCCGGCGACGCTGGTGATATACGAATCTCCTCGAAGGGTTGCCGCAACACTTGCAACCATCTCCGAGGTGATGCCGCGCCGTCGTCTTGCGCTTGTGCGGGAGCTTACGAAAGTCCACGAAGAAGTGGTACGTGGGTTGGCACCGGAGTTGGCGGCAACCGTTGCGGCGCGGGAACACCTCAAGGGAGAATGTGTCATCGTGGTCTCCGCTCCCAAAGAGCATGAGTCAGAAGAAGGCTCTAAGGCCTCCGAGGCATCCATGAACCCGTCAGCAGAGCAAACGCTTGCAGATGCCATCCAGGCAGGGCTTGAAGCGGGAGAACGTAAGTCTACGCTTGCAAAGCGGCTCTCCAAGTCCTTCTCGCTTGATCGTGATGTTGTGTATGAAGCCATTTTGAAAGCCGTGCATACGCTCGTGAGCGGAGGGCTCCCGAGAAGCGGAGCCAGTAAAGTATGGCTTTTGAACAACAGGAGTGCCATCCTGCGGTACAATTTTAAAGTTACTGAAGTTTGTTGAGGGAGCCGGTATGCCCGAGGGTAAACAGCCATATTTCATTACAACGCCCATCTATTATGTCAACGCAAAGCCGCATCTTGGTACGGCGTATTGCTCGCTTTTGTGCGACGTACAAGCACGTTTTCGTCGAGCTGCCGGCTATGATGTCCTCTTTTTGACGGGCATGGATGAGCATGGCGAGAAGGTCGCCCAGGCTGCGGCTGAGCATGGAATGGAGCCGCAGGCGTGGTGCGACTCTCAGGCCCCGTATTTCAAGGATTTGTGGGATGAGCTTGAGGTCTCCTACGATGATTTTATTCGGACAACCGAGCCCCGCCAGTATCGCGCCGTGCAGTATCTTTGGGAGCGTATGCGCGATTCGGGCTATATCTATAAGGGTTCATATGACGGGTGGTATTGCGTTCATGAAGAGACGTACTTCACCGAGACGCAGGTAGAGAAGGCCGATGAAGAGCAAGGGACAAAAGGACAGCATCTATGCCCCGACTGCCATCGTCCGCTTGAGCGTGTAACGGAAGAGTCGTGGTTCTTTAAACTTTCCGAGTTTCAGGATCGCCTCCTTAAACTGTACGAAGAACATCCCGAGTTCGTAGAGCCTGATTTTCGTCTCAATGAGGTTCGTTCCTTTGTGGAGTCAGGGACTTCAGGACGTATCCGTTTCTCGTACAAGCTTTTGACTGGGGAATTCCCGTTCCCTTTGATGAAGGCCATGTTACCTACGTGTGGTTTGATGCGCTGCTCAACTACTATACCGCGGTTGGGTATGGCGATGATTCTCCGGAGGCGGCCGCCTGCGTGCGCGCTTTCTGGCCTGCTCAGATGCACGTAGTAGGCAAAGACATCATCCGTTTTCACTGTGTTATCTGGCCGGCAATGCTTATGGCTCTTGGTGAGCTGTGCCTGAGCGCGTATTTGCCCATGGTTTTCTTAACGTGCGGAACTCTGAGACCGGTGCGATAGAGAAGATGTCAAAGTCGCGCGGCAATGCCATTGCACCCGAGGATGTCGTAAAGCTTTTGGGCGTTGAGGGATATCGCTATTACTTCATGACCGACGTGGTACCCGGTGAAGATTCCGGCATTTCCTTTGAGCGTATGGAGCAGGTCTACAATGCGGACCTTGCAAACAGCTGGGGTAATCTGGTTTCTCGCTCGCTTAATATGAGCGACAAGTACTTTGCAGGGTGCACGCCTCACGTTGACGGTGCGCTCATCTCTGATAAAAATCCCTTAAAAGCACTGGCTGACGGTATCTATGGGCGCTACGCTACCTGCATGGATCATATGAACTATGTGGGAGCAAAAGATGTGGTCATGGAGCTTGTTCATGCCGCCAACCACTACATTGAAGAGTCCGCGCCTTGGAACGTGGCAAAAGATCCTGCGCGCGTGAGCGAGCTTGCGGAAATCATTTACTCGCTGCTGGAGGCCATTCGTATCAGTGCCCATCTTTTGATGCCCTTTATGCCTACGACATCGGCTGAGGTACTCCGCCGTATGAGTTTGGGCGAGGATGAGATAACTTCATGTGCGCTTGAAAAAGATTGTACGTGGGGCAAGCTTTCCGGCGGACTTGCTGTTACCAAGGGAGGCACTGTTCCCCGTCTTGCTTCCACAAAAATAAAGGTGAGCGAGAGTGACGTTTGCCGCGCAAGATGCAGCCTCATGGTTGGCCAATCCTCGTGCAACTCGTGAGACACTGGAAGCCTTTGGGCTTGCCACAAAGCATCGGCTGGGTCAGAACTTTTTGGTGGAAGACAACATCATTCGCAAAATCATCCGGCTTGCCGAGCTGACCTCAGATGATGTGGTTTTGGAAGTAGGACCGGGCTCGGAACGCTTACAGTAGCAATGCTCGACTACGTTCGTGCAGTCTGTTCGATTGAGGCTGACTGCGAGCTTGAGGGTGTGCTTGCAACAACGTGTAAAGAGCCACATCAAGACTCTTTTGTTTTGTGCATGGAGATGCCCTGAAAGCAACGCCTCAGCTGGTGGGGGATGCGTATGCTTCGCTTGGGGTGTTTGCAGACTACGCAGGGCAAAAGAAGCGAGTGGGGCTTTGATTGGCCCCAATAAGTTTGTTTCCAATTTGCCCTATCAGGTGGCAGCCACTCTGATCCTTCTGTTTTTTCAGGAATTTACAACGCTTGAACAGGCTGTCGTTATGGTGCAAGCCGAGGTTGCCGATCGTATTGCGGCAAAGCCCGGTACCAAAGCGTATGGCGCATATACTGCCAAGCTTGCTCTCTATGCACAGGTTTCCGGCCGCTCTGAGGTAGCGCCAGGTAATTTTCATGCCACCTCCGCGCGTCAATTCCGCCGTCGTGCGTCTTGAAAGAGCTCCCATGACAGATCCTTCGGGCACCGGCGTATTGACATCCGAGCAGCTTGCCTGGGTCGCACGCGTCATTGACGCCGCATTTGCGCAGCGCAGAAAAACCATCCGTAACTCTATGGGCGCTTCGGGATTTAAAAAGATACACTAGAGAGCGCTTCTCGCCGCACATATAGAGCCTACCGTTCGCGCGGAAGCGTTGGGAGTGAAGGATTTTGTGCGCCTTGCCATGGCGCTGGCAGAAGGAGGGGCGTATGGGGAAGAAACCACATTTGTCCATGGCCGACGTCGATTCGTTGACGTTTGAAGACGGCTGTCTTTTTCACGATATTCGCGGTCGTGCCCATGAAGCGCCCACCCTCTTGCTCCTCTTGCTGATACCCACGGGCACCTGGGATCTCTGGAAGACCATGATGCGGCTCTGTCGCTTGCGCGTGCGGCTCTTGCGGGTGTGCGACTTTTGGTGTGCCCCATAGATCCGGCGTTTGCTCATGAGTTTCCGGATACGTGGAAAGATCCTCAGGCGCTGGAGGCGTGGTTCGACAAAACCATTGCAAAGGCTCGCGAATATCTCGAGCGCTTTGCAGAGTGCGGTCTCGTGCCGCCAACGTTTGCGAGTACATACGAGAATGTTCCGAACTTCTTGAAAATGTTTTTCGTCATTGCGGGTGCGCATCCGTATTCGGCGGCGGATTTTGATGATGACGCCCGTGCGCGCATGGAGCAGTTGCTTGCATGTGAGCGTACGCTTGGTGTAGGTGAGATTGGCCTTGATTTCGGGCCGTACTGTGAGGTTTGTGAGGAAGCTCAGGTACGTGCTTTTCGGGCGCAACTCCGTATGGCGCATGAGCATCGTTTGCCCGTGGAGCTGCATCTTCGCGACGGAGAAGGCAATACCCACGCACATGATGTGGCGCAAACCATTCTTGAGCAGGAAGGCGTTCCTGAGGCCGGCTGCGATCTGCATTGCTTTACTGATGACGTGGAAGTTATGGCACCCTTTGTGGAACTTGGCTGTTATGTCGCATTTGGCGGAGCGGCAACGTTTAAGCGCTCGGAAGATATCCGGAGTGCCGCACTGGCATGTCCAAGTGCGCAGATACTTTCGGAGACGGATGCGCCTATATGGCTCCCGAGCCCTTGCGCGGCAGTGAGTGTGAACCTGCGATGGTGGCGTTTTCCGCAGAACTTCTCGCCCGCATACGTGCCGAAGCCGGTGTGGCTTCAAAACAAGAAACCTATGATGCGCTTTGGACCAATGCGCTGCGCCTGTGTGGTTTGGATTGATGATGCAAAAACTACTGGTAGTTGAAGACGACCAAAAAATCAGAGATGAGCTTGTGACGCTGTTGCAGCGCAATGGATATGACGCATGTGCGCTTACGTCGTTTGTCGATGTTCCCGGGCAAATTTTACAGTCCGGTGCCGATTTGGTTCTTTTGGATCTCAATTTGCCGGGAGTGGACGGACAGCACGTATGCCGAGAAGTGCGACAAAAGAGCAACGTTGCCATTATTGCAGTAACCAGCAGAAACTCCGATCTTGATGAACTTATGATGCTCTCTTTGGGTGCCGACGACTTTGTGGCAAAACCGTATAATACACAGATTTTGCTGCTCCATATTGCAACGGTACTTCGTCGCGTCGGCGTAGTGGCAGAACCGTCAGCCGAGATTACGCACGGCGGCGTCACTCTTGACACCGCGGCCTGTCGGGTTCATGCGGCAGGAGGAAGCGCGGAGTTAACCAAAAACGAGCTGCGGATACTGGCAATTTTGATGCGTAACGCCGGCACCGTTGTGTCCCGTCAGCGCATTCAGGAAGAGCTTTGGCAGTCGGATGAGTTTGTCGATGACAATACGCTCACGGTTAATGTGAGCCATCTGAGGCAGACGCTTGCCGGTATTGGTGTGGAAGAGTATGTGAGCACGCGGCGCGGTCTTGGGTATATCGTCATATAGGCATACGGCTCTGCGGGTTGTGTGGTGCGCAAACATGAATTTTTTTATCTATCTCAAAAACCGAACGATTGCCATACTGGCAATCCTTGCGATGTCGATAGTGCTTTTTGCCACGTTGTATATAGCGGGCGTTACTCCGTTTATCATTTGGTACAGCATCTGTTTAATCGTAATCGTGTCTTTTGTGGGTCTTATCGCCGATTATCTTCATCGGTTTGGCTTTTATAAAAGACTTTCGCAAGATCTTAAAGCCATGGACGTCCACGCTTTTTGACGCCTTCAATGTCGGCTGCACCTACCACCTATGAAGAGCAGCTTTTTTATGAGGCGCTGAAAGCCATGTCAAAATCAATGGCAGACCGGCTTGCAAAGAATCGTGCGGCATCGCGAGAATATCGTGAATATATTGAGATGTGGGTACACGAGATAAAAACTCCCATTTCCGCAGCCCACCTAATTGCACAGAACAATCCCGGACAAGCAACCGATGCCATGGACCTTCAGCTTTCAAGGTGGAGTCCCTTGTTGAACAGGCTCTTTTTTTATGCACGGGGAGCCGCTCTTGATAGAGACTTTCCATTCGTTCGGTACGCCTGGAAAGTGTCGTGAGAGCCGCACTTCGCGCCAACGCACGCGCTCTGATTGATGCGGGCGTTGCACCGCACCTCGAACATCTTGCATATTGCGTCAAAGCAGACTCCCTAAGTGGCTCGAATTTATTTTGAGCCAGCTGCTCATCAATGCGGCAAAAATATCGGCGAGAAGATCTTGCTCCCGAGAGGCAGAAGTTAAAATATCCGCAGATCAAAAAGAAGTTTCTGCAGGAACGTATGTGACAAGTCTTACCGTTTTTGACAACGGTATCGGCATTCCGCACAAGATATTCCCCGGGTTTTTGATAAGGCATTCACGGGGAAAACGGCCGCAAATATGCCAAATCAACCGGCATTGGATTGTATCTGGTTCATCAGCTGTGTACCAAGATGGGACTTTCCGTGTCCGTATCGTCTGAGGTGGGTGTGGGAACTGCGGTTACCATTACGTTTAGCGAGAGCATGGCAGATCTTCTCGCACGCTAAATGGCTCTTTCCCAAAGTTCATCTGTCTGGTGATCGGATCCTATGACAAAGGTATGATGACCAAACTTTTTGAAACCAAACTTGGCATAGAGAGCTTTTTGCAGGGCTCGTTGTGTCCCCAAACGCCGAGCCACGCGCGTGTTTTATCCCAACTTTTGGGCTTGCGTAGGGCAAACGACATGAGGAGAGATCCAAGACCACGACCCTGATAGGAAGGCAGCAGGTAAATACGCTGCACCTCAGGGAGTCTGCACGCTGTGCTTCGGTTTGTGCGTATCCGACGCTTAGCTTTAGGGTATCCCACAACCTCACGGTTGACTTCAATAAAATAAAAAGGCAGCTTCAGGGTCCGCAAGTTCTTGTGCAGCGTATCTGCGCCGTACGCATCCTCGACGTAATCGGCAAGATCGTCGGCGGTCTTGAAAGCCAAGAAGGTATCGACAAAGGCATTGGTGCTGATACGCTGTAAAAGTGACAGTTCATCTGCGTGTACGGGGGCGTATGGTTACGCAGGATTCATCAATTTTTTTCAGGCATGCCGTCAATGCCTGAGGTTTTTGCGTACCTTGTTGAGGTCAAGCGACATCAGATGGTGCTTAACGCCAAAAGTGTTCAATTGGACCGTCTGCTTTGAACCGTCTGCTCAAAAGCCCTCACGGCGGTATACGGCTTCCGCACTAACCTGAGCTTCTACAGAAGCGTCGAGGATCGGTATTTTCGCCAGATAGGGCAATGGTATCGCGTAAAGAGTTTGCCACCAATACCGCATCCCTTACGGCGCGAGCACACACGATCGATCGTCGGTTGAGGATATACGACACCTGGATCAAATATACGCAGATAGGCGCAACGGTCTTCTCGCCCTGCGTCTCTTCACCTTGTGGAGTATCCAGATAAAAACGATGTGGCACGATAATCGAGACCGTCCTAAATCGTTGTAGACAATTTTTGCTGAGCAATGAAGGTTTCCGCTCTGAGAGAAAGAATCTCGTAGAGTTCTTCCGCACTCAACTCACCGAATCGTTTGATTACAAGCTCCATAGCAGCCCCCGGATGGTTGCCATTTTGTTTATCCTATTATGGCGCAAAGCAATGTGATAAAACCGTAAGGTTTTGTAAGGTGTATCGATGGCTTTGTGGATGCGCCCGTGTGATGATAAAGACATTCGTACGCGAGAAGAACGTCTTGTTCAAAGGAGACATCTCATGCCCATAGCCCCATTGCCCTCAGCCGGTGCCCATATGCAGCAGACGGCTCAGCCAACCCACAACTCTGCTTTTACCGAAGTTTGTACTGGTATGTCAGAATCTTGAGAAATATTACGGGCGAGAAACAACATCACCAAGGCACTCGACGGCATCAACCTATCCGTTCAACGCGGTGAGTTCATTGCCATTATGGGACCTTCGGGATCCGGTAAGACAACGCTTTTGAATTGCATCTCCACCATCGACCAGCCGACGGCAGGCCACATCTTCGTTGACGATCAAGAGATTACCAGTCTGCGTGGCCGTGACCTGCAACGTTTCGCCGCGATCGTTTGGGCTTCATCTTTCAGGACGCCAACCTGTTGGATACGCTGACGGCCTGAGAACATTGCGCTCTCATGACCATCGGCCACGTGAGCGCCAAGAGACGCTTCAGCGCGTGGAGGAAGTGGCGCATCGCCTGGAGATATCCGAGGTTCTCGACAAGTTCCCGCACGAGATGTCCGGTGGCCAGCGTCAACGCGTAGCTGCGGCTCGCGCAATCGTCACCAACCCCTCGCTCGTGCTGGCGGACGAACCCACGGGTTCCCTTGATTCAAGAATGCCCGCGCTCTGCTTGAGAGCTTTGAGGTATGAACCGCACGGGAGCTACCATTGCCATGGTTACCCACGACTCGTTTGCGGCCTCCTATGCGCACCGTGTGGTCTTTATCAAAGACGGCCGCATCTTTAACGAGATCGTTCGTGGCGAGAAGAGCCGTAAAGCAGTTCTTTGATGAGATTATGGACGTCGTTTCCTTCCTGGGAGGGAGGGCGCTGATGTACGCTAAAATTGCTCTTGGAAATGTACGTAAGTCCATCCGTGACTTTAGCGTTTATTTCTTGACGCTTGCGATAGGTGTAGCGCTCTTTTATGCGTTCAATTCCATCACACAACAGACGGTTGTCTTAAATCTCAGTGATGACGGCCGCGCCATCGTGCAACTACTGGCCGGGGTTATCACGGGCGTTTCGGGTTTTCTGGCCATTGTTTTTAGGCTTTTTGGTTGTCTATGCAAATCGTTTTTTTGATCCGCCGCCGCAAACATGAGTTTGGCATGTATCTCACCTTAGGGTATGACACGACAAGATGTTTCAAAAATTATCGTGTTAGAGACGTTGATTGTTGGTGTGTTAGCGCTTGCGGTTGGACTTGTTGCGGGTGTTTTTGGCTCACAGCTGATGACCTATGCCACGGCACGTCTTTTTGACGCGCAGATTAAAGAATTTACCTTTGTCTTTTCCGCACATTCATGTATTTCAACCATTGTGTACTTCACCATTATGTTTGCGGTGTCACTTCTTTTTAATGTCGTGACGATTTCACGCTACAAGCTCATTGATCTTATCGATGCCGATAAGGTGAGTGAAAACATAAAAGTCAGAAATCTTGCTGTTTCTGTCATTCTGTTTATTGCCTCACTTGTTATCATCGGCATTTCATATCGTATGCTGCTGCATAACGGTATGAGAAAGATGGACGGAGAATTTGCGGGCGCAACGGCTTTGGTGTCTGTAGGAACGCTGCTCTTTTTCTTTTCGATGTCGGGGTTTTTGCTTCGCTTTGTGCAATCGAGGAAGAGTTTTTATTTTCGCGGTTTGAATGCTTTTACTCTGCGCCAGTTCAACAGCAGGGTAAATACGGCGTGGCTTTCCATCTCGATGGTGTGCGCCATGCTCTTTATTGCCATTTGTGGCTTTTTGCTCGGGTTTCTCGCTTGTTGAAGCGATAAATGCACAGTTCAAAGCCATTACTTCGGTTGATGCAACGCTTTCCATGACCGTCAACCACAGCATGGATCCCAAAAGCATATCTACGATGGACCTAAATGAGCTCGCTCGCTCCCGCTATCCCAAGTGGGATTCTTTGGTGGATACTTCTACTCAGGTTGACTTTTATATGGTCAAAGATTCTCGTGGTGCGGTTGAGTTGAACTTTGGGGTATTTGCAAAACATGCCGGCGTTAATCCAAGCTCTATTTATCCCGGGTATGTAGACGATGATATGGTGGGATCTCTGCCCTGTTCCCATTATTTACGGCTTCGCAATATAACCGTATACGGCAAATAAACGGGCTGTCTCCGGTTGATTTTGGCCAAGACGGATATCTCGTCTGGACCACTTCAAATGCCAAAGTAATAGATTTCTGGAAGAAGTATTCACAGGACAACAAGACACTTGATCTCTATGGTACGACGTACCATTCGGTTGCTCGGCGGCTACGACGATAAAGCTTCGGATGCCCGGCAGTGTAAGTGAGCATTCTGCAACAGGAACATTGGTCGTCTCTGATAATGCTCTGCCCAAAGAAGCTTCTCGGAGAGCTCGGTTCTTTTTCGTCAACTACGCTCAAACAAAAGACGTGGGCGAAGACCCTTCAAGATGCCAAAAAGACCGCTTTTGATAACGGCATTCTTCTCGGTGATGAAGATAAAGACGAGTGGGCAGTGCTGAATCTCTCCTCAACCAAAGAGACCGCAGAAAGAACCAGTCTTATGACGGCGGCCGTTACCTATCTTGCGCTGTATATTGGCTTTATCCTGCTTATTGCCTGCGCTTCAATCTTTGCCCTGCAGCAGCTCTCTGAAGCATCGGATAACGTACGCGCGTATCGGGTTCTGGCGGAGCTTGGTGCTGAGAGAAGCACGGCAAACCGAGCGCTGTTCATTCAGATTGGTGTTTATTTCCTCTTGCCTTTGATCGTTGCGAGTGCTCATGCGTTTGTGGCGCTTTCAATTGTGGCGGATGTGTTTCTATTGTAGGGGGCATCGATATCGCCTCTTCGTTAGTCGGAACGATTGCATTGGTGCTTGCGGTATATGGCGGCTATTTCCTGCTGACCTATTTCACGGCGCGCAGCATTATCTTCCGGGGTAATCGCAGGATCAGCTAAAAGGTGCAGGCGAAAGCATTTACGCTCTTGGTTTCTTACACCGGTAGGGTAAAACGGACGGATATTCAACTTTTGAATATCCGTCCGTTTCCGTTTGACGTCCCACTTAGGTAGAATGGTTACCGGTAGAATGATACCGCGCGCATGAAGCGCTTCTCGCCAAAACGTATTGGAGCTACAGGAGGAATCATGGGTCTTTGGTCCAAGGTCAAAAATGTGTTCGTGTCTGCCAACGATGACGAGACACCGCAGAAGGCCACGTTTACGACACGGGAGAACACCGTATATGCCCCCTGCTCAGGTGTGTTGGTGAGCGTACAAGAGGTTCATGATGAGATAATCTCAAGCGGTCTTTTTGGCGAGGGTTACGGCATTTTGCCCGTTGGCCTTGACTGTATCTACGCTCCGTGTGATGCTCGCGTGACCGCTACCAATGTAACCAACCACTCAATTGGTCTGACCACTGAGAGCGGTATTGAGATTTTGATTCATATTGGCGTGGATACCGTCAAGATGAACGGTAAGGGTTTCAAGCGTTTCGTGCATGCAAATGACAACGTTAAGGCCGGAACTCCGCTTATCGCATTTGATTCGTTGGGCATTGAGTCTGCCGGATATGAAAACGTGATTGTCATTACCGTCACCAATGCGGACGAGTTTAGTCATATCGATTTGGTCGGGGAGTCGGGCACACTGGTAGGCGGCCGTCCTTTGGTCAAGCTTGGCGATCCCATTCTGCACGTTTCACGCTAGAGTTCGGCTTTTTTGCCCCGTTAGAGTTTTTAGTACATGCTTCGCGTTTCCAAAAGCCATCCTGCACGTCTTTGATTTTGAGACGGGCACAAAAGCATTTTCTGACACCGCTTTGGATCTGGAGGACAGGCAGACGCGCTCGTACGTACAGCGCCGTCTTCGCAAGATTACGTCAAATCCGGAATCTCGCCACGGTGAGTTTGCCGAGAAGAGCAACTTTGCAGGCGGGCTTCAAGAATATGCACACGGCGATTTTGGATTCGTGGAGTTTTCCGCGTAGATTGCCCAGTGGTTCTGGGAAAATCTTCGCAAGGTTGATGAAACCGAGCAGTGTGATCTTTTGGTGGCGGACTATCTCAACACCGATGCTGCAACATCTGCAGATACTGCAGATGAGGCGAGTGACGGTGATGACGCTTTTGACGGGGACACTCGCCGATTCTTTGCGATTGTGCTTCTCCCAAGAAAACAGGCATTTGTCCACGACGTGTCCGCAACGTCCAATGAGATTTTGCGACAGGATGCCACTTCCAAAGTCCACAAAAAGTCGATACCTGTGCGGTCATTGATTTGGGTACGGGTTCAATTGATTTTCACGACCATGAGCGCCTTATGGCCGGTCAGGCTCGACATATCATATCCGAACTCTTTTTGCAGTGCTCTTCCGAGGCGTCAAGCCAAGAAGTGATTAGCGAGGTTACCGGCATTGTTCAGGAATTAGCCGAAGAGTATAACCTTGAGCCGGCAGTGGAAGTGTCTCGTGCAAAAGCGGCCGTTGCCGCCGCCGTTGAAGTACACGAAACGGTTGATCCCGTCAACGTTGGGCGCCAGGTTTTTGAGGACAGGCCGGAGATTTTGTGAGCGCTATGAGGCGCGAGCCGCCGAGAGCACCCTGCCGGAGGAAGTCTCCGGTTAAACGTGGGCCTGCCGGACGCATGACAGCGTAGTCACAAAGATTCGGACGGATACCGGTATCGAGATTACCTTTCCTCGGAGATGACCAATCATCCGGGATTTTTGGAGTTTATACGAGAATCAGATGGCAGAATGACAATCTCCATCAAAAACGTGGCACATATTGAAAACCGATAAAAGTAATGGCTACCAGTGGTTCTTCTCTGCCAAAAGGAGTTCCGTCAAAAATTTCACAATCTTTTTGCTAAAAAGTTTGGTTCAAAACTCAAAAGCAGGGTAGAATAACTCGATGGGTCCCACGTTCCCTATCCGCACAAGGAGACCAAATGACTTTTGACCAAGACGCTCGTACGAGCCAAGATGGTATACAGAACAAGGCGATTTCTCGCCGTGAGGTACTAAACTGTTTGTTGGAGCAGGAGCTGCCGCCGCTGTAACGGCATCCTCAAGCCTGCGTCCATTTACTGCGCTCGCAACTACGCAGAGTGAAATCGATGCTGCTCAGAGCAAGTACGATGAGGCTCAGGCAAAGCTGAAAGAGCTGTCGGAGCAGGTTTCATCGATGCAAAGTGCAATGAACGAAACCAACAATAAGGTTGAAGACGTCCAGAAGCAGATTGATAGCACGCAAAACGATATCGAATCAAGCAGCAAGAGATCAAGCAAAAAGAAGCCGAGATGGCCGAGAAGCGCAAGCAGCTCGGTGCTCGTATGTCAAGTAACTACAAGGCGGGTCCGCAGGGTGCACTGAGCTTCTTCTGTCGTCTGCTTCTTTTTGAGGAGCTTACGAGCAACATCTACTACCTTGATAAGATTTCCGAGTCCGACAAGAAGATGATTGCCGACGTTAAGGCTCTGCGCGATTCACTCGATCAAGAGCGCCAGGCACTTGAGAGCAAGAAGGCCGACCTTGAGAACCAAAAGGCAAGTCTTCAGACATTGCAGGCAGATCAGCGTGCCCAGCTGATAAGATTACCGCCAAGCAAAACGAGGCTGTTTCGTATGTAAATAGCCTTGACGATCAGGTAAAGCAGCTTATCGCTCAGCATGATGCAGAACTTCTTGAAGCTCAACAGGCAGCTGCTCTTGCGGCGGCACAGCAGAGTTCCAATGAGAATTCCTCTTTCGGGGAGCTCTTCCAGTGGGGGCTCTCGTATGGCCATCTCTTCCGGTGGGGTTCTTCGTATGGTGGAGTTCTATTCCGGCGGAGGCTCTTCCAGTGGAGGTTCCGGATCGGCGGCTGCAGTAGTCAGTGCGGCTAACTATACGGGCTCTACTGGTGCGGGTATGTGTGCGGCATGGGTTTCCACTGTCTTCTCGAATGCCGGTATCGGACATTTCTATGGAAACGCATGCGATATGTACTATAGGTGGTGTCACTCATCCGATCAGAGTGCCATTCAAACAGGCATGATTATCGCCGTTGCATCTCTGGGAGGCTCTGCCGCAGCGCTTATTTACGGACACGTCGGAATCTATATCGGCGGAGGTATGGTTCGCCACAATATTTCCGGTGTTGTCAAAACGCAAAGCCTGTCTTCTGGATTTCCAACCTCGGTGGCCTGTCTACGCCTCGTTGGGGCTGGCTTGGAGGTGTTGCGCTCTCGTAGGGTGTTATTGGCTGCCGTGTAATTGTTGCCATCGCGCAGGATGTGTCGTGCGTTCGCACTACATAAGATTTGCACGGGATGTCATATACCCATATGAATCCAACAATGGTATTCAGATAACCCGCACCGGTCGAATCGGTGCGGGTTATTTTGATATTTAACCTCAGGCTTGCCTGTGAGCAGGAAATTCAACGGCAGGTTGAGCAAAATCAACGGATCCTCAAGCTTGATTCAACGTATGCGTAATGTACTTTTAGAAATACGCGAGCATACTGATATTCAACAGAGCGTTCGGTGCCTGGGTTATCCAATACGGCGCCACCGCTTGTGTTCTTGCGTTACTTATAAAAAGACATTGAGTCTCGTGGTGCAATAGGTACTTGAGGGTCAGCGTGTGTCTGTTCAGGGGATGAACATGATGGAAGAAAAGAAAGAAGCCATTAAAAAAGAACTCCTAAAGAGCTTTCTCAAAGGTAATAAGGGGTTATTTGTACTCAATATTGCGCTTAACAGCTTCTCTTACCTCTCTTACGTGCTGTTTTCCGTCGTGATTGCTTTAATCATAGACTTTGCCGTTGCCGGTAATGCGACGGGTGTTTTGTGGGGAGGCATCGCGTGGGCAGCGATGTGCGTTCTTGAGGCAATTCTCGGCATCATACGCAGCCGCATTCATCCCGCGTTCCTGCGGCGTGCACTTTCGCAATATCGCGCGGTAGCCTTTTCAAATCTGCTTACAAAAGGGATTGGCTCTTTTGCTCAGGAAGGCGTAAGTCAGTATATCTCGGCATTGACTAACGATACGAATACGATAGAGACCACCTATCTTGATAAAGTATTTTTGACCATAGCCGAGGTATTAGGTTGTAATGGTTGCGGTGGGCATTCTGTTCTACCAAAATGCCCTTCTGGCGATTATGGCAATCGTAGCGGCTTTTATTCCACTCATGGTGACCCTTAAAACCGGCGACACGCTCGCTCAAAAACAGCATGAAGCTTCAAATCAATTTGATACGTTTGTGGCTCAGGTAAGTGATTTACTCTCCGGCTTCCCATGATTAAAAAGCTTTTCCATTGAGAAGAGTCGCAGGGGCTTTTTGATACAAGCAACAATAAACTCGAAGAGGTGAAACAGAGCCGCACGCAAACCGAGAGCTCATTATGGTTATGTCGTCTGTCACCATGGGACTTTCTCAGATGTTTGTGATGGTACTTGGTGCGTATCTTTGTGCAACCGGTAACGGCGTTACACCCGATGGTATTTTAATGGCCGCTCAGTTGATGACGTGGATTTCAAGCCCTGCACAAGACGTTCCCCCTGTGATTGCCGCCCGTAAATCGGTGCGTGAGTTGGTTGATAAACTTGCAGAAGCTCTTGCATCTCATGCCGAGGACGGTGTCCGCAGCTGCCTTCCCAGTCTAGAAAAGGCATTGCATTTAAGCATGTTGGATTTTCCTATGACGTTGATGTACCAGTATTGTCTGACGTTTCAGTTGAACTTCAGCAGGCTCTTGCACTGCTCTTGTGGGAGCCTCAGGGGATCGGGTAAGTCAACGATGCTTTCCCTTTTGATGGGCTCACATGATGCCTATACGGGAGAAATCAGGTATGACGGCATGGAGCTGAAAGACGTTCAGAAAAAGTCACTGTACACCAGTATTTCACTTGTACGTCAAGATACCTTCCTTTTTGATGCCACGCTTCGCGATAACATCACCATGTTCGGAACCTATTCCGATGAGGAACTCAAATCTGCCGTTGATCAGGCGGGACTTACTCAGTTTGTGGCTGCTCACGGCTATGCCTACGCGTGCGGCTCAGGGGGATGCAATCTGTCGGGCGGCGAGCGCCAGCGTGTATGCATTGCGCGTAGTCTCTTGCGTGGCGCTGAGGTTCTTCTGCTTGATGAGGCCACTTCGGCTCTTGATCAGGTGACTGCCGATAAGATTACTCACTCCGTTTTGGATTTGACGGGCACAACACGTGTGGTGGTAACACATCGCCTCGACGTCGCTCAGTTGAAGCAATTTGACGGTATTGTCGTTTTGCGCGACGGTTCCATCTGTGAGAAGGGAACCTTTGATGAACTTATGGCACGCGACGGGTATTTCAAGGCGCTCTATACCGTAGGACGATAAGTTCAGCCAAAGATTCCTTTGCTTCTCACAAATTCTTCGCGGTATGTTTACTAGCGGGTTTCTCGTGGGTGACGTACGGGTATTCCGGCAAAGTGCGTGGTGCGAATATGAATCAAAATGGCGATGCTGGTAAGTACCGTGAGAGCGGCACCAATCACAGGTGCCCACCAAAGTACGTTGAGTCCGAATGGAGCGAGAAGCACAACGGCAGTAGTGGGGTAGATAAAAGTTGCAAGCACGCTGAGAACGCTTGAGATACGAGTGAGCTTCAGCGCGATAACAAATTCCTGCGTGCAGAAGTAGATCCAGTTGATGAGAATTGCGGCTGCGTAGGTGCGTATAGCGGGAACCGCCATGGCAACAAGCTCGGGTGTTGCATCGGAAATGAAGAGATGGACGAGAAGCTCGGGGCAGAAGAACATGAGTGATGCCGAGGTGAGGCCGATAAGACCGGCCGCCATAAAAACATATCGGGTAAGGGCAATCACCCGATGTTTGTTTTTGGCACCCCAGTTATAGCCGATGGCAGGCTGCAGAGCATCTGCCTCGCCATAGACAAGCGGCGTAATGATACCCGCGGAAAAGAAAATGACTCCATAGGTTGTAACGGCATTTGCACCGCCGAGGGCGAGAAGCGTGGAGTTCATGATAAGGCTATAGATGCGTACCGAGAATGGCATTGCAAAAGACGGCCATACCGTAGCACAGACCTCACGAATGATCTCGAAAAAGTGAGGTTGTACAAACTGAGGATTTGCTTGTTATGCTACAAACGGCCACATACCACGGCTGAGAAGAGCAGTGCTATGCAATATCCAAGGGCCGAATATGCGACATCAAGATGAAGAACAGCCAGAAAAAGAACTCAAGAATCGTACCGAGAATGGCAATGATAAAACTCAAGATCATTGAACGACGGATCATCCCGCAAATCTTAGAGAAATTATCGGCAGCGTAGTTAATAGAGACAAATGGCAGGAAGGCTGCATATACACGGAGTGAGATTGAACCTTTTTCTACAAGTTCGCCTTTTGCTCCTAAAAGAGTCAAAATGTTTGGGGCAAAGAGGAAAAAGAGAGTACCCAGTATGAAGCCGCCTGCAAAAATTATAACAACTGAGGTGGTAAATACGTCGTTGGCACGATCATAGTCATGCTTTCCATGTTCAACGGCAATGACGGCAGCCGATCCAACGCCCACCAAATCAGAAACGGCAAAGCTCATAATGACCAGCGGAAGCGAAATGGCAACGGCGGCAAAGGTGTCGGCTCCAAGAAAGCGACCAACCAAAAATACCGTCAGCGGTATCGTAGAGCATGGATGCGAGCATGGCGATGGCGCCGGGAATGGCGGCGCGTAAAAAGAGTTGCAGCGGGGGAGTTTCTGCAAAGAGTTTGTTTTGTTCCATAACACCCTTTCGTAGAACCGTTCAGATTTCATGTTGTGCAGCATGCGTCAAGACGTATAGCTCGGCATATGCAGGCTGTATCACGAATATGAAGCGCAATGCGAAAATGTGTCATCACAAAAACATAACCCTAAAGCTCCCTTTTCAGTGCATACGATTGATTGATGCTCGCTGTCTCAAGCCGCCAATAAAGAAAAAGATATACAGGTAGACTGCTTATTGATACCAACAGCCTGCTATCATAGCAAAAAAGATATGTCATACAAGGTCATGGCTCATTCATAAAATGATTTAATCGATCGTTCACACAACGGATTTTTAGGGTTTAGTCTGTGCGTGTTGTGACATGATAAAAATCTGGGAGACGGCTCAGGGCTGAACACATATACACTGGTATCCCTGAAACACACGTGAAACGATGAGTATGGATCAGCCACAAGCGTCATTGAGCCGTGAAGTTACCAGCACATTCAAGAAAGGGGAAGAACTTCCTCGCCAGAGGAGCAGCCGCCCTTGGTGATGCGGCTTCGGCTGCCGAGAAGATTTTAGTGGCAGAAGAGCGTGATTCAGCTGCGTCTCCCCAAGGCAACGACATTAAGGCTTCCATCCCAAGAACTACCGCACAGCATACGCTCCATGTGATTTCGTGGCTTGCTCTGCTCTTTGGTATTACGGATATTGTTACGTCTCTTATCTCGGGGTATGCGGTACTTACGGAATTTCTCTGCATTTTCTACTGATATTACACACTTAGGTGGATATTTTGGTGGGAGGAAGTAATCAGTACCTTTTGTTTTATGGCTTTGTCATTGCACTGGGAATGCTTCAGATGCTCACGGGATTTTTGGGTATTCGTGCGGCAAATGACGCCGCAAAGGTCAATCCGTTTCGAGCGCTTTGTTACGGTATCGCACTTCTTTTGGTAGTGGTGGCGCTTTTGGGCGTGGGGCAATGGAAAGATTATTATCTTTGATCCGATGGTTATTATTACTACCATTGTTTGTGTGGGGAATTCTTTCAAATTTAGGGGAAAGGGTAAAGAGCGAATATGACGCCGGTATATCCGGAACAACTTTGATACGTTCTCGCTACCAGCGTGTCCTGCACTTTATCGCAGTTACCACCATTGTAATCAACGTTGCTTATTTTGTGGTGTACGCCTTTCTGCTTGGTGCGGCGGATATGAGTAACTATGTTTCAATACCGTATACAACAGAAATACGGGTGTTTGTTGCGGGGATACGCCCTCTGTCACTTTTGTTGGATACAATCTCTGCGTTGTTTACGTTAGTTTGTGGCGAGCAATGAGCCTTACGCTGGATCAAAACAACGCGCGTTATATCAGACCGTTTGTGATCATTCAGTTTTTGGTGACATCTTTTAATGTAGCTGCCCTTATAGTAAGCGCTCTCTTTCTGGGCCTTTCGGAAGTGCAGGCAAGTAGCGTGGGCGCTATTGTATATAACCTCATTACGCTGTATTTGGGAATTCGTATTGAAATGGGACTGCCGGACAGTATTGTCGCAAAGGTGCTCTCTCATACAAAGAAAGACCATACAGTATCCTAAGCACTTCTTGCCTGGATTTGCCCAACAGGCAAGACGTAAAAGCGGTGCCTGCTTAAAAACGAGCAGACACTGCGCACAATAAAGCCGAAAGACATGGCTTGGAAGAGAACTTTAACCGAGTACTATTCGGTGTTTATAGATCCAATTCCATAAGACGGGCGATACTGACAATGTAAATCTTTAATGCACGGCGGAGCCATTCTTCAGACACACCCTCGTCAGGACCATGTTCTGCACCTACCCATGCAGGAATTTGATCTGCTTCGGCACTTTCAACGGGGCCAAATGCAACGGCGTGCTTGAAATGACGGGCATACGTGCCGCCGCCAATGACAAATGCTTTGCCCTCGTGTCCCGTGTATTCATGATACGTATCCAAAAGAGTGGCAATTTCAGGGGACTTGGGATCAATATAGAAGGGCACGTCGTCTGCAACTACCCGGTAGGTGCACCCATATGTTTTGCCGAGATCTTCCATCGCAGAGGTGATGGCTTTACCGGTTGTAGAGGTGGGATAGCGCGAGTCGATGGTTTGGACAAAGCAACCATTTTTGGTGCGGACGGTTCCGGATATGCAGGTCAACGGTCCGAATTTTATCGTCTGAACTTTGGATATTTGTGCCGGTACCGTCGGTTGTTGAGCAGAGCAGGGCAGAAAATTCAAGGAAGGCACGCTCGGTGTCGCTGCATAGATTGTGCTCAAGTAGATATGCGTCGAGAAGACCAATGGCATTCACGGTTCCCGCAGGCATAGAGGCGTGTCCGCCCTTTCCGTGAGCAGAAATACGGGTGAGGCGGTTGCCCTGGTCATCAACGCCCGCGTCTTCGACATCAATGTGGGAGCCTGAGGCAGTAGCAGTGGAATCGGCGCGCTACCGTGCATGCAAGACCGGGGATGGCGTTGGGGACCGTGCCGCCGTCAAGCTCCACGATCTTCTCGCCCGCGATGGCGGCAGAGGTAAACTCGCCGTGATAGACGCCCTTCTCGCCACAAATGAGCGGGAACTCAGCATCAGGTGTGAAAAGCAAAAATGCAGGGCTCGGGATAGCGCTCAAGATGGTAAGGGAACATCGCCCATACCGGTTTCTCGTTGTTGCCGACAGTGCGCGCAGGGTGTATGGGAGAAGTTTGCCGGTGACGTGTTCGACAAAAGGAAAATGCGCAGCCCAAAGAGAGAGCACCAAAAGGACCTTGTCGTCCAAAACGCCTCGGCCGAGCGAATAGCCGTCTTTGCTGTGACGTCGAGCGGGTCAACCGTCCACCAAGGCCAAGCGGCACAATATCGGTGCATGAGCAATGGTGGCGATGTACTTCTGTGACGCTCCGGGAAGATCTCCAAAAACCAGGTATCCGTCCACATTGGTGGTTTTAAGGCCAAGGCGCTCAGCAAGCTCAGGCACTACGCCGCGAAAGCTCAAACGACTTTGCCCCCAGGCTTTTCCTGCTGCAGCAGAGAGATCCTCACGGATTCTACTTGAACAAAGATAGCGAATGTCTTCAATAATGTTTTCCCAGTTTTCGTCAACATAGGCGCATCAACCTGGGCTTTCAAAACCCTCATCAGTCACTAGTGTTTCTCCTTGCGTCTCAGTCCATAGCTGTGCTTTTATTGATTAAAGCACACGGCCATCAGGAGGAACAATAAGCAAGTTCAAGTATAATCGGGCGAAGAGCACAAAGGAGCTGTGCGCTATGAAAATATAGGAAAACTCCGGCAATTTTACCAATGCCATTCTGTTAGTTTTAATTGCGCTGTGCTCGATTGTTTTTATCGTCACAAAACCAGGAGTTCAGCCGGAAAATGTCTTTCTCTTAATGATGTACGCCTTTCTTCGCACGCTTTCGTTTTCCGCACTGGCGTATCAGCCTTCTGTTAATTTTACCAGCATACAGCTTTCATACGTGATAAGATAGTCTTTCGGGAGTGCCTGGCAGGGAAATTGTTTTGGATTGATGGTTTTTCACCCGTCATCTTCAGCATCCTATTCTCTTTAAAGTTATTGTTTCGCTGTTGCTAGGTGGTACTGTATGATGCTTATGGCAATAGGGAGTGTTTTGGCTTTTTGTATGGGCTCGAGCTGGGCTCAAACCAAGATGCAAATAAGGGTGGGCAGAAGCGAGCAGGACAGCAGGACAGAAGATCTTCTTGCGGACAGCTCTTCTACCCCAGACTTTCAAAAGGCTTCTTCAAAAGCAAACGAATCATCTTTGCCCGGGTAACTATTACGAGACACTTTCCAAGGATGCCGATATCAACAAAAGATAAGTAGCTTACATACACGGCGTTTATTTTAATTAGTATCAGCATGGTACCTACCTTGCTTGCAGGTCTTTACCGACGAGAGCTTTTAAATCCAATCCTGTTCGGGCGCTCAGAAGCGAGTAAGACACCACTTAAGCAAAAACCTTTATGATAGGGGTTAAACGTCGCTTTATCTGGTCATAGATAAACATTGCGGTAAGGTTATGAACGTGAACAGGAAGGTGACATAGAACGATCAAAAGAGTCAAAAGACCCAAACGTATTGCCACGGTGACTGCTGGCAGTACCACAGCTGCCAGTGTGGCCGCTGGTGCCGCCCCGCATTGCTCAGCCCACTCAGAAGCTTTTGACAAGTGGTCTTCCGGCCACTGAAGCTAAAACACAAATGGTAGACCGACTACCATTCCTGAGGCCGAGAAGCAAGTCGCTGAAGCAACCGCTGCTGCGGATGCTGCTCGTGCTGCAAAAGAAACTGCAAAGAGTGAATTTGATGCGGCAAAGGAAGCCGCGGATAAGGCCAATGCTGCGAAAGATACAGCTCATGCTGACGCGCAGTGCTTTTGATAAGGCAAAATCAGACGCACAGGCTGCTGAGGATGCTGCGAAAGTCTGCGGTTGATACAGCACAGGCTGACGTCGATAATGCAGCCGAGAACATCGCCGATGCTCAAAAAGAACGTTACCGATGCAACCGCTAAAGATGCCGATGCACAAAGCAAGCTCAAAACAGCCGAGAAAAACGCCGCGTATGCTGGTGTGACTGAGGCAGTCGTTGCGCAGGATAAGGCAAAGATGGACGACGCCAAGAAGAAGTTCGACGATGCTGAAGTGGCTGTACAGAAAGCGCAGGAGAAGCTATCGGCCATATAAAGCAGCTGCTGCAGCAGGGGCCGATCTTGCCGCTAAAGAACAGGCTTTAGAGATGCGGCTCCGAGGATCGCCCGTCACTAGGAAGCGCTGAATAAAGCCCGTGCCGCAGAGGAAGTTGCTCGAAAAGAATCTGGATAAAGCAACGCTTGAGGCTGATGACGCCGCTGCAAATCTGCTTCCGCTCAGGAGAAGTACGAGGAACTCCGTGATGACGTGATGAGCACCTAGGTATCTGGCAGGAGGTGTGACAAGCGTCGCTGCAGCGGACGCGGCGTCAAAGGAGCTAGCAAAGGCGCAGACTGCACTTGCAGACGCACAGCAGAATGCTGCCGATGCTCCCGCACGTCTTGCTGCCGCAAAAGCTCGCCTGCGCTCCGCTCGCGATACCAATACGCGTGCTGCGAGCAGCTTGACATAAGAGGTACGAGACGCAATATAACCGATGCCGAGTACCCATACTCAATCAGTATACTGGCGTCTGAGGAGCGCCGAAATCGATGCTGCTCGGCAACGGATGAAACTCTCCCAAAGAAAAGCTGCTATGATGATGCAACGCAAGCTGATCAGGCCAGATTCCGACAAACTTGCTGCCGGTGTAAATCTTCATATGCTCAGGCAGGCTGCTGAAAAGAAGCAGCCAGACTCAGCGCAAAGATTCCGCAGAGAAGTAAAAGAAGCAAGAAAAAGGCTGAGTCAGAAGACCGCTCGCAAGAAAGAACGCGCAGACCCTGCCTGAAACAGGCGCGATGCCGGTACGCAGCTGAGCACGGTGCCGCTACTCTGCTTGCGCAGCGGTTATCGGTGCCTCTGCGGTGCGCATGTAAAGGCCGGCTGCACTTTCGTGATTGACAGGATTAAACGGCCATATGTAGGTACAAAACCTCTCGTTTTATAACGAGGCTTTTCACCATCAAACGATCTGACAAAGCTTCACATCAGATCGATAATTTTACAGGAGTCAAAGCTCTGACGTCTAAGCGCTTCTCGCGGACCACCACTATGGACCTGTCTGCGCGTTCGTCGGGAAGCGACCGACCCGAACCTGGCAGACTGCTGGCTGCAGCATCGGTATGCTGGCATTTGCTCACGGAGCTGATCGCGAGCGGTTTTGAGGACGGTCGTTTGAGGCGCTCGATATCCTGACGACGACGCGGGCACGAGGGCGGAGCAGGAGACGTCGGCAGTTTTAACCCGAGGCAACTTCTATAACCCTCGAGCTCATTTTGTCAGGAGTCCACTGTGAGAGCCACTCATTGGTGCCGAGGTAGCGATTAAAGGTGGCATCCACGGATGGATCTCTATACGGAAGAACGAGTCAAGACCCATCAGAGAAGCCTGAAGCCAGCACCATACGCTCCGCCTTTGACGCGCACGCCATTCCAGAGATAATCGAGGGTGATGGCGCGGCTTGCAACCTGCCATGCGCCAGCGGTTTCGTTGTCCATCGCGCGCGTTGGAAAAATCCAAAAGCCCACCTAGCTGAGCGTTTGAGGGGATGGTGAAAGCCTTCTCGCTTGAGTGTCGGTGCGGGCACAATAAGCGTGTGGTCGTGTGCGGAGTTGTGCCAGGGAGGTCGGGGTCCCCGCGGTACGCCAGAACTTCTCGCGGCTGACGCCCAGTCCGGTAAAGACTGCTTCGTGACCGCATTGGCGCAGATGCGTGCACTAAGATCGGCAGAGTTGTGCGGGAAAGGGTTTGTGCGTTCGTCCCAGTGGGCGAGAGATCATAAGGTGGCTGATAGAGAACAGAGATACGCTCGAGCATGTCGGTAACCTCCGCTGAGGCGGCGTACGAAGTAGTGCGCGGTTGATTGCGGCGGCGTGATCCCAGAACATATAAATACTGCTCAAAGGCCTGGCAAGTACGTTTGCGTCAGGATGTCTTTTAGGCGCGTGAAGTCGGTCAAAGTTTGTACTGCTCATATTTCGGCGAGGGATGGAGCGCAAGCTGCGTGTGATGATCGGCCAAAGCGGAGCGCCAACAACAAGTACCAGCTGTACAAAGTCGGTGCGATCTATCGAATAAACTTCGGTAAAAATACAAGCGCTCTCGATGCTGTCCAATAAAGAGTGTCCAGGTCCAGAAAGCTGAATCGTTGCGGTACCAAGCACCGAGATCACATCGGAGAGAAATTCCTACAGGAGAGGAAGTTCATCGCTGGGAGACGGCGGTGTGTGAATCAGTAGTGGTACGCATAGTCAATGCCATAGGTCTCAAGCTCATGGGCGAGACAGGGAGGAGCGCGCTCTCTACCACAATCGGCTGTGGCTGCGCTTTGCGGGCCCAATATCCAGAGGGCGGAAGAAACGGAAGCTTTGCTGCAATATCGCTGGGATCGTCAGGTGTTTCCTGCTCTTTGCGACTTCTTTGACCTCTTCGGGATGGTGCTCGACGTCGTTTGCATCCATCTGCTGGCGAAGCCGTCTCGAGTTCACGCTGCTTCTCATCCACCTGCTCCTTGTCTGTTGGTGACAAGCTCGACCTGGGCACAGTGGGGGTTGTGACAGACAAGTTCAAGGGCAGCGTTTCCACTCCTCCGGGGCACCCAGGGCCAGCACGCATAGCTTCTGTCAAGGGCATCCTCATGCTTGTCGTAATCATTGTGGACGACCATCGTCATCAAAGCCAGCTTTCAAGCGATTTTGCATGTATATTCGATGCCGTCGAGAGAAGAACAGTCGTGTTCACGCAGATTAAAGCTCGGCATGCGCGACGGACGCTTCGAGCTTTGGCATACGGGATGCGGCAGCGCAATTTCTGCGCGGTATTCTCGACAGAGTGCGCGGAAGCTCCGCGGAGCCCTCTTGGCTGCAGGCCTTTGATCTCAAAGGAACAGAAGGGCTGAAGAAGGCCGTCCGATCAGCCGTGGCTGAAATCGTCAGCAAGGTTTTGTGTCGAGTATGGCACGTTTAAGAGGAACCTCGTTAGAGCCATGAGGGTATCAAAGAAGAATGTCGGCGGCAAGCATGCGCGTGCGACTGATCTGCGCTTCCCACCTGCCAAGGCCTACGCAGAGTTGCTCGCAGCGTGGTTGCCATTTCAAATTTGCGAGGCTCCGGCGAAGTACGAGGCGTCTGACCGTGGAGAGGGTTGGGTGCAGCGGCGTTTGCGCTACTCGGCACCACGCAAAATGCGCGCCAATAACGGACGGTTCGCGCGATGTCAAGGTCTCCATAGCAGAATGGTATAGCTGTTTGAAGAGTCATAGTGACGCGCGTGTGTAGCAGGAAACTCCTCGTACGTGAGCTGGGGGATAGCGCGTGGCATCCCGCCCGATTCTTTTCGTATGCGGTATCGGGAGAGGCGGGCGCTGATGACGCTATAGAGCGCGCGGTCCGGGATCTCTGACAGGGCGCCCTTCATTTCATTAAAGACCTAACGCCGTTGTGGAGACCGAGCTTCCCTCGTCACCTCAAGATGCTCAACCCTCTTCCTTCAAAATGCATTTGCACGCTGATAGGTTGCAGGATGGAGGACCGCGTCCGTAAAGCACACATAAAGGTTTTCAAGATCGGTAACGTTTGTTGAGAGCAACCAGGATGAGACCGTCTTTGTCAGGAAACGTCATGGCATTTGGAGAACGTCTGCATGGAGGTCTTCATGCAGGTTTCACAAATGGCTCTTTAACCGGAGTGAGCTTTACGATCCGCACGGTACGGAGTGCTCAGGCATATGAAACACGCCGGTGTCGTTTTCGAGGAGAGGCGTCTTGCAGCCGATGGCTTAAATGAGCAGTTTCACCATCGTCATTGGCGAAATGCAGGCAAGCGAGCCCCTGAGGTACGTGGAAGAAACGTGCGGTTCGGATATCTCAGGTAACTTTCGATGCTTGTAACAGCGGTCACAGGCTGGTCGTTGACGTGGGTTTTGTGATGGCATCTGGCCCGTGTGGAACGCTCTCCGGGTGCCGCGTGATTCTCGCGTATAGGTTGAGTCGTGTGGTTACCTGCCGTTGCTATGCCTGTTGGCGCACGATGGTATGTGTGCGCCATTTGTAGCTAATTTATATCTCATGACATGCCTCTTCATCAGATTCGTCTTCTTGGTCTCACACGTCTCTATCAATCTGGCTGAAACTTGGAGCGCGTGGTTGAAGACCCTGGTTTAAACGTTTGAACAGGCCGAGGCTTCCATTGGCCTTGGCCTCAGGGATGAGCATAAGGCGCGCATTCCTCAGCTGTGTGTGCTTATTGGAGAGGCGCGGCATGGGGAGCTTTGGCACAGCGGCAAAATATCTACGGACGTGCTCTTGAACACTTTGGCTCAATTAACGTACATGTGATTCTTCAGCATTGCTTTTTTGAGCAGCGACTGTTGTTGATCGCAAACGTCTGACGCAACAATGCGACAGGCAGACTTGGGCAAGATTTTTTCAGTAGCTTACGGCATTGCACAGATTGCCTGCATATATGCAGTTGATACCAGCCACGGCAACTTCTCAATACAGGCCTCGGCATATAAAATTTTCTTTGTGTGTTTCAAGAGCGCGCGAGGACCTCGTAGCGAGAAGTACTTGGGATGCCCTTAGCTCTTATCGGCACTTATCTGCTGGTTACAGGCGGAGATCTTTCTAGCCCACGCGGCGTATTTGGGAGCTCTGTGTTGCCTGCTGACCATATCGATTCTGCCCAAAAAACTTGTGGAACAGTGGGGGCAACTTTGTCTTTAACGGGATTGCGTTCTTGTTTTCTTCCAGTGTGCCTTGCCATTGTATACCAACCATTGAACCTATACCCACCAGCAGTTCTTTTTGGTTGGATTCTTGTGGTTGTTGGTATTACCGTCAGCACTTTTTAGCATACGGACTATATCTTACAAGGCGTTCAGGATGGGGCCATGCGTGCAGTTACTCCTTGGAACCATCGAGCGGTAATGGCTACGGTACGACCGTTATTGTCCTTGGACTTCCTTTAGTGCGACCGATTTCATTGGGTTCGGACTTATCTTGGGAATGGTTGTGCTGACGGCGTGAAGAATGCTTGTGTCGCAGCAGATCTTGACATAGTTGTGCATATCAAATGTGTTGGGTGCTACTCAGTTGTCTTGGTTTGAGCAAAGCCGCAAAGTCGTTATGTATAGTGCTTACAGAAAAGGCCCCCAGTATGGGGTTGAGTATGTCTTTAATTCGGCGTTTCATTGCGTTTCTGGGCGCGTATCGAACTGTATGCCAAACGCGTTGTGTGGCGTGTGACATGCCAGGAGGAAACTTCTCTGTAAAGAATGCATCTCAGCTGCCGTGGATTGAACAAAAGGTGGGCCTGTCAAATTGCGGCGCTCCGTTTGGCTCTCTTGTCTGCTCTGGTGTATAACCAGAAAAGAAACCTCACGTGTACTGGGAGCAGAGTACCATTTGTGCGATGGGGTTTAAAGGGCCTCCACGTGCATTATAACCAATCTCAAGATGCTCATGAACTCGAGCTGCGCCTGTTGTGGCTACCATAATCTTGACTACGTGGAGGAGGCACAGTGGGAAGCCCTTGACGGTTTTGCCTCAGTAGGATGCAGGGGTATTGACGGTGTCTTTGTACCTTACGAGAAAAGCGTTTATCATATTGGCTTTGATATATACTGGTATCTCAGGCATAATCTGGCTGCCGCTCGATGAGCACTTACGCCCGTGCGCAAGAATCGGCGAACTCTCAGTACGCACGATCGCGCCTGCAGAATTTGACGCGGACGATAACTTCGGTTTCTGACGTGGAAGGCGCCCGTTTGTCTGCTGCGACGACGTCATTACAACAGGCGCATCAGCGAGGAGGCAACTCGCGTTTTGTTGGCTCACGGTGCGCAGTCAGTGGCGGTTGCGCGCTTGCGCGCGTTTGAGGTGAAACGCGTAAGGTGTTCGGTCAACCTGCGGCGCGTGTATGAGGATACCTGCGTATTGTCAGCGAAGATGCTTGGCACTTTGCGCGGGTATGCCGAAGACGCTGGGTCTATGGTTGCAGACGGATAATGTGTGATTACGAGGGATGTGCATAAACACACACGATATTCGTAAATGCGCAGTGTACTCGCTTTTGGTCCAAGGCAGACGAGGCCAAAAGGATCCACGTAAGTTTGAAACCGAAACGGTTTCCAAACGAGCGCGGCTCTGTCTAGAAGCGAGTGCCATCTGATACGTCTGAGACAGAGTGGTCTCGCAGGCGAGAAGCTTTCCGGTGATAGTGTGTGTGAGCAAACTCTTGAGCGACTGCTCCAGTGCGCGAGTGTGGGGTCAAATACCAGGTCCCGGCTGGAAAGGCGCTTTCATTTTCCCTGATACAAAACTGCTTCTCTGAGTGTTGACGACATGCGGAGACGTAGTACCGATGCTGTGCAGATACAGAGCGTGACCAAAAGACGTCTGCACCAGACATCCTCCTCCCAGTTTACGTTATTTTGTGCTCTACGGGCACATCTGGGGTACTAATGGTGTCAAACTCGAGCAGCAATCTTTGTCTCAAAGATTGCGTTTGTCATCGATGGGAGGTCCAGGTGGTCGATATCAAAATCTCGGACGCAGGTAACGGTTTCTGATACACACTGCAGTTTCTCCATGTTGAAGAGATTGGTGACGCATTGAAAGGTTTTGATCATCAACCTACCTGACATTGGGCATGTAGCTACTTCGTGTGGATAAAAACCCCTCAAATCTTGAACGTAAGTCGGTTGAGGTAACGGTGTTGTGAGAAACGGCGTTGCTTCGCGCGGTTTCAGTGGCGATGATAGCTGTAGCGCGTTGACGAGGCCCGCAGAAGGTTGCGCGTCAGCTTCATAAATGCTCTGGTACGTCGTCGACACGCTTTCATCATGCCAAAGTCGCGCGGACCGTGCGCTGTCTTCAAGAAGAGCGTGGCCAGCCTCATTTCGGTAGACTCGAGCTGTGATCTAGCGCAGAAAGCACGACCGATCGTTGCCTATATGACAGAGAGGAAGCGCTCGTTCGCGATCTTCTCAGCATGTGCGTTTTGCGAACTCCAACAGGTTTTGGCGATGGTATTGTACCATCAGCCAGAGACGGTGGATACGGCGTCGTCAAGCCAGGATTGGGGAAACAGAATGATACACGGCAATGATGGGACGAGTGCTGTGCAAACTTCTGCACCGAGAGCAGGTTGCGGGCTGGCCACGAAACCATACGCTCGCACGCGTACCACAAAGCCAGCGGTGGCATCCACATTATTGTGGACTCAACCGCGAGACTTTCCCGCACCAGGGTTGCAGAACAGCAGTGATTGCTCCAGATTCCCGTATCGGGACCTGATGGCAGAAGTTCGACGACGGCTGGCTGGGCGCTTTCGCGCGCGGGTTCTATGACATCGGCGCACGCAAAGCGCTGCTCACTGCCGCTACACTGCGGTAACCTGGTTCAGTGCTGTACGGGTCGAGCGTTCGGCAAAAAGCCGGTATACCAACAGGGTGTATCTCTCGCTTTTCCAGCGAGCTCTTTCCTACGTCGTTTGACGACAACCAGCGACCAGCTCAGATGATTAAGGGCACGTATCGATTTTGATATATATGTGGTAGACAATGGTGCATCCGCGTCAGTAGCACGCGACCGGTACGCACTTGCTATCGAGGCGGTTCATCGAGCGCAAATTCAGACTCCACGGCGCTGCTTTGCAAGTGGGCACCTTGTTATGCTCGCTTCTTTGCGGATAGATGTTTGCTTCGGCAACGCGCGACGCTACTTGCAGCGGGACGTCATCCGCCTGGCAGCAAATGGTGGTGGCAAGCTGGATGTCAAACCCTGGAGATATCCTACGATGCGCCAGCTACTCTCAGCTCAGACACTGCCGCGAAGATCGTAAGCGCTCCGCGCCATTATCCAGGACTTTCACGTTGACCGCTACTCATACGATCTCTCGCTTCCCGTAACTCGTCTCAGCTGGAACGCAGAAAAGATGCGTGGGTTGGCGACCCAGCTAGCGAGAAAGAAAGACTGTGAGGAGCATCACCATCATCAGGTACCGGTGGCCCGGATTATCGACTCATGTTGGGCCGGTATGTGGTACGGTTGTCTTTAGGTGCCGATCGCCGCGAAACTCTCTACTTGCCGATAAGATTGCAGCTCGGTTCGCGCCAACAAAGCAATAGTACGCAATTGCTTTATGCGGGTAAAATGAACGGTTTACCATAAGCGGTTGCTTTTGTATACCAGGGTTACGCATGGTGTTGGGCAAGGTTCCATCGCCTTTATTGGTACGCTGTGGGCGCTGCCATTTTGCGGACTGCAGCTGTTCTTGATGCCGGATACGACGTGACGATTGTACGAGGGCACGATCTGAGGCTGAGGACTTCTCGCCAGGGAGCTCATTGGGCTGACACGGTGTTGTCAATGCCGTTACCGATGCCGATGTGATTTTTACTGTGGTCCGAAATTATCCGAGCGGCGTTTCGAGATGTCTATCTCTCTTCTGACGGCATTCTTCGTGCGAGCAAACGTGGGGCTTGGATGATTGATTTAACGACTTCGTCTCACGCAGTTGGCTCGCGATGACCCGCGAGACTGCGAGACGACGACAAGCACGCAATGAGTGTCCGGTTACCGATTCAGGTGACGTTGGTCACCAAGTCCGGAACTCACGCTCCATCCTCTTGGAGCTAAAGAAAGATATGTGAGGCCCATGCGAGGCGCTGCTTGAGGCGTTTTCTGCAAAGAATGTGCATGGGCAAAAGCAGGTATGGGTCGGGTCGCCAAATTGTGCATTCGAGATTTCCCTGCGTCTTGCGCGATTGTGGCTCTGCGAGATGCGATGGCTCTCGCCAGCAGGAGGACGGATGTCAAACAGACGCGAAGATGATTGCGTCCGGCATATGGGTTCTTCTCGCGCGCTTCGAACTTTTGCACCTAAGCTCTCGAGGTGATTTTACTCCCGCGTTTTGGCCATGATCTGCGCACAGATATTGCGCGCGCCACACGCTCGCAATCTGAGGATATGCGCTACCGGGCACTCGACGGCATTTGCCCTCTGCGACATGCTGTGCCGTGAGTGGGTGGATCTCGTATGCGGTACTAGCTCTTTACCTAGTGGCGAACATGACGCAGGAACTTGCCGCCGGGATTGATTGGTCGCTGCCCGATTCCGAGAGAAGAGATGTGGCCATCTACCGTCACGATTGCTGGTTACCATCACGAGAATTGCTGTGGCAATCATCACTCGCGAGGACCGCGGTTGCTGTGGCAGCAATGTCACCATGCGACATGATTGCTGCGGTGGTCACCATCTGACGGTCGCGAGCACACTGCGATCACCGCCATAAACACTAGAAAGTAGCAACGATGGTGCGACACAACTGTCGCAGGTTCCATTGCCGGTGTTATTGATGATGGTAAGCCGGTAGGTTCCAATGGGTCTCGAGCCTTGTAAAGCGTGTTTGAGCGGCTTGTTGACAAAAGGGCGAGTACCGCCATAAGCGCGCATCAATATTGCGATTGGAGCCGTCGCGAAGGAGCGGTACACCCGCCCTGCGCAAAAGGAAGCTTGGCGTTGAAGCTTATGAGAGTCCTGATAACTCCCAAAAGGGAAAACACTCTGCCGATATTCATTTGACTGTTGATGCGCTGAGCATGTCTTACCAAGATCTTGACCGTAGCTGTTGCCATCTTCTTTCAGGGAGATTCGGATTTTCTCCTTGGTGGCAGCTCAAAGTATGACAAAACCGTTATTGGTGACTGGACGTAGACGGGCATCCCACGCTTGAAAATGTATGTAGTGAGTTTATCTTTATGAAGGAATATTGCGGAGAAAGAGAAATTTAAGCGCAGTTACTCGTGCAAACTAGGAGCAAGTCCGCAAAAGATAAAACAGAGCTACGCTCAAAGCTGTTGTTCCAGACAATTGATTCGCTGCAAAGCCGCGAAAATGACCGGAGCAATTTGTGCCTCACAACTCAAAGCTGACCATAGAAACACGCGGCCGATTTCTCCTGAAACGACATCTGGATATCGTACCGTTTGCTGCTGCGCTGGGAAGCTCGCGATTAGGAGTTTATTAAAGATTCATGAGGATGACCGGAACAATGGTGAACGGTTTTGGTGATGAAGTAAGCCGAAGGCAGAGAAAAGAATTGCTTCGATGGCTGCTAGCGGATAGAGAGGTCGTTGAAGAAAGCTGCATAGGACGGCGAAGACCGATAGTGAAAGGCCTCACGGGAGTGCTAAGAAGTCTGCTGCTAGAGGTCTACTGGCTAAGAGGCCGGTTGAATCTACGGTAAGACTGCAGCTAAAGCCCGCAGCTGAAAGAAAGTTGCGAGACTGAGAAACTCTCACTAAGGTCTGACGGCTAAAAAGGCTTCAAGAAGGTCTCCTAGAGAAGGACGCTAAGAAAAGACTCCCAAGGAGATCTTCTGCTCCGTAGAGTCCCACAAAAGATGGACAAAATCGAGGCTCACCGCCGCTCAGAAGAAGAGATTAAAGGTCCTTGTTGAGAGTCTTTCAAATCCGAGCCGTCACGGCGTCAAGCGCCGCTCATGAGAGCGAGATTGCACAAACGACTCCCGCAAGCATTTGAGAGGTGGGTTGAAGATCTTAATGCTCTGCTATCGACACAGGCTCAGACTCGTTGGGAGATCCTTGCGCGCTTTCATGGCGCAAACGAGGTCACATAGAATGAGATATCAAGGCGTTTGACGGTGCGGAGGCATCGCACGATGACACTTCATCAACGGTTCGTCTTGCGGCGTTTCTGACGCGACGCGCTATGGCGCAGCAGCTATCGCAAAAGCTTATTCCCGATCGAGCGTGGCTCGCACCGTGAAGGCGATTCGGTGCCACGGTGATGAGAATGCTATGACACGCTTGTCGAACTCTGACTTTAGTTGCGAAAGGCGCCGTTTCTAAAGAGACGAAGCACGCCAGCAAGGCGTTTTCGCGTTCGACGCAGATACATGGCAGGATATATGCAGAATTCTCTGCCGAGATAGCGGCGGCTGCTCAATAGCTTTATTTTAGCTGCAAGAGTTCTTCTCGCCACGGTGGGCGTAAGAGAGAAAGGCATGTATGTGAAAGGAGAGTGTGCGTGAGGTACACAACTTCACAATAAGATTACTCTTACGGTTCTTACAAAGTAAAATATGATGCGCAATGTATGCATGAAAGGTTTGTTATGCCAACGTGAGGTCTCAAAAACACATGAGCGTCAAAATCACGCCTTGCATGACGATGTGGATTGCTCTCGTTGTGGGTGGTGGTCGTGTTCCTTTTCCCATTCCGGGAGGAGCCGGACCACTTCAGTAACGCTGCAAGAACCGCCGTTTCCGAAGCGAGCGCGGTTCTCTATCGGTTCCATATGCGATGACGGAAAGGCAGCAACATCACCGCTCGACAGGTTCTTGAATCCTCAACCGGCGTAGATGGCGCTAAGCAGAAAAGACGGTGCGTGCACGCTTCCGTCCATGGATAAGGCTTTACCTGTGCCCGTAATCCGGGTGGCTACTCAGGGAACTAGAGGCGGCCGGTTTTTCCCGCATCCGACGATGAGATAAAGCGATATGCCAGAAGAACCTTCAGACCGATGATTAGCATGAGGCCATCGGCAAGCAGTACGGATTTTTCGGCTGATGCCTGCAGAACTTCTCCGCCAGGCGGTAATAGTCATGCAGCAGTATCGCGGTCCGTTATTAGCCTGCAAACCGCTGCTTACTCCTACCATGCCAACCACTGCACCGTCCGACGGCAAACAGAATACGGCAAACGCGGATTATGCAGAAAGCTGACATTATCGATCTTGCACGCAAATGCTGAGTGCTCGATAAGAACACGTGGGCTTCTGCCGATGGGCTCCACCATTCGCTACTACAAGGCGTTGAATGGCTATTCCATTTCCTAACGATTCTGCAGCGTGCTTGAGCGGCGCTGGCGACTCTGGTCGCCGTACAGCGTGACTTACCGGCGGGTGGCGGCTCGAGCAACTGCGGAGATTGGCGCAACGCGTGCGTCGTGCTCGAAAGAAAATCCTCCGTGGTCTATCCTGCTCTCTCGCACTGTGATCCCGAGTTTTGGTGGTTTATATGCTCGATGTACGATGCGCTGGTGGCGAGATCTTTGAATATCATCGTGGTGCTAATCCGCCGGAAACCTGCAATCAGTATCGCGGTTTACAGGTTTTATTTTGAAGATAGGAGGCGTATTAGAAGGTTATGTGCGGCGCGTGTCTGCTTTCCGCTTCGCGATACGACGGCGGCGCCGCATCATCGTGCGTTTCAGCTCGCTTCAAAGTCGAAGCAATGCACGCGTGTCGGAGGTTCGCTCCGGACTGCCAACATCACCGGCCGCCGGCAGAGGAGCAGCAGGATGGTCGTATGATACTGAGCGGCACTGAGTTTTGAAACGGCTTTCGGAGGGCGCTCTCTTGTCACCGCTAGAATTTGAACTAGCAACACCTGCGTTTGAAGGCTAAAGCCCGTCTTGTGGCGTGCATGGGGTCTATGATGGTACATATTCAGGAAAACTCATTCCAGTGAGGTATTTTGCCCGTCAGAAAGAGAATGTGGTTACCGAAGACCGTCAGAAGATCAAGCCATCGTTGAGCATCCTGTTCTCTTGTTGGAACGGTGTGGACATTGCCAGCCTCGTGAAGCCGGTGCGTCGCATTGATTACCGTGATAGCAGAGGATTTCCGGTAGATGCTCAACCGGTTGCAGACATAGCTTGGGCTACCGCAGAACCATCAGCGTTCCGTTGTGGTATATCCAGGTCGCGTACATCTACCAGGGATATTCGCAGCCGAAGTTACGGCGTTGGTGCGCGTACATCATTTTGATATCGGCCTCATTTTGGGTGCCACGGGCCGTTCCGATACCGGTACCGGTCTTGGTATTAATACCGATCAGATTAACGCACAAAGCGCTGATCCTCTTGCTTGAGTGGGCCGGCCTCAGAATATTTGGAAACTCCCTTTGTTGATATGAATGATGCGTATTCTCCTATCTCCGTACACTTGCACGAGGGGCGGCGGCCGACGATCTGGGTATTACAGTGGGGAAAGGTTTTGCCGATCTTCTCGGTCCTACTTTGAGACACCGGCGAAGTGAACATGCCTGAGTGTAGATGCTCTCGCCACGGGGCATTCAGCAGCGCCAGTTATTATAAGCTCTTGGGGCTTACGCAATGCCAATCCGCGTTCGAGATTTTCGCACAAGAGCGTTCTTGAAACGAAGCTTTTACGCGAGATGATTTTAACGGCCTTGAGGGGGTGCGTCTTCTCAAAAATTATGACTTGAAATGCGCCATTCCCCCATGTAGTTGTTAACCGCATATGCTTGTATGGTTTGTCTTCAAGAGACTTTACTAGCCAACGTGTGCCAGCTTAAGCTCAGTTGGGCGACACCGCTCTCGTAAAGTGAGGGGTCACCAGTTCAGAATCTGTTAGCTGGCTCCATGAAATCGCAGGTAGTCAACTTTATGGTGGCTACCTTTTTCGTAATGTTGAGCTCTTTGATTGCTAGTGCTACTGAAACAGCGCTACCGCCGGAATGGGTGCCAGAACAGCGCTATGAAAATACGCCAAAGTTGGTCGTCATTTGGCGCTGCCGGAACAACGCGCTGCCAAAAATGCGCCAAATTGAGCTGGTTATAAACTTTACCAGCCGTATGGTTCAAATATACTGAAACTTACAGTAAGTATGGCAGTTCATACTTAACATTCTGTTTAACACTCAGCAATATGATCATGCTTGTAAGGTCTTCTCGCTTTATTGTTGGATGGTTGAAGTGCGTATCAACAGTTTCATTGCAAACGGGTACTGCTTTAGTTGCTTTTCATATGAGACAATGGATTGGTACCGACTGGATATTTTACGGGTGTTTTGATTCGCACACAACGGCCAAAATCAGAAAAACACCACCGACACCTCTTTTGACCTTTAGAGTCACCGTAAACCGTAATCAGGCAGAATTTTTAGGAATTAAGTTTACTGGTGGTTTTTCTTGCAAACTCTATTCCTCTGGGGTCAACGGCTGATGTGCTGTTCACATCATTTGGCAGTAACCACCAGGATTTTTCTTGAATGGTCGGTGATCCTCGTGAAATGTGTAGTTACGAAGCGGTTCTATTTCAACGGCAAGCTCAGTACTGCTTTTTCTTTGGTGGCTGCAGCAACGCTATTACCGGAAGTTCTGTTGTCACGTGGTAAATACCCGTGCGATACTGTCGTCCAACATCGTTACCTGTTTGTTAATTGAGGGATCAATAACGCGAAAGTAATAACGCAAATGTCAGTAATGGAGAAATTATGGCTTCATTATAGGTAACATGGACCGTTTCTGTGCGGTCGGTAGTATGTACCTGCTGATGGTCGACCAACCTCGGTGGTTCCGTTTGCATGCCAACGGTGGTTTTGACGCCGTTAAGTGGAAGTGTTCTTCGAGTCTGAAGCATCCGCCACGAGTGGAAATTTCTGACATGTCATCCTCGGTGCGCCGAAATGAATGTAATACATATGACGCCTCCGACTGCCGTATTGCCAGCGGATATCTTGGTGCAGATGTCGTGCTGATAGCAGGGTGGTCCTCAAGCTATCGAACGCCCGGACTCTGCTCCATCTCACCGGAGCAATACGGGCGACTGCCTGCTCAAAATCACTTGATGCCCGGAGCATCGTGCGTGTAGGGTTGATGTCCCGCATCTTAGAGCCGGTAAACGATATAGCCGCGCCAAAATGACGTTTGCTATCAGTGCAATGAGCCAGACACAATGACAGTGGTGTTGTAGTGCACGCCGAATGAGTCTACAACACGCTGTTCTCTTGGAAGGCGAGGAAGACCTGGAGGCAACACGCACGCAGATGGCACAGCGTGTTTGCACGATTCTGAATCCAGCCACCCTTGTTTCCACAGAGGCGTTGGCGACCGCTGGAGCAGAAGTGCAAAGCCGCAGAAGAATGCGCGATGCGGCGGGCAGTTCGCAGGTGTAGTAGAGCGTCAGATATCGTACGCGATGATGAAGACCCAGGTCTAGTCAGGCTGAAAAGCGTGTCGCGCTCATCGCAGAGGCGTCGACGCTCCACCGGGCGGTCATGCGCAGAAGATGTTCAAAGAGTCCGGCGATGCCGTTAAACACGTTGTTCCGCCGGCAGCCTGGGTGGCGCCTTCGGAGGTGACCCGTCTGCTCGCCAGTGCGTGAAGTGATACGCACCCTCAAAGTCGGAGACGACGGCAATCATATTTGATGGCAACGATGACAAAAGGAAGGCCTTGAAACCAGTGCGCTTTGCCGAGCTCTGCGAGTTATTTAATGACCATAAATCTGAGGCATCCGGCGTGCGCGTATACCTTGGCATAATGGAACCAGCTGTTTTGACATACGCTGAACGTTGATGGTGATGGCGTTCCTCGTCCGATTTGCTGGCACGCCAAACTCGCAATTGCACGCACAGATGGTCATGGCAAGCGGTAGGGACAACAAAGTACAAAATGCCGCCCAGCCTTTGAGCGCCGTGCAATTTCGTTGTTGGTGATCATCCGTGTCGCTACAAGACCGCAATCCAGCCAAAGCCACTGAAAAGAGGCATAGTCTCCATACACGATTGCAGTCAACATTTTCTCTCCTTTTGACACAGATCCGGGCGCCTCGTTGTCTATATTCGTGCGGCAGACTTCACCACTGCTAAGCTTACAGAAAAGGTGTACGGCTTTTTATACAGACATGCAGAATTTATCGGTGAGCCTGGCGTTATTTTGCGGTACTCTATGGATATCCCAGAAAGCCCCAGCGACTGGGAGTCCACCACTCGCTAAAGCATTTCATTTAATAAGGCACACCTAATAATTTTGTCATCTATACTGATCCTGTATAGATTTTATACGTAAGAGAAGGAGCCGCGCGCATGCCAAACGTGTCACTGATCAGATGCGTTCCCGACCAGGGAGTACCTGTCAGCAGCGCAGAGGTGGAAAATGTCATCTCCCATGGACTTCGCTCTCCGAGCTCCAGAGGTGGGAGGCGAGAGCGTCCCAATGCGCCCACTCGGCGCGCCTTCTCCCTGAGCCTCCCTGTCCCGGCTTTCGTGAAGGCCAAGAGCCTCATCAGGGAGATCGCCAGGCCCTCGATGCCACCGCGCGCTCCACGCGAGGTCGACGCGATGACATCGCCTCACAGTTCCGCGGGTGACCCACAGACAGCTCCTGTGGGCCAAGGTCCCACAGCATGCGCGGGCAGCCTTGTTTCCGAACAGACTTTTAGATTCAAGAGACAGCCTTATGGATACGCTTAGCACGAGCCTGTCCACCCTGCTCCTTCTATTTGGGCTGAGGGGTCCTTCACGGTCCCCGCGGACGTGGCTGCATGGGGCGTTTCCCATCTGCGACCCGACCTGGACGGCTCCGAGGCATCGCCACCCTCGTCCTTGCACGCAGGCCTCGCTCAAGGCCGAGAGCCGTCTGCTCAGGGAGATGGAGAGCGGCCTCGAAAGGAGCTCCCCCTCCTGTGCATCCTATCGCACCCTCGAGGACAAGGGAGGCCCTATGGCTCCTGCTCTCGTCCGTCCCTCGACAGATATCTTCCGCACCTTCCGCAGGCTGGGTTTCCCGAGAGGACGTCAGGCTCTGCCCGCTCGGACCCAACGTGCCCCTCTTTTACCGGGGGCGCATGGCCTGCGAGCACACCTCTGCCTCCAAGGAACACGTGGTCTTTTGGATGTGGGGGAAGGAAGCACATATCTCATCTCAGCGGTCGGCGCCTGTCCCAAAAAAGCACCCATGGCCTTGCGCCCGGCGACACGCTTACCCTCTTCGACCTCACATGCTCCGTCATCCGGCCTCATCTCGCTGAATATCCTGCACCTCCCCACCCTCGAACCTCCCGAGGGGCTGTGCCCTTGACGAGGGAGGCCCTGCATCGGACGGTCGGCCCTGATCCCTGCGCAGGACGTGCCGATGAGCCGTCCTTCGCCTCCCGCGCCTCATGGGACCGTCCGCCCTCCCTCTACGGTGGAGGGGCTCCTCCGAGAGCGACGAGACCCGCTCATCGCGGTGTCCCCTCCGCCCTCATGGGTGTCGTCGACGCTTCAGTGGCGTGAACGCCCTCGCGCGCCTGACGGAGGCGCCCCGTACCTCGACCGCCCCGCCATCGCGATGGCGCTCTCCCATGTGGGCATGGTGCTGTGGCCCGTGGCGTCAGGGCGCACGAGGGCGCTGGGGCAGGCGCGCGCGCCTACGAGGACTATCTGCACCTCGGTGGGAGCTCGGGCGGGAGCACGTAGCGGAGATGTCTGAGAAAACAGGATCTCCCCGTATGCCTGCCTGGAGCTTGCCTACAGCGCAAGCCCACCTCTTCGAGCGCACCCTTGAGGACGAGGACGCCCGTGTTCCGCATAGGGACGACGACTGCTGGCAGACGAATCTCCTGGCCTTCCCGCTCCTTTCTCCCTCGTGCAGGACCCGCTCACCGAGGCAGCCCTCGAGATGGCGGAGCGGCCCCAGATGGTCGAGGGGTGCCTGTGGCCTCGACCTCGCGAAACCCGCGTAGTGGGCATCGCGGGCGAGAAGGGCCTGCAGGATGCCCTCGTCCGCTCCCTCATCGTTCAGCGACCCTCTACAGCCCCGCGTGCTCAAGCTCGCCTGTCTGGACCCGGAGGACGACAGGGGCTGCAGTCGAGCGCGCCCTGAGGCCCACGCTCGGGGGAGGACGGCGCTGCCGCATGGTGGCATTCCAGCCGCTGATGCGCGACCTCGGCGGACACTCTCCCGCGCCCTTGCCGTCCATGCCGAAAGAGGGGCGAGGTGGCATCCTCACTCGTGCCCTGCCCGTAACCGCCGCTCGCCGCAGCGACTGGCTCGCGCCTCGGAGAAGGGGCGGGAGGCTGACCACCCTCGTCTATACGGCCGACACCGTCGAGGCGCCCGCCCGCCTGCGCCACCCGTGTGGTTGAGCCGCGTACCTCCGCACCTTCGCATATGACGCTGCACGGAGCGAGCCTCCCAGCTGCCGGACGCCCGCCCGGACATGCACGACCTCTTTGACTCGCTATAGGCCTTCGCGTGCGCCTTGCGCACCAAGGCCCTCTTCACGCTCCCTTCCTCCCTCGGCTCATCGAGTGCCCAAGGCATCCTCGCAGACGCCCTCGGCATCGAGAGAGGGCTGGGGGAGGCCGACCACCCGCCCCTCGCGGCGGTAGCAGGCCTCACCTGGCACGTGCTGGACGCCCATGAGGGCGGCGGACGGCTCACGGCCCCGTGGCTGGACCACGGGGTCGGGCAAGGCCAGCTCGTCATCACCTGGATACCGCTGTGCGTCTCCCTCCCCGACCAGGTCTCCTCTGTCCTCATCGACTGCAAGGGAGGGCTCGCCGCCGCCTTCTCGAGGGAGGCCCGTCCTCCCGCACCTGGCAGGCACCGTCACCAACCCTGACGGCTCGGAGGTGGCCTGCTCGCTGGCCTCGCTCCAGGCGGAGCTCACACGCAGGCAGAGGATGCCTGATGAGGCGAAGAGAGAGACGCGAGGCCACGATGGACATCACCTCCCACCCGCGCCACTACTGCACGGGCGATGTGGCAGAGCCGATGCCGCACCTCTTCATCGTGGCGGACGAGTTCGCAAGAGCTCAAAGCGGCAGGAGCCCGACTTCATGGAGGGCCTCATCTCGGCGGCCTGCAGCCGATCCTCGGCGTGCGCTGGTGCTTAAGCACCCAGAAGCCCGCGGGCGTCGTTCCGACCAGATCCGGCGAACTCGCGCTCAGGGGTGCTTGAGGTCGCGGGACGCCGCCGACCTGGGCGAATGGTCCGCCGTGCGGATGCGCCCGGCTCGAGGGTCCGGGGAAAGGCCTGCTGCTCGTGGGCGGCGACGAGCGCGCTGCGTGCTGCAGGCGCCTATGCGGGAGGGCCTTGCGCCCGGTGCCCCTGCACTCAAGGCTCCGTCGAGCCTCTGACGCCCACGGGGCGCGTGCTCGACCGCCTGCGGCTGGAGGGGGCATCCGAGGCTGCGCACGCGGTTCTCGACGCCTGTCTCGCCGAGGGTTATACGCGTCGCCGCAGGCTCCCGCATGCCGCAGGCTCTGCCGACCCCCGAGCCCATCCCACCTTAGACGGGCTCAGCGCCCGCTACCCGGACGCCCATGGGCAGGACGCCCCTGGGAGATCGACCTCATCGGCGGTTCTGACGACCCGAGCATCAGGAGAAGCACGCCCGACGCCCTGCCTCGCGCGCGGGCAACGCGCCATCTATGGCTCTGTCCGATCAGGTATGAGGAGCTTGTGGGTTCCGCCCTCTACGACCTTCTAAAACATCATGACCCGCACAACCCTTATCGTTCACATACGCTCGCCTTCAGAGTCCTTTTTGCTCCTTCTCGAGCCCACTTTGTGTGGGGGATGTGGCGACGATAGACGATGCGGAAGGGTCTATCACGCCCCTTCGATTTCCTGGAAAAGGAGATCCGCTCGAGGAGAAAGATGCTTTCAACTGCCTGAAAGAACTTTCATGCTTATGAGGCGAGCGAGGAGAGTCCTTTGCCTCGATCCTATTGGTAGTGAATGGCATGGGGCTTACCGAGCTCTTTGGGCACTATGAGACCAGACTTGTGCGGGTACTTCTGACGAGAGCCCGTGTTGGATCTCGACTCTTGTCGCAGCCACTGCAACTGCGAGATACGCCTGCGTATCTTGACAATACGTAAA